>Ga0102832_1000024_pt1 | contig 516527 bp, 460 predicted proteins | sample EBPBio282013_DNA_FD_88942 | JGI IMG/M metagenome (GOLD analysis project Ga0102832, IMG submission 88942) | Wastewater treatment Type I Accumulibacter community from EBPR Bioreactor in Madison, WI, USA - Reactor 2_5/28/2013_ DNA (Illumina Assembly) | ecosystem: Engineered > Bioreactor > EBPR >...
CAGACCCCGGTCGAAACCGCTTCGAGACCACGCGGCCCCGCTCAACCTAGCCCCGCCGCCGTATTGGGCCGGATCCAAACGCCCTCCCCCGCGACGGGGATGAGTTCAGTATGGGGGCGGTTCTGAACGCGGATCATTCAGCGACGCGTAAAAGTGAGAAGTGTTTGATTGCATTGGCTTCGGTTCCGCCAATTCCAAGCGTTCACGCCCGCCAATCCCCGGAAACCGGTTCCCTCTCCCAGAGGGAGAGGGTGGCCGCGAAGCGGTCGGGAGAGGGGTTTCAAAGTCGCCGCCCTGCCGGCGCGCCGGCCAAGGCCGCACACCCTCTCCCCGGCCCTCTCCCCATGGGAGAGGGTGTCTCGATGGGGCCGTCACCCCGCCTGCGCCGCGCGCTCCCATTCCAGGAACTCCGGCGTCTCCAGCAATCGCTCCGAATAGGCCTGGGCCGCGCCGGCGTCGCCGTAGTCGGCCAGCTTGACGCCATAGGTTCTGAACCGCGTCGCCACGGGCGTGTAGAAGGCGTCGGCGATCGACCAGTCGCCCAGCAGGAACGGGCCATGCGAGCGGGCCAGCAGGCCGGTCCATAGCGCCACGATGCGGCGGACGTTCTTCTGGGTCGCTTCGGAAAGCTCAAGCACACGGGGCGACTCGTCCAGCGCCATCGGGCATTCGCTGCGCAGGGCCTGGAAGCCGGAATGCATCTCCGCACATGCGGAGCGTCCAAGCGCGCGCCGGCTCGGATCATCCGGCCACAGCTTTGCGTCCGGGAACTTTTCCGCCAGGTATTCGCAGATCGCCAGGGAGTCCCAGATCACCAGATCGCCATCGCGCAGAGCCGGCGCCAGGCGGCTGGGCGAGATGCGGCCGATCTCGTCGCCCGTGGCGTCCCCGCGACGAAGCTCGATCTCGATCTCGGCGAAATCCACGCCCGCCCGTTTGAGCACGAGCCACGGGCGCAGCGACCAGGTGGACCACCGCTTGGTGCCGATCACAAGTTCCACGCCACGCTCCTCACGCCGTTTCGTAAATGCCGGATAGCGTTTTCGCTTAGCCTGCGTCTAAGCTGCCCTCAACGATTAGAACAAATGTTCGAGGGAGAGAGAGTCCATGGCGCAACCCGCCACGCCGTCGCCCGTGATCGCCCCGGTGTCGACGGCCTACCGCCGTTACGCCCTCTGGGTGCTGCTGATCATCTACACGCTCAACTTCCTGGACCGGCAGGTGGTCAACATCCTGGCCGAGCCGATCAAACGCGATCTGGGCCTGGCCGACTGGCAGCTGGGCATGATGACGGGCCTGGCCTTCGCGATCTTCTACACCGTGCTGGGCATTCCGATCGCGCGGATCGCGGAGACCAAGAACCGGCCCTACATCATCGGGATCTCGGTGGCGGCGTGGAGCGCCTTCACGGTGCTGTGCGGCTTCGCCCAGAACTTCTGGCAACTGATCCTGGCGCGGATCGGCGTGGGCGTCGGCGAGGCCGGCTGCACCCCGCCGGCCCACTCGCTGATCACTGACTATGTGCCCAAGGAAAAGCGGGCCAGCGCCATCGCCTTCTATTCGATCGGCACGCCGTTGGGCACGCTGGCCGGCATGGCGATGGGCGGGCTGGTCGCCGACGCCTATGGCTGGCGCGTGGCGTTCATGGTGGCAGGGGCGCCAGGCATCGTCTTCGCCCTGATTGCCGCTTTCACGCTTGTGGAGCCGCGCAAGAAACTGGCCGCCGAGATGGCCGCCCGCGCCAGCTCGCAGATCAGCTTCGCCGCCGCCCTCGCGGTGCTGGCCACCAAGAAGACCTTCTGGCTGGTGGCGCTGGCGGCCTCGGTCAAGGCGTTCATCGGCTATGGCCACGCGCCGTTCACCGCTTCCTTCTTCTTCCGCGTCCACGGCGCCGATATCGCCCAGCTCGCCGGGATGTTCGGTCTCAAGTCGGCCGGCTTCCTGGGTCTCGCGCTGGGGCTTATAGGCGGCACGGCCGGCGTCATCGGCGCTTGGTTGGGCGGAGTCTTCGCCGACCGCCTGGGCGCCAAGGACCTGCGCGCCTACGTCACGGTGCCGGCCATCGCCTCGGTTGTGACCATTCCGATCTTCATCACCGCCGTCAGCCTCGACGCGCCGATGGCCGCCATTGGCTTGTTGTCCGTGAACGCCCTGCTGGCGACCCTGTGGTACGGCCCCGTCTACGCCACCGCCCAGAGCATCGTCGATCCGGCGCTTCGGGCTACAGCGTCGGCGGTGCTGCTGTTGATCATCAATCTGATCGGTCTGGGTCTAGGCCCGGTCGCCGTCGGCCTGCTCAGCGACATCCTGGCCGGTCCGGTGGGACTGGGCGAGGCGCAGGGCGTGCGCTGGGCCCTGATCATATCGGCCACGCTAGGTCTTTTGGCGTTCGGGCTGTTCTGGGCCGCCCGCAAGACCATTCGCGACGAAATGGTCAGCTGATAGAACATCCTCCCCCAAGCGGGGAAGGTGTCGGTTCAACGAGGCGACGGAGGGGGAAGAGACCGGCTCAGCAAGCTCTTCCCCCCTCCGGTCGGTTCGCGATCATCTCCTCCGCCGGGGAGAGGATCGCCCTCCGAAAATCCCCTCTGGCGCTTTGCCTTCCGCTCGGTCACAGTCCCTTCAAACAATTAGAACAAATGTTTGAAGGGAGAGATTCAGTATGGCCGACGCGCGTGCGTCCGGCGGCGATCGGCCGCTTTACTCGAACGGTTACAAGGCCGCGGTGCTGGGGCTGCTGCTCGCCACCTACACCTTCAATTTCATCGACCGGACGATCATCGCCACCATCGGTCAGGCCATCAAGGTTGACCTGAAGCTCACCGATACGCAGCTGGGCCTGTTGGGCGGCCTCTACTTCGCTCTGCTGTACACGATCCTCGGCATCCCGATCGCCCGTCTGGCCGAGCGCTACAACCGGGTGACGATCATCTCGGTGTCGCTGGTGATCTGGTCGGGCTTCACCGCCCTGTGCGGCGCGGCCGTCAACTTCACCCAGCTGGCCCTGTTTCGCTTCGGCGTCGGGGTCGGCGAGGCCGGCTGCTCGCCGCCCAGCCACTCGCTGATCAGCGACTATTACGAGCCCAAGAAGCGCGCCACGGCGCTGTCGATCTATTCGTTCGGCATTCCGCTGGGCACCATGTTCGGCGCGGTGGCCGGGGGCTGGCTGGCCCAGGAGTTCAGCTGGCGCGTGGCTTTCGTCATCGTCGGCCTGCCGGGCATCCTGCTGGCCCTGATCGTCAAGCTGGTGGTCAAGGAGCCGCCGCGCGGCCACTCCGAGATCGTCGAACGCCCCCTTGAAGCCGACAACGTGGTGGTCGAGCCGGCCAAGCCGGCGTTCTCGATGGCCAACGAGTTCAAGGAACTGTGGGCCGTCACCAAGATCCTGTTTGGCAAGTGGCCGGTGCTGCACATGGTGCTGGGCGTGACCATCGCCTCGTTCGGCTCCTACGGCTCGGGCGCGTTCGTGCCGTCGTACTTCGTCCGCGCCTTTGACCTGGGCCTCGCGCAGGTTGGCCTGATCACCGGCCTGATCGGCGGCTTCTCGGCGGGCCTCGGCACCCTGGTCGGCGGCTTCCTGAGCGACTGGGCCGGCAAGCGTAGCGCCAAGTGGTACGCCCTGACCCCCGCCATCGGCCTGATCCTCTGCACGCCGATCTATATCGCGGCCTATCTGCAGACAGACTGGCAGACCACCGCCATGATCCTGCTGGTCCCTGGCATCTTCCATTATGTCTATCTGGCCCCGACCTTCGGCGTGGTGCAGAACTCGGTGGAGCCGCGTCGCCGGGCGACCGCGACGGCGCTGCTGTTCTTCTTCCTGAACCTGATCGCCCTGGGCGGCGGACCGGTGTTCACCGGCTGGCTGATCGACCATCTGGCGCAGTTCCACTTCAACCACCCGGGCGGCGGCGTGATCGCCAGCGTGCTGGGCTCGTTCGGCGGCGAGGCCGGCCAGAGCTTCGCCAGCGCCTGCCCAGGCGGCATCGCGCCCAAGGGCGCGTCGGCCGAACTGGCGGCCCAGTGCAAGACCACCCTGTCGGTGGCCAGCCAGCAGGGCATCATCGTCTCGCTGTGCTTCTACGCCTGGGCCGGCGTCCACTACGCCCTGGCCGCGATCGGCATGGTCAAGCACTTCGAGGAGCGCAAGGCGGCGTAAGTAATAAGCCTCTTCCCTTGACTCGCGGGGCGGTCGGGCCGAAACGGCCGCCCCATGATCAGCCGCTACGCCCGCCCCGAAGCCGCCGCCATCTGGTCCAGCCAGACCAAGTACAAAATCTGGTTCGAGATCGAGGCCCACGCCGCCGACGCCATGGCCGAGCTGGGAGTGATCCCCAAGCTCGCCGCCGAGACGATCTGGGAAAAGGGCCGCGACGCGGTCTGGGACAGCGACCGCATCGACGAGATCGAACGCGTCACCAAGCACGACGTCATCGCCTTCCTGACCCACGTGTCGGAAATCGTCGGGCCCGAAGCCCGTTTCCTGCACCAGGGCATGACCAGCAGCGACGTGCTGGACACCTGCTTCGCCGTGCAGCTCTCGCGCGCCACCGACCTCCTGCTCGAAGACGTCGACCTGGTCCTCGCCGCCCTGAAGCGCCGCGCGCTCGAGCACAAGATGACCGTGTGCGTCGGCCGCAGCCACGGCATCCACGCCGAGCCGATCACCTTCGGCCTGAAGCTGGCCGGCTACTACGCCGAGTTCCAGCGCGCCAAGGAGCGCCTGGCCATGGCCAAGTTCGAAATCGCCACCTGCGCGATCTCGGGCGCCGTCGGCACCTTCGCCAATGTCGACCCGCGCGTCGAACAGCATGTGGCCGACAAGATGGGCCTGGCCGTCGAGCCGGTCTCGACCCAGGTGATCCCGCGCGACCGCCACGCGGCCTATTTCGCGGCCCTCGGCGTCGTCGCCTCGTCGGTCGAGCGCCTGGCCACCGAGATCCGCCACCTGCAGCGCACCGAGGTCCTGGAAGCCGAGGAGCCCTTCGATCCGGGCCAGAAGGGTTCGTCGGCCATGCCGCACAAGCGCAACCCGATCCTGACCGAGAACCTGACGGGCCTCGCCCGTCTGGTCCGCTCGGCCGTGGTGCCGGCGATGGAGAACGTCGCCCTCTGGCACGAGCGCGACATCAGCCACTCGTCGGTCGAGCGCGGCATCGGCCCCGACGCCACCATCCACCTCGACTTCGCCCTGCGCCGCCTGGCGGGCGTCATCGAACGCTTCAACATCTATCCCGAAAACATGGCCAAGAACCTGGACAAGCTGGGCGGCCTCGTCTTCTCGCAGCGCGTGATGCTGGCCTTGACCCACAAGGACGTCAGCCGCGAGGACGCCTATGCGGCGGTCCAGGGCAACGCCATGAAGGTCTGGCGCGGCGAAGGCCGGTTCCTCGACTTCCTGAAGGCCGATCCGGTGGTGTCCAAGGCCCTGACCGACAGTGAACTCGAAGACCTGTTCGACCTCGGCTACCACACCAAGAACGTCGACGTGATCTTCCAGCGCGTCTTCGGCGAGCAGGGCTGAAATGAGCGAGCCGCCGGTCCTGCGCCTCAATCCCGCGCTGGATCCGGCGGCGTTCGCCGACGCCTACGCCCGCGAGGGCGTGGTGCGCATCCCTGAGGTATTCGAACCGGCCGTCGTCGAACGCTTGGCTGGCATTCTCGAACAGACCATCGATTGGGACATCATCTGCTCCAACGAACATGGCGGCGCAGAGGTGATCAGCCGGGCGCGTCGAGCCGAGCTGGGCGACCAGGCCGTAGCCGGTCGCCTGCACGCCGCCACCCTGCGGGCGCGCAGCGGCTTTGCCTATGTCTATCTCGGCTATCCGATGATCGACGCCTATGTGGCGGGACGTGATCCCGGCCATCCGATCCATGCCCTGACCGCTTTCCTGAACAGCCAGGGCTTTGTCGAGTTTGTCGCCGCCGTCACGGGAGAGACGGGCGTCACCAAGATCGACGGCCAGGCCACCTGCTATCGTCCCGGCGACTTTCTGACACAGCACGACGACACCGGCGTCGGCGAGCGCCTGGCCGCCTACACCCTGGGCCTGACGCGCCAGTGGCGGCCGGACTGGGGCGGCCAACTGCTGTTTCACGACGAGCACGGCGACGTGACGCGCGGCTTCGCGCCGGCCTTCAACGTGCTGACCCTGTTCAAGGTGCCGCAGCAACACTCTGTCGCCCCAGTGGCGCCCTATGCCGGCGCCCTGCGCCTGACCGTCACCGGCTGGCTGCGCAACGACCCGCCGAATGGACGCGGCTAAACGAGGCTTCCCACCAGTCGTCGACGCGCGCACGCGCGTTCTGATTCTCGGCAGCCTGCCCGGCGACGCCTCGCTCGCGGCGGGACAGTATTACGGCCATCCCCGCAACGCCTTCTGGCGGCTGATGGAAGACGTCATCGACGCCAAGCTCGCGCCGCTGCCTTACGAGTTGCGCCTCGACACCCTGCTGGCGCACGGGATTGGCCTATGGGACGTGATCGGCGAGGCCCACCGCGCCGGCAGCCTGGACGCCGCCATCCGGGACCCGACCGCCAACGACCTTGTCGCCCTGATCGACACCCTCCCGGCGCTGCGGCTGGTGGCCTTCAACGGCGGCGCGGCGGCGAAGCTGGGCGGCCGGCTGGTCGGAGACCGGGTCGCCACCCTGCCGCTTCCCTCGTCCAGCCCCGCCCACGCGGCGCGGTCCTTCGCGGACAAGGCGGCGGTCTGGCGGCGGATGCGCGAGGCGCTGTCGGCCTGAGGCCAATAAAAAAGGCCGCTCCGAAGAGCGGCCCTTTCCCGTTATCGTTCGCTCGCGATCAGGCGATTACTCACCCTTGATCTGCTCGCGGGCCTGAGCCAGCAGCTCGGCCATCTTCATGCGGACTTCGCCCTCGGAAATCGAGACGCCCGAGCCCTTCAGGTCCTCGAAGACCTTGCGGAACACGTCCTCGTCACCCGGCTGTTCGAAGTCGGACTTCACGACAGCGCGCGCATATTCCTCGACCGTCGCCAGGCCCATCAGGCCGGCCGCCCATTCGCCCAGCAGGCGGTTGCGGCGCGCGGCCGCCTTGAATTCCAGTTCCTGGTCGTGCGCGAACTTGCGTTCGAAACCCTGTTCGCGTTCGTCGAAGGTGGTCATGGAAACCCCAAAGTCGTCCGGAGCAAGGAACGTCCAGATTGATCCATCTGGCCGCGACAGGCTCCAATTCAAAAACATTTAGAGCATGATGATCGCCGAAACGGGCGTTCGCTTTCGCCAATCATGCGCCTACGCGGGCTGCATATATCGTGGCGCTCGCCGCCGCAATCGGCGGATAAGCCGCAGGTGACGTTTCATGGGCGCCGCCTTCGCCGCGCCGGGCCCCAGGTTTGCGAACCCGCGCTCATTCAGGTAGGTTCGAAGCGACTTTTTCAGTGAGCGGCCTTGAGTCGAACGCCGCGCGCAGCTATCCGCCGCGCGCGCTTTTCGTTTTCCGGGAGGATCCCGGCCCAGGCGGCGCGCGATTCCGGAAAGGGCCTCGACGAGAGCCATGACGACCCGTCGCAAGAAGATCTACGAAGGCAAGGCCAAGATCCTTTACGAGGGTCCAGAGCCTGGCACGCTGATCCAGTACTTCAAGGACGACGCTACCGCGTTCAACGCGCAGAAGAAGGCCATCCTGGAAGGCAAGGGCGTCATCAACAACCGTATCAGCGAGTACATCATGACTCGCTTGAACGGCATCGGCGTGCAGAACCACTTCATCCGCCGCCTGAACCTGCGCGAGCAGTTGATCAAGGAAGTCGAGATCGTCCCGCTTGAGGTCGTGGTGCGCAACATCGCGGCCGGCTCGATCGCCACGCGTCTGGGCCTGACCGAGGGTCAGCCCCTGCCCCGTTCGATCATCGAGTTCTACTACAAGGACGACAAGCTGGGCGACCCGATGGTCACCGAGGAGCACATCACCGCGTTCAACTGGGCCGCGACCCAGGAGATCGACGACATGATGGCGATGGCCCTGCGGGTGAACGACTATCTATCGGGCCTGTTCGCCGGCGTCGGCATCACCCTGGTGGACTTCAAGGTCGAGTTCGGCCGCGTGTACGAAGGCGACTTCAGCCGCGTCATCCTAGCCGACGAAATCAGCCCCGACAGCTGCCGCCTTTGGGACACCGTGACCAACGAGAAGCTGGACAAGGACCGCTTCCGTCGGGATCTGGGCAATGTCATCGAAAGCTACACCGAGGTGGCCCGCCGCCTCGGGATCATGAAGGAAATGCCGACCGTCATTCAGGGCGGCGTGCATTAGAAAAAACCTTCTCCCATAGGGAGAAGGAGGGGCCCGCGCGTTCCGGGACGCGTGGGAGGATGAGGGGTTTCACCCCGTCCGGACAGCCCCGTAACCCCTCACCCTCCCATGCTGCGCATGGGCCCCTCCCTCTCCCTCTGGGAGAGGGTCGCGAAAAGGTAAGATGATGAAAGCCACCGTCCACGTGTTCCTGAAGCCCGGCGTGCTCGACGTTCAGGGCAAGGCTGTCGAGAACGCCCTGCACGGCCTGGGCTGGCCGTCGGTGAAGGACGCCCGCGTCGGCCGCGTCATCGAATTCGACCTCGACGCCACTGACCCCGAAGCCGCCAAGGCCGAGGTCAAGACCATGTGCGAGAAGCTGCTGGCCAATACGGTCATCGAAAGCTACCGCATCGATATCGCCTAGAAGCACCGCCCCCAAACACCGATCTCCCCGGCGAATGCCGGGGCCCAGATTCATCCGGTGAGCTTGGGGCTGACGCGCTCAGGCGCGGCGCTCTTCTAAGAAACACCCGTGGGCTCGACCTGGACCCCGGCATTCGCCGGGGAAGTCGTAAAAGCAACGGCCAGCGCCTTGTAGTCCTGCTTCCTTCTAGGCGCGCTCAAGAGCGCGCACCTCAGGATGAGGCGTGCAGCAACCGCGCTTCTCCTCCCCTTGAGCGAGCCGAAGGCGAGCCCATCGGGGCCTCACCCCCAAAGCTGGCCCTCAAGGTCGCCAGGCTGGTCCGCCGAATAGGCTCCAGGTCCATGCCCGGGTCGATCAGTAGCTGGGTCGATACGCCCAACAGCAGCGACCCCACCATCAGCGCCGCCGCATCGGCGTCGAGCCCCGGGCGGATCACGCCCTCGGCCTGCCCTCGCAGAACCATCGACTCAAGCCGCTGCTCGGCCTCCTTGTGAGCGGCGGCGAAGGGCGCGCGCAGCTCGGACATGTCGCCGACGGCGCCGGCCATCATCACGAAATAGGCGCGCAGCTCGCCGTCCTCCGTCAGGGTGGTCAGGAAGGCGTCGACAAAGCCCAGCACGGCCTCGAGCCCGTTCATCTGGTCCAGCCGCCGGTCGTCCATCTGGGCTTCCAGACGCGCCTGCAGGCGCACGATCAGCGCCTCGATCAGCCCCTGTTTTGATCCGAACCGCTGGGTGGCCAAACCTCGGCTGTAGCCCGCCCGCGCGCCGATGTTCTCGAAAGTCGCCGCCGACACTCCCTGCTCGGCGATCAGCTCGGCCGCAGCGCGAAGCAGTTCGGCCTCCGACTGCTGGCGGCGGTCGGACTGGGTGCGGCGCTCGGGGACCTTAAGGGACGATGTCATCTTGTCGAACCTAGTTATTTGTTGGACAACAAGCAAATAATTGAGATGGCCAAAGAGCCATCCTCGGGAGAACCAGGAGGCCTGCATGACGATCTCGACCGACGTCGCCAACACCATTGTCGATCCCAAGGCCTATGCCGACGGCGACCGGATCGACGAAGCCTTCGCCCAACTGCGCCGCGAAGCGCCCCTGGCGGTCGCCCAGCCGGACGGCTTCGATCCGTTCTGGGTGGTCACGCGCCACGCTGACATCCTGGAGGTCGAGCGGCAGAACGAGCTGTTCCACAACGGTGACCGCGCCACGGTCGTGACCACCATCGAGGCCGACAAGAAGGTGCGCGAGATGATGGGCGGGTCCCCTCACCTCGTCCGCTCGCTGGTGCAGATGGATAATCCCGACCACTTCGCCTACCGCAAGATCACCCAAGGCGCGCTGCTGCCGCAGAACCTGCGGGCGCTGGAAGCGCGGATCCGCGAGATCGCCCGCGGATTCGTCGACCGCATGGCCGAGCATGGCGACCGCTGCGACTTCGCCCGCGACGTGGCTTTTCTCTATCCGCTGCACGTCATCATGGAAGTGTTGGGCGTTCCCGAGAGCGACGAGCCCCGCATGCTGAAACTGACCCAGGAACTGTTCGGCAACGCCGACCCGGACCTGAACCGCACCGGCAAGTCAGTGACCGACGTCGGCGAGGGCGTCGATAGCATCCAGTCGGTGGTCATGGACTTCATGATGTACTTCAACGCCATCACCGAAGACCGGCGCGCCAAGCCACGCAACGACCTGGCCACCCTGATCGCCAACGGCAAGATCAACGGCGAGCCGATGGGCCACCTGGAGGCGATGAGCTACTACATCATCGCCGCCACGGCCGGGCACGACACCACCTCCTCGACCACCGCCGGCGCGCTGTGGGCGCTGGCCGAGAACCCTGACCAGTTCGCCAAGGTGAAGGCCGACCCGTCGCTGATCTCGGGCCTGATCGAGGAGTCGATCCGCTGGGTCACGCCGGTGAAGCACTTCATGCGCACCGCGACCGCCGACGCCGAACTGGCGGGCCAGAAGATCGCCAAGGGCGACTGGATGATGCTGTCCTATCCCTCCGGCAACCGCGACGAGGCGGTGTTCGAGGACCCGTTCAGCTTCAAGGTCGACCGCACGCCCAACAAACACGTCGCCTTCGGCTACGGCGCCCACATCTGCCTGGGCCAGCACCTGGCGCGGATGGAGATGCGGGTGCTGTGGGAGGAGCTTTTCGCACGCCTCGACCGGGTCGAGCTCGACGGCGAACCCACCCGCATGGTCGCCAACTTCGTCTGCGGGCCCAAGTCGGTGCCGATCCGCTTCAAGATGCACTGAGGCGGCGGCGATGAGCGCGGAACCCTTCAAGGTCTGGCAGTGCCGCACCTGCGGCTACATCTATGACGAGGAACAGGGCGATCCCGGCGAAGGCCTGGCGCCCGGGACCCGCTGGGCAGACATCCCGGCGGGGTGGGTCTGCCCGCTGTGCGGCACGCCGAAGTCGGATTTCGACATGATCGAGCTGTAGAAACACCCCCCGCCCCCCTTCCGCTCGAAGCATCGCCGCACGATGTTCGGAGGCGAGCGGAAGGGAGACCGTCGATGAGCGCGAAGTTCCACTTGGCCCAGGTCAATGTCGGGCGTCTTAAGGCCCCGATCGATCATCCGCTGATCAAGGGCTTCGCCGACAATCTCGATCGCATCAACGCCCTGGCTGAGGCCTCACCGGGTTTCGTCTGGCGCCTGACGGGCGACGGCAACAACGCCACCGACCTGGCGATCGACAACGACCCCCTGTTCATTCCGAACCTGTCGGTCTGGACCGACATCCCCTCACTCGGCGCCTTCGTCTATCGCAGCGGCCACGTCGAGATCATGCGTCGCCGTCGCGAGTGGTTCGAGCACATGGATCTCTACATGGCGCTTTGGTGGGTTCCGGTCGGCCATACGCCTACCGTCGAAGAAGCCCTGGAGCAGCTGGCGCACCTGGAAGCTCATGGCCCCACGCCCACGGCCTTCACCTTCAAGGTCCCCTTCCCCGCGCCCAGCGGCGAGGCGGTGGAGCCGGAGTTGGAACAGTGCGCTTAGGCCTCCCAAGCGCCCCCTCCGTCGCGCTGCGTATCCGCATCGCGCCTCCTCCCCCGTTTCACGGCTGAGGAGGGAGCCGCTTCCCTCCTGCCCCGCTTGCGGGAGAGGTGGCGCGGCGCCGATAGGCGACGTGACGGAGGGGGGCGCTTTAAAGCGCTCGCCCCCTGACATCCCGCCCGAACGGTGCTACACGCCCGCGCCATGAAAGCCGCCGTCATCGTTTTTCCGGGTTCGAACTGCGATCGTGACTGCAAGGTCGCCATCGAGCGCTCCGCCGGCGCGCGCGTCGACATGGTCTGGCACCAGGAGACGGCGCTGCCGGACGATCTGGACCTGATCGTCCTGCCCGGCGGCTTCTCGTACGGCGATTACCTGCGCTGCGGCGCCATGGCCGCCCAGAGCCCGGTGATGAAGGAAGTCGTCACGGCCGCGAACAAGGGCGTCGCGGTCGTCGGCATCTGCAACGGCTTCCAGGTGCTGACCGAGGTCGGGCTGCTGCCCGGCGCCCTGCTGCGCAACGCCGGCCTGAAATACGTCTGCAAGCCCGTCGAGCTGGACATCGTTAACGGCCAGACCCGCTTCACCGCCGGCTACGGCGAGCAGCGTCAGGCGATGATGACCGTCGGCAACGGCGAGGGCAACTACTTCGCCGACGAGGAAACCCTCGACCGCCTCGAAGGCGAAGGCCAGGTGGTGTTCCGCTACAAGGAAAACCCGAACGGCTCGGCCCGCGACATCGCCGGCATCGTCAACAAGGGCGGCAACGTCCTGGGCCTGATGCCCCACCCTGACCGCGCCTTCGATGCGGATCTCGGTTCGGAAGACGGCGCGGTGCTGTTCCGCAGCGTGTTTCAGAGCGCCTGAGAGCGACACCAGGCTCAGCTCAAAAAGTGGGCGACCTAAGTGCGTTATAATATAGCAGCGCCCATAACACAGGCCTAAGCTTCCCTCCTCTGTAGGAGGGCCATCATGAGTCTCATCACCACCTTGCGCGGGGGGCTGCTGGCCGCCGCCGCGCTCTGCGCCTTCGGCGCTGTCGCCCACGCCCAGGTCGCGGCTCAAGTCACGCCGATGACGCCGGACATCGACGGCAAGTTCGTCCAGACCAAGGTCAATTACGACTACGACAAGCGCGTGGTGATGATCCCGATGCGCGACGGGACCAAGCTCTACACCGTGATCGTGGTCCCCAAGGGCGGCAAGAACCTGCCGATCCTGCTGACTCGCACGCCCTACAACGCCGCCGGCCGCGCCGCGCGCGCCGACAGTGCGCGCATGGTGGCCGCCATGCCGCAGGGCGACGAGCCCTTCGTCGCCGACGGCGGCTATATCCGCGTCTTCCAGGACATCCGGGGCAAATACGGCTCGGAGGGCGAGTATGTCATGACACGCCCCCTCAAGGGCCCGCTGAACAGCTCCGAGGTCGATCACTCGACCGACGCCTACGACACCATCGACTGGCTGGTGAAGAACGTGCCGGAGACGAACGGCAAGGTCGGTATGCTGGGCAGCTCGTACGAGGGCTTCACCGTGGTGATGGCTCTGGTCAATCCGCACCCCGCTCTGAAGGCCGCCGCGCCGATGAGCCCGATGGTCGACGGCTGGATGGGCGACGACTGGTTCCAGTACGGCGCGTTCCGCCAGATCAACTTCGACTATTTCAGCGGTCAGACGGCGGTGCGCGGCTCCGGCGGCTCCGTCCAGCGCCAGGGCTATGACGACTATTCCAACTTCCTGCGCGAAGGCTCGGCCGGCGACTACGCCAAGAACCACGGCCTGGACAAGCTGCCCTGGGTGCAGAAGCTTTTCGCCCACCCGGCCTATGACAGCTTCTGGAGCGAACAGGCTCTGGACAAGACCATGGAAAAGACGCCGCTCAAGGTGCCGACCATGTGGATCCAGGGCCTCTGGGACCAGGAGGACATCTGGGGCGCTGTTCACAGCTATCCGGCCCTCGAGTCCAAGGACACCAACAACGACAAGAACTATCTGGTGCTCGGTCCGTGGCGGCACAGCCAGGTCAATTACGACGGCTACAACCTCGGTCCGTTCAAGTGGGACGGCGACACCGCCCTGCAGTTCCGCCGCGATGTGCTGAAGCCGTTCTTCGACCAGCATCTCAAGGACGGCCCCAAGGCCGATACGCCGCCCGTGCTGATCTACGACCCCGGCCAGAACAAATGGAACCGCTACGCCAGCTGGCCGCAAGGCGGCGCCGACGGCGCGGGTCCTGGCAAGGTCAGCAAGAACCTCTATTTCGGCGCCAACGGCGGGCTGGGCTTCAGCGCTCCGGCCGGCGGCAAGGGCGCGGCCGCCTATGACGAGTACGTCTCCGACCCGGCCAAGCCCGTGCCCTACATCCCTCGCCCGCTGCAGTTCGCCGACCGCAGCCGCTGGACCCCGTGGCTGGTGACCGACCAGCGCTCGGTCGACGGGCGTCCGGACGTGCTCACCTATGTGAGCGAGCCGTTGACGGAGGCGCTCAAGATCGCCGGCGTGCCGAAGGTGAACCTGTTCGCCTCGACCAGCGGCACGGACAGCGACTGGGTGGTCAAGCTGATCGACGTCTATCCCGACGAGGTCCCCAGCCAGCCCGAACTGGGCGGCTATGAGTTGGCGGTCGGCATGAGCATCTTCCGCGGCCGCTATCGCGAGAGCTTCAGCGAGCCCAAGGCCCTCAAGCCCAACACCCCGCTCAAGTATCAATTCATTCTGCCGACGGCGAACTACACCTTCAAGCCGGGTCACCGGATCATGGTGCAGGTGCAGTCGAGCTGGTTCCCGCTCTACGACCGCAATCCGCAGACCTTCGTGCCGAACATCTTCTTCGCCAAGCCCGGAGACTATGTGAAGGCGACGCAGCGGGTGTTCCACGCGGGGGACACCGCCAGCTTCATCGAACTGCCGGTGGTGGACGCGAAGTAATACAAAAAAGGGCCGGCGGTCGAAACGCCGGCCCCTCTTCCGCGGAGCGAAGACCCGTCAGCGTTCGCCGCGTTGGGCGTTGTCCTGCTGGTTGGCTTGGCCGCCCGGATTGCGGCCCTGCTCGTTTTGTTGCTGGCCGCCCTTTTGCTGTTGTTGCTGATCGGGCGCCTGGCGCTGCGGATCGTTCTGCTGTTGCTGAGGATTGCGGTTCTCTTCGGCCATCAGTCTTCTCCGTTGCGTGCCGTGCGCTTGAAGCGCACCAAGGACGAACGACCTGAGAGGGACGTCGTTCCTCCGGCCAAGCTCGGTTACTGCAGCTAAGCTTCCGTTTTTCTGAGATTTTTCACGCCCCTGGCGTCGCTACGGCGCGGCCGCGACCACGCCGCTCCCGCCCCTCTTCGCGAGAGAACGGTTCACCCCATGGCAGAGCTATGGCGCGAAAAGCTTCGCGTGGTGCGGGAGGGTTAAGGTTAAGCCGCACCGCGTGGGCGAGACGCCTGGAACATTTCACCCCGATGCGCGACAGCTTGGCCTCAACACGAAACGGGAGGCTGCGGCGGGAGCCTTCTCGACGCGCAGAGTTAACGACACCATGTCAGATCCCGAGTTTCGGTTTCCCGAGACCTATGTCAGCGGCGTTCCCGTCTGGTCGCGACGCCGCAAGCGTTCCGGCCCGCACCCGCTGATCAGCACGCTGGTCGTACTCCTGGCCCTGTTCGGCGCGGTGATGATCGGCGTCTCCCTGCGCATGGGTTCGGTCGAGAGGGGCGGCGCCGTGGTCGACGGCTGGATCGCCATGGCCAAGGCCCAGTGGGACGAAGCCGCCGGCCAGGCCAAGGAAAGCCAGGCCTCTCCGAAGCGATAGAGGCCCGTAATCAGCCGACGGCTGTGGCGGAATCTGATCGACCGGGTTAGAAGGCGCGCCCATGAGCACGCCCCAAAAGCCCATGGCCGAGATGGCCGCCGAGTTCGGCCTGAAACCCGCCGAATATGACGTTGTCCTCAAGCGCCTGGGTCGCGAGCCCAACCTGGTGGAGTTGGGCGTCTTCTCGGTGATGTGGTCCGAGCACTGCTCGTACAAGTCCTCGAAGAACCAGCTGAAGAAGTTCCCGATCGACGGGCCCCGCGTGATCTGCGGCCCGGGCGAGAACGCCGGCGTGATCGACATCGGCGATGGCGACGCGATCATCTTCAAGATGGAGAGCCACAACCACCCCTCGTACATCGAGCCCTACCAGGGCGCGGCGACGGGCGTGGGCGGCATCATGCGCGACGTCTTCACGATGGGCGCGCGTCCGATCGCTCTGCTGAACGCCCTGCGCTTTGGCGATCCCAACCACCCGAAGACCAAGCGTCTCGTCGACGGCGTGGTCGCCGGCATCGCCGGCTACGGCAACTGCGTGGGCGTGCCCACGGTCGCGGGCGAGACCAATTTCCACAAAGGCTACAACGGCAACATCCTAGTCAACGCCATGTGCGTGGGCCTGGCCAAGGCCGACAGCATCTTCTACTCGGCCGCTCCGGGCCCCGGCCTGGCGGTGGTCTATTTCGGCTCCAAGACCGGCCGCGACGGCATCCACGGCGCGACGATGTCCTCTGCCGAGTTCTCCGAGGACTCCGAGGAGAAGCGCCCCACCGTCCAGGTCGGCGACCCCTTCGCCGAGAAGCTCCTGATCGAGGCCACCCTTGAACTGATGGCCACGGGCGCAGTCGCCGCCATCCAGGACATGGGCGCGGCGGGCCTGACCTCCTCGTCGGTCGAGATGGCCGGCAAGGGCGGCGTCGGCATCGAGCTGAACATGGACATGGTCCCGCAGCGCGAGACCGGCATGAGCGCCTACGAGATGATGCTGTCGGAAAGCCAGGAGCGCATGCTGGCGGTCCTGAAGCCCGGCCGCGAGCAGGATGGCCATGCCATCTTCGAAAAGTGGGGCCTGGACGCCGCGGTCATCGGCTACACCACCGACACCGGCCGTCTTGTGCTCAAGCATCACGGCGAGACGGTCTGCGACGTGCCGCTGGCCCCGCTGTTCGACGACGCGCCGCTGTACGACCGCCCGTGGGTGCAACCTGCGCTGCAGCCGCGCCTCGACCCGGCCGCCATCCCGGCCCCGATCGACTGGAACGAAGCGGTCCTGAAGATCATCGGCTGCCCCGACATGGCTTCCAAGCGCTGGCTGTGGGAGCAGTACGACCGCCACGTCATGGCCGACACGCTGGAAGACAGCGCCACCGGCTGCGACGCCGGCATCGTCCGTATCCACGACACCGGCAAGGCGATCGCGGTCACCAGCGACTGCACCCCGCGCTACGTCCAGGCCGACCCCTACGAAGGCGGTAAGCAGGCCGTGGCCGAAGCTTGGCGCAACCTGACGGCCGCCGGCGCCCTGCCTATCGCCATCACCGACAACCTGAACTTCGGCAGCCCCGAAAAGCCCGAGACCATGGGCCAGATCGTCCGCGCCACCGACGGCATGGCCGAGGCCTGCCGCGCGCTGGACTTCCCGGTCGTGTCAGGGAACGTGTCGCTCTACAACGAGACCAACGGCGTCGCCATTCCGCCGACCCCGACCGTCGGCGCCGTGGGCCTGCTTGAGGACTACGATCTGCGCACCGGCTTCGGCAATGTGGCCGAGGGCGACACGCTGGTGCTGATCGGCGCCACGCTGGGCGAGCTCGGCGCCTCGATCTATCTGCGTGAAATCCTGGGTCGCGAAGACGGCGCCCCGCCTCCGGTCGACCTGGCCCTGGAGCGCAAGAACGGCGACTTCGTGCGCGGCCTGATCAGCTCGGGCCTCGTCGCCGGCGTCCACGACCTTTCCGACGGCGGCCTGCTGGTCGCTGCGGCCGACGTGGCCCTGGCCAGCAAGGTCGGGATCACCCTGAACGCTACAAGCCAAGCGCACGCCCACGCCTATCTGCTGGGCGAGGACCAGGCCCGCTACCTGATCGCCACGCCCGATCCCGATGCGGTGCTGGAAGCGGCCAAGGACGCTGGCGTGCACGCCAACATCGCCGGTGTCGCCGGCGGTGAGGCGTTCGCGTCGGACGGCCTGTTCAGCGTCTCGCTGGAAGCCCTCCGCACGGCGCACGAGGCCTGGCTGCCGGGCTACATGAGCGCGCCGAAGGCGTAGGGATCGATAAGGGGGAGCACGCGGCGGCCTTAGGCCGCGTGGCTCCGCCCCGACCACCGCGCCACCGCCTCCAGCAGTTTCGCGGGGCTGATCGGCTTTCCAAGGTGGTCGTCCATGCCAGCGGCCAGGCAGTTGGCGACCTGCTCGGGGAGGACATTGGCGGTCATGGCGATGATCGGCGTGGAGGCGCCGCGCGCGCCTTCCAGGGCTCGGATCTCGCGGGTGGCGGTCAGACCGTCCATGACCGGCATCTGCACGTCCATCAGCACCAGATCGTACTGCCCCTGGCGCATGGCCTCGACGCCAGCGACGCCGTCGTTGGCGGTCTCGACGGCGACGCCGAAGGGTTCCAGCATCGCGCAGATCAGCTCGCGATTGACGGCGTTGTCCTCGACGAGCAGCAACCGCACATCAGCGTCGGCGTCGAGGGGCGAGGTGTCCTGGGCCTCCTGGGTCGGCAGCTCAGCAAGTGGCCCACGCACCTCGAACCAGAAGGTCGAGCCCTGCCCTTCGACGCTATCGACGCCGATGCGGCCATCCATGCGCTCGATGATCCGCCGCGAGATCGCCAGGCCCAGGCCCGTACCGCCGAAGCGACGCGAGACAGCCGCGTCGGCCTGCGAGAAACGGTCGAAGATGCTCTCGCGATGCTCCGGCGCGATCCCAATGCCCGTATCGGTCACTTCGGCCCGTAGAACCGCTTCACCGCCTTCGACCGTTTGAACAAGGGCCACGGTGATGGCGCCGTTGGCGGTGAACTTCACCGCGTTGGACAGGAAATTCAGCAGCACCTGGCTGAGCCTTGGTCCATCCAGGTTCATCGGCCGAAGATCGCCCGGAACCTTCACATCGACGGTCAGCCCCTTGGCCTCGGCGCGCTCGGTCACCAGGGCGGCGCACGATGAGGCCATGGCGGCCGGGTCAAACGGCGCGGGATCCAGCTCCAGGCCGCCGGCCTCCAGGCGCGAGAAGTCCAGTACGTCGTTGACGACGCTCAGCAGCGTATTGCTGGCCTCGAGGATGTGGCCGACCTGCCGGGTGGCGGTCTTGTTGAGGTTGCGTGAGCGGCGCAGCACTTCGGCGAAGCCGATGATCGCGGTCAGCGGCGTACGCAGCTCGTGGGTCATGTTGGCCAGGAAGTCCGACTTGGCCGCCGAAGCCGCTTCAGCCATTTCCAAGGCCTTGGCGATGTCGAGCTCCAGGCGCTTGCGTTCGGTGATGTCGCGCGAGGTGACCAGCAGGATCCCCGACCCGTCGCCAAGCAGGGAGTAGGTGCTTTCCAGCCAGATCACCGAGCCGTCCTTTCGGATGCTTTCGTAGTCGGTGCTGACGGGCGCGCCACCGGGAGTAAGGCCGCGAATGATGCCCTGCACGCGCTTGAAATCGGCGTCGCTGACCATGGCTTGCGGCGGCAACGCCATGAACTCTTCCAGGGTATAACCGGTGATACGCGCGATGCTGGGCGAGCTGTAGAGCCTTTCGCCCTTAGGGGACCACAGGGCGACATGGTCGGTGAGGTTGTCGCCCAGCAGTCGATAGAGCCGATCAATCTCCCGATACTTGACTAATGCCGCCTCAGCTTCCTCGATAGCCCTTTGCTTGGCTTCGACATTGGCTCGGAGGTCGGCGTGCATGACGTCGAGGCTTACGCGTTGGCTGGCCAGCCAATAGGCCAAGGGGGCGGCGATTAGGGTTGAGAGGACCAGGGTGGTGACCGGGGCGTAAACCTCGGGATCGTTGAGCAGCAGGATGTTGACGATGAAGTCCGCCGCCATGGCGACGCCCACGATGACGCATGCCGCAGGCGCGGCGCGAACAAGTCGGGCTCTGATGGCCGGCGAGAAGATCGTCAGGCTCCCGAGAACGTCTAAGTCAGAAGACGATACCCAGATTAAGGACAGGTGACGCTGGAAGCCAGTCCGGCGACAATCCGCCGCGCCGAAACCGCCGAAAGCGGGCGTACTAGCGAGGCGCGGCCGCGGGAAGGCTATCCAGTCCGCGTTCGAGGGCCAGGCTGGCCTGGACCACGGTGGCGATCGAGCGCTTGAAGAAGTCCTGAGGGATCGTCGCGAAATCGTCGGCCGGCTTGTGGTAATCGGCGTGATCCTCGACCCCGAAATAGACCCACGGCACGCCCTTCTCCGCGAAGGCGTAGTGGTCGGACTGGTTGGTCCAGTTGTTGTGCGCGCCGTCGGCGTCGGTGTCATGGCCCAGCTTGAGCGAGACCGGAGCCGTTGCGGCGACGGCCTCGAGAATGGGACGCAGCGCGGGATGGGGCGAGGCGCCCGCAGCATAGAGCTCGTTCTTGGCGTTCTTGCTGAGCATGTCGAAGTTGACGTTCAGCGCGATCGTCTCCAACGGCACAGGCGGCGCGGCGACAAACGCACGGGCGCCGCGCAGGCCGCTTTCTTCGGCGTCGACCACCGCCAGGATCACGTCGTGCGTGGGCGGATGGGCCTTGAAGGCTTCGGCCACCGCCAGCAGGCCCGCGACGCCCGAGGCGTTGTCGTCGGCGCCGTTATAGGTCTCCCCGTTCCGGAGCCCCAAGTGGTCGTAGTGGGCGGTGACCACCATCGTCTTGCCCGCCTTGCTCCCCTTGATCAGCGCCACGAGATTGACGCCGCGCACCGTCGAACCGTCACGTCGGGTGAAGTCGAAACCTTGCTCGAATGACGCTCCCGCCGGCGACAGGCCGATCTCAGCAAACCGCGATAGGATGTAGGCCCGCGCCTTCTCCGATCCGGGCGAACCGACGCCCCGCCCCTGCATGTCGTCGGCGGACAGGATACGGACATCGTCGAGCGCCTTGTCGCCCGGGGCCGCCCAGGCGGGCGCGGCGAAGGCCAGGACGGCGGCGACAAGCAGACTCAGTGGACGGCGGGAAAGGGTCATGGGGGTTACATGCCCTGCGCCGCCCATGATGTTCAATTAGTTCTCGGCCCATACGACAAGTGCGCTTATGACAAGCGCTGTCAGGTTGTGACGGCGTGTATGGCCGTTCTTAAGGAATCTCGGCCACATAGGCCGCTCAAGGATCGGAGTATCGTTCCCGTGCCCATGTCCCATGCCGAACTGGAAGCCCGCCTGACCGCGGCTTTTCCGGACGCCGAGATCGTGCTGACCGACCTCGTCGGCGACAACGATCACTGGAAGGCGCGGATCACCTCGTCGGCCTTCAAGGGCCTGCCGCGCGTGCGCCAGCACCAACTGGTCAACAAGGCCTTGGCCGACGTGTTGGGCGGAACCCTGCACGCCTTGGCCCTCGAAACCGCCGCGCCCGCCGAGTAAGGAGCCGTCGCCCCTTGCGCTATCGTCCCTTCGGAGCCACGGGCATCGCGGTCTCGGCGCTGACCTTGCGCCTGGCCGACAGCTCGCGGCTGCGGGCGAGCGACTGGCGCGCGCTGGTGTTCACGGCGCTGGAAAACGGCGTCAACAGCTTCCAGATCGACGGCGACGCCCCCGAAATGCTGCAAGGCGCAGGCGAGGCGTTCGCATCCGTCGAGCGCCGCCTGCTGTTCCTGACGTGGCGCGTGCGCCAGGACGCCAACCAGCTTGGCCAGCAGACCCTGGATAGCTTGCGCCGCTGGGCCTACGAGGGCCTTGGGCTGGATTATCTCGACCTGGTGCTGATCAACGATCCACAGTCGCCGTCGCTGCCGATGAGTTTCGAGGCGGGCCTCCAGACGTTGTGGAGCGCGCGGGCCCTGGGCGGGCTGGGCATCGCCAGCCGGGGCGATATCCATCCAGGCTTGCTCGCCAACGGACTGGTGACCGCTGTGTCGTCGCCCTACAATTTGTCTTCGGGGTGGGCGGAACGCCATCGCATCCGCCAAGCCTCCCAGAACAACTTCGCGGTGATCGGCGAGGATTTCTGGCCCCAGGCCTTGCGCGAACTCGCCGACCAAGCGCCGCGCCGCCCCTCATTCTGGCAACGGCGCACCGACCCGCTGGCCGACGTGGGCGGTTATGAGTTTCTGAGCAAGACGCCGGGTTGGAGCGGTGAGGATATCTGCCTGGGCTACGCCCTGACCGAACCGTCTCTGGCCACCGTGCGGATCACCGCCGACACCCGCCAGGAGGTCGAGCGCCTCGCCGAGGTGGTCGAGCGTGATCTGCCCACCGGCGTCTGCGCCCAGATCGAGATGGCCCGCTTCTCGGCTCAGGAACGCGAGAAGGCGGCCCGTCGCCCTTGACCCCGGCGCGCGCGGCGCCTAGCTGACAGGCTTCGACTAGGAACTCGCCATGACCGACGCCGCCGCTTCCTCCCCTGCCCTGGACTTCATCGCCAAGACCGTCGCCGACCATCCGGTGGTGGTGTTCATGAAGGGCGTGCCGGACCAGCCCCGCTGCGGCTTCTCGTCGGTGGTCGTGCAGATCCTGGATCACCTGGGCGTCGAGTTCGTCGGCGTCGACGTGCTGCAGGACGACGATCTGCGCCAGGGGATCAAGACCTTCACCGACTGGCCGACCATCCCGCAGCTCTATGTGAAGGGCGAGTTCGTCGGCGGCAGCGACATCGTCCGCGAGATGTTCCAGTCGGGCGAGCTGAAGACTTTCCTGACCGAACAGGGCGTGATCGCCGCCTAGGGCGGCCGTCTCGGCATGAGCCGCCTGTTCGTCCCGCCATCGGACGCCTACACCCTGACCTTCACGCCCAAGGCGTCGGACATTGACGCCAACGGCCACGTCAACAACGTGGTCTATCTGGGCTGGGCGCAGGACCTGGCCATCACCCACTGGGACGCCTGGACCTCGCCCGAGGAACGCGCGCCCTGGAGCTGGGTCGCGCGCCGCCACGAGGTCGACTATCGCCGCGAACTCCTGCCCGGCGAGACCGCCACAGGTTACACCTGGGTCGGCGAACTGAAGGGCCCGCGCTTCGAGCGCTACATCCGCATCGATGGCCCGGACGGCGAGATGTGCGCCCAGGTCCGCACCGACTGGGTGCTGATCGACATCGCCGCCAAGCGCCCGGCGCGCGTGCTGCCCTGGATGATCGAGCGCTTCACGCCGAAAGGTTAGGACCGCGCGGAGGAACGGCCGCCTCTTCGGCAGGCCGATAGATCTTCAACATCCGAAGGCCCTTGCAGCCGGAGCAATAGCCCAGCGTGTGCTTGGTTCCAGAAGCGCCGTAGCGAACGCCGCCGACGGCAGCTAGAGACTTTTGCCGGCCGCAGGCCGTACAGCGTATTTTCCACTCGGCCGTCTCTCGCTGGATATCGGCCGCCAGGCGCCCGAACGCCTCTGAAATCCGTTTGAACATTCGCGCTCCTGCGGAACCTGGGCTAGCGGAAGGACGGGTTCGCCACCTTGAACCGTTCACCGCGCCTGAGGCCCAGCTCGTCATAGCTGAACTCAAGATCGATCACCCCAGCCTTGCCAAACCGGCAGGTCTCCAGCCGCCGCCGGGCGAAGGCCAACACCGCTGTCTTCTGGGTGCGATCAAGGTAGAAGGTGACGTCCGACCTGCCCGTGCAGCCCTGAGAGGCCATAAGCAAGGTCAAGCCGTCGCGCCCGGCCGTCACATCAACCGGTTCAAGTTCCGGCCACCCCTGATCCGACGCGACCAGCCTGGGCCTCGTGACACAGCCAGCGGCCGTGAGGGCCAAGCCGGTCCATAGAAGCCCTCTGCGTGACAGCGCGCCGATCATACGTCCTCGAATTCTTCGGACCTGAAGATCGCCGAAGGACGGCTTGCTGACCAGAGGCCGGGCTTAGCCCCAGGGGCCCGCCTCGTGCGATCCGCCGCTCAGCGGAACGCTGGAGGGCGCCGCTGAAACCGCCGTCGGGCGACGCGCGCCGCGCTCCACACCCAGGCGCATTAGGGCCTCGACGCGGTTGTGGGTGGCCGGGTGGGTCGAGAACAGGTTGTCGGCGCCCTTCCCGGCCAGCGGGTTGATGATGAACATGTGGGCGGTGGCCGGATTGCGTTCGGCCTGGACGTTCTCGTAGCCGCCGCGCGCGTAGGCTTCGATCTTCTCCAGCGCGCGCGCCAGCGACTCGGAGTCGCCGGCGATCTGCGCGCCGATCCGGTCGGCCTCGTACTCGCGGGCGCGGCTGATGGCCATCTGGACCAGCATGGCCGCGATCGGGGCCAGGATAGCGATCAGGATCGCGCCGACCAAGCCGCCCAGACCACCGCCATTGCCCTCTTCGTCGCGTGAGCCACCGAAGAAGAAGGCGAAGTTGGCCAGGGCCGAGATCGCGCCGGCGATGGTCGCCGTCACGGTCATCACCAGGGTGTCGCGGTTCTTCACGTGCGCCAGTTCGTGGGCCATGACGCCGCGGATCTCCTCGCGGGTCAGAAGCTGCAACAGGCCGGTGCTGGCGGCCACGGCGGCGTGGTCAGGATCACGGCCCGTGGCGAAGGCGTTGGGCTGGGCGCTGTCGATAACCGTGATGCGCGGACGCGGCAGGCCGGCCGAGCGGGCCATCTCGACGGTGTCGATCACATAGTTGCGGATCAGCGGCTCGGGATGGCTCTCATCGACCTCGACCGCGCCATAGGTGCGCAGCACGATCTTGTCGGCGTTCCAGTACGAGAACGCGTTCATGGCCAGGGCGAAGACCAGCGCGATCATCATGCCGGTCGCGCCGCCGATCAGGAAGCCGGCGCCCATGAACAGGGCCGTCAGGCCGGCCAGCAGCATGTAGGTCTTGAAGTGGTTCATCGTCTGGCGTCAGTCGAAGATGTCGAACAGGTCGAAGCGCTTTTTCTTGTGATGGCCATAGGAGCCGTGGCGACGGTAGTCATCATCGTCGTGACGCTTGCCGCTGTGGCTATGGTGGCCGTGATCGTGGTGATGATCGGGACGGCTGTAGGGTTTGGGCTGACCGTAGATCGCCTGGGTCTCGTCGCGCTCCATGGCCATCAGCTTCTCAAGCTCGCCCCGGTCCAGCCAGACGCCCCGGCAGCGCGGGCACATGTCGAACTCGACGCTGGCGCGTTGCACGGCCTGCATCGAGGCGTCGCAGTTGGGGCACATCAGAAGCGGCATACGGAACCTCCGGTCCAAAAAGGATGCTCGGGTGTTCTCGACGACAGGCGGCGCCTTTTGGGGAGGGGGGCTAGGCAGCCGGACCCAGACATCGAGAACACCCGATGCGGTCCGACATCACGAGCACTTGCATTGCTCGCCAGAGGGGCCCGGTCCCGCTGAACCGCAGTTAGGGTCCCGCGCGATCCGGTTCAAGACCTCCGCACAACAAAAAAGACCCCGGATTGCTCCGGGGCCTTTTCCGTATCTGTTCGGATCCGACGCTTACGAAGCGTAGAATTCGACGACGAGGTTCGGTTCCATCTTCACCGGATACGGAACTTCCGACAGTTCCGGAGCGCGGACGAAGGTGGCCGACAGGCTCTTGGCGTCGACCGAGACGTACTCGGCGAAGTCACGCTCGTTCGAGGCGACGGCTTCGAGGACCAGAGCCATGTTGCGCGACTTTTCGCGGACCTGGATCACGTCGCCGGCCTTGCAGCGGTACGACGGGATGTTCACGCGCTTGCCGTTCACGGTCACGTGGCCGTGGTTCACGAACTGGCGGGCGGCGAACACGGTCGGCACGAACTTGGCGCGATAGACGATGGCGTCCAGGCGTGACTCGAGCAGAGCGATCAGGTTCTCCGAGGTGTTACCCTTGCGACGGGCGGCTTCCTCGTAGGTGCGCGAGAATTGCTTCTCGGTCAGGTTACCGTAGTAGCCCTTCAGCTTTTGCTTGGCGCGCAGCTGCAGACCGAAGTCCGAAACCTTGCTCTTACGACGTTGGCCGTGTTGGCCCGGGCCGTACGAACGCGAGTTGACCGGGGACTTCGGACGGCCCCACAGGTTTTCACCCATGCGGCGGTCGATCTTGTACTTGGCGCTATGGCGCTTCGACATAGTCAGTCTTTCAAAACGATCCGGGCCGGCTCCCCCGAGAGGGTGCGATCGCAACGGCGGCGTCGGGTCAATCCGTCATAAGGTTCCGCGCCGCGCGGCGAGCCGGCGGCGTCAAGGGGTGGCTTATGAGGGAGCGGCGGCGGGGAGTCAATGTTCCGCCTCCGCTCTGGCCTGGCGCTACGGACGCACCAGCGGATTGCGCAGGCGGATCTTGCCGCCGCGCTCGACGCCGAACGCGTCGAGCGGATAACGCAACTCCAGGCCCTCAGGCATCAGCGCCTTGCAGTTGTCGGGACGCTTGCGGACAAATGAGAAGCTGGTCAGGCCGTCGCGGCGCTGGGTCTCGACCGAGAAGTCCTCCTGCTGGGTGCAGCCATTGGAACTGACGCGCACCACCAGATCGGCCCCGTCGACCCGCGCACCGCGCAGCGCTTCCAACGGCCGGTCGCTGCCCTGGGCGGAGACGGCGATGTTGGGCTGGCTGTCATCGGCGTCGATGATCACGCAGGCCGAGGTGCTCAGGCCCAGGGCGATGACGGCGGCGAGCGATGCGAGTTTCATGCTGGTGTCCCCTCTTGTTGGTCAGCTTGACCGTGAGAGGACCGCCCGCCGCCTGAACCCAGGATGAATTACGGATAGTTCACAGCCGTGCGGCGTGACGGATCCGGACGATGTGCACGACGCCGTCGCCAACGTAATAGCGGATCACATAGGGCGGGACGACGACCAACTCTTGAAGCGTCGCCGTCGCTAGGCGGCCGTGCTTGGGGTTCTCCGCCAGGCTGTCAGCGGCGGCCTTAGGCCTACCGCCAGCCGCTGAGCCGCGAGGGGGCTGAATTGGCCAATATAGTCGCGGATAGGCGTCAGATCGGCCAGCGCGCGCCAGGTCCAGACTACTTCCGCCACGTCGCGGGCGCTGGCTTCTCTTCGGGCGTTCCCCACGTATCGAGCCAGGCCGAAACTTCGTCGTGGGGTACGACACGACCGGCGGCGATGTCCGCCATTCCTTCGGCGTCGGCGGTCTCTTCGGCTTCCGCGTCAATTTCGAAGATGGATGGCTCCGGAACCATGGAGCGAGCATAGCATATCGCCCCCCTCTCAATGCCGCTCGTAGGTCACAGCCTCTCGGCATGAAACGCCACGTGATCGCCGATGAAGGTCGAGATGAAGAAGTAGCTGTGGTCGTAGCCATCCTGGCGACGCACCGTGACCTTGCGGCCGGCCTTGGCGGCGGCGGCTTCGATCAGTTCGGGCTTGAGCTGGTTTTCCAGGAAGCTGTCGGCCAGGCCCTGGTCGATCAGGATGTCGTCGAAGGTCTCGCCCTTGCCGTCCTCAAGCAGGGCGCAGGCGTCGTAGGGGCGCCAGGTCGCGCGGTCCGGGCCGAGATAAGCGCTCAGCGCCTTGTCGCCCCACGGGCAGTTCAGCGGCGAGACGATCGGCGAGAACGCGCTGACCGACTTGAAGAGCTCCGGGTGCTTCAGCGCGATGGTGAGGGCCCCGTGGCCGCCCATGGAGTGGCCAAAGATCCCCTTGCGCGCGCCGTCCAGCGGGAAGGCGCTTTCGACCGCCGCCAGGAGGTCGCCGGTGACGTAGGAGTGCATCATGAAGTGCGGCGCCCACGGGGCTTGGGTGGCGTCGACATAGAACCCCGCCCCCTGCCCCAGGTCGTAGGCCGGGTCGTCGGCGACACCTTCCCCCCTCGGCGAGGTGTCCGGCGCGACAATCGCGATGCCGTGCTGGGCCGCGTGCGCGTAGACCCCCGACTTCACCGTGAAATTGTCCTCGGTGCAGGTCAGGCCCGACAGCCAGACGAGATAAGGGAACGGTCCCTCGCCATCCGGCGTCCACACCGTGAACTTCATCGGCGTGCCGGTGCTGGTGCTGGCGTGCTTGCAGTAACGCAGCGTTCCGCCATGGACGCGGTGGGTGGAGACGGTTTCGACGGTCATTCGCAGCTCGCAGACATGATCCTTCTCCTTTGGGGAGAAGGAGGGGCCCGTCACGACGAAGTCGGGATGGGAGGATGAGGGGGTAAGACGTCGACGGGTTTAACCCCTCACCCTCCCGCGCGCCGCGCGGGCCCCTCCCTCTCCCTCTGGGAGCGGGAGACCTCTAGAACGTCACCACGGTCCGGATGCTCTCGCCCGCGTGCATGAGGTCAAACGCCTTGTTGATCTCTTCCAGCGGCAGGACGTGGGTGATCATCGGGTCGATCTGGATCTTCCCGTCCATGTACCAGTCGACGATCTTGGGCGTGTCGGTGCGGCCGCGCGCGCCGCCGAAGGCCGTGCCGCGCCAGACGCGGCCGGTGACCAGCTGGAACGGACGCGTCGAGATTTCCTTCCCCGCCTCGGCCACGCCGATGATGATGCTTTCGCCCCAACCCCGGTGGCAGGCTTCCAGCGCCGTGCGCATGACGCCAGTGTTGCCGGTGGCGTCGAAGGTGTAGTCCGCGCCGCCGTCGGTCAGGGCCACCAGATGCGCGACGAGATCGCCGGAGACGTCCTTCGGGTTGACGAAGTGCGTCATGCCGAACTTGCGGCCCCATTCTTCACGGTCCGGATTGATGTCGACGCCGACGATCATGTTGGCGCCGACCAGCTTCAGACCCTGGATGACGTTCAGGCCGATGCCGCCCAAGCCGAAGACGATGCAGTTGGCGCCCGGCTCGACCTTGGCGGTGTTGGTCACCGCGCCGACGCCCGTCGTCACGCCGCAGCCGCAGTAGCAGGCGGTCTTGAACGGCGCGTCGCGGCGGATCTTGGCGACCGCGATCTCTGGCAGGACCGTGTAGTTCGAGAAGGTCGAGCAGCCCATGTAGTGATAGATCGGCTGCCCCTTGTACGAGAAGCGGCTGGTGCCGTCCGGCATCAGACCCTTGCCCTGCGTCGCCCGGATCGCCGTGCACAGGTTGGTCTTGCCCGACAGGCAGCTTTTGCACTGGCGGCATTCGGGCGTGTAGAGCGGGATCACGTGATCGCCGACCGCCACGCTGGTCACGCCCGCGCCGACCTCGACCACCACGCCCGCGCCTTCATGGCCCAGGATCGAGGGGAAGATGCCCTCGCTGTCGAAGCCGTCCAGCGTGTAGGCGTCAGTGTGGCAGACCCCCGTCGCCTTGATCTCGACCATCACCTCGCCGGCCTTGGGCCCTTCGAGGTCGACCTCGACGATCTCCAAAGGCTTCTTGGCTTCGAACGCGACGGCGGCGCGGGTCTTCATCGGGCATCTCCCCTGGCATCTTGGCCCGCCTTGGTACGCCCGCTCGGGCGCGCCGATAATCCCTAATGGCGCAAAACATTGTTGCTCAGGAAGAACAATTGGCGCATTCCCGTCATATGAGCCGGTGGGACGGGATCGACGAGTTCGTGGCGACAGCCGAGGCCGAGAGCTTCTCTCACGCCGCGCGTCGGCTGGGCCTTTCGACCTCAGGGGTAAGCCGCGCGGTCGCCACGCTTGAAGAACGCCTGCAGACCCGCCTGCTCTATCGCACCACACGCAGGGTCAGCCTGACCGACGCCGGCCGCGCCTTCCTCGCACGCGCCCGCCGGTTGATCGCCGAGCGTGACGAGGCCCTGGCGTCCGTGGGCGAGGACGACGGCGACCCGCGCGGCCTGCTGCGGATGACCTGCTCCATGGCCTACGGAGAGCGCTTCGTGGCGCCAGCGGTGAACCGCTTCATGCTGGTTCACCCCAAGCTGTCCATCGAGATCGACCTGGACGACGCGGTCCGCGACATTGTCAGCGAGGGCTTTGACCTCGCGATCCGCTTTGGTCGCCTCACCGACAGCCGCCTGATCGCCAAGCGCCTGGCCTCGCGCACCCGCCGGCTATGCGCGGCGCCGTCCTATCTGGCTCAGGCAGGAACGCCGCGGACAATCGCTGATCTCGCGCACCACGCCTGCATCCTGGGGGCGGCGGAGACCTGGCCGTTCCGGGACGGCGAGCGCGAGATCGCCTTCAAGCCGCAAGGACGCTGGCGGTGCAACAGCGGACAGGCCGTGCTGGACGCGGCCTTGCTGGGGTTCGGGGTCTGCCAGCTGCCGAACTTTTACGTCGACAGCGCCATCGCCGAGGGCCGCTTGGTCCCACTGCTCGAACCCAACCGGCCAGCCGACGAGGGCGTGTGGGCGGTCTATCCGCACCTGCGGCTCTTGCCGGCCAAGGTCCGGCTTCTGGTCGAGCACCTGGAAGCCGCGCTGGGCGGCTAAAGCCCTCTCCGATCTGCTCGTACGCGTCAGATCGGAGAAGGCTGGAACACACTAGGCCTTCACCACCGCCGGGAAGCGGAAGCGCCCGTCCAGCATCTCGGGTCTTGGCAGGTAGGCCCGCAGGTACAGCGCGAAGGGGCCAGACTGGGGCGCTGGCAGCCAGTTGGCGGTCTTGTCGCCGCCCGGATCGGTGCGCCCGATCCACAGGTCCAGCGTCCCGTCGGCGTTGCGCTTGAGCCCTTGGGTGCGGTCGCCGATCGTGTAGCGATGCAGCGGGTTGTCGGTGAAGAAGAACTGGCCGTCGGCGGTGGCCTCATACATTGACAGCGACCAGAAACCGTCCAGCGGCAGTTGCGCCGGCATGGTCAGGCGATACGGCCCGTCGCCCGTAAAGGTCCCCGAGCCGTCGTCGCCTGCGGCCTTCATGTACATCGCCTCGGCGACCGGCAAAGCGCCCAGCCCCTGCAGGGCGACGATGGCGCGATAGATGTAGTCCTGGCCATAGTCGCCGAGGTTGGCGCGCGGATAAGACCAGCCGTTGACGAAGGTCTGCCGTCCCCGGGCGAAGATGGTGATCATGCGCGCCTGCTCGACGCCGGCCGCAGCCGCCGAGTCATCGAACGGCCCAGCGCCCAGGAAAGCGGCGGTGCGCTTCTGGATCTTCAGATCGGTCGGCGGGGCGGGGTCGCTGGCCAGCAGAGCCCGGGCGGTCGCGAAATAGTCGGCGGGCTTGGCGTCGCGCGCCGCATAGGCGGCGACAGGCCCCGGCGTCGCCCCCTTGAGCAGGAAGCCGTCCTGGGCCTTGTGCGCGGCCGGCAGGTCATCGCCCCCGTCGGTCAGGGTGCGGATCAGAAGCCAGGCGTGCGGCGTGGCGATGCGCGTGGGGTTGGGTCCGGTGGACGCCTGTCCGGGGCCGACCAGGGTGAAGCTCCCGCCCTCGCCGCCGATGGTTCGCGTGCCCAGAACCACGTTGTTGTTGGTGAACATGTCCATCACCGCCACCGAATAGTAGCGCTTGCCCAAGGGCGGGATGGTCAGGGTCGCCGGCCCCTTGGTGAGATCCAGGAAGGCCGAGGAGTACAGCGTATCGTTGTTGGGCGTAGTCACCCAGCGGGCCTTGTGGTCCGACAGGGTCCGGGTGTGGGTCAGGGTGTTGATCGCAGCGCCCGGGCTCTTGAGCAGGCGCGCGCGGGTCGTGGCCATCTCGATCAGCGGCAGGGCATAGAGATAGGCGTCCCGCGCCGCCGTCGCGTCGCCTTCAGCGGCCTGGACGGCCGAGACAAAGGCGGGCGACAAGCCCAGCGCGCCGGCCATGGCCAGCAGTTCCCGACGGTTCATGCCGCCCTCCCCAACAGTTGTTTGAGGGCAGTTGAACGCGAGACGCCGCGCGACGCAAGCACCGCGCGACGCTGATCGGGTTCAGGCGGCGTGGGCGTGACGCGCGGCGTGAACGACGCTCTCCAGCGTGATGATCGTGGCGTCCACGCGATCATGCGCGTCCGAGCCGATCACCTTCTTGGCGGCGGCGGACGACAGGGCTCCGCGAAGATGACCCAGAGCGCGCGGCGGGGCGATCAGGACCACCTGATCGACGGTGTTTTGCGCCAGCACGGCGTCGACGCGCTTGGCCAGATTCGTCAGGAACGCCTTCTCGGCGCGGTCGTGGGCGTCGCCGCTGTGGGTGATGTGGCTGGGCGCGCCGTGGTCGTGGTGCTCCTTGACGTCCGAGAGCCACTCGGGGCGGTCATGCAGCGGCCCATCGATGCGCCGCTGCTCCAGCAGGCGAGCGCGGCGGCCGTCGGCGACAACGACCAGGGTGATGGCGTCAGGGTTCATGGAAGGCTCCTTGCTGGATCACGACCATGAAGGTGCGCCGCTTTAGGCCGGCGACGGATGATCAAGGTCAAATCCGCGCGGGCCGTCGCGCCCTTAAGGAACGTCGTTCTTGACCGCTTTCTCGGCCAGCTTGGCCAGCACCCGGCCGCGCCCGCGGCTGAGCGCGGTGATCACGCCCCGGAAGGTGCGGACCTCCTGATCCGACAGGCGGGCGCGCGCCAGCGGAACCCGCAGGTTGCGCACCATCGACGGCTTCTTCTCCGGCGGATGGTAGAAGCCCGCCTTCTCCAGCTCGTCCTCGAGATGCTCGTACAGACCCAGTAGCGCGGCCTGATCGGCGGGCTCCTCGACCTTCTGCTCGAACTTCTTCCAGGGCCGATCGTCCTGGGTCATCTTCCATTCGTAGGCGTTGATCGACACCGCCTGAGCCAGGTTCAGCGACCGGAAGCGCTCGTCGATCGGGATCGACACGATGGCCTGGCAGAGCGCGATGTCGTGGGTCTCCAGTCCCGCCCGCTCGCCGCCGAACAGCAGCCCCACGGCGCGCCCCTGAGCGACCTCGTCAGCCAGGTGACCGGCGCTTTCGCGCGGCGTGTAGACCGGCAGGCGCGTCTCGCGTGGCCGGGCCGTAGTGGCGTAGACCAGCTTGAGGTCGGCGATCGCCGCTTCCAGGCTGTCGAACACCTTGGCGTCGTCCAGCGGCCAGCTGGCGCCCGAGGCGCTGGCCCAGGCCCGCTCTTGCGGCCAGCCGTCGCGCGGCCGCACCAGACGCAGGTCCGAAAGTCCGAAATTGGCCATCACCCGCGCCACCGAACCGATGTTCTCGGCCAGTTGAGGCTCGTTGAGGATCACGCAGGGCGGAATGGGCTTGAAGTCGGCGGCGTCGGTCATCCGCGTCCTTTGCCGCCGACCGGCGGCAGGATGCAAGCGCTTCTAACGCCGCGCCCGCGCCAGAGCCTCCAGCAACCGCGCCGGATGCAACGGCTTGGCAAGATGCAGATCCGCCCCGGCCGCGTGGGCGGCGGCCACGTGCTCCTCCATCGCATTGGCCGTCAGCATCACGACCAGGATGGGCTCGGACGCCGTAGCCTTCTCGCGCGCACGGATGGCCCGCGTCGCCGACAGGCCGTCCATCACCGGCATCTGCATGTCCATCAACACCGCGTCGAAGCGGCTGGCCTCGAGGGCGTCCAGCGCCGCCTGACCGTCCTCGACCAGGGTCAGGTCGACGCCGAACGGTTCGAGCACGATCTCGACCACCTTGCGGTTGGTCGGATGGTCCTCGGCCACCAGCACCCGCAATCCTTGCAGCGAGATCTCGCGGGAGTCTTCGACCACTGCGTCGGCGATCTGGTCGCAGCGCGGGAGCGGAAGGCGCACCTCAAAACACGCGCCTTGGCCGGGGCTTGCCTCGGCGGTGATCGATCCCTGCATCATCTCCGCCAGGGCGGCGCAGATGGACAGCCCAAGACCCGTGCCGCCGAACTGGCGGGTGATCGACTGGTCGGCCTGCACGAAGCGCTTGAACAGGCGCTCACGAACCTCCTGGTCGAAGCCGACGCCGGTGTCGCGGACGACGAAGCACAGGGCCTCGCCCTCGCGATCCACCTCAAGGGAGACCTCGCCCTGATGCGTGAACTTCACCGCGTTGGCCAAGAGATTGGAGAGGATCTGGCTGATGCGGCCGGCGTCGCCATCGTAGCTCCCCTCGGCCTCGGACGAGACCGACCAGCGCAGGCTCAGATTCTTGGCCTCGGCCGCCGCGGCGTGCAGCTCGGCCATTCCCCGCACCAGCTGGACCAGATCGAACGGCGCTGGATTGAGCTGGAACTGGCCGGCCTCGATCTTGGACACATCCAGAATGTCGCCCAGCACCTGCTCCAGCAGCCGCCCAGACGAGGTGACCAGCGCCGCCAGTTCGCGGCGCCGCTGAGGATCCTGTTCCTCGGCGAGGCGGTCGCCGAGGGCGATCACGCCGTTCAGCGGCGTGCGCAGTTCGTGGGACATGTTGGCCAGAAAGACCGACTTGGCCTGATTGGCGCGCTCCAGCTCGACCGTACGCGCCGCCACCCGCTGCTCAAGCGAGCGCAGAAGCTCCTCGTTCCGTTCGCGCTGGCGGCGCAAGGCGCGGGCCAGCGAGCCGATCTCGTCGGGCCGCGCCTCGAACGGCCGAGCTGCGTCGGGGTCGCCCTGCTGCTGGGCCTCGGCCAGCGCTTCCAACGGCGCGCCGACCATCTGATGGGTCAGGCGGCGCAACAGGAGCAGCTGCAGCAGCACCCCCAGGAACCCGAACAGCAGAACCCAGGACGCCGTCTTGAGCGAAGACCAGACAAGATCGCTGGAGGGAAAGCTCATCAGGAACCACCAGTCGGGCTCCACCAGACGGCCATACGCCACCAGTCGCTCGCCATTGGGGGACAGCACGACGCCGATGTCGCGCCTCTCAGCCTGGATCCGGGCGATCAGCGCCTTCAGCGCATTGTCGCGCTCGAACCGGTAAAGGACGTCCACATCCACGACGCCGTTGCGCGCCAGACCTTGCGCGGCCACGAGTTCGCCGTCGCTGGAGACAATCATGTTGGAACCGCCGGGCAAGGCCTCAGCGACGGCGCGCAGCAGGTAGGAGTCCAGCGACAGGCTGGTGCCGAAGGCCCCCATGAACCGCCCCTTGTAGTAGAACGGCGTCATGCAGGCGGCGTTGAGGCCGCGACCACTGGGATCGGAGATCAGGCGCCGGAGCTTGGTGCATTTCATCACCCGCCCCGGATTGCTCTCCGGCAGCGTCAGCGTGACCATCTCCTCCTTGGAGATATCCAGCGTGTTGGGCGCATCGCGCCGGTAGTAGAGCAGCTTGTCGGAACGCTTGGGGCCGTACATCACCAGGCGGGTCTGAGGCGTGAAGAAGTAGAAGTTGTCGTAGTGCCGGATCTGCGCCTCGCCGGTCGCCGCGACCACATCGGCCGCCGCCACAAACAGGGTCTTTTCGTCGCGGCTCATGGCGTCGGCGTTGCGAAGATAGCCGCCCAGCCCATGGACGTAGCGGCTGCCCACTCGCACGCCGTCGAACAACGCCGGCGCCGACCGCCGCGTGCCATCGGTCGATTTGGGATAAAGCCGCTCGAACTCGGCCAATCCGCCTTCGCCCTCCGCAAGGTCCAGACGGCGGGTCAGCGCCTCCGCAGCCGCGTCATGGACCTTCACCAGGTCGGAGAACAAGCGATCCTCGGTCTTGACCCGTTCGCCGACATACTCGGCGAGGTGTCGCTTTTGAGTGTCCGCCGCGCTTTCCCGCACGAAGATGAAGGCCGCCGCCGTGGCCACGCTGGTGACGACGATCGACAGGATCGCGACCATCGTCAAAAGCCGGCGCGCCAGTGGCGCGGTCACTCCAGCAGTGCCCCCCGATCCGTTGTCCAAGCCTGCTCCCTGGCCCGTCCGTTAAGGCCCCTCTATGGGGCCATTCACCCAAAACCGCACACGCGAACGCTGAAGTTACAGCCGGCGCCTTACCGATCGGCTTTTCCCCCGCCACGCAACAGTCTATAGCCTCCCGGTCCGCGCCGCGTGCTGGCCCTGTGCGCCAGAACGCCGCAGGCGCGCCACCGCCAGAGGAACATCCCCGCAATGGCCAAGATCAAAGTCGCCAATCCCGTCGTCGACATGGACGGCGATGAAATGACCCGCATCATCTGGAAGCTCATCAAGGACAAGCTGATCTTCCCGTACCTCGACCTCGAGCTCGACTACTACGACCTCTCGGTTGAAAACCGTGACGCCACCGACGATCAGGTCACGATCGACGCGGCGAACGCGACCAAGAAGCACGGCGTCGCCGTCAAGTGCGCCACCATCACGCCGGACGAAGCCCGCGTCGAAGAATTCAAGCTCAAGAAGATGTGGAAATCGCCGAACGGCACCATCCGCAACATCCTGGGCGGCGTGATCTTCCGCGAGCCGATCATCTGCCAGAACGTGCCGCGCCTGGTGCCGGGCTGGACCCAGCCGATCATCGTCGGCCGCCACGCCTTCGGCGACCAGTACCGCGCGACCGACTTCAAGTTCCCGGGCAAGGGCACGCTGTCGATCAAGTTCGTCGGTGAAGACGGCCAGACCATCGAGCACGAAGTGTTCAAGGCGCCGGACGCCGGCGTCGCCATGGCGATGTACAACCTCGACGAGTCGATCCGCGACTTCGCCCACGCCTCGTTCGCCTACGGCCTGAACCGCGGCTATCCGGTCTACCTCTCCACGAAGAACACGATCCTCAAGGCCTATGACGGCCGCTTCAAGGACATCTTCCAGGAGATCTACGACGCCGAGTACGCCGAGAAGTTCAAGGCCGCCGGCATCCACTACGAGCACCGCCTGATCGACGACATGGTGGCCTCGGCGCTGAAGTGGTCGGGCGGCTATGTCTGGGCCTGCAAGAACTACGACGGCGACGTGCAGTCGGACATCGTCGCCCAGGGCTTCGGCTCGCTGGGCCTGATGACCTCGGTGCTGATGACGCCGGACGGCAAGACGGTGGAAGCCGAAGCCGCCCACGGCACCGTGACCCGCCACTACCGCCAGCACCAGAAGGGCGAGAGCACCTCGACCAACTCGATCGCCTCGATCTTCGCCTGGACCCGTGGCCTCGCCCACCGCGCCAAGCTGGACGACAACCAGGAGCTGGCCAACTTCGCCGCTACCCTGGAAAAGGTCTGCATCGACACCGTCGAGAGCGGCTACATGACCAAGGACCTCGCTTTGCTGGTCGGCGACAAGCAAGGCTGGCTGACGACCGAAGGCTTCCTCGACAAGATCGACGAGAACCTGAAGAAGGCCATGGCCTAAAGGCTCTGGGGCGCCAAGCCCGCGAGCAAAACGCCCCGGAGGACCTCCTCCGGGGCGTTTTTCTTGGGCGCCCGTCCCGCGCGAGCGGTCTTGCGATGAGGGCCGGGACCTGTGATCTATCGACGTTAACCTTTAGGAGGCGGCATGACCCTGCAGAAGCGGATCTGGGACCTGATCGTTCTGGCGATCTTCGTCTTCGCCGCCGCCTTCGCGACGGCGCCGTGGTTCGCTTTTCGCGCCCTGAAGGCGGCCGCCCAGTACGAAGACGTTCAGGCGATCGGTGAGCTGGTCGACTTCCCGGCCGTGCGCCGAAGCCTGACCGGCCAGTTGGTCGTCGATGCGCCCGCCGCTAAGCCGGAAGCGCCGTCCCTCTGGCGCGATCCGATGAGCGTCTTCAAGAAGGCCATCGAGCCGATCGCGCCGCCGGAACCCAAGGTCGACCGCTACCTCACGGTGGCCGGCGTTTCGGCCCTGACGCGGGGCTATGCGCCGGGCAAGGCGCCGTCTGCGGCCGCGCGCGACGACACGCTCGCCGGCCAGATCCGCGACACGCTTCGCGGTCCCTACCCCGGCATCGTCTATTGGGACCCCAACCGCGTGCGGATCGCGGTCAAGCGGCCGGACGCCAGCCGTAAGGTCACCATCTTCACCTTCGAGCGGAAGGCGCTGTTCACCTGGAAGCTAGTGCATATCCGTCTGCCCGGTGACGAGCGCCAGGGATGAACCCGCGCCCGTGACCGCGCTTGTTCTGGATGTCACCGCCCGCGTCTGGCCGTTCTTTCTGCTGGTCGCCGCTGGCGTCGTGCTGACGCGCTCGCGCCTGCTTGACGCGCGGATGGCGCAGGGCCTGTCGACCTATGTCTACTGGATCGGGTTTCCCGCCTTGCTCGTCCATTCCCTCGCCCGTCTGGGACGGCCCGAGCCCGAGCTTTGGGCCGGCCTCGCGGCCTATGCCGGCGTGGGACTTATGGTGATGGGCGTCCTGATGGCCTGCGGCCGCCTGCTGGGTTGGAGCCGGGAAGAGCGGGCGGGGGCGGCCATGGCGTCAGGCATCGGTAACAGCGCCTTCCTGGCCCTCCCCGTCACCGCCGCCGTGCTGGGCGCCGAAACCGCGCGTCTGGTGGCCGGCGCTGTGGCGGCCGACTTTGTCGTGCTGGCGGCGGCGGGCGTGGCCCTTCTGGGCTGGGCGTCGGGGCGCTCCATCTGGCGCGCAACGGCGCAGGCCTTCTGGAATCCGGTGGTGGCGGCCGCCCTGCTCGGCCTGTTTCTGGCGCTGCTGGACTTCGCCCTGCCCGAACCCCTGGACCGCGCCGTCGGCATGGCGGCCGCCTCCGGCAGCCCGGTCGGCCTGGTGGCGCTGGGCGCGGCGCTCGGTCTGCGACAAGCCGAGGACACGCCGGCTCCGACCCGCACGCCGATTTTGGTGGCGGCGCTCGCCAAGCTCGCGGCCTTCCCGCTGCTCGTGTGGCTGGCGATCGGGCTGACGCCCGCCCCCGTCGCGTTCAGGGCTGGTGCGACCCTGGTGGCCGCCGCGCCGACGGCGGTGAACGTCTTCATCCAGACCCGCGCCTACGGCGTCTGGCCACGCGGGGCCGCGCGGATCGTGGCGCTGACGACGGCGGTTTCGATTGTCTCGTTGTCGCTCGTTGCGATCCTGCTGACAGCCCGCGTCAGCTGAGCCGCTAGGGTCGCCTCTCAGGAGGAGACCTTGATGATCAGCTATATCACCATCGGCGCCAGCGACCTCGACCGGGCCGGCGCCTTCTATGACGCAGCCCTAGGGGCCTTGGGGAGCCAACGCCTATGGCGGCAGGGTGACTGGATCGGCTACGGGCCGGATCCCGAGCACGCCACCGTCATGATCTGCGCGCCTGAAAACGGCCAGCCCGCCAAGGCCGGCAACGGGATCATGATCGGGCTGAAGGCCGACGCGCCTCAGCAGGTCGACGCCTTCCATGCCGCCGCCATGGCCCACGGCGGCGCCTGCGCCGGACCGCCGGGCCCGCGCCCGACCTACGGCGAAGGCTACTATCTGGCCTATGTCCGCGATCCTGACGGCAACAAACTGGCGGCGTTCTTCAAGGGCTGAGGGAGAAGGCGTCCGCCACGCGCTGGCGGACGCCCTGATTCAGGTCCTGGGCGAAAGCGGCAGGAACAGATCCGTCACCGCCTCGTGCTCCGGAACGTCGGGGAAAAAGCTGACGCGTTGGGCGAAGAACGGCGCGTCGCGCGGCTCGCGCCCGCTACGCGGTAGCCACTCGCCATAGAGGAACCGCGAGGCCGCGCGCAGGTCGTCGCTGGACCCGACCTGACGCAGCACCGCGCATGGCCCGCCGGGGATCAGGCCCGCCGTCACGCCGTCCGCGTTGGGCGCGACCCGCGCAGTCGCCGCGCACAGGTCCATCCGATACAGCTCGGCCGGCGTATCGTCCGGGTCGTCATGAAAGACGTTGAACGTCGCGCTGATGCGCGGCGGCAGGCCAGCGCCCCGACGCCAGGCGATGAACCGGCGTATGGTGTCACCCAGCATTGCCGGATCGCCTTGGTGCCGCAGGACGGCCACGGGCGTGTCGGGAAAATCGACGATGCGCACATCGTCATCGGTAAAGCTCATGGTCTGTCTCCTGGCTTGAACCAGCGGCGACTGCGCCGCATGCCAAGGCTCCCAGCGCGGTTCTCGACGGAACGCCGACGGGCTCTGGTCGAACAGCCGGCGAAAGGCGCGGCTGAACGCTTCGGGCCCCTCGTAGCCGCTGTCGAGCGCGATCCCCAGCACCCCGTCCTGGTCGCGAAAGGCCAGGCGATAGGACGCCCGCTTCATTCGCGCCAACTGGACATAGGCGGCGACCCCGATCCCGAACAGGCCCGAGAACTGACGCTGGAAATGGTGCCGCGAAAAAGCCGCGACCGCCGCCAGGACCTCGACGCTCAGGTCCTCGTCCAGGTGCGCGTCGATATGATCGAGCACCCGGCGCATTCTGGAGTGATAGTTTTCGGCGACGTCACGGCTCATCCGCACCTCCTTGGCGGAGACAGACCTAAGGATCCCCACCGGCGTGAACCTGACCAATCGTGCGGTACTGTGCGCCAACAAAAAGGCCCACCGCTCCGCAACGGAGGGTGGGCCTTTATGTGGGGGTTAGCGCCTAGAGCCCTAGCCGGCCAGCGCCGCCTTGACGGCCGCGAGGCCTTCCTGGGCCTTGCTGTCGTCGGGCGCGCCGCCCTGGGCGAAGTCGGCCTTGCCGCCCGCGCCCTGGCCGCCCATGGCGATCACGGCGGCCTTGGCGAGATCGGCGGCGCTGAACTTGCCCGTCAGGTCGGCGGTGACCGCCACCGTCACGGCGGCCTTGCCGTCCGACGTGCCGACCAGGGCGACGACGCCGCTGGTCAGCTGCTTCTTGAACTCCTCGGCCACGCCCCGCAGCTCCTTGCCGCCAACGCCGTCGAGGACGCGGGCGATCAGGGCCACGCCGTTGACGTCTTCCGGACCCGAGGCCGCACCACCGCCGCCCAGGGCCAGCTGCTTCTTGGCCTCGGCCAGCTCCTTTTCAAGGCGCTTGCGGTCGGCGATCAGGGCGTCGACGCGGGCGGCGACTTCAGCCACCGGGGTCTTGAACTGGTCGGCCAACGACTTGGCCACGCCCGCCTGATCCAGCAGGAAACGGCGGGCCGCCTCGCCGGTCAGGGCCTCGATGCGGCGCACGCCGGCGGCGACGCCTTGCTCGGAGACGATCTTGAACAGGGCGATGTCGCCGGTGCGGGCCACGTGGGTGCCCCCGCACAGTTCCACCGAATAGGCCTTGGCCTCGTCGACCAGCGACTTGCCCAGGGTCAGCACGCGGACGCTGTCGCCATACTTCTCGCCGAACAGGGCCACGGCGCCGGCCTCGATGGCCTCCTGCGGGGCCATCTCCTTGGTCTCGGCCGGGACGTTCTGACGGATGACTTCGTTGACCTCGGCCTCGATGCGGTCGAGTTCGTCGGCCGTCAGCGGGCCGCCGTGGCTGAAGTCGAAGCGCATGCGCTCGCCATCGACCATCTGGCCCTTCTGGGCGACGTGCGGGCCCAGCACATGGTGCAGGGCGGCGTGCACCAGGTGCGCAGCCGAGTGGTTCGAGCGCGTGGTGTGACGACGATCCGCATCGACGCTGGCCACGACCTTGTCACCGACCTTCAGATCGCCGGCGAGTTCAACGCGGTGAACGTGCAGTTCGCCGGCCTGTTTCTGGGTGTCGATCACGCGGCTTTCGCGGCCGTTGGCCTCGATCACGCCGGTGTCGCCGGCCTGACCGCCGCTCTCGGCGTAGAAGCTGGTGCGGTCCAGCAGGACCTCGGCGGTCGTCCCGGCCGAGGCGCTCTCGACCTCGGCGCCGTCGACGACGATCGCCTTGACCACGCCGGTGGTCTCGGTGGTCTCATAGCCGACGAAGTCGGTGGCCCCGGCCTTTTCCTTGATCGAGAACCAGGCGGCCGCCGCGCCCTGCTGGCCGGACCCGGCCCAGTTGGCGCGCGCCATTTCGCGCTGCTTCTGCATGGCGGCGTCGAAGCCGTCGGTGTCGACGGTCAGGCCCTTGGCGCGGACCGCGTCCTGGGTCAGGTCCAGCGGGAAGCCGTAGGTGTCGTAGAGCTTGAAGGCGGTCTCGCCGTCCAGCACGTCGCCGGCCGAAAGGTTGGCGGTGGCCTCATCCAGCAGGCCCATGCCGCGACCCAGCGTGGTGCGGAAGCGCTCTTCTTCCTGGCGCAGGGTCTCGACGATCGAGGCCTCGGCGCGGCGCAGCTCCGGATAGGCCTGGCCCATCTCGGCCACCAGGGTCGGGGCCAGGCGGTGCATCAGGGGCTCGTTCGCGCCCAGCAGATAGGCGTGACGCATGGCGCGGCGCATGATGCGGCGCAGGACGTAGCCGCGGCCTTCGTTCGACGGCGAGACGCCATCGGCCAGCAGGAACGAGGACGAGCGCAGGTGGTCGGCGATTACACGGTGCGACGGCGCCTGGGCGCCTTCGGCCTTCACGCCGGTCAGCTCGACGCTGGCGGCGATCAGCGCCTTGAACAGGTCGATGTCGTAGTTGTCGTGCTGACCCTGCAGCACGGCGGCGATCCGCTCCAGGCCCATGCCGGTGTCGATCGAGGGCTTGGGCAGGCTGATGCGCTCGCCGCCGGCCAGCTGCTCGAACTGCATGAACACCAGGTTCCAGATCTCGATGAAGCGGTCGCCGTCCTCATCGGGGCTGCCGGGAGGGCCGCCGGCGATCGAGGGGCCGTGGTCGAAGAAGATTTCCGAGCACGGACCGCAGGGGCCGGTGTCGCCCATGGACCAGAAGTTGTCGTTGGTCGGGATGCGGATGATGCGGTCATCGCCAAGACCAGCGATCTTCTTCCACAGGTCCGCCGCCTCGTCGTCGGTGTGGTAGACCGTGACCAGCAGCTTGTCCTTGGGAAGCTTGAACTCGCCGGTCAGCAGGGTCCAGGCGTGGTGGATCGCCTGTTCCTTGAAGTAGTCGCCGAACGAGAAGTTGCCCAGCATCTCAAAGAAGGTGTGGTGACGGGCGGTGTAGCCGACATTGTCGAGGTCGTTGTGCTTGCCGCCGGCGCGGACACACTTCTGCGAGCTGGCCGCCCGCGGATGGGCCGGAGTCTCAGCGCCGGTGAACACGTTCTTGAACGGCACCATGCCGGCGTTGACGAACAGCAGAGTTGGATCGTTCTGCGGCACCAGCGGCGCCGACGGCGTCACGGCGTGATCGGCCTTGCCGAAGTAGTCGAGGAAGGTGCTGCGGATCTCGTTCAAGCTGGGCATGAGCGTCTCAAGTCTTGCGTACCGGTCCGGCGAGCGGCCGGAAGTCGGCCGCTGCATAGCGCGGTTTTCGATGAAGGGGAAACAGGCTTGGAGATGGGGGCGCGGGTTGGAGCGGAAAAGGCCGCGTTTGCGGCGTTCTGGTCAAACTACCCTGGCGGGGTCTGGCGGTGACAGGCGACACTGGCGAGGGCAGCGTTGGGTAGGTAGCGCGCGAAATCCTCCCCCCAGTGGGGGAGGAGGTCGAAGGCCGGAGGGGGAAGTTCTGCTGACTCTGCCCCTTACCCCTCCGTCGGCTTCGCCGACACCTCCCCCACTGGGGGGACGATTTTCTAGCTATCCAACCAGGGCCAAAACCCGGCGCTCCCGCTTGACGCCTACCCCTCAAGCCGAGGAACAGCGCGCCCCTCGCCACAGATAAAGAGTAGGCCGCCTGGCATGGGGTCCAGGCGGCCTGATCGCGGCCTTCGCGGCGGTCCGCCGCGGGCGTGTTGAAGGCGGGGAACGCCCGCGAGTGCGGGCGAAGGCCGCGAAACCTTCGGACAGACGACCTATTCCTCGTCGCCCTCCTCGGGACCGCCGACCAGAAGCTCTTCCTCGATTTTCTGGGACGACTTGCGGACGGCCGCCTCGATGCTGTTGGCGATATCAGGGTTATTCTTCAGGAACTCGCGGACATTGTCGCGGCCCTGGCCGATGCGCTGGCTGCCATACGAGAACCACGAGCCGGCCTTATCGATGATCCCGGCCTTGACGCCCAGATCGATCACTTCGCCCAGCTTCGAAATGCCCTCGCCGTACATGATGTCGAACTCCACCTCGCGGAACGGCGGGGCCACCTTGTTCTTGACCACCTTCACGCGGACGTTGTTGCCGATGATCTCGTCGCGGGCCTTCACCGAGCCGGTGCGGCGGATATCCAGGCGCACAGAGGCGTAGAACTTCAGCGCGTTGCCGCCGGTGGTGGTCTCCGGGCTGCCGTACATCACCCCGATCTTGTGGCGGATCTGGTTGATGAAGATGACGATGGTGTTGGCCTTGTTGATCGAGGCCGTCAGCTTGCGCAGCGCCTGGCTCATCAGACGCGCCTGCAGGCCCGGCAGGCTGTCGCCCATCTCGCCTTCGATTTCGGCCTTCGGCGTCAGCGCGGCGACCGAGTCGACGACGACGATGTCCACGGCGCCCGACCGTACCAGCGTGTCGGTGATCTCCAGGGCCTGCTCGCCGTTGTCGGGCTGAGAGACCAGCAGGTTGTCGAGATTGACCCCCAGCTTGAACGCATAGGACGGGTCCAGCGCGTGTTCGGCGTCGACGAAGGCGGCGGTGCCGCCGGCCTTCTGGACCTCGGCCACGACGTGCAGGGCCAGGGTGGTCTTACCCGAGCTTTCCGGGCCGTAGACCTCAATGATCCGCCCCTTCGGCAGACCGCCGATGCCGAGCGCGATGTCGAGGCCCAGCGAACCGGTCGAAACCGACTCCATCTCGACCTTGCCCTTTTCGCCCAGCTTCATCACCGAGCCCTTGCCGAACGCACGGTCGATCTGGGCGAGAGCCGCCTCTAGCGCGCGTTGCTTATCGCCTTCTTCCTTGGCCACGAGTTTCAAAGCCGCCTGACTAGTCATGATTGATCCGCCTTCTATTCCATGATTCCGGCCGCCCGATTGGCGCTTCCCGCGCCCCGCCTCAGCAACCTGTGGAACATGGTAAAGGCGTACATGCTTTGTTCCATGTTCGCAAGATGTTCTCGCGCATAGAAACGTCCGTTTTTGTCGCACCCGGATCACGAGGTGATTTTACCGATTTTGGGTATGCCGCGCCGCGCGCCTGAAACCGGTCCTTAAGTCCCGCCATGCCAGTTTCGTCTCGAAATAGGGGGGAACCGCCTTGTCTCTGGATCCGCGCCGTCTGCTAGGCCTCGCCTTCGCGAGCGCCGACCTGCTGGTCGAGCTGCAGGGCGGAAAGGTGCGCCTGGCCCTGGGCGCCGCCCAGAAGGTGATGGGCAAGAGCGAGTCAGCGCTCACCGGCAAGGCCTGGGTCGACCTGTTCCACCCCGATGATAAACCGCTGATGGAAGCCATGCTCGGCTGCGCCGACGATGGCGTGCGGCGCGGTCCGGTGGTGTTGCGTCTGGCGGGTGCGGGGGAGCGCAATGTTCGCGTGGTCCTGCGCGCCCTGCCCGACAACGAAGGGCGCGTCTCGGCCGCGCTCACGGCCGCCCAGCCGGCGGGTCCGCCGCTCAGCGCCAGTTCGCTGCAACCGCGCGAGTCGTTCGACGACATCGCCCAGGGCCTGTTCGAGGCCGCGCGCGTCACCGGCATCGAGCTAGAACTGGCGATGGTGGAGTTCTCCGGCCTGGCGAACATGCGCCAGGGTCTTTCGCCCGCCGACGCCGCCGCCCTGGATGTGCGTGTGGCCAGCGCACTTCGCGCCGAAGCCCACGCGGGCGCGGCCGCCACCAAGCTTTCCGACGACCGCTTCGCGGTGCTCCGTCAGCGCGACGACCGCCCGGAGAACATGATCAAGCGCCTGACCCGGATGGTCAGCGCCGAGGCGAGCGCCCACCTGGTCCCGCTCGAAAGCGGCGGCGGTTCGGCTCGCGCGTTGCGGGCGCTCCGCTATGCGCTCGACGACTTCCTGCGCGAAGGGCTCAAGGACACCCCGCCGATGAGCCTATCGGAAGCGATGAACCGCTCCGTCAAGCGCACCCTGGCCCGCGCGGGCGCCCTGGGCGTCGCGGTGAGCCAACGCCGGTTCAACCTCGCCTATCAGCCCGTAGTCTCGCTGGCGACCGGCCTGGCGCATCACCATGAAGTGCTGGTGCGGTTCGAGGACGGCGGCAGCCCGTTCGCGCTGATCCGCATGGCCGAAGAGTTCGACCTGATCGAGGAGCTGGATCACTCGATCGTCGAACAGGTGGTCAAGAAGCTGGCCAATGACCACGAGCGCAAGCTGAAGCTGGCGGTCAACATCTCGGGCCAGACGATCGGCAACGAGAGTTTCATCGACCATGTGAGCCGGCTGCTGTCCCGCTATGACGGGGCCAAGGGCCGACTGATTTTCGAGATCACCGAGACCCGCGCGATCGACAACCTGACCCTCGCGAACCAGCACATCCAGAGCCTGCGCGCGCTGGGCTCGCTGGTCTGCCTGGACGACTTCGGGGCCGGCTCCTCGTCCTTCGCCTATCTGCAGCAGCTGAGCCTGGACATCGTCAAGATCGACGGTCGCTATGTCCGGGAACTGGCCGACAATGGCCGTGACGGCGCTCTGGTGCGCCGCCTGGTCGAGCTGTGCCGCGACCTCAAGGTTCGCACCGTCGCCGAGATGGTCGAGACCGCCGAGGTCGAGGAAATCGTGCGCAACGTCGGCGTCGACTTCGCCCAGGGCTGGCTCTACGGCAAGCCTTCCGACAAGCCGTCCCCCGCCCTGCGCACCACCGCCACGGTCACGCCGCTGGCGCGTCGCGCGGGCGCCAGCGACAGCTGGGGCTGACCGGCCCTCCCCGCGTGGGAAGGACCGATCAGAACCTCACTCAGGCCTTGCCGCCCTTGGCGACGATGTAATCGTCGACCACGCGTTCCAGCACGGTCAGAGGCGTCATGCCCGACAGCAGGCCCGCGTCGTGGAACTCGCGGATGTCGAACTTCTTGCCGAGCGCCTTCTGGGCCTTGGCGCGGGCGCGGAGCCAGACGATCTTGCCGATCATGTAGCTGCAGGCCTGGCCGGGCCATACCACGTAGCGCTCGATTTCGGTCGTCGCGCCGCTTTCCTCGTCGCCCATCGTCTCGGCCATGTACTTGATGGCCTGCTCACGGCTCCACTTCTTGTAGTGCATGCCGGTGTCGACCACGAGGCGCACGGCGCGGAACAGGGCGTCGTGCAGCATGCCGATCTGGCCGCGCGGATCGTTCTTGTAGATGCCCATCTCGACGGCCAGTTGCTCGGAATAGAGCGCCCAGCCCTCGGCGTAGCCCGAGAAGCCGATGATCTTGCGGATCAGCGGCAGACCCTTGGCCTCGTTCGATAGTGAAAGCTGCAGGTGGTGACCCGGCACGCCCTCGTGCACCGTCAGGGTGGTCAGGGTGTACTTGGCCTGCTCCTTGGTGTCGCGCAGGTTGATCCAGTAGATCCCCGGGCGCTTCCCATCCAGCGAGGGCGAGTTGTAGTAGCCGCCCGGCGCGCCGGCCTCGATGGCCTTAGGCACGCGACGGATCTCCAGCGGGGCCTTTGGCAGCTGGCCGAAATAGGCCGGCAGCTGCTTTTCGATCCACTTGGCCTTGTCGTTCAGGTCCGCGATCAGCTGTTCCTTGGCGGCGTCGGTGTTGGGGTAGATGTCCTCACCCAGCTTGCGCATCCGATCGCCGACCGTGCCTTTGGTCATGCCGATCTTCTTGAACAGCTTGTCGGCCTCGGCCTCGATCGACTTGACCATGTCCAGACCCAGCTGGTGGATCTCTTCGGGCGTCAGGGTCGAGGTCGTGTAGTTCTTCAGCGACACCGCGTAGTAGTCGCCGCCGTCCTTCAGTCGCCAGACGCCCGCGTCGTGGGTGGCCTTGCTCCGCGCGCTCTCCATCAGCGCGATCTGGCGCTTGAGCGCGGGCAAGACCGCGTTCTCGTAGATCTTGGAGGCCTCGCCCGCCCAGTCGCCGTCGATCTTCTTGTCCTTGGTGCGGCGGGCGATCGACTTGACCAGCGGCGCCTCGGCCGTCGGCGTGTCGGCGAAGGCCTTCATCTGGATCAGGGTCTTGTCGATGATGAAGTCGGGCGGAATCACGCCGTCGGCGATGTCCTGCTTGGCCAGGGCGGTTTCCTGATCCATCAGGCGCGCGAAGCCCTCCATCCGCGACAGGTAGGCGTCGGCGTCGGCCTTGGTCTCGATGCTGTGCTGGGTGTCGAGGAAATCCGGCATCTGCTGATAGCTGCCGGTCAGCTGGCTCAGCACATACGGCGCGCCCGAGCCGCCGCCGCCATAGCGGAACTTGGCGTTCCCCTCGTCCTGTACCGACAGCACGAACTCGACCGTGTCGTAATTGACGGCGTCCATGCCCTTGAGCGCGCGGCGATCGATACCGCGCAGCGCTTCCAGTTGCTTGCGCGTCTCGGCCTTGCCCGCCTCGATAGCCGCGAACGACCGATCGCCCAGCAGGCCCTTGGTCCAGGCCAGATCACCGTGATCCAGGCCCAGGCCAGTCGCCGTCTCGGGAGACTGGCGCAGTTGCTTGGCCATGATCACGTCGAACAGGGCGTTCAGCTTGGCGACCTCGCCCTCGCGGGCCAGGGCCAGGGTCGGCAGACCGCCCGTCGCGGCGAAGCCGGCCGCGGCCGTGGCGAACATCATGTGACGACGATTGAGCAAGGTTTTCCTCCCCAGAGGCATTTTTGAAGTCCAAAGCCGTAAGCCTGCCGTCTGGCGAGGCGAAATTAATTCCGAGTCATCTTCTCACGGCCGAGCGTCGCCGATCAGGCCAAAGTCACGAAGAGCTCGTTCTCGATGATCCATTGGCCGGTGACCTTCTTCCAAGTGGCCAGATAGGTCCCCGACTGCTCCGGCGCGTCCTTCCAGGTCCCGACCCAACGGCCGCGCTCGGCGGCGCGCGTCCCCTCCGCGTTCAGCGTGATCTCTTCGGTGGTGCGGACATAGGCCACGAACCCCCTGTCCGCGAACTGGCCGGCAAACGCGGCCAGGACATCCTCGGCGCCGAGCAGCAGCGAGCCGTCGCCGGCGATCAAGGTCACGCGGGGGTCGAAGAAGGGCCGTAACCGGGCGGCGTCCTTGGCGGCGATCAGCTTGTTGGTCAGCTTGCGACGCGCGGCGATGGCGTCCTGCGGCGTGGTCATGATGATCTTCCGGTTCGGGCCAGTCGGTGTAGCTTGCGCGGCGTCCGTCCCGCAAACCCTGAGTCCCGATGGCCGCCCCGACCCTCACCACTGCTCGCCTGATCCTGGCCCCGCCCACCCTCGCCGATTTCGAGGACAGCCGCGCGATGTGGTCCGACCCGCTGGTCGTCAAGCATGTCGGCGGCCGCCCCTTCACCGAAGAGGAAAGCTGGACCCGCCTGATGCGGGCCCGTGGCCTGTGGGAAGTCCTGGGCTTTGGCTATTGGGCGGTGCGCGAGACGGCGACCGGGCGCTATGTCGGCGAGGTCGGATTCGCCGACCTGCGGCGCGAGCTCGAGCCCAGCCTGTACGGCTTGCCGGAGATGGGCTGGGTGCTGGCGGCCTGGTCGCACGGACAGGGCTTTGGGACCGAGGCGGTGCGCGCGGGCCTGGCCTGGATTGACCAGACCCTGGCCCCCGAGGTGGTGCCGTGCATCATCAATGTGGAGAACGCCCCGTCGATCGCCTTGGCGCAGAAGGTCGGCTTTCAGCTCAAGACCCACGCCCAGTACAAGGGCTCGCCGATGCTGATGATGGAACGTCGCCGCGCCTCCGCCTGCTGAGCGCCTGACGCGCGCGCTCCAAACCATGCTATGGCCAAGGCATGGTTCGCAAAGTCACCGCCAAGCTCGTCGCCGTTCCCGACCCCGCCGCCGAGGCGGACCGCGCCTGGTTCGAGGCCCATCCCGAACGGCGCTTTCGCCTGCGCGACCCGGCGTCGGTCGAGTTCAAGGACCCGTTGGGCGACCCAGGCGAAGGCTTCTCCTGGCGCGTGCTGATCGCCCGCCTGCCCGACGGCGGCCGTCTGCGGCTGCCGGTCTCGCTGTCCTGGGAACTGCATAACGATCACGCCAAGGACCAGCACCTGCAGATCCTGTTCGATCAGGTCGCCCCGCCCGAGGCCAAGGCGCGTATCGCTTTCAAAAGTTAGAGCATTCTCGGCCCGACAACCGTTTCACACGTGTCGAAAAAGGCTCTGCCTTGACGCGCCGCGCGGTTCGCGCACCCTTTCGCCCATGATCCGCACGGTCGTTCTCTGGGCGCTGGTCCTGGCGCTGGGCGCCTTCGCCCTGCAGTGGCTGGAGTACGGCTTCGTCGTGCGGGCCTTCTCCTGGCAGGTCTATGTCGGGCTGATCGGCGCGGCGTTTGCGGCCGGTGGCGTCTGGGTCGGTTGGCGGCTCGCCGCCCGCGCCCGGCCCGAAGTGTTCCAACGCAACGACGCCGCCCTGGCCAGCCTTGGCCTGACGGGCCAGGAGATCAAGGTGCTGGAACGTCTGGCGGCCGGCCGCTCCAATAAGGAGATCGCCCGCGACCTTGGCCTCTCGCCCAATACGGTGAAGACCCATGTGGGCAACCTCTACGGCAAGCTGGAGGTCAGCCGCCGCACCCAAGCCGTCGGCAAGGCGCGGGACCTGTCGCTCATCCCGTGAGGTTGACGGCTGTCCGATTGGGCGAAACTGTCGATCTCACCCTTTCGGGCGATACCCTTTCGCCCTTGGAACGGGACAGCTTGCGGGGCGCGTCGCAGGGGGCGACGCGGAGGAGGACTCCATGCAACGCACTATTCTCATCCACGGCCTGGCGTCGGGCGCGATCATCATTCTGGGCATGATCGCCACCATCGTGTTCTCGAAGGGCGGCGCGCCGCATTCCAACGTCTGGCTCGGCTATCTGATCATGCTGGTCGGGCTTTCCGCGATCCTGATGGCGGTCAAGTCTCACCGCGACAAGGCGCTGGGCGGCGTCATCAAGTTCTGGCCCGCCCTGCTGGTCGGTCTCGGCGTCGCCCTGGTGGCGGGCCTCGCCTATGTCGTGATCTGGGAGGCCTATCTGGCGCTGACGGACTACACCTTCATGGAGCAGTACGTCGCCGCCACGCTGGCCCAGAAGAAAGCCGCCGGCCTCAGCGGCGTCGACTACGCCAAGCTGGCTTCGGAGCTTGAAGCGATGAAGCGCAGCTACGCCAACCCGCTGCTGCGCATGCCCATGACCTTCGCCGAGATCTTCCCGGTCGGGGTTCTGGTGGCTCTGGTCAGTGCAGCGCTGGTGCGCAATCCGAAGTTCCTGCCGGCCAAGGCTTGACCGGCCAGGGCCCGCCCCGCTTCTCGCGAGACGGGCCTTAAGCCGCCTGCAGCTGCTGCTTGACGCGCTCGGCCAGGGTCTTGATGTCGATCGGCTTTGGCAGGAAGGTCACGCCCGTCTCACCTTCCAGCAGGTCGCTGAACTCGGCCTCGGCGTAGCCGGAGATGAACATCACCGGCGCCGTTCCCAGATAGCCTCGCGCCTTCTTCAGCAGAGTCGGACCGTCGATGCCGGGCATGATCACGTCGGAGATCAACAGGTCGATCGTGCCGGCGTTCTCTTCGGCGATCAGCAGGGCTTCTTCGCCGTCGGCTGCCTCCAGCACTTCGTAGCCGCGGGCGCGCAGCAGGCGGGCGGCGACGCTGCGGACCGCGTCTTCGTCCTCGACGAACAGGATGCGGCCGGCGCCTGACAGGTCGCGCGCGGCGCGCGGCTTGGCCGGCTCGGCGGCGGCCTCAACAGCCACGGCGCCGGCGGGCGCCTCATAGACCGGCAGGAAGATGCGGAAAGCCGCGCCTTCGTTGGGCCGGCTGTGGACGTGGATCCAGCCATCGCTCTGCTTGACGATGCCGTACACGGTGGCCAGGCCCAGGCCCGTCCCCTCGCCGACCGGCTTGGTGGTGAAGAACGGGTCGAAGATCTTGCCCATCACATCGGGCGGAATGCCGGGGCCGTCGTCGCTGACCTCGATGAAGGCGGTGTCGCCGTCGGCGGCCGGGAACCCCAGCTGGATGGCCTCGTCACGGGTCAGGCGCGCGGTGCGGATCCGAACGACGCCGCCGCCCTTGGCCGCGCGCACGGCGTCACGGGCGTTGACGGCCAGGTTCATCACCGCCGTCTCGAGCTGGCTCTTGTCGGCGCGCACCTGCGGCAGGTCGCGGCCGTAATCGGTGATCAGCTTGACGTCCTCGCGCAGCAGACGGCGCAGAAGCACTTCGAACTCACTGATCAACTCGCCCAGGTCCAGCACCTCGCGCTGCACGGTCTGCTTGCGCGAGAAGGCCAACAGCTTGCGGACGAGATCGGCGGCCCGGACGCCGGTCTGGCGGATTTCGTTCAGCCCCTCGTACGACGGGTCACCGACCGGGTGACGGTGCAACAGCTCGTCCAGGCGCAATTGGATCGCGGTGAGCAGGTTGTTGAAGTCATGCGCCACGCCGCCGGCCAGTTGACCGATGGCCTGCATCTTCTGGGCCTGGGCCAGCTGCAGCTCGATCTGCTTCTGCTCGGACACGTCGATCATGTAGGCCACCAGGCGGCCTTCGGCCCGGTACAGATAGAGATGGGCGATGCGAGCGGGATCGCGGGCCAGCCGCACCTCGTAAGGACCCGCGCGGCCCTCATTGAGGCGCGTCTCGGCCTCGGCGCGCGACGCGGCGTCGATCAGGTCACCGAACAAGACGCCAGGCTTGGCGCCGGTCATCGTGGTCAGGGCCGGGTTGGTCTCGAGCACGCGGGAGGTGAAAGGCTCCACGCCTTCCAGCAAGGCCGCGCCGAAGGGCGAAGCGCCGGCGAAGGCGTCGAGCGTGCTGGGCGGCGGGGGCGCGCGTTCGGCCACCGGCGCGGGCGAAGCGTCTTCGGCGGCCGTCTCGGCGACAACGACGGGCGACAGCCGGATCATCAGCCGGCCGCCGGCCAAGCGCGAGACCTTGGCCGTGTAGTCGACGCCCCCGGCGCTGAGCACGCCCTCGGCCATCTCGCCTTTGCGGGCCTGGACCAGGGCCGCAAACAGGCTGGAGCCGGCCACGCCCTTGGGCAGCCGGCGTTGCTCGCCCATCACCTCGCGCCACGGCCCGTTGGCGGCCAGCACGCGTCCGTCGGCGGCGGCGAGGCTCGCCGGCTCGCTGAGCGCCTCGATGAAGCCTTCGGCCTGATCGGCGTCACCGCCGGAAAGCGCCGAGCCGCGAATGGCCACGAGGCCCAACACCGCGACGCCCGAAACGCCCAGAAGCAGCAGCAGACCCGCCAAGGTGGTCGGGCCAGCCTTCAAGGCCGGCGCGGCCGACAGAGCCGCAGCGACCACGAAAAACAGCGCCGCGCCGACCAGCCATGGATCGAAACGCCGACGCGGCGCGCCGGTCGAAACCTTTTCCTGGAGCTGAAAGTCGGCCATCGGCTGGGTAGCACCTTTCGTTACGGCGAGCCCGCGACTCACCCGCAATCGGAGAAAGAATAGCCTTTTCTAGAGGCTAGGTCAGTTTTCCCAAGAATGTGGCTCAGAGAGGACGCGCTCGGGATTGGGGCTTCTTGCCGTTCAGGATGAAGCTGATGACCTTGGCGACAGCCTCGAAGTGCTCGACGGGGATTTCCTCGTCAACCTCGACGCTCGCGTAGAGAGCGCGGGCCAGCGGCGGGTCTTCCAGGACCGGCACGCCATGCTCCTCGGCGATGGCGCGGATCTTCAGGGCCAGCTCGTCGACGCCCTTGGCCACGCAGAGGGGCGCCGGGGTCTCTCCCTGCTCATATTTCAGCGCTACGGCGTAGTGGGTCGGGTTCATGACCACGACGGTGGCCTTGGGCACGGCCTGCATCATCCTTTGCCGCGAGCGCTGCATCTGGATCTGACGACGCTTGCCCTTGATATGTGGGTCACCGTCCGACTGCTTGAACTCTTCCTTGACCTCCTGAAGGGTCATCCGCATCCGGTTCATGAACCGCATGCGCTGCCAGAAGTAGTCGAAGGCCGACGTGGCCACGAGCAGCAGGATCACGGCGATCAGCAGGCTCTTGGAAAGCTTCATCGCCTCGGGGATCAAGGCCGCCGGGTCCATGCCGACCAGGTTTCGCACCTCGCCGACGTGGGGCTTGAGCACGAAATAGGCGATCACGCCGGTGACCAGGAACTTCACCGCCGACTTCAGGAACTGAACGATACCGTCTGGACCGAAGATGCGGCCCAGGCCCTTCACAAGGTCCAGCTTGTTGAAGTCGGGCTTGATCTTCTCGGGCGTCAGCAGGAAGCCCGTCTGGGCGATGTGCGCTGCGGCGCCCGCGAAGGCGGTGACCACCATCACCAGCACCAGCGGCGGCAGCGCCGCCATCAGGGCCTGCTTCAGCACCACCATGGCGCCGCCGCTGGTCAGGTCGATCGTGCCGGCGTGGGCGATGAAGGGCGTCAGGGCCGCCATGAGGTCGCGGGTCAGCCAGCCGCCGGCCAGGAGGATCACCGACACCGCCCCGGCCAGCGACGCCAGCTGCGGGATGTCCGCCGACTTGATGACGTCGCCCTTGGCGCGGGCGTCCGACAGCTTCTTGGCTGACGGCTCTTCTGTTTTCGATTCTGGATCTGTGTCGTCCGCCATGCGCGCCCCCTAGACGAAGATGTCCAAGAGTTCGCGGTAGCGGTCGGTCCAGACCATGGCGATGCCGCCCAGCGACAGCGCCAGCAGAGACAGGCCCAGGATCACGCTGAGCGGCGAGGCCACGAAGAAGATCTGGAACGCGGGCATGATACGGCCCACCAGGCCTGTGGCGAGGTTGAAGACCAGAGAGAACACGATCACCGGGGCGGCCAACTGAACGCCCAGCGAAAACGACTGCGCCACCGTCCGCACCGCCAGGGCGGCCGCGTCATTGACCGGCACGGCGCGGGTGAACGGAAAAATCGTGTACGACTTGACGATGGCGCCGATGAACAGGTGATGCAGGCCGGTCGCCATGACCAGCGTCAGGCCTAGCATCGACAGGAACGTCGCAACCGCCGTGCTCGAACCCTGCATCGATGGGTTGGTGCTCTGGGCGAAGGAAAGGGTGGTCTGCATCGAGATGATCTCGCCCGCCGTCGTCAGCGACGTCATGAACAGGCGCAGCACCGAGCCGACCATCAGGCCGATCAGGATCTCATGGATGACAGCGCCGCCCAGCCCGCCCAGGGTAGTCGGGATCGGGCCGACGGTGTCCTGCACCAACGGCCCCAGGATCAGCGCCATCAGCAGGGCGAACGACAGGCGGATACGGGGGGGGACGGACTGATCGCCAATGCCCGGCATGGTCATGACCATGGCGCCCACCCGCGCGAACACGAGGGCGGCGACATAGACCTGAAAGGCCGTGGCGAAGGCGTTCAAGGGCCCCTCGCCTCCTACATGCCGGCGATGCGAGCGGCGATCTGGCGCATGAAGCCGCTCATCAACGAGCCCATCAGCGGCAGGAAGATCAGCAGTGAGATAAAGATCGCCACGATCTTGGGCGCATAGACCAGCGTGGCTTCCTGGATCTGGGTCAGGGCCTGGAACAGGCCGATCGCGACGCCGACGACAAGGCCGACGATCAGCACCGGCGCGCAGAGCTGAAGCGTCAGCCAGATCGCGTCCCGGCCGACATCAAGTACCTCGGCGCCCGTCATCAAAAGCCTCGTCGGAATCGGCCGGACCGGCCGCCTGGAATCGAGGCTTCAAGATGGGTGGAATATGGTTAACAGGGCGTTAGGGGTTGCCCGCGGGCGCCCTTCGATCGGCGGTCGCGACGCTGTGTCCCGACCGCCGGAGATCGCGATCAGCGGATGCGGATGCGCACCGGAACCTGGATGTAGGAGCCGGCGCGGCTCTTGCCATCGGGACCCAGCAGGTCGACCTGGAACTGCGAGGCCATCGACAGCGCGGCTTGACCGACGCCCAGGTCATTGGGGCTCTCGTCCTGCACCGTGCAGGCTGTCAGGTGACCGTCGTTCTTGACCAGGCAGTTGAGCACCGCCACCGCGATGCGCGGCTCCGACACGGGCTTCAGCAGGTCCGTCGAGGCCTGGGCCGGAGCGGCGTCGGCGAAGATGGCGGCGGCGAGAGCGAGCGAAGCGATCACGTGTTCATCCCTGTATTGGTCTTTTTTTATCGGCGGGCCTTTCGCCGCCTGTGTTCCGTTTCGGATCAGACGGCCTGGGCGTGCTTGAGCCGTTGCAGGCCCTGTGCCGCCAGATCGGTCAGTGACCGAAGGCCAAGCTCGGAGAAGACGTCGAACGCCCCGGCCAGCGCCGCGCCCGCCCGGGCAAGCCGCCCGTCGTCGCGACCGGTGATCTCCACCCGCGCCTCGTAAAGCCTGGCGAGATTCATCTGGGCGACGGCCCAGCTGGCCGGATCTCGCCCGCCCGGTGCGGCCGAGAGCTCGGCCTTGAAGGCCAGTTCGGCGGCGTCGAGCACCGCCAGATCGGCGGTCAGCTCCGCACAACGCGCCAGGCAAAGCGCTCGATTGTTGGCCACCACGGCGCGCAGGGCCAAGGCCGGCTGGATCTTCAGCGCCTGGGTCGCGCGGTCGTAGGCCATCACCGCCTGCTCGAACACCCGCTCGCTGGTCGAGGCCTCGCCCATCGCCTGCAGCGCCGCGCCCAGCGAGGCCTGAGCCTTCGCCCAGTCCATGGGACTGTGATCGGCGGGAACCGCCTCCACCGCTTCGGTCAGCGCCTCGACGCCGTCGGCGATACGCGCGATCTCACCGTCTAACTCGCCCAGCAGCACCAGCGCGCCGCCTCGCAACCCTTGCAGGCGCGCCCAGGCCAGAGGCTCGAAATCCGGATCAAGCGCCGCGGCGGCCGTCTTGGCTTCGTCGGCGGCCTGCTCGGCCAGCACCCGATCCTTGCGACGCTCGGCGCACGCCAGGATCAGCTCAGCCCGCGCCGCCCGCTGTTCGGCCAACAGCAGACGCGCTTGGCCGCCTTTAGAGCGCTTGGCGGCCGCAAGCGCCCCCAGAGGCGCCTCGAACGCACGCACGGCGGCCAGGGCCCGATCGACATCGTTTTCCGACAGCGCCGAGCGGCCTTCCAGCCCGGCGGCTAGCGCGCCGCAGTGGGCGGTGCGATTGTGGGCGGGCGTGCGGGCCAGGGTCGCCGACGCCGCAGCCACCAATCCCTCGTCGCCAAACAGGTCCGCGCCCAGCACCGCCAGCACGGCCTGCTCGCAGCGGGCGGCGGCCAGGGCGTCCTGTCGCCGTTCGGTCTCGAAGAGCTTGGCGGCGGCCTCGGCCTGGGCGGCGCCCTTGCGCAAAGCGGCGGCGTCGCCCGTGCGACGGGCCAGTTCGCGCCAGACCACGGCGGCTTCCAGCAGGCGCGCACCGCGATCCTTGGCGCCGATACGGCCGGCCACGACATCGGCCGAACGCGCCTCGTTGGCCAGAAGACGCACGTCCAGCAACTCCAGCAGGGAGGTGTCCCCGCCGGTCAGCCCTTCGCGCCACGCCGCCTTGAAGCCGCCTTCGGCGTCGACGCCGAACAACCGCTTCAGATCTCGCCCGAACTCGAACATCGCCTCGCGCACTCCGCTTACGGATCGTCCCACCCCGGGACAGCCCGGAGAAGGTTCAACGCCTGAGCAGCAAAACCGGAGCCAGCGAAATTAACAAGGCGTTAAGAAGTGTTTAGCTGTCGTTAACCATAAATATTTTCCTTGTTTTTACACCTTGATCGAAATTCCACCCATAATGGGCGAACTTGTATTGAATTGGCACGGTTCTTGCTTGCTCGAATACAGAGGCGAGGCTGGCCGGGGGCACGTTCTTAGAACTTTGTTCACCGAACTGAAGATGACGTTAACTCTAAGTTTTAAACCCCGGTTTACCGTTCGTTCCCATCACCCCTCCACTTGCGACGGCGAAGCAGGCTAGAAGACCGGCAGGATCATCGTCTCCGGAGCTCGACATGGCCTCTGTCACCGTGTGGATCGCCAGCCTCTGCCGCCCCGACCCCGGCTATGGCGGATGGGCCTTTGTTCGGAAGCTGGACGGCGAGACCGGCGCGGCGGCGATCAAGGGCGTGGCGGGCGGCGAGCGCCGCACCAGCGGCGCCAAGATGAGCCTCACCGCCCTGACCGAGGCGCTGGAAAGCCTCGCCGAGCTTCCGGCCGAAACCAGGGTTACCCTGAGGTTCCTGGACCCCGCGCTGGCCGGCCAGTTGGTCGCCGCCGACGGCGACTACGCAACCGCCGAGCCGGAAACCTGGAGCCAGGCCCGCGCCGCCGTCGGCGCGCGCGCTGCGCTTGACCTAGTCCCCTCCTCACCGAGTGAAGCGGCCAACGGCTTCCTGGTCGCCTGGGCGGAGTTCGGGCTGGATACGGCCAAGTCGCGCGGCAGCTTCAAGGCCGCCATTCCCAAGCCGAACCTGATGAAGTTCCCCGGCTAGGCGTCCCAAAGCTCGCCGGCGCCAGCCGGCGATCGCCCTCATTTCGCGCCGACACGGGCAAAGCGCCCCCGCCCCTGCCCTCGCGTTGGGCGCCGCGCATTTTCCCGGTCTCACAGCCCTTGCCCACACGCACGCACCAGCGCGTCCTAGGCTCCTCGACGAAGGGGAGAAGGACCATGGCGATCGAAACCTCGGACGAACGCGCGCTGGCGCGGCGCGCCTTCCTGCGCGGAGCGGCCTTCCTGGCGACGGCGGCGCCGATCATGACCGAGGCCAGCCTCGCGCACGCGGCCCAGACCGCCGCGCCGCCCTCGGGCATGGCGCTCCACGGCCAGGGTCCGAACGCTCCGGCGTCCGGCATGGTGCTGATCAACGCCAATGAGAACCCCTTGGGCCCCAGCAAGGCGGCCTGCGACGCGATCGTCCGCGTCGCGCCGCTGGGCGGGCGCTACGACCTGACCGGCGAGACCGAGCGGCTAACCAAGACCATCGCGGCGCAGAGCGGCCTCAAACCCGAGAGCATCGCCATCTATGCCGGTTCGTCCGAACCCCTGCACTATAGCGTCCTGGCGTTCACCTCGCCGGCCAAGAGCTTCGTGACGGCCGACCCGTCCTACGAGGCGGGCATGTTCGCCGCCCGGACCAGCCAGGCCAAGGTGGTCAAGGTTCCCCTGACCCAGGACTACGCCCACGACGTCAAGGCCATGGTCGCCGCCGACGCCCAGGCTGGGGTCATTTATATCTGCAACCCGAACAACCCGACCGGCACGGTCACGACCAAGCAGGACATCATCTGGGCGCTGGAGAACAAGCCGGCAGGCTCGATCCTGCTGGTCGACGAGGCCTATATCCACCTGACCGACGAGCCCGACACCCTGGACCTGGTCGCCCAGGGCAAGGATCTGATCGTGCTGCGGACCTTCTCCAAGATCTACGGCATGGCCGGTATCCGCTGCGGCTTCGCGGCGGGACGCCCGGACCTGTTGGCCAAGCTCAAGCCGTTTGGCCAGAACGCCATGCCGATCACCGGCTCGGCCGCCGCCCGCGCCTCGCTGGAGGACCCGAAGCTGGTGCCCGAGCGCCGCAAGATCATCGGCGATACGCGGCGCGACACGATCGCCTGGCTGAAGTCCAATGGCTACAAGGTCATCGGCGATCCGCAGACCAACTGCTTCATGATCGACACCGGCCGCAACGGCCGCGCCGTGATGGCGGCGATGAAGGCCAGGAACGTGATGATCGGCCGCAGCTGGCCGATCTGGCCCAACGCCGTACGCGTCTCGGTCGGCACGCCCGAGGAGATGGCGGCGTTCAAGACAGCCTTCAAGGCGGTTATGGACATGCCCGCCACCGCCTTCGCCGACCATGTGCAGCTGGCCGAGCTGGATTACCGAAACGTGCTTTAGATGTAAGCCCGAGAAGCGACCGTCTGCTTGGCATTGCTGGGTCAAGCAGACGCCTGGGAACGCGACGTCGAGCCGCAAAGGTGCTGAAGGCCATTGAGATAGTTAAAACTACCGTTATGCTGCCTACATGGAGGGCTCTTGGGTGTCGCTACATCGACGGCGAGGGCGCCTTGCAACGCAATGGGAGCATCACATGGCCGGTCAGAACAGAGCCAACCGCACTCCCGTCCGCCTGGAGGTTGCGGACCTGCCAACCCTGGCCGACTACGGCTACGAGGGAGGCCGAGTTGCTTTTCGCCAGTTCTGCAATCGGGCCTTTAAGCCTGGCGCGCCACGGTTTCTGAAGAGCGACACCGGAGCCCTGGCCGTGTTCAGGCACGCCGACTTACGCGCCATGGCCGCTAAGCCCGAGCTGGCGGCCATGGCCCCTAATCAGCTGTTCCCAGGCTTGCTTACCGCCGAACTCCCAGAGGAGAAGCCCGTGGGCTTCGCCATCGCCAACCTTATCAAGAACCAGCTTTTCGCCAGCAACGGCGTCTTGAACGCCAATCTCCGTAAGGTGCTTCTCACCCAGATCGGCCCCAAACCGACCGCCGCACGCGCCGAGGCCGCCCGCGAGACCGCCGTTCATGTCCTGCGTGGCTTGCCCCTGGGCCAGAGCATTGATGCTGTTGAGCGGATCGCCGAACCCCTGATCGGCCTCTTTTGGGGAGCGTTGATCGGTATGAGCGAGACGGAGGCGCTCGACGCCGCGGTCCAGGCTCGCAAGATGACGCCGATGTTGTTTCTGCAGATGGAGTGGGAAGGTATCCAACAGGCAGACACCGCAGCGAAGGCGTACCGCGCAGTTGTAGAAGGTGCTGGTCAACGAGCCTTGAAGACCGGAGGTTGTCCATTCGTCTCAAACATGGCCCAAGATCTCGCCGCCATAGATATGGCCGACGATCTCGACTACGGCGGATACGTCCCCAAGACAGTCGGAGCGTTCCTGGCCGGCAACCTGTTTGACGGCTTCCATACTGCGGCTTTGGCCGTCGCCAACACCATCCGCACGTTGCTTGACCATCCCGAGGTGATGACCGAGTTGCACGCGGAGCCAGAGAGGATCTCCGCCGCCGTCGCGGAATGCCTGCGCCTTGAGGCGCCGGTCATCCACCTCAGCCGCATCGTCAGCGCCGACCTCGAATACGACGACCTCGTTATCCCCGCCGGAACGAAAGTCCTGATGATGTGGGCGGCCGCCAATCGCGATCCCGAAGCATTTTCAGATCCTGATCGCTTCGACCTGACGCGGCCGCAGCAGGGCGTAACAACATTTGGCGGCGGCGCGCATATCTGTCCTGGCCGCTTTGTCGCAAGCCTAGTCGCCAAGAGCTTGGTCGAGGCCCTGGTGGCCGAAAGGGTCCAGATCCGCGCGGCGGGTGAGATTAACGATTGGATCAGCAATCACGCCATGTGCCAATTGCGACATCTGCCGGTGATCTTGGAAAGAATGGACACCTGAAGGGACGTTCGACGCGAGGCCTTCTCGCCGGCCTCATGCATTGAACACGTCTTTTGATAGACCTCAGCCTGATGTCCAGCTTCCGACCTGCGCCCTACGCCCGTTCCTTCGTTCGCTCGAACCGCACCTTCGGATACTTGTCGGCGACGTAGCCGATCTCCCAGGCGCTCTTGCCCAGGAACACCGGCGCCTCGTCGATGTCCTGGCCCATGGCCGACTTGTGCTTGTCGACGAAGTCCTCGACGGCGGCGCGCTCGCCGACCAGCCAGCGGGCCTCGGCGAACGGGCTGTTCTCGAAGATCACGTCCAGCTGATATTCGTTGGACAGGCGATCGGCCATGACCTCGAACTGCAGTTGCCCGACGGCGCCGACAATGAAGTCGCTGCCGATCATCGGCCGGAACAGCTGGGTGACGCCTTCCTCGGCCAGACCTTCCAGCGCCTTCTTCAGGTGCTTGGCCTTCAGCGGATCCTTGACCCGCACGCGGCGCAGGATTTCCGGGGCGAAGTTGGGCAGGCCGGCGAAGCGCAACGTCCCGCTCTCGGACAGGCTGTCGCCCACCCGCAGCACGCCGTGGTTCGGAATGCCGATCACGTCGCCGGCGAAGGCGTCCTCGGCCAGTTCGCGGTCAGAGGCGAAGAACATGATCGGCGCATTGACGCTCATCGCCTTGCCGGTGTTCTGGGCCTTCAACTTCATGCCGCGCGTGAAACGGCCGCTGGTCAGGCGCAGCATGGCGATGCGGTCGCGGTGGTTGGGGTCCATGTTCGCCTGGACCTTGAACACAAAGCCCGAGACCTCCTTGTCGCCGGGCTCGACGCTAGTGGCCTCCCCGTTCTTCTCGGCCTTCATGGCCTTGGGCGACGGAGCGTAGGCGCCGATGCCGGCCAGCAGCTCCTTGACGCCGAAGTGGCGCAGGGCCGAGCCGAAGAACACCGGCGTCATGTGGCCTTCCAGGAACGACTGAACCTCGAACGCCGGATAGCCGCCGCCGACCAGCTCGGCCTGCTCTTCCAGCTCGGCCTTCTCGGCGTCGTCAAGGAACTGGTTGATCGAATTGCCGTCGAAGGCGACCGGCTCGGGATGGCCCTCGTCGTCGCCCGAACCGCCGGTCCGCTTGGCGTAGGGGATGAAGACACCTTCGCGCATGTCCAGCATGCCCTTGAAGCGACCGCCCGACCCCGCCGGCCAGTACAGCGGCGCCGGATCCAGCGCGAGCTTCGAGGCGATCTCGTCCAGCAGCTCGATCGGGTCCTGGGCCTCGCGGTCCATCTTGTTGATGAAGGTGATGATCGGGATGTCGCGCAGGCGGCAGACCTCGAACAGTTTCAGGGTCTGGGGCTCGATGCCCTTGGCGGCGTCCAGCACCATGATCGCCGCGTCGGCGGCGGTCAGGGTGCGGTAGGTGTCTTCCGAGAAGTCCTCGTGGCCCGGCGTGTCCAACAGGTTGAACATCTTGCCGTCGTGATCGAACGTCATCACCGAGGCGCTGACCGAGATCCCGCGCTCGCGCTCGATCTTCATCCAGTCCGACCGGGTGCGACGGTTCTCGCCCCGCGCGCGCACGGCGCCGGCGGCCCGGATCGCCCCGCCGGCCAGCAGGATGTTTTCCGTCAGGGTCGTCTTGCCGGCGTCGGGGTGGCTGATGATGGCGAAGGTGCGCCGACGGGCGGCTTCAGCGGCGGGGGAAGTGCTCATGGGCGGGGACCTACCCGTCCACGGCGTCCTTGTCACCTCCGCCGGACGTCGCGGCGGGCTTGCGGCGGGCCACGATGTCGTCGAACTGCTTGCGCCAGGCCTTGACCCGCTCGGGCGGGGCGTGCGGGTCATTGATCAGGGGCTGCAAGAGGACGGCGGCCTCCTCGAACCGGTCGCGACGCACCAGGCCGTCGACCGCGCCCAGCCGGAACGCGGCGACCTGAGGCGCGATGGCTTGCGCCTTCAGCAGAACATTGAGGATGTTGTCGCTGGGGTAGGACGGCTCGCCGCGCCGAGTCATGGCGTAGTCGTACAGCACCAGCGGGTTGTCGGGATCGAGCTTGAAGGCTGCGGCGAGGTGGTCTCGCGCCTCCTCCAGCCAACGCGCCGCCTGGGCTGGCTCGGTGCGGGCCTGCAGCATGCAAGACCAACCCAGTATCTGCAGCGCCTCCACATCCGTGGGGTCGGCGGCGATGCGCCCACGCAGCAGGCTCTGAGCCTTGGCCCGATCGCCAAAGTCGTTCTCCGCGCGCGCGAGGGTCAGTTCGGCGAAGCGATCGCCGGGGAAACGCGACGCCCGCTCGCGGATCAGCGCCAGAAGCGCGGGGCGGTCGGCCGTAGGGACGCCCATCTTCAGCCGCTGGTTTTCCAGGATCAACGCATCCGTCGAGGGCGGCAGGGCCGTGAAGGTCAGGTTCAGCGCCGAGGACGGCGGCCGGGGCATGCGCTTGCCCGGCAGGGCGACCATGTAGCGCTTGAGGGTCTTCTCCAGGTCGGCGAAGGGGATGCCGCTGGCCTGGGGAAACAAGGCGACCGGATCGCCGCCCGCCGCCACGCTTCGCGCATAGGCCGCCAGACGCTTCAGGCGCTCTGGATCGGACATCATGTAGTGGGTCAGGATCCAGGCCTGGGCGTAGAAGGCCGAGATGTCCGCTCGCTCTCCGGTCAGCGCCCGCCGTCCCAGGATTGTCTCGAACGGCGACCAGATCTGGCCGCGAAGCCAGCCGATACGGGGATTGGTGACGCCCACCTCGACGACGTCGCCCTTGAACCGGGCCGTCATCATGTATTCGGCGTAGCCCTCGACCAGCCAGGAGGGATAGGCGGCCGGCGCGTGCTGCATCATGAAGTGGTGGGCGTACTCATGGAACATGACCCTGAGCGCCACGTCGCTGTCATTGCCCGCCGTCAGCACCGCGAAGACTTCGCCCACGCCCGCTGAAAAGAACCCGCTGATATTCTGGTCGCCCGGCCGTACGCGCTTAAAGTCCGCGCGGCTCGGCGCCAGATAGATCGGCAAGCGCCGCGCCGGCGGGGCGTCGCCCATGCCGTGCAGCGTGCGAAGAAGTCCGTCGAAGTCCTCAAGATCCCGCGCCATCTCGCGCAGGGTCTTCTCCCCCTCGTTGCCGAAGAGCGCGAAGGAGCGGCTCTCGGCCTTGAGCCAGGGGCTCGCCGCCAGCGCCGTCGAAGGCAGGCCCAGCGCAACGGGGGCGGAGACGGTCGCCAGCAATGCGCGACGCGAGATCAATCGGGACATCACTTCTCCTGGGTCCACAACGCCGAAACCGCCGGAGTCGGTCCGTGGGCTTCACCGCGCCACCCAGTCAACGGGCAGTGAACGCTCATGAGCTCGGGCCGGCCGTCTCGGGCGCTGCGCCCTGACTGCTCCCGACGGACGCGCCGGCTGCCGCCTCATCGATCGCCTTGACCATCGCCTGCGCGGCATCGACCGCTTCTCCCCCGTGAGGGCTGCGGGCCAGAGGCATCAGCACAGCCTTGGCGATGACCGGCTCGTTGGTCGCGATCAGCGCCCGCGCCGCCTCCAGCCGATAGAGTCCCACCTCGGGCCCCATCTCCACGGCCTTGAGGCGGATGTCCACGAGGCGGGACGTCAGGGGTTCGAGCGCCTTGCTGTTGGCGTAACCGCGCAAGACCACCGGATTGTCCGGATCGAGCTTGAAGGCGCGGGCGAACAACTTCGCCGCCTCGGCGAAGGCGGTGGGGCGGACCGCCGCGTCGGCGGCTCCCGCGGCCAGGCGGCTTTCTCCCAAGGCGATCAGGGCCTCCAGGTCCTGGGGGTCGGCCGCCAGAAGCCCGTTGAGCATGCCCTCCCCCAGGGCGCGGTCGCCGTAGCGGGTTTCGGCCCGGGCCAGCACCACCTTGGCGAAACGGTCATCCCCCGCCTTGGCGGCGGCCTTGCGCACGGCGGCGAGAAAGGCCGGCTGATCGGCGTCGGCCACGCCGATCTTCATGCGCTGCGACTCCAGCAAAAGGCCATCGGCGCTGGCCGGCAGCCGGGTGATGGTCATCGCCGGCTCGCCGCTCTCGGTCCGAAGCAGGGCGCCGCCGGGGATTGGCTTGCTCATATAGTCCTGGAGCTTCAGACGCAGCGCTTTCGGGTCGTCGCCATAGACGCGTTTCCAGGCTCCGATGGCATCGCGGCTGTCACGGGCGTCGTCGAGATAGGCCTTCAGCCGCTTGTATCGCTCGGGATTGGAGATCACGTAGTGGGTCAACAGCCAGGCCTGGGCGTAGTACGCCGCGCCCTCGTCGCGCCGCAGCGCTCCGGGTCGCTTGGTCAGCACATCTTCGATCGGGATCCAGCTGCCCGGCTGGGTCAGGGTGCGGGCGCGGCCTCGGTTGACCCCGCCGAAGACCAACTGCTTCGCGCCCAGATCGGCGGTCATGTAGTATTCGGCGTAGCCCTCGACGAGCCAGGCCGGATAGGCGCTGGGATAGTAGCGCAGCATGAAGTGATGCACGTATTCGTGCAGCACCGCGTCGTCGCCCTTGTTCTCGTCATTGTCGCCCGTGACGCCGTCGCGAACCGCCACGACGAACGTTTCCCCCGGAGACGGAAAATAGACCCCCGCCGCGCGCTCCAGCCTCGGCTGGATGCGTTGCAGTTCAGAGAGGCTGCTGACGAGATAGACAGGGAGCTTGCGGGGCGTGGCCTCATCCTTGGGTCGGCCGTGCCGACGGCGCAGCAGGCCGTCGAAATCCTCAAGCTGCGTCGCGTAGAGACGAACCCCGCGCTCGCTCCGGCCATAGACGACGAAGTGCGCGCTCTCGGCTCTCAACCACTCGGCGTGCGCCGCGCCGTCCCCCAAGAGAGCCGCCAGCGCCACCGCCGCGCCCCAGACTTTCGCTCGCATGACGCCCCCACAGAAGCACGATCGGACGTACGGCCCGGGCGCGCAATCTTGAATTGAGCTTAGGCGAGAACGGGGAGCGGCTTCAACTCTTTCCTGTTCTGGCGAGAGGCCGCGACGAAACCGGGTTCGTCGCAGCCCACCGTCTTTAGAACTTCGCCGCCAGGCGGGCGTACCAGAGCCCACCATCGGTGTCGTAGGGGGCGTTGCGCGAATAGATCAGACCGCGCGAGGCCTGGAAGGTCGCCTCGTCCGGATAGGTGTCGAACAGGTTTTCGGCGCCGACCGTCAGCTTGATGGCGGGCGTGACCTGGGCGCTGACCGACAGGTCGATCAGGGTCTTGCCGGCGAAGGTCTGGATCAGGTCGGCCGCGCCGTTGGCCTGGGCGTCCGTCCATTCACCCGACCAGCGGGCGCGGATCAGGCCGCTGAACAGGCCGCGCGCATAGTCGAACGACACGTTGGCGGCGTTCTGCGGCAGCCCGTCCTCCAGGTTGATCTTGGCCAGGCGCGAGACCTCGGTCAGCTTGGATCGCGTGACCTTGGTGTCGTTCCAGTTCCAGGCGGCGGTCAGACCAGCCCGGCCGCCCCACAGGGCTCCACGCCAGGCGCCGACGACATCGACGCCCTGCGTGCGGGTGTCGAATGAATTGGTGAAGTAGCTGACGGTCGTCAGGCTGTCGGCGCCGGGCACGCCGGCCGCCACCAGTTGAGCGCGGAGAGCCGGCGTCACCGTGAAGTTCGGCGAGACTGCGAAGCGGTTGTCGACCTCGATGCGGTAGTAGTCGACCGAGGCGCTGAAGCCGCCCTGGCGGAACACCGCGCCCAGCGACAGGTTCTGCGACTCTTCCGGTTCCAGCGGCTTGCCGCCCAGCGCCACAGCAATCGGATTGACCGGGGACAGACGCCCCGAGGTGAAGAGCTGCAGCGTCGTGGTGTTCAGACCCTGCGAGGTGCGGGTGTTGTTGATCTGACCGGCGGTCGGAGCCCGGAAGCCCGTCGAGACCGCACCGCGCAGCGCAAAGTTCGGCGTCAGCTCATAGCGTGCGGCGATCTTGCCGTCGGTGGTCTGACCGAACTCCGAAAAGTCCTCGTGACGGATCGCGATGTCGACGCCGAACTTGGCGGTGAGCGGCAGGTCGAGATCCACATAGCCTGCATAGCTGGTCTGGTCCCAGGACCCGGCCTGGCTGGGGGCATAGCCGGGGAAGCCGTTCGACCCGCTGGGCAGGCCGGCCGCGGCGCCCGGGCCCACGTCCCACGAGAACCGATCGCCGGCCTTGATTTCGTAGGTTTCCTTGCGCGCTTCCAGGCCGACGGCAAGGTTGGCGGGCTTGGCCAGGAACGACCAGCCCAGCGGACGCGAGGCGTCCAGGTTCAGGGCGCCTTCCTTCTGGATCAGGGCGCCGGCGTTGAAACGCGTCGGCGACTGCGGCCCAAACGAGGCGTTGATGCTGTTGCTGAGCACGTAGTCGACCCGATCCTCACCCCAGCCGGCCGAGAGGTCCCACGACCAGCCCATGGCGTCGCCGCGCAGGCCGCCGTTCACCGAACTGTTGGTCTCGTCCTGGCCGAACTTCGGAGAGAACCCGGCCGGATAGATCTGGCTCAGCGACCAGCCCGGGAACACCGTCGAGGTGCGATACGAGCTGTCGGTGGACGGGTTGCGCCAGTTGAAGTCGGTGACGCCGCTCATGTCGCTGTAGGTCACGAAGCCGTAGGCCTCGACCGCATCATTGATCGGCAGGACCAGATTCAACGAACCGCGCCACACTTCGCGATCCGGCTGGCCCCAGCGCTGGACGGGGTTAGGCACCTTGATGGTCGGATTCGCGGCCTGGAAGGCGACCGCGTCCGGGCGCTGGCGGGTGCGCGAGGTGGCCTCGGCCTTGGTGTAGTCAAGGGCCGCCACAAGGCTGCCGCCCTGACCGAGGGCGAAGCCATAGCGCGCGCCGAGCTCGGTCTTGTCGCCGTCACCCGCATAGTAGCGGCCATACTGGCCGTAGCCCTCGAAGCCGGTCTTGCTGGACAGGATGATGTTGATCACCCCGGCGATGGCGTCCGAGCCGTATTGGGCCGAAGCGCCGTCGCGCAGCACTTCGATGCGCTCCAGACCGCTGGTCCCGATCGAGGCCAGGTCGACGCCCTGTTGGCCGCGGCCGCCCAGAACCGCCGAGCGATGGCGGCGCTTGCCATTGACCAGCACCAGGGTCTGGTCGGGCGAGAGGCCGCGCAAGGTCGCTGGGCGCACGAAAGCTTGGCCGTCGGCCGCCGGCAGGCGCTGGACGTTGAACGACGGCGTGGTTGCCGCCAGCTTGTTCATGATCTCGTCCGAGACGATGCTCTTCAGCGTCTCCTGGCTGACCACGTCGATCGGCGCGGCCGACTCGAAAGCGGTGCGATCAAGACGGCGCGTTCCGGTCACCACCACCGTCTCCACTTCCGTGGCGGTCGATTGGGCGGGCGCCTGCTGGGCTTGGGCTTGGCTGGCGAGCGCCAGGACGAGCACGCCCCAGGCGGTGGTGGAAAGGAGCTTCATGGCGAACCCTCGGTGTGTCTGATCCGCCGGGGTTAGCGATCCCCCTTGTCAGAGAGGCGACACGCCCATGTTGGTTCCGTGAAGGGTTTGCGTCATTCGTCCTCCGATCGAGCTGAGGCAAAAATGCTCGCGAGCGGGAGCCTGCAAGGTTCGCGAGACGCGCCCCTAACGCTCGGCCGCCAAAGCGACCACACGCGTCAAAATGCCCCTATTCGAAGAGGGGGTTTGGAGTCATGCTCCAGCTGTTCGCACCGGAAGGCGTCAGATCGCCGGGCGTATGGAGGAGAAATCGAAAGATGGCCCTGCTCGACCATCATCGTGGCCCGGCGCGTCAACACCCGGCGGGCAGCGCGCTGTGTTTTGGCCTCACCATCGCGGGCCTGACCGCCCTGGCGGTGGCGCTGAGTTGGGCGATGAATTTCGTCTAGGGCGAAGCCTCTAGGCAGCCAGCCTGCGCCAGACTTGACGATCGGCCTCGATGTTGGTCAGCGCGCCGCTGTTCTGGCGCTCCAGCAATGTGGCCATGATTTCGATCCCCAGTTGGGCGTATCGCACCTGCACGTCAGCGACCCGGCAGCCGCGCCCCGGCGCGATGAAAAGCGCTGCGTTGACGTCCGGAGCCTTCGACACGATCAGGGCCGCGAGACGTTCGGCGCGCTCTCGGTCCTTGAGGTGCAGCAACGGCTCCTCGGAGAACAGCTCCTTGCCCAATTCCCCCACATAGCTCAGCGAGAGCTTGGCGAAACGGTCGCGCGTGACCGGCGGGGTCAGTTCCGCCGGGTCGAAGCTCAGGACCACATCGTTCAGGAGGAAAAGCATGGCGGGGACTACGGGCAATCGTGGGGTGAACAGGAACCCCGTCATCATGCCCGACCACGCTTTCGCTCCGGTTTAGGAGCAGGGTTAACGTGATGACGTCCTGGACGGGCTCACCCCGTTTCGCGCGTCAGGATTCGACCGGCTCGGTCAGAAAGTGGCGTCCCTCGCGGTCCTCGATCTCGACCACCCAGACATCCGGATCGATGCGCGCCGCGCGCTCGGCATAGGCGTCGAGATCCGGCTCGAAGGTCGAGCGGACCGGCTGCATCCAGAACCGTTCGCCATCCCCGCGCGTGGCCTCGCTGAACAGGCGCGCTGTCCCCTCCCGGCGATCCACCACCTTCACCAGCACCGCCCCGGCCCGCGCGTCGCCCTTGCGACCGACCGTGGCGAAGGCCCCGCCCAATTCGGCGCGCCGGATCAAGGCGGCGACCCAGATATCCGTCGAAAGAAGCATCGCTAACCGAACCGCAACCCGGGCGCGTCTAGAACCCGTCCTTCAAGTTTCGTCACTCCCATAGGCCAATGACGTTCGCAGAGCACCAGAAAGGTCGCGTTCGACCCGCGATCGCCTTGGCGATTAGTGTTGCGGCGTCGGCCTGCCCCGGCGCCCTGCTCGCCGCCAACGCTGGTGACCAGTTGTACGAGCGAACGCTGATGACCGCAGCCGACGCACGCTGCCGCCTGTTCTCCCCAACCATCTCGGCTGCGCTCGACGCCTCCCGCGCCCAGGCCAGGGGCGCCACCCTGCGCTCCGGAGCCACCGAGCTACAGGTCACGGCGCTCGAGAAGCGGGCCCGCGCCAAGGCGGCCGGCGCCGCATGCGACTCCAAGGACCTGACCCTCGCCGCCTCGCGCGTGAAGAAGGCGTTCGAAGGCTATTCGCAAATGCTGACCATGACCTATCCGGGCGATGTCTCGTCCTGGAAGGCGGAGCGGTCGGTTTCGGCGACGATCCCGGTATGGCGGCTTTCACAGCCCTCAAGCTTCGGGGCCAATCGTGTGATGTTCGGTCTGGCGGGCCGCACGAAGGCCGTGATCGCCGTGGCCACCTTCGAGAACGGTCAACGCCCCTATGTGGCGCGGGTCATTCTGCGCGACACCAACCGCACGCTCGGCCCCTATATCGACCCGCGCTCGGGCAAGAACCTGGCGGGCAAGGTCGCCCCGCGCAACGCCAGCCTCGTCTTTACCGCCGAGTCCCGCGATGAGGCGCCGCTGACCCTGCTGCCGACCGGCGCCAAGACGGGGTTGGCCTTCCGCTTCCCGCCGGCGGTGGCTCAAGCCATGTCGCAGTTGGACCCGCGAGAGGCGGTCGTCATCGAATTCGCCTTCGCCGGACGCGGTGAAGAGGACACACGAAAGGCCTATATCGAGGTGGGCGACTTCGCGGCGGGGATGGCCTTCCTCCGCTGACGCCACGCGACCGCCTCAGCGCGGCGCGAACGCGATGATATTGTCGCCTAGGCTGGTGGGCGGCGGCGCCTCGATGGCCGCGACCGGCTCCGGCGTGGGCTCCGTGACTGGCGTCGCCGCCGCGACCATCGGGGCCAGAAGCACCGGCAGGCGCACCGACACGGTCGTTCCCACCCCAAGCCGGCTTTCGATCATCATCTCGCCGCCGTGCAGCTGGGCGAAGGCGCGCACCAGCGACAGCCCCAGGCCCGTGCCCCGCGCGCGCTGCTCTACGCCCCCGGCCTGTTCATAGGGCCGGCCCAGGCGCTCGAGGTCCTCGGGACTGATGCCGACGCCGGTGTCGGCCACCACGACCTCAAGCACGCCGTCATAGCCATGGGCGGTCACGGTGACCTGGCCGCCTCGCGGCGTGAACTTCAGGGCGTTCGACACCAGGTTCAGGACAATCTGCTTCAGGGCGCGCCGGTCGGCGTCGACCTCCAGCTCGCCCGGGGGCAGCACGCCGCGCAATTGGACGCCCGCCGTGTCGGACTGCACACGCAGCAGACGCATCGCCGCCTGAACCGCCTCGCGGGCGTCGAACACCCCCCGCTGCAGCTCGAACCGCTCGGCCTCGATTTTGGACATGTCGAGCACGTCGTTGATCAGGTCCAGCAGATGGCCGCCGCTCTCGTGGATCAGCTCGGCATACTCGGCGTAGCGGTCGCTCAGCGGGCCGAACATGCGCGCGCGCATGATGTCGGAGAACCCCATGATGGCGTTCAAGGGCGTGCGCAGCTCATGGCTCATATTGGCCAGGAATCGCGCCCGGCCGGCGGCCAGGGCTTCGGCGTCGACGCGGGCCCGATCCAGCGCGGTTTCGCGATCGCGCTCGATCGTGATGTCCCGCAGAACGCCCACCAGCTGGTTCGGCGCGACGCGATGGAGGTCCAGAGCCACAAGCCGTTCAACGCCCAGGGCGGGGTTGAAGGCCAGGCTGGCCGCCCCTTCGCGGTGCGCCTGCGAGACGGCGGCGGTCAGGCGCTGGCGATCGCCTGGAGCGGCGGCGCCCGAAAGGCCTCGCGTCATCAGGTCGGCCTTGGTGACGCCCGGCGGCGGCGCGCCGCGCGCTGCGGTCACCTCGCCCGCGCCCCGAACGGCGAGGGCCAGATAGGGCAGTCCGTCCAGAAGGGTCTCGAGTTCGATGATCTCGCCCGCGTGCCGATCGTCGCGCGCGCCCTGACGGCGGCGGCCGATCAGCAATCCGGCGGCCAGACCCAGGCCCGTCGTCACCAGCGCCAGGAAGCCCAGCACGAAGGCCAGGGGGCCGGTCGGTGTCGGCGGAGCCAGGCCGGAAAGCTGGGTCAAGGCGGCGACGCAGGCGCCGATCAGAGCCAGGGCTGCGCCTTCGGCGAGCCGCTTGGGCTGGTCCAGCGTGGAGGCGGCCGCCACCGGCGCCAGGCACCAGGCGGCCATGGCGCCGGCCACGCCGCCGGTCAGAACGGCGGCGAGCGAACCGCCCACCGCCCACAGGACCAGGAGCAAAGACTGGGTCCGCTCGTCCGGACGATTGAAAATCAGAGACGCCAGCGCCGGAAAGGCGCCCGCAGCGAGGGCGGCCCAGACGGTCCAGGCGTTGGAATCGGTCGTGAACAGGGACGCCGCGGCCGCCAAGCAGACAGCCGCCAGCCACCCGAAACGCCACGCGCGCGCGGGATCGAAGGCGGCGGACGCGCCTTGGCGGCTCTTCAGGTCTGGAAGCGTCTCGAAGTCCAAGGCCGGTCGACTTTTTACGCGGCGGGGAGGATCACCGTCGCCAAACCTTAACGCGGCGCAGCCCCCACCTCCAACCCCACACAATCTTCGGGCGATTATTCGTGTGGAAGCGCTGTGGACGGAAACGGAATCGTAAGCGCATGTCGGCATGATCGCCGCTCGAATTCATCGGACAGAAGGTCCGGGAGACCCCATGGCAGAGCCGGCGATACTGGACGCGTCGCATCACAGCGCCCCCCCGAACCCGCCGGCGGACCGCCGCGCGGCGGCGGAAGAGCGTCGTCGTCTGGCGCTCGACAATCGCAAGCGGTCGTTCCTGCGCATGGTCAGCCACGAGCTGCGGACCCCTCTGAACGCCGTGATCGGCTTTTCCGAGATCCTGTCGCAGGAGCTCTACGGCCCGTTGGGCAACCCGCAGTATCGGGAATACGCCACGATCGTTCATGAGAGCGGCCTGAAGCTCTTGAAGCTGGTCAACCAGATCGTCGAGCTCGCCCGTCTCGAAGGCCAGGCCACCGATATCGAGATGACGCCCGAACCCCTCGACGAGGCCATCGAGGATGTCGTCGAAAGCCTGCGCGCCGAGATCGCCCGTCGGGACGTGATCGTCCACGTTATGGGCGCGGGCGCCCTGCCCTCTGTGCAGGCCGACAGTCGGGGCCTGCGGACCATGCTGACCAACCTGCTGCAGAACGCCGTGACCCACTCGCCCGCCGGGGGGGTTATCCACGTGACGGCGGCCCGCGTGGACGGCGAGATCGAGATCGCGATCCGCGACCAGGGGCCGGGCGTCGAAAGCGCCGAACTCCCCCGCCTGCTGCAGCCGTTCGAGCAAGGCGGCTGCGCGCTGACGCGGACCAACGAAGGCGCGGGTCTGGGCTTGCCGATCGTCGATCTGCTGTCGCGCGCCATGGGCGGCCAGTTGAAGCTGTCCTCCAGCCTGGGCGCCGGCTTCCTGGCCCGCCTGATCCTCAGAGCCGCCTAGCTGCCGCTTGCCTTGATGCGGCGAGGCGCCTAAACGCCGCGCATGACCAGCCCCATCGACACCGCCCTGACCGACCTCGCCGATGAGTTCGAACTGCTGGGCGATTGGGAAGAGCGCTATCGCTACGTGATCGAACTGGGCAAGGACCTGGCGCCGCTGACCGACGCCGAACGCTCCGAGGAGAACAAGGTGCGCGGCTGCGCCAGCCAGGTCTGGTTGGTGACCGAACCGCAGGCCGACGGCTCAATCGTTTTTCGCGGCGACAGCGACGCCCATATCGTCAGCGGTCTGATCGCCATCCTGCTGCGGCTCTATTCGGGTCGGACGGCCGCCGAAATCGCCAACTTCGACGCCAAGGCCGCCTTTGATCGCCTGGGCCTCTCGGAGGCCCTGTCGTCGCAGCGGTCCAACGGTCTGAAGTCGATGGTCGCCCGGATCCAGCGGGATGCGCAGGCCGCCCTTGGCTAGGTATCGCGTCGCCGCGCTGTATCGCTTCACGCGGTTTCCGGATCCGGCGGCGCTCCAGGGACCGCTGGCGGCGCTGTGTTGCAGCTTGGGCGTCAAAGGCACCCTGCTGCTGGCGCGCGAGGGGATCAACGGCACCATCGCCGGCGAGGACGCCGCGATAGAGGCGGTTCTGGCCCACATCCGCGCCCTGCCCGGCTGCGCTGACCTGACGCCCAAGACCGCCTGGGCCGAGCGTATGCCCTTCTACCGGATGAAGGTTCGGCTGAAGAAGGAGATCGTCACCCTGGGTGAGCCGGACCTCGATCCGACCGACGCCGGAACCTATGTCGCGCCCGCCGACTGGAACGCGCTGATCAGCGATCCGGACGTCCTCGTGATCGACACCCGCAATGCCTACGAGGTGGCGGTCGGCCGGTTCGAGGGCGCGATCGACCCGCAGACCGCCAGCTTCGCCGACTTCCCCGCCTGGTTCCGCGACTGGCGCAAAACCGTCGAGGCAGAGCGCGGTCCGCAAGCCCCGTTGAAGGTGGCGATGTACTGCACCGGCGGTATCCGCTGCGAAAAGTCGACCGCCTTCCTGAAGGCCGAGGGCGTCGAGCAGGTGTTTCATCTGAAGGGCGGCGTTCTGGACTATCTGGAACAAATCCCCGAACCCGAAAGTCTCTGGCGCGGCGAGTGCTTCGTGTTCGACGAGCGGGTCTCGGTGGGTCACGGCCTGGCCGAGGGCGATCACGTCCTGTGCCGAGGCTGCCGCATGCCGGTCAGTCCGGAGGACCAGGCCTCGCCGCTCTACGTCGAAGGCGTGGCCTGCCCCGCCTGCCATGACCAGCGCAGCGAGGCGCAGAAGGCGCGCGCCGCCGAGCGTCACCGTCAGGTGCTGCATTGCGAAGCGCTGGGCGTCGACCACGTCGGCGCGACCCTGCCGGCAAAGATCGGCTGAACCCTTCCGCCCCGCCCCGCGTTGACACGGCTCCCCTTCCCCAAATGCGGAGCCCTGCGATGCACACCAACGAAGACCACATCAAGCTCGTCAACGGCCTGGTCGAAACCACCATCGACAGCGCTGACGGCTATGCCGAAGCCGCCAAGGACGCGGACAACTCGCGTTACACAGAGCTGTTTCAGCGTCGCGCCCAGGAGCGCCGCACCATCGCCTCGGAACTGCAGGACGAAGTGCGCCGTCTCGGCGGCGAGCCCAAGGACGACGGCACCATCCTGGCCGCCGCCCACCGCGCGTTCCTGAACCTGAAGGACGCCGTGACCAAGGGCGACGAAGCGGTGATCAACGAGGTCGAGGCTGGCGAAGACTACATCAAGGGCAAGTACGAAAAGGCCCTGCAGGACACCGACGTCGATCCGCAAACCCGGCGTGTGATCGAGAAGGCCTGGACCTCGGTGAAATCCGGTCACGACCAGATGCGCGACATCAAGCACATGCTGAAGCACTAAAGGCGCATCGCGTCGCAGGAGAAGGGCGGGATCGAAAGATCCCGCCCTTTTTCCAAGTAACGCTGTCAGGCCATTCGATAGTGCCGCGCCAAGGCCTGCAAAGCCAGTTTCAGAACGGTCTTGCCTGAGCGGCGAGGCAGTTTCAGCGATCGTTCCGCAGCCTCCAGCGCCGAGCCTATCAGACAGATCCGCTCCAGGATTTCCCGAAGTCCAGGGCCAACCGCTGTCAGGGCTTGAGCGATACGTTCGCGCGCGGCGTGATCGCGCTCCACCGGAGACAGCGCGGGCCCGCCGCCATCGACGCGTGGCGTCGCGTCCCAGCGCATCGTCATGCGACCCAGGGTTCCCAACCGTTCGTAGTCCTCGCGCAGGCGCTCGGCCGCCGCGGCCTCCACGGCCGACAGCCAAGGCCGTCCCTGGCTGTCGCGGCGGCGCGCCAACCAGGCGATCGGCGACTCGCCGAGATTGCGTTGCACAGTCCGGTTCTCAACCTCGACGGCGGCCTCGACAACGCCGGGTCGCCCTGCGAGAGGCGTCTGGCTTTCTAGCCGAGCGACCATGATCCACCCGCCTCCCACGCGCGGCTTCAAGGTCGCTTCGCGGGCGAGGACCATGAAGGCCATCTCATCCAACGTCAGCATCACGCGGCGCCGACGACTGGCCCCCAGTCGGACCCCGTACGCGCCATTGCACGCCTCCACCACCGCGCCGGGCCGCTCCAGCAGACGCATGGCGCGTTCGGCGCGCCTGCGGGCGTGAAGTTCAGCCTCGAAGCGCGCGTCCGGGCCGGCGCTCATTGCGGCAAGTCCTGCGCGTGGGACGGCGCCTGGCGCAGGCACGCCTCGAGTTCAGCCAAACGCCGGTCGAAGGCCTCGTTCTCGCGCAGATCCTCGATCTTCCGGCAGGCATGGCCGCAGGTGGTTCGGTCACGGCCGAACGCGAAAGCGACGCGGGCGAGCGACCAGTGGAACGTGATGTGTGTGAGATAGATAGCCAGCTGCCGCGCGCGGACAGCGGTGTGCGACGCGCGCCTGGGAGCCGCGATCTCCGCCGCCGGCACGCCGGTGGCCAGGGAAACAAGATGGGTGACGAAGCCGACCGTCAGGCGGTCGCGTCGGGGATCGGGCGTGACCGCCCACATATCCTCAAGGGCTTGAACCAGCATGGCGTCCTCTCATCCAGGCCGCGAGCGCGACCGGCGAACACCACTATAGGTATATATTCCGCAGTGAGGAAGATATTCCTATATCACCCAAGCCTTAGTCACTTACCGCCTTGGATTTGCTGGTGAATTGCCCCGATAATCCCGCAAGATCACGGGGAAGCGCGCACAGCTCCACCGCCCCAGCGCCCTTCGGCGACGGGCGCCGAGCCCCCATTGATTCGCAGCTAGACGCGTCGGCGCGCTCGGGCCGGCCAGTTCAGCCCTTGGGCTTGAGCGGCGCCGCCGGCTTGGCCAGCTGCTGAGCGGTCCAGGCGTCGATCCGGGTCTCCAGAACGGACAGCGGCAGCGACCCGCGTAACAGCACGGCGTCGTGGAAACCGCGCTCGTCGAACTTGTCGCCCAGCTTGGCCTCGGCGCGCTTGCGCAGCTCCAGAAGCTTCAGTTCGCCCATCTTGTAGGCCAGGGCCTGGCCGGGCCAGGAGACGTAGCGCTTCAGCTCCACCTCGATATTGGTCGGCGACAGGGCGGTGTTGTCGGTGAAGCAGGCCCGGGCCTGGTCGATGCTCCAGCCCTTCCAGTGCATGCCGGTGTCAGCCACCAGACGGCAAGCGCGCCACATCTCGTAGGAGAGTCGGCCAAAGAGCTCGTAGGGATCGCGATAGATGCCCATCTCCTCGCCCAGCCATTCCGAGTACAGACCCCAGCCTTCACCAAAGGCGGTGAAGTAGAGGTTCTTGCGGAACTCCGGGACGTTGGCCTGCTCGGCCGCGAGAGAGGTCTGGATGTGGTGTCCCGGCGCGCCCTCGTGCAGCACCAGGGCCGGCAGTTCGTAGAGCGGCCGCTGGTCCAGCTCGGACGTGTTGATCATGAGGCCGCCGGCGCGCCCCACCTTGGCGTCGCCGCCAAAATAGCGGCCGGTGGTGTAGCCCTTCTCAATGCTGGCCGGCACGGCGCGCACGCCATACGGCAGGCGCGGCAGCACGCCGAAGTGCGCGGGCAGTTGATCGTCGGCGCGCTTGGCGATCTCGCTGGACTTCTCCAGCAGTTGCTGGCGGCTGGTGGCGTAGAAGCGTGGATCCTTGCGCAGCATGGCGATGAAGGCCGGCAGGTCCCCCTGGAAGCCGGCGGCCTTCATGGTCTCTTCCATGCGGGCCCGGATGCGCTTCACCTCGGCCTGGCCGATGTCGTGGATCTGGTCGGGCGTCAGGGTCGTGGTGGTGTGACGACGCGCCAGGAACGCATAGTAGCGCTTGCCATCGGGCAGGTCCGACGCCGCGAGGCTCTTGGCCGCCCGCGGCACGTACTCTTCGGCCATGAACTTGACGAAGCTGGCGCGGGCGGGCGCGACGCTGTCCTTGATCGCCTTCTCGCCCTCAGCCACCAGCGCCGCTCGGGTCGCTTCGGGAATGCTGGCGGGCAGAGCGCGCAGCGGCGCCAGCAGCGGATCGTCGGCCAGCGGCGTCGCGGCGGCGCGCTGGGCGCGGTCCTGAACGGCCTGAGCGGTTGAGACGGCGTGGACGAAGCCTGTGCTCACGCCGCGCCGGGCGTTGGCGATATTGGCGGCGTACCAGGCTGGCATGCGGTTCAGCAGAGCGATCCAGCGCCGCGCCTCGGCCTCGGTCTTCAGGCGCATGCCACTGGCGCGATACAGCATCATGACGTCGAAGCCGCCGTCGCTGCTGAAAGGCATTCGGGCCTCGTCGAAGCCGCCCGCCTCGACGCGGTCCTTCACCGCCCACAGCAGCAGGTCCCGCGTCAGCTTCTCATCGTCGGAGAGGCCCGTCACGTCCATGGCCGAGAGGTCGGCGGCGATCGTCTTGAGCTTGGCCAGCTTCGCGGCGTCGGCGGCCGGCGAAACATCGGGCAGACGCCAACGCGCTGCATCACCGCCGCCGTCGTCAGGGTCGCCGTCCGCATTACCCAGCGCCTCGTAGCGCGCGACCAGGCCGGTGAGGGTTTCGGCGGGGCCGGCCCAGGCGGATGAAACGACCAGGGCCGAGAGACAGGCGCCGGCCAGGGCGGCGCGCCAAGTGCGATGCTGAGTCATGCGGCCAAGATTAGGCGAAGGCCGCGCTGCGTCCACACGCGAATCGACGGTCCCGAGGGAACAAATCGATAAGGTCCAATTGTCGGAGAAGAACCGAGAATGGAGCGGGCGAAGAGATTCGAACTCTCGACATCCACCTTGGCAAGGTGGCGCTCTACCACTGAGCTACGCCCGCGCTATTCGCGAGATATGGTCTCTTCCAGCCTCTCGAAGATCGAGAGAATGGAGCGGGCGAAGAGATTCGAACTCTCGACATCCACCTTGGCAAGGTGGCGCTCTACCACTGAGCTACGCCCGCATCGGCGAGGCCCAGAAGAGCGCCCCGCGACGAGGAGGCGGCTTATGGCAGAGCGCTTCGCGGTTTGCAAGCGCCCTTTGAGGGGTTGCGTCGAGGGTTTTTTCTAAGGCTTGATCCACCGGGGTTTAGAGCGGGTTTGGAGCCCGGTTCTTGGGGCGGAGTTGGGCCTTGCGTCTGTTCGTGTTCGGTATGGGCTACGTGGGCGCGGCGTTCGCCGATGCGTTGCAGGAACGCGGCTGGGACATCGCCGCCTCCGCGCGCAACCCTGGCCAGGCCCAAGCGCTTCGCGACCGGGGAATCACGCCCGCCGACCCGGCTGACCGTGACGCCATGATCGCCGCACTTTCCGGCGTGAACGCGATTCTGGTCACCGCGCCGCCCGCCCCCGAAGGTTGCCCGGCGCTGGAGTCGATCGTTCCGGCCCTGGCGCAGGCTACGGCCTATCCCGACTGGATCGGCTACCTGTCGACGACCGGGGTCTATGGCGATTTCGAGGGGCGCTGGGTGTTCGAGACGTCGCCTCTCAAGGCCCAGTCGGTTGAAGGCGCGCGCCGAGTCGGCGCCGAGCGCGACTGGCGCCAAGTCGGGCGCGGGATGGGCCTGACGGTGACAACCTTTCGCCTGCCGGGAATCTACGGCCCCGGCCGGAGCGCGCTGGACCGTCTGCGCGCCGGCGAGGGTCGCAGGATCGTCAAGCCGGGACAGGTGTTCAGCCGCATCCACCTCGACGACATCGTCTCCGGCCTGCTGGCCTCGCTGGATCGCCCGCGCGCAGGCGGGATCTACAACCTCGTCGACGACGAGCCCGCCCCGCCCCAGGACGTCATGGAATACGCCGCCAAGTTGCTCGGCGTTCCCGTCCCGCCGGACCTGCCGTTCAACGAATTGGGCATGTCGCCGGCGACGCGGCGGTTCTACGCCGAGAACAAGAGGGTCTCGAACGCCCTGATCAAGGCGGAGCTGGGCTGGCGGCCCAAGCATCCGACCTACCGCGAAGGTCTGGCGGCGATCCTGAAGGCGGGGGGTTAGAGGCTATTCGTCGTCGATCGGCAGCGGACGCGGCGCGATGCCGGTCGCTTCAAGCCCGGCCGCATTCCGTAGCCGCGCCGCACGCGCCAGGCGGCGGGAGACGAGGTCCCCCTCTTCCGGCTCGGCCAGGCCCTTGGCCTCGGAGACAGCGGCGACCAGGCGCTCCAGGTCCTGCGGGCGCGACAGCCGGTGGTCGCCGTCCTTGATCAGGCTGAACACCACATTGTCCGAGGTCAGGGCGTTGGCCAGTTCCAGCGCGTGGGTCCAAGGCACGTCGGGGTCAGCGCCGCCCTGCAGGATGCGGATAGGAACGTCGATCGGCACAGGTCCGGGGAGAATCGACCACCGCGCCCCGTCCTCCAGAAGGTCGCGGGTGATCGGATAGCCGCCGTCGTCGTACTCCGACGGGCGGATCCAGAAGCCGTCGCGAGCGATGGCCGCCTTGGCCTCGGCGGGAAGCTCGGGCTCCATCAGTTTCTCGGTGAAGTCGGGCGCCGGCGCGATCAGCACCATGGCCTTCACGCGGTCGGGCCGGGCGATCGCCGCCAGGCAAGAGAGCCAGCCGCCCATCGACGAGCCGACCAGCACCAGCGGCCCTTCGGTCAGCTCATCGATCACCGCCAGGGCGTCGGCGCGCCAGCGACTGATCGTGCCGTCTTGGAAGGCTCCGTCGGACTCGCCATGGCCGAAATAGTCGAAGCGCAGATAGCTGCCGCCGGTCGCCTTGGCCTGCTCGGCCAGCACCTCGGCCTTGGTTCCGGTCATGTCTGAATGGAAGCCGCCCAGCCACACGACCGTCGGGCCTTCGCCCTCCACGCGCCGCCAAGCGAGGGTCGATCCGTCTTCGCGCGTCAGGGCGCCCCGGGATTCGGTCATGGCGTCGCCTTGATCCTTTCGCTAACTACGGGCCGTTATCGCCGTCGAGACTCGCGTGCCCGACCTACCCGCCAATTTCACCTTGCTGCAAGTGACGCCGGAACTCGAAACCGGCGGCGCCGAACAGACGACGATTGATGTCGCCCACGCCGTGGTCGCGCAAGGCGGCAAGGCTCTGGTCGCGACCCGCGGCGGTCGGATGGCCGCGCGGCTGGAGGCCGACGGCGGCCGTCTGGCCCAAATGCCGGCCCAATCCAAGAACCCGTTGGTGATGCTGGGCAACGCCGCGCGGCTGATCGACCTGATCCGGCGCGAGAAGGTCAGCCTGGTCCACGCGCGCTCCCGCGCTCCGGCGTTCAGCGCGCTATGGGCCGCCCACGCCACCAAGGTCCCGTTCGTGGCCACCTATCACGGCGTCTACAACGCCAAATCCGGCCTCAAGCGCTGGTACAACGCGGTGATGACCAAGGGCGCGCTGGTGATCGCGAACTCCGAGTACACCCGCGAACACGTGATCCGCGAGCATGGCGTGTCCGCCGACAAGGTGGTCGCCATCCCGCGTGGCGTTGATCTCTCCCGCTTCGAGCCAGGGATCGTCAGCGCGGACCGGATCGAAGCCCTGCGCAAGGCCTGGGGCGTCGCGCCCGACGAGCGTCGCCTCAAGGTGCTGCTGGCCGGCCGCCTGACGCGCTGGAAGGGCCAGGGCCTCCTGGTGCAGGCGATGGCGCTGCTGAAGGCGCGCGGCCAGGACAAGGTGCTGTTGCTGCTGGCCGGCGACGACCAGGGCCGCAAGGGCTATCGCGCCGAACTGGAGGCGGCGATCGCGCAGGCGGGGCTGGAAGACGCGGTGAAGCTGGTCGGTCACTGCGAGGACATGCCGGCCGCCTACATGCTGGCCGATCTCGCCATCGCCCCGTCCTTGGAGCCGGAGGCCTTCGGTCGCACGGCGGTGGAGCCCCAGGTCATGGGCCGACCGGTCATCGCCGCAGACCACGGGGCCACGCGCGAGACGGTCGTCCCTGGCGAAACGGGCTGGCTGGTCGCCCCCGGCGACGCCGAGGCCTGGGCCGCCGCGCTGCTCGAAGCCGCCGACATCGGCGCTTCAGTGCGTCAATCCATGGGACAAGCCGCTCGTTTACGTGCACGGCGGTTGTATTCGGTGGACGCGATGTGCGAAGCGACCCTCAAGGTCTATGCGCGCGTACTGGGTTTGGAGCGTTCGTCTTGAGCAAGGAGATCAAGAAGGTCCTGGTCATCAAGCTGGGAGCGCTGGGCGACTTCGTCCTGGCCCTGGCCGCGATGCGCAAGATCCGCGAAGCCCACCCCAAGGCCAAGATCACCCTGCTGACCACCCCGCCCTTCGAGGCGCTGGCCAAGCTCAGCCCCTATTTCAACAGCGTCGAGACCGACGGCCGCCCCGAGGATTTCGGCCAGACGCTGGCCATGATCGGCCGTATCCGCAAGGCGCGCTACGACCGCATCTACGACCTGCAGACCAACAGCCGCACGAACTGGTACTTCCAGCTGCTGCGCCCGTTCGCGCCGCAATGGAACGGTATCGCGTTTGGCTGCGCGCTGCCGCAGAGGGGTTCGGCTCGCCTGCGAATGCACACGCTGGAGCGCCAGGCTGATCAACTCCGCGCGGCCGGGATCTGGCCCGACGCGCCAACGGAACCGGGCAGCGCGCCGCCGCCGGACCTGTCCTGGATCCTGCGCAAGCACAAGGAGCCGCGGCCCGTGGCCGGCGCCGCCGCGCCGCGGCCCTACGTCCTGTTTGTTCCGGGCGGCTCGGCCCACCGGCCCGAGAAGCGCTGGCCGGTCGAGAACTACGCCCAGCTGGGCTCACTTCTGAAGGCCAAGGGCCTGGACATCGTCATCATCGGCGGTCCGCAGGAAAGCGCCATGGCCCGCCATATCCAGAAGGCCGTGGGCGGCGCCCGCGACCTGACCGGCCGCACTGACTTCGCGCAATTGGCCGTGCTGGGCGCCAAGGCGGCGCTGGCGGTCGGCAACGACACCGGCCCGACCCACCTGCTGGCCGCCGCCGGCGCCCCGACCATCGCCCTCTTCTCCGACGCTTCGGATCCGGAGCTTTGCGGTCCGCGCGGCCATGTCGCCGTCATCCGCTCGCCCGACCTGAAGGCGCTGCCGGTCAGCACGGTGGCTAGCGCGGCGGTGGCGCTGCTGCCCCATTAGTATCCCGCGTAGCGCCCCGGCTTGTGGTTGGCGATGATCACCGCGCTCAGCGCCACCGCGCTGGCGATCGACAGCAGCAGCTTGTCGAAGCTGATCGTGAAGAACGCCGCAGCCACCACCAGGCAGTCGGCCGCCATCTGCACCTTGCCGGCGCTGATTCCCCGCCGCTCCTGCAGATAGAGCGCCAGGACCCCGACCCCGCCGACGCTGGACCGGTGACGCGCCAAGGCCAGAATCCCCATGCCGATGATCGTGCCGCCGAAAACGGCGGAGAAGATCGGGTCGATCCCGCCCACCTTCAGCCAGTGCGGCATGCCCCAGGCGAGGCCCGCCAGCAGCAGATTCGTCGCCAGCGTCTTGAAGGTGAACGTCCAGCCCAGCGTGCGCTGCGCCAGAACATAGAACGGCAGGTTCAGTACGAAGAACACGACGCCGACCGGCCAGCCGCTGAGATAGGAGACGATCAGCGCCACGCCCGCGACGCCGCCGGTCACCAGGCCGGCCGCCTTCAGAAGGGTCAGCCCCACCGCGATAAAGCTGGAGCCGATCAGGAGCGCGTGGATATCTTCGAGGGCGGAGTGGCGGTGCTCAGGCATGCTTGGGCGGACGTTCTGTTCAGGGAAAAATGCGTCCCCGCCTCGCCGTTTCCGTCCCGATACGCCCGAATGATCCCCGGGCGCCGCGCCCGGATCAAAAAAACTGGACCCGCTGGCGTCTGTTTGACCGCCTTCGCTTGATACAGCGCAGCGGGCGCGTCATATATCAGGTTCTCGCGGCGCGCCCAGCGCGGCGCGAACGCGTTCAGCTATATTCGTCTTTACCGCTCTTCATACCAACAGCCTCGGAGCCGCCCCTATTCGCCGTCCTATGCAAACGCCGCCCGTCAAGGATGGGCCGCGTATCAACGATGAAATCCGCGTCCCCCGCGTCCTGCTGATCGACCAACACGGCGAAAAGCAAGGCGAGATGCCGACCGCGTCCGCTATGGAAGCGGCAGAAGAAGCCGGCCTGGACCTGGTGGAAATCGTTCCGAACGCCAATCCTCCCGTCTGCAAGATCCTGGACTACGGCAAGTTCAAGTTCCAGGAGCAGAAGAAGAAGAACGAGGCGCGCAAACGGCAGAAGGTGGTCGAGCTCAAGGAGATCAAGCTCCGGCCGAACATCGACAAACACGACTACGACGTGAAGGCCAAGTCGATGTTCCGCTTCTTCGAAGAAGGCGACAAGGTGAAGGTCACCCTGCGCTTCCGCGGTCGCGAAATGGCTCACCCGGAACTGGGCATGAAGCTGCTGCAGCAGGTCAAGGCCGACTTCGACGAGGTCGCCAAGGTCGAGTACGAGCCGCGCATGGAAGGCCGGCAGATGATCATGATCCTGGCCCCGCGCTAGGATCGCATCCCAGGGTAGACACCGAAGCGCCCCGGCCCCACGGCCGGGGCGTTTTGTTTTACGGTCGCCAATCTCGAGTCTCAGGCGTAAACCCCGGCGCCTGATGTCCGAGCCCGCCCACAGCAACCGCGCCCTGGCTGTCCTGCTCCTGGTTGTCTTCATCAACCTGGTGGGCTTTGGCGTGATCATTCCGCTGCTGCCGTTCTATGCGCGGTCGATGGACGCCGCGCCATGGCAGGTGACGACGATGTTCGCCGCCTACAGCCTGGGACAGTTCTTCGGCGAGCCGTTCTGGGGGCGTCTGTCCGACCGCATCGGCCGGCGGCCGGTGCTGATCGTCACGATCATCGCCAACACCCTGGCCTATCTGGCCCTGGCCTTCGCGCCGAACATCTGGGTGGCCATGATCATCCGCCTGTTCGGCGGCTTTGGCAGCGGCAACATCTCGACGATCCAGGGCTACATGGCCGACGTCACCCCGCCCGAAAAGCGCGCCGGACGGATGGGCCTTCTGGGCGCGGCGTTCGGGGCCGGCTTCGTCATCGGCCCCGGCCTGGTGATGGTCCTACGGCCGGGAGCCGGCGCCCTGGGCTACCAGCTACCGCTGTTCCTGGCGGCCGCCATGGCCGGGACGGCGGCGCTGGGCGTAATCCTGTTCGTGAAGGAAAGTCGAACCCCCTCGGCGCCCGGCGCGCCGCAAGCCCACCGGCTGGAGGCCCTGAACCAGGCGGCCGCCCATCCCATCCTTTCGCGCGTGCTGCTGGTCACCCTGATCTCGACCGCCGCCTTCGCGGGCATGGAGTCTGTGTTCGGCCTCTACGCCGACACGCGCTTTGGCTGGACCGCCAGCCAGGTGGCGGCTTGCTTTGCCTTGATCGGCGTCATCGCCTCGATCGGCCAAGGCGTGCTGACCGGCCGCCTGGCCCGGCGCTTCGGCGAGGCGCGGGTGCTCACCGCCGGCCTGTTGATCATCGGGACGTCGCTGCTGATCACGCCGTTCATTTCCAAGCCCGCCCTGGCCGTGGTGGCGGTGGCGTGCACCGCGTTTGGCCAGTCGCTGGTGTTTCCCTGCGTTGGGGCCCTGATCTCGCGGGCCACCCCGCCCGATCGCCAGGGCCAGATGCTGGGTCTGAACATGGCCGCCGGATCGCTGGCCCGGATTGGCGGGCCGCTGCTGGCAGGACCAGTGTTCGGGATCGCCATCGGCGGTCCCTACTGGGTCGGGGCGGCCCTGATGGTTCCGGCCATCGGTTTCGCGCTCGTCATCGTCCGCCGGACCAAGACGGCCGCCTAAGTGCTTGCCAGAGCCGAGTCTTTCCTGTAGCTACGCCGCCTTTCCGGAACCGCCTGGCCATTGGCATGCCATGGCGGTTCGTCATGCTTCTAGAGGACGGGGCGCAAGCTCCGACGCGAAATGCCGAAGTTGAAGACCAAGTCGGGCGCTAAAAAGCGCTTCAAACTGACCGCCACGGGCAAGCTGAAGGCCGGCGTCGCTGGTAAGCGCCACCGCCTGATCGGCCACAACGGCAAGTACATCCGCCAACAGCGCGGCACGAAGGTGATGAGCGAGGCCGACGCCAAGATCATCAAGACCTACCTGCCCTACGGCCTGTAAGAGGAGCGCTGACACATGGCTCGCGTTAAACGTGGCGTGGTTGCTCACGCCAAGCACAAGAAGGTTCTCGAGCAAGCCAAGGGCTTCTACGGGCGCCGCAAGAACACCATCCGTACGGCGAAGGCCGCGGTCGACAAGGCCGGCCAGTACGCCTACCGCGACCGCAAGGTGCGCAAGCGCGCCTTCCGTTCGCTGTGGATCCAGCGCATCAACGCTGGCGCCCGTCTGGAAGGCTTCACCTACTCGCAGTTTATCCACGGCCTGGACGTGGCGGGTATCGTCATGGACCGTAAGGTCCTGGCCGATATCGCGGGCAACGACCCGGCTGCGTTCAAGGCCATCGCCGACAAGGTTCGCGCCGCCCTGGCCTAAGGACATCTGAGCTCGTGAGGGCTCAATCGATCCTGAAAAGCCCTTCGGTGCGAACCGGAGGGCTTTTTGCTGCGCGCTCCCCTACTCCGCCACGATCAAATCCTCTAGACGGATGCCCGTCATGACCGATCTCAACACCCTCGAAACCGACGTGCTGGCCCAGGTGGCCGCCGCCTCGGATCTCCAAGCGCTCGACGCCGTCCGCGTGGCCGCCGTCGGCAAGACCGGCTCGATCTCGGGCCTGCTGAAAACCCTGGGCGCGATGAGCCCCGAGGAGCGCAAGACCCAGGGCGCGGCGATCAACGCGCTGCGCGACAAGGTCCAGGACGCGATCACCCAGAAGAAGGCCGCCCTGGAGGCCGCCGAGCTGGACGCGCGCCTGGCCAGCGAGACGCTGGACCTGTCCCTGCCCGCGCCCTACCGCCGCAAGGGCTCGGTGCACCCGACCATGCAGACCATGGACGAGATGGTCGCGATCTTCGCCGAGATGGGCTTCGCCGTGGCAGAAGGTCCGGACATTGAGGACGACTTCCACAACTTCACGGCCCTGAACTTCCCCGAGAAGCACCCGGCCCGTGAAATGCACGACACCTTCTTCTTCAATCCGAAGGAGACGGGCGAACGGATGCTGCTGCGGACCCACACCAGCCCGGTGCAGGTGCGGACCATGGTCTCGCAAAAGCCGCCGATCCGGATCATCGCGCCGGGCCGCACCTATCGCTGCGACAACGACGCCACCCACACGCCGGTGTTCCACCAGGTCGAGGGCCTGGTGATCGACAAGGGCATCCACATGGGCCACCTGAAGTGGACCCTGGAGACGTTCCTGGCGCGGTTCTTCGAGACCGACGCGGTGACCACGCAGTTCCGTCCGCACCACTTCCCGTTCACCGAGCCGTCGGCCGAGATGGACGTGCAGTGCGACCGTTCCGGCGGCGAGATCAAGATCGGCCAGGGCACCAGCTGGCTCGAGATCCTGGGCTGCGGCATGGTCCACCCGAACGTTCTGCGCGCCTGCGGCATCGATCCGGACGAGTACCAGGGTTTCGCCTTCGGCATGGGCGTCGACCGCCTGGGCATGCTGAAGTACGGCATGCCGGACCTGCGCGACATGTGGTCGTCGGACGTCCGCTGGCTGTCGCACTACGGCTTTAGCGCCTTCGCCGCGCCGAACCCGGCCAGCGGCCTGAGCTGAATGAATGCTCCCCCCAGCGGGGGAGCTCCCGGCGAAGCCGGGTGAGGGGGAAGTAAGCGCCGAGCTTGCAGCTACTCCCCTCTCCACCGCTTCGCGGTCCCCCTCCCCCAGAGGGGGAGGATTTTGAGAGACGGACCATGAAATTCACCCTGTCCTGGCTCAAGGATCACCTTGAGACCACCGCCACCGTCCCCGAGATCGTCGCGGCCATGACCATGGCCGGGCTCGAGGTCGAGCACGTGACTGATCCAGCGACCAAGCTGGCCCCGTTCACGGTCTGCAAGATCGTCGAGGCCGCGCGTCACCCGAACGCCGACCGCCTGCAGGTCTGCCAGGTCGACACCGTCGACGGCCGCAAGGAGATCGTCTGCGGCGCGCCGAACGCGCGCGCGGGCCTCACCACCATCTACGCCCCGATCGGCGCCTATGTGCCGGGCCTGGGCGTAACCCTGGTCGAGAAGCCCGTCCGCGGCGTCGTCTCGAACGGCATGCTCTGCTCGGCCGCCGAGCTGGAATACGCCACCGAGAGCGACGGCATCATGGAGCTGCCCGACAGCCTCGCCGTCGGCACGCCCGCCGTCGACGCGTTGGGCCTGGAAGCCGTCATCGACTTTGAAGTCACCCCGAACCGCCCCGACTGGCTGGGCGTCGCCGGCATCGCCCGCGATCTGGCCGCGGCCGGCGTCGGCACGCTGAAGGATCTGTCGATCGCTGCGATCCCGGAAGCCTTCGTGAGCCCGATCAGCGTCAAGGTCGACGGCGAGGCTTGCCCGGCCTTCGCCGGTCGCTACATCCGCGGCGTCAAGAACGGCCCCTCGCCCAAGTGGCTGCAGGACCGCCTGACCGCCATCGGTCTGCGCCCGATCAGCGCCCTTGTCGACGTCACCAACCTGATCGCCTACGACCGCGCCCGCCCGCTGCACGTCTATGACGTGGCCAAGCTGTCGGGGACGGAGATCTCGACCCGCCTGGGCCGCCATGGCGTCAACGGCGACGAGCACCTGATCGCCCTGGACGGCAAGACCTACGAGCTGACGCCGGACATGTGCGTGATCGCAGACGCGAATGGTGAGCGCCCGATCGGCCTGGGCGGCGTCATGGGCGGCGAGAGCACCGGCTGCTCGGACGACACCGTGGACGTCTTCATCGAGAGCGCCTGGTTCGAGCCGATCCGCATCGCTCAGACCGGCCGCACGACCGGCATCGCCAGCGACGCCCAGTACCGCTTCGCCCGCACCGTCGACACCGGCTCGCTCGTGGACGGCGTCGAGCTGGCGACCAAGCTGATCCTGGAGCTGTGCGGCGGCGAGCCGTCCGAAGTGCTCTATGTCGGCGAGGTTCCGCCCGCGCCGAAGGGCTTCGCCTTCGACCCCGACTATGTCGGCCAGCTGTCGGGCCTCTCGGTGACGCCGGAGAAGACCCACCAGATCCTGGCGGCGTTGGGCTTCGACGTCGTGCTGGGCTCGCCCTGGACCGTCACCCCGCCGACCTTCCGCCGCGACGTGGAAGGCAAGGCCGACCTCGTGGAAGAAGTCGCGCGCATAGCCGGCTACGGCGCCCTGCCCTCGACCCCGCTGCCCGAGGTTCCGCGCGCCGTCGGCGGCGTGCTGACCGCCAAGCAGGCCCGCGCCCGCGCCGCCCGTCGCGCCCTCGCGGCCGCCGGCTACGCCGAGGCTGTGACCTTCAGCTTCACCAACCGCAAGACCGCAGAGCTGTTCGGCGGCGGCCAGGACGTGCTGGTGCTTGCCAATCCCATCGCCTCGGAACTGGACTGCATGCGCCCGTCGCTGCTGCCCAACCTGATCGAGGCGGCCGGCCGCAACGCCCGCCAGGGCTTCCCGGACGCGGCTCTGTTCGAGATCGGCCCGACCTTCCACGGGGACAAGCCCGCCGATCAGCGCACCGTCGTCTCGGCGATCCTGGTCCCCAAGGCCCCGCGCGGCTGGGACAAGGCTCCGCAAGGCGACGTCTTCACGGTGAAGGCCGACCTGCTGGCCCTGCTGGAAGAGCTGGGCGCGCCCGTCGCCTCGCTGCAGACCGCTCAGGGCTCGGCTTCGTCTTGGTGGCACCCGGGTCGCTCGGCGCGCCTGCAACTGGGCCCCAAGGCGGTGATGGCCGAGTTCGGCGAGATCCACCCGGCGGTGCTCAAGGCGCTGGACGTGGCCGGTCCGGTCTATGGCTTCGAAATCACCCTGGAGGCGATCCCCGAGCCGAAGAAGAAGGCGATCAAGACCCGTCCAGCCTTCTCGCCCTCGGCCCTGATGCCGCTGACCCGCGACTTCGCGTTCCTGGTGGAGAAGCCCAAGGCCGCCGGCGATCTGGTCAAGGCCGTGGCCGGCGCCGACAAGGCGCTGATCACCGCTGCGCGCGTCTTCGACGTCTATGAAGGCCCCGGCGTGCCGGAGGGCTTCAAGTCGGTCGCCATCGAGATCGTGGTCCAGCCGCGCGAAGCCACCCTGACCGAAGCCGAGATCGAGGCCCTGTCGGCCAAGGTCGTCGCGGCGGCGGAAAAGGCCGGCGGCAAGCTGCGGGGGTAATCGCTGACTCGCCCCCTCCGGGCCTGCGGCCCTCCTCCCCCTTAGGGGTAAGAAGGTTCGCGCGCCTTCCGCCCCCTCCGGGGGCGGACGACCTCGCAAAGCGAGGTCAGGTGGGGGCGAGTGCTGCTTTTCCGGGCGCCTTGCCGCGCCAAGGGCAAAACCGTCCCGTCCCGCGACCGATCGCCTCTTTCGCCGGCAAGACCTTGCGCAACCGAAAACCCCGCGCTACCTCTAGGCTGCGCTAACGGAAATCATCGCTTCCACATGCAATCGAGCTTCGCCTTCGCCGCCTTTATGACCACCGGCCTTACCGCCGTGGCCGTGATGTCGTGCGCCGTGGCGATGTGGAACATGATTAATCAGATTAAAACCGTCCGAGTTCGAACGGGGCAAAATCGGCGCAAGCAGCGGTAGGAAACCCTACCAAACCCAAAGCCGAAGGATCGCAAGATCTCCAAAAAGCCCCGCTCCCACGAGCGGGGTTTTTTGTTGCGCGGTTCCTCGGTCCTCCAAGTCTCTCAAGCCAAGGATCGACCCCAATGAGCTACCTGCCCTCTCCACCCGCCTTTCATAGCGACCATGACGGCGTCACGGTCCACCAATTGCTGCTGGCCGCTCAGGACGCCCCCAGCGCTCTGGAAGCCGTGCGCCAGGGCCTCGCCGACAGCGGCGCCGAACTGTGCGGCCTGACCATGAAGCCGGTGGGCCAGATCGTCGAAGCCTCGCTGAAGGTGCGCCATCTGGGCGATCAGGCCGCCCGCCTGCTGGCCCGTGATCTGGCCGCCTGGCCTGGCGTCAATTCGGCATCGGTCGAGCACCAGTGGTTCCGTCCGTGAGCGACCGCGTAGACCCGCTCAAACAGCAAGGCGGCGACCTTGCGTCCCTGCGTCGCCGCCTCTTCCTGGTCACCGCCGACGACACCCCCGACGCGCTGATGCGCGTGCTGGGCGTGGCCTCGGTGCAGCAGGCCCGCCTGCGCGCCCTGTCCGCCGTTCCCGAGGGGGCGCACATGGCTATTCGCCTCGAGATCGACGACCAGGGCGACGACCGCGCGCAAATGCTGGCCTCGCGGCTCGCCGCCTGTCCTTCGGTGCGCGGCGTCGGATTCGGCTGGCGGCAGTAACCGATCGGCGCCGGCGTGCGTATCTGTAGAACCAGACCTCAGGAGTTCCCGATGCGCCGCCTGATCATCCTTATCGCCGCCGCCCTCGCCATGCTGGCCGCTCCCGCCCTGGCGGCCCCGAAGACCGAGACCGCCGTCTTCGCCGGCGGGTGCTTCTGGTGCATGGAGCACGACATGCAGGGCGTGCCCGGCGTGCTCAAGGTCGAAAGCGGCTACACCGGCGGCCATCTGAAGAACCCGACCTATCGGGACGTCACCAGCGAGACCAGCGGCCACTACGAGGCCGTCCGCGTCACCTATGATCCGGCTAAGCTGGACTACGGCTTCCTGCTCTACCGCTACTGGAAGCTGGTCGACCCCACCGACGACGGCGGCCAGTTCTGCGATCGCGGTCCGTCCTACCGGCCTGCCGTGTTCGTCACGCCCGCCCAGCGACCGATCGCCGAGAAATCCCGCGCCGACGCCGCCAAGCGCCTGAAAACCGGCACGATGAAGGCCCCGATCCTGCCCCTGGCGACCTTCTATCCGGCCGAGGAATACCATCGCGACTACGCCAAGCGGAACAAGCTGAACTACATGGCCTATCGCACCGGCTGCGGGCGCGACGCGCGCCTCAAGCAGGTGTGGGGCGGCTAGGGCCCTACTCAACCTCGCCTAGACTCCGCCTCATTCCCGTGTAGCTTACTTCTGTAAATACACGGGAGGACCTCGATGAACCGTCGCGCGCTGCTGGTTTCGGCCGGCTTGTTGCTGGTCCCCCTGGACACTGCGCTCGCGCAACAGCGCGAGGTCTCGGTCACGATCTACAATTCCAACCTCGCCCTGGTGGAGGACGCCCGCCCGCTGGACCTGAAGGCCGGGCGCCAGAAGCTGGAGTTCAAGGACGTCTCCGCCGCGATCCGTCCCGAGACGGTCAGCCTGTCGGCGCCTGGGGTGACGATCCTGGAGCAGAACTTCGACTACGACCTGCTGACGCCCGACAAGCTGATGCAGAAGGCGGTCGGACAGCAGGTCAAGATCGTCCGCACCAATCCGGGCGATGGCAAGGAGACCACCGAAGTCGCCACCGTCCTGGCCGCCAACCAGGGCGTGGTGTTGAAGATCGGCGACCGGATAGAGGTGCTGCGCGACGACGGCGTGCCGACCCGCGTGATTTTCGACAAGGTACCCGAGACCCTTCGCGCCCGTCCGACCCTGTCGGTCAATGTCGAGGCCGCCACCGCGGGTCCGCGCCAGGCCAAGCTGAGCTACCTGACCTCGGGCCTGTCCTGGAAAGCCGACTATGTCGCCCTGTTCGACGAGGCCAAGGGCGCCTTGGATCTGCAGGGCTGGATCACCCTGTCCAACAACTCCGGCACGCCGTTCGAAAACGCGCGTACCCAGTTGGTGGCCGGCGACGTCAACCAGTTGAACGACGGCGGCGGTTTCCAGCCGCGTCGGTCGTCCGGGATGATCAGCGCTGGCGTGGAAAGCGGCGTGGGCGAGCGGGTAGCCGACTACTACGTCTATCCACTGCCCGAGCGGACCACGATCGCCTCGAACCAGAGCAAGCAGGTCGGCTTCCTGTCGGCCCAGGGCGTCACCGCCAAGAAGGTCTATGAAGTCCGCGAGGGCTGGTTCACCAGCCAGGCCGAACCTGTGAAGGCCGTCGTCGCCATCCAGTTCAGCAACGCCAAGCTCGCGGGCCTGGGCAGCCAGCTCCCGGCCGGGACGATGCGCGTCTATATGCGCGACGCCGCTGGCGATCCCAAGTTTATCGGCGAGAACGCCATCGGCCACACCCCCGGCGGCTCGGAACTGTCCATCAAGACCGGCGAGGCCTTCGACGTCTCCAGTCAGGCGACCTTGGTGGCGGAATCCCGCGTCTCCAAGCGCCTTACCCGCTACGAGATGAAGTACCTGCTGCGCAACGCCAAGGACCAGCCGGTGACGGTGGAACTGCGCCAGGGCGGCCTCGGGCGCGATAGCTCGGTCAAGACCGAGAGCCTCAAGGGCCGCCGGATTGACGCCAATACCCTGGGCTGGAGCGTGCCGGTTCCGGCCAATGGCGAAACCGTGCTGACCTTCACGGTCGAGACGGGGTGGTGATGAACAGATCCTCCTCACCCGCATCGCGGGGGAGGTGGCGCGATGCGAATACGCGTCGTGACGGAGGGGGCGTCGCCTCCAGTCTCAAGCGCCCCCTCCACCGCTTCGCGGTCCCCCTCCCCCGTTTCTCGGGGCAGGAGAAGCTGCTCGCTGCCAGCGCCCTCGCCCTCGCCGCCGCGCTTCCGGCCCACGCCGAAACCCTCGCGTCGCGCGCGCCCGAGACGGTAGCGATCACCCTCTATCGCGACGGCGACGGGCCATTCCAGGCGATGAATCCTTGGGTTCGCCAGCAGGCGCGCGAGAAGGGCCTGGTTCTGGTCACCGAGACGCGCACCGTCGACCTGCCCGCCGGGCGCCATACGCTGCGCTTCGACGGCGTCGCCGAGGGCCTGATCCCGCAGAGCGCAGCGGTCGAAGGCCTGCCGGGCAGAGCAATCGAGCGCAATTACGACTACGCCCTCTTAAGCCCCGGAACCTTGGTCGAACGCTCGCTGGGCCAGCCGATCAAGGTGGTGCGCACCAATCGCACGACCGGCCGCCAGCAGACCGTCGACGCCACGCTAGTCCAAGGCCCCTATGGCCTGATGGTCCGCACCGCCGAGGGCGTGGAGGCGCTCGGCTGTTCGGGCGGCCCCGAGCGCCTGGTGCTGGACCGTGTTCCCGACGGCCTCACCGACAAGCCCAGCCTCTCCACCATCGTCGAGGTTCACGCGCCGACCCGAGCCAAGCTGACCCTGTCGTACCTTGCGCTGGGCGTGAACTGGCAGGCCGACTATGTGGCGCGGATCCATCCGGACGGTCAGCGGCTGGACCTGACCGGCTGGCTGACGCTGATCAATAGCGGCGGCAGCCAGTTCGCCAGCGCCAAGACCCAGGCGGTGGCGGGCAAGCTCTCGCGCACGCCGGTTCGCGTGGACAAGGGCCAGGCCAAGACGATTTTCCGCGCCTGCTGGCCGATGGACACCACCCACTATGGGCAAGCGCCGCCCCCGCCGCCCCCGCCTGCGCCACCGCTTCCCGTTCCACCCGTGATGGCCGCTGCGCCCATGGCCCGTTTCGCCGCCGAAGAGATCATGGTCACCGGCGCTCGCGCCAGGCTGGCCGAGCAGTCGAACCTCGGCGACTACAAGCTCTACACCTTGCCCGAGCCGGTCACCCTGAACGCCCGGCAGACCAAGCAGGTCGCCTTCCTCGACCAGAAGGATGTGGCCTTCCAGCGGCTCTATGCGGTCGCAATGGACAGCTACAACGACTACGGCGAGGCCGACGCGCCGTTCGTGACGCCGGATGTCGTCCTGCGCCTCGAGAACAAGACCACCAACGGCCTCGGCAAGCCGCTGCCATCCGGCGCCCTGTCGGCGATCGAGACCGCCGAGGGCCGCCCGACCTTTGCGGGCGAACAGGCCGTGCGCGACGTGGCGGTGGGCGAACCGATGGACCTGGTGATCGGCCGCGCCATGGACGTTCGCGCGCGCCCGCGCCTGGTCGAGGAAAGCCGCCTTTCCAAGGACCGTGTGCGGCGGACCTACGAACTCGACCTCACCAACGCCAAGTCGGTTCCGGTCACGGTGGAGATCCGCCACGATCCCAGCGCGCCGCGGTTCAAGGTCGTGGCGGAACCCCAGAAACACGACATTCGGCAGGGCCAGGTCGCCTGGCGCGTGCGGCTGGCGGCGGGCGAGCAACAGACCTTCCGTTACGCAGTAGCCTTCGGCCGCTAAATACCGTCACGCTTGCGTTCTAGACGGAACGGCGGAGCGGAGATTCGGATGAAGAAGCCCATCGTGGAAACCTGGCTGGAACGCGGCCTGTTCGCCTCGCGCTGGCTGATGGCGCCGTTCTATGTCGGCCTGGTCCTGGCGCTGGCCGCGCTGCTGGTGGTGTTCTTCCAGGAGCTGTTCCGCGAACTGCCGCACATTCTGTCGATGAAGCCCGAGGACGCGATCCTCATGGCGCTCACCCTGATCGACCTGTCGCTGGCGGCCAACCTGATGGTGATCGTGATCCTGTCGGGCTACGAGAACTTCGTCTCCAAAATCGACACCGCCAGCCACGAGGACCGTCCGGACTGGATGGGCGCCGTCGACTTCTCGGGACTGAAGATGAAGCTGATCGCCTCGATCGTGGCGATCTCGGCCATCGCGCTGCTGAAGGCCTTCCTGAAGCTCACGGAGCCGGGTGTCGCCCTCGACCAGGCCCGCCTGCTATGGCTGGTGGTCGTACACCTGTCGTTCGTCGTGTCGGGCGTGCTGCTGGCGGTCATGGACTGGCTCAACAGCAGGGTCGAAAAGCACTGACGACCGAAACCGGCCCTCCGACCTAGAACGGCAGTTTGCGGCGCTTGCGGCTGTAACCGAGGTAGCCGACGTTGGCGCCCAGGCGCAGGCCCACGCCCGCGCGAATTGGCGCCAGCGTGATTTCGTCAGCTCGCTGATAGTTCACGCCCAGTCCGCCGATGAGATAGGCGCTGCCCTCCACGCCCGGGAAGCGGCGGAAGATCGCGTCCGGATACTGCAGGTCGTAGCACAGCGTGAAGACTCGGCTGGCGTTGCCGCCCCAGTCCCAGCCGATGGTCGGGCCCTGCCAGAACACCTCCAGCGTCGGCCGCCCCTTCATGTAGAGCAGGCCTCGGCCGTAGCGCAGCCCCGCGACAAAGGCGCCCGAGCCCTCTTCGCCGGCGATGTAGCCCGTGGGCTGGCCCTTGTCCTTGAAGATCTTCTCGATCGCCGCGCCGGCGCTTTCAGCCGTGACGCCGAGGAAGTCCGAGGTGGCGCGGATCATCTCATCGGCCGAGTAGGTCTGGGCCCGGCCGGTGTCGTAGGTCGGGGTCATGCCGCTGGACGCGGGGGCGGCGCCGGCCTGCGCGGCAGGCGCAGCGTAGGTCTCGCGCGGCGCGGGCGGCGGCGCGTTCGGATCGGTGATCGGCTGGGCCGGCGGCAGCTGCTCGGCGGTGATCCGCTGGCGCGCCAGGGCTTCCGAAGCCACGGCGGAGAGGCCGAGGGCGGCGCTTGAGAGGATCAGCTTGCGACGGTCCATGTCAGGGCCTCCGGATCGAGTTGTTTGCAACACTGTTGCAAGCCATTGCGTCCGGTTTGGGGCTCCAAACTTAACGCGCGGTTAAGCATAACCGCCGCTCACGCCCTCACCGCGACCGCAACGCCCCTCGCGAAGCAGCGCAAATGTGATATGCGCACGCGCATGACTTCGACGCCTCTCGATAAGATCCGCAACTTTTCAATCGTGGCTCACATTGACCACGGAAAATCCACGCTCTCGGATCGGCTGATCCAGACGACCGGCGGCCTGACCGCGCGCGAGATGAGCGCCCAGGTCCTGGACAACATGGACATCGAGAAGGAGCGCGGGATCACCATCAAGGCGCAGACCGTGCGCCTGTCCTACAAGGCCGCCGACGGCGAGACCTATATCCTCAACCTGATGGACACCCCCGGGCACGTCGACTTCGCCTACGAGGTCAGCCGGTCCCTGGCCGCCTGCGAAGGCTCGATCCTGGTCGTCGACGCCTCCCAGGGCGTCGAGGCCCAGACCCTGGCCAATGTCTACCAGGCCATCGACAACAACCACGAGATCGTCCCGGTCCTGAACAAGGTCGACCTCCCCGCCGCCGACGTCGACCGCGTCAAGGCGCAGATCGAGGACGTCATCGGCCTGGACGCCTCCGACGCCGTCGAGTGCTCGGCCAAGACGGGCATCGGCATCCCCGACGTGCTGGAAGCCATCGTCACCCGCCTGCCCCCGCCCAAGGGCGACCGCGACGCCCCGCTGAAGGCCCTGCTGGTCGACGCCTGGTACGACGCCTACCTCGGCGTCGTCGTCCTGGTGCGCATCTTCAACGGCACGCTGAAGGCCGGCCAGCAGGTCCGCATGATGCAGACCGGCGCCACCCACCGCATCGACAAGGTCGGCGTCTTCACGCCCAAGGCCACCGACGTCGCCGAGCTTGGCCCCGGCGAGGTCGGCTTCTTCACCGCCTCGATCAAGGAAGTGGCCGACGCCGCCGTCGGCGACACCATCACCGACGAGAAGAAGCCCACCGCCGAAGCCCTCAAGGGCTTCAAGGAAGTGGTCCCGGTGGTGTTCTGCGGCCTCTTCCCGGTCGACGCCGCCGACTTCGAGGACCTGCGCGCCGCCGTCGGCAAGCTGCGCCTCAACGACGCCAGCTTCACCTACGAGATGGAGTCGAGCGCCGCCCTCGGTTTCGGCTTCCGCTGCGGGTTCCTGGGCCTCCTCCACCTGGAGATCATCCAGGAGCGCCTGTCCCGCGAGTTCGACCTCGACCTGATCGCGACCGCCCCCTCGGTGGTCTACAAGATCAAGCTGCGCAACGGCGAAGAGATCGAGCTGCACAACCCGGCCGACCTGCCCGACGTCATGCAGATCGAGGAGATCGCCGAGCCCTGGATCAAGGCCACGATCTTCACCCCCGACGAGTATCTCGGCGGCGTCATCAAGCTGTGCCAGGACCGCCGCGGCATGCAGCGCGAGCTCTCCTATGTCGGCAGCCGCGCCATGGTCGTCTACGACCTGCCGCTGAACGAGGTGGTCTTCGACTTCTATGACCGCCTGAAGTCGATCTCGAAGGGCTACGCCAGCTTCGACTACCAGCTGGAGGACTACCGCGCCGGCGACCTCGTCAAGATGTCGATCCTGGTCAACAGCGAGCCCGTCGACGCCCTGTCGATGCTGGTCCACCGCAGCCGCGCCGAAAGCCGCGGCCGGGGCATGTGCGAGAAGATGAAGGACCTCATCCCCCAGCACATGTTCGTCATCCCGATCCAGGCCGCCATCGGCGGCCGCATCATCGCCCGCGAAACCGTCCGCGCCCTGCGCAAGGACGTGACCGCCAAGTGCTACGGCGGCGACGCCACCCGCAAGAAGAAGCTTCTGGAGAAACAGAAGGAAGGCAAGAAGCGGATGCGCCAGTTCGGCAAGGTCGAGATCCCGCAGGAAGCCTTCATCGCCGCCCTGAAGATGGACGAGGATTGATCGGGGCGGTTAGCGCTTAGGTTCGGCTGATCAGCCTCGTCTTCATGATGCTATCGCCTAGGTGGGCAGGGGCTAAGGCACTCCCAACCTGCGACTGAGACGCCTTCTACCGAGCGCGCGCTATCTGAGACGCTTCGGGAAGGGCATCCAAGAGCCAGTTTCGCTCGAATGGTGTCAGCGATTTAGCACCTCTCTTGGCAAGGTCTCTCAGTCGTTCGGCCAGGGACGCCACGGTGTCTCCAGAGCGCAGGTATCGCTCGGAGATCTGAATGGGCACACCCTGTTCCTCAAGCATTTTCAAAACGTCCGCCCGAAACCAGCGAGGCATCTCGGCGAGAAACAGGCCATAGTCGGCCACGTGCCCAGCTCGGTTGACCATCAGTTGCACGACGGCGAAATATTCTGGGAGGCTGAATTCTGCCGAGCGCAGGAATTTGAAGACTCCATCGAACCGATTTTCCTCGCCACGGTATGTCGAGTCATGCCAGTGAAAAAAACTCTTGAAGGTGTCGGATTTTCTCAGTTCGTGGATGTACTTAGCTAGCTGTTTGTAACTTCCGCAGCCCATTTCCTGCGGCCTCTTCACGTGTCCTATTACTTCGCAGACAGCTTCGATCTCCTCGTAGCTTGGTCGATTGCTCCAGGCCAAACGCTTGCTGCGCTTAAGCCGCGCCGCCACGAGATCTCGTAGTTCAACCAGTGTTTCGATCCCCAAGCTCGAATGCCGTCTGAGGTCACGGACCTCCAGACCAGATCGAGCCGACATCTCTTCAATGCGAGTATCAATTGCTGGGCTACTGTCATCTTCTTCAATGTGGACAACATATTCATCGGGGGCTTCGTCCCAATCACCGAACAATGGGCTTGTCACATCGACGTCAGACTCACTCGGCGGCGCGTGAAACAGGTAGACGCGGCCGACATGATGTTGCCCCAGACGCCCAGCGCGTCCGCGGATGTTGGAGAAGGTGAAGAAGTCGTAGTCGGCGCGGTTGATCTGCTTGTCATAGATGAGCACCGACTTTGCCGCCGTGTTTACACCTTCAATCAGCGTCGAAGTACAAAGCAAAATGGGTAGGTCGCCTTCGTTGAAGGACTTCACAAACTTTGAGGCAAGCGCGCGCGGGATGCGTCCATGGTGCACTCCGACGCCGGTGGCTACGGCACTACTCAATGCCCACCGCGGCCCATAGTTTTCCCGCATCCAATCGGCCAGAGCCTCACCATTACCCACTGGATCGACATTGTCGGTTAGGCTAGCGGCCAACGTGTTAGCTTTGTCGGGAGATGAAACAAAGACGAGCGCAGGCCAATTCCGCGTCTCGAAGGCTTCGCTCGTCAGGCGCGCTTCCTTATCCGAGACTTTCTGCAAGTCGAAGGTATCTACGGCCACGGTGGAAAAGCGTGTCTTTAAAAACGAGAATTTCCACCTCGAATCCCGTGAGATGCTGACGCTGTCGATGTTCGGGCCGAGAAAAAAGAACTGTCGAGCGTGGTTCAGCAGCCGGTAAACGGCGGCATTTAACGTGACGCTGCGCTCGTCCTTCCGGGACGGATCGAGTTTGTAGAATTCATCAACCACGACGAGGTCCAAGACGCCCAAGTCGTCACGATTGATCAGACGCTCTTGCGTTCCGAGGAAGACGACCCGCTCCTTCTGGGGGCTCTCCGAGTGGTGCATGACGATATCGTAATCGAGCCCGAAGCGAACGATCAGGCGACGTCGAAACTCGTCCAAAAGGGCGATAGTCGGCAGGACGATCGCGATGCGCTTGAAGCGCCCGCTAAGCAGCAATGCATCGACCAGCACGCTTTTTCCGAAGCTAGTCGGGGCGCTGAGAATGAGATTCTGACCATCCAGAAGTGCATTGAGAGCACCGACCTGCTCGCGGTGAAGTGAAATGCCAAGCTCGGCGATGTTGGCTGAAGCGGCGATGTAACGGTCACGGCGGTCAGCGACCTCCCTGTCGATGTAATTCCAAAGGCCGACCGAACGCGCGAGGCTGCTGTGGATCTCGCGAAATCCGGTCAACTCGGCTCGTTCGCCGATGAGGTCGGCAAGGCGCGGCACCACCGCAAGCAATTCTGGATCATCCGACGCGCCGGACTGCAAAGCGCTCGACGCCTCGTGGATGATCGAGAAAACCTCGCCCTTAAGAGCGGCACCACTCATTTGGCTCAACACGCGCCAATCGATGTCCGAGAGGCTCATTGCAGTCCCTTCAGGCGCTTGTCGAAGGCGTCGATGATCGCCTTCTTGCTTTGGAGGGGAATGTAGAAGACGGCGATCCGGATCTTGTCAGCAAGACCAGACTTGGCAACGGCGGCGGAAAGCGCCTCAAGTTCCGATTTCGCACCCGCCAAGTAAGAGGCGTCGGCCATCTTGGCGCTCGCTGCCGCCCCGCTCTCGCAGAGGATACCAATCGCGAAGACAGCGGAAGCTAGAAAATCGTCTAACTTCGAGTTCTTGGCGAATAGTTTGGCAATTTTTTCGTAGTTCGGAGTTGTTTTTGGGATTTGCGGACCTAGAATTATTTTCTCATTCTGAAGAAAACCGGAATCGATATGCCTTGTAATTGACTTGATAGCGTCCGAAATTGCCTGAGAAGATTTATTATATATCTTGGACTCACCGAGCCAAATCTCGAGATCACCGCTCTCCGGAAATCGGACGTGCACCATGTCGAACGCCTTGATGACATCGTTCGAAGCTGACTTGTAGAACACGCGGGGGCTTATCGGGATCGTATTGAAGAAATCCCGGCAGATTGCGTGAAGCGCAATCTCGCCGACCTCGCCACGGTTCTTATAGTTATCGCTCGTGTAGACGCGGACTGCGGCTTGATTGTGCTTCAGGAGCGCGTTTGCGTGGTTGACGGACAGCTCGTCTTCGCGAAGTGCATAGTCTGGCAGCCATTCCGCAAGGTGGAACGCAAAGCCGTCGCAACGCCACAGGCCGCCATCGAACCCCGCGCAAAAAAGCTGCGACGCTGGCCTGGTTGTCGCACCTGCACCTAGGTCGTCGAAGAACCGATCCGGCTTATTGTCGTAGACACTCATCGAATCATCCGCCCTCCGCGAATGCTCTCACACTTTTTACGGCGCTCCATTCGCAGCTACACGATTTGGGGGAAATACGGTGACAGCGCACCAAATCGCCGCCCCCCCCTGGCCAGATCCTCCGGCCAATTGCACCCGCCGCGCCCATCCCCTATCTCCTCTTCAAATGGACTGGGGTTTCTCGGTCGGCGTTGGGCTCCTGGGGTTTCTCGGGGGCCCTTCTGCTTTCTAGGGGAAGATTTTCAAGCCGTTCGCTCGCACCTGTCCAGCGCCGCCGCCCGCAAAAGCCGGGCGCGGAGCCAGCCCAACCGGCCACGCCCAGAAAAGCCGCCAAGGCCTCAAACTTTGCCACTGACGAGCTACTCTCTCCCCACGGCTCCAAGGAGCTGCCGGGTCGAGAGATCCACGCCTCGGAAACGGGGCATAAATGCGAGGGCCGGTCGCCAGAGAGGCGACCGGCCCTTTCGCTTTGAGGCCTTGGGGCTGTATCCCCACCTCTTCCCGCCCCTAACCCCCTGAAATCCCTCACCCCGCCCCCGCTCTACGCCCCGCTGCGTCCCCGGCAGCCGGAGCGGCCGTATTCTACGGCCCATGAGCAAGTCCCATCCCGACGCCCGCCCCACCTGGTTCCGCCTCTCGGAGGCCTCGTGGGCCCAGATTGCCGAGGAGTACAAGAACGGCGCGACCGCCGATGAGCTGTCGGCCAAGTGGAAGGTCGCGGCCCGCACGATCTATCGCCGGGCGGGCCTGGGCGGCTGGACCAAGAAGGCGCACGGCGACGCAGTGGCGCGCGAGCACGCGGCGGCCTTCGAGGCTGAGGCCGACGCCGCGCGGCGGGCGGCGCTGGGCGGCGCGGGGGCTATGCCGGGCGAGTTGTGGCTGACCGGCGACGAGGACGCCGACGCCGAAGCCCTCCGCGCCTTTGATCCGGCCTTCGCCGCCGCGTCGGGCCGGGCGCCGACTCCGCCGCCGCCGCCGCCTCCGCTGTCGACCGATCCGTCCGACCTGAAGGCCGCGACGCTGGCGCGGCTGGCGGCGGCGATCCAGTCGGGGCGCGACCAGGAGGCGCTGAGGCTGGCCACCCTGGCCGACCGGCTGACACGGCTGGCCTCTGCCGACGCGGAGGGGCTGGGGTCGTTTCCGGGCGGCGGGCCCGACGGCGACGAGCCCTATGACGCCGAGCGGGCGCGCCTCCTGATGACCGGCTTTGTCGACTGGCGGCCGTCGCGGGCCCAGGTCGAGCACGAGACGGCCTACATGTTCCGCTCGATCTACCTGATCGCCCTGGCCATGCTGACGAAGCCCGACAGCGTGCCGGGCCTGTTCAAGCGGCGGGTCCGGCGCTTTCGCCGCGACTATCTGGGCGAGGACGATCCCGAGGCGATGGAGGCCGCCGAGATCATCACCGAGGCCTTGCTGCGCCAGCAAGAGGTGGTGGCCATGGACTTCACCGGCCCGACGCCGCAGCCGGCCCGCAAGCTGCCGGCCCGCACCTGGCCGCCGCCGCGTCCGCCCTACCCCTCGCGCAAGGACCTGGCCAAGGAGGCCACGCCCCTGCCGCCGGCAGAGCCGGCGCGCGGGGCGGTGCGGTATGGGCGGCGGCGCTAGAGCGTGAGGCCGCCCCCTCGCCTCACCCGAACGGCGGCTTGACCCGGTAGAAGCGCCCTTCACCCAACAGGTCGTAGACACGGATGACGCGGAAGGCGTCGGGCTGGGCCTGGGACAGGTCCTGCTCGGCGCTGGTCAGGGCGAACGGGGCGAACTCGCCGGCCAGGGTGGTCTTGACCACGATCAGGCGCGGCGTCTCGTCGAGCCCGAAGCCGATGACGTCGCAGCCGTCAGGATCTCCGCCGCGCGCCGGGCGGACCCGGGCGGCGATGTCGGGACGACCGTGGTCGGACAGGCGGCGGGCCTCGTGGGCCACGACGCTGGCGACGCCCAGGGCTCCCAGAAAGCGGTCTTCCTGCGCGCGTCGCCCCATGTCGAAGCGCTGCAGCACCTGCATCAACCGCTCACGCCTCGCCGCCGGCTGGGGGGGCGCGGTTTCGACCAGGGGCACGGCGTCGGGCGCGGCGAACAGGGCGTCGGGGCGTACGACGGCGGCCAGCAGGGCGGGCTTGGCGGCCAGCTGCTCCTCGACGGCGTCGAGCAGGGCGTCGTCATAGCTCCAGCGGGGCGGCTGGTCCTTCAGGATCGGCAGGCCGATCAGCGACAGCACCGCCGAGATCTCGCCCTGCTTCCAGCTGATCGGGCCATCGGCCTTGCCGGTGACGAAGCGCACGGTGCGGGCGTGGGCGGCGCGGTCGACGGGCTTGCTGGCCAGGGTCTTTTCCAGCTGGGCGACATAGTCGCCCACCACCACCGCGAGGTCCGCCCCCGTCCACTCACGCCCGACCGATTCCCCCGTCATGGCGCGATGATGCGGCAGCCGCGCCCGGCGCGCCAGCGGTGAAGCTCAGCGCGCGCCGGAGGCGGCGGCGGGGGGCGCGTCCTGGACGGGCGTCTGGTCGTCGTTGAGGCCGGCCGCCTGCATCGCCCGCCGCATCGTCGTCACGGGGGCGTCGGCGCCGACCTTGAAGGTCAGGACAGCGGTCTCGGCGGGATTGTCGCCCAGGTTGGCGAAGCCGCCCGCGCGCTCGGCGTTCAGGGTGACGCCGTAGGTCCGGTTCGGCAGCACGCGGCACAGCAGGACGAAGGTCTTCTGGTCCGCGAGCAGGCGGGGCGTCTTGACGCAGTCCATCGGCTCTGCGCCGGCGGCCGGGGCGTAGTTCCAGGCGGTCGGCGACATCTGCTGGTCGAAGGCGACCTTCAGGATCAGCACGCCGGGGGCCACCACCTGATCCCGCGTGGGATAGGTCGAGACCAGCTTGGGCGGCAGGGTCGGCGGCAGGATCAGCACCGGCGACACCGCGTTCGGCGCCTCCGGCGGCGGCTTCTGCGCCTGGGCCTGAGCGCTGGCGCCGCCCAGGGCGGCCAGAAGGATCGAGGCGGGAACCAGACGACGGCGCGACATCTTTCCAGACTGACGTTCAAGCGCGGCCTTCTCAAGGCGCCATTGCAGGCCTACATCGCATCTATGACCGACAAGACCGACACCGCCCCCGACGGCGAGACGCCGATGCAGCGGGCCCTGCGCCTGAAGAAGGCCGCCCAGGGCCGCCACGGGCATGGCCCCAAGGCCTCCAGCGGCAAGGTCGAACGCGCCAGCGCCGCCGCGCCGACCGGCAAGTCCAAGCCCTGGATGACGCGTTGACCGCCTGAGGGCGCTTGACGTCTAGGACTCGGGCGGAGGGGCGATGACCGGCTCCGAGCCGGCTTGCGGCAGGCTCGAGATCGGCCGCCCCGGCAACAGCGGCTCGCCGGTCCACTCCCAGTGCCAGGGCTCGTAGACGTAGTTCACGAACCCGAAGCGGCCCGCGTGGGCCACCATCCAGCGATAGGCCGGCGAGCGCGCCATCGCCAGGCGGTTGACATCGTCGGTCGACGCCGGTCCGAAGCCGGGCGCGCCCTCAAGGACCAGATCGACCGCCAGCCCCGTCCGGTGCGCCGAGCAGATTGTCCTCACAAGGCCCTGGCAGTTGCGCTCGCGGGCGCAACGCGCCGCGTCGGCGTCCGGCGCGCGGAAGCCCGAGAAGATCGCCAACTGGCCGGCGCGGGTCGACACGCCGTCGGCCCTCGCCGCCTCGACCATGCGCCGGTAGGCCGCCAGGGCGGCGGGGCGCAGGCGCACGGCCTTGCCGCCGAAGGTCTCGGCGGGCGCCGCCTCGACCAGGCTCGCCTCGGGCGGCGCGCCGGGACACAGGCCCTGCCGGTTCACACGCACGAACGGCCGCGCCAGATGCCAGCCCGGCGCCATCGCGGCGAAGGTTTCCGGATCGAGCACCCCGCTCGGCGCCAGGCCGCGCGCGCCTTGCCATCGCGCCAGGGCGGCGGCGAAGGCTTGAGTCTGCGGCCCGCACGTCGCGCCGATCTCGGCGGCGATCCGCGGCGCATAGATCTCCCAGCCCTGCTCGGGCTTTCCGAAGGGCGACCAGGCCAGGGTGGAGAGCGACAGCGCGTTGGCGGCGGCGGCTCCTGCCGGCGCAGACCCCTGATCGCAGGCTTGCGGACCACCGGTGCTGATCGCGGACCCCGCCGGCGGATCGATGGACGGGATGTAGGCGCTTTGCGGCCCCTCGGCCCTCTGAGGCGCGTCGCTGTCCGGCGTCGACGGCCACCACAGCCAAAGGCCGCCGGCCACGCCGATCAGCAGGACCAATCCCAGCATCAGCCGGCGCAGCGCTCGCACGTCGATCTCCCGCCTGATGGAACTTCGCCATGGCTCAAGGTTTGAGACGGCAGAGTGTTCCGCCTGGAGAGCGTATGACTGGTCTGGCTTCCCGTATCGCCTTTCTGGCTGTCCTGGCCCTTGGCGCCTGTGACGATCCCCAACCGGCCAAGCCGCCATCCGGACGTGCGGTCCAGAAGGTCGAGACGCCCAAGCCTCCCGCCCCCGCCGCCCTGGCCTCGCAGTCGCCCGTGGCGCAGGCGCTCAATGCCGCGCGGGTTGATCCGAACGCCACGACGCCCGAAGCGCGACGCGATGTCCTGGTGAGGGTCCAGACGCTTCTCGACCGCGCGCATTTCTCCCCCGGGGTGATCGACGGCCGGGACGGGACCAACCTGACCCTGGCGATCAAGGCGTTCCAAACCGCGCGAAAGATCACGCCGGACGGACAGGTCAGCCAGGCCTTGCTGGACGCCCTGACGACGGCCGACAGCGGACCCGTTCTGGTCGACTACAGCATCACGGCAGAAGACGTGGCCGGCCCGTTCACCCCCGCCATCCCCAAGGACGACTACGAGGCCATGGCGGCCCTGCCCGCCCTCAACTACGCGACCCCGCTGGAGATGCTGGCGGAGCGGTTTCACATGGATGAAGCGCTTCTGCAGGCGCTGAACCCCGGCGTGGACTTCGGTGTCGCGGGAACGACGATCGTCGTCGCCGCCGTCGGAAGCGACACCCTGGATCGAAAGGTCGAGCGGATCGAGATCGACAAAACCCTGGGCCAGGTCCGGGTGTTCGACGCGACCGGGACGCAGCTCGCCGTCTATCCCGCGACCGTCGGCAGCGCCGAGCGCCCGGCTCCCGAGGGCGAGTGGGCCGTTCGGACGCTGGCCCCGCGCCCGACCTACACCTACGATCCTTCGCGTCTGACATTCGGCAAGGCGAAGGCCAAGCTCACCATCAAGGCCGGGCCCAACAATCCGGTGGGCTCCACCTGGATCGATCTGACAAAGGATACCTACGGCATCCACGGCACGCCGGATCCCCACCTGGTCAACAAACGCGCCTCGCACGGTTGCGTCCGACTGACCAACTGGGACGTGGCCGAACTGGGCGCGGCCGTCGCCAAGGGCGCCCGCGTCATCTTCATGGGCCAGGAGACGCGGGCGGGCTAGAGCCGGTGACGGGACGATAGTCGACCACCAGAAACACGCCGCCCCGCGCCAGGAGCTTTAGGGCCTCGGCGTCGGCTTTCCGGCCATGTCGCCTTCCCGCTGCTTGAGGTGTCTTAGCGAGCAATACGCCGTTGGCGAACGGCGTCGATCTGGACGTTTCAGCGAGGTTTCTTCGAACCCAGCCCTTTCCCCCGTTCCTTCCGCCCCGCATGATCGCGGCAACGAACAAGATACGGGGGGACTGGGAATGAAGTGGATCCTTCGCGGGATCGGTGGCCTTGTGGCGCTTGTGGTGATCGCGGCCCTGGCGCTGATCGCCATCGATCGTCTCAGTCTTCCCAAGGCGCCCGACCGGCAAGTCCTGCTCGACAAGGCCAAGGCCTATGACGTCCGCATCCGGCGCGACGAATGGGGCGTGCCGCATATTCTCGGGACCACTAACGCCGACGCCGCCTTCGGTCTAGGCTACGCCCAGAGCGAGGACGACTTCGACACCCTGCAGGACGTGGTGCTGGCCACGCGCGGCGTGCTGGCCCGCAGCAAGGGCGCCAGCGCCGCGCCGACCGACTATGTGGTCTCGCTGCTGGAGGTCTGGCCGACCGTCGACAAGCACTATGACGCGTTGCCCGCGGATGTGCGCGCGATCATGGAGGCCTATGCCGATGGGGTGAGTCTCTACGTCGCCCAGCATCCGGAGAAGGCCAAGGCGGGCCTGCTTCCGGTCACGGGCAAGGACGTCGCCGCCGGCTTCATCTTCAAGCAGCCCTTCTTCTACGGCCTGGACGGCGAGCTGCGCCGGATCACAGCCCCGGCCACGAAGGGACCACCGCCCAAGGGCTCCAACGGCCTGGCCACCGCCCCTTCGCGTAGCGTCGATGGCGCTACGCGCCTGCTGGTCAATTCGCACCAGCCCTACACCGGTCCGGTCGCCTGGTATGAGGCGGTCGTGCAGAGCGGCCAGGGCTGGCACGTGGCCGGCGGCTTCTTCCCCGGTTCGCCGTTCATGCTGCATGGCCACAACGCCAAGCTCGGCTGGGCCAACACCGTCTCCAAGCCCGACCTTGTCGACGTCTATCGTCTGACCATCAACCCGGCGAACAAGAACCAGTACCGGCTGGACGGCCAGTGGAAGGACTTCGACAAGCGCTATGTCACCCTGCGCGTGAAGCTCTTGGGTCCGATCGTCCTGCCGGTCCGAAAGGCCGTGCTGCGCTCGGCGCACGGGCCGGTGCTGGAGACCGACCACGGCGTCTTCGCCATCCGCTACGCCGGCATGGGCGAGTGGCGCCAGCCCTTGCAGTACTGGCGGCTCAACCGGGCGCGGACCGTCGATGACTGGCGCGCCGCCATCGCCACCCACGCCATCCCCAGCCTCAACTATGTCTATGCCGACGCGGCCGGAAACATCGGCTTCGTGCACAACGGCCAATACCCGAACCGCAAGGCCCCGGCCGAGTGGGGCGGCGTGCTGCCCGGCGATCGCGCCGACCTGATCTGGCAAGGTTATCGGCCGGTGGAGCAGAGCCCGCAGCTTTGGAATCCGAAGTCAGGCCTGGTGTTCAACTCCAACAACACGCCGTTCCAGGCCAGCGAGGCGGCGGACAACCTCAAGCCGGCGGACTTCCCGGCCTCGATGGGCCTGCAGAGCAACATGACGAACCGCGCCTGGCGGGCCCTGGAGACGTTCGGCGCCGACCGCGCGATCACCGACGAAAGCTTCCGCGCCCACAAGTTCGACGTCGCCTTCAGCGACCGCTCCGGCGTCATGGCGATGGTGCGCGAGGTGCTGGCGGTCGATCCCAAGGGCGACGCCGACCTCGCCGAGGCCCAGCGCATCCTGCGCGCCTGGAACAAGCAGGCCGACCGCGCCAATCGCGGCGCGGCCCTGGCCGCCCTGATGAGCCAGCCGATCCTGTTCGCCCACTCGAACGGCGACCCGGCGCCCGCGCCGATCGACAGCCTGCGCGCGGCGATCAAGACGCTGAAAACCCACTTTGGCCGCCTGGATCCGGAGTGGGGACAGGTCAATCGGATCCGGCGCGGCAAGGTCGATCTGCCGATCGACGGCGCCGCCGACACCTTCCGGTCGGTGTGGGGCAAGCCGCAGAAGGACGGAACCACCACCGCCGACGGCGGCGACACGTTCGTGATGTTCGTGACCTGGGACAAGGCGGGTGTGCTGCGCTCGGAGAGCATCCACCAGTTCGGCTCGGCGACCCTGGACGCGGCCTCGCCGCATTACGCCGATCAGACACCGCTGTTCGTGGCGATGAAGACCAAGCCTGTGCGCTTCACCGAGGACCAGTTGAAGGGCCACATCAAGGTCGACTATCGCCCCGGGCGACGCTGAACGATCGAGCTGAGCCGTTCAGCCGCCGTTCAGGCGCGGGGCGGCTAGGTTGCACCAACGATCACGCCTCGGTTGGGGGAACATCATGCGTAAGACCTTCGCGCTCGCGGCCTTCTCCGTCCTGGCCATGGCCGGCGCGGCCTCGGCCCAGGCCCCTTACTGGAACGGCCGCTACGACGACCCGCCGCGCGGCTCCTACACGCGCTCGTGCCGGGAGATCACGGCCTTCAACGGACAGGTCTGGGCGCGCTGCCAGACCGATCGCGGCGGCTGGGAATGGAGCAGCGCCCGCGCTCGCGATTGCGGCGGCCAGGGGCTGGAGAACCGTGACGGCCGCCTGCAATGCGCCGGCTTCGTGGGTCCTGGCCCCGGCCCCGGCGGCGGCTGGAACGGCGGCGGCGGACGCCCGCCCTATGGCGGTGGCGGCGGCGGTGGCGGTTATCGTGGCGACATCCTGATGTTCGAGGACGCCGGTTACCAAGGCCGCGTCTACGAGGTGATGGGCGACACCCCCGATCTTGACGTCGCGCGCTTCAACGACAAGGCCTCGTCCATCCGCATCGTGCGGGGTCAGTGGGAGATCTGCGAGCACGCCAACTACCAGGGCCGCTGCAGCCGCCTGGACGCCGATCAATACGTTCTTCCGCGTGAGTGGAACGACGCCATCAGCTCCATCCGCCGCATTCGCTAAGGGAGGCCTCCATGCGCAAAACCGCATTCCTGATCACCTGCGGCGCCGTGGCGCTGCTGACCACCCAGGCCCTGGCGCAAGATCGCGACTGGGACCGCCGCGACCACCGCTACGAGCAGCGGGATGACCGTTATGACCGGCGGGACGACCGCCGCGATCGCTGGGGCGGCGGCGGGGTCGTGCTGTTCGAGCACCGAGACTTCTATGGCGACGCCCGCCCGATCCGGGGCGACATGCCCGATCTCGCGCGGATCGGCTTCAACGACCGCGTCTCCTCGATGCGGATTTCGCGGGGAGCCTGGGAGTTCTGCGAACACGCCTACTTCCAGGGACGATGCTGGGTGTACGACTACGATGTCGGAGTGCTGCCCAATCGCCAGAACGACCGCTTCAGCTCGGTCCGCCGGGTTCGCTGACCCCGCGGCCGCGCCCAGCCCTTGAAGCCCGGCGCGGCCCATGGCTAAGGTCGCCGCGATCCCGTCCAAGGTGGAGTTTTCGGATGCGTAAGTTGGTTGTCCTCGCCGTCGCCGCCTCGGCGCTGCTCGTTTCGGCCTGCAACACCATCGAGGGCGTGGGCCGCGACGTTTCGTCGGCCGGCAAGGCCGTCAGCGGCGCCGCGCGCGACGCCAAGCACTAGCCGCAAGGTCCCTCGCCCTGGGCCATGCGACGGCGGGTCGCCCTTTTCTCGCCGTCGCTCCAGGCGCATATGGAGGCCATGTCAGAGCCTCACCCCTCCGCGTCCGTGTTCACAGGCCTCAAGCGCGGCCTTCAGCACCGCTGCCCCAACTGTGGCGACGGCCGGCTCTATCGGCGCTATCTGAAGGTGGAGCCCGTCTGCGAGGCGTGCGGCCATGAACTGGGCCTCTATCCCGCCGACGACGGCCCCGCCTATTTCACGATCCTGCTGGTCGGCCACGTCATCGTGGCTCCGATGCTGGTCTTCCCGTGGATCTGGGAAGCTTCGCCGTGGCTGGTGGCGCCGTTGACCCTGATCCCCCTGACAACCCTGACGCTGGTGGCGCTGCCCCGCGTAAAGGGCGCGGTGATCGGCATGCTGTGGGCCATCAAAATCCGCAAGGCGGAAGACGCGCCGACCTGACGGAACCTTTCTTGTCGGAACCGACAAGCGGCGCCGCGAATTCCGAACCCAAGACCTCGCGTCGCCACGGTGGCTGACGCGGGCTCGGAGGGAAACTTCGGACCATGCTCGGCACGATCCTTATCATCATTCTGATCCTGGCCCTGATCGGCGCGCTGCCCACCTGGGGCCACAGCCGGTCGTGGGGCTACTTCCCCAGCGGCGGCCTTGGCCTGATCCTGGTGATCATCATCATCCTGGTGCTGATGGGCAGGATCTAGCGCCGCCTTGCCCTGACACGGCGTTCGCCTAATCTCCCCCTTCGGACCGAGGGGGGAGATTTCATGACGGCGACAGCCGAGGCCACGCGCCTCACGCCAATGGCCAGGGCCCGGGCGATCCTGGGCGGCTCGGCCGGGAACCTGGTCGAATGGTACGACTGGTTCGCCTACGCCGCCTTCACCCTCTATTTCGCGCCCGCCTTCTTCCCCAAGGGCGACCAGACCGTTCAGCTCCTGCAAGCGGCGGCGGTCTTCTTTCTAGGTTTTGTCGCGCGTCCGATCGGCGCCTGGCTGATGGGCCTTTACGCCGATCATGCCGGCCGCCGCGCGGCGCTGTCGGCTTCCGTGGCGCTGATGTGCGGCGGCGCGCTGATCATCGCCATCACCCCGGACTTCAAGACGATCGGCCTGTGGGCTCCGGCCATCCTGCTGTTCGCCCGCGTGCTGCAGGGGCTTTCGGTCGGCGGAGAGTACGGCGCCAGCGCCACCTATATGAGCGAGATGGCCGGCAAGGCTCGCCGGGGCTTTTGGTCCAGCTTTCACTACGTGACCCTGATCGCCGGCCAACTGCTGGCGCTGGGGGTTCTGATCGTCCTCCAACGCACCCTGGGCGAAGAGGCCCTGAAGGCCTGGGCCTGGCGGGTTCCGTTCATTATCGGCGCCCTGCTGGCGGTCGTGGTGTTCTGGATCCGCCGCGGGCTGGAGGAGAGCATCTCGTTCAAGCGGCCCGCGCAGAGCGAGACCCTGTCGCGAACCCAGGTCGCCAGCGCGGCCGTCTTCCTGCTGCTGACCATCGCCTCGGCCGCCTTGGGTCTTGCCGGCGGCCCGTCGGCCAAGGCGGGCCAGTATCTGGGCGCGGCGTTCCTGGTGCTGTTCTTCGTCTCGCTGATCGTGCCGCTGATCCGGCGACATCCGCGCGAGAGCCTGCTGATCATGGGCCTGACCGCCGGCGGCTCGCTGACCTTCTATGTCTACACGACCTATATGCAGAAGTTCCTGGTCAACACCGCCGGGTTCAGCAAGGCGGAGGCGTCCGAGGTCAGCGCCCTCAGCCTGATCGCCTTCATGCTGATGCAGCCGCTCGCCGGCTGGCTGTCGGATCGCCTTGGCCGCAAGCCGATGCTGATCATCGCCTTCGGCGGCGGCGCCCTGACCATCTGGCCGATCATGACCGCCATCAGCCAGTCAACCTCGGTCGGCGTGGCCCTGGGCCTGATCCTCGTGGGGGTCGCGTTCCAGTCCTGCTACACCGCGATCAGCGCCGTGGTGAAGGCCGAGATGTTCCCGGCGGAGATCCGCGCCCTGGGCGTCGCCCTGCCCTACGCCCTGGCCAATGTCCTGTTCGGCGGCACCGCCGAGATGGTCGCCCTGGCCTTCAAGCATGAGAACCTGGAAAGCACGTTCTATCTCTATGTCGCTGCGGTGATGACGGTGGGGCTGATCTGTTCGGTCGTCCTGAAGGACACCAGTCGCCATAGCCTCATCCACGAGGACTAAGCTGGTTTTCCGACTCTCAGGCTGCGTCTAGACTTCACCCATGCCGTTGCTCGACATCCTCGCCCTTTGCGTCTTCGCGTGCTGCTGGCTGCTGTACGAGACGATGCTCAAGCGCCTTGGCGAAGGCGGCGGCGTGCTGAACACCGACATGACGGTGATCCGCCGACGCTGGATGCAGGAAATGGCGGTGCGCGAGGTGGCTCTGCTGGACGGCCAGCTCCTGGGTCACGCCATCAATTCGGCCAGTTTCTTCGCCTCCTCGAACCTGATCCTGATCGCCGCTGCGGCGGGCGTGCTGTTCGGCGGCGACACCGCCTTGAAGAGCGTCGAGGGTCTGGCGGTGCTGGCCAAGACCACGCCCCTGATGTTCCAGATCAAGCTGGGTCTGGTGCTGGTGGCGCTGGCGCGGGGCCTGCTCGACTTCATCTGGGCCATTCGCCAGATGAACTACTGCCTGGCGGCGATCGGCGCGACGCCGATGTGGTCCCCGCCCTCGGTGCTGGCGGAGTACGCCGAGGCGGCCGGCGGGATCCTGAACCCCGCCCTGTCGGCGTTCAATGCGGGCGTCCGGGCCTACTACTTCGCGCTGGCGGCGGCGGTCTGGCTTCTGGGGCCGCTGCCGTTCGTGATCGCGACGCTGGGCGCAATGGCCCTTCTGTTGTGGCGACAGCGTCGAAGCCGCGCCTCGATGGCGGTTCGCAAGGTCCGGCAGATCCTGGAACGACAGCCTGTGGTTCACGGCCCGCACCACGCGGATCGTCCGGCGTCAGAAGCGCCCGAAGACCGGGTCTAAAGGCCCCAGCACGCCTCGCAGGTCGGAAGCTGAGCCCTAGGAACAGGGTTAAACGTGCCGCGTTCTGACGATAGCGAACCAGCGCCGCCCAGATGCAATAAGCCCCGCCGGTGACTCGGTCTCCGGCGGGGCTAATGGGAAGTCTTGTGGGTAGACCCTCCCTACATAGCGCAACCGGCGCCGGTTCGCAACCGTTCTGCTACGAGAATCCGACACTTCGCCGTGAATTCGGGGTGCAACTTCCGCTATTGCCCGGAGGCCTTCAGATTCCTGACAGCTGGGTCAAAATATCGAAGCCCACAAAACGATGGGCCCGACCAGCAAAGCACATCTCTCAATTTGGAAAATTCTCGGAGTGAATAGCGACCGAAACGGAAAATCGAAAGATCAACTCTAGCCCCGGACTGTAAACCGGAAAATCGAGATCTTTACCAATTAAGATTTTAGAGCATCGTTTTAGGCAAGAACGGGGCGGGATGTCTGGTCATTTTCTCGCCGCTAAGGCGAGAACCTTGCTTGACGCTTTGCGGCGTCGCAACACGCCCCGCCCCCTCACACGCTATGCGCGCATACCGCAGCCTACAGGCCCAGCGCGCTCCAGATCGGCAAGGCGTTGTCTTCCCACGCCTTGGCCTGCGCTTTCAGCTCGGTGAGGTTGTCCTCGCCCTGCAGGGTGACACCCTCCTTCACGATCGACTGCCCCAGCGCGCTCAGGGTTTGATACGCGAAGGCAGCCCAATCATCGGCGGTCTTGCCGCCCTGTTCCCGGCTCAACCAGAACAGTTGGGAGAACCGCGGCGCGGTGACGCCACCGCCCGTGACTGGTGAGGCGAAGTGCGCAATCTCGCCCGTCGACAAGGAGCGTCGGGCGATCGCGGTGTTCAGCGCCTTGGTGCGGGCTCGTGCCTCGTCGACATCGGCGCCGGCGACCACGGACGACAGGACACCCAGCCCCAACAGCACCGTCAGGGAAGAGGTGATCTGCGTGAAGTTGATATTGCTCTTGGCGAGATGGGCCTCGATCTCGGCCACCGAATGCGGACGGTGATCCAGCAGCAGGTCGAAGAGCGGGCGGTAGACCGTATCGACCAGATTGGCTTCGCCGAGAATGCCCCGCACCTTGGTCGGCAGGTCCTTTTCCGCAACGGTGAGGATGACCCGTTCCTGGCGTATGGCCGTCGCCTGTTCGTGCGTCGACAGCTGGCGTACGCCGCGCACCCAATAGTCTCTGCGGAACTGTTGGTTGGTGCAGAAGTCCCGGAGGGTTTCGCGAAGCGAGCCGTTGGGCACACCCTTCATGAATTCCGCCTGTTGCGGCGTCAGGTTCAGCTCGTTGAGCAGATCCAGGACGTGGGCGGAGCACGCAAAGCCCACCTTGGCGTCGCCCAGCCACTTCTCGACGTCCGAGAAGTACATCGGGTGCCAGTCCCGGTTCATGTACTCGTGCGCGAGATAATGCCGGTCCTGCTCCTTGATACGCTTCAGACGATCAGCGCCGCCGGGGTTGGCCTTGGCGTAGAGCGGATCCAGCCCCAGGAACTGCTCGATGAAGTCCAGCGCGGCGTCGGTCTGACCGATCACGCCCTGCCCCGGCGCGCCCATGACGTCGGCATGGTGCTTCATCAGGTGACGGATCGGCGCCGACGCCGACCAGCCCGGCAAGGTGTTGTACGAGATATAGAGCACGCCGCCCGGGCGCAGCTTGCGGCGGATGAAGTCGACCAGCACATGTCGGTTGGCGTCCGAGATCCAGGTCCAGATACCGTGCAGACCGATGAAGTCGAAATCCGGCAGGTCCGCGCGATTGCAGAACTCGGCGAACGCTTCGTCATAGAGCTTGGCGTCAGAGCCGGAGAGCCGGCCCATCTCGGCGGCGAAGGCCGCGTGCGCAGGATTGAAATCGGTGCCGTACCATTTGACGCCGGGCTGCGCCGCCGCGTGGATCGATACGGACAGGCCCTGGCCAAAGCCCAGCTCGCAGGCGTTCTCGACCTTGGGCGCGTGCCGCCCGACCAGCAGAAGCGGAAGGCGGCTGCGAAGCGGATTCAGCTCGCCATAGTAGCCATATGTATAATTGACGTCCGTGACATAGCCGGCGCTCCACTCAGTCGACACGCGTGCGTTCCTTGAAATCTAGGGGTCTCGAAGCCCGGCGATTAGTCCTTTGCAAGCGACGGCTTGGCAATCGAATTTCGTGGCCGAAGCTTTTTTGACGTATTTCGATCACGGCTCGCTATAGATCGACCGTCCGACCTCACACCCTGACCCGCACCAATACACATGATCTCTCGCCTGCTGACCCTCTGGCGCGGCCTGCCCGTCCCGATCCGCCGGTCGGCCCACCTGGCCGTTCGCGCGCCAGGAGCAGCGGCGGACGCGGTGTCGGCGCATTGGCGGAGCTATCTGTCGGCCCGAGAACGGCGCCAGGCCTTCGCGCGGGCCAAGCGCGTCATGCGCCGCCGCCCCTCCGACATCTCGGGTCCGGTGACCGTGGTCGGCTTCCTCGGCGCCGTGCATGGCCTGGGCGAGGGCGCCCGACTGCTTCTCAGGGGACTGGCCGACGCCGGCGTCGAGGTCTGCGCGCTGGACCTCTCTGAGCGGGTAGGCTTCCCAGTCGACATGCCGGTGACGACGCCGCCGCCGGGCGAGACCGAACGGGGCGTGGTCATCTCGCACGTCAATCCGCCCGAACTGATCGCGTGGGTGCTGCAAACCGAGGCGGCCTTCCTGCGCGAACGCCGCCACATCGGCTACTGGGCCTGGGAGTTGGAGGAAGCGCCGGCGGACTGGATCCCGGCCTTCGATTTCGTTGACGAGGTCTGGACGCCTTCGGAATTCGCTGCGAACGCCATTCGACGGATCGCGCCGAAGCACATCAAGGTCTCCGCCGCGCCCTACCCGATCTACCTGAACGCCCGCCCGCCCGCCGATCGCGGCCGGTTCGGTCTGCCCAAGGATCGGGTGGTGGTGTTTACCGCCTTTGATCTGAGGTCGACCGCCCAACGGAAAAACCCCCGCGCCGCGCTGGCCGCCTTCCAGCGCGCCAATCGGCAACTTGGCGGGCCGGCGCTGCTGATCTGCAAGGTGGTGGGCGGCGACCTCTATCCCGAAATGCTGGCCGCACTCGCCGCCGAGGTCGCCGACGACCCGTCGGTCCGGCTGATGACGGACAACCTGACAAGCGAAGAGATGGCGGTGCTGACCGCCAGCGTCGACATTGTCCTCTCACTGCACCGATCCGAGGGATACGGCCTCTTGCTGGCCGAGGCGATCTGGCAGGGCAAAGCGACCATCGCGACGGGCTGGTCCTCGAACATCGAGTTCATGGACGAATCCTCGAGCGCGCTGGTGCGCTTCGAGCTCGTTCCGGTGGCGGGCGATGGTCCGATCTATCGCTCCGGACGATGGGCGGACGCCGATGTGGCCCACGCGGCCGAGCAGCTCGCCGCCCTGATCGCGGACAAGACCTTGCGCGAGCAATGGTCGGCCGCGACCACACGAAACAAGCATGTTTCGTTCGATCGCGACGCCTGGATCAGGCGGATGGGCGAGCGGCTTCCAAGCTCCTAGCCGACGCCCCGGCGGCTCTACCCCTTCGGCGCCGTCGTCATCGGCGCGTCGTTATCCTTCAGGGTCGGAAGGTCGTTGATCGACGGCGGCGGCGCCACCTTGTCCGCCGAAATGGGCTTGGCGGGCAGTTCCGACGATTGCGGACGGATCGGCGTGGTGTCGCCCGCTTCGGGCTTCCTGGCCGCCAGCGGCAGCGACACCTTGTCCAGGGTCTGGACGATCAGATCCGTGGGCAGCATGCCGCGGTAACGAACCTTCTTGAAGTTGCGCTCCGGATCATACGGGGCGATCCCCGGCGCCAGGTTGCCGACTTCCAGCGTACCGATCTGCGACAGCAGCTGGACGCGCGAGACATACTCGTTGGCCCGGCTGCGGACGAAGCCCAGCTGGGAGTTCTGCAGTTCGGCCTGCGCGTTCAGGACCTCGATCGTGCTGCGCAGGGCGAAGCGCTCTTCCTCGCGCACCCCGTAGAAGGCGATCGTGTTGGCCTTCATTTCCTCTTCGATCGTGACCAGCGAGCGGCGCGCGGCGACCAGTTGCTCCCAAGCTTCCGACACGCTGTAGACCATGTTGCGGCGAGCATCGTCGATCAGCAACTTGTCGCGATTGTTCTCTTCCAGGGTTTGCCGGATCGTCGAATTGATCTGGCCGGCGGAGAACAGCGGCTGAGTCAGGGTCACGCTGGCGGAGATCGCGTCCTCGCGGTTACGGATCTTGGCGCTGTAGGGATAGGTCGGCGCGTTGCGGTAGTCGAAGCGCGCCGAGACGTTGAAGAGCCTTTGAGCGCGCGCCTCGGCCACGCCCAGCCGCGAGGCCTTTTCCGTGAAGATCGCCGACAGCACGACCGGGTTGTTGGCTTCGGCCTGATTGTAGGCCTCGTCGAGCGCCTTCGGCAGGTCGTCGATGTCCGGTTCGGGATCGAGTTCGGTCGGCAAGTGTCCGACCAGCGCCGCATAGTTGGCGACGCTCAGGTTCAGTTGCGCCTGGGCGTTAACGACCTGGGTGCTCGCCGAGGCCAGCCGCGCCTTGGCCTGCTGAACGTCGGTCAGGGTCACCTGACGCACAGAGTACTTGTCCTCGGTGTCCTGAAGCTGTTTGCGCAGCCACGCCTCGCCGCCAAGGCTGATACGGAGAATCTCGCGGTCGCGGCGCACCGTGACATAGGCGTTCGTCACCCGGACCAGCAGATCCATCTCGATCCGACGCAGGCTTTCGCGCGACGCCTTGATCTTGGCCTCAACGCCTTCCAACCGCGCCGCGTAACGGCCGTTGGTGTAGAGCGATTGCGACAGACCGAGCTGGTTCACTTGGCTCGCCGCCTCCAAGCCCAGGGGCTTGTTGCTGCCAAACGGGGTCGTGCTCGGCCCCTTCAGATAACCGTAGACTTCCGCGACCTGGGCGTTGGCCTGAAGGCCGTAGGCGGCGCGGGCCTGGGTGTAGTTCTCGTCGAGCGCGCGCAGGGCGGCGCGCTGAGCCTGGATGTTCGGATTGCTCTGGTAAGCGGCGGTGATCGCGTCCGCCAGCGTCTCGGCGCTCGCAACCTGAGCGCCGCCGGCGATCGCGCAAGCCGCGACGAGACCGATCACGGACGCCCGGAGGGACAGGGTTTTAGCAAACACTCGCATTTCCTAGACTTCCGGCGCAGGACCGACTTAGGGCCTTCAACCTAATATTTGTGGCTTAATCAAGAAGACGACGGACCGTCTCTTCCCATGTGACATTCTTGTCGCGCCAAAGATCGCGCGCCGCCTTGCCCAGCGATATCGCCCGCCCCTGGTCTGCGGTCAAACCGTCGAGGGCGTCGGCCAGGGCCTGCGGCGTCGGCTCGGCGACCGCGCCGGTGTCGGCGCTGACGATCTCCAGCAGCCCGCCGGAGTCGGTCACGGTCAGAACGGCCTTGCCGGCGGCGAAGGCCTCCATCGTCACATAGCCCACGCTGTCTTCGTCGAACGGCAGATAGGCGCAGATCAGGGCGCCGTTGGCCCAGCGGGCGATGTCTTCGCGCGGATGGAAGCCAAAACGCAGGTCAACCCGATCCTTCAGGTCCAGATCCTCGACCAGCTTGGTCAGGCGGTCGGCATAGGCCTGGTTCTCCGGCGGCCCGGCGATCACCAGACGCAGGCTGCCCGGCAGCAGCGCCAGGGCCTCGATCAGAAGGTGCTGGCGCTTGCCGGCCGCGACCCGGCCACCCGCGAAGATGTAGTCGCCATGGTCGCCGCCGGTGAACAGCTCACCGTCGTTCAGCGGCGGATAGAGCACCTCGCTGCTGACGCCGTTGAACTTCATCAGACGGTTCTGGGTGACGGGCGAGTTGCAGTAGATCTTGCGGCACTCGGCGAAGCAGGCGTTGTCCGCAGCGTGGATCGCCGCCTTCACCGCCCTGCCCGTGTCGTCGAAATCCAGATGGCTTTGGCCAGCTTCCGACAGGTCATAAGCTTGGCGGAACTGATGTAACAGCCACAGCACCTTCTGGTGGTGCGGGATCAGGTAAGCCGGGAACTTGAGGCCGATCACGCGATCGACATTGTAGAGCCGCATGCCCTTGGAGATCAGCATCTCCTCGATCAGGCGCTCGGCGGGCTCCCAGGTGAACGGGACACGGACAAGCTCGGACTGAACCCCGGGCGTGGCGTTCAGGCGGCGGACCAGATGGTCGGCCAGCTCCTCGGCGCCGCCGCGCTGGAACGGGGCGGCGTTGTTGACGACCAGAACCTTCATGTGGGCGTTCTCATGAGGTCAGGCGCTCCACCACGGTGCTCCAGTCGATCTTCATCTCGGCGAGACGGTTCAGCGACGCCGTCCCCATCTTGGCGACGGCCTGCTTGTCGGCGTGCAGGCGGTCAAACTGCTCGGCCAAGGCCCGCGGGTCGGGCGCGCTGATCAGGCCGTTGCGGCCGTGCTCGACCAGCTCCAGCACCCCGCCGGAGTCGGTCGTCGTAATCACCGGCTTGCGGGCGTGGGCGCCTTCCAGCGAGGGATAGCCGTAGCTGTCCTCGTCCTTGGGCAGATAGGCCACGGCCAAGGCCTGCTTGAGCATATCGGCCTTCTCGTCCTCGCTGATCCAGCGATCTTCGAGGATAACCCGGTCGGCCACGCCCAGGTCTTGGGTCATCTTCACCAGCTGGCGGCCGTACTCTGGACTGGACGCCGTACCCGCCAGACGCAGCTTCACGCCGGTCTTCACGTACTGCATGGCCTCGATCATCAGCGCCTGGCGCTTGTGCGGCTCCAGCCGAGAGATGGCGACGATCTCATCGCCATAGCCGGTGTGGCTGAAGCGTTCGGGCTGGTAGATCGGCGGGTAAAGCGGCGTGGCGTCCAGGCCGTTGAAGGCCTTCAAACGGTCGGCCACCACCTGGGAGTTGGTGAACACCGCCCGCGCCTCGGAAATCGCCTGGGTGTCCAGCGCGCGGAGATTGTCGCGAACGGCGCGGTAGTGCGCGTCGTCAGGCATGCCGCGATAGGGCGTGTCCCAAAGGTCGTAGAAGGTGCGGATATGGTGGATGAACCACAGCACCTTGTTCGGGTGGTCCACCACATAGGCCGGCGGCCGGAAGCAGATCACCCGGTCGCACCACTGCGTCAGGTCCATCATCCGCCAGGCGGCGATCTGGTGCAGGATCTCGTTTGGATCGTCGACAAACGGCAGATAGAAGCGCTCGACCTCGTGGCCGGCCTCGACCAGCTTTTCCTCGAGCCACTCGACGATGAAGCGCGCCCCGCCGTTGATGAACGGCACGATCGAGGACAGCAGGACGATGCGCATCGGCTAAACCAGCACCTGGTCGAGCGCCGCGACGACGCGGTCGATGTCGGCCTCGCTCAGCCCGGCGTGGGTCGGCAGATTCAGGCCATCCGCGCCGCAGGCTTCGGCGACCTTCAGATCGTCCGTGGCCAGATGGGCGTAAGGCGGCATGATGTGCATCGGATGGAAGACCGGGCGGCTTTCGATGCCCATCGCTTCAAGGTCCTTGATGACCTGGTCGCGGGACGTCGAAAGGCCCTCGCCCAGACGGACGGTGTACATCCAGAACACGTGACGGCCGGTCGGCTCGACGTGCGGCTTGATCACCCGGTTGCCCAGGCGCGCCAGCTTTTCCTCGTACCAGGCCACGACCTTTTCGCGCGCGGCGAGATGCGCGTCGACCCGTTCAAGCTGCGCCAGGCCGATCGCCGCCTGGATGTTGGTCATGCGGTAGTTGAAGCCGACGACCGGGAACCAGTAGCGGCGGTTTGGATCCATGCCCTGGCTACGATACAGGCGCATCACACGCGCCAGTTCGTCGTCATTGGTCGTGATCATCCCGCCCTCGCCGGTGGTGATGATCTTGTTGCCGAAGAAGCTGAAGGTCGCGCAGTCGCCCAACGAACCGGACATCTTGCCCTTGTAGGACGCGCCGACGGCCTCGGCGGCGTCTTCGATCACCATCAGGCCGTGCTTCTTGGCGATCTCCAGGATCGGGTCCATGTCGGCGACCTGGCCGTACAGGTGAACCGGCATGATGGCCTTGGTGCGCGGCGTGATCTTGGCTTCGATCAGCGCGGGGTCGATGTTGAAGGTGCGCGGATCGTTGTCGACCAGCACCACCGTGCCGCCGCAATAGGTCACGGCGTTGCACGAGGCGATATAGGTCAGGCTGGGGATGATCACCTCGTCGCCCGGCCCGATGCCCATCGCGACCAGCGCCAGGTGCAAGGCCGTCGTGCCGTTGTTGCAGGCGATCGCATGCTTGACGCCGCAATAGTCGGCGAAGGCGCGCTCGAAATCGGTGATGAAGCGGCCGGCCGACGAGATCCAGGTCGAGTCCAGGCACTCCAGCACATAATCGCGCTCGTTGCCGTCGAGGCGCGGCGCGGCGACGGAAATGCGCGGCAGGTCACTCACGAACGGTCTCCTTTGATCTTGGCCGGCACGCCGATCGCGAGGACCGCGTCCGGAAGGTCGCGCACGACGACGCCCCCGGCGCCGACGATCGTATCGGCGCCGATCAACACACCAGGTATGGCCCGGGCGCCCACGCCGAGAAAAGCCCGTTCCCCCACGGTCACCCCCCCGGCCAAAGCCGAGGCGGGCCCCAGATGGCAGGCCTCGGCCAGCCGGCAGTCATGATCCACGACGGCGCCGGTATTGAGGATCGCCAGATCGTCGACCCGGGTCTCGGCGTTGATCGCGACACCCGCCATCACTGCTATCCCCTCGCCCAAGCGCGCGCTCGGCGACACGACCGCCGAAGGATGGATGGCGTTGACCAGCGAAAACCCCTGCTCCCGCGCCTTGCGCCCCAGCTTCTGGCGAAGCCGGTTGTCGCCGATCGCCACGAACAGCCTGGACAGCCCCTGCTCGCGCAGCCCCGGCAGCGCCAGATCGTCGCCCACCACCGGAACGCCCAGAACCTGGCGCGGCGTCGGGTCGGCGTCGACGATCGCCGCCACCGGCTCCCCGCATGCCCGCAAGCTCTCGATGACCACCTTGGCGTGGCCGCCGCCGCCGATGATGACGACGCCCCCGATGTCGAGGGTTGAGCTCATCAGTTGCGCGTGCGCCGTGCGATGTCGGCGTCGACCATTTCGGCGATCATCTCTTGCATGGTCGTCTTCGGCTCCCAGCCCAGCTTGGCCTTGGCCTTGGCCGGATCGCCCAGCAGGAGGTCCACTTCAGCAGGGCGCAGGAACTTCGGATTGACCGTCACATGGTCCTGATAATTCAGGCCGACGTGGGCGAAGGCCACTTCGCACATCTGGCGAACAGTCCAGGTCTTGCCGGTCGCGACGACGTAGTCGTCCGGCGTCTCCTGCTGCAGCATCAGCCACATGGCCTCGACATAGTCCTTGGCGTGGCCCCAGTCGCGCTGGGCGTCGAGGTTGCCGAGGTCGACGGTCTTCTGCTGGCCCAGCTTGATGGCCGCCACCGCATCGGTGACCTTGCGGGTCACGAACTCGATGCCGCGCAGCGGGCTCTCGTGATTGAACAGAATGCCGGCCGAGGCGTGCAGGCCGAAGCTCTCGCGGTAGTTCACCGTCATCCAGTGGGCGTAGAGCTTGGCCACGGCATAGGGCGAGCGCGGATAGAACGGCGTCGTCTCCGACTGGATCGGATGCTGCACCAGACCATACATCTCAGACGACGAGGCCTGGTAGAATCGGGCCTGCGGGCATTCGAGGCGCACGGCTTCCAGCATGTTGGTCGTGCCGAGGCCCGTCACCGAACCGGTCAGGTGCGGCTGGTCCCACGAAGCGCCGACAAAGCTCTGGGCGGCGAGGTTGTAGACCTCGTCGGGCTGCAGGCGGCGCACCAGGCGCGCGAGGCCGCCGGCGTCCAGCAGGTCGCCCAGCTCGAACTGGATGTCGTCATACACGCCGATCCAGCGCAGGCGGTCGCCGATCACGTCAGCCGAAGCCGAGCGCCGCAGCATGCCGTGGACGGTGTAGCCCTTCTCCAGCAGCAGCTTGGCGAGGTACGCCCCGTCCTGACCGGTCACACCGGTGATCAAAGCCGTCTTAGCCATGCGTCTTCGCCGACTCCAGTAACAACGAAGGGTCCTGACTACACTATTGCCCGCGAATGGAAAGCAGCGCCGGCGATTTTCCATCGCCGACGCCGCTCATCCGAAAAGCATGGGAAATCAGGCTGTTGAAATCCCGAAACTACTCCTCGCGCATCGTGGTGCGCAGGGTGTCCCGCAGCGGCGAGAACAGGTACTGCAGCACGGTGCGCTCGCCGGTCGGGACGATCACCTGAGCTGGCATGCCGGCGGTGACGCGGCTGCGCAGGTTCGGCGGCAACTGCTTGATGTCCACCGTCACGACGCCGAGGAAGTACGACACCTTGCCCTCCGGATCGGTCAGGCGGTCGTGCGAGATCGAGATGATCTTGCCGTTCAGGATCGGCACCTCGCGCGAGTGGAACGACGGCAGGCGCACCTCGGTGACCATGCCCTCGTGGATGTTGTCGACGTCGGTCGGCGCGAACTGGGCGTGGATCTCGAAGCTGCGCTCGTCCGGCGCGATGTCGACCAGCGCTTCGGCCGGACGCACCACGGCGCCTTCGGTGAAGAAGCGCAGGGCCTGGGCCACGCCGTTCACCGGCGAGACGATGTTGACGCGGCGCTGGGCGTCGGCGGCGACGACTTCGCGTTCGCTGACCTCGGCCAGCTTGACGCGGGTCTCGGCGATCGCCTCGCTGACCTGTTCGAAGAACTGCTGGCGGATCTGGCGGATCTTCAGCTGGGTCTCGCCCATGCCCTGGACGGCCTTGGCGCGGTCGGCGGTGAGCTTGCCGATGGCGCCCGACAGCGAGGCCTGCTCGCGCTCAAGCGCCAGCAGGCGCGGCCGGGGCACCAGGCCCTTGTCGTAGATCTTGCGCAGGTCGCCCAGCTCGTCCTGGATGAAGCCGAGTTGCTCCTTCAGGCCTTGGATCTGGCGGTCAATGCCGTCGATCTCGCTCTTGAACTGGTCGCGCTGGGCGTTGAACAGGTCGATCTGGCCCTGGATGGTCTGGCGGCGCTCGATGAACTGCGACTGTTCGTCGGCCAGGGCGCGGGCCACCACCGGATCGGCGCGCTGGGTCAGGAGCTCGGTCGGGAAGCTGATGGTCGGACGCTGGTCACGCTCGGCGACCAAGCGGGCCTCGAGGGCGCGGAAGGCCACGTACTGGGCGCGGGTGATGCCGGCCGCGGCGTTCACCTGGGTCGGGTCCAGCTGGAACAGCACCTGCCCGGCCTTCACCCGCTCGCCTTCGCGCACGAGGATCTTGCTGAGCATGCCGCCTTCCAGGTGCTGGATGGTCTTGCGATTGGCGGTGGTGGTGACGACGCCGTTGGCGATCACGGCGCTGTCCAGCGGCGCGAAGGCGGCCCAACCCAGGACCCCCACGAAGGTGAAGGCGATGACGGCATAGCCGATGCGGGCGATGCCCTTGTAGTTGTCGGTCGGACGCTTGATCTGAGCGGGCTTCATGTGAGCTTGAGCCTAAGAGGCGCCAAGGAACCGGCGCCGGTAAAACGGGGAATGGCGGACGTCACGCGCGCTGCGGCGCGGGGATCGGCGGCTGGGGCGGCTGGGGCGGTTGCGCGCCCATCAGCTTGGCCAGCATGACGTCCCGTTCGCCGAAGTCCGAGATCACCCCCTGATTGATGACCATGATGTAGTCCGCCTGGCTCAGGATGTTGACCTTGTGCGTGGCGAACACGACCGTGCGGCCGGCGGCCTTCAGCTTGGCCATGGCCTGGGTCAGGGCCGCCTCGCCCACCTGGTCGAGGCTGGCGTTCGGTTCGTCCAGCACGATCAGCGCCGGCTGGCGGAACAGCGCGCGGGCCAGGGCCAGGCGCTGGCGCTGGCCGCCCGAGAGCGAGGCGCCGCCTTCGCCGATGGCGGTGTCGTAGCCGTCGGGCAGAGCCTGGATCATCTCGTGGACGCCGGCCATCTTGGCGGCCTCGATCACGTCATTGGCCTCGAACTCGCCGAAGCGGGCGATGTTCTGGGCGACGGTGCCCGAGAACAGCTCGATGTCCTGCGGCAGGTAGCCGATGTGACGGCCCAGCTTTTCGGGGTCCCACTGGCGCAGGTCGTAGCCGTCAAGACGGATGACGCCCGCCGCGCACGGCCACACGCCGACGATGCCGCGCAGCAGCGAGGACTTGCCCGCCGCGCTGGGGCCGACGATGGCCAGGGCCGTGCCGGCGTCGAGGCGGAAGCTGGCCTGGCGCATGGTCGGGGCCTGGGCGCCGGGCGGGATGATCGAGGCGGCCTCGGCCGACAGGATCCCGCGCGGTTCGGGCAGGTCCATGTGGTCGGTGCGGTCGGCGTCGGCGCGGAGCATGGCCTGCAGGCGGTCCCACGAGCCGCGGGCGCCGATGAAGCCCTTCCACTGACCGATGGCGCCTTCGATGGGGGCGAGCGCGCGGCCCACCAGGATCGAGCCGGCGATCATCGAACCGGGCGAGATCTCGCCCTTGATGGCCAGATAGGCGCCGCCGCCCAGGATCAGGGTCTGGACGATCTGGCGGAACACCTTGATGCCCGACATCACCGCGCCGCCGGCGTCGCTGGCGGCGGCCTGCCAGGCCACCTGCTCGTCACGACGCACGCGCCAGCGGGCCTGAAGTCCGCCCCACATGCCCATGGCCTTCATGACCTCGGCGTTGCGCAGCGTCGCGCTGGCGTCGTTCTGGGCGGCGATCGACGACATGGTGGCCAGCGTCACCGGGTTGTTGGTGGCCCGGTCGTTCATCACCGCCAGGCCGAAGGTGATGATGCTGGCGATGATGGCCAGGACGCCGAAGAACGGGTGCAGCATCCACGAAACGATGATGAACACCGGTGTCCAGGGCGCGTCGCAGAAGGCGATCAGGCCGCCGGTCATGAACTCGCGCACGGAGTCCATGTCGCGGAACGCCTGGGCGCCGGAACCGCGCTTGTTCAGGGTGGAGTCGAGCACCGACTTGAAGATCGGGTCGCGGGCCATGGCGTCGAACTTGAGCCCGCCGCGCACCAGCACCTGAGTCCGCAGCGCTTCCAGCGCGCCGTAAATCAGGAACAGGAAGATGCAGATCAGGGTCAGGACGACCAGGGTCGACACGTTGCGGCTGCTGAGCACGCGGTCATAGACCTGCAGCATGTAGAGCGGACTGACCAGGGCCAGGATGTTGATGAAGAAGCTGAACACCATGGCCGCGATCAGGGCGGGCCGCATGGCCACCACGGCCTGGTCGAGGATGGTGGGCTTATCGACGCGACGGGAGAAAATCATGCGCTGCTTTCGAGACGGCGACCGCTTCGGCGCCGCTTACGTTTGATCGGGGCTGTTCATCACGCAAATGTGGCGGGATAGCGCCCGCCCGCCGCTAAATCACAGTTTGTGACAAGCGACAAGCCGCCGGGCGTTTGCGCGCGAGCCGCGCGTCGCCCACTCCCCTGAGACGCGACCCTTCCCGCATAAAAAGACCCCGCCGTTCCGAGGAACGACGGGGTCCGATAGTCCGGCTCGGGCCGAAGCCCGAGCCGTTCCTGGTTGCCGATTAGGCGCCCAGGGTGAAGTTCGCAGCGCCGAGCGCGCCAACGGCGATGCCGTTGAACGTGCCGATCAGAGCGATTTCGGTCGACGCCAGGGTCGTGTCACCGTTGTTGGTGAAGGCGTACAGGTAGGCGTTACCAGCGTCATAGGCCACGATGTAGCCGACTTGGTTGGCAACGACCGTGATGGCGCCGGTGTTGTTGATCAGCGCCGCACCGTCGGTCGAGGTGCCGATCACGTTCACCGCACCGCCGAGGTCGACGTTGACGACAGTGACGTCAGCCGTGTTGCTGGCCGTGAAGGCGCCGGCGGTGCCGACGACTTGCAGGACCGGCTGAGCGGCAGCGGCCGTACCAGCGTCCGTCTGGGTGACGTCCAGCTGGATCTTGTCGTTGGCGACCAGGAAGTTGTTCACGACGTCGCGGTTAGCCGCAGCGACGATACCAACACCACCAGCGTCGCTGAAGATGATGGTGTCGGCCGAGGCCGTAGCAGCGTTCAGCGTGAAGGTGTCCACGCCGTCGCCGCCCGTCACGGTCACGGCGCCCGAACCGGTCACGGTCAGGGTGTCGTTATCCGCGCCGGCGACGAAGGTGACGGCGCCCGACGACGAAACGGTCAGCGAGTCAGCACCGGCGTTGCCGTTGACGGTGGCCGTGGCCGTGCCGCTGACGGTGACGGTGTCAGCAGCCGAACCGCCGTTGTAGGTGTTGGTGCCGGTGGCCGCCAGGGTCGCCGTCGTCGCGTTGTTCGACGCGGTGACGGTTTGGTTGCCCGTGCCGGTGCCGTTGAAGGTACCAGCGGCGCCCAGGGTGTACGCACCCGCAACGCTCACGTTGTGAACGGCGCCGACGGTGGCGGCGAAGGTCAGCGTGTTGACCGTTTGAGCGGCCGTCACGTTGACGGTTTCGAAGCCGGTGCCGCCCAGGGTGACGTTACCGCCAGCCGTCAGGTCAGCCGTCAGGTTCAGGACGTCAGCAGCGCCGTTGGCGGTGATGGCGCCAGCCTTGGCGTTGGTGTCGACCTGGAACGTGGTGTTGTTGGCGGCCAGGGTCGTGAACAGGGTGTTCGTGACCGTGGTGTCAACGAGGTTCACCGTACCAGCGTTCGTCACGTTGATGGTGAAGTTGTTACCACCAGCCGTGCGAGCAACCGTCGTCATGGCGTCCAGCTTCGCAGCCGTCGTGTTGACCACCATCGTGCCGTTGGTGGTGTCGGCGTTCAGCGTAGCGATGCCCGAACCCAGACCGTCCGAGTTGGCGGTAGCGCCACCTTGAACCACAACGTTACCAGCGGCTTGACCCAGGTTCACGACTTCGAAGTTCGAAGCCTTCGTCAGGTCCAGCGTACCAGCGGCGATGCCGTTGGCCAGCGTCAGGGTGTCGATATCGGCCGCGGCCGTACCGATGCCCGTGCCGCCGCCGTCGAACGAAGCGCCAGTGGCTTCGATCTGAGCCTTCGAGACGCCCGTCAGGGTGTCAGCACCAGCGCCCAGAGCGACAGCGCCGCCCGTGGCGAAGTTGGTGAAGGTGACGGTGTCGTTGCCGGTGCCGCCCGTGATGTTCTTGATGGTCGAGGCCGCAGCGGCCGACACGGTGTTCGCGCCGTTCGCCAGGGTCAGACCTTCGAAGTTCGTCACGGTCGCCGCGATGGAGACAGTGCCGGCGTCGGAGATAACCAGAACGTCGTTGGTGCCAGCGGCAGCGTTGATGCCCACGGCGCCGTTCAGGTTGGCGATCGTGGTGGTCACGGTGTCGTTGTCGTTCGTGGTGACGCCGGTGGCGCCCGTCTGGGTCGTCAGGTTCACGTTGGCCGCCAGGGCGTTCAGCGTGATCGAGTTACCCGTCAGGCCCAGGCTCAGATCACCAGCGGTGATCGTGCTGTTGCCGGTCAGAATGATACGGAAATCGCTCTGGTCCAGCTGGCCGTTCGAGTCGAGGTCGACCCACAGGGTGTTGGTGTCGGCTTGGAACACGGCTTGGACGCCGTCGATCGCGGTCGTCAGAGCGCCCTGAGCCAGAGCGAACGACGAACGAACGCCAACGAACTGGGTGCCCGACGTCAGGCCGAGACCGATCAGGTCCAGCTTGTCGGTGCCCGACACGAAGTCGGTGATGGTGTCGGTCGACTTGTCGGTCGACTGAGCCAGCGCCGTGTAGATCACGGTGTCGGCGCCAGCGCCGAGAGTGATCGTGTCGCCGCCGGTGGCGGTGCCCGAGTTGGTGACAACCAGACGGTCAGCGCCCGAACCCAGCTTGATCGTCGCGCCGCCAACGGCGGTCGTGATCGTGGTGGCGGTGAAGTCGATCTTACCCGTGACGGTCGAAGCGTCGAAGCTGGTCAGAGCCGCGCCACCGACAGCGCCGGTGAACGTGACATTGGCGTCGCTGGCCAGCGTGATCGACGTCGCGTTAGCGGCGGTCAGACCAGCCGAGGTCAGGGTGCCTTGACCGGCGACAGCAGCGTCGTCAGCCACGTTGACCTTGATGACATCCCAGTTGGCGGCCGTGATGGCGCCAACAGCGTCAGCGGCGCCGACCTTGTTGATGTTCAGGGTCAGGTTGTCGGCAGCGCCGTTGGTCGCCAGAGCGGCCGACAGGGTTTGACCGACGGTGCCAGCGTCTTGCGAGACCGTGAGGGTCGCACGAGCGTTGGTGATCGTGGTCGCGCCTTGCAGGCTGGCGCCGTTGGCTTGGCCGGTGCTGGTGTAGTTGACGGTGTCGATCGAGGCGAAGTTCGCCAGGTTGACGTTGCCCGTGCCGCCGCCCGAAACTTCGAGGACTTCAACGGCCGTCAGGACGCCGCCGGTGCTGCCGGTGGCCACGGCTTGGCTCAGGACGACCGTATCGGTGCCCGCGCCGCCGTTGAACGAGTCGCCGGTGGCGAAGCCGTTCGAGAAGTCAGCGCGGTCAGCGCCCGTACCACCCGTGACGGTCGCGTTGATGGCGCCCGAGTTGGTCATGACGACGTTGATGCCGCCGGTGTTCTTCGAACCGTCGACCGTGCCGGTGGCGCCGGCGAAGGTCAGGGCGTCGATCTTCACGCCTTGGCCGCCGTCGATGTTGACGGTGGTCAGGGTGTTCGAGTTCAGCGCCGTCAGGTTCGACGTGGCCGAGCCCGAGCCCGTGACGTTGAAGATTTCGACGCCGTTGACGGTCACGGCCGACTTCGAAGCCGTACCAGCCGCTTGAGCCGGGTCGAACACGTTTTCCAGGACCAGGGCCTGGGTCGTGGTCGTGCCGGCGACGACGGCGGCGTTGTAGTTGACGGTCGTGTTGACGGTGGCCGTCGACTGGCTGGTGTTGCGCACGACGATGGTCGCGGCTTCATTCAGGCCGGTCAGGGTCAGGTCGAACGAGCTGTCGTCGTTGACGATGCGCGTAGCGCCGGTGACGCCCGACATGTCGAAGGTGGTGCCGCCAACAGCGCCAGCGCCCGCGTCGCTGGTGATGTTGTAGACTTCGATGCCCGAAGCCTTGAAGCCGGCTTGGTTCACGGCGACGTTGCCGTTCGAGGCGTAGTTCAGGGTGTCGACGCCAGCGCCGCCCGTCAGGCTGTCAGCAGCCGACAGCGTGGTGTTGGTGGCGACGAAGGTGTCAGCGCCAGCAGCGCCGTTCAGCGTGTCAGCAGCCGCGGTCAGCGTCAGGGTTTGAGCAACCGGGCTCACGCCGTAGTTGTCGAACAGGGCGATGCCGCTGGCGTTGTCGGCGGTCAGAGCGCCGTCGTCAGCCAGGTCCTTCACCAGGTTGTTGGCGGCAGTCGCGTACGAGCCGAGGCCAGCGCCGTTGTTGAAGATCGTGGCCTGATAGATGATTTCGCCGACGATGGCGGCCTTGACGGCCAGAGCGACGTCAGCCGCGGCCAGGCCCGGGACGTTCGCCTTCACGAAGGCTTCGTAGTAAGCGACCGAAGCGGGGCTCGACAGGAAGGCCACGGCGTTGGCGACGTTGACGCCAGCGGCGGCAGCGGCGGCGTTGCCAATGATCACGTTGTAGGCGGCGGCGGTGGCGTCAGCGACCGACGACGAACCGTAGGCGGCGGTGAAGCTGGCCTTGGCGGTCGGGTTTTGCAGAGCCAGCGAAACGGCTTGCGCGATGAAGCGGTTTTCGCCGTTCAGGCCGGCTTGGGCGCCCGAACCGACGTAAGCGGCGTTCAGAGCCTTCAGACCAGCGACGCTCGGCGCGAAGCCGAGGAAGAACTGGTACGACTGGACGCTGACGGCCGTCGTGATGTCCGAACCGAGGTCGATGGCCGACTGCAGCGCTTGAGCGTCGCTCAGCGTGCCGGTGGCGTTTTGGTTGGCGATGCTCTGAAGGCCGGTCAGCTGAGCGGCGGTCGGAGCAGTGCCAGCGTTGGCGTTCGTGAAGAACGTCGTCAGCTGGGTCAAAGTGTAAGCCATCTGGCTTGTCTCCCAAAATAAATCCCACACCCCCCTGCGACCGTTTGGCGCGCATGGGAGCAGAGATGCCTATAGAGCAAACGTCATACGTCCACAATACCCGAAATCGCGCCGTACAGCATTTTCATAACCGGTACAGCAAATTGGCTATATAGCGTTCCTTGTACCCCCCCTCGGAATGCGCTATAGGATAATGTGAATTCGCCCGTCGCGCGGGCTGTCTCGCGCGTCGCCCGGCTAGCAAGGCTTTATAATATGTACGGCAACCCACAACGTCGCAGCGCCCCGGAGGTCCAGGACCTTCGCCGCGAAGGCGGTCGATGGCTGAAGGAGATGCGCGAGGCCGCCGGCCTGTCGCAGCGCCAGCTGGCCGCAAAGGTCGGCGCCGACTATTACACCTTCATCTCGCAGCTGGAGACCGGCCGCGGCCGCATTCCGCCGGACCGCTACCGCGACTGGGCGGTGGCCCTGGGCACGCCTGAGCGGGCGTTCGTGCAGGAACTGATGCGGTTTTACGATCCCATCACCTACGAAATCCTGTTCGGCGAAGAATAGTTCGTTTAGGGTGACGTCCGACCGTCCGGGGGGATGGTCGCCTTTTCAACGCGTGGGGAACCGTCCGACGCATGGCCGCACAGGTCCTTTCGTTCTTTCAGCGCGCGCCGCGCATCCAGCCGAGTCACAGCGACTGGACGCAGCAGGAGCTTGCCGAGTTCTACCGCGTGGAGAGCGCGCTGATCCGCGCCGGCATCCGTGTCGGCACCGACCGCGGGATGAGCGACGAGAACGATCCCTGGTTCATCTTCTATCGCGCCGACGACAACGAGGTGGTGATCCACTTCGCCCGCATCGATGGCGAGTACATCATCGCCGGTCCGGCGTATGAAGAAGTCGCGCGCGGCTTCGACTTCAGCGCCCTGGTGCGCAACATGGTGGCGCGCCACCCGCTGATTAAGCGTCCCGAGCGCGGCGACAACGTGTCGATCCACCCGGCCGCCTTGCTGGTGGCGATCGTCGGCACCGCCTTCTTCAAGAGCGGCGAGGCGCGCGCGGCCGAGAGCGGCGCGACGACGTCGGCTCCGACCACGCACCGGCCCACCCTGCTCAGCACCAGCTCGCCGGCCAGCATCACCGGCGGCGTGGCCGCTGCGCCTCAGATCGCCGCCTCCGCCCAGGTGCCGGTCAGCCAAGCCGTGATGATCCTGGCCGCGGCGATGATGGCCGCCGAGATCAAGGTCGACTCGACCAGCCTCGCCCCGGCCGCGCGCGACGCGATCGCCCAAGCGGCGGCGGCGCTGGACTTCAGCGACCACGCCGTCGACGGCACGGTCAACCTGGCGACGCGCTCGGTCGGCACGACGCCGGTCACCGCCCCGGCCCCGACGCCGGCCGAGACGGTGTCGTCGGTGCTGGCGCTGGTGGCGCTGCTGAGCACCCTGCCGACGCCGGAACAGACCTTCGCCCAGGCCGACAACGGCACGGCCGGCGCCGTATCTTCAGTCGGGCTGGAGAGCGCGGCTCAGAACCTGTCGCAGATCGGCCAGTGGACCATCGACGTGCGCTTCGCCGCGAGCGGCTCGGCCGAGGTCGAGGCGGTGCATCTGGTGCGCACCCTGGTGGCCGGCGCCGCGTCGGAGCAGGTGGCGGTGATCCAGGTGGAGAAGCTGCCGCAGATCCTGCTCGACATGATCGAGCGCGGCCCGCACTACAGTGTGACCGCCGATCCGAGCGCGCCGGTCAGCGGCGCGCCCAACACGCCGGCCCCCGCCCCCGCGGTCGAGACGCCGCCTCCGGCGCAGGACAATGCGCCCGCGCCGGTGGACAACGCAGCGCCGACTCCGGTCGACCCGACGCCGCCGCCGGTGTCCGTGGATCCGACCCCCGCGCCCGTCGCACAGCCGAAGCCGGCTCTGCCCGCGTTCAGCGGTTTCGCCAGCCAGGAGCTGGTGAAGCAGTTCGTCGACTACTTCATCGCGCACACCGATCAGGTCTCGATGATGCTGAAGGGCCTGCAGGTCGTGATCTTCGACAGCCGCGTGACGAGCGCGCCCGAGACGATCGACCACATGACGAGCATGACCTTCACCTTCTTCGACGGCAGCTCGGTCAATCTGGTGGGCGCGCAGTCGGCGTTCCTGCACCACGACGGCCTGACCTGAGGCGTCTCGCGCGGGCTTGCGCCGCCGCGCCGTCCGCTATCCCTCGCCTCGCGACCGCGCGCCTGCCATAGTGCGGCCGATCCGGCGTTCACGGTCGGACGCCGTCGCTTCAGTTCACGAGAATCCCCTTGCGTCCGCCCCGCCTTGATCTTGCGATACGTTCCGCCATGGCCCCCGCGCCGTCGTGGAGCGCCGAGGCCGCGCCGTCGGGCGCCAAGCAAGCCCCCTCGCCCGCCGAGACCGCAGCCGCTGCGGCCACGCCGGGCCGTCGCCGGCTGGCCCTCCCTCGCCGGATCGCCGCCAAGCTGTTCGGCCGCGTCGCAGACTATGGGCGGCGGTACCTGCAGGCCCCCGTACTACATGAACTGGGCGAGCAACGCGCGCTGAGCCATGCCTTGCTGGACGAGCTGCGCCATACGCGGCTTCACGTCGTTCAGCTCGAGCGACAACTGGAGGCGCTGGCGATCGAGCACGGCCGATCCGTCTCGGCCCTGGCCGCGCTGGCCAACGGTCATGGCCAGCAGATGACCGCAATGCTGGCGGCGCAGGACGCCCTGGCCTTGCGGCAGGAGCGCATGGCCGAAGAGCAGGGCCAGATCGCCCGGACGCACTCGGAGCGCCTGTTCGCGATCGAGGGGATCGCCGCGACCTCCGTCACCCATCTTGAGACCCTGCCCGCCCTGTTCGGCCCGCGCTTTGACGAGCTTGAGATCAAGCAGCGACCGCTGATCGCCTATGACGACGAGTCGATGGCGATCCGCATGCGCGACGGCTACGTAATGGCGCCGCGCCATCTGCCGACCTTCGTCACCATGCTGGCCAACGCCACCAGCCGTGGCCTCGAGCCGGGCACCGGCGACGTGCTGCGTCGCCTGATCCAGCCGGGCATGGTGGTGGCCGATGTCGGCGCCAATATCGGCCTTCTGACCCTGGTGATGGCCTGGGCGACCGGGCCCAGCGGCCACGTCATCGCCTTCGAGCCCGAGGCCGTGCCGCGCTCCAACCTCGAAAAGATGAAGCATCTCAACGGCCTGTCCTGGGTCGAGGTGCGCGATCAGGCCGTTGGCGAAAGCGCCGGGCGCCTGACGTTCCACGTCAGCGACATCATCGGCCACAGCTCGCTCTACGCCCTGCCCGACGCCGAGGAGGCGCGCACGGTCGAGGTTGAGGTCGTGCGCCTGGACGACGTGGCGCCGGCCCAGCGGCTGGATGTGGTCAAGATCGACGTCGAGGGCGCCGAGCTGGACGTTCTGGCCGGCATGAAGGGCGTGATCGCCAAGAACCCGGATCTGGCCATTGTCGCCGAGTTCGGACCGGAGCACTTGAAGCGCGTCGGCCAGACGCCGGCCCAGTGGTTCAAGGCGTTCGGCGACGCGGGCTTCACCCCCTACATGATCGACGAGACCCGCGGCGATTGCGTGAAGACCAACGCCAAGGCCGCCGCCAAGGTGGTCTCGGCCAATATCGCCTTCGTGCGCGCCGGCGGCGACGCCCAGAAGCGCTTGCTGAACCGCTAGGACCGCCCGATGAAGATCTGCTGGGTGACGCCCTTCGTCCTGCGCTCGTCCATCGGCCGCGTCAGCGCCGAGGTCGCCAAGCAACTCGCCGCGCGCGGGCACGAGGTCGAGATCCTGCGCTGCGAGGACCAGAACGATCCGGCCGAGCCGCTACATCCGACCGCCCTGCCCGTCCACCACTGGCGCAGCTACGATTTGAACCGCCTACGGACCGAGTTCGACGTGGTCGTCGTCAATATCGGCGACAACTATCCCTTCCACGCCGGCGTGTTCGCGATCCTGGACGCCGCGCCGTGCCTGGGGATCTTCCACGACTTCTATATCTACAACCTGTTCTCGGGCTGGCTGTACTACAACGGCCTGGACTACCAGCGTCACGACGCCGAGATCGTGGCCACCTACGGGCCGGCCGCGCAGCCGTACGCCGTGGCCGTGCGCTCGGGCCAGATGCTGGATATGGGCGAGATCGCCAAGCACCTGCCGATGACGGAATGGCTGGCGGGCCGCTGCGAGGCCGCGCTAGCGCACGCCCATTTCTACGCGCCGAAGCTGGAGGCCGTGTGCCTTGGCCCCGTCGCGGTGACGCCGTTGTGCTGCCCCGACCGCGCGACGCCTCCGGGTCCGCCCAAGGCGAAGTCGCAGCTTACCATCACGACCGTCGGGGTGATGAACCCGAACAAGCGGGTCGCCGACGTCATCCAGGCACTGGGCGGGTCGGATACGCTGAAGGCCTGCGTCTACCGCCTGGTCGGCCCGATCTCCGATGAAGAGCGCGCGCGACTGGAAGCGCTCGCCGTCGAGGTCGGCTTTGACAACCTGGTCATCGACGGCGCGGTGGACGATGAAACACTCGACCGACGCCTTGACGAGGCTGACATCATGGTCGCGCTGCGCAAGCCGGTGCTGGAAGGCGCTTCGGGCTCGGCCTGCGAGGGCATGCTGAGCGGTCGGCCGACGGTGGTCGCTCGCGCCGGCTTCTACGGCGAACTGCCCGACGACCTCGTGTTCAAGATCGACGGTGACATCGTGGTCGACGAGCTGCGATCGACGCTGGAGCGACTGGTTTCCGACGACGCCCTGCGGCGCAAAACCGGCAAGGCCGCCCGGGCCTGGGCGCTTGAGACCCTCAACGCCGCGCGATACGCCGAAGCGGTCGAGGCCCTCGCGCAAGCTCAGGTCACCAGCCGCCCGCTACTGGCGGTCGGCCGGCGGATCGGAGGCGAGTTGAAGGCGATGGGCCTGCCGGCGGAAGACCCCGCCGCCGCGCGCATCGGGGCGACCTTGCAGAAGCTCTTCGCCCCCCTGCCGCAATAGAGCGCCTTCGCGTCAGGCGCTCTTGCTGACCGTCGGCGCGCAGTAGTGATCGAGGAACGCCTGGTGCTGCGGCAGGCGTGACACGGCGCCGGCGATGTTGCGTTTCAGGTCGTCCAGCGCCTGTTTCAGCTGCTGCGGCGGCATCATGCGGCCCATGTGGTGATAGGCCCTGGGTATGATCCGCTGCCCCAGCATCACCTGCAGCCAGGAATCGACCTGGAACAGCTCGCCCGGCGCCTGGAAAACATGGCCGCTCTCCTGGAACAGAGCGATCCGGTGGGCCAGGCTGTCGGGGATGTCCATGGTCCGGACGCGGTCCCAGAACGCGCTGTCGGTGCGCTCGGTCACCTTGTAGTGCAGGATGATGAAATCGCGGATCTTCTCGAGTTCGTCGTCGGCCTGTCGGTTGTAGCGATCGATTATCGCCTGGCTGATCCCCCCGAACGGAAACAGCTGCATTAGCCGCGTCACCCCAATCATGATCAGGTGGATGGAGGTCGACTCCAAAGGCTCGACGAAGCCGCTGGAGAGGCCCAGCGCCACGACGTTCTTGTCCCAGGTCTTGCGACGGCGGCCGGTGCGGTAGCGGATCAGACGCGGCGAGATCAGGGTCTCACCCTCGATCTCGCGGGTCAGCATGTCCATCGCCTCGTCGTCCGACATGTGATCGCTGCAATAGACGAGCCCGTTGCCCACGCGATGCTGCAGCGGGATCTTCCAGCGCCAGCCCGCGCCGTGGGCGATGGCGCGGGTATAGGGAACCGCAGGCCCGGTCGAGCGGGTTTGCACCGCCAGCGCGCTGTTGGTCGGCAGCCAGTGGCTCCAGTCCTCATAGCCCGCCTTCAGGGTCTGCTCGATCAGCAGCCCCCGGAAGCCCGTGCAGTCGATGAAGAGGTCGCCCTCGACCACCTGGCCGGACTCCATGACCAGGGCGTCGACGAAGCCGTCCGTTTCCCGCTGGCGAACGCTGGCGATCTTGCCTTCGACACGGCGGACGCCATCAGCCTCGGCCATGCGGCGCAGGAACTGCCCATAGAGGCCGGCGTCCAGGTGGTAGGCATAGTTCAGCGGGCTCTCCTCGCCCGTGTAGAACCGCTGGGCCTCGGCCGCCTTCAGCTCGAAGCAGTAGTCGCCCAGATCGCCGCCGAACCCCTGAGCCACGGCCTGCAGCCAGAAGTGATGGAAGCCGCCCATCCAGGTGGATTTGCCGACCTGACCGAACGAGTGGATGTAGCGGTCACCGATCTCGCCCCAGTTCTCGAACGAGATGCCGAGCTTGAAGGTCGCCTGGGTGGCCCGCATGAACTCGGCTTCGTCAATCCCCAGCAGCGCATTGAAGGTCCGCGCCGTGGGAATCGTCGACTCCCCCACCCCGACGGTGCCGATGTCTTCGGACTCCACCAGGGTGATATCCAGCAGCGAACCCAGTTGCCGACCTAGCGCTGCGGCGGCCATCCAGCCGGCCGTGCCGCCGCCAGCGATCACCACCTTGCGGATCCGTTGGGACTCCATGGCTTCCTCTTCTCTGGACATGGCTATCGGTTCAGCCGGTCGATCAGCCAGGCGCGCAGGCGTCGGGCCTTGAGGTCGTCGAGCGGCCCCAGCGGACCGCGCGCCGTCTCGGGCAGATGCGCGCCGGCCCGCTCACCGGGGCCGAACACATAGTAGTCGAACAGGGCCTTCCAGCCCTGCTTCTCGAAATCTGGCCGGTCGCGCAGGCTGAGCAGGCCGTGCAGCAGCGTCGTCATCGGCGTGTCGACAAAGGCCGGCGTGGTGTTCCACCAGTAGTTCATCAGCACGTTGAACTGGCCCAACGCCTCGACCTGGTGCCACCACAGCGCCGGATAGACCAGCACGTCGCCCGGCTCCATCTCGGCGACCTGGGCGCTGGCCAGCGCCTCGCGAAACAGCGGGTGGCGGTCGAAATCCGGCTTTTCGAAGTCGACCATGCTGACGACCTGACCGCCCGGCGTCGGCTCCAGCGGGCCGGGGTAGAGGTTGCCCGCCTGGTCGGGCGGAAACAGCGTGAAGCGCCGGCGGCCCACCGCGCAGACGGCGATGTTGTTGGACATGTCGTAATGGGCGGCCGCCACGGTCCGGTTGCCGATCCAGATTCCCGCCATGGGCGGCTGCGGACCATAGACCTCGGGGCCCAGGCCCAGATCGTTTTCGGCCTTCAGGCCTGGAAAATAGGCGTCGAGATCGGTCGAGCCGATGTAGATCGACGGGGCGTCGTGCTGGTCCTCGGCGGCCTCGATCCGCCGCAGAAAGTCCTCAAGCGTCGCGCGTTCGGCCTTGAAGTTCAGGCCCGTCAACGTCTCGTCATAGAAGAAGCGGCCCTTGATGCCGGGGTCGCCCGTATAGCCCACGACCGGGACGCCGCGATCATGGACGCAGATATAGTCGCGGGCGGCTTGTGAAGATTGAAGCCCGGCCTGGACGATCGGCCAGTGACACGCCAGGCCTTTGAACAGCATCGGCGTCTGTCCGGCCAGGACGGCGTCGAACGGGATCTCGGCCGGCGTCGCGACCTTGACCTCCAGCGTCCGCTTCGCCGTCAGCGCGATCATGCCAAGCTGGCCCGGCGCCGGTTCTTGCGAGCGATCAGGTCCTCGATATTGCCCATCGATGAGACGATCCACTGCGCGGCGCGCAACAGCCCGGACTGATGAAGCCGCTCCAGGGCCTCGCCGGTCATCGCGTTGAGCCGATCCGGCGCGATCGTGAAGACATCGGGGACGTCGTAGCTGGCGTGATCATCGAGCTTGATCTCGATGTCGATCGGCTCGATCAGGCCGTACTGCTCGAACGCCGCGAACATCGGATCGGCGATCTCCAGCCCGTCATGAATCTGGCCCAGGGTCTGGCTGACGCTCTGAAGATAGGGCGAATTGCCCCCTGCCGGCAGGAACAGGCGCTCTCCGTCCGTTCGGCTCACACGCGGGTGATCGAGGTCGACATGGATCATCGGCCGCGGCTGACCACCAAGCGCATCTCGCTGCAAGGCGATCGAGAAGGGTCCGCGACGCTGCACGGCCGGGATGTAGCGCGCGTTCCAGCCGGTCTCGTCGAGAAAGAGGTTTTCGTCGCGGTCCAGGCCCAGCAGCGCCACGGCCTGGTAGGCGCCCGATGGGTCCTTGCGGATCAGGATCGGATATTCGCGCTGCGCGGCTTCGAACTCGGTCGGCAGCAGCAGGGTCTGGTTGACGCCGTCGCCGAAGTCGACGCCGTGGGCGGCGATCACCCGCAGATCAGCATGATCGACATTGTTGAGAAGCACACGGTTCATGAACGCCCACCCACGCTGAATACGCTCACTTCAAAGGAAGAAAGGGGCCGCCGCAAGCGGCGACCCCATCCTGACTTCCGGTCCCGAGATTAGAAGCGGTAGCGCGCGCCAAGCAGGATCCGGCGATCCAGCTCTTGGGCGAACCACAGCTCGTTCTCGTCGCGAGCATAGGTGCGCAGGCTTTCCTTGGTCAGGTTGATGCCTTCCAGCGAGATCGCCAGCTTCGGCGTCACGTCGTAGCTGACGCTGATGTCTAGCTGGCCGAACGGCGCGGTGTAGACGGGGTTCCGCGAGCCGCCACGGTTGGTGGCCGCCAGGAACTTGTCACGCCAGTTGTAGGCGACCCGGGCCGAGATCCCGTTCTTGTCGTAGATCAGGGTGGCGTTGGCCGTGTCCGACAGACCCAGCAACGCGAACTGATCTTGCGACGGGTTCGCGCCGTTGTCGAAGCTCACGTCGCCCCGCACCATCGTGTACGCCCCCGACACACCAAAGCCGGTGTCGCCGAAGAAGTGCTGGGCGGCGATTTCGAAGCCGTGGATCTTGCCGGTCCGGTTGTTGATCGGCTTGGAGACCTGGAAGTTGAACAGCGGATCGGTGCTGTTGGGCGAAATGTCGACCGCCGCCAGGATCTGGTCCACGAAGGCCTGGTTCAGGTCACCCGTGACGCCGCGGTTGGCCTGGAACTGGGCCTGGGCCGCGGCCGCCGAACCGGTGGTCTGCAGCAGGGCCGTCATCGTGAACAGGTTCACGTCGGTCTGGTCGGCGCCGATCGCCGTCAGGATCGCCTTGGCGGTCCCCGAACGGGTGCCCGCCGCACCGGAGCTGACGTCACGCAGGCCGAACAGGTTTTGCGAAACGGTGCCGGTGCCGACGAAATTGTTCACGCGCTTCTCGAAGAAGCCGGCCGTGATGTAGCTGCTGGGTTTGTAGTACCACTCGAGCGAGACGTCGAAGTTGTCCGAGATCAGCGGCTCCAGGTCCGGGTTGCCGCTGGTGCCGAGCGGAATGGCGCCGTTGGACACCGGACGGTTGGGCGTACCCGCCGTCTGAGCGGCGAACAGGTTGCCGTAGTCCGGACGCGCGATCGTGCGGCTGAACGAGAAGCGACCGACGAGGTTCTCGCGGAGGTCGACGCTGAAATCCAGGGCCGGCAGCAGGTTGGAGTACTTGCCCTTGCCCGCCAGCGGCGCATAGGTCGCCGAGGTGTCGAGACGGAAGTCGTTGTCCGCCGTCCAGACGATCGCGCTAGGCGTACGGATCAGCGACGTCGAGGTGACCTCGGTCTCTTCATAGCGGACGCCCGTCACCAGGGTGGCCGGCATGCCGCCCAGTTCCGACTTCCAGGTCACCTGGGCGTAACCGGCCAGGATGTCCTCGTCGACGCGGTTGTTGGCTTGCCCCGTGATCGACACGGCGTTGCCCCGGGCGACATAGGCCTTCGACATCGCGTTGTAGAGGTCGATGGCGTCCGCGCGGAACGACACCAGGCCGGCGCCGCTCTGCTTCAGGTCGAACTCGTTGAACTGGCAGGCCATGCAGAAGGCCTTGACCAGGCCCGGGGCGAACTGAGCCACGTCGCGCGGGTTCGAGATGCCCCAGCTGCCCAGGTCCTGCTGCGTCGAGCTGCCCGCCTGAACCATCTTCGACGTACGGTAGTTGAAACCGAAGTCGAAGCGGCTGCCGTTGTCGTCGAGGTCATAGGTGACGTCGGCGCGGATTTCCTTGATCTCGTGCTGCTGGCTGTTGGTCCAGGTGCGGGCCACCTGGCTGCCCAGGTCGCCCACATCCAGGGCGCCGTTGCCGTTGCCGCGCGGGGCCGCGTCGTTGATCGTGATCGACTGGACCGGAACCTTGCCGCTGTAGTCCACCGAGTGCGACGAAACGATCGGCGCGCCGATGGAAACGGTGGTCGAGCTGGTGCCGTTCGACGAGTGCGGACCGGAGTCGGCCTTCGAGATATGGCCGTCCAGCTTGACGCGCAGGCGGTCGGACAGATCCCACTCGGCGCTCAGGCCGTAGGACTTCAGGGTGTCTTCGTTGCTGCGATACTGCTGCTCGAAGCCCATGTCCTTGGTGCCGCTCAGTTGTTCCTGCAGCAGCACGGCGGTCGCGACGACGGGGTTGTTGTCGAAGGTGACCTTGTCGAACGGACGGTTGAACCAGTTGGTGCTGTCGTTACGGCGTTCGAAGGACTTGTTCACCGCATAGAGCACGTCGGCCGTAACCGTGAAGTTCTCGGTCGGGCGATACTGCGCCGTGAGCTGGCCGTTGATCCGCTCGCGCTCGCCTTGCGAGAAGTGGTAGCGGCTGTCGTTCGGGATCGCGACGAGGGTCGAACCGCTGGACGGCGCGTTTGTGATCTGCGTCGCGCCGCCGTTGCGGACAAAGCCGTTGGCCGGGTTGATGAAGTCGGCGTAGGTGCGGATGTTCCAGTCGTTCGAGGTGACGCTGCGGCTGGTGAAGTCGCGCTTCTGATAGGCGCCGAACAGCGCCACGCCGAACTTCTCGCTCTCGTCGGCCCAGTTGAGCAGGCCCGAGACTTCCGGCGTGATCTTGCTGCCGCCGTCGTCGACCTTCTTGTCCATGCTCTGGTCATAGACGGCCTTGACGCCGAGGCTGCCGGTCAGGCCCGGCTTGCCCTCCAGCGGGCGACGGGTCTTGACGTTGATCGCCGCGCCGATGCCGCCCGACGGCACCGCCGCGCGGCCGGTCTTGTAGACTTCCAGCGTAGTGACGCCTTCCGAGGCCAGGTTCGAGAAGTCGAACGAACGGCTGGTGCCGCCGGCGGTGTCGGACGACTGGTCGCCACCGACCGTGGCCACGTTGGCCGTCGGCATCGTGCGGCCGTTCAGGGTGACGAGGTTGAAGCCGCCGCCGAAGCCGCGGACCGTGACCTGCGAGCCTTCGCCGTTGGTCCGGTCGATCGACACGCCGGTGATCCGCTGCAGGGATTCAGCCAGGTTGGTGTCCGGGAACTTGCCCATGTCTTCGGCGGAAATGGCGTCGACGACGCCCGAATTGGTCCGCTTGATCTCGATCGACCGCTCCAGCGACGCGCGGATGCCGGTGATGATGACCTGATCGACGGTGTTGTCTTGAGCCTGCTGGGCCAGCACCGGGCTGGCGAACATGGCCGCCGTGATGGCGACGCACGAGGCAGACGCATGCAAGCGACGAAGCCGCTTCATAGCCGTTCCCCCTAATAAGCCCTCTCTGGGGCGCTGTTTTTGTTACGGTCCGGAAGCATTCCCGGAGCGCTCTTCCCGCTCACGTACGCCAGGCGACACCCCACGCACGAGAGACCAGTTAGCGGTAACATCGGTATCGGATGGCCGCAATGGCCAATTGACAGCGCTAGCAATCTTTTTTCAGCGCAGTTTTCGAGCGTTTTTTTGACGAGGGTGTTGAAAGAACAGGCCCAAAGCGTACGACCTGAGCGCACTTTGTTTTCAGATCCGCGCCTGAGTTGCGCCTCGTTTCGCGGTCGTAACCGATTACACGCGACGAATGTCGCGTGTCGGGCCGTCTTCAGGGGAGAATCCGATCATCAGCCATGACGCGCCAGGACGGCGCGCGGCGGGCTCCACGCGGGTTTGGCTAAAGCCAACCAAGCCAGACAAACAGACTCTGGATTTCTGTGGACTCTACCCGCCCGGGTGCAGGCCCGGGGCTTCCTGGCCGGTGCGCGCGACATACTCGGTGTAGCCGCCGCCGTACTGGTGAACGCCCTCGGGCGTCAGCTCCAGGACCCGATTCGACAGCGCCGCCAGGAAGTGACGGTCGTGCGACACGAAGAGCATCGTCCCTTCGAAATCGGCCAGCGCGGTGACCAGCATCTCCTTGGTCACCATGTCCAGGTGGTTGGTCGGTTCGTCGAGCACCAGCAGATTGGGCGGGTCAAACAGCATCTTGGCCATGACCAGACGCGCCTTCTCGCCGCCGGACAGCACGCGGCAAGGCTTTTCGACGTCGTCCCCCGAGAAGCCGAAACAACCGGCCAAGGTCCGCAAGGCGCCCTGCCCCGCCTGCGGGAACGAGCGCTCCAGCGATTCGAAGATCGTCTCCTCGCCGTCCAGGAGGTCCATCGAGTGCTGGGCGAAGTAGCCCATCTTCACACTGGCACCGATATTGACCACGCCCTGGTCGGGCTTGGTGTCGCCGGCCACCAGCTTCAGCAAGGTCGACTTGCCCGCGCCGTTGGCCCCCAGCACGGCCCAGCGCTCCTTACGGCGCACGAGAAAGTCGAGGTCCTGGTAGATCGGCCGCTCGCCATAACCCTTGTGGACGCCCTTCAGGCTGATCACGTCCTCGCCCGAGCGCGGCGGGCTCTGGAATTCGAACTGGACGGTCTGGCGGCGACGCGGCGCCTCGACCCGTTCGATCTTGTCCAGCTTCTTGACCCGGCTCTGCACCTGGGCGGCGTGCGAGGCGCGCGCCTTGAACTTCTCGATGAACTTGATCTCCTTGGCCAGCATGGCCTGCTGGCGCTCGTACTGCGCCTGGCGCTGGGCCTCGCTGAGCGCCCGCTGCTGGTCGTAGAAATCAAGGTCGCCCGAATAGGTGATCAGTTGGCCGGCGTCGATCTCGATCACCTTGCCGATGATACGGTTCATGAAGGCGCGGTCGTGCGAGGTCATCAGCAGCGCGCCGTCGTAGTTCTTGAGGAACGACTCCAGCCAGATCAGGCTTTCCAGATCCAGGTGGTTGGACGGCTCGTCCAGCAGCATGCCGTCGGGACGCATCAAGAGGATGCGGGCCAGGGCCACACGCATCTTCCAGCCGCCCGACAGCAGCCCGACATCGGCGTCCATCCGTTCCTGACTGAAGCTGAGGCCGGCCAGCACCTCGCGGGCGCGGGCCTCCAGCGCATAGCCGTCCAGCTCCTGGAACCGCTCCAGCACCTCGCCGTAACGCTCCATGATGGCGTCCAGCTGGTCAGCCTGGTCCGGATCGACCATGGCGGCTTCCAGCGTGGCCATCTCGGCGGCGAGCGCGCTGACGGGGCCGACACCGTCCATCACAGCGGCGACGGCGCTCTGCCCCGACATCTCGCCGACATCCTGGCTGAAATAGCCGATCCGCATCCCGGCATCGATCGAGACGATGCCGTCGTCAGGCTGCTCCTGGCCGGTGATCATGCGGAACAGCGTGGTCTTGCCGGCGCCGTTCGGGCCGACCAGCCCGACCTTCTCCCCCTTCTGCACGCCCATCGAGGCTTCGATGAACAGGATCTGGTGGCCGTTCTGCTTGGAGATGTTGTCGAGGCGGATCATGGGCGCCCTGCTATAGCGCGCGGGGCCGGAACGCTAGAGCCTCTCTGGTTCGCCGATCGCCATGCGACGCGCGACAGGCGCGGGCTTCACGGCCGCTCGCCCCGCGCGATGCGCGACTCAATCTCGGCGAGAACGGGACCAAGCTGGGCGACGCTTTCGACCACATAGTGGGCTCCGGCCTCCCGCAGGGCCACATCGGCAGCCCGGATCCGCTGGGCGCGGTCGTCGGCGGGTAGCGCCGCCAGGCTGTCCTGGTCCAGACCCACGCCGTTGCCAGACGCCGAGAGACCCACGGTCCAGGCCCCAACCTCGCGCCCCTCGGCGATCCCGACGACGGCGTCGTCCACCTTGACGCAGGCGCGGGCCGGCCAAGCGCCCAGCTCGACCAAGGCCTTCCACATCATCAGCGGCGAGGGCCGCCCCGCCGCCGTCTCGCCGGCGCAAACCACCGCCTCGGGCGCGTAGCCCTGGCGCGCGGCCAAGGGGAGAATGTCGGCCATCATGGGCCGGGTGTAGCCGGTGGTCGAACCGATCCTGACGCCCCGGGCGCTTAGCACGGCGGCGATCTCGGCGGCGCCCGGGATGAGCTGGGCGCAGTCGCGGGCGGCCACACGCATGAGGGGTTCGACCGCGTCGTGCAGTCGATCGACGTCCGACTCGGTCGGCGGCGCGCCGTGGCGCTCGCGCCAGAGCGCCGCGATCCGAGGCGAGGCCAGCAGCCCGCGCACATGGTCCCGTTTGGCCTTGCCCATGTCGGCGCGCGCCTCGGCCTCGGAGACCTCGATCCCCGCGTCGGCGAAGACGTGGCGCAAGGCGACGACCGGCGCGCGGCAGCCAAAGTCGATCATGGTGCCGGCCCAGTCGAAGACCACGGCCTGAAGGGTGTTGACCGTCACGATGCGGCTCCCTGGGTTGCCGGGTCGAACAGACCCGAAATGACGTCCTCGGCCAGGCCAAAGGCGGTCGACGCCCCGGTCCCGCCCGTCACGGTCACCAGTCGGACGCCCGGCATGGGGCTCTCGACAAGGCTGTGCCGGTTGGCCGAGGCGTAGGTGCCCGTCCAGCGCTCCAGCACCGGCGGCGGGGCCTGGCCGAACACGGCGGCGAACTCGTCCAGGATCAACGCGTCCACATCGTCGCGGCTGAACGGATCCGGCGTGGGGGCGTAGTGGTGGCTGTCGCCCACCACCAGCGAGCCGTCGGCGCTCTGCGCGACGATCAGGTGGACGCCATGCTCCAGGTGCGCGCCCTGCTCGCGCTTCAGCCGCGCCAGCAGCGCCTGGGCCTGCGGCAGGTCGGCATAGCCGAGATAGCGGATCAGGCCGAGGTCGGACATCACCGGGGCCGGCAGGCGCCAACCCGGATCGGCCAGACGCAACATCTGCAACTTGCAGCGCGTGACCCCGGCCCGGGCGAAGCTGTCGGGGAACAGGGTGATCAGGTCGTCCCCGGGACAGACCACGATCGCCTCCGCCAGCACCGGCCCGGCGGAGGTCTCCAGGCGTCCGGTCTCGACTCCGCGCACAGCCACGCCCCGCAGGAAGGTGACGCCGTGCGCGGCCTCCAGCCATGCGGCCAGACGAGGAATGGCGGTCCGGGACTCAACACGCAAATCCACCGCGCTGGTCAACGCGCCCAGCACCTCACCCCGCGCGGGCAGGCGATCGGTCAGCGCGTTAGCGTCCCGCCAGGCGCATCCGTCGGCCATCTCGGTTTCCAGAAAGGCCTCCAGAACCGCGCGCGCCTCGGGCCGGCGCGCCACCATGGTCAGACCGCGTTGCAGCACCGCGATCCCAGCCGGGCCGGCGATCTCGTCCCACACCTGGGCCGAGCGCCGCGCCCGCCGCCAGACCTCACCGCGCGCCTGGCCGGTCACCGTGACGAAGCCGAAGTTGCGAACCGAGGCGCCGTTGGCCTGGAAGTCGCGGTCGATGACCGCCACGCGCTTTCCCAGGCGCGCGGCGGCCAAGGCGTGGGCCAAGCCCACGATACCGGCGCCGACGACGGCGAAATCGAACGGTTGTCGCACTGTGCTGGTCCCCGGCGTTCAAGCGGCGCGATCGTCGCCCGGAAGGGCCTCTCCGCGAAAGGCGGAACCGTCATGCGCCGCGATGACGCCGGACGCCAAGCGTTTGCCCATATGGGCGGCATAGGCGGGACCTATCGAACCGCCGATCGGCCGTGCTGGACCCCGTCACGGCGCCGTCATGAGCACGGCCTACGGCTCTGCGCACCATGGCCGCCAACTACCAGCACCTGCGCACCTTCCACGCGATCGCGCTCGAAGGCAGCGTGACCCGCGCCGCGCGCCGGCTGAACGTCGCCCAGCCCACGCTCTCGCAACAGCTGAAGGCGCTTGAGGAGCGCCACGGCGTCACCCTGTTCGAAAGCCGCCGCGCGCCGCTCAAGCTGACCCAAGCGGGCCGCGACCTGTTCGCCCTGACCGAGCGCCTGTTCGCTGCGGCCGCCGATGTCGACGACATGCTGGGCGAAGCGGTCGGCGTGCGCGCCGGCGTGCTGCGGATCGGCGGCGACAGCCCGCCCCAAGTGGCGCGCCTCGTGGCGGCCTTTCGCGCGCAGCATCCGGAGGCGCGGGTGCAGGTGCGGATGGGCAATGCGCGCGAGACCATGCGCTGGCTGGGCGCGGCCGAGATCGACGCCGCCATCGCCAGCGACCCGCCGGCGGACGGCCAGTTCACCTACGACCCTCTCTATACCGATAGCTTGAACGTGGCCCTGCCGATCGGCCATCCCCTGGCCGCCCTGGACGCCACGCCGATCGAGCGCCTCGCCGCCGAGACCCTGCTGCTCCGCGAGCCCACTTCCAAGACCCGCGCCTTCACCGAACAGGCCCTGGGCGCGGCCGGGATCGCGGTGCGCGAGACTCTTGAACTGCACTGCCGCGAGACGATCCGCGAGGCGGTGGCTCTGGGACTTGGCGTCAGTCTCTTCTGCTCGTCGGAATGCCCGCCCGACCCGCGCGTGGTCTACCGGCCCCTCGTCAGCCCGATCCGCCAACACCCTCTGCGCGGCTACCTGGTCTGCCAACAAGACCGCCGCCGCAGCACGCTCATCCGCTCTCTGAGAGCGATCGCGAAGGCCTTGAGCACGGTGTCGGACTGACATCCTCAAACCGGGCCACATCGTCATTCCAATTTGCACATTGGTTTGACCAATATTGATTACAGTTTATGACAGGTGGCCGACAGAAGCTCGAACCGCGGGCCCGGAGGGAAGATGTGATGGTCCAGGACAACCAATCTAGCGATGGCGCGCCTTGGGACTACGACCTTCTGGTGGTCGGCGGCGGCGTCAACGGCGCGGGGGTGGCGCGCGACGCCGCCGGGCGCGGACTGAAGGTGCTGCTGGTCGAGCGTGACGATCTGGCCGCCCATACCTCCTCGGCCAGCACCAAGCTGATCCACGGCGGCCTGCGCTATCTGGAATATTACGAGTTCCGTCTGGTGCGCGAGGCGCTGCAGGAGCGCGAGCGGCTGATCCGCATCGCGCCGCATATCAGCTGGCCCATGCGCTTCGTCCTGCCGCGCCCCAAGGGCGGACGTCCCGACTGGATGATCCGCGCCGGGCTCTGGCTGTACGACCATCTCGGCGGCAAGTCCTCGCTGCCGCGCTCGCGCGCCGTGGACCTGCGCGAACCGATCCTGGCCGACGGGCTCAAGCCTGGCCTCAAGCGAGGCTATGTCTATTCCGACGCCTGGGTCGATGACGCGCGGCTGGTGGCGCTGAACGCGCTGGACGCCGCCGAGCGCGGCGCGACGATCTGGACGGGCGTCGCCATGACCCAGGCGCGGGTTCAAGGCGAGGCGTGGGAGGTCGAGCTGACACCGACCGCCACCGCGCCGCGCCCGGCCATCGACGCCCCGCGCACGGTCCGGGCCCGGGCCGTGGTCAACGCCGCAGGCCCCTGGGCGGACGAGGCCCTGGGCCTGTTCGACGCCGCGCGCGCCGAGGGCGGAGTGCGGCTGGTCAAGGGCAGCCACATCGTGGTGCGGAAGCTCTATGCCGGCGACCACGCCTTTCTGCTGCAGAACGCCGATGGCCGCGTGGTCTTCACCATCCCCTACGAAGGCGAGTTCACCCTGATCGGCACCACCGACGTGATCGTCGGCGAAGACCAGCGCGCTCGCCCCCGGATCAGCGCCGAGGAGACCGCCTATCTGTGCGCGGCGGTGAGCGGCTATTTCGAGCGCGTCCTGACGCCGGCCGACGTCGTGTTCAGCTATTCAGGCGTGCGGCCGCTGTTCGACGACGGCGAGAGCGAAGCCAAGGCCATCACCCGCGACTATGTGCTGAAGCTCGGCCGCGACAGCGGCCCGCAGGTGCTCAGCGCGTTCGGCGGCAAGCTGACCACCTATCGGCGCCTGGCCGAGCATGCGCTGGAGAAGCTGGCGCCGTTCCTGCCGCCGATGCGGCCGGCCTGGACCGACCAGGCGCCCTTGCCCGGCGGCGACCTGCCCCCCGGAGGCTTCGACGCCTTCGTGGCCGGAGTCCTGGAGCGCTGGCCTTTCCTCGAGGAGCCGATCGCGCGGCGCCTGGCCCACGCCTATGGCGCGCGGATCAGCGATGTGCTGGGCGACGCCACCGCCTGGTCGGACCTGGGCGAGGACTTCGGCGGCGGCCTGACCGAGGCCGAGGCGCGCTATCTGGTCGAGGTCGAATGGGCGCGCTCGGCGACCGCGATCCTCTGGCGGCGCAGCAAGGTCGGGCTGAGGTGCGACAAGGACACGCCTCAGAGGTTGGCCGACTGGCTGGCCCGGTCGGGCCTGGGCTAGGGGGCGGCCATGGCGGACCACATCCTGGCCATCGACCAAGGCACCACCTCGACCCGCGCCCTGGTGTTCGATCCGGCGCGGCGCGTGGTGGGCTCGGCCCAGCGTGAACTCGTCCAGCACTATCCCGCCGACGGCTGGGTCGAGCACGACGCCGAGGATATCTGGCGCGACGCGCTCGCGCTGTCGCAGCAGGCGCTGGAGCACGCCGGGCTATCCCCCGACGACATTGCGGCGATCGGCATCACCAACCAGCGCGAGACCGTGGTTCTGTGGGACCGGACGACCGGCGAGCCCTTGCATCGCGCCATTGTCTGGCAAGATCGCCGCACTGCCGAGGCCTGCGCCCGCCTGCACGCCGAGGGCCACGAGGCTCTGGTCCAGGCCCGTACCGGCCTGCTGCTGGATCCCTATTTCTCGGCGACCAAGCTGGCCTGGCTGCTCGACAACGTCCCTGGGGCGCGCGCCCGGGCCGAGCGCGGGGAACTGGCCTTCGGCACGATCGACACCTTTCTGCTGTGGCGGCTGACCGAGGGACGGGCCCACCGTACCGACGTCACCAACGCCAGCCGCACGCTTCTGTTCGACATCGAGCGCCAGGTCTGGTCGTCCGAGCTCTTGACCCTGTTCCGCATTCCCGAGGCGGTGCTGCCCGACGTGCTCGACAGCGCCGCCGACTTTGGAACGACGCGCCTGCTGGGCGGCGAGATCCCGATCGCGGGCATGGCCGGCGATCAGCAGGCGGCGCTGGTGGGCCAGGGGTGCCTGACGGCTGGCCAGGCCAAGATCACCTACGGCACCGGCGGCTTCATGCTGATGAACAGCGGCGACAAGCCGGTGCGCTCTCGCAACCGCCTCCTGACCACCATCGCCTATCGGCTGGACGGCCAGGTCGCCTACGCCATGGAAGGCTCGCTGTTCGTGGCCGGCGCGGCGGTCAAGTGGTTGCGCGACGGCCTGGGGATCATCATCGAGGCGCGCCAGACCCAGGAGATGGCCCAGCGCCTGCCGGACAATGGCGGCGTCTACATGGTGCCGGCGTTCGTGGGCCTGGGCGCCCCGCACTGGCGCACCGAGGCGCGCGGCCTGCTCACTGGCCTGACCTTTGACAGCGGCGCGGCCCACATCGCGCGGGCGGCGCTGGAGTCGGTGGCCTTCCAGACCGCCGATCTGGTCGAGGCCATGCAAGCCGACGGCGCCGGGGCGCTGGGATCGCTGAAGGTGGACGGCGGCATGGCGGCCAACGGCTGGTTCTGCCAGTTCCTGGCCGACGTGCTGGCGATCGAGGTCGAACGTCCCGCCAATCTGGAGACCACGGCCCTGGGCGCGGCGCTGCTGGCGGCCCGTCAGGTCGGCGTCTGGACCGAGACTGCGGGCGACCAGGGCGGCGTCCGATTCAGCCCCCGCATGGACGCCGAGACGCGCGAGCGGGTGCTCGGGGGATGGCGCGCGGCGATCCGTCGCGCGGTCGCGAGCTAGCGCCTGTGACAGCTTCGCCGCAGCGGTCGACAAAGTGTCCAGACCGTACCCAAAATTGGCTTGACCAGTCCAGGGCGCGGGGTTAGCCAAGCTTAACGACAAAAAAATCTAGGGAGGGAATCCATGCTAAGAACAATCCTATTCGCCAGCGCCGCCGCCGGCGTGCTGGCCGCTCCGGCCCTGGCCCAGGCTCAGGACAAGTCCGAAACCACCGGCCTCGCCGAAATCGTCGTCACCGCCACCAAGCGTTCGGCCAATCTGCAGAGCGTCCCGGTCGCCGTGACCGCCCTGACCGGCGAAACCATCCAGAACCAACGCATCAACGAGTTCGGCGACCTGACGCGCGCCGCGGCCTCGCTGACCCTGACCCAGAGCACGGCCTCGCCGAACAACGCCATCATCCTGCGCGGCATCGGCACCTACGCCTTCTCGATCGGCGTCGAGCCGTCGGTGGCCGTCATCGTCGACGACGTGCCGGTGGTTCAGCAGGCCCAGGCTTTCGACAACCTGTCCGACGTCGAGCGCATTGAAGTGCTGCGCGGCCCGCAGGGCACGCTGTTCGGCAAGAACGCCAGCGCCGGCGCGATCAACATCGTCACCCGCGACCCGTCGGTGACGTTCAGCGGCCACGCCTCTGCCACGGTCACGAGCGACGACGGCTATAAGGCCGACGGGGCGATTTCTGGCCCGCTCAGCGAAAAGACCGGTTTCCGCCTGGGCGCCTATTACAGCCACTGGGACGGCAACGTCGAAAACCTGTTCAACGGCAAGACGCTGAACGACAACACCTCGTACGGCGTGCGCGGGAAGCTGCGGTCGGAACTGACCGAAAAGCTAGTGCTGTCGCTGAACGGCGCCTACTCCAAGTCCAAGTCTGACGGTACGGCCGCCACGCTGCGCTCCATCGACCTGAACTACATCCCGGCCGGCGCCACGACCCCGGTGATCCCGCGCTACAACGGCGTGGCGATCGCCCCCGCCCTGGTCGGCATCAAGCCGGGCGCGGACAATCGCAAGACCCGTGTCGACAACCCCGGCTTCACCGACAACAAGCAGGCCAGCTTCAGCGGCAAGCTCAGCTATGATCTCGACTTCGCCAGCCTGATCTCGGTCACCTCGTACCAGGACTGGAAGTACAACTTCTCGGCCGATGTCGACGGCACCGACCTTGCGGTCAACGGCACGGCGCCGAACGTGACCAGCCCGATCGCCCCCGGCGTCGGCGTCAGCAACTCGGGGCCGTATCACTCGACCTCGTTCACCCAGGAATTCCGCCTGACGTCGAAGGGCGAAGGCCCGCTGTCGTACGTGGTCGGCGCCTTCTACGCCGACGCCAAGACCACCCGCGACTTCCAGCGCGGCCCGGCTCTGATCCTGGCCAAGTGGACCGGCTGGCAGAGCACCCGCAGCATCGCGGCCTTCGCCGGCGTCGACTACAAGTTCGAAAGCAACACTACGGTCAGCGGCGCCGTGCGCCTCAACAGCGAGCGGATCAAAGACAGCTTCGTCAACCTGCTGCCGAGCGCCACCGTCTACACCTCGCCGACCAGCCTCGGCACCTGTGGCGCGGGCAGCCAGCTGTGCGCCGGCAGCAACAAGGACACGGTCGCCACCTGGAAGCTGTCGGTGAACCAGGAAGTGGCGCCGCGCGTCTCGGTCTACGCCAGCGCGGCCACCGGCTATAAGGGCTACGCCTACGACATCTCGTCTGGCTACACCCCGCTGCGCACCCAAAATCCGGTGCAGCCCGAGAAGTCGAAGTCCTACGAAGCTGGCCTCAAGAGCCGCTTCCTGGATAACCGGGTCCAGCTGAACGTCGCGGCCTTCTACACCGACTACGACAACTTCCAGGCCCAGTCGTCGCAGTACATCAACGGCGCGCTGCAGCAGAAGCTGAACAACGTCGGCAAGCTGCGGACCAAGGGTCTGGAAATCGAAGCCCAGGCCATGCCGGTCGAATGGCTGCGCCTGGACGCCTCGGCGGCCTATACCGACGCCAAGGTGGTCTCGTTCCCGAACGCGGCCTGCTATCCCGGCCAGGCCCAGACCGGTACGGGCTGCGCGCCTTCGACCAACCCAGTCGGGCTCGGCAACGTCCAGGACCGCTCGAACACCCAGCTGCCCAACAGCCCGAAGTTCAAGGTCAATCTGGGCGGCACGATCACCCGTGACCTGGCCAGCGACCTGAAGGGCGTGTTCACGGTCAACTACCAGTACCAGAGCAAGGTCAATTTCGACCTGCTCGGCAATCCGCTGGCCGAACAGAAAGCCTATGGCATTCTGAACGCCTCGGCTTCGCTCGAGCGCGGCAACGTCAAGGGCACGCTGTTCGTCAACAACCTGTTCAACGAGCACTTCGTCTCCGGCATCGGCGACGGGTTCGGCTCGTACGGCGTCCACTTTGTGACCCAGGTGCTGTCGCGTGAAAGCGACCGCTACTTCGGTCTGAAGGTCGACACCAAGTTCTAGGCCTCGTTCCTCCCCGAACGAACCCTGATGGGGAGCGGGCCAATGCCCGCTCCCCTTTTTTACGCGCCGAAAGACACCCGGAGATCCGCATGCGAACCGTCCTCTCCCGTCGCCGTTTTGGACTCTTGGCCGGTGTGTCGGCCGGGCTGTTCGCCATGGGCGCGCGCGCCGCGCCCGGCGATTGGGTCAATGGTGTTCTGGCCATCCCCACCCCCAGGGAGCCGCCCGCCTTCGCCCTGCCGGTGACCACGCCCCTAGACAACCCCGCCCGCGAGGCCTGGGCGCAGCAAGACCCGACCCAGCGCTTGGTCTACAACGTCTCGCGTCCCAGCTTGACGCGGATGCCCGGCGGTCCGGCGGCGACCAAGGCCGCGCCGGCCGTGATCCTCGTGCCGGGCGGCGGCTTCCAGTTCCTGGCCATGGACAATGAGGGCTATGACGTGGCCAAGCGCTTGGCGCCGCTGGGCGTGCGGGTCTTCATCCTGAAGTACCGGACCCAACCGCTGCCCGACAGTTTCGAAGGTTTCAAGGCCGCCTTGGCCGGCACATTCCAGCGGGGTGAAGGCGCCGAGGCGCGGGCTCGGCAGATCCCCTACGCCGTCGCCGACGCCCAGGCCGCGATCCGCGCCGTGCGCGCCCACGCGGCCGAGTGGGGTGTGGACCCCAAGCGCGTCGGTGTGCTGGGCTTCTCGGCCGGCGCGATGACGGTGCTGGGCGCGCTGCAGGCCAACGCCGCCGACGCCCGGCCCGACTTCGCCGGCATGGTCTACGGCCCCACCGAGGCCGCCGAGGTTCCGGCCAACGCTCCCCCGCTGTTCGCCGCCATCGCCGCCGACGACCGCTTCTTCCGCAGTCAGGACCTCAGCCTAATCCACAACTGGCGGCGCGCGGGCGGCGCGGTGGAGCTGCACCTCTACAGCGGCGGCGGCCACGGCTTCGCCTCACAGCCGCACGGCACGACCAGCGACGCCTGGTTCGACCAGTACGCCCTGTGGCTGAAGGCGATGAAGCTGGCGCCGTAGCGTTTAAGCCAAACCCCGCTGTCATCCCGGACGGCCAAGAGGCCGATCCGGGATGACACGGTGAATTCAAACCGCCCAGCGCAACACGCGCCGCTGGACGCCCAGCACGCTGTCGAGGCGCGGGGTCGTGACCTCGCCGTTCAAGACGATGGCGCGGGACTCGGCGGCGGGCAGCACCAGCGTCAGGGTCTGCGCCGGCGGGGGCGTTTCACCGGCCCAGGCGACCGTGAGCGTCAGCGCGTCGGCGCTGGCGTCGACAGTTACACGCCAGCCCTGCGGCCGGGCGGGATCGCGCCAGCCGGAGTCGGCCTCGTCGAAGCCGCGCCAGTCCATCACGCCCGAGACGGGCGGATAGAGCAGCACCGCAGGCTCCGGCGGGGCGGGGGCGAAGCCGACCGGCGCCAGGTCCAGGAACACGCCCGAACCCTCGCGGGCCAGCATCGGCGGCAGGCCCTCAAGCGGCGCGGCCAGCGCGACCTCCGCCCCTCCGACATAGGCTTGATCATCCCGCAGGTCGCGCCAGACCGCCCCGGCGGGCAGATAGGCGCGCACTTGGTCGATCCCCGGATCCATGGCCGGCGCCACCACAATGTCGGGCCCCAGGAGATGGACGTCGCCGTCCTCCCAGGCCTTGGGGTCTTGAGGGAAGTTTAGCCAGAGCGGACGGGTCACCGGCGCATAGTCGGCGTGGTGGCGCCACAGCAGGTCATGCAGCAGCGGCTGCAGGGCGCGCCGTAGCTTCATCATCCCGACGATGGCGGGCGTCGCCTCCGGATACATCCAAGGCTCGTTGACCGTGCCGTCGGTGTTCCAGCTGTGGATCGAGAAGCGCGGCATCACGATCCCGGCCTGCACCCAGCGCAGCAGCAGCTCCGGCTCCGGCGCGGGGCCGGCGAAGCCGCCGATGTCGTGACCGGTGTTGGAGACGCCCGACAGCGCCATGCCGATCGCCATCTTTTGATTGAAGCGCAGGGTCTTCCAGGCGGTGTAGTTGTCGCCGGACCAGGTCTGGGCGTAACGCTGCATGCCCGCCATGCCCGACCGGGTCACGACATAGGGCCGCTCGTTCGGACGATAGGCGACCTGGGCCGCACGGCTGGCGCGCATCATCAGCAACGTCTGAACCGGCCTCTCACCCGCCGCCGACCGCGCCGCGCCGAAGCCGTGGATGCAGGCGCGCTTGTCCCAGATCTCGTACTCGTTGTTGTCGTTCCAGGTGGACCGCATGCCGTAAGCCAGCAGTTGCTCGGTGACCTGCTGGCGCCACCAGGCCGTGGCTTCGGGATGGGTGAAGTCGACATAGCTGCCGACCTCGTCCCAGAACTGGCAGACGATCGGGTCGCCGTCGGCGTCGCGTACGAACCAGCCCTTGGCGGCCAGCGCGTCATAGCGGGGATGGTTGACCAGCAGGGCCGGCTTGATGTTCGGAACCAGCTGAACCCCGGCGTCGGCGTAGCCGCGCACGAAGCCCTCCACATCGGGGAACTTGTCGCGGTTCCAGTGGAACACGTAGCGCTTGTCGCCGATCGAGGTGTAGCCCGACGACAGGTGGAAGGACTCGCACGGGATGTCGTGGCGGCTCACGCCCGCGATGAACTCGCCCATCCGGACCTGGGCGTCCGGCGCGTCGGTATAGGTCATGGTCGAGCCGGAATAGCCGACGGCCCAGCGCGGCATCAGGGCCGGGCGGCCGGTCAGCCAGGTGTAGCGGCGCGTCACCGCGGCGGCGTCGGGCCCCGCGATCATGTAGTAGTCGAGATCCCCGCTGTCGGCCCGCATGTAGCGGTAGGGCGGGTGGTAGTTGTCGTGCTCGTGGCCGAAGTCGAACACCGGGTCGGCGGTGGTGTCGTAGAAGACCCCGTGGGCCTGGTTGTCGGCGTCGACCACCAACACGTAGGGGATCGACTTGTAGAGCGGGTCGTTGGCCTCGGCGTCATAGCCCATCGGGTCGAGATTGGTCAGGCGGAAGCGACGCCCGGCCCGATCCGTGGCCCCGGCCCGTTCGCCCAGACCGTAGTAGCGCTCTCCCGTCCGGCGCTTGACGTAGTGGTAGACCCCATCGTCCCACCAGCCGAAGTTATAGGCCTGGGTCGGACGATCCTCGGCCATCGGGCACCAGGCGCCCGCGACCTGCTGCGACCAGCGGCAGAACCCGCCCTCCAGCGTATACTCCAGCCGCAGACGCGTGGTGGAGATAACGAGGTGGGTCTCGGTCTCCTCGAGCGTGAAGTCGGGGGCCGAGAAGCCCGCGGCGTCCATGCGGTCGCGCCCCGGCTCGGCGATGTCTTCCTGCCCCGGCGCCACGGCCCAGCTGGGCGGCGAGGTGACCGCGCCGCTGGTCAGCAGCAGCACGCGGACGACATCCTCTTCGAGGACGAACAGGTGAGACACGGCGCCGGTGTCGGCGCGCAGGGTCACGCGGGGCCCGTCCCGTTCGGCCAAGGCGAAACGGGGCGGCCGCGCCAGGCTGGCTTTGCGCATGGTCTAGGCCTTCTGAACGATGAGATGGCGGCGCATGGCGAACAGCCACGCCGCGCCGATGAGGTCGAAGACGCCCAGGCACGCGAACAGCGGCGCGAAACCGATCTTGTCGGCCAGCTGTCCGATCGCCAGCGAGAACAGGAGGCCACCGGTCCAGCCGGCCATGCCCACCAGCCCGTTGGCCTTGGCGATGTCGCCTTGGGGAAACACGTCGGCCGACAGGGTGTTGATCAGCACCGAGATCACCTGGTGCGCGAAGCCGCCGATGGCCAGAAGCGCGATAGCCGCCATCGGATGGCCCACGATCCCGACAAAGCCCGGAGCGATCATCAGCACAGCCCCCAGGGCCACGCCCGCGATCCGCGAGCCCTCCAGCGACAGCCCCCGCCACTTTTGTAGGAACGGCGCAAGATAGCCGCCCAGGATTCCGCCGGCGTCGGCCGCCAGGAACGGCATCCAGGCGAACAGGGCGATGTGGGTCAGGTCCATCCCCCGCTCCTTGGCCAGGTAGAGCGGGATCCAGAAGGAGAAGGTCTGCCAGGCCGGTTCGGCCAGGAAGCGGGGCACAGCGATAGCCCAGAAGCGCGGGGTCACAGCGATGGCGCGCAAGGTGGTGGCGCTGGCCGGGACCGTGCGCTGCCCTTCCTGGATCTGGGCCAGTTCCTGGGTCGAGACGTATGACGCCTGGGTCGGCGAGCGGTAGAACCGCCACCAGACCCCGGCGAACACCACGCCGATCGCGCCTGTGACCACGAAGGCCGACTGCCAGCCCCAGTGCTTGGCGACCAGAGCCACCAGGATCGGCGCGATCACCGCCCCCAGCGACGTGCCGGCGTTGAACCAGCCCACGGCCACCGAGCGCTCACGATCGGGGAACCACTCGCCGATCGACTTCATGCCGGCGGGAATCGCGGCGGCCTCGGCCATGCCCAACAGGCCCCGGAACGCGGCCAGGGAGAACCATCCCTTGGCCGTCCCATGCAACATGTTGGCCAAGCTCCAGGCCAGGGCGAACAGCGCGAAACCGGCGGTCAGGCCAATCTTGTCGATCAGGAGACCAGCGATCGGCTGCATGACCGTATAGGCCAGCTGGAAGGCCGCGACGATGTAGCTGTACTGCTCCGTCGTGATCGCCAGCTCTTGCTTCAGCTGGGGAGCCAGGACCCCCAACGAGTTGCGCGCGATATAGTTGATGATCGTCCCCACGATCACCAGCAGCAGGATCCGCACCCGCACTGAACGCCAGTTCATTGTGTCTTTCCCCCTTCGCGACGCCGCTTGTCTTTATTTTCGGCGCGCGGCTACCAGTTCCACATGGTCCCGTCTCCCAGACGGGCCACCGGCAGGTAAGCCGGCTTGTACGGATGCTTGGCCGCCTCGGCTTCGTCGATGTCGACGCCGTGGCCGGGGGTCTCGCCGCAATAGAGGAAGCCGTCCTCGAAGCGATAGTCGTGCGGGAAGACCGCGTCCGTCGCCTCGGTGTGGCGCATGTATTCTTGGATGCCGAAGTTGGGGACCCAGGTGTCGAAATGCAGGGCCGTGCCCATGGTCACCGGCGACAGATCGGTGGCGCCGTGGCAGCCGGTGCGGATCTGGTAGAGGCTGGCGAGGTCGGCGATCCGGCGCAGATGGGTCACGCCGCCCGCCCCGACGATGGTCGAGCGGATGTAGTCGATCAGCTGATTCTGGATCAGGTCCTTGGCGTCCCAGATCGTGTTGAAGATCTCGCCGACCGCCAGAGGGGTCGTCGTGTGCTGGCGGATCAGCTTGAAGGCTTCCTGGTTCTCGGCCGGGGTCACGTCCTCCAGCCAGAACAGCGAATAGGGCTCCAGCGCCTTGCCCAGCTGGGCGGCCTCGGTCGGGCTGTAGCGGTGGTGGCCGTCGTGCAGCAGGTGGTGGTCGAAGCCGTAGGTCTCGCGCAGCTTGTCGAACAGCTTGGGCACATAGTTCAGCGCCTTGCGCGTGTCCCAGCCGGTCACCGAGGGCAGGGCCGCGTCGGCCGGCTCGTAGAACAGCTTGCCGCGACCCACGCCGTAGGCGTCCTTGACGCCCGGAATGCCGGTCTGGGCCCGGATGGCCTTGTAGCCGAGGTCGATATAGGCGCCGACGGCCTCGACGGTCTCGGCGATGTCGCCGCCGTTGGCGTGGCCATAGACCATCACGCCGTCACGGCTGCGGCCGCCCAGCAGTTGGTACAGCGGCATGCCGGCCATCTTGGCCTTGATATCCCACAGCGCCACGTCGACGGCCGCGATGGCCCGCATGGTCACCGGACCCCGGCGCCAGTAGGCGCCGCGATAGAGATACTGCCAGATGTCCTCGATCCGGCGCGGGTCCTTGCCGATCAGGCAGGGGATCACGTGGTCGTCCAGATACGAGACCACCGCCTTCTCGCGGCCGTTCAGGGTGGCGTCGCCGATTCCATAGACGCCCTGGTCGGTCTCGATCTTCAGGGTGACGAAGTTGCGGCCCGGACAGGTGACGATAGTGCGTGCGGATAGGATCTTCATGGGCCGCTTTCCGGTCTGATTGAGTTATGGCACGGTCCATCCATTGCTAACTGCCGCTGGTCTGTCAATTTCTGCGGAGTTGGTCAGGCCGATTTTAGGGCGAACAAAGTGGTTGATGGTGAAGCTGCGCACGTGCGCCTCTATCAGGAAATGGCGCGTAGGCTGGTGGTCGAGCTTTCCAGCGGGCGCTACCAGGTGGGCGACCGCCTGCCGCCCGAACGCGAGCTTTCCATCCAGTACAACGTATCGCGGCCGACGGTGCGCGAGGCGATCATAGCCCTGGAAGTGCAGGGGTTGCTCGAGGTCCGGGTCGGCGCCGGGTCCTACGTCAAGCGCCTCCCGGGCAACGAGGACGTGCCTGGCTTCAATATCACCGCCTTCGAACTGACCGAGGCCCGCCTGCTGATCGAAGGCGAAGCCGCCGCCCTGGCCGCGACTCAGATCACGGCGGAAGGCTTGCAGCAGTTGGCGGGTCTCGTGAGCGACATCGAACGCGAGAATCAGAACCCGCACGGGACCGAACGCGCCGACCGCGAGTTCCATATCACCATCGCCCGGGCCACACGGAACACGGCGATGGCCGAGGCGGTCGAGCGCCTGTGGGACCTGCGCTCCAATTCTCCGGAAAGCGCTCTGCTGCACGAGAAGGCGCGGTCGGCCAATATCAAGCCAGTGGTCAACGAGCATACGGCGATCCTCGAGGCCCTGCGGGCCGGCGACCCGGTCGCGGCCCGTTCAGCCATGCGCGCACACCTCTCCGCCGTGCTGGAAAGCTTGCTGTTCGCGACCGAAGAGCGGGCCATCGCCGAGGCGCGCCGCGCAGCGACGGCGAAGCGGGAGCGCTATATCAAGGTGACGAGTTGATCGTCTGGCGCTGACAGTCGGCGCCGGGACGCCAGCGCCAAGGCTTTCGGCCGAAATCGTCACTGAGGCGACCGAGCCCTATCGCCACCCAGGCGCTGCGTTCTGGCGGAGCGGGGGGAGCTGCGTGGCGGTGAGAGAGGGATTCGAACCCTCGATAGAGTTTCCCCTATACACGCGTTCCAGGCGTGCGCCTTCAACCACTCGGCCACCTCACCAGCGCACTCGGGTCGGGGGTGGTTGAGACCCCCGGCGCGGGAAGGCGCGCAATATACTCAGGGGCTCGCCCGTAGCAAGCGCGTTGCGGGATGAAACCGTCGACGAGCGCGCCTATATCTGTCGCCGAAGTGTTTTCCGCCGCGAAAGGCCCGTCATGCTGTCGCTCCAAAAGACCCTCGAGCTGCCCTCCGCCGCCACCGCCCTGCCCGGTCGCGCGGCCCCGATTCCGACGGCCGACGTCCATTTCATCAACGGCCACGCGCTGAGGGGGCCCTATCCCGAGGGCCTGGAGACGGCGATCTTCGCCATGGGCTGCTTCTGGGGCGTGGAGCGCGTGTTCTGGAAGGTCCCAGGCGTCTATGTGACCGCCGCCGGCTACGCCGCCGGGATCACCCCCAACCCGACCTATGAAGAGGTGTGCACCGGCCGCACCGGCCACACCGAAGTGGTGCTGGTGGTGTTCGACCCGAAGATCGTCACCTACGAGGCGCTGCTGAAAACCTTCTGGGAAAACCACGACCCGACCCAGGGGATGCGCCAGGGCAACGACATCGGCACCCAGTATCGCTCGGGGATCTATGTGACCAGCGACGCCCAGGCCGCCGCGGCTGCGGCGTCGAAGGACGCCTATCAGCAGGCTCTGTCGGCGCGGGGTCTTGGGACGATCACCACTGAAATCGAAGCCGCCGGCCCGTTCTATTTCGCCGAGGACTATCACCAGCAGTACCTGGCCAAGAATCCGAACGGCTATTGCGGCATCGGCGGCACCGGCGTGGTCTGCCCCATCGGCCTGGGCGTAGAGGGCTGATGACGCCCGAGGCGTTCGACAAGGCGTGCCTGGCCCTGCCGGGCGCGAGCCTGTCGATCCAGTGGGGCGATAACCACGTGTTCAAGGTCGGCGACAAGATGTTCGCCGTGCGCGGCGCGGCGGGCGACAGCTTCTCGTTCAAGGCCTCGGACGTCGCCTTCGAGGCCCTGACCGAATCGGGGCGCGCCCGGCCCGCGCCCTATCTGGCCCGGGCGCGGTGGGTCTGGTTCGCCGACATGGCGACCGAGGACGAGGCCGAGGTCGGCGACTGGCTGGCGGCGGCGCATGGACTGGTCGCCGCCAAGCTGACGCGCAAGGCCCGGGCGGCGCTGGGCCTCATCTGACGCGGGCGAGACCCGACAGCGCCGTCGTCTCCATGGCCTCCAGCAGGCGCTCGTTGGTGAGACCAGGCGTGGTCGGCGTCCATTTGGTCAGCCAGATCAGCATGCCCACCAGAAGTTGGACCACCAGACGCGGTTCGCAGTCGGCGATGGTGCCGTCGGCCATGCCCTCCTCTAGGAAGCGCTCCAGCTTCTTGGCCAGTCGCCCGGTCCAGGTGTCGATGGCCCGCTGCTGGGCCGGCTCCAGATAGGAGTGGTCGCCGAAATAGAGCTGGGGCCCGTTGATCACGCCGTCTTCCAGCACGGCGCGCAGGAACCGCCGCAGCTTGCACAGGCCCGTACCGCCGTCGGTCTCGATCGCGATCAGGATGGCCTCGAACCGCTCCAGCGAGCGCTGGTGGCCCGCATAGGCCAGGGCCTGCTTGTTGGGGAAGTAATAGTAGAGCGCCGCATCGCGCAGATCGAGCGCGGCGGCGATGTCGGTCATCGTGGCGGCCGCGAAGCCCTTGGTATTGATGATCTCGATGGCCGCGCGGAGGATCGCCTCGCGCTTCTTGATCGACTTCTGGCTTTGCGCCAAGGGCCTGACCTCTTCGGTCAGGACGCCAGGGTCCTCGCCCTTCGACAACCGAGCTCTCCTCCGCGACGCCGCCGGTTCTGCCGCCGGACGAACGTCGATCGCCAACCTCCGCCGTAATGCGGCGGCGATCAATCGGATAAATTCTAACTTGCGTTAGAATATCGAGACCATGTTAAGTTCGGATCTGCAACGCTCGGGATGCAAGACCGCGCGTGCTGGGGCGATAACATGACGCAAAGCGTCCTCATCCACGGCCAGGCCACGGCGACCGTCCTCAACGGTCGGCCGGATCGGTCAGGATCGCCCTTCCCCAACGTCAACATGTCGGCTCGTCCCCAAAAGAAACCCGCGATTGCTCGAGGCGGGATGGGACGACGCGCGACCCATAATAAAAAATCAGGGAGTATCTCATGAGAAACGTCCACCTGCTGGGGGTGTCCGCCCTGGCGCTCGCCATCGCTTCCCCCGCCCTGGCCCAGAGCCAGTCCAATGACAATTCGATCTCCGAGATCGTGGTCACCGCCACCAAGCGCGAACAGACGCTGCAGGACGTGCCGATCTCGGTCGCCGTCACCGGCCAACAGACGATCGAACGCGCCCAGGTGCGCGACCTGATCGACCTGCAGTCGGTCGTTCCGTCGCTGAAGGTTTCGCAGTTCAACGCGACCGGTCAGACCAACTTCGTGATCCGCGGCTTCGGCAACGGCAACGGCAACGACGGCATCGAAAGCTCGGTCGGCGTGTTCATCGACGGCGTCTACCGCTCGCGCTCGGCCGCGGCCCTGGACGACCTGCCTGAAGTCGAGCGTATCGAAGTGCTGCGCGGCCCGCAGTCGACCCTGTTCGGCAAGAACGTGTCGGCCGGCGCGATCAGCATCGTCACCAAGAAGCCGCAGTACGAGTTCGGCGGCAAGATCGAAGGCACCTACGGCAACTTCAACGCCCAGCAGGTCAAGGGCACGATCACCGGCCCGCTCAGCGACACCGTCGCGGTCCGCGTCTCGGGCAGCTACAACAAGCGCGACGGCCTGTTCACCAACCTGACCACCGGCAGCGACGTCAACAACCGTAACCGCTGGTCCATCCGCGGCGACGTGCTGGTCGAGCCCACCGACAAGCTGTCGATGCGCTTCATCGCCGACTACAACAAGATCAACGAGCGCTGCTGCGGCGTGTCGTCGATCCTGAACGGCCCGGCCACCCTGGCCATTGGCGCGGTGCTGCGCAAGCCGATCAGCGACACGACCAAGGTCTACGAGCGCAACGTGATCTTCAACACCGATCCGGAGAACAACCTCTCGGGTCGCGGCTTCTCGGGCCAGATCGACTATGACCTCAGCTTCGCCAAGCTGACCTCGATCACCGCCTACCGGAACCAGAAGAACGCGTCCTTCCAGGACATCGACTTCACCGGCGCCGACATCTCCAACAACCGCACCGCCAACGAGATCAAGACGTTCACCCAGGAAATCCGCCTGGCCTCGAACAGCGAAGGTCCGTTCAACTGGCTGGTCGGCGGCTTCTTCCAAGACGAGCGCCTGGATACCGGCCGCACCGTCAGCTACGGCACGGACATCCGCGCTTACGCCGACGTGCTGTCCGGCGCGGTCCCGGCCACCCTGCTGGGCGCCCTGCCGCCAGCCCTGCGCCCGGCCCTGACTGGTCGTTCGAACCTCTACGCGATCGAGTTCCTGCAAAGCCTCGTCACGCCGTCGATCCGTCCGGGCGCCACCTATTTCCAGGCCGGCCAAGGTATCGACGACTACTACAAGATGAAGCAGCGCTCGCTCTCGCTGTTCAGCCAGTTCGACTACAAGGTCACCGAGAAGCTGACCCTGACGGGCGGTCTGGCCTATCTGAAGGACACCAAGAAGGCCCAGTCGTTCGTGACCATGAACGACCCGTTCTCGGCCCTGAACCTCGGCGCCGTGCCGCAATTCACCGCGCTCGGCCTGCCGGGCAACATCTACAGCGCCCTCGGCGCGCTGCAGTTCTTCTACGGCAACACCACCAACCACGGCCCGGTGAACTACCCGAACGCCAACGAGTCGGGTCAGCTGAAGGGTGACAAGATCACCTACGCGATCCGCGCGGCCTACGACTTCGGCGCCATCAACGCCTATGTCAGCTACTCGACGGGCTGGAAGGCCGGGGCCTACAACCTGTCGTCCGACAGCCGTCCGCCGAACGCCAACGGCGTCGGCCGCAGCGCCAATCCGGAAGACGTCGACGTTCTGGAAGCGGGCGTGAAGGCCAACTTCCCGGGCGGCTACGCCAACGTCGCGGTGTTCCAGCAGTCGATCAAGGGCTTCCAGTCCAACGCCTTCACGGGCCTGGGCTATAGCCTGGTCAACGCCGGTGAAGAGTCGGTTCGCGGCTTCGAAATCGACAGCGCCTGGCGTCCGACCGGCTGGCTGAACCTGGGCGCTGCGGTCACCTATCTCGACCCGAAGTACGACAGCTTCACGGGCGCGGCCTGCGTGGCCTACGACACCGTGCGCTGCCCGGTCGATCCGACCACCGGCCGCCGTCCGAACTTCCGCGATCTGACGGGTGACGCCCCGGCTGGTATTCCGAAGTGGACGTTCTCGACCTCGGCGACCGTCAACCACGAGTTCGGCGACTATCAGGCCTATGCCCGCGTCGAGTACGACTACACCAGCAAGACGCACCTGACGGAAACCACGCCGCCGAACATCGCGACCTTCGGTCAGAACCTGGTCAACGCCAGCGTCGGCGTGACCAACACGGCCAAGCAGATCGAAGTGATGCTGTGGGCCCGCAACCTGACCAAGGACGACGGTCTGATCTCGACCTTCCCGACCGTGGCCCAGGACGGCAGCTATAGCGGCTATCCCAACGCCCCGCGCACCTACGGCGTGACGGTCCGCAAGACCTTCTAAGGTCCGGCGATTACCTGAAGACCAGCGGCCCGGTCCTGTGATCGGGCCGCTTTTCTTTGTGGTGAGTGGCCTGACCACTTTCAGTTGCGCCCTGACCGCCCCGCGTGCTTCATCAGCGTCAAACGCCGAACGGCGGCTGGAGGACGCGATGGGGATGGCCAAGAAAACCCTGGCGGGCGCGATCGGCGCCTTGGCGCTCCTGGCGCCGGCCCTCGGACTGACCGCGCCCCTGACCCTGACCCGCGCCGACACGCGCGCCGGCGTCGATCTCTCCGGAACCTGGCGCTATTCGGTCGATCCTTATCGGGATGGGCTGGCGGGCTTCCACCGGGGACCGGCGGGCGAAGGCCACCGGCGCTATGACGATGTCGATGTCGACGCCGTCACCCGGGCGAAGCCGAACGCGCTCTACGAGTACGACATGGACCGCAGCCCCACGGCCACGCTGCCGCAGGGCTGGATCGGCCACGACCCCACCCTGCGCTATTACCAGGGCCTGATGTGGTACCAGCGTCGCTTCGACGCCCCGGCCCTGAAGCCCGGCCAGCGCGCCTTCCTGCGGTTCGAGGCCGTCAACTACACCGCCAAGGTCTATCTGAACGGCAAGGCCGTCGGCGAGCACGAGGGCGGCTTCACGCCGTTCTCGATGGAGGTCACCGACACCCTGCGCGCCAGCAACAACCAGCTCACCGTTGGGGTCGACTCGACGCCCCTGGCTGATGGCGTCCCCCCACCCGTGACCGACTGGGAGAACTATGGCGGCATAACCCGGCCGATGCGCCTGGTGATCACCCCGGCCACCTTCGTGGACGAGGCCTGGGTGCGCTTGTCCAAGGACGGGAAGATCGCCGCCACGATCCGGCTCAACGGCCCCGAGGCGGCGGGCCGCGAGGTGCGCGTGCGGATCGGCGAACTAGGCGTTGCGCTGGCGGGCAGAACCGACGCGAACGGCGTGCTGAACGCCGCCGTCGCCGCGCCCCGGAGCCTGGTGCGCTGGTCGCCCGAAACGCCCCGGCTGTACGATGTCGTGGTCGAGACGGGCGAGGATCGCCTGACCGACCGGATCGGCTTGCGCACCATCGAGACCCGGGGCTCCGAGATCCTCCTGAACGGCAAGCCGATCTTCCTGCGCGGTATCTCGTTGCATGAGGAGGAGTTCGGCGAGAACCCGACCCGAACGATCACCGAAGCCAGCGCCCGGGCGCTGCTGTCCGAGGTCAAGCAGGGCCTGCATGGCAACTTCGTACGGCTGGCCCACTACCCGCACAGCGAGATCATGACCCGCGTCGCCGACGAGATGGGCCTCCTCGTCTGGAGCGAGATCCCGGTCTACTGGCTGGTCGATTTCGACAATCCGCGCACCCTGGCGCTGGCCCGCGGGATGCTGGCCGACAACATCCGCCGCGACCGCAACCGCGCCTCGATCATCCTGTGGAGCGTGGCCAACGAGACGCCGATCAGCGCGCCGCGCAACCGCTTCCTCTATCAGTTGATCGACGACGTCCGCGCCCTCGACGACAGCCGGCTGGTGACCGCCGCCCTGCTCACCGATCGCAAGACCGTGGACGGCCAGGTGGTGATGGGCCTCAACGACCCGCTGGCCGAGAGGCTCGATGTGCTGGCGGCCAACACCTACAACGGCTGGTACAGCAACGACGCGCTCGACGCCCTGCCGGCCATGACCTGGCGCGCGACCGACAAGCCGATGGTCTTCTCGGAATTCGGAGCCGACGCTCTGGCCGGCTTCACCGACCCCGCGCTGAGGCGCAAGTTCTCCGAGGACTTCCAGAAGACCTACTACGAAAAGACCTTGGCCATGGCCGACAAGGCCCCGACTCTGCGCGGGATTTCGCCCTGGATCCTCAAGGACTTCCGCGCCCCTCGCCGCCAGCACCCGATCTATCAGCAGGGGTGGAACCGCAAGGGCCTGCTGTCGCCCACCGGTCGCCGCAAGCCCGCCTTCTACGTGCTGCGTGACTACTTCAAGGCGCGGGAAGCGGCCCGGTAGCCCCGCAACCCTAGACCAAGGTCGCAGTGGCGGCGAAGTGATGACAGCGTTATCATTCCGCCGTCTCCAGAGACGCAGGCTCAAGTACGGCGGGGATCGCATGACGACGCGGCGCGATATGATGGCGGGCGGCCTCGCCCTGGCGACCAGCCTTCTGACCCCGCGCCCCGGGACCGCACAGCCCCTGAACGCCGTCCACGTCCGCAAGGTCGAGGACCTACTCTCGCGCATGACGCTGGACGAGAAGATCGGCCAGATGCACCAGCCGCCTGGCGGTCGGCAGAAGGCGCTGAACTCACGGATCGACGCGGCGGCGCTGGATCTCGTCCGCCGGGGCGGCGTGGGCTCGTACCTGCACGTGGCCGGCGCCCAGTTCCTGCGAGACCTGCAGAAGGTGGCGGTCGAGGAATCGCGGCTGAAGATCCCGCTGCTGTTCGCCATCGATGTCGTGCACGGTTACCGCACGCTCTATCCTGTCCCGCTGGCCATGGCGGCCACCTTCGATCCCGAGGCCTACCGCGCCTGCGCGCGCATGGCGGCGGTCGAGACCAGCGTCGCCGGGCTGCACTGGACCTTCGCGCCGATGGTCGACGTGGCTCGCGATCCCCGCTGGGGCCGGGTGGTCGAAGGTGCGGGCGAGGATCCGTATCTTGGCGCGGTTATGGGCGTGGCCCAGACCGAGGGCTTCCAGACCCGAAACCTCGCCGGCCGCGACACCGTGTTGGCCTGCGTCAAGCACTTCGGGGCCTATGGCGCGGTGGCGGGCGGCCGCGACTACGACAGCGCCGACATCTCGGAGCGCACGTTGCACGAGGTGATCCTGCCGCCCTTCGCCGCCGGCAAGGCGGCGGGCGCGGGCTCGTTCATGACCGCCTTCAACGACATCGGCGGCGTGCCGACCACCGCCAATGCGGCCCTGGTGCGCGGCCTGCTGCGCGACAAGTGGGGCTTTGACGGCATCGTGGTCAGCGACTGGAACGCCATCGCCGAGTTGATCGCCCACGGCGTGGCCGAGACGCCGGTCCAGGCTGCGGCCCTGGCCCTGAAGGCCGGCGTCGACATGGACATGGCCGGCGGCGTCTATGCCGCGCATCTGAAGACCGCCGTCGCCGAAGACCCCAGCCTGCTGCCGCTGATCGACCAGGCCGTGACCCACATCCTGATGACCAAGGCCCGCCTGGGGCTGTTCGACGATCCCTACCGCTTTGGCGATGTCGCCCGCGAGAAGACCGTGATGGTCTCGGCCCCGCACCGAGCCATCGCCCGCGACGCGGCGCGCAAGTCAGTGGTGCTGCTGAAGAACGACGGCGGCGTCCTGCCCCTGGCCAGGGGCGCCAAGGTCGCCGTGGTCGGCGCCTTGGCCGACGACGCCCGCAGCGCCATCGGGTCTTGGAAGGCGCGCGGCGAGGAAACCGACGCTGTCACGCTGGTCACGGCGCTCAGGGCCCGCCTTCCAGACCTCGTCTACGCGCCCGGCGCCGCGCCCCGCGCTGACGACCTGGCAGGCGTCGCCACAGCCGTCGAGGCGGCCAAGGCCGCCGATGTCACTGTGCTGGTGGTCGGCGAGGATTTCGACCACAGCGCCGAATCCCGCAGCCGCTCGGAGCTTTCCCTCCCCGGCGGGCAGAAGGCGTTGGCGGACGCGATCCTGGCCACCGGCAAGCCTGTGGTGCTGCTGATCATGGGCGGTCGGCCGCTGGCCATCCCCGACCTACTGGGCAAGGCGCCCGCCGCGCTGATGACCTGGCTGCTGGGCGTGGAGAGCGGTACGGCCCTCGCCGACATCCTGCTGGGCGAGGTTTCACCGGCAGGCCGCCTGCCGATGGGCCTGCCACGTACGGCGGGCGCCCTGCCGGAGACCTATGCCCACTACCCCACCGGCCGCCCCGCCGACCCGGATCTGGCCAAGGACACCACGCGCTATCACGACCTGGACGTCGGGCCCGTCTATCCGTTCGGACACGGCCTGTCCTACGCCCGCTTCGACTATTCCGGGCTTGCGCTCGACAAGGCCGCGATCGGCGACGGCGAAACCCTTTCCGCTACGCTGACCGTCACCAACACCGGCAAGGTGACCGCCGACGAGGTCGTGCAGCTCTACATGCGCGATCCGGTCGCGGCCGTAGCCCGGCCGGTGATGGCGCTGCGGGGCTTCCGCCGCCTGACGCTGAAGCCTGGCGAGACCCGGCGTCTGACCTTCACCCTCTCGGCGCGACAGTGCGCGTTCTGGGACGGGGGGCGCTGGCGGATCGAGAAGGGCCGGATCGACCTGATGGTCGGCGCCTCGTCGGCCGACATCCGGGCGCGCGCCGCCTTCATGATCGACCAGGACGGATTGAGCGACACCTCGCCCGCCGCGATCCTGACGCCCGTCACGGTGACCTAAGGCAAACGCTACGCGATCTCGCGGCGGTAGGCCCGCTCCTCGTAGTCGAACCAGTCGAAGTCCGCCGGAGCGCCCATGCCAGAGCCATCCTGGCAAGCCATACCGACGAAGGCGCCGGTGAAGTTCGGCGCGCCCGGCGTGGTCGCCTCGTCCGACAGGATGGACGCGTCGAATACCTCGGGCAGCCAGCGCCACGCGCCGCCGTCCTGCCGATAGCCGAAGCGCAGCCGCTCGAAATCGACCTCGACCCGCAGCTCGACCGGGCCCGCCGCCAGCGCCGTCGGCGTGGTGAAGCTGTCGGTCTGCGGACTGTCGGGCGAGCAGGTCATGACCCGCAGATGCTTGCCGTCCTCGGCGTCGTGGGTGACGTGCAGATAGTGAAGCTTTGAGCCGTTGTAGTAGCAGACCAGCCCGGCCGACTGCTGGAAATGCGCCGGTTCGAAGTCCAGGACCGTGGCGGCGGAGAAGCAGTGCGCCTGCTGGCGGCGCGCGACCAGGGCCTGGGTGAACAGGCTGCCCAGGCTCTCGCGTCCGTGGAGCCGCAGAAAGCCTGGCCGCGCCGTCAGGCTGAAGATCGTCTCCGGATAGGGGGTTCGCAGCCACTGGAAGTCGATCGGCAACCTATCGGCGTCGAAGTCTTCCCGCACCGGAGCGGCGGGCCAGGCGTGATCCGTCAGGCCGGCGCCGGGGGTATCAAGCGTCGGATCGCCCGAACCATCCAGCGTGCGGGGCCAGCCGTCGGCGCCCCAGGTCAGCTTCTGAATGGCTGTCTCGCGGCCCAGCACGCATCGTCCGCGGCCCGGCAGTGGCCGCCCGCAGAGATAGACGATGTAGGTCTCGCCGTCGGCGGTCTCGACCAGATCGCCGTGGCCGGCGCGTTGCAGCGGCGCGTGGGGACGGTCCCGCGCGGTGATCAGATAGGTGTCGGGATGCAGCTCATACGGGCCGTCGATCGCGCGGGACCGGGCCAGTGTCGCGGCGTGACCCCAGCCCGTGCCGCCCTCGGCCGTGATCAGGTAGTACCAGCCGTCACGCTTGTAGAGGTGCGGCGCTTCAGTGAGGCCGATCGGCGTGCCTTCGAAGATCACCTTGCGCTCGCCCACCAGCCGCTGCTCGGCGACGGAGAACTCCTGCAGCACGATGCCGGCGAACCGGTTGCGACCAGGGCGGTGATCCCACAGCTGGTTGACGAGCCACTTGCGCCCGTCGTCGTCGTGGAACAGCGATGGATCGAATCCGGAGCTGTTCAGGTGAACGGGGTCCGACCACGCGCCGTCGATCGTTTCGCAGGTCGTTAGGTAGTTGTGGAAGTCGCGCAACGAGGCGCCCGAGGCGCCGCCGACCGTGGTGCGGCCGTAGCGCTTCACATCGGTGAAGATCAGCCAGAAGCGGCCGTCGGCGTGCGTCAGGCATGGCGCCCAGACCCCGCAGCCGTCCGGATCGCCCATCATGTTCAACTGGCTGGGTCTCTGTAGCGGCCGGCTCAGCAGGCGCCAGTTCCGCAGGTCGCGCGAGTGGTGGATCTGTACGCCGGGGAACCACTCGAAGGTCGAGGTGGCGATGTAATAGTCCTCGCCGACCCGGACGATCGACGGGTCGGGATTGAAGCCGCGCAGGATCGGGTTGCGGATCAGGTCGTTGTTCATGCGGCGGCCTTGGCGGGGGCGGCGCGGTCCTTGACCAGCGTCCAGAGCAGCACGGCGCCGGCGATGTCCAGCACGCCCAGGGCGACGAAGAACGGGTCGTAGCCGATCTTGGTCACCAGGCCGCCGATCAGCAGCGAGAACAGCAGCAGGCCCAGATTGCCCATCATGCCGGCCAGCCCCGCGACGGTCGCCACCTCGTTTCGCCGGAACAGGTCCGAGGCCATGGTGATCACGGTCACCGACAGCGTCTGGTGAGCGAAACCGCCCAGGCACAGCAGGGCGATGGCGGCGTAGGCGCTTTCGACCTTGCCCACGAACATCATGCCCGTCATCAGCACCGCACCCAGGGTGAAGGCGATGCGGCGGGCGTTGATCAGCGAGACGCCGCGCTTCTGCAGGAACATGGCGATCACCGGCCCGGCCATGCAGCCAAGATCGGCGGCCACGAACGGCATCCAGGCGAACAGCGCGATCTGCTTCAGGTCGAAACCTCGCGTCTGGGAGAGATAGAGCGGCACCCAGAACGACAGCGTGCCCCAGGTGGGGTCGGCCAGGAAGCGCGGCAGGGCGATGCCCCAGAACTGTCCTTGCTTGAGGATCGACAGGACGGAGGGGCGGCCCGCCACGGCGTCCAGGTGAGCCTCCTGCCCCGCCGCGATCAGCGCCCGCTCCTCTTCGGTCATCGACGGATGCTTGTCGGGCGCGCGATAGCAGACCAGCCAGAGCACCACCCAGGCTAGGCCCATCACGCCGGTCAGCACGAAGGCTGCGCGCCAGTTCCAGGTGAGAACCGCCCAGACGACCAGTGGCGGCGCGAGCACCGAGCCGATCGAGGCGCCGATATTGAACACCCCGCCGGCGAAGCCGCGTTCCTTGGCGGGAAACCAGGTGGCCACGGCCTTCATGCCCGCCGGCTGCGCCGAGCCCTCGGCCAGGCCGAGCAGGCCGCGCAGCACCGCAAAGCCCTGCCAGTTGTTGGCCAGACCGTGCGCCATGGCGATCAGCGACCAGGCGGCGGCGAAGACGGCGAAGCCGGTGCGCAGGCCCAGCGTGTCCAGGATATAGCCGCAGACCGGCTGCAGCATGATCCCCAGCTGGAAGGCGCTGGTGATCCACGAGTACTCGGTCACCGAGATGCCGAGGTCCTTCATCAGGGTCGGCGCCGCCACCCCCATCGTCGACCGGGTCAGGTAGTTGACGATCGCGCCCAGCATCACCAGGCCGATGATCCACCAGCGCAGGGCTTTCAGTTTCGGCAAGGCGGCTCCCCCTTCGGGGCCTCGGCGGCCCCGCTCTTGGTACCGCTAACGCCGAAGCGCGTGACCGTCCACTCCCGACCGGTCAAGATAGACTGAAGTCTTAGTCGGCGGCTTTTCGCCCCACCGCCACCGCCTTGCGCCGACGAGACGTGGGCTGGCGTCGCGTCGCCGTCTTGCGGCCGCCCTTCACGCCCTTTCGCCTCGCCCTGGCGTCCTTCTCGGCGGCGACCTTCTCGAGAACCTGCTGGTGTCGCTCCGCCCGCGCCTTGCAGCGGCTGTGCATGGCCTCCAGCTCCTTATCGGTCAGTTCTTCGATGCCCATGAAGGCGTCCTCCGCCTCGGTGGACGCGCGGATCAGCTCGTCGAGCTTGGTCTGAAGCGCGACGCCGTCGCGGTTCTGGGTGTTCTGGATCAGGAACACCATCAGGAAGGTGACGATGGTGGTGCCGGTGTTGATGACCAGCTGCCAGGTCTCGGAAAACCGGAACAGCGGGCCCGAGATCGCCCAGACCAGCACCAGCCCGACGCAGATTAGAAACGCCGGCGGACTACCGGTGGCCCTGGCGGTGACATTGGCGAACTTGGCGAAGAGCTTGTCCACGGCGACCTCCCTGTCGCCGTCTGAACGCTCAGGTTTCGAGGGAGGCTCCCGACTGTTCGGTCCGATGCGGGGCCAGGTCGTCCTGGCGACGGACTTCGCCGACGAAGCGGTCGTAGCGCTGCTCGGTCGCCGGCTCCCAGATGAAGACCCCCGAACAGTCGTGCGCCGCCGCGATCTCGGACGCCAGGATCAGAGCTTCTTTGTCGGACTTGGCCGCTTCAGCGATGAAAGTCAGCGAAACACCATCGGCGCGATGCGGATAGAACAGATAGGTGGGCATGGGATTGCTCCAGCCAGACGAGCGGGAGCGGAAAGCGCCACCTTCCTTCTCTCAGCCACCGACGCTCAAGAAACCGTGCCGATGATGTCGACAGCATAGCCACCCAAATTGGGTTTTGCGAGTTATTATTCCGATTAATTCTAATAAATGTTTGTCGTGAACCCGACATAGAGAAAATTATAGATCAATCTTTCTCATAATACTCTATGTCGCCAAGCGCACACATCAACCGCTTGATCCGCCGATCACCTCGGTTTTTCCTTACCTCGCGCCCCCTGTGGCGACCGGATTTTGGGCTGGTCCAGCCGCCGCGCCTCGGCCAATCTTGCGCGCCCGAAGCGATAGGAGGACGCGATGATCGGCTACACCCTGGTAGGCGCCAACGACCTGGAAAAGGCCAAGGCCTTCTACGACGACCTGTTCGGCGCCATCGGCGTCAAGCGCCTGATGGAGTTCCCGACGGGCGGCTGCGCCTGGGGGGCGGACTGGACCAAGCCGATGTTCGGGGTCGGCAAGCCCTACAACGGCGAGGCCGCGACGTTCGGCAACGGCACGATGATCGCCCTGGTGCTCGACGAACGCGCCAAGGTCGACAGCCTGTACGACAAGGCGATCAGCCTCGGCGCTCAGTGCGAGGGCAAGCCGGGCGTGCGCGGCGAAGAGGGCCCGCAGGCCTTCTATGCCGCCTATTTCCGCGACCTGGACGGCAACAAGCTTTGCGCGTTCCGCGTCGGCCCGGCCTAGAGCCCTTTGGCTCTAGAGGGCTCTGAATGTCTGACCTTAGAGCCTGTTCATCTGGTCTAGATGGCTCCATCTAAACCAGAACGCTCTAGCGGTAGCGGAGCGTCCAGCGCACCGTGATCGTCCCCTGAGCATCCTGCGCGCCCGTGCAGGTGGTCAGGGCGGTCATCGGCCCGGTGACGGAGCGGTAGGCGGGCTCGTTGTCCAGCTCGCGCGTCGCGCAGGTCAGGCCTTGCACGTCGAACGTCCTCACCGCGCCGCGCGCGAAGCGAGTCGCGCCGCCCCGGCTGACGCCGCCATGCGAGAAGCTGGCGAAGGCGAGGTCCACGGTCTTCGCCGAAACCCCGGGCTTGAGGGTGAACATGTCGGTCCGCTGGATCCGGCCCGGCTCGAGCACATAGGTCGTCCGGGCGCTGACCCGATCGTCGGGCACGGGCGCCTTCTGGCCCAGGCGGTCCAGTTGGTCCTGCCCATAGGTGATCACGGTCCGCGCGCCCTGTTCGACCACCTTGGCGTCCTTGGCGTAGGCCAGCGGCGCCAGGGACGCGCCGTCGGACAGGGTGACGCGGGGCAGGAGCTGCGGGAAGGCGGCGTCGGCCACGTGTTGCAGCATGCCGGGCGACGACGGGATCGGATAGTAGGGCGAGTTCATGTGCTGGCCCTCGCCGCCATTGATGATCGGCAACCCGATCACCCGCGTCTCGCCCTTGCGGCGACGATCTCGGATCGTCACCAGCAGGCGGTCATACTGGCCCTTGGCGAACCAGGTGACCGTACGGGGCGGCAGGCGGTCCAGCCAGGCGCCGTAGCCCGGATCGGCGGCCTGGTCCTTGAAGCCCAGATCGTTCCAGATGGCGTTGGTGTAGATGTACTGGCGCCCGAGACTGAGGTTCTCGCCCAGGATTCGGTGCTTGCCGCGATAGGCGTCCGTGCGGCGGCCGTGCTCCCACAGGTTCACCGAGCCCATCGCCGGGTCGAACCAGAAGTCCATGTAGCGCGCAGCCACCCGAGCGCTGAACGCATAGGCCATGCGCTTCTCCTCGGGAGTCAGCACATCCAGCTTGGCCGCCGCCGTCAGCACCTCCAGGAAGGCGGTCTCGCCATAGGTCCCGATGCTGCGGCCATATTCGAAGCCTTCGCCGCGTAGGTTGAGGCGCGGCAGCATCAGGTCGACGGATCGGCGCAGCCACGTCCGCACCTCGGGCGTCGCGGGCATGCCCGCCTCGATCAGACGGTGAGCGATCTCGCCGATCAGCAGCACGCTGTAGCGGTCGAACCGCCCCTGCCCGTCGGTCTCATCGGCGAAACCATACTCGCCGGAATATTTCCGGTAGTGGTCCAGCGTCTTGCCCAGCAGAGCCTCGCTGGCCCAGGCGTCCTCCCAGCCCAGCCGGTAGCGAAGCCGCGCCACGCTGAAGGCGACGCCGTAGTAGTTGTTGGGCAGGTTGATCAGCGTCAGGTCGTCGGTGCGGACAAAGCGTCGCCAGTCCAGCTTGAGCTTCAGCGCCGCCAGCGTCGCCGGCGACACGGCCTGATCCAGCAGCCCGGCCTCCTGCAGCATCACCAGGGCCTGGCAGTAGTAGTAGACACCCCAGGTGTCGTTGGGGTCGGCCACCGTCATGTCGGCGATCTCGCGATAGGCGGCCAGATATCGGGCGAGGCGCGGATCATCGCGCGGCGTATCGACGATCAGATAAGCCAGGCCGATGGCGATCTTGCCGGGCAGGAACTTGTCATCGGCTTCGAAGACCTTGACCCCGTCCAGCGTCATGCCGCGCTTCTCGGCCATCAGCTTGTCGAGCAGCACGGCCATGCGCGGCAGGATGCGGGCCTCGACCGTCTGGTTCATCGGCGGGACGGCGGCGTAGAGGGGGCCACGAGCATCCGGCGCGGCTGCGGGCTTGGCCGCCAGGGCGAGGGACGCCGTCGCCGAGCTCAGGACGGCCACGGTCAGGAACAGGCAGGAACGTCGTCGCATCGGGGGCTCGCGGGGCCCGCCGTCGCGGGTCTTCTGGGTGACCGCGCCGCCGGAGCAGCGCATTTGGCGTTACCAATTTCGCTTACCACATCAAGATGTCAAGCCAATTTGGTATTACCAGTTATCCCCAAGGCGGCGGACAGCCGGCTCGCCAGACGGTAGCGCCGCGCCATCTCATGCAATAGGATTCTCGCAACCGACGCGACGTCGGCGGGATCGTAGACACATGACCACTTCGACGGCGGAAACCCGTAAACTCTATCAGCAGGTCGCCAACTCGATCGCCGACGCAATTCGCGACGGCGTCCACAGGCCCGGCCAGCGGTTGCCTTCCGAACGTGATCTCGCGGAGGACTACAAGGTTAGCCGTCCCACCGTGCGCGAGGCGATGATCGCCCTGGAAATCCGCGGTCTGGTCGAGGCCCGCCATGGCTCGGGCGTCTATGTCACCGACACCCCGCGCCCCGAAAGCCCCGCGCCGGAGCTGGACATCGGCGCCTTCGAGCTGACAGAGGCCCGCCGCCTGATCGAGGGCGAAGTCGCCGCCTTGGCGGCCGCCACCATCACCGACGAGGAGCTGGCCGAACTGGCCGCGATCATGGACGACATGGTCGTGGAGAACGACAACAACGTGAAGGGCGAACGGGCAGACCGCCGCTTCCACGTGACCATCGCCCAGGCCAGCCGCAACAGCGCCCTCGTCACCGTGGTCGAGAACCTGTGGGACCTGCGCTACAAGTCGCCGCTGTGCCGCGCCATGCTGGAGCGCGCGCGTCAGGTCGGCGTGCGGCCGCTGATCGACGACCACCAGGAGATCCTGCTGGCCCTGAAGGAGCGCAACCCCACCAGCGCCCGCAACGCCATGCGAGAGCACCTGGGCCGGGTCATCGACAACTTGCTGACCGCCACCGAGATCGACGCCCTGGAGCGCGCCCGCAGCGAAGTGGCCGCGCGGCGCACCGAACTGGCCAGACGCTCGGCGATCTGAAGTTTCCTCAGCTCGGCCTTGTCACGCGCGACGCAGGATGTCCGGAAGCGCGCGCTTCAACGTACCAAAGTGACCAAGGCCTGGCAGCACCACCACTTGCGCCGCCGGCAAGGCCTGGGCCAGCGCGCGCGCCATGTCGAGCGGCGCCCAACGATCCTCGTCGCCGTGCCAGAGCCTGACAGGACAGCGGACGCCCGACAGGACCTCGGACCAAGGCCGCACATAGGTCCTCAGCTCATCTTCGTAAGCCCAACGAGACGATCCGAGGCTCTTGCTCAGGCCATCGCGCACCATGGCCCGGAAGTCGGCGTTCGCAAGCAAGGCCTGCTCGGAAGGGCCAACGCCGGCGAACATGACCTTCATCAGCAACCCCGGCGCGACGGCGTTCAGGAGTGACTGAGCGCGACCCAGCCGCCGAAGCGCTCCGGGGCTGGTCGTCGCCGCCGTGAACACGGCCTTGCCGGCCATGCTCGGCAGAAAGTCGCCAAGCTCCAGAGGCGCGGCCGCTGAGATAAGGTCTAGCCGCTCGATCGCCTCGGGACGCTTGGCGGCGATGTGCAAGGCCGACATCGCGCCCAACGAGAACCCTGCGAGCCGAACGGTCGGGCGGCCGACGCGCCCTCTGACCGCGTCAAAGGCCGCCAACAGGCGCTCCTGCCCATCGCCGAGACCATCGCCTGCCATCAACCGATCAAGACAGATGGCCGGGAGTCCGTCAGGCTGGCCGCCGCCGAACAGGTGAAGCTCCGCAGCCGATCCAGGCAGGCCGTGACAGTAAATGACGTGCGAGGCGCTCATCGCCAGCTTGGTGCTCCGAAGACGACTGACCGATAGGGATGGACGCACCAGAACGACCATGCGCTATCGGCGCAGGATCTTGTCCATGGCTTTTCCCTTGGCCAGCTCGTCGATGAGCTTGTCGAGATAGCGGATCTCCCGCATCAGCGGTTCTTCGATCTCTTCGACCCGCACGCCGCAGACGACGCCCTTGATCAGCGCCCGCGCCGGATTGAGCGCTGGCGCCTCGGCGAAGAAGGTCGCGAAATCGGCTTTGGCGGCGATCTGCGCCTCCAACGCAGCAGGGCCATAGCCCGTCAGCCACAGCAGGATGTCATCGACTTCCGAGCGGGTGCGACCCTTGCGCTCGGCCTTGGCGACGTAAAGCGGATAAACGCTGGCGAAGCTGGTCGTGTAGATGCGGTGCTGGGTCATCGGGCGCGATCATTGGCGAACGCCCGAAGGCTAGCACCGCATAGGTGAGCGTTCACTTCCTAAAGGGCGCGATCGTCAGACGGCTTTGAGCCGTCGGCGACTGGCCCGCGATCATCTCCGCCTTCGCCGCGAAACCGGCGTCGCCATAAGCAGCGGCGGCGAGGTCGTAGAGCGGCAGGGCCTCGCGTGTCGCGTCCTCTGGTTTCAGGTCCGTGTAGGGGAAGGCCGCCTCATTGCCGACGAACTGGCCCAGGTACGTCAGCGCCGCCCGGATCCCCTGCCCCTGCGGACCGCGATAGCCCCACAGATCGACGCCGACGCAGGGGCCCAACTCGGCCATGCCGATCAGAGGTTCCAGCGCGAAGTAGCTGTAGTGCAGCGCCTTGGTGCGAGACAGCTCCTCGGGCATCTTGCCATCGGGCGCGATCTCGGGGTCGATGCGGTTGGGACCCACGCTGGCGAGCACCTCGCGGGCCAGGTCCGGCCGGCGCGCGAACAGGGCGAAGGTCGCCAGCTGGTAGTCGTACCAGAGGCCGTGATTGTTCTTGGCCGCCCGCTCTTCCTTGCCGGTCGGCGCGGTTTGCATCCAGTCGGCATAGGCGCCGAACCAGGCTTCAAGGCCCGCCTGCTCCGACGCAGTCAAGGCGTTGGAGGGGACCAGCACGCCGACCGCTTCGATCACGCGGAGCAGGCGATAGGTGTCCAGCACGCCCTCGGCGCGCCCGAGCGTGCGGCCCGGCACGCCTTGCGCATAGGTCATGGCCGGGTTCATCCGCGTGGCGGGGTCCAGAAACCAGACCCGGAGCAACTGGGCGGCCTTGGTCGCGTAGCGGGTCTCGCCGGTGAAATAGAAGGCCAGGGCCAAAGCCTCGACGGCGCCGGCCATGGACTCCATGCGATTGGCGTCGAAGGCGTTGGTGTTCCGCTCAGGATTCACTTCGCCGTCCTTGCGGATATAGGGCTCGCCGTTGGGCCGTGAGGGGTCAGGCCACCAGTAGGGTCCCATCGAGATGTAGTCGCGCTTGTCGCCGCTGGGCGGGGTGCGGCTCTTGTCGACCACGCTGTAGACGGGGCCGGCCAACGCCTTCTCGGCGCGAGCGATCAGCGCCTTGTAGGCCGGGGCCAGCTCCGGCTCGGCGAGCCGGACCTTGGCGGCGCGCAACGCCGGGGGCTTCCAGCGGAAGGTGCGTCGCCCGTCGAAGTCGGCGGCATAGCCCTGCTCGGCCCGGCAGACCGGCGCGGCGGTCGCGGCTGTCGGAACCGCCGCCAGGAGCGCGACGCAGCTGGCAGCCAGCGCCATCGAATACCGGACCATGCAACACCTCCCCGCCGTCCCGCGCGGTTTCCGGCGACCATAGCGCGCGGCGACAGATTGGCTAGGCCAAATTGGTCAAACTGGTCTTGGCGATTGCCTGCGACAGGACTTGCCCTTTAAGACAAACGCGAAGCGCTCGCAGATAGCGCCACGGAGGGGAGCCGTCATGCGCGCCAAAATCACCGCGTTCCTGGTGGGCCTGAGCCTGGCTTGCGCCCCCGCCTTGGCCGGCTCCGCCCTCGCGCGACCGAACAGCGAGCGGGCGGATGTCGCGGCCTCGGCGCTGACCCTGGGCCGCGCGGTCGCCGACTGGCAGCTGCGCCACATGGACGGCCGGTTCGACTACGTCCAGACCCATCGCCCCGGCACACAGAACCCGCGCGGCTGGATCCAGGGGGCCTTCTATGTGGGCCTGACCGCCTTCGCCGAGCGGACCAACGATGCAAGCTACCTTCAGGCCCTGCGCGCCCACGGCGAGGCGCAGGCCTGGGGCCTGGGCAAACGCCCCCTGCACGCCGACGACCATGTGATCGCCCAAAGCTGGCTTTGGCTGCACGCCCGCGACCAAGACCCGGTCCAACTGGCGCCGGTCAAGGCGCGGTTCGACGCCATCCTGGCCGATCCGCCCCGCGCGGACCTGACCTTCATCGACGGGACCGAGGACCAGCCATGCCAGGCCCGCTGGTGCTGGAGCGACGCCCTGTTCATGGCCCCGCCGACCTGGACCGCCCTGTCGGCCGCGACCGGCGATCCGCGCTACGCCGCTTACGGCGACCACGAGTTCTGGTCGGCGACGGACTGGCTGCTCGACCGGGAGCACGGCCTCTATTTCCGCGACAGCCGCTATTTCGACCGCCGCGACGACAAGGGCCGCAAGATCTTCTGGAGCCGGGGCAACGGGTGGGCCTATGCCGGGATCGTCAACATCCTGAAGACCCTGCCCGCGAACCATCCTTCGCGCCCGCGCTATGTCGCCCTGTTCAAGCGGATGTCGGCCAAGCTGGTCGCGCTGCAGAAGGCTGACGGCTACTGGTCGGTGTCGCTGCTTGCGCCTGAGAACAGTCCGCCCGAGACCAGCGGCACCGGCTTCTTCGTCTATGGCCTGGCCTGGGGCGTGAACCAGGGGCTGCTTAAGGATCCTCGCTACGCGCGGTCGGCGCGGCGGGGCTGGGACGCCTTGGCGCGGGCGGTCGGGCCCGACGGCAAGCTCGGCTGGGTGCAGCAGGTCGGCTACGCGCCCGACCATGTCGCCGCCGACGACACCCAGCTCTATGGCGCCGGCGCTTTCCTCCTGGCCGCGTCCGAGGTGTCGCGCGGGCGCTTCTGAGGTCGATGAAAAAATGGGCTGGCCCGCCGGTTGCTCCGGCTGCGGAAATCCAGTCCTCCTTCGTCTTAGAACAAGAGGGCCGCGCACACGCGCGCCACGGGTTGATGGGGCGAAAGCGATGAAACGAAGTGCGGTGATGGCCGGAGCGGCCCTCGGCGTGGTGCTGGCCTTCGGGGCGATGGGAGGGGCCACGGCGTCCGACCTGCCCTCGCCGGCGACGGCCTTCGCCCAGCCGGTCGGCAGCGACTATTTCCTGGCCGACTACACCGCTTATGAGGCCTATCTGAAGGCGCTGGCCGCCAAGTCCGACCGCATGAAGCTGGTCGACATCGGCAAGACCGAGGAGGGCCGCACCCAATGGATGGCGATCGTCTCCTCGCCCGCCAACCTGGCCAAGCTGGACCAGTACAAGACCATCGCCCGCAAGCTGGCCAAGGCCGACGGCGTCAGCGAGGCCGAGGCCCGCAAGCTGGCCGCCGAGGGCAAGGCCGTGGTGTGGATCGACGCAGGCCTGCACGCCAACGAGACCGTGACCTCGCAAGGCCAGATCCAGGTCATCCACCAGATGCTGACGGGGACCGATCCTGAGACCCTGCGGTTCCTGGATGACTGCATCATCCTGTTCGCGCACGACAATCCCGATGGGATGGAGATGATCTCCGACTGGTACATGCGCAACGAGGACCCCAAGAAGCGGGAGTTCGGCTCGCTGCCGCGCCTGTACCACAAGTACATCGGCCACGATAACAACCGCGACAGCTTCATGTCGGCGATGGCCGAGACGACCAACGTCAACAGCCAGCTGTTCCGCGAGTGGTTCCCGCAGATCGTCTACAACCAGCACCAGACCGCGCCCAACGGCATGGTCGTGTTCGTGCCGCCGTTCCGCGATCCGGCCAACCACAACTACGACCCGCTGGTCATGACCATGCTGCAGGAAGTCGGCATGGCCATGCACAGCCGCCTGGTGGCCGAGGACAAGCCCGGCACCGGCGCGCGCAGCGCCGCCCCCTACTCCACCTGGCACAACGGGATGGAGCGCTCGATCGCCTATTTCCACAACTCGATCGGCCTCTTGACCGAGATCACCGGCGGCCCGACCCCGTCGCCGATCAATCTGGTCCCCGATGTGCAGTTGCCCAGCAACGACCGGCCGGTTCCGATCGCGCCCCAGATGTGGCGCCTGCAGCAGACGCTCGACTACCAGGCCAGCCTGAACCGCTCGGTGCTCGACTACGCCTCGCGCAACCGCGAGCGACTGCTCTTCAACATCTGGAAGATGGGCGACAACAGCATCAAGCGCGGCAATCGCGACACCTGGACCATCACTCCCACCAAGGTCGACGCGCTGGCGGCGGCGGGTAAGGACAAGCCCCTGGCGGGCAGCCGGGGCGCGGTGGATCCTTCGCTCTACAAGACGATCATGCAGGCGCCCGAGCAACGCGACCCGCGCGGCTTCATCCTGCCCGCCGACCAGGCCGACATGCCGACCGTGGTCGCCTTCCTGAACGCCCTGATCAAGGCTGGCGTCGACGTCGATGTCGCCGACAAGGCCTTCACCGTCGCCGGCAAGACCTATCCGGCGGGCTCCTATGTTGTGCGCACGGCCCAGGCCTATCGCCCGCATGTGATGGACATGTTCGAGCCGCAGGACCACCCGCACGACACCGAGTATCCGGGCGGCCCGCCCAAGGCGCCATACGACGTCACCGGCTACACCCTGGCCTACCAGATGGGGATCAAGTTCGACCGCGTGCTGGACGCGTTCGAGGCGCCGACCAAGCGCGTGCCCGACCTGATCAAGGTCGCGCCGGGTTCGGTGAAGGGCGCGGGCGGCGCGGGCTGGCTGATCAGCCACGAAACCAACGCCAGCTTCACCCTGACCAACCGCCTGCTGAAGGCCGGCGCCAAGGTCCAGTGGCTCAAGGACGGCGCCAAGGCCGGCGGCAAGACCTTCGGGGCCGGCGCGATCTGGGTCCCCGCCTCCCCCGCCGCCAAGGCGGTGATCGACAAGGGCGTCAAGGACCTGGGGATCGACGCCTGGGCCGTCGCCGCCAAGCCGGCGGGCGCCGCCATCGCGCTGAAGCCGATCCGCGTAGGCCTGGTCGACATCTATGGCGGCTCGATGCCGTCGGGCTGGAACCGCTGGATGTTCGAGCAGTTCGAAGCGCCCTTCCAGGTCGTCTATCCGCAGCGCCTGGACGCCGGCGACATCGGCAAGGACTTCGACGTGCTGGTCTTCGCCGACGGCGTGGTGCCCGCCCCGGCCGATGGTCCGTTCCGCGCCGGCCGCGGCGGGGCCCAGCCCAAGCCCGAGGACATTCCGGCCGAGTACCGGTCGTGGCTGGGCCGCGTGACCGATGAGAAGACCGTCCCCAAGATCGCCGAGTTCGTGAAGGGCGGCGGCACAGTCGTGGCCATCGGCGCCTCGACGCGCCTGGCCACCGCTCTGGGCGCGCCGGTCGAGGTGGCCACGGCCAAGACCGAGAACGGCCAGCTCAAGGCCCTCTCCAATCGCGAGCTCTACATCCCCGGCTCGATCCTGCGGGCCAAGGTCGATCCCAAGCAGCCCCTGGCCTATGGCGCGGGCGAGGAGGTCGACGTGTTCTTCGACCGCAGCCCGACCTTCACGATCAAGAGCGACGCCAAGGGGATCTCGCGGGTCTCGTGGTTCGACAGCGACAAGCCGCTGCGCAGCGGCTGGGCGGTCGGCGAGGAGCGGCTGAAGGGCTCGACGGCGATGCTCGACATCACCGTGGGCAAGGGCAAGGTCTTCGCCTTCGGCCCCGAGATCACCCAGCGCGCCCAGTCGTGGGGTACCTTCAAGTTCCTGTTCAACGGCCTGCTCTACGGGCCGGCGGTGAGCGGGAAGTAGGGCTGAAAATAAGATCGGCGCCGGACGGGGAAGTCCGGCGCCGAGTTCGTCTCGGGACGGTTGGAGACATCCGCGAGACGGCTACCGCTCCGGGGGTTGGCGTGAGCCGGAGCGGCCTGGTGTCGCCGGGGAGCTGGACCGGCGTCGGCGACGACCAAGGCGAAGGTGCGCCCGGCGCACCGCCCGGACATTGAGACAAATCAAACACGCTCGAAACGAAGTCGGCGCCGGAGGGGCAGCTCCGGCGCCGACAGATCGCGTCCCCTTGGATCAAAGGGGGGGAGGTAGACCCTCAGGGCGCGATCGCCTCGGCCCCCGGGCGACGCGGATCGGCGCCGCCGAGATAGAGACCCTGCTCGATCATGATCGACTGGGCCGAGCCCATGGTCTCGTCGGAGGTTATCGGGTGACCCATCGCCTTCAGGATGGCGACGGTGTCTGGATTGAAGTTCGGCTCGACGCGCAGGGTGTCGCTGGCGTCCTGGAAAATGCGCGGCTGGTGGGTGGCCTCGGCCACGTTCAGCTTGAAGTCGACGACGTTGACGATGACCTGCAGCACCGTGTCGATGATCGTGCTGCCGCCCGGCGTGCCGGTGATCAGCCACGGCTTGCCGTCCTTGAAGATCATGGTCGGCATCATGGTCGAGAGCACGCGCTTGCCCGGCTGCAGGGCGTTGGGCGGCGCAGGCTTGCCGCTCTTCTGCGCGCGCCACGCGGCCTCGTGAGCGTAGTTGTTCATCTGGTTGTTCAGCACGAAGCCCGCGCCGGCCACCATAACGCCCGAGCCGAAATCGGCTCCCAGTGTATAGGTGTTGGAGACCGCGTTGCCCTCGGCGTCGGCGACCGAGAAGTGCGTGGTGTTGGGGCTTTCGAACGCCCAGGGATCGCCGGCGCCCAGGTCCTTGGCGGGCGTGGCCTTGTCGGGATTGATCAGCTTGGCGCGCGCCGCGCCATAGGCCTTTGACGTGAAGCCCTGCAGCGGGACCTTCACGAAATCGGTGTCGCCCAAATACTTGTAGCGGTCGGCATAGGCCATCTTCATGGCCTCGGCCTGAAGGTGCAGGGTCTTGGCCGAGCCCAGGCCCGTCGCCTTCAGGTCGAAGGTCTCCAGGATGTTGAGCATCTCCAAGAGGGTCGCGCCGCCGGCGCTGGCGGGCGGCGAGGTCTTGACCGTCAGGCCGCGATAGCTGCCGACCAGCGGCTGGCGGATCTCGGCCTTGTAGGCGGCCAGGTCCTCCAGGGTGATCAGGCCACCATGGACCTTCATGTCGGCGGCGAAGCGCTGGGCGATCTCGCCGCGGTAGAAGGCGTCGGCGCCCTTGTCGGCGATCTGGCGCAGCGACCAGGCCAGCTCGGGCTGCTTGAGGACCTCGCCGGCGCGATAGAGCTCACCGCCGGCCTTGTAGAAGGTCTGCTTGCCGGCCTCGCTCTCGGACAGGCGCTGCTTGCCCCAGCTGAAGACGAACGCCTCGTCGGGCGACAGGGCCACACCGTCGGCGGCCAGGCGATAGGCCGGTTCGACCACCTGCTTCCAGGGCAAGCGACCATACTTCTGATGGGCCAGATAGAGGCCCGCGACCGTGCCCGGAACGGTGGGCGCGCGATAGCCGCGCGACGCCACGTCGTCCATCTCCTTGCCATTCTCGTCGACGAAGGTCTCAAGCTTGGCGGCCTTGGGCGCGACGCCGCGATAGTCGATGAAGATCGTCTCACCCGTCTTGGCCAGGTGGACCATCATGAAGCCGTCGCCGCCGATATTGCCGGCGCGCGGCAGGGTCACGGCCAGAGCAAAGGCGGTGGCGACGGCGGCGTCCACGGCGTTGCCGCCCTGGCGCAGGATGTCGCCGCCGACCTTGGTGGCGATGGCGTTCTGGCTGACCACCATGCCCCGCTCGCCCACCACCGGCGAGTGGATGCTGGGATACTCCAGCAGCTGCTTCTTCTGGGCCAGCGCCTCGGACGAGACGATGGGCGAGAGCGCCAGGGCGAAGACCGTGGCGGCTGTGGCGAGAAGGCGGAAGGGTTTCAAGTCGGGCCTCGCAGAACGGACGCGCGAAGGGACGGGGCGACCATCAGGCCGCCCCGCTCACAGGGTTAGAACCGCTTGGAGAGGTTCATGTACCAGTAGCGACCCGTCGCGTTGTGCAGCGCGCCCGAGTAGCCGAAGTTCGAGGCCGACAGCGGCGGGTCCTTGTCGAAGGCGTTACGCACGCCCACCCGGACCGTGGAGCCGTCGAACATGCCGTCCTTGAACGCGTACTGGCCGTAGAAGCTGACGGTCGTCCATTCCTTGATCGGGAAGTACTGGCCGTTCACCTGCGCCGGGCCGGTGTCGTAGACCTCGCCGACATAGTTGACGAACGCGCCCGCGCCCCAGCCGTCCTTGCGCCAGGAGACGCTGGCCGTGCCGCGGAACTCGGGGAAGCCGTCGAACTGGATCTGGTTGCCGGCGCTGGCGATCGTGATGCCCGGCAGCTTGCCGGCCGCAACCGCCTGCAGAAGGATGCTCTCGGTCTGACCCGGGGCCTGGTCATACTTCAGGAGCTTGGCGACATTGATCGACAGGCCGAAGTCGCCCCAGGGGGTGTCGTCCAGGTCGTAGTCCAGGCTGAAGTCGGCGCCCTGCACCATGCGCGGCTGCAGGTTCGAGTAGGTGTCGCTGATGTAGGCGATGTTGCCGACCGTGGCCGTGCCCACCGGCGCGTCGCGCACGACGTTCGGGTTGGACGAGCCGCTCTGGCGCAGCAACCAGTCGTAGGCGATCTGGTTGTAGCCGCCCAGGATACCCACGATGTTCTTCTCGCGGATCGACCAGAAGTCGCTGGTCAGGGTCAGCTTGCCGTACTGGCGCGGAATGAAGGTGGGCTGATAGACGAAGCCGATCGTGGCGTTGTCGGCCTCTTCCGGCTTCAGGTTCTTGTTGCCGCTGCGCACTTCGATCGTGCTGGCGCTGGGGCAGGAGGTCGCGGTCGGCGTGTTGATCCGGCAGGCTGCGAAGTCGGTGCGGGTGTTCGAGACCGTCGTGCCGTCGCTGTAGAACTGCGGCAGGTTCGGCGCACGGAAGCTTTGCGAGACCGAACCGCGGATCGCGAAGCCCTGGCCGACCTTCCAGTAGATCGCGCCCTTGGGCTTCAGCACGTTGCCAAAGTCCGAATACTCTTCGTCGCGCGCGGCGATCTGCAGGCTGATCTCCTCGACGAACGGGATGTTCATCTCGGGCGAGACGATCGGCACGGCCAGTTCGAAGAAGGCCGAGGCGACCGACCGGTGCGCGTTGACGTCCGGCGCGCCCGAGGCGCCCATGACGTCCGTGCCGTAGGTCACGCCGGTGACGCTGTTGGTGTACTTGATCGTGCCGTCCAGGCGCTTGTCGCGGTCGTCCTTGTAGGTCTCGCGACGCCACTCGACGCCCGCCGCGATCCCGACGTCGCCGCCCGGCAGGGTGAAGAGGTCCTTCTTGGAGATCTTGAAGTCAGCCAGGGTCAGCGAGGTTTCGCTGATGCGATAGACGTTGATCAGGAACGAGTTGATCGTCGCGCGGTCGTTCGGCGTTCCGTCGCCCAGCGAGTAGTTGGGCTGGCTGCCGCCGTTGAACGGATTGTACGCCGTCGCATCCGTGCGGTTCAGGGCCGCCTGGAACGCGGTGTTGCTGATCGCGTCGTGCGTCATGTCCTTGGTGCGGGCCTTGGAATACAGCAGCGCCGAATCCCACTTCCAGCCCTTCCAGCCGCCCTTCAGCCCGCCCAGCAGGCGGTAGCTGTCGTCCGTGACCGTATAGGTGCGCGGACCGGTGTCGACCGGGCGATAGGTGGTGATGTTCATCGCAATGCCGGTGGTCGGCACGCCGGTCAGGTTGGCCAGACGGTTGGGGCTGGTCGTCGGACCGAAGGGGTTCCAGTAGGCGTTGGCGGCGATGCTGATCGGCGCGGTGCTGAGCGGCGCCGACTGTTCGCGGCTGCCGGTGAACAGGGCGTGGTAGTAGCCCACTTCGCCATAGCCGGTGATGTCGCCGAAGTCGTGCTCAACCGTCGAGAACAGGTTGGTGCGCTCGACGCCGCCCTTCAGGGTGCGATCGGGGTTTTCGTCATAGCGCAGCACGCGGCTGGTGGCGCCGGTGATCGTGCCCGAGCGGATGCAGAGGTTGCCAGTCAGCACGGTGCTGGAGCAGCCGGCGGCGGTGTTGGCGGTCGGCTCGATGTGGAACACGCCCGAGGTCGTCAGCGTCGCCGTTCCCTGGCGCACCACGGTGGTCGGCGGGATCAAGGTGAACGAGCCCCAGGGGCTGGAGGTCGAACGGCTGTCGAAGGTGGTGTTGTCCACCCAGGGCGTGTTGGCCACCTGCGCCCGATGATCTTCGCTGGCCGAATAGTCGCGCTCCGACGCCATCAGGCGGCTGCGGCCGGTGTAGTTGCCGAAGAAGGTCAGGCGCGTGCCGTCCGCCAGACGCGTGCCGGCCTTCACATTGAACGAGCCTTCGCGGTAGCTGGTGCCTTCCGAGCCGCCGTACTGGGCTTCCATCTTCAGGCCACGGAACTTGGTGTCGAGCACGGTGTTGACCACGCCGGCCACCGCGTCGGCGCCATAGATGGCCGCCGCGCCGTCGCGCAGCACTTCCACCCGCTTGATGCCCGCCACGGGGAACGCGTTGGTGTTGACCGTCTGGACCGGAACCAGGTTCTCGGTCTGGGTGCCGGGCGCCAGCACGGCGCGACGACCGTTCAGCAGGGCCAGGGTGTTGCCGGTGCCGAGGCTGCGCAGGTTCAGCGACGCCACGTCGCCGCGCGCGTCGTTCAGGTTGCCGGTGGTGCGGGCTTCCTGGAACTGCACGTCGCCGGCCTGCGGGATCGAGCGGAACAGTTCGTCGCCCGAAACAGCGCCGGTGGCGATGATCTCTTTCTCACCGACCACCGTGACCGGCAGGGCCTCGGTCGTCCGGGCGCCTTCGATCTGCGAACCGACGACCACGACCGCTTCGACGACCTGGGCCTCTTCACTGGTCGCGCCGGCCCCCGCGCGCGAGGACTGGGGGGATTGGGACTGGGCGCCTTCGGCCGGCGCCTGGCGCAGCGTGATGGTCTTGCCGTCGTCCGACTGGACGACCAGTCCGGCGGCCTTCGCCAGACGCGCCAAGGCGTCGGCGTCGGCGACGTCGCCGGTCACCGCCGGGGTGCGCTTGCCCGAGGCGGCCTCGAACGGGAACAGAACCTGCTTGCCCGACTGCTTGGCGAAGGCTTGCAACGCGGTCACCGCATCGCCGGCCGGAATGTTGAACGTGTGCCGCGCCTCTTGCGCGAGCGCCGGGCCGGCCAGCACCAGGACGGCGGCCGACGCCATCAGGAAGCCGCGAACCGCGCGGCGACGGGTGTTGATGGTCATTTTCTTGTTTACCCCTCGAAGCGCCCTCCATCCCCATGAAGGACCGCCTTTGAAGGATCGACGCACGCGTGTCGGGTTTCCGCCATCCCGAACCGCGATTTTTCAGTCCATTTTTTTGCTTAGCTGCGCCGCGACAGGCGAATGTCGCCATCCGGGTCTTCAGAGGCCTGGACCGGGAACGTGCTGGTGACCGCGTCCACGAAGCTGCGCGGCTCGGTGGTCTGGAAATAGCCGGCCAGACGCAGGCCGGTGATCGACGGATCGACGATGCGCACCTGCTGCCTGTTGTAGCGATTGAACTCGGCCACGGCCTGTTCCAGCGACTGGCCGTTTAGCGCGATCGCGCCCTGGCGCCAGGCCAGGACGCGGTCGATCTCGCCTTCGGAGATGGCGCGAGCTCGGCTTCCGGCGGCGGTGTAGACCGCTGCGACGCCGGCCTTCAGGCGCATCTCGTCCTTGGGCTGGGCGGGTTCGGGGTCAAGCGCGACGGCGCCCTTCTTGACCGTCACGGTCGCCCCGTCGGCGCGCAGACGCACCGCCAGCTCCGAAACGCCGTCGGCCCGCATCACCGCATCGTCGGCGCGCACGACGAAGGGGCGGGAGTCGCGGGCCGCTTCGAACACGGCTTCGCCGCGCACCAGGCGCACCTCGCGCACCCCGCGCCGATAGCGGACCACGACCTTACTGTTGGTGTTCAGTTCGATGCGGCTGTTGTCGCTCAGCACGACGACTCGACGCTCGCCGATCGCCGTGGCGTAGGCCGTCCCGCCGCCGAAGGTGGTGACGCCCGCGACCGAGAGCGCCAGCACGGCCGCCGCCGCCATGCCGCGCGCCCAGACCGACTGGCTCAGGCTCGGCAGCACGGCGCGGCGCTCGGCGGCCAGCAGGTCCCGGTCGGGCCGTTCGGCCGCCGGACGCATGGCGCGCAGGCGCTCCAGCCGCGCCCAGGCGGCGGCTTCGCGTTCAAAGGCGGCCTCGTGTTCGTGGCTTTCATCGCGCCAGGCCTCGAAGGCGGCGCGGTCGGCGGCGGAACACGAAGCGTCGTCAAGCCGGACCACCCAGAGGGCGGCCGCCTGCCTCACCGCTTCGCGTCGTGATCCCGTCTTGCGCTCCATGAGCGTCCTTCGTCGACCTTACTCTTACGCCCGATACGACGTCCCAACTTGTCGGAACAGTACCGAAGACCCTTCACTAAATGCTTCTCGACAGTAGAGACGGACAAGCCGAGCCTAACCGCTATCTCGTCGGGCGAGAGGCTGTAAACTTTTCTCAACGTGAAGACGCGGCGGCATTGCGTGGGCAGCTCCGCGATGGCGTCCACCAGCAGCCGCAGTTCTTCGCGTGATTCGATGACGGCATGGGCGCTGGGCGCCTCGTCCAACGGCTCGATCCGGTCGAAGTCGGCGACGGCGGTAATGGTCAGCACCTTGCGCCGACGCAGCGCGTCCAAAGCGCAGTTACGCAGGACGCGGTTGGCGAACGCGCCCGGATTTCCGATCTCGCGCCACGTTTTACAGGCGATCGCGCGCGCGAACGCCTCGTGCACCAGATCCTCCGGATCGGTCTGACCATCGCGGCAGAACCGCCGCGCATAGGCCAGCAGGTCCGCTTCCAGCGGCAGGATCTCACGCCGAAACCAGGCGCGCCTGTCGTCGTCTTCTTGAGCCATCAACGCTCCCCTCAAGCTTCAGCGAAGCCGAAAGGGCGCCCGAACGCAACCCGGCGATGACCCATCGCCGGGCGCGGAGGGAATTTCGCCTAGTCTTCGATCGGGTTGTGACGCGTATCCTTCAGGAAGAAGCCGCCGACCACCGCCGTGATCCCGGCGATGATCACCGGGTACCAGAGGCCCGAATAGATATCGCCCGTCGCCGCCACGATCGCGAAGGCCGTGGTGGGCAGGAAGCCGCCGAACCAGCCGTTGCCGATGTGATAGGGCAACGACATCGCCGTGTAGCGGATGCGCGTCGGGAACAGCTCGACCAGCATGGCTGCGATCGGGCCGTAGACCATGGTCACATAGATCACCAGCAGCGCCAGAAGGCCGATTACCGCCGGCTTGTTCACGAGCGCCGGATCGGCCTTGGCCGGATAGCCGGCCGCCTTCAACTGGTCGCCGAGGTCAGCCTCCCAGGCCTTGCGGGCGTCGGCGAAGGCCTTGCCGCTGGCGCCCTTGGCGTCGAGCCCGTCCAGCGTCACGCCGCCGACCTGCACCGTGGTGGGCGTTCCCGCCGGCGCGGCCTGGACGCTGTAGCTGACGCCCGCCTTGGCCAGATAGGCCTTGGCCACGTCGCAGGGGGTGTTGAACTTGGCCTTGCCGATCAGGTCGAACTGGAAAGCGCAGGTGGCGGTGTCGGCGGTGACCACCACGGGCGCGCTGGCCTCGGCCCTGGCCAGCACGGGGTTGGCGAAGGTGGTGATCGCCTTGAAGATCGGGAAATAGGTCAGCGCCGCCAGCAGGCAGCCCAGGACGATGATCGGCTTGCGGCCGATCTTGTCCGACAGCCAGCCGCAGATCACGAAGAACGGCGTGCCGATCAGCAGCGCCACGGCCACCAGCGTGTTGGCCAGAGCCCCGTCCAGCTTCAGCGTCTTTTCCAGGAAGAAGAGAGCGTAGAACTGCCCCGTGTACCAGACCACCGCCTGGCCCATGGTCAGGCCCACCAGCGCTAGCAGCACGATCTTCAGGTTAGGCCAGTTGCCGAAGGCCTCGGCCAACGGCTTCTTGCTGCCCTTGCCCTCGGCGATCATGCGCTGGAAGGTCGGGCTCTCGTGCAGCTTCAGGCGGATCCACAACGAGACGCCCAGCAGCAGCAGCGAGACCAGGAACGGAATGCGCCAGCCCCAGGCCTTGAACGCCTCTTCGCCCAGCTGGATGCGAGCGGCCAGGATCACCGCCAGCGACAGGAACAGGCCAATGGTCGCCGTGGTCTGGATCCAGCTCGTATAGAAGCCGCGCTTCCCCGGCGGGGCGTGCTCGGCCACATAGGTCGCCGCGCCGCCGTACTCGCCGCCCAGCGCCAGTCCCTGCACCAGGCGCATCAGCACCAGGGCGATCGGCGCGGCCACGCCGATCTGGGCGTAGGACGGCAGAAGGCCCACGACAAAGGTCGAGACCCCCATCAGCAGCATGGTGATCAGGAAGGTGTTCTTGCGACCCCACAGGTCGCCCAACCGGCCGAAGATCAGCGCGCCCAGCGGCCGGATCGCAAAACCGGCGGCGAAGGCCAGCAGGGCCAGGATGAAGCCGGTGGTCTCGTTGACGCCCGAGAAGAAGTGGCTGGTGATGATCGGCGCCAGCGAGCCGTAGAGATAGAAATCGTACCACTCGAACACTGTGCCGAGCGACGACGCCCCCACGACCATCGTGTCGCGCCCCTTGCCCGGAGCGGCCTGGCTTTCAGCCCCCATACGCCTTCCCTTCCCTCGTCAACGCCGCGTGTGATCCGCGGTCGTCCCCAACACCGCGACCCTAGCTCAGCGAACGGGAGTCTTGCGATGGGGAATTATGGTAGCGGTCACTTTTTTGCACCCTCCCTTTCCGCTTGATGGGGAAGGGAGACAAATGCGCGGCCTCATGCGATCACGGGCCCACAACAAGGAGCCGCCATGACCGCTTCGAAGATCGTCCGCCGCGCCCTGATCGGCGCTCTGGCCGCCACCCCGCTCCTGGTCGGCGCCGCCTCCCCCGCCCTCGCCGCCGGCAAGCCTCGCGTGGCGATCCAGACCGACAAGGGGACCATCGTCGTCGAGCTGGAGGACAAGAAGGCGCCGATCACCTCGGAGAACTTCCTGCGCTATGTCGACAAGCATCGCTTCGACGGCGGCCAGTTCTTCCGCGCCAACCGTGCCAAGGGCGCGCCCGGCCAGGGCTCGATCCAGGGCCAGCCCAAGCCCTACGCCCGCCGCGCCCCGCCGATCGCTCACGAGAGCACGCTGAAGACCGGACTCAAGCATAAGGCCGGCGCCATCTCGATGGGCCGAGACGCCCCTGGCAGCGCCACCGCCGACTTCTTCATCTGCGCCAGCCCCCAGCCCTATCTCGACGCCAAGCCGGGCAAGAGCGACGCCGCCCAGGGCTACGCCGTCTTCGGCTATGTGGTCGAAGGCATGGACGTCGTGAAGAAGATCCTCAGCGGTCGCACGGACGGCCCGACCAACGTGCCGTCGATGAAGGGCCAGATCCTGAACCCGCCGGTGAAGATCATCAGCATGAAGCGGATCTAGATCGTCCCGTAGCTACTCGACGCGCGGCAACACCAGCGCCACGCGCAGGCCGGGACCCGAGCCGTTGTATTCCCCGGGCCCTTCTGACAGCTCCAGACGACCGCCGTGCGAGGCGGCCACGGCGCTGACCAGCGACAGGCCCAGGCCCGCGCCGGGTTCGCTGCGGCTGTTCTCCAGGCGCACGAAGCGCTGCACCACGCGGGCTCGGTCGGCTTCCGGCACGCCCGGCCCGGTGTCGGTGACCGAGAACTCCAGCTCGCCCGACGAGGTCCGGCGCGCGCGCAGCATGATGGCCCCGCCCTCGGGCGTGTACTTGATGGCGTTGTCCAGGATGTTGGCCAGGGCCTGGGCCAGGAATTCGCGATTGCCCTTGATGGTCAGGGCGGGCGTGATCTCGGCCTTGAAGTCCAGGCCCTTGTCCTCGCACGAGAGCTCGTAGAGCTCGGCCATGTCGCCGGCCAGCTCCGAGGCGTCGAACTGCCGCTGGTCCGGCGCTGAACCGGCCGCCTGCAGGCGGGCGATGGCCAGCACGGCGTTGAAGGTCTTCAACACCCCGTCGGCGTCCTGCAGCGCCGTCTCCAGGGCCGCGACGGGATCGCCCTTGCCGTTCTCGGCGTCGATCAAGGCCACCTCCATGCGCGCGCGCAGGCGGGTCAGGGGCGAGCGCAGGTCGTGGGCGATGGCGTCGCCGGCATGGCGCAGGCCGCCCATCAGGCGCTCGATCCGGTCGAGCATGTCGTTCAGGCCCTCGGCCAGCTCGTCATACTCGTCGCGTGTTCCCCGCACCCGGGCGCGGGCGTGCAGATCGCCGCCGCGCACCGCGTTGACCACGTCCACCAGCCCCTGCATCGAGCGGCTGACATTGCGGCTGATCAGCACCCCGCCGGCCATGCCCAGCAGGATCACCAGCGCCCCGGCCCCCCACAGCGCGCGGACAATCTTGCGGACATAGGCTTCCGAGGCGTCGACATCGGCGCCGACGAACAGGATCTCACCGTTCTCCAGGCGCTGCTGCACCCCGCGCGCGGCGGCCTTGACCTCCGCGCCGTCCAGATCGGTTTCGGTGACCTTGAAGCTGGCCCATTCCGGCCCGTCGCCGGTAAAGCCCGAGATCGGCGATTCCTCGATCGAACCGGAGATCCGCTTGCCGGTCTTGTCGGCCAGAAAATAGAGGAACGGCCGCTCGCCGGTGGCCCGCTCGACGATGGTCTGGTTCAACGCGTCGACGCCGCCCTGGCGATAGGCCGCCTCCAGGCTCTCGAACTCGCGGCTGATCTCGGCTTGGGCGCGGCGGTTCACCTCGCCCGCCGTGGCCACATAGATGTAGCCCAGGAACGCGCTGGCGGCCGCCGCGAACAGGGCCAGGAACAGCAGGGTCAGCCGGAACGGCGTGGTGCGGAGAAGGCGCGGCAGACGCATGGGGTGTCTCGGCGGCGAACCGCCGCCGTTCTCCTACGGATCCAGCCGGTAGCCGGCGCCGCGCACCGTCTGCAGCATCGCCCGGTCGAAGCCCTTGTCGATCTTGCTGCGCAGACGCGAGATGTGAACGTCGATGACGTTGGTCTGCGGGTCGAAGTGGTATTCCCAGACCTTTTCCAACAGCATGGTGCGGGTCACCGACTGGCCGGCGTGGCGCATCATGAACTCCAGCAGCTGGAACTCGCGCGGCTGCAGGTCGATCTCCTTGCCCTGGCGATGGACCGTCCGGTTGATCAGGTTCATCTCCAGCTCGCCCACCTTGAGCGTGGTGGCGACAGCGCCGGTCTCGCGGCGGCGCGACAGGGCCTCGACGCGGGCCATCAGCTCGGGGAAGGCGTAGGGCTTGACCAGATAGTCGTCGGCCCCGGCCTTCAGGCCCACCACGCGGTCATTGACCTCGCCCAGGGCCGACAGGAACAGCACCGGCGTCTGGTCGCCCTCGCGACGCAGGGTCTCGACCACGGTGACGCCGTCCATCTTGGGCATCATCCGGTCGACGACCAGAACGTCGTAGCCGCCTTTCTGGGCCTCGGCCAGGCCCGCCTCGCCGTCGGGCGCATGGGCCACGTCATAGCCGGCTTCCTTGAGCCCGTGCGCCATGGCGCCGGCGGCTTCCAGGTCGTCCTCGATAATCAGAATACGCATCGTATAGCCCCTCAGGCGCCAGACACGGTGGAGTAACCTTGGACGTTCCCCCGATTCCGCGCATCACGCGATAGTCGTCAGGGTTGATAGCGCTTTCGACGACCGCCGTAACTTAAACCTTGGACAGGTACGAAAAAGCCCCGCCCAGGAGGTCCTGGACGGGGCGATTGGGTTCGAGGGCGGATCGCTTACGGCGCGATCTTCAGCGGCACGAAGACCGAGCGGTTCTGGCGGACCACCTTGGCCAGAACGCTGGTGCGGCCAGCCTTTCGGGCGGTCTCCACCGCGGTCGCCACGTCGGCCGCGCTGGCGACCGGGGCGCCGTTGACGCTGGCCAGGACATCGCCCTTGGCCAGGCCCTTCTCGCCGGCGTCGCTGTCGCCCTTCACGCCGGTGATCAACAGGCCCTTGATCTCGGGATCGATCTTGTAGGTCTGACGCGCCGCCGCATCGATCTGCGACAGGGTCAGGCCCAGGGCGTCGACCTTCTGGCTGGCGGGCTTGTCCGGCGTCGCCGAGTCACTGTTCTGGTCCTGATCGTCGCCGTTCACGGCCAGGCTGCTTTCCGACGGACGCGTGCCCGACTTGATCTCCACCACACGCGGCTTGCGGTCGCGGATGATCGAGATCTTGATCGTCTCGCCCGGGCGGGCCTTCGAGACTTCGCGGGTCAGTTCGCTGCTGTCGGCGATCTTGACGCCGTTCACGGCCACCAGGATGTCGTCCGGCAGCAGGCCGGCCTTGGCGGCGGGGCCGCCCGGCACGACGTCGGAGACGATCGCGCCCTTGACGTCGGGCAAGCCGAGCGCCTCGCCCATCTCGCTGCTGAAGGCCAGGATGCTGACGCCGATATAGCCGCGAACGACCTTGCCGTTGGCGATCAGCTGCTTGGCCACGCCCTCGGCGACCTCGGCCGGGATAGCGAAGCCGATGCCGACCGAACCACCCGACGGCGAGTAGATGGCGCTGTTGACGCCGATCACCCGGCCATAGATGTCGAAGCTGGGACCGCCCGAGTTGCCGCGATTGATCGGCGCGTCGATCTGGATGTACGGCACGAAGGACGAGGTGTTGTCCTGCAGGTTGCGGTCATAGGCCGAGATGATGCCGGCCGTGGCGGTTCCGCCCAGACCGAACGGGTTGCCGATGGTGATCACCCAGTCGCCGACCCGCGGCTTGGCCTGGTTTTCGAAGTTCACATAGGTGAAGTCCTTACCCTTGGCCTTGGGGTCGACCACCTTGATCACGGCCAGATCGGTGCTTTCGTCGCGGCCCACCAGCGTGGCCTTCAGTTCGCGACCGTCCTTCAGCACCACCTGGATGTCGTCGGCGTCGGCTACGACGTGGTTGTTCGTGACGATGTAGCCGTCAGCGGAGATGAAGAACCCCGAACCGGCCGATTGCTGCTTCGGCGTCGCCGGCGTGTCGCCGTCGTCGTCCTGCTGGTCCTGGCCGGGCTGCCCCGGACGGCGCTGGCCGCGCGGCACGATGTCGAACCCTTCCAGGCCCGGAATGCGCAGCGACGGCGCCTTGGCCTTCGAGGTCACATTGATCTGGACGACGGCGGGCGAGACCTTCTCGAAGATGTCGGCGAACGACATCGGCGCGCCCGGCGGCGGCGCGAAGGTCGGCGCGCTGGGCACGGACGCGCGGGTCACCGGGGCCTGGGCGGCGTCGGCCGTCCCCATCCGCATGCCCATTCCGGCCAGGGCCGCGCAAGCGACGCCCGCGCCCGCGACGGCGCCCACAATGAAACCCGACTTCCTAGCGGTCATTCTCGTCTTTCCTCACCCACGTCCCACGGACGCGGTCCCTTAACGTCACCCGCGCGCCCGGCGCGCGGCCCCGATCTCTTTGAGAACCTAGTCGCGGCATTGAAACGTGCAATGGTTCTCGCACTATCTTTCCATCATCCGGAAGGCGGTTCTTGCGGCGCTATTTCGGCGCAATCGTGTCAATCGCCTTCGAGCAGGCGCCGAACACGCTCTTCCTCGTCCTGCGAAAGCGCCGGTTCGGGCGTCTCGCGGCGACGCAGGAGGCCCGCCATCAGAACGCCGCCCACCAGCAGAACCCCCACCGGCGCCAGCCAGAGCACCGCATTTCCTCCAGAGAAACGGGGCTTTAGCAGAACGAACTCGCCGTAGCGCTCGACCAGAAAGTCGCGGATCTGGGCATCGCTGCGGCCGGCCTTGACCTGCTCGCGGACAATTCGCCGCAGGTCGCCGGCCAGTTGGGCCTCGGAGTCATCGATCGACTCGTTCTGGCAGACCAGGCAACGCACTTCCTTGAACAGCGTCCGCGCGCGCGCTTCCTGCGCTTGGTCGGGCAAACGCTCTGACGGGTCCGACGCGCCGGCCGTCAGCGCAACCGCCGCCGCCGCGATCAAAAGCGCGCGCACCCGCCTCACGACGTCGCCTCCCCGGTCCGCCGGCCCACGCCCAGGCGCACCCGCCGGTCCGACAGCGAGACGATCCCGCCGATCGCCATCAGCAGCGGCCCCAGGAAAATCAATCGCACCCAGGGGTTCACATAGGCGCGCACCAGCCAGGCCGGCTTGCCGCCCTCGCCCGCGCGGCGCTCGCCCATCACGACGTAGATGTCGTCCAGGCCCTTGGCGCAGATCGCCACCTCGGATGTGGTCTGTGCGCCGGTCGGATAGAAGCGCCGCTCGGGCGCGGCGCGGCAGACCTCGGCGCCGACCTTGTTGGTCACGGTGACAATGCCGCGCTCGGCCAGGAAGTTGGGACCTTCGACCGTGACCACGTCGGTCAGGGTCACGGTGTAGGCGCCCAGCGGCTGGCTGCCGTTCAGACTGAGGGCCTGGGCCGCCTCGACCCGCCAGGCGGTCTCGAACGACGCACCCAGCACGAACACGCCCAGACCGGCATGGGCCAGGGTCGTGCCCCAGGCCCCGCGCGGCAGGCCCCGGGCGCGGCGGAGACTTTCGGCGACCGAGGCGCGGAACAGCTTCAGGCGCTCGCCCATTTCCAGCAGCGCGCCGCCGATCAGCCAGAAGCCGACGACGAGCCCGCCGCTGGCCAGGGCCTTGCGCGGCTGCACCACGGCGTAGGCGATCAGGCCCAGCAGGGCGGCCAGGGCCAGCACGATCCAGAGCTTGCGGGCCACGCCCTTGGCGTCGCCGCGCTTCCAGGCCAGCAGCGGTCCGGCCGGCAGCACGGCGAAGGCCAGGATCATCAGCGGGGTGAAGGTCAGGTTGAAGAACGGTGCGCCCACCGACACGGCCTCGCCGTCCATGGCCTCGCGGATCAGCGGGTACAGGGTGCCCAGCAGCACCACCGCCGTGGCCGTCGACAGCAGGATGTTGTTGAGCACGATGGCGCTCTCGCGGCTGATCGGCCGGAACTGCCCGCCGCGGTTCAGGCTGGGCGCGCGGATGCCGAACAGCAGGAAGCCCGCGCCGGCCGCAACGCCCATCATGATCAGCAAGAGGACGCCGCGCGTCGGATCGACGGCGAAGGCGTGGACGCTGGTCAGCACGCCCGAGCGGACCAGGAACGCGCCCAGCATCGAGAAGGTGTAGGCCGCCAGGGCCAGGAACGCCGTCCAGCCCGGCAGGGCGCCGCGCCGTTCGGTGACGATGGCCGAGTGCAGCAGGGCCGCGCCGATCAGCCAGGGCATGAAGCTGGCGTTCTCGACCGGATCCCAGAACCACCAGCCGCCCCAGCCGAGCTCGTAATAGGCCCAGAAGGCGCCCAGCGTGATGCCGACGGTCAGCAGGCTCCAGGCCGCCAGGGTCCAGGGCCGCACCCAGCGCGCCCAGGCCGCATCGATCCGGCCCTCGATCAGCGCGGCCAGCGACAGCGAATAGACGACCGAGAAGCCGACATAACCCGCGTAGAGGAACGGCGGGTGGAAGGCCAGGGCCGGGTCCTGCAGCAGCGGGTTCAGCGAACGCCCCTCGATCGGCGCGTCCAGCAGGCGCGCCAGCGGGTTCGAGGCGAAGACCGTATAGGCCAGGAACAGCACGCCCAACGCGCCCTGCACCGCGATGGCGTAGGCGCGCAGGCGCGGCGGCAGGCTGTCTCCGAAGAAGGCCATCGCCGCGCCGTAGCCGGTCAGCACCAGGCACCACAGAAGCATCGAGCCCTCGTGGCTGCCCCAGGCGCCGGCCACCTTGTAGAGCATCGGCTTGTCGGTATGCGAGTTGGCGGCGACGTTGGCGACCGAGAAGTCCGAGGTCACGAAGGCGTAGATCAGCGCCGCGAACGACACCAGCAGCGCCAGGAAGGTCGCCAGCGCCGCGCCGCGTCCCGCCCCCGCCAGCACCGGCGAGCGCCGCGCGCCGCCGACGGCCGAAAGCCCCGTCTGGGCCACCGACAGCAGCAGTGACAGGATCAGCGCGAAGGCGCCAAGTTCGACGATCATGGCGCGGGCTTCCCATAGGCCGGCGCGCCGGCGCCCTCGCCGCGCCACTCGCCCTGTTCTTTCAGCGCCTTGGACACCTCGCGCGGCATGTAGCGTTCGTCGTGCTTGGCCAGCACCTGCTTGGCCTCGAAGACGCCCGCGTCATTGAAGCTGCCCTCGGCGACGATGCCCTGTCCCTCGCGGAACAGGTCCGGCAGGTCGCCATGATAGACGACCTTGGCGGTGGCCTTCTGGTCGGCGACCACGAACTCGACATTGCCGTCGGGGTGCTTGACCACGCTGCCGTGCTGCACGAGGCCGCCCAGCTGCACCTTGCGGCCGGCGGAGACCTTGGCCTCCTGGGCTTGGGCGGGGGTGTAGAACAGCGAGATGCTGTCGCGCAGGCCATACAGCGCCAAGCCCACCGCCAGGGCCAGCACCGGCGCGATGGCCAGCAGGATGGTCAGGCGTCGGCGCGCCTTGCGGGATTGGGGCCAGAAGCTCATGGAGTCGTCGTCTTGGCTTGAGCCGGGGTGTCGGCGGCCTGGCGAAGGGCCGACATGACCTTGGGCTGGTCCTTGAAGAGGGCCGTGGCCGTGGCCAGGGCGGCGTCGCGCTTGGTCGTCTCGCCCAGCACCGCATAGGCGCGCACCAGGCGCACCCAGCCGTCGGGGTCGTCGGGCGACTGCTTCAGGCGCTGAGCCAGGCCGTCGACCATGCCCGCGATCATGCCCTGAACCTGCGGATTGGCCTCGGCGGCGGGCTCCGCGCCCGGCAGTTTGCCTGACGCCTGCACCAGGGCGATCTCGGCGGCCAGCGACTCCCGGCCCGGCGCGTTGGGCGCCAGCCCCGCCAGCAGGCCGCGCCAGTCCGCCAGACCGCCCGCGACATCGCCCTCGGCGATCCGGGCGCGCGCCAGATAATAGCGGGCGCGGACATCGGCCGGATCGGCCTTCAGCGCCTCGCCGAAGGCCAGCTTGGCGTCCGAACCGATCTGGCCCTTGGCCTCGATGACGAAGGTCTCGCCCAGCAGGCTCCAGATGTCCGCGCGCTTAGGGGCGATGCGGACGGCCTTGCGCAAAGCCTGCTCGGCCCCGGCCATGTCGCCGGCGGCGGCGCGAGCCTTGGCCATGAAGACGAGCGGCTCGGGATCATTGGGTCGCTCGGCGGCGACGCCCTCCAGCACGGCGGCGATCTTGCCAGGGTCCAGCGTCGCCGGATCGGCGGCGCGCCATGCGGCCACGCGCTGGGTGAAGGGCTGGTCGGGCAGACCGGGACGGCCGACCACGATGTAGAGGCCGGCGGCCAAGGCGCAGGCCAGACCGACGGCGGCGACCGCGACCTTGCGCGGTCCGGCGCCGTCACGGGGCCAGGTTTCAGACTGCTCTGCGGCGGCCAGCAGGCTGCGCCCCGCCTCTGCGCGGGCGGCCTTCAGCTCGTCCTCGGCCAGCAAGCCGTCCTGGGCCAGGCGCTCGACCTCGGCCAGACGGCGACGATGCGGCTCCAGCCGGGTGTCGGCGTCGTCGACGGGCCGGGCGCGCGCAGCCTCGCGCAACACCAGTCCGGCCGTCACGACCGACAAGCCCGCCGCGGCGATCCAGAAAGCGATCATGGCCGCGTGTTAGCTTGTTCCGGCGGTCGCCGTTAGAGGAAAAAGCGCTTAAGGACGCCTCGCCCCCGTCATTCTGGGGCGCTCGCCGACGGAGGTCTCATGACGCCGACCCTACTGGTCCCTGGCCTGCTTTGCTCCGAGGAGATCTTCGGCCCGCAACTCCCCGTGCTTTGGCCGCGTGGCCCGGTCATGATCGCCAATACCCTTCACGGCGACACCCTGGCCCAGATGGCCGCCCAGATTCTCGCGACCGCGCCGCCGACATTCGCTCTGGCCGGCGTTTCGATGGGCGGTTACTTGGCTTTCGAGATCCTTCGCCAGGCCCCGCAGCGGGTTTCGCGTCTGGCCCTGATCTGCACCTCGGCGCGGCCCGACACCGCCGAGCAGAGCGCCGGACGACGCAAGATGGTCGCCCAAGCGCGCGCTGTGGGCTTCGATCGGTTCTGCGCCTTGGGCGCGGACGCCCTCATCCACCCCAGCCGCAAGGGCGAGCCGGCGCTGAATGCGACGAGCCTGCGCATGGGTCTGGCCGTGGGAATGGAGGGTTTCGCCCGTCAGACCGAGGCGGTCATCACTCGCCCCGACAGCCGCGCTCTGCTGTCGGCGATCGGCGTGCCGACAACGATCATCGTCGGTGACTCCGATCCGCTCACGCCGGCGGCCTTGTCAGAAGAGATGGCGGGTCTGATCCCACAGGCGCGCCTGACGATCGCGAAGGACTGCGGACACGTCATCACCCTGGAACGTCCCGAGGTGGTCAATGCGGCGCTGGCGGCGTGGCTTGACGCCTAGCTACGCCGCGATCGCGGCCGCGGCCCGGCGGCGGACGATCTCTGCGGTCTTGTCGTCGCGGGTGTAAGCGATGAAGCCGGCGGCTACGTCGAGATACTTCGCCGCCAGGGCGGCGTCGCCGCCCTCGCCGGTTCGGGCGACGTGAAGCACGTCCTCGATATAGGGGTCGAGGCGCGTGTTGAGCTTTTCCAGAATCTTGGTGCGCGAGCTGCCATAGCCGGCCTTGTCGGCGCAGGCGCGCAGCTCGGCCACGAAGATCAGGGCCGACTGGGCGCGCTGGATCAGGTCGGGATTGGGCTCTTCCGTCAGCTTGGCGACGCCCCGGGCGCCCTTCTTGGCCATCATCGAGATCGGCCGGGTCGGAAGCGCCTTCTCCAGTTCCTTGTCGGCCTGATCCATCCGGTGTTCGCAGGCCTTGGCCACCGCCTGTTTCTGACGGGCCAGACGCTTGCCCCACGGACCGTCCTTGGCGATGTCGACCGATTGCTGGATTTCGACCATCTGCAGCTGGACCTTCTGCGCGGCCAGGGCGGCCTCGCGTCCGGCCTTCTCGCCGTCGGCGAAGCTGAACGATTCGATCAGCGCGATCGCCTCATCGATCTGGTCCAGCAGGCGCTCGCCGAACTGAGCGACTTCGGAGCTCGCCAGATAACGGTCGGTCGGGCGATCCATCACGGCGGAGATCACGCGCATGATCCGCCAGTCGTCGGGCAGGTGCGCCGACAGGATGTCGAGCAACAGCGGGCCCGCGTCCTCGCTGATCCGGCAGGCGTCGCGATAGGTCAAGCGCGCGGCGGCGGCGCGCTCGTCCGACATTCGGCTGACCCACTCGGCGAGCTTGGGCAGGCAGCTGCGCGTCAGGGCCGAAAGCTGCAGGCAAAGCGCCAGTTGCTCCGGATCGCAGAGCGAGCGCACCCCGTCGAACGCCGCGTTCTCCGGATCGCGCAGGCCTGCGGCGGCCAGTCGGCACAACTCGTCGAACACCTCGGGAACGCCGTTTTCGAGGTCCCAGGGATTGCAGCGAGCGGCCGCCTCTTCCACCCGGGCTGGGGCCACCGACTTCAATGCGCGCCACAGACGCGGCAGCACCGGCGAGGGAAAGGCGATCTGTCCGGGCGCGCGGGTCGCGCACAGCGGGACGATCGGGGCCAGGACGGTGTTGCGGACATAGCGATTGGCCGTCTCGTCCTCGACAAGACCGCGCACCGAGGCCAGCGCGCTCTGCGATCCGGCGCTCGACAGCGCCAGCTCAAGGCTGCGCAGCGCCGCATCAGGCGCGGTTTCCACCAGCGTCTGAATGATCTGCAGTTTATGCGCGGCGATGGCGGCCATGATCCCCCGTGTCGGAGCGAGATTTCCGACAAGCGAGCATGTCCGAAACGAGGTTAAGGATTTCCGAAACGTAACAACAATCTCGCGGCCCAGCGCGCCGTTCGTACCGGAAAAGCGTTTTAGGCCTGCGGCTTAGCTTGTGAATACGACGTTATCCGAAATGTTGCGCGACGGTTGGTCGCGCCTGCGCGATTCACGAGACTGCGCGCGGCAGGTCCAGCGTCACACGCAATCCGCCCAGCGGCGCTTCGCCCAACTGGACCGAGCCGCCATAGGCCCGCGCCAGCTCGTCGACGATGGAAAGCCCCAGGCCTGAGCCGGGCGCGTTCTCGTCCAGCCTTTGCCCGCGCTTGAGCGCCTGGGCGCGCTCCTCCGGCGGCAGGCCCGGACCATCGTCGTCGACGGTCAGGGTCATCCGCGCCTCGCCCACCGGGACGGCGTCGACGCGGATCCGGCCCCGACACCACTTACCGGCGTTTTCCATGACGTTGCCCGCCAGCTCCATCAGGTCCTGCTTCTCGCCCTGGAAGCAGAGGTCTTCGGGACAGCGCCAGTCGATCTCGACACCGGCGCCGTTGGCCTTGTCCTGGAAGATCCGCTCCAGGGTCACGGCCAGCTCGTCGAGGATCGGCTCGACGGGCGTGCGCTCGCCGCTGGTCTGCGAGCGGGCGGCGGCGCGAGCGCGGCGCAGATGGTGATCGACCTGCTCGCGCATGGTCTGGGCCTGGCGGGTCACCACCTCGGCCAGCTGCCCCGGCTGCTGGCTGGCCTCGGTCAGCATCACCGACAGCGGGGTCTTCAATGCGTGAGCCAGGTTGCCGACATGGGTGCGCTGGCGCTCGACGACCTCCTGGTTGTGGGCCAGCAGCGCGTTCAGCTCCCCGGCCAGCGGCGAGAGCTCCTCGGGATAGGCGCCATCGACCCGCTCGGCCTTGCCCCGGCGCACCAGCGCCACCTCGCGCCGCAGCCGAAACAGCGGCTGCAGGCCAAAGCGCACCTGAACCACCACCGCCAGGATGAGGCCGCCGCCGAGGATCAGCAGGGCGAAGGCGGTGATGCGGGCGAAGCGATCGGCGTCCGCGTCGATCGGCGAGCGGTCCTCGGCGGCCAGGAACACCACCGGATCGGGATAGCCCGGCAGGCGCGCCTGCACCGCCGCCGCCCGCAGCGGCTTGTCCTGGGGACCACGCAGGTCGAAGTACTGGGTCTTGCCGGGCGCGGCCTCGAGCTGGTCGATCTGGGCCGAGGACAGCATCAGGTCGCTGTCGAACAGCGAGCGCGAGCGCTCGATCGGCTTCATCGCCCCGTCCGGCTGCTTGTCCAGGATCACCCAGTAGCGGCCCGAATAGACGCGGGTGGCGCGGATGTCGGTCAGGAACGGCGCGCGCAGCTGGCCATTGTCGACGCTGGAGCCGGCGTAGAGGTCGTCGGTCAGCACCGCCAGCGACTGGTCGAACCGTCGGATGGCCGCGTCCCGGAACTGGGCGGTCAGGAACACGCCCGCGATCAGCACGACCAGCAGGGTCCAGATCCCGGCGATCAGGACCAGACGACGGACCAGCGAACGGCGACGCAGGTCCAGCAAGGGATTAGGCGTTCTCTTCGCCCGGCAGCGCCGCGAGGCGATAGCCCAGGCCCCGCACGGTCTCGATCCGGTCGGCGCCCAGCTTCTTGCGCAGGCGGCCGATGAAGACCTCGATGGTGTTGGAGTCGCGGTCGAAGTCCTGGTCGTACAGGTGCTCAACCAGCTCGGTGCGACCGATCACCCGGCCCTGGTGCATCATCATGTAGTGCAGCAGGCGGTATTCCAGAGAGGTCAGGCGCAGCGGCTCGCCATTGACGCTGGCGCGGGCGGCGCGCGGGTCCAGGCGCAGGGCCCCGCACGACAGCGACGGCGCGGCGTGGCCGGCCGAGCGGCGCAGCAGCGCCCGCAGACGCGCTAGCAACTCCTCGGTGTGGAACGGCTTGGCCAGATAGTCGTCGGCGCCCGCGTCAAAGCCGGCGACCTTGTCGCTCCAGGCGCCGCGCGCGGTCAGGATCAGCACCGGCGTCGTGACATTGCCGCGCCGCCAGCGCTCCAGCACCGACACGCCGTCCACCTTGGGCAGGCCGAGGTCGAGGATTACCGCGTCATAAGGCTCGTTCTCGCCCAGATACTGGGCTTCCTCGCCATCGGGGGCGTGGTCCACAGCGTAGCCGGCGTCGGCCAGGGCCAGCTTCAGCTGGCGCGTCAGGTCGGGATCGTCCTCGACGAGCAGGATGCGCATGGAAACTCCTGAAGTCTGTTAGCCGCCGCTGAGGATCTGGCCGGTCTGGGCGTCGACGATGAAATCGATGCGACGGCCGTCGGCCGCAGCCCAGCGAACCCGGTAGTTGCCGCCCTCGAGGCCGGCGTCCAGCACCCGTCCCGGCGTGCGGCGGCTGATCATCTCGATCACCCGCGACAGCGGCACGAGGCGTCCCGACTGCACTCCGCCGCGCGCCTGGTCCTGCTGCTGACGCCAGTCGGCGCCCAGCGAGTCCGGACGGCGTTGCGCGAAGGCGGCGTCCGGAAGGACGGCGGCCAGCGCGGCGGCGACGATGAGGGCGCGGATCGGTTTCATGCTGCTTGGTCTACAGGCCCTCGGCTGAATGGAGGCTGAACGTCCGGGTTATGAACGGCGCGCGACCTTCTGTCACGGTCGGACACGTCGCGAACGAACGGCGTGGCGAAACGCCCCGCGCAGACTCTACTTCCGCTTCGGCGTGTAGGGCTTTTGGGCGCGCCAGGCTTCGGCGAACTTTTCGAGGTCCTGGTCGACGGTCTCGGGCAGGGTGACCACGAGGCGCGCCAGCAGGTCGCCGCGCTTGCCCTTGCCGTCGGGCATGCCTCGGCCCTTCAGGCGCAAGGTCTGGCCGCTGTTGCTGCCCTTGGGCACGGCCAGCATGACATTGCCGTCGGGCGTTGGCGCCTCGACCTTGCCGCCCAGCACCGCGTCGGGGATCGAGACCGGCAGGTCCATGACCAGGGCCTCGCCTTCGCGGCGATAGATCGGGTGCGGCTTGATCGCCAGCTCGATCAGGGCGTCGCCCTGGCCGCCACGCCCCGGGGAGCCCTGGCCTTTCAGGCGCAGGGTCTGGCCCTCCTGGGCGCCCGCCGGGATCGTGACGTCGATCGTGCGGCCGTCCGAGAAGGCCACGCGCTTCTTGCCGCCCTTGATGGCGTCTTCCAGGTCGATGTCGAGACGCGCCTTGACGTCCGCGCCCTTGGCCGAGAACCCGCCGCCCGCGCCGCCGCCGAACGGTCCGCGTCCGGCCCCGCCGCCGCCGAACATGCCGCCGAACAGCTCGGACAGATCGATCTCGGGACCTTCGCTGGACCGGTGGAAGCCGCCCTGGCCAAAGCCGCCTGCGTTGAACGGGCCATTGCCGGGCTGTCCGCCGAAGCCGCGCATCGTCTCGCGACCATCGGCGTCGATCTGGCCGAGATCGAACTTCTTGCGCTTTTCGGGATCGCCGACGATGTCGAACGCGGCGCTGACCTGCTTGAAGCGCTCCTCGGCCTTCTTGTCGCCCGGATTGGTGTCCGGGTGATACTGCTTGGCGAGCTTGCGGAACGCCTTGCGGATCTCGTCCGCGCTGGCGGTGCGGGAAACGCCGAGTTCCTGATACGGGTCGCGCGCCAAGGAAGGTCCTCTGAGTTAAGCGGGAGGTTGGGTAACCCCCTCCATCTAGAACGTCCAGCGCGGCGCGCAAGGGCGCATGTGGTAAATTTACCACATACTTGTGGTCGCGGGCGCGCCCCACCCATAGAGCGACGAGCCCTGGGCCACCTCCAGCCGCGCGCCGGCCGAGGGCGCGTCGGCCGCGCGCAGGGCGGCGGCGTAGGTGAAGACAGGGGTCTCCACCTCGACCTCGCGCAGGACGGTCGCGCCGTCCAGCACCCGGACACGATAGCGCTCGACGCCCTCGCCCAGCGGAACCTCGCCGTCCCAGACATCCCCGCCGACGCGGGCGCGGCGGATCCATGACACCAGGAGGTCCCCGCCGATCATCCGCTTGCGAAGGTGGGCCGGCGCCAGGGGCCTCAGGGCGCGGCCGTTCCACACGGCGCTGATCTCGGTCATGCCTGCGCCGGACGGCGGACCACCGGACGGCGCGGCGCGGATCATCAGCGGCGCCCCGCGCTCGAAGGCGGACACGGTCATCGGAACCAGCGCCTCGTCCAGACGGACCACCGCCGCCCCCGCCGGGATCGGCGTCTCGCTCGCCACGCCGTCGCGTTGACCGCGCAACAGGCCCGACAGCCGCCAGACGTCGGGCGCGATCAGCACGGCGGCCTGGAAAGCGATCACCTCCCAGTCGCCGGACGGCGCGCGGACCGCCAGGGCGTTCTCGCCCGCCAGAACAGCCGCCAGCGGCGCAGAGGCCAGGCTCGCCCCCTCCATCCGCACGGTCAGGAGACCGGAACGGTCCAGCCGATGCGGCGAGGCGGGGAGCAGATCGGTCAGGGTGACGCCCAAAGTGACGGGCGCGGACACCCGCGCACGGACCTTCAAGGTCTCGACGCCGGGGCCCGCATGGACGTCGAGCGGCCGCCACGGCTCGGCGGCGGCGGCCACCAGCGGCCGCGCCTCGTCGGAGAGGTCGCCGGCGCTGGGCAGGTCCAGCAGATGCAGCACCGGCGGCGAGGCCGGCTCGCGCGGCGGGCTGGGCGTCCAGTCGATCACCGCCGCCACGCCGCGCGACCGCAGCACCGGGACCAGGGTGGCGCGCGGCCGCTCGTCGAGGTCCAGGCGCAGCACGCGCCAGACCTCGCCCTCCAGCGCCAGGCGGTCGCCGGGCTGGAACCGCAGGGCGGCCGACGGCGACAACCGCACGATCCGCGCGCGCCGCGCGGCCTCATCGGCGTCGAGCATCCGACGGGCTACAGCCCCGGCCTCGGCCGCCGACAGCACGATCGGCGCATCGACATCGCGCGTTCCCTGCCCCGCCTCGCGGCGGACGATCAGCGCACCCACCTGGTAGTCGCGTCCGGCGTCGACGAACCGCAGGCGCAGGGCCTCGGCGGCGGGGTCCAGAGTCCGGGTCTCGCGCTCGGCCGCGCCGTCCTCGGGCAGGACAAGATCGTCAGGCGCCAGGGCCGCCGCCGCGCGCCCGGTCCGCGACATCATCCGGACACGGTCACCGCGCTCGACCGGATCCAGCGCGAACGCCTCGGTCAACGGCGACAGCGCCTCGCGCAGCCGCATCGGGCGGTCGACGACATAGCCGATCACGGCCCCGCTCGCCTCGCCTGGGTCGATGGCGACGCCCGCCCGCGCGCCGAGGGCCATGATCAGTTCCGGCAAGGGCGCGATCCCCGTCCGGCCGGTCAGCCAGTGGCCCAGGAGCCAGTTGCCGCCGTCGGTCCAGACATCCGCGCGGGCGGGAAAGTCCGGAAACGGCCGCGCGTCCCAGCACCAGGCGCTGGCCGCCTCGACCATCGGCCCGCCATACAGCGGCGAGACCGGATTGGCGCCCGGCTCGTCAAGCCAGGCCAGCACCGCCTCCAGATAACGTCGCTGGCCGAAGTCGTCGCGCTCGCCCGTCGAATAGGGCGGCAGGAAGCTCTCCGAACTCTTGGGGTCGATGAAGAGGTTCGGCGAATTGGCGCCCTTGTCCACCGCCGGGCAGCCGAACTCGGTCAGGCGGATCGGCTTGGACATCGGAACCCACGCCGTCGGCGTCGCGGATCGGACACCGCCAGGGCGGTCGTGATGCGGCTGGCTCCACCAGGACAGCAGGTCCTTGGCCCGGAACATCCAGGCCTCGCCGTGGGCGCCGTCGGTGATCGGGGTGCGGCGCTGGACGTCGCGGTCGGCGGGACTGGCGTAGTGCCAGTCGAAATCCGCCCCGCCGGTCAGGCCGGCGCGCAGATAGGCCGGGTCGTGCGGTCCCAGAAAGCCGGCCTCGGCGTCGCGGTGATCCTCCCCCTCGCGCCAGTCGGTGACGGGCGGATACCAGTCGACGCCGACGAAATCGATGTTCGGATCGGCCCACAGCGGGTCGAGGTGGAACACCGCGTGACCCGAGCCATCGGCCGGCTGATGCCCGAAATACTCGCTCCAGTCGGCGGCGTAGCCGAGCTTGGTCGACGCCCCCAGCACCGCGCGCACGTCGGCGGCGAGGCTCTTGAGCTTGTCGACCGCCGGATAGGCCCCGCCCGCGCCGCGCGTGGTGGTCAGGCCGCGTAGCTCCGAGCCGATGATGAAGCTGTCCACCCCGCCGGCCTGGACCGCCAGGGCCGCCTGATGCAGCACCATGCGGCGCAGGCCCCATTCGCCGTCGAAGAAGGCGTTCACCTGCGCCGTCGCTGCGGCCGTACCGTCGGCCCCGGCCTCGCAAGCGATCCGGCCGCGCCAGGGATAGGCGGGTTGGCCGGGCGGGGTGTCCATCAGGATGAACGGGTAGAGCGTCACCTTCAGCCCGCGCCGCTTCAGCTCGGCGATGGCCTGCAGCACCACCGCATCGGCGGGCGTGCCGCCATAGGCCGGCGCGCCGTCCTTCAGCGAGATCAGATGCGCGTCGGCGCGCTCGACGCCCGCGACGCTCCACGTCAGCGGCAGGGTATCCTTGGCCGCGCCCTCGACGCCCGGCTTGATCTGGCACAGGCCGCAGCGCAGGTCGGTCCCGAACCAAGCGACCACCAGCGTCACATGATCAACGGCCGGCAGTTGCGCCTGCAACTGGTCCAGCGCCACCATCAGGTCAGGCCGGCCCTCGGTGTTGTGGACGCTCTCGCTGGCGGTGCGGCTCAGGCCCTCGCGGCGGAGCACGGCCTCGGTGGCGTAGACGAACTCCCCCGCCCCCGGGATCAGGCACACGCCCTTCAGCCGCTCCTCCAGTCCCAGGGTCCCGGGCGGACGCGGACGACGGAACACCTCGAACGACAGCTGCGGCGGGCGATTGCCGAACGGCTCCAGCGGCAGATCCTCGAACACCACATAGGCCACGCCGCGATAGGCCGACGCGTAGCCTTCGATCGCCGCGATCAGCGGGTCGGGCAGCTGGTCCTCGGTTCCGCGATGCACGCGCATCGTCACGCCCGAGAGGTCCATGACCCGGCCGTCGGCCCAGACGCGGCCGATCCCGTCGATCGGCCCCTCGGCCACGGCGACAGCGAACGACAGGCTGTAGGCGTAGGCGGTCGTCTTCTGGCCCTTGGAGCCGCCGACCCGGCCCTCGATCCGCCGCTCTCGAAAGCGCGCGGCCCAGATCACCTGACCGCCGACCCGGGCTCTGCCGAACACGCACGGCAGCGCCGCGCCCTCGGATGCGCCCGTCAGGCGCAGCTCGGGGATACGCGGGCCGACCTGCCGCGCGGGCGACAGCGCCGACAGCGCCGCCTGGTCGACCATGCCGCCCACGACGGCGCCGACCACCGCCCCGATCGGACCGCCGATCGCCGAGCCGACGCTGGAAAGGACGACTTGAGCCATTCTTATGCTCCTTCTCTACCGACCTCCCCGGCGAATGCCGGGACCCAGATTCAGCCTGAGCGTCAGACGTGCTCGCGCCAGATCGCGGCGCCTAACCTCTCAAGGTCTGTGGTTCGATCTGGACCCCGGCATTCGCCGGGGAGGTCGGTTGTTTGTTGGGAAAGGCGGAAAGCGGAACGCGGCCACGCAGCGATCGCGCCACCAGCGGCCCAGGGCGCTCTCGACGCAGGCGCGGCCCCAATAGGCGTGGATCATCCGGTCGGGCGCGGACTGGATCGCGCAGTGCTTGGCGGTCGCGCCGGGCGCCATACGGAAGACCAGTACGTCGCCGGGTCGGGTCTGGGACAAGGGACTGGCGACCAGCCAGCGGCTGAACGCCTCCAGCAAAGGTTCGCCGACGCCGATCTCGGCCCAGTCCGGACGATAGGGCGGCGGCGCCTCGGGCTCGTCGCCGTACAGCCCGCGCCAGACCCCGCGCACGAGGCCCAGGCAGTCGCACCCCGCGCCGAGGGTCGAGGCCTGGTGGCGGTAGGGCGTGCCGAGCCAGAGGCGGGTTTCCTCCAGCACGCGGCAAGCCCCCTCCACCGCCGTTCGGCGGTCCCCCTCCCCCGATGGGGGAGGAAGGTGGAAATCCTTCCGCCCCCTGTGGGGGCGGACGGTCGCGCGCAGCGCGGCCCGGTGGGGGCTCACCGCCGCCCGCCGTCGTTGCGCTCGCCCTCGACGGGGTACAACGTCAGAAAGTCCTCGCCCGGCGCTGTGGGAAAGCCCCGGAAGTTCTCGCCGTTGTCGAACGTCGTAACGCAGGTGGCCCAGCGCTTGTCGCAGGTCGCCCCCGGCGCAGGCGTGATCCCGCAGCGGGCGTCGCCCAGGCGCGCGTCGCACAGCCGGGTGAAGGTGCGTCCGGCCACGCGCTCCAGCGCCGCCAGCGGCCCGGCCAGGGTGGCGTTGAAGGCCTCGCCCTCGCGGGTGACCGAGGCGATGGTCGCCGTCCACAACGACATGTGGCGCGAGGGCGCGCTCCAGTCGACCCGCAGCGCCTGGATCCGCGCGCCGTCATAGAGGCCAGCGGCGAGGTCGACCTCGGTGACGCCAGCGTCGTCCAGGACGCCCAGCACGGCCGCCTGGCCGGGCGCGTAACCGGCGGCGCTCTCGACCGCGCCAGGACTGAGACCCGCGCGCGCTCGGCAATCGACGTCGTCGACGACCAGCGGCTGGTCGTGGTCGGTGAAGCCCAGCCGCGTCCCATCGGCGCGGGTCAGGATCCAGGCATGGCACAGGCGGGTCTCGTCCAGACCTTCGGGCAAGGCGCGCATCAGGCCAGCACCTCGACCAGGGCGCAGGCCGTGACCCGGGCGGCGGCGAAACCCTCCAGGGTCACGTCCAGCCGATCGAGGTCGAAACGCACCGGCGTGTCGAACGCGAACCCGGCCGTCACCGCCGCCCCCACCGCCGGCGCGGTGTTGAGCGTGACCAGACCCGTCGTGACATCGACGGCGAAGGCGCCGGGCGCCAGCGCCACGCCCGCCACCGCCACCTTCACCGTTCCGGCGACCGGCTTGGTCAGCGTGCGGACCACCGCCTCCGTCCCCGCGCCGTAGGTCTTGCGCAGTTGGAAGACCGTGCGCGCCCCGTCGCCGGTTCCCAGCACCTGGTCGCCGGCGGAAGGTTGAGCCGAGGGCGCGCAGGACTTGCAGTCCGCCGGATCGCGGAACCGAAAGCCGTGCAATCGCCCCCGCCGGGCTTCGAAGAAGGCGACCAGTTCGGCGATCTCGTCCAGCGGACGCGGAGCGGTGGCGATCAGATAGCGGCGGCGGCTCTGGGCCCAGGGGCTGGTGCGCCGCTCGTGGCCCGAGGCCAGGGTCACTACGTCGGTGCGCCGCTCGACGCCGCCGGTGCAGCCGAACGCCAGGCGCGCAGGCAGACGCGCCTCATGGAACTCGCTCATCAAGCGATCCTTCTGGAAGTTCGTGAAAAGGTTTGCGGAAAAGCAGGGCGGCGCGTAGCCGCGCGCCATTAAGACGACGTCATGACCCGCTTTTCACTTCTTGCGCGGGCGATCGGTCCCTAAGTTAGGGGGCGAGATTGGAGACCAAGAGATGGATTGGAAGACCCTGTTCCTGTCGCCTGAGGGCCGCATCGGCCGGCAGTCGTTCTGGATCGGCTGGCTCGTCCTGCTGGGCGTCAACGCGGTGGCCGGCTGGATTCCGCTGGTCGGATGGGCGCTGTCTCTGGCCACGATCTACGCCAGCGTCTGCATCCATACCAAGCGCCTGCACGACATGGGTCAGACCGGCTGGTGGCAGGTGCTGCCCTGGGTGCTGGGTCCGGCCCTGGTGTTCGGCGCCGCGGTTTCCGTCGGCGTCATGCCCGCCATCGCGGCCCTCACCAACGGCGAGCCCGAGGTGTCGGCCCTGACCGCCCTGGTCGGCCTGTTCGTCGCCTGCTTCATCGCGTTCGGCATCTGGCTAGCCTTCACCCTTTGGGTCGGCTGCAGCGTCGGCCAGCCGCGCGAGAACAAGTACGGCCCGGCGCCGATCAACCCGAACGCGGTGACGGTTTAGGTGGGGGTGGCGAGCGCCCCCTCCACCGCTTCGCGGTCCCCCTCCCCCGTTTCACGGGGGAGGAAGGTAACCCTCCTCACCCGCAACGCGGGGGAGGTGGCGCGCGGCGCAGCCGCGTGACGGAGGGGGCGCTCTAAACTCAAAGCCCCCTCGCCCCCAAGCTCACCGCCCGCGCCAGGGCCTGGGCGATCTGGGCGTCGGAGCGGATCAGGCTTGAGGCCTCGCCGCCCTGCACATTGACCGTCACCGAGACGGCGCCGCCGCTTCCCACCGGCTCGATCGATCCCGCGCCGGACGGCCGAAACAGCTCCGGCCCGCGCTCGCCGACAAGATAGGCTCCGCCCGGCAGCACCGGCCCGCCATCTGCGCGGGCGCCCGCAAAGACCTTGGTCAGGGTCTCGCCGAAACCGCCGCCCTTCAACGCCGCTCCGGCCGCGCCCAGCACCGCGCGCGCCAGTTCTGACAGCGACACCTCGCCGTCCGAGGCCGCGCGGGCCAAGGAGCGGACCAGAGATGCGCCAGCGCGGGCGAAGGCCTCGTCGATCGAGCGCGCAGCGCGCTCGGCGGGCGCTTTCAAGCTCTCCAGCGCAGCGGCCGCCTCGGCGGCGCGAGCGGGGACGGCCGATAGACCCTCTGGCTCAAAACTCATCACAAGGTCTCCTCGTCGGGATAGCGGTCGATCAGGTCTTGCAGGCCCGCACGGTTCAGGGTCGGTGCGGCCGGCGCCTGCGTCAGGGCCAGCCACTCCTTCAGCGACAGCCGCCAGAAGGCCTCGGGCGGCAGGCCCAGCGACAGGGCCAGCCGCAGCGATCCGGCCCAGCTCACGCGCAGGCGGCCAAGGCGGCGGCCAGGGCGCTGGCGGCCTCGGGCACGGTGGCGCGGGCGGCGATCTCCGGCGCCTCGCCGCCGCCCTCCAGCAGCGCGGCCAGGATGGCGGAGAGTTCGCCGGCGCTGAGCGTTGCGATGCGGTCGGGCAGCTGGGACCAGTCGGCGAGATTCAGCGCCGCCTCGATCCGGGCCAGGGCGCCGAGCGTCAGGCACAGGCGACGCGGCGCGCCGGCCAGGGTCACGACGACCTCGCCGCGGGCGGGGTTGGGGGTGAGCATTCTGAGGGGTTCCTTCTCACTTGCCCCCTCCGCGCTTCGCGCTCCTCCCCCGGAGGGGGAAGAAGGAGATGCGCGCGCCTTCTGCCCCCTTTGGGGGCGGACGGCCGCGAAGCGGCCAGGTGGGGGCCCGAATGGGACTAAAGCGCCGTAAAGCTCACCGCCCCGGCGCTGGCCAGGCTGAGCGCGAAGGCGGCTTCGCCGTCGTGTTCGCCGGCGTATTCCAGGGCCGCCACGATGAATGGGCCCTCCAACTGGCCAAAGTCCGGGATGATCAGCCGCCAGGCGCGGGCCGACTGCTCGAAGAAGCTGGTCCGCACCTCGGCGTCGGAGGCGGCGTCGCGGAACACGCCCGAGCCCGACACGGCCACCGAGCGCACCCCCGCTCCGGCCAGCAGCTCGCGCCAGCGGCCGGCGCTGTCGCTGTCGGTGACGTCCAGGGTCTTGGCGTTGAGGCTGATGGTGCGGGCGCGAAGTCCCGCCACGGTGTGAAAGGTCGGGGCGGCGGCCCCGTCGCTGATCTTCAGCAACATGTCCTTGCCGGCTTGGGCGGCCATGATGTGTCTCCGGGGTCTAGAGGGCCTCGGTCACCGCCCGCACGCGGACGATCCCGAGGGTGGTTTCATGGTCGGCGCCGGCGAAGACGTCGGCATAGGGCACGCGCAGATTGACCAGCCGACGGCCGCTCAGGGGCGGGCGGGCGTCGTGCAAGGCCGCGCGGACGGCGGCGACCAGAGCGCGGGCCTCTTCGGGTCCGCCAAAGCGGCTGGCGCAGGTCAGAGTCAGCAGGTGCTCGATCCCCTCCCCCTCGACGCCGCCAACCGGCCGGCCTTCGGCGCGGGTGACGACGATGCAGGGATAGGTCGGCAGGCGGGGGCTGACGCCATAGATCCGCTGGCCGGCGATGGCGGTGACGGCGGGCGCGGCTTTCAGCGCCGCGACTAGGGCGTCGATCAGGGGCTTGTCGCTCACAGCCGGGTCTTTCGGTAGGGGGCCAGCCACGGCTCGACGAGCGTCAGGGCCGGTTCGCCGGACTCGCGATGCTCGTAGGCGTGGGCGGCCAGGATCAGCACCGCCAGGCGAAGCGGCGCGGGGCTTTGGGCGCTCAGGACGACGCCGGCGGCGCTGGCCACCCGCGCCTCGGCCGCGTCGATCAGCAGGGTCAGCAGCGTGTCTTCCGACGGATCGGACACGCGCAGAAACGCCTTGGCCTCGGCCAGGGTGAGGGCTTGGGGCATGGGGGATGCTTTCGGGAACGGGGTCACTTGCCCCCTCCGCGCTGACGCGCTCCTCCCCCTGAGGGGGAAGAAGAATGGCGCGCCTTCCGCCCCCTCCGGGGGCGGACGACCTCGCGGCGCGAGGTCGGGTGGGGGCAAGTGACCGGATCAGACGTTTAGCTCGCCGCGAACCTCAGCAGCTTCACGGCGTCAAAGTTCTGGACGCCGCCGCCGACGCGCTTGGTGGTGTAGAACAGCACGTGCGGCTTGGCCGAATACGGGTCGCGCAGCACCCGCACGCCGGCGCGGTCGACGATCAGATAGCCCTTCTCGAAGTCGCCGAACGCCACGGCCATGGCGTTGGCCGCGACATCGGGCATGGCCTCGATCTCGGTCACCGGGAAGCCGAGCAGCGAGGCGGATTGCCCCGGCTGCAGGGCCGCGTTCCAGATGTAGTTGCCTTGCGCGTCCTTGAACTTGCGCACGGCGCTGACCGTTCGGCGGTTCATCACGAAACGGCCGTTCTGGCGGTGCTGGGCCTTGGCCGCATAGATCAGGTCGATCAGCTTGTCGGTCGGGTTCGACGCCGGCCAGCCGCCCGCGACGCCGGTGGCCAAATAGCCAAGCTGGCCCCAGCTGTACGAGGCGTCCGGGGCGGCGGTGTAGGCCAAGAGGCCCTTGGGCTTGTTGATCCCGTCGCCGCTGATGAAGGCCGAGGTCTCCTGGGCGGCGAAGGCGTCTTGCACCTCCTCGGCCAGCCACTCGTCGATGCTGACATAGGCGTCGTCCAGCAGGGCCTGGGTGGCGGCCGGGCTGGCGTAGAGTTCGCCGGCCGGGAAGTCGATGACGTCCAGGGTCGGGGCCGTGGTCTCCGGCCGCGCGGCGGTCTCGGCCACCCAGGCGGCGGCCAGGCCCGTGGGCGACACCGGCTTGCGGAAGGTCCCGGCGCCGATGGTGCGCACCTGGCAGATCTCGCGCATGGGGCTGGTGGCGGCCAGGCGGCGCAGGATCAGCCGCTCCAGCTCCGGCGGGGCGACATAGCCGCCGGCGGTGGCGGCGCCTTCAGACAGGCCCTTGGCCTCGAGCAGGGCGGCGGGCGTCTCACCGGTCTTCACATAGCGATCGAAGGCGGCCTTGCGCTCGTCGACATGCGCCGCCGGCGCCTCGCCGCCCAGCGCGGGTCGGCGCAGGTCGGCCATGATGCGATCCAGCCGCTCCTGGGCGCGGGAGACGGCCTCGTCGATGCGGCCGACCTTTTCTTCCAGGAGGACGTCGGCCCGCTTGGTCTCGATCGCCGCCAGCCGCGCGTCATTGGCGGCCTTGAAGCTCTCGAACGCGGTCAAGACATCAGCCAGCGCCGCGCGGGCCTCGGGCGAGGCCGCGTGTTTGGTTTCCTTCATGGGGTTCTCCGGGGATGAAAGAAGATCCTCCCCCCTGTGGGGGAGGTGTCGGCCCGAAGGGGCGACGGAGGGGGAGGACACCGAGCCAGGCCAACGTCCCCCTCCGGCCCTTCGGGCCACCTCCCCCGCTAGGGGGAGGATCTTGAGAGCCGCGCCAAACTCAGGCGGGCTTGGGGCAACATCGGAAAGGTCACGATCGACACCTCCCACAGCTCCACGCGGGACAGTACGCGCAGGCGACCCTGCGTCCGCGCCTTCACCTGGCGAAAGCCGATGGAGAGGCCGTCCAGCGCCCCGGCTTCGACCAGGGCGGCGACCAGGGCTCCGCGTGGGGTCGTGCGAAAAATCCGCCCACGGACGAATAGGCCCTTGGCGTCCTCGACCACAGCGTCCCAGACGCCGATCGGCTCGGCCTCGTCGTGCTGGTGCAGCATCTTGACCGGGCTTCCGGTCGCCAGGCTTTCGGCGAAGGACCCGGCGGCGGTGACGTCGTCATTGAGGTCGCGGGTCCAGAACAGGGACGCATAGCCCTCGATCTTCAGCTCATCGGTCATGGCCGCGCTCCAGTCGGGCCTCGATGCGGATCAGGCTCTGGCGGGCGGCCTCGGCCTGGGCCTCCAGGCGGGCCAGGCGCTCGGCCACCGGGGCCTGGGCCTCGAGCCGGCGCTGCATCTCGTCGATCCGCGCGGCGGCCTTGCCGGCCCAGAGCAGCGCGGCGGCCGCCTGCAGGAACACGGTGACCAGCACGGCGGCCGACACCTGGCGGTCCAGCCGCCAGCGGGTGGGTTGGGTCATCAAAACCTCTCGAGACTTGCCCCCTCCGCGCTGACGCGCTCCTCCCCCAGAGGGGGAAGAAGGAGGCTCCTTCCGCCCCCTTCCGGGGGCGGACGACCGCGAAGCGGTCAGGTGGGGGCCAGCCGCATTGGCGGGTTACTGCTCCAACCCCGCCAGCCGCCGCCGCTCGGGGTCGGTCAGGAAGCTCGCCGCCTGCAGGCGGGTCCACAGGGCGTCGCGTTCAGCCGACAGGGCGGGAACCGCGTCGAGATCCGGGACGATGGCCGCGCCGGGGAACTTGACCGCCAGCCAGCCGGTCAGCGCCCGCGCCGCGCGCTGGGCCAGCGGAACCACCGTCCCGCGCCAGAAGGCGGCGTTGGCCTCGCGATAGTTGGCGTAGGTGTTGTCGCCGGGAATGCCCAAGAGCTGCGGCGGAACGCCGAACGCCAGGGCGATCTCGCGGGCGGCGGCGTGCTTGCCCTCGGTGAAGTCCATCTCGGCCGGCGACAGCGACATGGCCCGCCAGTCTAGCCCGCCTTCCAGCAGCAGCGGCCGGCCGGCGTTGGCTTGACCCGAATGGGCGCTGGCCAGCTCGGTCTTCAGCCGGTCGAACTGCTCGTCGGTCAGGCGGTCGCCGGCGTCCCTGGACGAGTAGACGAGCGCGCCCGAAGGCCGGGCGGAGTTGTCCAGAAGCGCCTTGTTCCAGGCGCTGGAGGCGTTGTGGACGTCGATCGCGAACGCCGCCGCCTCCAGGGGCGAAAGGCCGTAGTGATCGTTGGTCGGGTTAAACAGCTTCAGGTGCAGCACAGGAAGCCAGCCATCGCCGTCGCGCCCGATTCGCACCGTGCGCCCGGCGGCTTGGTAGTCATAGGCCAGTGGCCAGCCGCGCGGCCCGGGAACCAGCGTCATCCGATCGGGGCGCAGGGCGTAGAGCTCAGCGGGCGCACCGTCGCCGGCGGCCTCCAGATAGGCGTTGCCGGCCACCTGCAGGCTCCCGAAGAACGCCTCCATAAGGTCAGGCCCGCCCTGCTCGGGATTGGGCCGGTCCAGCAGGCGCTTCAGCGGGTGATCGTCGGCGCGGCGCCCCTCGACGAACACCACGAGCGGCGTCGCGGCGGCGGCCTCGGCGATCATCCGCACGCAGCGATAGGCCACCGGGTTCTTGGCGAACCCCTCGGCGGCCAGCGCGCCATAGTCGCGCGGCGTCCACTGCGGCCGCCCGCCGGTGGTCAGCGCGATTAGCCGCGCGGCGCGGGAGTCCTTGCGCTCAGGCGGGCGCGGTTTGGAGAAGAGCATGGCGGTGCGCTCCGGGGTGGAGTTGAGAACAAAAGGTGAACAATCTAGGATTGAGCGGACATCCTTCTTCCCCCTCAGGGGGAGGAGGGCCGTAGGCCCGGAGGGGACCAGTCAGGGAGTTCGCGATGTCAGCGCCCAAGGCGACGGTGGCCAATGCGCGCCGCCTCAGGAAGGAAATGTCAAAGCCCGAAATGAACCTGTGGCATGCGCTCAGACGCGGCGGACTAGACGGCCACAAGTTCCGCCGCCAGCATCCGATCGGGCCCTATGTGCTCGACTTCTACTGTGCCGCGTTGCGCTTGGCCGTCGAGGTGGACAGCTACGCGCACTGCGTGGACTCGAGGCCAAGGCGAGACCTGGCGCGAGATCAATGGCTCCTCGCGCAGGGCGTCCGCACACTGCGGATACCCGCGCATGAGGTCATGACGTCGGTGGACGCCACGCTGGCGACGATACGAGAGCACATCGCTCACTTGCCCCCTCCGGATGCTGCGCATCCTCCTCCCCCGGAGGGGGAGGAAGGCTCACCTTCCGCCCTCCGCTGGGGGCGGACGAGCTCGCATAGCGAGGTCAGGTGGGGGCGCGTAAGGTGACTACGCTCCGCACTTGCCCCCTCCGCGCCTACGGCGCTCCTCCCCCGGAGGGGGAAGAAGGACACCCGTCCGCCCCCTCTGGGAGCGGACGACCGCGCGTCAGCGCGGTCAGGTGGGGGCCCTGCGGCGGCTAAAGCGTCCGCAGCCGCGGCCGCCGCACCTCGCCGAGCATCAACTCACTGACAGCCCAGACCAGGGCGTCCGCCCGGTCGGGGCTGTGTTCCAGGTCGCCGGAGCCGAGGGCCATCAGTTCCTCCTCCAGCGCCGCGAAGGCGCCGCAGTGCAGGACGCGGCCCTGTTCGTACAAGGCCGCCACCGGTTCGGCCCGCGCGCGCTTGCCCACCGAGGCCCGCACCAGTTTCACCCGGCACGGCGGGTCGGCCTGGGCCAGGACCGAGCGGACCATGTCGCCGCCCTGGTTGGCCTCGGCCACGAGGGCGTCGGCGGTCCAGGCGCGAGCGGCGCCCACGGCCCGGCCCGCCCAGCCGGCGGGAGAAAGGCCCCGCGCGGTCTCGTCGGCCAGGACGAAGGCGCGGTCGTCGCGGCGGCCGACCACCACGATGCCGCAGGCGTCGCCCGTGGCGGTGGCGGGCGGGTCGACGGCCACGACCACGCGGTCGAAGCGCGCGGGTCGGGCGGCCCGGCATCTCGCCAAGTCCTCGGCGCGAAAGAGGCCGCCATCGGTCTCGACCACGACGCCGTCCAGCTCCTGCGCCGCCAGCCGCGTGCCGCCATAGAGGCTGTCGAGCGTCCGCAGGAAGGTGGGCGCCAGGTTGCCGGCGTTGGCGTGGGTTCCGGCGCGGGTCACGGCCACGCCCGGCTCGGCCATCAGGGTCTTGAGCGCGCGATGCGGCTTGGGCGTGGTGGTCACGGCCAGGCGCGGATCCTCGCCCAGCCGCAGGCCAAAGCGCAGCATGGCCAGAGTGTCGCCGGGCTTGGGCCAGGCGCAGAACTCGTCGGCCCAGGCGGCATGGAACTGCGGACCGCGCAGGGACTCCGGGTCCTCGGCCGAAAAAGCGTAGGCGACCGCGCCGTTGGGCCAGACCAAGCGCCGGCGCGAAGCCTCCCAGTGGGGGCGAAAGACCGGTCCACCCATGGCCTTGAGGCCCGACGGCCCCTCGATCATCACCTCGCGAACGTCATGCAATGTAGGTCCGACCAGGGCGAGATTGGGATAGGCAAGCGCGTTCCAGGTGATCCATTTCGCGCCGGCAAAGGTCTTGCCCGCGCCGCGCCCGCCCAGCATCAGCCAGGTCGACCAAGGATCGCGATGCGGGGCCACCTGATGATCCTGCGCATCGGCGAGGGCCGCGCTAAGCAGGCGCTGCCGGTCCTCCTTCTCCAGAGGCGCCGTCGCCATCGCCAGCGCGCTGATCATCTCGCTCTTTACGCTCGAGGAGCTCAGCAAAGCGAGTGAAGCGGGCGACAAGAGCGGCTTGAAGCTCTTCGGGATCGTCCGGAATGCCGTCATGCATGGAAGCCTCGTCGTCATCGGCCGCCTCGTCGGCGGCGGGTTTGGCCTTGGGCTCGGGAACCATCGTGGCCACGGCCTTGCCCGATCGCGCGAAGACGCCGCAGGCGCGGGCGTCCTTCTCGATCTGCGCGCGTTCGGCGGGGTCGGTGGAGATTTCGAAGGCGGCGATGAGCGTGTCCATCTTCGCCTGGAGGCGGGTCTGCAGCGTCGCGCTCCAGTCCCGGACCTCGTCGCTTCTTCCGGCCATGACACAAAGATACGGCGCCAGCGGGCGCGGATGATTGGCGGGCGCTTAAAAGTGACAAGTCACTGATTTCGCGCGCATTCGGCTGGCTTATTCAGAGCATTCGCGAGCGCCAATCCCCGTGCGGGGCCGCCGACGGCGTCGGCGCGCCGCAAAAACCCGCCCTGCGGGGGCGATCGATTGGCTATCCTGGCGTCCACGCGCATGGACATGTCATGTTAGCGCTCCCATATAGCAACTCCACATCACGAACAGCGGAACGACCATGGCGCATCTGACGGGCGAGCTTCTGATCGGCGGCGAGCGCCGCTTCGGGACCCACGGCGAGATCAAGGGCGTGAACCCCGCGACGGGCGAGACGCTGGAGCCGGCCTTCGGCGGCGCGACCAAGCCCGATGTCGAGGCCGCCTGCGCCCTGGCCGCCGAGGCGTTCGGTCCCTACCGGTCCCTGCCCTACGAGACCCGCGCCCAGTTCCTGGAGTCGATCGCCGAGCACATCGAAGCCATCGGTGATGAGTTGATCGTCCGCACCATGGCCGAGACCGGCCTGCCGCGTCCGCGCCTGGAGGGCGAGCGGGGCCGCACCGTCGGCCAGTTGCGCCTGTTCGCCGGCGTGCTGCGCGACGGCGGCTTCCTGGAGGCCCGCATCGATCCCGCCCTGCCCGAGCGCAAGCCGCTGCCCCGCCCGGACCTGCGCCTGCGCAATGTGCCGCTGGGTCCGGTGGCGGTGTTCGGGGCCAGCAACTTTCCGCTGGCCTTCTCGGTGGCCGGCGGCGACACGGCCTCGGCCCTGGCGGCCGGTTGCCCGGTGATCGTCAAGGCCCACCCGGCCCATCCCGGCGCCTCGGAGCTGGTCGGCCGCGCCATCCAGGCCGCCGTCGCCGCCTGCGGCCTGCACCCGGGCGTGTTCTCGATGATCCACGACAGCGGCTATGAGGTCAGCCAGGCCCTGGTCGCCGATCCGCGGGTCAAGGCCGCCGGCTTTACCGGATCGCGCCGCGGCGGTTTGGCCCTGCTGGCCATCGCCCAGGGACGCCCCGAGCCGATCCCGTTCTACGCCGAGATGAGCAGCATCAATCCGGTGATCCTGCTGCCGGGCGCGCTCAAGGCCCGGGCCGAAAAGATCGCGCCGGACTTCGTGGCCGCCTTGACCCTGGGCGCCGGCCAGTTCTGCACCAATCCCGGCCTGATCCTGGCCATCGACGGTCCGGAACTGGACGCCTTCGTCGAAGCCGCCGGAAAGGCCGTCGAGGCCGCGCCGGCCTCGGTGATGCTGACCCCCGGCATCTGCCAGGCCTTCGCCCACGGCGTGGCAGCCCTGTCGGACGCGGCGGAGGTGACCACCGTGGCGCGCGGCCAGACCGGCCCCGAGCACAGCCACACCGGCCAGGCGGCGCTGTTCAGCGTCAAGGCCGCCGACTTCCTGGCCAATCCGCACCTGCACGAGGAAGTGTTCGGCGCGGCGTCGCTGGTGGTGCGCTGCGCCGATCAGGCCGAGCTCGAAGCGGTCATCGCCGCGCTGGAAGGCCAGCTGACCATCGCTCTGCACCTGGAAGAGGCCGACCACGCCCTGGCCGGCGCCCTGCTGCCCGCGCTGGAGCTGAAGGCCGGCCGTATCCTGGTCAACGGTTTCGGCACCGGCGTCGAGGTTGCCCACGCGATGGTCCACGGCGGCCCGTTCCCCTCGACCAGCGACGGCCGCACGACCTCGGTCGGCAGCCTGGCCATCGCGCGGTTCCTGCGTCCGGTCAGCTACCAGAATTTGCCGGAAGCGCTGCTGCCGGCGGAGTTGAAGACCGAGAACCCGCTGGGCCTGACGCGTCGGGTCGATGGGGTGGTGAAGGTGGGGTGAGGACGAGTTCGCGCCCCCTCCGTCTCGTCGCGTATCCGCGCCGATCCACCTCCCCCGTTACACGGGGGAGGATGAAATCCCTCCTCCCTCGCGAAGCGGGGGAGGTGGCGCGCGGCGCAGCCGCGTGACGGAGGGGGCGCTCTTTGCCCCCCTCAGTGCCCCCCCGCCGCCGGCGGCTTGGCCAGCTTGGCCACATCCGCTTCCGTCACCGGTTTGGCGTAGCTGTTGCCGAAGTGGGTGCGGACATAGGTCACCGCCTCGGCCATCTGGGCGTTGCTGAGCATGCCGGCGAAGCCGGGCATCGCGCCCTGTCCCCGGGCGACGACCATGATCGGATAGGCCGCGCCCGCCAGTTTCGGGTTCGAGGCCAGGGCGGGGATGGTCCCTGCGCCCACCGCGCCCTTGGCGTCGGCCATGTGGCAGGCCTGGCAGACCGCGCCATAGACCTGCTCGCCGGTGACGGGCTTTTCGACCCTCACCACGCCGCCGCTGGTGTCCTGGGCGAAGGTGGCGGCCGGCAAGGCCATCAGGGCGCCGGCCACAAGAAGAAGCATCCGCATGTCAGGGCTCCCGATCAGGCGCTCAGGGCGCGTTTGTGCAGGCGGCTGATGGCGTCGATGGACGACAGCAGCGCCCCCTCCATCCAGCAGCCGACATAAGAGGCGTGCTCGCCGGCCAGCACGATCCGGCGGTCCATGGCCACCAGGGTCTGGTAGTGCTCCTTGCGCGTCTCCTCGTTCCAGCGCGCGCAGCAGCCGAGGCTCCAGGGCACGCGGCTCCAGGCCACCGAGGCGCCGGTGCGGAACTCCTTGCGGTAGCTGCCGGGGTGGATCACCGAGCCCTGCGCCAGGGCCGCCTCGATCCGCTGCTCAGGCGTCATGCCGGCCAGGCGGAAGGCGCCAAGATCCCGGGCGAAGGCGCCCAGCAGCACCGCCGGACCGTCCTGGAACATGTTGTTGTTGGGATAGGAGATCAGGCTGATCTCCTGGTCGGTGAAGCTGTGGCCGCCGTAGATGAAGTCGTCCTCCTCCCAGAAGCGGCGCTTCATCTCCAGGCCGATCTTGACCTGGCCCGAATAGGGCACGGCCTTGATGGCGGCCATCATTTCGTCGGTCACGGCCAGGTCCATCTGGCCCAGGATGCCCAGCGGAATCGTACAGACGCACCAGTCGCCCTTGGCCTCGACGACCTTGCCGGTGACGGTGTCGGCGTAGGTGACGACCACGCCCTTGTCGTCCTGGGCGATCTTGCTGACCTTGGCGTTGTAGGTGATCAGGCCCTCGACCTGCTTGGCGAAGGCCTTGCCGATCATGTCCATGCCGCCCACCGGCTGGAACATGGTGGTCTGCATCTCGTGTCCCATGAAGAAGGCCATCGAGGTCCAGACCTGCGGGTCCAGGACGTCATGCAGGCTGTAGAGATCGTCCGACGGGATCGGCGCGCCGTCCACCCCGCCGCCGCCCGGCCGCTTGAAGCCTCGGTGCGACGAGGCCCGCAGCGAGGCCGAGTAGCGGTAGTCCTTGTCCAGCATGCCCCAGCCCTTCAGGGCCTCCAGCAGGCGGTCGCGGTCCTCCTGGGTGACCGCGTCGTCCAGCGCCTTGGCGTTGACAGACTTGGCAAGCAGCTCGGCGATGTTGCCCTCGAAGTCGGCGGCCGCGGCGTTGAACCGCACCGGCTTGCCGCCGAAGGCCTGGGACGAGTGGACCCAGCCCGAGTGGTTGAACTGGATGAACGGCTCCAGGGCCACACCGAACTGCTTGCAGTAGTGCAGCAGGGTCCGGTGGTGGTGGGGAATGCGCCAGGGGCCGGGGTTGAAGTAGTTGCCGGCCGCATAGCCGACCTTCTGGGTCGCGCCGCCCAGCTCGGTGTAGCTGTCGCCGCCCCGCAGCGACCAGTTGCGGCCGCCGGGACGGTTCTGGAACTCCAGGATCTGGACCTTGTAGCCCGCCTTGCGCAGCTCGAACGCCGCCAGCATGCCCGCCAGGCCCGCGCCCAGCACGATGACGCTGGCCCCCGGCCGCGCGCCTTGCAGGTTGGGCGGACCGTGGAACTGGGTCTCGGCCGCGTGGCCTAGGGACGTCATCGCCTGATACAGCGCGGCCGTGCCGCCGACCTTGGCGATGGCCGAAAGAAGCTGCCGCCGCGTTGGCGTTCCAGCGCCCGATTGCATGAACTCTACCCCCGTCGAACCGCCGACTGGGGCGGTGTGGAGGCAGCAGCGCACGGGAGGTCGGGCCTGGGCGAGTCCCGGCGCCGCAACGCAGCGACGCTTGGTGGTCAGGCGCCGAATTATCGGCGCCCCGAGCGTCCGGTTGCGTGCGAAGCAGGCGCCGGCCTAGCGCACCACGCGCAGGGCCGGCTTGTCGCCGGTGGCCTGAATCAGCGGAACGGTGAAGTGGAAGCTCGAACCCTCGCCCGGCGTCGACCGCACGCCGACCGTGCCGCCCATCAGTTCGACCAGCTCGCGGCAGATCGCCAGGCCGAGCCCCGCCCCGTCATGCACACGGGTCATCGAGGTGTCGACCTGCGAGAAAGTCTTGAAGAGATCGTCCAGATGCTCGGGCGCGATGCCCAGGCCCGTGTCCTCGACCTCGAAGCGCAGACCGCTCTTGCCCTCCCGGCGCACCCGTACCGTGACCGAGCCTTCGTCGGTGAACTTCACGCCATTGGCCACCAGATTGCCCAGCACCTGCCGAAGCCGCACCGGGTCGCCCGTCCAGCGGCCGCGCAGCTCGCTGTCGATGTCGGTGATCAGCGCCAGCCCCTTGGCGGCGGCGGCGCCCGAAAAGGCCGCGCAGGAGGCCTCCACCAGGCCCGCCAGGTCGAACACCTCGGCGCGCAAACGCACCCCGCCATGCTCCAACCGGGCGATGTCCAGAATGTCGTTCAGCAGCGCCAGCAGCGCCCTGCCGGACTCCTCGAGGATCCGCAGGCGCTTGGCCTGGGGCTCGGACAGGGTGTCGGCCGCCATCACCTGGGCCATGCCCAACACCCCGTTCAGCGGCGTGCGGACCTCATGACTCATATTGGCCAGGAAGCGGGTCTTGGCCGCGTCGGCGGACTCTGCGGCTTCCTTGGCGGCGACCAGGGCCAGACGGCTGGCCTCCATGCTGGCCAGGGCCTCAGCCACGCGCTGCATCAACACCGCCCCGGCGATGGCCAGCACCAGGAAGCCGATCACGATCCACGGCGCAACGCTGCGGATCAGGGAGAGGCCAGGGTTCTGAGGCGACCAGGCGAACGCGCCGATGGGCTTGCCATTCATGTCGGTCAGCACCACGCGCGGGTCGTGCGCCGGCGCGCTCTCCAGCAGCGTCAGCCCCTTGAAGCCCATATCCGCTGCGAACTGGCGGACAAAGGTTTCATCCATTCGACGAGCGCTGACCACCACGGCCTGTGGCCCGTTGTAGAGCGCGGCCACGCTGGCGCTTTCGGGCGTGATCGAGGCCAGGGCCAGCAGATAGACCGCACCGTCGACGCGCATCAGACCCGTGCGGGTCACCTCGCCCGCCGTGCTCAGCCGTCCCGCCCGCCGGGCCGCCCGCGCCCTGTCGCCGATCTCCGCGGCGAACCGGGCCGTGGCGACGGGGAACGCGCCCATGGCGTCAGGGGCGACGGGGCGCCCCTCTCGCGCCGCGTACACAACCTGCCCCGCGCGGACGACGAAGGTCAGGTCGTGGTCGAACTGTTGATGGTAGTAGGAGGCGAAATTGGTGTCGGCCCACGTCTTGTCGACCTGCGCGCCTACAGCCTCATAGGCGGCGTCCCAGACGGTGGCGGACGTCACCTCGCGCTCCATGCGGTCCAGGGTGCGAGACAGGCTGCGGGCAGCCAGGGCGATGTCGTCGGCGGTGTCAGTGCGGTCGACCTGGTGGGCGGCCTGCAGCATCAGGGCCAGGGCGCCGAGAACCGACACCAGCACCAGCACGGCGGCGGCGCCGACGATCCCGAAGATCAGTCGCGTCGGCCGTGCGTCCAGCAGCATCGCTGATAAGGTTTCCCGCCCCATGACCCCACCCTGCGCGCGGACCGTAAACCAAGATACGCGACCTGAGGTCGCAGACCCAAGCTATCGCAGGGCGAGTAGCCGCCTTCCTCCCCGCAGCGCGCCCCGATCCGGGTATGGCGGCGTCAATCCACTGCCAGCATGCCCTCCAGCTTCAGGCGGAACACCAGGGTGCTGTCGGGCGGGATTTCGCCAAGATCGCGCGAGCCATAGGCCAGCTCGGGCGGAATGAAGAGCATCCACTCATCGCCGACCTTCATCTTCGGCAGGGCCTCCAGCCAGCCCTGGATCAGGCCGTCGGCGGGCATGATCGCCGCCTTGCCGCGCGCGAAGCTGGAGTCGAAGACCTGGCCATTCAGAAGCTTGCCCTCGTAGTTGACCTTGATGATGTCGCCCAGCTTCGGCGAGGGACCATCCTTGGGCCCCGAGGCGATCACCTTGTACTGCAGGCCCGAGGGCAGGCTCACCACGCCCGGCGCCTTGGCGTTGTTGGCCAGGAAGGCCTTGCCGGCGGTCGCGGCGGCCGAGGGGCCCGCGTTCAGTTGCGGCGGAGCCGAGGGCGTGACCTGGGCGTGGGCGGCGCCGGCGGCGGCGAGAACGGCGGCGAGGGCCAGAGGAGCAATGAGGCGCATGGGTCTTTCGGGACTCGAAACGGGTGTCAGTGAGCGACACCGTAGCCATCCTTGACCCGAACTTCGCGGCGAAAATTTGCGCGCCCCCTCCGTCACGGCGCTGCGCGCCGCGCCACCTCCCCCGCAAGCGGGGCAGGAGGGCGGCCAAGTTCCTCCTCACCCGTGAAACGGGGGAGGTGGCGCGCGGCGAAGCCGCGTGACGGAGGGGGCGCGCTCCACCCCTAAACCAGCCCCCGCCGCTGCGCCTCCAGAGCCGCCTCGGCGCGGGAGCAGATGTTGAGCTTGCGGTAGATCGCCTTGACGTAGCCGGCGACGGTGAGCTCGGTGACGCCCATCACCTTGGCCGCCTCGCCCGAACGCAGCCCCCGGCCGATCAGGCGCAGCACCTCGGTCTCGCGCGGGGTCAGGGCCGCCTCGGGCTCCACGGCGGCGAGTGGTGCGGGACGGGCGCGGAAATAGTCCAGCATCCGGCGAGCGACGGCCGGCGACAGCGGCGTTTCGCCTGCTTCCAGCCGGCGCAGGTAACGCACCAGCTCCTCGCGGCCCATGTCCTTCAACAGATAGCCGCCCGCTCCCGCCGCGATGGCGTCGAACAGGTGGGCGTCGTCCGCATAGATGGTCACCACCACCGAGCGGGTGGCGCCGCCCGAGCGTTCGGCGAGATCCCGCAGGAAGTCGACGCCGCGACCGTCCGGCAGGGCCAGGTCCACCAAGGCCAGGTCCGGCGGACCGCCGCCGTCGAGGAACGAGCGCGCCTCGGCCAGATCCCCCGCCCCTCGCGCGACCACGCCGGGGAAGGCTTCGGACAGCGCCGCCAGCAGGTGCTCGCGAGTCTCGGCCTGGTCTTCGAGGACAAGGGCGGTTTCGGGGGAACTCATGCGGCGGCGCTCACCTCAAGGGGGGCGGAAAGACGGATGGTCAGGCCTTGCTCGGCCGGCGGGATCGAAACCTCGCCGCCGATCTCGCCCAGGCGGCGCTCCAGATTGGCCAGGCCGCTGCGCCGGCCGCCAGGCGCGTCGGGCAGCCCGACGCCGTCGTCGGCGATCGTCACCGACAGGCGCCCTTCGGTCTCGCGCACGTCGACGGTGATCTTCGCGGCGCCCGCGTGGCGGATGGCGTTGGAGATCACCTCGCGCACGGCCGAGGTCAGGTTCTTGTAGACGCGATAGGGCGCGGTGCGATCGGGGTCGAAAAGTTCGACCGGCGGCCAGTCCAGCGTGATCCCGGCGGCCTCAAGACGCTCGGCGGTTTCGTGGCGAAGATCGGCCAGCACCGCCTCCAGCGGCAGGTCGTGGCCAGACAGCCCCGAGACGATCGAGCGCAGATCGCCGATGGCGCCGCGCATGGCCTCGCGGGTCTGTGAAAGGTCCTGGCGATGCAGGCCCGACAGCAGCCGCGCCCCGACATCGTCGTGCAGGTCGCGGGCGATGCGCAGGCGCTCCTCGACCACGCCACGGGCGTAGGCGTCGCGGCCCTCCTCGATCTGGGCCAACAGTCCCACCAACTGGTCGGCGAGCTGGACCTGGGCCATACCGAACAGGCCCCGGCCGCGGAACGGAAAGCGCAGGTCCAGCGCCGTCGAGCCGGCGGCGGCGGGCAGCCCCAGGCCCACGCCCTCCTCCAGGATTTCGGCCCGCGCCCGAGCGATGACACTGGGCGTGACCTCAAGTGGCTCATAGACCTTGGCCAGGAGGTCGCGCCAGGCCCTGGCCCGCGCCTCGACGTCATGCACCAGGGCCACCTGGGCGACGGCGGCGAACATCTCGTGCTCCTTAAGCGTCCGCCGGCCCAGGGTCAGCCGCCACAGCAGATCGCGGAACGGCAGGTAGGCGAAGGCCACGACCAGCAGCGACACCCCCAGCGCCGCGCCCGGGGCCGCGCCGAGCGCGGTGATCAGCAGGCCGTCCAGCGCCAGCAGGGCCGCGCCGGCGCTGATATAGAACAGGATCCGGAACGCCCACTGGTCCAGCTCGAACAGCCGGTAACGGCGCAGGCCCACCGCCATGCCGACATAGATGATGACGAAGAAGCCCAGCGAAAAGCGGCTGTCCAGGAAAGGCTCGCGTCCCAGGGCGATCGGCAGAGCGACATTGCCGATGAAGGCCCCGGCCCCGAGGATCACCGACAGGCCCAGCCAGCGGGCGGCGGCCATGGCCGCGGGGTTCTTGCGGCTGGCGAAGGCCTGGACGCCGATGGCCACGATAATCAGGGCCATTTCGAGGGAGGTGGCCGACTGGCCCGTGCTTTCCAGCGGCGGGTTGCCGGGCAGAAGCGGCGTCGCGGCCCAGGCCAGCACGCAGAGCGGAACCAGCCAGGCCACGGGCAGCCGCGTGACCCGGGTCGGATAGACCAGGAAGAAGGCGATCATGGCCCCGCCATAGGCGACGGCGCCGGTCATGTTCAGCCAGTGGGTCCCTGTCGCCATCGCCCCGTCGGCGACCAGCTCGACGCTGGCGCGGACCGCCCAGCCGAAGGTGAAGGCCAGCATCGACAGGCCGGTCAGGGCGAACAGCTGGGTGGCAAGGTCGCGCGGCCGCAGGGCCCACACCCAGCCGACAATCAGGGTAGCGATCAGGCCAAAGGCCAGGTTGGCCCAGAACTCCGCGCCCAAGTGGTTCAACGGCCGCACGCGATCATCGAGGGTCACCGCGCGCTGAGCCCCGTCGGGCCCGGCCAGACGCAGGACCAGCGGCCGCGCCGACAGGGTCGCGGAGAAGGCGGCCTGCCGGTCGGTCATGTCGCGGTGGGCGCGCTCGGTCGGGGCCGGTTCGAAGGCGCCCGTGTCAGGCGCCTGCAGGAGCGGCGCGGCCAGGTCCGCGCCGACACCTGCCAGGCGATCCCCGACCTTGGCGCCGGCCCGCGCCAAGGGGCCGTCCGGGACCAGCTGGGCGATGACCACCGCGCCGTCGGGCCGGGCCTGGAAGCTACCCCCCAGCCAAGGCGGACTGATCGCCATCCACACGCCAGCCAGCGCCGTCGCCACGCACAGCAGCACGACGCCGAGCAACAAGGTGGTGGGGGATGAGACGCGCATACGATCCAAAGCTTGGGGCAGGACAAGCTTTCCGGCAACTCTCATGGAACGCCGTTACCCGCACACCCCCCAGAAGTGGGGGTTGCGCGCGACGCGCTGCCTCCGTCACGCGGCGCGGATGCGCGACGAGACGGAGGGGGCGTTCTACTGTTCCGCCCCGTGGGCGTAGACGCCCAGCATGGTCCCCACGAACCCGCCCGCGACCTTGGTGCTGAGCGTCGTCGCATCGGCGCCCGCCTTCAGCGTCTCCCACTGGCCCGGCTTGGCGGCGTAGGCGAAGTCAATGGCGCCGCCGCGTACGGCGATCTTCAGGTCCAGGCCCTGGCCCGGCTTCAAGGCGACGGGCGCCTCGGCCACGACCACGCCGTCGACCGGATCGGTCTTGCCCGCCCGCTTCTCGACCCGGACCACGGTCTTGTCGCCCGCGCGCGCCAGGCCCACGAACCAGTAGAAGTCGTCGCTCTGCACCGCTACGAGGCCCGCCTTGTCGCCGTCGGCCTTGGGCTCGAAGCGGACGGTGGTGCTGACGCTGGCGTTCATGTGCTGCTGGCGACGCGCCCAGATCGAGGGCTGCTCGTGCCCCCCCAGCTTGTCCTTGCGGGCCTCCAGGCTGAGCGCGCCCCCCTTCACCGACCACCAGCGCGAGGTCGGGATGCGCATGGTCATCCAGTTCTTGGGCAGTTCAGGACCGGTGAAGGTCTCGGCCGCCTTGAACGGACCCGAGGTCGGGGCGGTCTTCAGCGCCGGCAGCCGGGGCGCGTCGGCGACATAGGGGATGGTCTTGCCGTTCTCCAGGATCACCGGCCAGCCGTCCTTCCACTCGACCGGCAGCAGGAAGGTCTCGCGGCCGGTGTTGTAGCGATCATCGCCATAGGGGCGCACCGCCAGGAAGGTCGCCCACCACTTGCCGTCGGGCGTGTCGACGATGTCGGCGTGGCCCGCCGAGGTGATCGGCAGGGGCCGGTCGCGCGGCAGGTCGCGCTGGGTCAGGATCGGATTATTCGTATACGGAACATAAGGCCCGGTGACCGACTTCGAGCGCAGCACCACTTGGCTGTGACCCTCGGCCGTGCCGCCCTCGGCGGCGGTCAGATAGTACCAGCCGTCCTTCTTCAGGATGTGCGGCCCCTCGGGCCAGATCGGCTTGGCGGCGGGATTGACGCCCTTGTCGAGCAGCACCTTGGCCGGACCGATGGTCTTCTGGGTCTTGGGGTCGTACTCGCGGATCCAGATGGCGCGGTGACCCGAGTATTCAGCCGGACCGGGCGGCTCGTCGTTGTTGAGGATCCAGGCGCGGCCCCCGCCCTCCTCGTCGTCGAAGAAGATCGACGAGTCGATGCCGCCGACGTCGGGCAGCCACACCGGATCCGACCACGGCCCCTTGGGGTCCTTGGCGGTGATCAGATAGTTGCCGCCGCAGTCGACGCAGGTGTTGAGGATGTAGAAGGTTCCCTGGTGCTCCTGGATCGCCGGGGCGAACACCGCGCGCGACAGGCCCAGGCGCTTGAAGTCCAGCATGCCGGGCCGGTCGATGGCGTTGCCGATCTGCTCCCAGTGGACGAGGTCGGTGGAGTGGAAGATCGGCAGGCCCGGGAACCAGGCGAAGGTCGAGTTGACCAGGTAGAAGTCCTTGCCCGCCCGCGTCACGCTGGGGTCGGGATAGAAGCCCTGGACGATCGGGTTGCGATACTGGCCGGGCCCGGCCTTGACCACGTCGGACGGGTCGGAACCTTCGTAGACGAAGTTGCTGAACCGGGCGGTCTGAGGCGCGGCCTGGGCTGTGTACGGCGCCAGCGCGGGGGTGGCCAACAGGGTCAATATCATTGCCGTTCGGATCATCCGCCTTACTCCTCCCGACCTTCCCGGCGAATGCCGGGACCCAGATGCATCCCGGGTGTAGGCCGTCCTTGAACTGCATAAGCTTTACGATCTGGGCCCCGGCATTCGCCGGGGAGATCGGGTTTTTGATAGTGTAAAAGCCCTACCGCGCCGGCGCCGCGCGCAGCGCCGCCGCCACCGCTTCGCGCAGCGGCTTGGGCTGGTAGTTGTCGTCATAGAGGGTCGGGCGCTTGGGCTTGCCGTCCTGGCGCAGCCAGCGGCCCTGCAGCCACGAGTACTTGTCGATCATGCCCCAGGCCAGGACCTCCTTGGTCTGGCGATAGCTGAGCATCTGGTCGAGGAAGGCCTTGGCGTAGGCCGCCACCGCCGCGTCGCGCGGGCCGAAGTCGTAGACGAGGCCCTTGTCGTGGACGTCGAACTCGGTGACCAGCAGGTCATAGCCCATGCCGGTCACGTCGTTCAGGAAGGCGGTCCATTGCTTTTCCTGCGGCTTGCCGAAACCGGTGAAGCTGTCTTCGTTGGCGGCGCCGATGTGGCTCTGCACGCCGAGCGCGTCGACCGGCGTGCCGCGTTTCCTGAACCCTTCCAGCAGCTTGAGCACGCCGTAGCGGTGCTTCTCGTTGCCGACTTCCTGGCTCATATAGTCGTTGTAGACGAGGCGGGCCTTGGGCGCGGCTTCGCGGGCGACGTGGAACGACAGGTCCAGCACCTCTTCCTTACCCAGGGCGTCGGACAGGAAGGTCGAGCGGATCGAACCGTCGGCCGGGTCGACCGTCTCGTTGATCACGTCCCACGAGATCATCTGCGGATAGCGCCGGCACAGGGCCTGGATATGCTCGGTGACCATCCTGGCGGCGGCCTCGGCGGGTTTGGGGCCAAAGTCGTAGCCCTTCACCCAGTTCGGGAACCACTGCGGATGATGCCAGATCAGGGTGTGGCCGCGCAGGGCCTGGCCGTTGGCCTTGGCGAATTCGGCGATGCGGTCGGCGCGCTCGAAGTCGAACGACTGCGGCCCACGCGCCCGGACCACGTACCATTTCAGCTCGTTCTCGGGCACCAGCACGCCGCACTCGCGGATCAGGATCTCCCGGTGCCGGGCGTCCTCGAAGGGACCCGTGGTCGCCCCGCGCGGGCCCGCCGGAACGGCGCTACCAAACTGGATCCCCTTGGCCTTGGCCAGCGCGCGCAGCGACGGCCCTTCCGCAGCCAGGGCGGGGGCCGCCAAGGCGCTGGCGGCGCCGGCGGCGAGAAGGTCACGGCGAGAGAGGGTCATGACACGCGCTCCAAGAAAAACGCGCACCGTCTTCGGGGAACGATGCGCGTGGTCAGTCGGCAGGAGTAACCGAGCCCCGCCACCGGTCTTCCGAAACGGAAGAAAGACCCCGGCGAAACCCTTCCGCGATCCCCGGCCCGAAGCGAGCGCCTCGGGCCGGATCTGCGCGGAACTTAGAAGCTGGCGCGCAGCACCACCGTGTAGCGGCGGTCGTTCATGAACCACGAGCGACCGGTGGTGAGCAGCTTGTTGTCCAGCACCTGGGTGGTCCGGGTGACCTCGTTGAGCAGGTTCACGCCCTGCACCCCGATCTTCACCTTCGGATTGACCGTGTAGAACACCGAGCCGTCCAGCTGGCCGGTGGCCTCGTTCATGATCGGCGCATACGGGATGATCACGTCGCGGACGGTCAGCAGGAACTTCGAACGCCAGTTGTAGGCCAGACGGGCCGAAATCTTGCCCTTCTCGTAGATGGCCGCGAAGTTGGCGTTGTGCTTGGACAGGCCCTGCAGCGGCAGCAGGCTGGTGTCGATGTTGGCGACACGGCCGGCGGCCACGTCGGGGTCGGTCGCCGACAGCGTCGACTGCTTCACGCCCGAGCTCTTGATGTAGCTGTAGTTGGCGTTGATGCCGAACCCGTCCAGCGGCTTGGGCAGGAAGTCGTAGAACTGCTGGTAGCCGATCTCGAAGCCCTGGATCTTGGCCTTGTCGGGCGAGTTCACCGGGGTGGTGACCGCCACATCGAAGGTCGCGCCGTTGTTGGTGAACGGCACCCGGGCCGAGCCGTTGGTGATGACGTTGGTCAGGTCCTTGTGGAACACCGCCATCGTCAGCGAGCCGACCGACGCGAAGTACCATTCGGCCGACAGGTCGATGTTGGTCGACTCGATCGGCTTCAGCTTCGGGTTACCCACCGTGGTGGTGCCCGAGGGGACGCCGTTGGAGATGCCGTCGGCGTTGGTGTTGGTGGTCAGGTTGAAGTAGTTGCGAACCAGGCCGATGTCGGGCGGCGTCAGGGTCTTGGAGACGCCCAGACGGAACTGCCAGCCGTTCGGCATGGCCAGCTTGGCGTTGAAGCTGGGCAGCAGATAGTCGTACGAGGCCGAGGCGTCGTTCTTGACCAGCGCGCCGTTGGCCCACTGACGCAGCTGCGCCCGGACCGTCGGCGAGACCGCCGTACAGATCAGTGGCGGCACGTCTGGCGGCGTGAACACCTGCGAGCAGGTGGCTTCGCTGATCACCGAGCTCGACAGCGGGAAGGCCAGATAGCCCGAGGCCTGGCGCTCGGTCTTGGTGTAGCGCAGGCCGATATTGCCGGTCAGGCGGATGTCGCCGTCGAAGTCATGCTTGAAGCGGGCCATCAGGTAGACGGCCTTGTTGACCTCGTTGACCGGGTTGATCTCGTTCGGACGGAACGGCGTGCCGGCGGTCACGCCGCAACGCTGGGCCAGCGGAACCCAGTTCTGCGGGCAGCCGTCGCCGCCGTTGGTGGCGCGGAACTCCGAGCCGACCATCTTGGCGAACGCGGCCATGTCGGCGTAGTTGGCCGTGGTGCTCTGGTTGTAGAACGGACGCGCCTGGCTGCCGGTCGGCAGCGGCACCTGACCGCGGAAGAAGTTGTCGAAGCCGAACAGTTCGACGCGGCTGGAGCTGTCCTGCCCCGCCGTGCCGGGCAGGCCAGAACCGCCGGCGGTCGGGATGCCGTCGACCTTGTCATTGAACCAGACGGGGCCGCCTTCGCCCCAGATCTCGCTGAGCACGCCCCAGTTGTAGCTGGAGAAGCGGGTGGTCTGGTCGCGCTCCGACCAGCGGACGCCGGCCTTGACCGAGTCCAGCCAGGTGCTGTCGTCGAACTTGTACTCGACGTCGAAGCGCGCGGCGTCTTCCTGACCTTCCGATTGCTCGATGTGGTCCATGGCCGAGCGCCAGAACGAGTTGTACGGGTCGCTGAAGCTGGCGTGCGTGCCCGTGAAGTAGGTCGGGCAGCTGGCGCTGGGCGCGCACGAGGCGACCGTGCCGTTGTTGCTGGGCGGCAGGAAGGTGAAGTCCGGCATGTCCTTGCCGTTCAGCTTCATCTGCAGGTTCTGGAACGACGAGCCCCAGATGCCGACGTCCAGGTTCTTCACCTTGGACGAGACGTGCTGGTAGTCGAGCTGGAAGCCCCAGTTGGCGTTCGGCGTCCACTTCAGGTTCGCGCCGAAATCCGAGGTGATATAGGTCTGGTCGACGTCACGACGGATGTTGTTCGACTGAAGACCGTCGATCGGCGTGCGGGGATCCGCGCCGTTCTGGTCCGAGCGCCAGCCGCTGGTGCCGGTGATCATGCCGTTGGTGAACACGCCGTCGCCGTCGAAGCTGAACGTCGTGCCCGCCACCGGACGCGAGTCGCCGTTGCCCGCGACGTTGTCGGTGGCGATTTCGATCGCGTGCTCGGTCCAGGCCTGCTTGGAGTCCGACCGCAGATACTGCACCGTGGCCTGCAGGGTGCGGTCGGTGCTGCGCCACTGGACGGCGGCGGCCTGACCTTCGCGCTCGCGCTCGGTGGTGGTCGAGCGGAACGCCGCGCCGCGCGGGAACCACACGCCCTTCGTGCCATTGCCGCAGTCGGCCGGCGTCTGGCCCAGGTTCGTGCGGCAGCCGAAGTTCGAGGCCTGGGTGCCGTCCGAACGGGTCCAGAGCTTGGAGTTGGTGTAGCTGGCCAGGACGCCGAACTCACCGACATTGGTCTCGAAACGGTCGCTGAACAGGCCCGTATAGGTCGGGGCCCACTTCTTGATCATGTCGCCGTAGCTGCTTTCGACCGACAGCGAGATGATGCGCTTGCTGGAGTCGAACGGCAGACGGGTGCGCAGGTTCACCGTGCCCGAGATGCCGCCTTCGATCAGGTCCGCCGAGGGGCTCTTGAACACGTCGACGCCGCCCATCAGCTCGGCCGGAACATCGGCGAACGACAGGGCGCGGCCGTTATTGGCCGAGAAGGTGTCACGGCCGTTCAGCTCGGAACGGACGAAGTTCAGGCCGCGCACGACGACGCCCGAGCCCTCGACCGAGAAGTGGTCGGGGTCGACGCCGGCGGCGAAGCGGTTGATGGCCACGCCCGGAACGCGCTGCAGCGCTTCGGTGACCGAACGGTCCGGCAGGGCGCCGATGTCCTCGGCGGTGATCGAGTCGCCGATGATCTCGGACGACTGCTTCAGCTGCTGGCTGCTCTTGAGGCTCTGCTTGATGCTGGTGACGATGACCTGGTCGACCGTCTGATTGTCGGTCTTGTCCGCGGTCTGCGCCATGGCCGGCGCGCCGGCGACCAGCGCACCCAGCGCCAGCACCGAGGCGCCGTACTTCAAGCGCGTTGAAAAGGAATTGCGTCCGCCCCCGGCGGACAGCCTGTTGGCCGTGCCCATTTAGTCCACCTCCCCTTTTGTTTTATGGCAGCAAGGTAGCGCTACCATCGATCATGTTACCGTGATCATTTTGGCCAGATCACACGACCGACCGCAGATCGTCAAGCGTTGTCACAAACGCCCAAGTCGTTTAGCCCTAAGGAATGGGAACGTTACCATTTGGGGTAGTGGCGAGAGCCCGCACACGGGCCGGCGCGCCAAATCCCTGACCCTGGTCACCTCCCCATCCGTGGCCTGGCCACGCGATGTCCGGATTCTTGACTGTCCGGTGACAAAGACGATGACAACGAAAGACAGCGTTGTCAATTTATAGACTGAACGGCCGTCAAACAAACGCGCCGTCGATGTCGGGGGGAAGCATGACCAAGGCCCACGCGGTCCAGCCGCTGGTGGCGCGCGCCGCGCGTGGCGCCCCGCCCTTTCCTATCCTCGACGCTCGATCCTAAGGTCGCGTCATGGAGCCTATCCGCAAGATCGTCATCGTCGGCGGCGGCACGGCCGGCTGGATGAGCGCCGCCGGCCTCGCCGCCGTGCTGAAGGGCCTGCCGATCTCGATCGCCCTGGTCGAGTCGGCCGAGATCGGGACGGTCGGCGTCGGCGAAGCCACCGTGCCGCACATCCGCCACTTCAACGCCCGCCTCGGCCTCGACGAGGCCGACTTCATGCGCAAGACCCAGGCGACCATCAAGCTGGGCATCCAGTTCTGCGGCTGGGGCCGGCCCGGCGAGCGCTACATCCATCCTTTCGGGGCCTATGGGCACGCGATCGACGGCCTGCCCTTTCACCAGCACTGGCTGGCGGCCCGGGCGCGCGGCGAAGACGGGCCGATCGAGGCCTACAGCCTGCCGATCATCGCCAGCCTGGCCGGCAAGTTCGCCCCGCCCTCGACCGATCCGCGCTCGCTGGGCTCGACCTTCAACTACGCCTACCAGTTCGACGCCGCCCTCTACGCCCAGTACCTGCGGGCCTATGCCGAGGCGCGCGGCGTCACCCGCACCGAGGGCAAGATCGCCAGCGTCCAGCAGCGCCCAGAGGACGGCTTCGTCACCGGCGTCACCCTGGAGGACGGCCGGATCGTCGAGGGCGACCTCTTCGTCGACTGCTCGGGCTTCCGGGGCCTGTTGATCGAAGGAGCCCTGCAGGCCGGCTACGAGGACTGGACCCGCTGGCTGCCGTGCGACCGCGCCGTCGCCGCGCCCTGCGCGTCGATCGAGCCGCCCACGCCCTACACCCGGGCCACGGCCGACCAGGCCGGCTGGCGCTGGCGAATCCCGCTGCAACACCGCGTCGGCAACGGCCACGTCTACTGCTCCAGCTACATCAGCGACGACGACGCCGCCCGCGCCCTGGTCGAAAAGCTGGACGGCAAGCTGCAGCAGGACCCGCGCTTCCTGCGGTTCACGACCGGACGTCGCAAGAAGCAGTGGTTCAAGAACGTCGTCGCCGTGGGCCTGTCGTCAGGGTTCCTCGAGCCGCTGGAAAGCACCTCGATCCACCTGATCCAGGTCGCCATCACCACCCTGCTCGAACTCTTCCCGCATCAGGGCTGCGCCCAGGCCGACCAGGACGAGTACAACCGCGTGATGGACCTGGAGTTCGAGCGGATCCGCGATTTTCTGGTGCTGCACTACCACGCCAACCAGCGCGACGATTCCCCGTTCTGGATCGAGCGCCGCGAGGGGCCGATCCCCGACAGCCTAGCCTACAAGATGGCCCTGTTCCGCGAGCGTGGCGCGGTCGTCGGCTACAAGGACGGCTTCTTCCTCGAGCCGTCATGGCTGGCCGTCTATTTCGGCCAGAACATCCTGCCCGACGGCTTTGACCCGCTGGTGGCGGCCAGCGATCCGGTCCGCACCACGCGGATCATGGCCGACCTCGCCGCCGCCGTGACCCGCACCGTCGACGCCATGCCCACCCACGAGGCGTTCCTGCGCTCGGTGGTCGATTCAGGGGCCCCGGCATGAAGCGGGTCCTGATCGTCGGCGCAGGAATCGACGCCTGGATGAGCGCCGCCGCCCTCGCCACGGCGACGAAGGGTCTCGCCGAAGTGGTCGTGGCTGAGACCGGTCCGCCGCCGTCCGGGCGGATCGCCGCCCCGCCGTCCCTCAGAGGCCTGCACGCGCGCCTTGGCGTCAGCGACGAAGCCTTGGCTTCGGAGGCGAGCGCTCGGCCACGCCTGGCCGCCCGCTACAGCGACGCGATCGAGCCCTTCGGCGAGACCGGGGTCGGCGTCGACGGCGTGGCGTTCCATCACTACTGGCTGGCCGCCGGTCGCCCGGGTCCGCTCAGCAACTGGAGCCTGGCCGCCCAGGCCGCCGCGCGCGGCCGCTTCGCCCTTCCCAGCCCCGACCCGCGCTCGCCGCTGTCGACGCTGGGTTATGGCCTGACCCTGGACGCGGCCGGCTATGCTGAGCTCCTCAAGCGCGTCGCCCTGGCCGCCGGCGCAACGGTGACGGACGGACGCCCCGACGCCGACCTCAAGGTCGATGCCTCGGGTCGTGAAATGCTGCTGGTCGCGCACGAGCCGTGGACCGACTGGAGCGCCTGGCTACCGAACGGCGTCGAACTGGCGGAGGACGGCCTGGTCTCCACCTTCGGGCCCGCGCCAGCCCGGACTGGTCGCATCGCCGAGGCCATGACCGGCGACACCGTCGCGATCGGGTCCGCCTATGGCGTCATCGGCGCCGGCGACGGCGGCGACCTGCATCTGCTGCAGGGCGACATCTCGCGCCTGATCGCCCTCTTCCCCACCGGCCCGGCCGCCGTGGCCGAGTACAACCGTCTGGCCGAGTCCGCCCTGGAGCGGGCGCGCGACATGGCCATCCTGCGCTGGGGCGACCTGTCGAACCCGCCCGCGACCCTGGCGCGCAAGATCGAGCAGTTCGAGAGTCGCGGCCGCGTCGTCAGCTACGACGACGAGGCCTGGCCCGAGACCGCCTGGATCCACGCCTTCCTGGCGCGCGGGATCTTTCCCCGACGCTGGGACCCGCTGGCGGATCGCGTCCCGCCCGAGCGGATTCGCGAGATGCTGAGCCGGATGAAGGCCGTGCTGGAGCAGACGGCGGAGGGGATGCCGCGTGCTTGAGCGCCCCCTCCGTCTCGCCGCTTCGCGCCGATCCACCTCCCCCGTTCCACGGGGGAGGATACTTGTCCTCCTCACCCGCGACGCGGGGGAGGTGGCGGGACGCGGATATGCGTCACGAAGGAGGGGCGCTTGGCGGCCAATGATCACATGAGCCCCGCCCCATGACCCCCTCCCCCATCCGCAGCGTCCTGATCGTCGGCGGCGGCACGGCCGGCTGGATGACGGCGGCGGCCCTGGCCAAGGCGCTGCCCAAGACCACCGCCGTCACCCTGGTGGAGTCCGAACAGATCGGCACCGTCGGCGTCGGCGAGGCGACGATCCCGCCGATCAACACCTTCAACCAGATCCTCGGGCTGGACGAAGCCGCGTTCATGCGGGCGACCAAGGCCAGCTTCAAGCTGGCCATCGAGTTCGTCGACTGGATGGGCCCGGGCCACCGCTACCTGCATCCGTTCGGCGGCTTTGGCCTGGATATCGAGGCGGTGAAGTTCCACCAGGTGTGGCTGCGCGCCCATCACGAGGGCTGGGCTCCGTCGATCGACGCGTTCAACCTGTCGGCCCAGGCCGCGCACCTGAACCGCTACGCCCCGCCGTCGAAGGACCCGGGCCAGGTGTTGTCGAGCCTGAAATACGCCTTCCACTTCGACGCCGGCCTCTACGCGAAGTTCCTGCGCGACTACGCCGAGCCCCGCGGCGTCACCCGCGTCGAAGGCAAGATCGCCAGCGTCGAGCAGCACGGGGAGACCGGCTTCGTCACCGGCGTCACGCTGGAGGACGGGCGCGTGCTGGAGGCCGATCTCTTCGTCGACTGCTCCGGGTTCCGGGGCCTTTTGATCGAGCAGACGCTGAAGGCCGGCTATGACGACTGGAGCCACTGGCTGCCTAATGACCGGGCGGTGGCCATGCCCTGCGTCACCGGCGGCGATGGCCTGACGCCCTACACCCGCGCTACGGCGGATACGGCAGGCTGGCGCTGGCGCATCCCGCTGCAGCACCGCACCGGCAACGGCTATGTCTATTCCAGCCGCGACATCAGCGACGAGGACGCCGTGGCCCGCCTGCGCGCCACCCTGGACGGCGAGCCCTTGGCCGAGCCGAATTTCCTGAGGTTCCAGGCCGGGCGCCGCAAGGCCGCCTGGGTCAAGAACGTCGTCGCTATCGGCCTGTCGTCGGGCTTCCTCGAACCCCTGGAAAGCACCTCGATCCACCTGATCCAGGCCGGGATCACCAAACTTCTGGCCCTGTTCCCCGATCGCGGCTTCGATCCCATCGAGATCGCCGAGTACAACCGCCTGACCGCCCTGCAGGTCGAGCTGATCCGCGACTTCATCATCCTGCACTTCAAGGCCAACGCCCGCAGCGAGCCCTACTGGGTCCGCGCCCGCGCGATGGAGATCCCCGAGAGCCTGCAGCGCAAGATCGACCTCTTCGCCGCCTCGGGCCGCCTGTTCCCCACCGACCTGGACCTCTTCGCCGAGCCCAGCTGGATCGCCGTGCTTCTGGGCCAGGGGATCACGCCGCGCCGCCACGATCCGCTGGTCGACGCCTTCGACGAGGCCTTCCTCAAGGCCCAGCTGTCGCGGCTGGCCGGCCTGATCCGCCAGACGGCGGAGGCCTTGCCGACCCACGAGCAGTTCATCGCCCGCTACTGCGCTTCTCCCGAGTTCAAAGCATGACTCAAGACCACCGCCTGCGCCGCGTCGTGATTGTCGGCGGCGGCACCGCAGGCTGGATGACCGCCGCCGCCCTGGGGCGCTTTCTCAAGGACGGCTACACCAAGGTGACGCTGGTCGAGTCCGAGGCCATCGGCACGGTCGGGGTCGGCGAGTCGACCATCCCGCAGATCAACATCTTCAACCGGATGCTGGGCCTGGACGAGAACGACTTCGTCCGGAAGACCAAGGCCACCTTCAAGCTGGGCATCGACTTCGTCGACTGGCAGCGGATCGGCCACAGCTACCACCACCCGTTCGGCCCCTATGGCGTCGACATGGAGGGCGTGTCGTTCCACGCCTACTGGCTGAAGGCCCGCGCCATGGGCCTGGACGACGACCTGGGCGCCTACAGCCTGCAGACGGTGGGCGCGCGGCAAAGCAAGTTCATGCGCCCGAACGGACAGGCCAACTCCCCGCTGGGCCAGATCGCCTACGCCTTCCAGTTCGACGCCGGGCTCTACGCCAAGTTCCTGCGGGAATACTCAGAGGCGCGCGGCGTCACCCGGCAGGAAGGCAAGATCGCCTCGGTCCAGCAGGACGGCCAGAGCGGTCACGTCACCTCGGTCACGCTGGAGAGCGGCCAGGTCGTCGAGGGCGACCTCTTCATCGACTGCTCGGGCTTTCGGGGCCTGCTGATCGAGCAGACCCTGAAGACCGGCTACGAGGACTGGTCGCAGTGGCTGCTGAACGACCGCGCGGTGGCCATGCCCTGCGCGCTGGGCGGCTCGATGGCGCCGGTGACGCGGGCCACGGCCCGGCCGCACGGCTGGCAGTGGCGCATCCCGCTGCAGCATCGCCTCGGCAACGGCTACGCCTATTCCAGCCGGCATGTCAGCGACGACGAGGCCCTGGCCGACCTCCTGAGCCAGCTCGACGGCAAGCCGCTGGCCGACCCGAACCTGATCCGCTTCACGCCGGGCCGTCGCAAGAAGAGCTGGAACGGCAATGTCGTGGCCATCGGCCTGTCGGCGGGGTTCATGGAGCCGCTGGAAAGCCAGTCGATCCACCTGATCCAGGTGGGCATCTCGCGCCTGCTGGCCCACTTCCCCGACCGCCATTTCCGTCAGGCCGAGATCGACCGCTACAACCGGACGATGACGTTCGAGTACGAGAAGATCCGGGATTTCATCATCCTGCACTTCAAGGCCACGGCGCGCAGCGACACGCCCTACTGGAACTATCTGCGCGAGATGCCGATCCCGGACTATCTGGCCGACAAGATCGCGCTCTTCAAAGGCTCGGGCCGCGTGTTCCGCGAGAACGAGGAGCTGTTCAACGACACCTCGTGGTTCGCCGTGTTCATCGGCCAGGGGATCATTCCGGAAAGCTACGACCCGATGGCCGACTGCATGGACGAAGGCGTCTTCAAGGCCCGCATGGCCGAGATCAAGTCGGTCATCGCGAGATCCGCCGAGGTGATGCCGGGGCATATGGCGTTTATCCGGGAGAACTGTGCGGCGGAGGGGTGAGGGTGCAACCCCGTGGAAGGGTCCCAAAAACCGTGTCATCCCGGACGGCCCGGAGGGCCGATCCGGGACCCAGGGGTGAAGAAACGCTGCGCCCGCCGCCCCTGGGTCCCGGCGCTCCGCGCGTCGCGCTCCGGCCGGGATGACACGAGCAGATTGCAGGAAATACAATCTAAGATTACATTTTCTCGATGCGCTCTTACTTCGTCTACATCCTGGCGAGCGGACGGAACGGCACACTGTACATAGGCGTCACCGGCGATCTTGCGCGCCGCGTCTGGCAGCACCGCGAGGGGGCGCCCAGAGGCTTCACCGCGAAGTATGGGGTGACAAAGCTGGTCTGGTATCAGGAGTTCGCGGAGATCAGCGACGCCATTCTCTACGAGAAGCGCGTCAAACGCTGGCGACGCGCCTGGAAGCTCGAGCTTATCGAGGCGGAAAACCCGCAGTGGCTCGATCTGTACGAAACGCTGAATAACTAGCCCTGCGCCACACCGGTCGGGATCACTAGCCCCCCTACTTCCCCACCACATTCAGCACCGCCAGGGTCATCGCCTCGACCCCCGTGCGGATCGTCGGTTCCGCCACCGGGGCGAAGAACGGCGAGTGGTTGACCGGCAGTTCGCGGCCCTCGGCCTTGGCCTTGGCGGCTTCGGCGGGGTCGGAGCCGCCGATGGCGAAGTAGACCGACGGCACGCCCGCCAGCACGAACTCCGAATAGTCCTCGGACGCCGAGCCCGGCTTGTCCTGGGCCACGGCGCGGGCGCCGAAGGCGGCCTTGAACACCACGGCCGTGCGGTCGGTCAGGGCCTGGTCGTTGACCACCATCTTGCCGCCTGCGGTCAGCTTCAGGTCGGCGGCCGGGGCGCCGGCCATGTCGGTCACCGCCTTCACCGTACGGCGCACGCCGTCGAGGATCTTTTCGCGCACGGCGTTGTCCTGGGTGCGGATCGTGCCGCGCACCCGGGCCTTGTCGGGGATGATGTTGCCGGCGCTGCCCGCCTGGATCGAGCCGACGGTCACGACGCCGAACGCAGAGGGGTCCTTCTCGCGGCTGATCACGCTCTGAACGTCGACGGTGAAGCGGGCGGCCATCAGCACGGGGTCGATGGTCGCGTTCGGCATCGAGCCGTGCCCGCCCCGGCCGTTGAAGGTGATGTCGAGGCCGTCCGAGGTCGAGGTCAGGACGCCGGCCTTGTAGTAAACCTCGCCGGCCGGACCCGGGCCGACGTGCAGCGCAAAGCCATAGTCAGGCTTGCCGCCGATCTTGTCCCACAGGCCGTCGGCCAGCATGGCGCGCGCGCCGCTGACGGTCTCCTCCGAGGGCTGGGCCACGAAAACCAGCGTGCCCTTCCACCTGGACTTCATCGCCACCAGCTGGCGAGCCGTCCCGACCCAGGCGGCCATGTGGATGTCGTGGCCGCACGAATGGGCGACGAAGACCTTTTCGCCGTTCCAGGTGGCCGTCGCCTGGCTGGCCCAGGCCAGGCCCGACTTTTCCTGCATCGGCAGGCCGTCCAGCTCGGTGCGGATCAGCACCTTGGGGCCCTCGCCGTTCTTCAGCACCGCCACGACGCCGGTCCTGCCCACGCCCTCGGTGACGGTGAAGCCCAGCGCCCGCATCTGCGCGGCGAGTTTCTTTGCGGTCTCGACCTCCTGGAAGCCCAGTTCGGGGTGAGCGTGGATGTCCTTGTACAGCGCCTCCAGCGCCGGATAGTCGCGGTCGAGCTGGGCGCCGATCGCCTTCTGCGTGGCGGGCACGTTGAGCGGCCCCGCCTGGGCGGCGGCGGCGATCAGCAGGGCCAGGGCGGAGGCGGCGAACAGGGACTTCATGGCGGGTCTCGGCTTTTGGTGGGTCGCAGGATCGACGCACGGCCGCCGATGATCCGCCAGCCGTCGTCGGCAAAAACACCGGGTCGTCCCGGCCCGGCGGCGAGCGCTAGCCGGGACGACACAATGGACGCTCCCCCGGGTCTTACGGCGCCTTCACCACGGCACCGCCCTTCATCACGAAGACCGGCTTTTCCAGCGTCGTGACATCCGCCAGCGGATCACCGGCCACCGCGATCATGTCGCCATAGCGCCCCACCGCCACCTGGCCGACATCCTTGCTCCGTCCCAGGGCCTCGGCGGCGGTGACGGTCGCCGCCTGGATCGCCTGCAAAGGCGTCGCGCCATAACGGACCATGACAGCGAACTGCTTGGCGTTGTCGCCGTGCGGATAGATGCCGGCGTCGGTGCCGTAGACCATCTTCACCCCGGCCTTCAGCGCCTTGCGGAAGTTCTCGCGCTGGATCTCGCCGATGTCGCGGTCCTTGCGGAGGTTGTCTTCCAGGACGCCGTTCTTCTTGCCCTCGGCCTGGGTGTAGTCGGTGTTGTAGATGTCCATCGAGAAGTAGGCGCCCTTCTGGACCGCCAGCTTGATGCCCTCGTCGTCCACGAGGCTGGCGTGCTCGATCGTGTCGACCCCGGCCCGCACCGCCTCGCGGATGCCCGAGGCGCCGTGCGCGTGGGCGGCGACCTTGATGCCGGCCATGTGCGCCTCGTCGACGACCGCCTTCATCTCATCATAGGTCAGCTGCTGCTGGCCCGGCTCGTTGCCGCGCGAGAAGACGCCGCCCGTGGCGCAGATCTTGATCACCTGGGCGCCGTACTTCTTCAGCGTCCGCACCGCCTTGCGCGCCTCATCGGGGCTGTCGCTGTTGAAGGGGCTCTTCTGGTCCATCGACGGCGGGAAGAAGGTCGAATCGCAGTGACCGCCCGTCGCGCCGAACGAGATGGCGGCGGTGACGATGCGCGGACCGGGCACATAGCCCGCGTCGATCGCCTCGCGCAGGCCCACGTCGTCGAAATCGGCGGCGCCGACATTGCGCACCGTGGTGAAGCCCGCCTCCAGGGTCTTCCTGGCGTTGGCGGTCTGCACAACGCTCCAGAAGCGGTCGCTGTATTCCAGGCTGTTGTAGCCGCCCACCTCGGCCAGGCTGTCCAGGTGCACGTGCATGTCGATCAGGCCCGGCAGCAGGGTCGCGCCCGGCAGGTCGACCACCTTGGCGCCGGCCGGAACGGCGTCGCCCTTCTTGCCGATGCTGGTGATGCGGCCGTCGGTGATGATGACCTGCGGATTGTCCACATACTTGCCGCTGACCACGTCGAGCAGGCGCGCGGCGCTGACCGCCTTGACCTCGGCTGCGTCGGCCGCGCCAGCCATCGCCAGCCCCGCCGCCGCGCTCGCCATCAGCGCCGCGATCCTGATGCCCTTGCCCATCTGCCTATCCCCATGAAACTTGAGCGGCGGACGCTAGCACGCGGAACCGCGCCGTCGAGTCCCGTCGTCCGGACGCAAAGCCGGCCTCGACCCGGTCACGACGATCGCCTAAGGGATCAAGCGACGGGGACGTGGCGGAATCGGTAGACGCGCCGGACTTAAAATCCGTTGGAGCAATCCGTGTGGGTTCGAGTCCCACCGTCCCTACCAGCCAACCCTCGGAGGAGCCCCAAGGGCGGGTTCTCGCTTCGAGTGAATAAGCACTGACAACCCGAATATTCGTTTCGGCTCAACTCGACTCCGGTCAAGATGAAGCCGGTGGAACCGCGCGCGACCACCAAGCTTCGCTTTCCATCTGTTGCGTTTCGAGTGTCGAGCATGGCTGAAGACAAGTCTCCCGATCCCGTCGACATCCATGTCGGGCGCCGCCTGCGCATGCGCCGCAAGGACCTCGGGCACTCGCAGCAGTCGCTCGCCGACGCCTTGGGCCTGACCTTTCAGCAGGTGCAGAAGTACGAGGGCGGCTCCAACCGGATCAGCGCCAGCAAGCTTCACGCGGCCGCCATGTTCCTGAAGACGCCGGTGGCCTTCTTCTTCGAAGGGCTGGAAGACCCGGAAAGCGTCGACACGACCGCCGCCGAGCTGGCCAACGAAATGGCCGCCTTCTGGTCGCTGCCGGGCGGCCCGGATCTGGCCCGCGCCTTCGCGGCGATCGACTCCGCCGGCATGCGCAAGCATCTGCTGGACCTCGCCCGCGCCATCGCCGGCCAGGAATAGGGTCAGACCGCGTCGGCCAGCAGCTCGATGTTGTTGGCGCCGGCCTCGCCCAGCGCCGCCATCAGCTCGCCCACCGCCGCTTCCAGCTCGTCAGCGTCGCGGCCGCGCAGCACCAGATTCGCGCCATAGACGTCCGGCGGCGAGAAGAACGGATAGCTGCCCAGCGACATGTCCGGATGGGCCTTGGCGACGGCTTCCAGCGGCGCGGCGATCACGCCCTCGCCCGTGCCGGTGACGCGCACCGTCTTGCTCAGCACCACGGCGCCGGTCCGCAGGCGCGGGCCCACATCCTCAAGCATGCCGCGCATGATGGCGGGCACGCCGGCCAGGACGAAGACGTTCTCCTTCTGGAAGCCGGGCGGGCCCTGCACCGGGTTCTTCACCAGGCTGCCGCCTTCGGGCACGTGGGCCATGCGGCGGCGGGCGGCGTTCGGCTCGCCCCAGCGCTCGCGCAGCATGGCCATGATCTCGGGATGCTCGGGCGCCGTCACGCCGAAAGCCTTGGCGATCGAGTCGGCGGTGATGTCGTCGTGGGTCGGACCGATGCCGCCGGTGGTGATCACATAGTCGTACCTGGTGCGCAGGGCGTTGACCGCGTCGATGATCTCCTGCTCGACATCGGGCACCACGCGGGCCTCACACAGATCCACGCCGTAGGTCGCCAGATACTTGGCGATGGACGCGAGATTGGTGTCCTGGGTGCGGCCCGAGAGAATCTCGTCGCCGATGATCATCACCGCGGCCGTCACGCGCGCGCTTTTGGTGGCTGTCATCGCCTCGATCCCCTATCTGGCCTGCTGTTCTTCCCTTCCGACTTAGGCCTCGCATGCTGCTGCCGCAACCGCTGATCCATGGTCGTCTGGTGAGCCGCTACAAGCGGTTCTTCGCCGACCTCGTACTGGACGACGGCCAGGAGATCACCGCCCACTGCCCCAATCCGGGGGCGATGCTGGGCGTCCGCGAGCCCGGCCAGGGCGCCTGGGTGTCGTGGTCGGACGATCCCAAGCGCAAGCTGGCCTACACCCTGCAGCTGGTCGAGCAAGGGAACGCTCTGGTGGGAATCAACACCCTGCTGCCCAACCGGCTGGTCGCCGAGGCCCTGGCGGCCGACGCCATCCCCGAGCTTTCCGGCTATGCGACGATCAAGCCCGAGGTGAAGTATGCGCAGGCCAGCCGCGTCGACTTCCTGCTGACCCACCCGGACCGGCCCCCTTGCTGGCTGGAGGTCAAGAACTGCCACTTCTCCCGCAAGCCGGGCCTGGCCGAGTTCCCCGACTGCAAGGCCGAGCGCTCGACCCGGCACCTGGAAGACCTCGCCACCCAGGTCCGCGAGGGCCACCGGGCCGTGGTGCTGTTCGTGGTCCAGCGCGAGGACTGCGAGGTGTGCAGCGCCTGCGCCGACTTGGACCCGAAATTCGCGGCGGGGCTGGACGCCGCCGCCGCCGCCGGGGTGGAGGTGCTGGTCTATGCGTGCGCGATGAGCACACAGGCGGTGGGGATCGATCGCCGCATCGTGTGGAGCAGCGCCCGTCTAACAGCGATTTAAGCTGCATTCCCCACGCCTTCGGCTACTTCTTCCCCCGCTCGCGCGAGAGGGGCGCGGACATTGGGGGAGCGTATGAAGCGGACCATCCTGGCGCCGGCCATCCTGGCCTTGGTTCTGTCGGGCTGCGGTCCGTCCGATCCCAAGAAGCCCGAGGGCGGGCTGATGCTGGGCCTGCGGGCGATCTTCGCGTTCAAGGCCTGCACCGACAAGCTGGAGCAACGCTTCGGCCTGACGAAGGTGGTGGGGGTCACCTCCAACGACATGAACCCCATCCAGGTCGGCCCGCCGGGCAACTGGGACGTCAAGTTCACCGCCGACGTCACCGAGGAAGAGAGCGGCCGGGTCACGCGCTACACCGGCGTCTGCCACGTCCGCCGCGACAAGCCCACGACCCTGGACGCCAGCTTCGTCAAGGAGGTCAAGGCGGGGGGCGACGTCGTGCGGCGGGTCCGCCCGGGCTGAGACGCCAGGCTCCAGGCCGAAAGGTCGCGGCCAAGAGGCGACGGCTATTGAACTTTTATGCTATGCTCGCGACATAACCCCTGACCGCAGACCCCTTCGCCGCCCCTGCGGCGGCGAGCCCCCGAGTAGAGCATGACCCTGGACACCGCCCTCGAAATCGAAGCCGAGACCCGCACGGGTCAGATCAAGATCCACAAGGCCGAGGACTTCGAGGGCATGCGCAAGGCCGGCAAGCTGGCCGCCGAATGCCTGGACATGCTGGTTCCGCACGTGCAGCCAGGCGTATCGTCCGACGAGCTGGACCGGCTGGCGCGCGAGTTCATCCTCGACCACGGCGCCCTGCCCGCCTGCCTCTATTATCGCGGCTATCCCAAGACGGTCTGCATCTCGCGCAACCACGTGGTCTGCCACGGTATTCCCGGCGACTGGGCCCTGAAGGAAGGCGACATCGTCAATATCGACGTGACCGCCATCGTCGACGGCTGGCACGGCGACACCTCGCGCATGTACGGCGTCGGCGAAGTCGGCCCGCGCGCCCGTCGCCTGGTCGAGATCACCTATGAGGGCATGCGGCGCGGCCTTGAGGCGGTAAAGCCGGGCGCCACGCTCGGCGACATCGGCTACGCCATCCAGTCCTATGTCGAGGCCCAGCGCTGCTCGGTCGTGCGCGACTTCTGCGGCCACGGCCTGGGCCGCGTGTTCCACGACGCCCCGAACATCCTGCACTTTGGCCGCCCCGGCCAGGGCGCGGTGCTGAAGCCCGGCATGTTCTTCACCGTCGAGCCGATGGTGAACCTGGGCAAACCCGCCGTGAAGGTGCTGAACGACGGCTGGACCGCCGTCACCCGCGACAAGTCGCTGTCGGCCCAGTGCGAGCACTCGATCGGCGTGACCGAAGACGGCTACGAGGCGTTCACCGCCTCCCCGGCCGGGCTGTTCCAGCCGGCGATCTTGGGCGGCTAATCGCGTAAAACGCGCATTTCTGCGATAGACAATCGGGCTTTGGTTCGCGATCCTGCGGGCATGACTGAGGCTGAGAAGCGCAGGCGATTTCAACGTGTCATCGGGTGGTTCTACCTCCCGATGATGGCGGGCCTGTACCTTGTTCACAACGCTCTGAAACTGCGCGACGGCGAGATCGCCGAGGCTGAGTTTCTGTGGCGCGCCTCCATCTCCGCCCTTGTGATCATTGTGGGCGCTCTCATCCCTTGGGCGGAAGATCGTCGCCTTCGCCGTCTCGCCGAGGAACGGCGCAAGACGCGTCGGCTGCCGCTGAACCTGGGCGCGTGATGCGGAAGCGCGGCTAGGTCCCCAAATCCTCCCCCATTGGGGGAGGTTTTACCTCTAGACAACTCTAGCGATAATCCGCCTACTCCTCCCGTAGAGTCGAGGGCGGCATGGTCAGCGTTTCTTCCCTGGCGATTTCCGACGGCGCGCCGGACGAGCCGACCGCGCCTGCCCCAAAGCCGGTCCCGCCCAAGCCCGTCCGCAAGTCCGCCCACGCCCATCACCTAGGGCACCGTGAGCGCCTGCGCGAGCGGGCGGCCAAGGGCGGGTTCGTGGCGCTGCCCGACTACGAGCTGATCGAGCTTTTCCTGTTCCGCACCTTCCCGCGCGGCGACGTCAAGCCGCTGGCCAAGGCGCTCTTGGCGCGGTTCGGCTCGCTGGACGGGGTGCTGGGTGCAACGGTCGAGGAGCTGCGCACCGTCCCCGGCGTCGGCGAGGCGGCGGCCATGGACCTGAAGCTGCTGCACGAGGTCTCGCTGCGCGCTGGCCGCGACAAGATCGCCAAGCGGCCGGTGATCAGCTCGTGGAGCGCCCTGCTGGGCTATGTGCGCGTGGCCTTGGCCAACGAGTCGCGCGAGCAGTTCCGGGTGCTGTTCCTCGACAAGAAGAACCAGCTGATCGCCGACGAGGTGATGAACCGCGGCACGGTCGACCACGCCCCGGTCTATCCGCGCGAGGTGATGCGCCGGGCGCTGGAGCTGTCGAGCAGCAACCTCATCATTGTCCACAACCATCCTTCGGGCGATCCCACCCCCTCGCGCCCCGACATCGACATGACCAAGCAGATCGTCGAGGCCGGAAAAGCCCTGAAGATCGCCGTGCATGATCATTTGGTGGTCGGTCGCGAGGGCGTGGCCAGCTTCAAGGCTCTGGGGTTGATGTGAAGCCGTAAGATGGGTTGACGGCCGCAAATCCAGCGCTGAGCTTCACCGGGCGAAATCGTTCCGGAGTGCTTCCATGCGTCGCCTGCTCACCGTCCTCCTCGCCTCGACCGCCCTGCTGGGGGGCGTCGCCGACGCCCAGACCAAGGCCAAGAAGCCTGACGCGCCGCCGGCGGTGTCCAAGGCCGACAAGGCGCTGCATGACAAGTTCCTGATCCTCGACACCCACCTCGACACCCCGACCCACTTTGGTCGTCCGGGCTGGAACATCACCGACCGCCACGAGGTGGAGCACGATTTCAGCCAGGTCGACCTGCCGCGCATGAACGAAGGCGGCCTCGATGGCGGCTTCTTCGTGATCTACACCGGCCAGGGCGACCTGACCGCCGCCGGCTACGAGTACGCCCGCAACTACGCCCTGCACCGCGCGATCGAGATCCGCGAGATGCTGGCCGGCAACAAGACCGGCTTCGAGCTGGCCGTGACCTCGGACGACGCCCGCCGGATCAACAAGGCCGGCAAGAAGTTCGCCTTCGTCAGCATGGAGAACAGCTGGCCGCTGGGCGAGGATCTGACCCTGCTCACCACCTTCTACAAGGAAGGCCTGCGGATGGCCGGCCCGGTCCACTTCCGCAACAACCAGCTGGCCGACAGCTCGACCGATCCCAAGGGCAAGATCTGGAACGGCTACTCGCCGCTGGGCCTGCGCTGGCTGGCCGAGGCCAACCGCCTGGGCATCGTGATCGATGTCAGCCACGCCAGCGACGATGTGGTCGACCAGTCGCTGGCCCTGTCCAAGGTTCCGATCATCGCCTCGCACTCGGGTCCCAAGGCGGTCTACGACCACCCGCGCAACCTCGACGACGCGCGCATCAAGAAGATCGCCGACGCCGGCGGCGCGGTGTGCATCAACTCGATCTATCTGACCGACACCACGCCCAGCCCCGAGCGCAAGGCCGCGCTGGAGGCCCTGGGCCGCGCCCCGGACCCGAAGACCGCCACGCCCGAGATGGTCAAGGCCTATGGCGAGAAGCGCGCCGCCGTCGACAAGGCCTATCCGGCCCCGCGCGGCGACTTCGACCTCTACATGAAGAGCATGCTGCACGTGCTGAAGGTGGCCGGGCCCAAGGGCGTCTGCGTCGGCGCCGACTGGGACGGCGGCGGCGGCATGGACGGCTTCGAGGACATCACCGACCTGCCCAAGGTCACCGCCCGCCTGAAGGCCGCCGGCTATAGCGACGCCGACATCGAAGGCATCTGGAGCGGGAATGTGCTGCGCATCGTCGACGCGGCGCAGGCCTATGCGAAGACGGCGGCGAAGTAGGCGCGCTCCAATCCTCCCCCCAGGGGGGAGGAGGCCGAAGGCCGGAGGGGGAAGTTCCGCCGAGCTTGCCTCTTCCCCCTCCGTCGTCTCTTCGAGCCGCCACCTCCCCCGCTAGGGGGAGGATTTTTTCAGCGTTCGCCGCCCGTCCCAGACCCGCCAAGCCATCAACGCCACGAACACCAGGCCGTAGATGATCGGCGGCCGGTGATCCGCCTTGACCAGCAGGTAGTAGTGGATCACCCCCAGCGGGACGATCAGATAGATCAGGCGGTGCAGCCGGCTCCACGCCGCACGGCCCATGCGGATCACCCAGCCGTTGGTCGAGGTCACCGCCAGTGGGACCAGCAGGACAAAGCCCAACATGCCCAGGGTGATGAAGGGCCGCTTGAGGATGTCCTTCCACAGCTGGCTCCAGTCGAAATAGAGATCGACCCCGACATAAGAGAACAGGTGCAAGAGCACGTAGACGAAGGCGAACAGCCCCACCGTCCGGCGAAACCGCACCAGCCTCGGCATCTTCAGGATCCGCGCCGCCGGCGTGATGGCCAGGCCCACCAGCAGGAGCCGCAGGCCCCAGACGCCCAGCTCGCGGATCAGCTTCTCGATCGGATTGGCGCCCAGCTCGCCCGCATAGCCGCGCCAGGCGAGCCAAGCCAGCGGCGCGAAACAGGCCAACCAGACGAGGCCGTAGACGAGGTTGTCCTGGAGCTTGGAGGGGCGTTTCTTGCGGGAGGGATTAGCCACAGCGCCTCACCTCCCCGATTTCCCCGGCGAATGCCGGGGCCCAGATCGAAACCACGAGCGCCTTTTCCGACGGCTGTGCGATCAGGCGAACCCACCTCAAACGCCCAGAATGAATCTGGATCCCGGCATTCGCCGGGAAGGTCGGATTTTTGGCTGGCATCAATAAAACCGCTTCAAATCCATACCCCGGTACAGGTCCGCCACCCACTCGCCATAGCCGTTGAACGGCAGGGTCTCGCGGCGGCGGAACTCGCCGATGCGACGCTCGGTGGCCTGGGACCAGCGGGGGTGGTCCACGGCCGGATTGACGTTCGAGTAGAAGCCGTACTCGCGGGGCGCCAGCACGTTCCAGGAGGTGACCGGCTGCTTCTCGACCAGGCTGATGCGGACGATCGACTTGATGCCCTTGAAGCCATATTTCCACGGCACGACCAGCCGCAGCGGCGCGCCGTTCTGGTTGGGCAGGACGTCGCCATAGAGGCCCACCGCCATCAAGGTCAGCGGGTGCATGGCCTCGTCGATCCGCAGGCCTTCGCGATACGGCCAGTCCAGCGTGTTCCAGGCCTGGCCCGGCATCTCGGAAGGTCGCATCACCGTCTCGAACGCCACGAACTTGGCCTTCGAGGTCGGCTTGACCGAGGCCAGCAGGTCCTTCAGCGGGAAGCCCACCCAGGGAATGACCATCGACCAGCCCTCGACGCAACGCATCCGGTAGATGCGCTCCTCCAGCTTGTTCTTGCCGATCAGGTCCTCGATGCCGACGGTGCGCGGAGCCTCACAGGCGCCGTCGATGCGCACGGTCCAGGGGCGCGGCTTGAACTTGCCCGAGTTTTCGGCCGGGTCGCCCTTGTCGACGCCGAACTCATAGAAGTTGTTGTAGGTGGTGATGTCCTCTTTCGAGGTCGGCTTCTCGGTGGTCGAAAAGCCCCGGCTGTAGCTGAGGCCCGCCTGAGCCTCGCTGGCCGACGCGCCGGCCACGCCTAGGCCGGCCAGACCCGCCATCAGGGTCCGGCGCTTGAGATAAAGACCGTGGTCGGTGACGTCGTTGTCGGTCAGGTCGGCGGCGTGGCGGATCAGCATGGGAACGCTCCGAAGCGGCTTACGTCACTGATACGCGGCGGCGCGGCGTTTGGTTACCTTGCGGCGCGTGATTATTGTCGCGCCGGTCGCGCGCCCGCCTGGTCACGCCCTTGGGCGGCGTAAACCTGCCGCAAGCCCTCGGCCAGAGCCGCGCGTTCGGCGGGCGGCAAGGTCGTTGCGAACGCCGCCAGAGCGGCCTCGACGTTGCTTCGCGCCTCCTGTTCCAGCGCACGGGCGTTGGCGAGGCGACGCGCCACCTCGGCCGGATCGGCGCCCGGGGTCGACAGCGCCTCCAAGGCAGAGCGTCGCTCAAGACGCGCCTGGCGGGTGATCGGCTGGTTTCTCTGATTCACCGCCTTGAGAGTCTGGCGGAGGGCGACACGATTTTGCGGCGAAAGCTGCTCGCCCGCCGTCCAGATCGGCGCACGCGCCGGCCGCGGATCCGGTGGGGCGTTGGTCGGCGCAGGCGTTGACAGGGGGGCGGGTTTGCTCGCCACAGGCGCGGCGCGCGCAGGCTTATCGTTCGGCCGGTTTGGCGCAGGCGAGGCGCTCGGCGCGGCAGGCGAGCCCTGACCTGCCGCAGCGGGCGGCGTGGACGGGGCGGCGGCCGGCGGAGCGGCGACTGGCGTAGCAGCGACTGGCGCGGCCGCCAGCGGCGCGGGCGTCGCAGCCCGGGGGCTGGTGAGACGCACATAGGTCACCCCGACCACCCCGCCAATCAGGAAGACATTGAGGGTCGCCGATGCGATCAGGCCGATCAGCAGCGGGCGTGAAACACTCATAACTCGGATGGCTCCCGAAGGGCGTCCTGCAGGTCCTGATAAACCTCGGCGGCGGTCACACTCTCGTCGTGCTGGGCTGTCGACGGAAACGCCGGCGCATGGACGTATCCGCCAAGGCTGACACCAGCCAGAACCCCGGCGAAAGCGGCCGCCGAGAGGCCCAGCGCCGCCGACAAACCCGCCACCCACCGCCGCGCCGTCGTCGGGGCCTTGGGCGCAGCGGTGATCAGGCGGCCCAGCAGCGCGGCGCCGACCGCTTGGGCCGGCGCCAGGTCCAGGAGGCGGTCAACCTGCGACGCCTCGGCCAGAACGGCCGCCAAGCGGGTCGGATCGGACGCCAGCAGCGCGCGCGCGGCCTCGCGCTCGCCCTCGGGCCAACGCGCGATCTCGCCGCCATAGCTTTCCGCCAGCGCCTCGAAGCGCGCGACGGACATCGCCGATGTCGTCATCCTCGAGCCTCCTTCATGCCGCGCCGTCCCGCGCCAGATCCGCCAGCGACGCCTTCAGCGCCCGACGCCCACGCGAGAGCAGGCTTTCCAGCGCCTCGACGCTGATCTCCATCAACCTCGCCGCTTCGATATTGCCAAGCCCCTGGTGATGGCAAAGCACGATCGCCTCGCGTTGCCGCGCCGGCAGCGCCGCCAGGGCCGCCTCGACCCGGCGCGAGAGATCGGCGTGCAGCAGACCCGCATCCGGCGCGGGACCCGTGTCCATCTGCTCGGGCGGCGCATCGGTCACCACCTCGCGCCGGCGACGCAGACGGTCGTAGCAGAGGTTCAGCGCCACGCGGTGCAGCCAGGTGTCGAAGCGGGCGGCGCCCGGCTTCCAGGCTCTGGCCTGCTTCCAGGCGCGCAGGAAGGTCTCTTGGGCCACGTCCTCGGCCTCGCCGGAGTCGTTGAGCATCCGGCGGGCCAGGGCGAGAATGCGCGGCAGTCGCCGGTCCAGCAGGGTTCGTACGGCGGACGGGTCGCCCCGTCCTACCCCCGCCAGCAAGGCTTCGTCGGGATCGTTCCCGTCGGAGACCAAACCTCAACTCGCCGCGCACGTCGTCATCAGACCCCGACCTTGGCCCTGCCGTCCTTGGCGCTCAACTCCTCAAGGGTCAGAACGCCGTCATTATTGGCGTCCATCCGCTTGAAGCGCATGGCCATGACGGCGTTGGCCTCGGTCCGCGACAGGGCGCCGTCCTTGTCGGCGTCGAACCGCGCGAACATCCGCTGGCCGCGCTTGCCGGCCTTCTCGGCCTTGGCGTCGACCTCGGCGTTCTGCTTGCGCAGGGCGGCGAACTCGTCGGGCGAGATCTTGCCGTCCTTATTGGTGTCCAGCCGCGCGAACATCTTGTCGCCGTTCTTGGCCTGGAACTGCGCCAGCGTCATGCCCGCCGGCGCAGCGGTCTGGGCCAGAGCCGGCGCGGCGGCGGCCAGCACGGCGGCGGCGGCGATCAGGGTGCGTTTCATCATCAGACGCAGAGTCTCCAAAGGTTGGACAGCCCGTCCCATGGAGGTGAAACGCGCAGCGGCGGGGATTCCGTCGCGGGGCGGATCCATAATTTTCCGACCTCCCCGGCGAATGCCGGGGTCCAGATTCATTCTGAGAGATGAGCGCGTTCGCGCCCAACGCCTGTGGTCCGTCCAAAGAGACGAGGGTTCGCTCTGGGCCCCGGCATTCGCCGGGGAGATCGGTTTGGAGCTACCCCCTCACCACCGCCTCGTACACCGCCCGCGCCTCGGCCTTGGCCTTGGCGAGCTTGGGCCGCAGCGACTTGAACTGGGCCACGCCCCCGGCCTTGGCCAGCAGGGCCTTGAAGGCCTTGGGCTCGGCCTCGACGTCGGCGCCGTCCTCCAGCGCCACCTTGATCAGTTGCGAGAGGTCCTGCTCAAGCCGCCAGGCGGCCTCCAGCTTGGTCAGGGCGCCGGCGTCGGCCAGGCCCGCGTCGCGCAGGGCCGCCAGCGCCTCGCCGGTGTTCTGCCGCAAGGGACCGTCCGCCGCCGCGTGGGCCAGCTGCAGGAACTGGGCGGCGAACTCGATGTCGACCAGGCCGCCGGGATCGAGCTTCAGGTCCCAGTCGCCCTTGCCCGGCCGTTCGCGCTCCATCAGCTGGCGCATCTCGACGACGTCGGCGGCGGTCTTCTTCCATTCGCGGGGCCGCCGCAGCGCTGCGGCGATCGCCCCCTCGGCCCGCGCCTTGAACGCCGGCGAGCTGGCCCAGACCACCCGAGCGCGGGTCAGGGCCAGCAGCTCCCAGGTCTCGGCCTCGCGCGCGTAATAGTCCTCGAACGCCGCGAAGCTGACCGCCACCGGCCCCTTGGTCCCCGAAGGCCGCAGCTTCAGATCCACCTCGTACAGCGTGCCCTCCCCGGTCGGCGCCGACAGGGCCGAGGTCAGCCGCTGGGTAAAGCGGGCGTAGAAGGTCTCGGCGCCCCAGGCCTTGATCGCCGACATCGCGGCGGGTTCGTCCGCCGCGTAGAGGGTCATCAGGTCGAGGTCGGACTTGGCGGTCATCTCCCGTGAGCCCGCCTTGCCCAGCGCCACGACGGCCACCTGTCCGGGGAAGGCCCCGCCCAGGCGCTCCACCTCGGCAAGGGCGGCCGGGGCCAGGCCGCCGATGATCAGGTCGGCCAGCTCGGCGAAGGCCCGGCCGATGTCGCGCGCGTCGGCCGCGCCGCTCATCACCCGCACGCCGATCCGGAAGCTCTGGTCGCGGAACAGGCGGCGGGCGGCGTCCATCGCCCCCTCGAAGTCCTCCGGGTCCCAGGGCGCGACGGCCGGGGTCTCGATCGGTCCGAAGAAGCCCGGGTCCAGCAGGGCGTCCAGCGCGGTCGGCCGCTTGGCCATGGTGGCGGCCAGGCGCGGAGCGAAGGCCATCACTTCGACGATCAGCTCGAACAGGCGCGGCTGGGCCAGGAACAGCGACTGGATCTGCACACCCGAGCTGAGACGGCTGAAGAAGTCGGAAAAGCGGTTGAAGGCCTGGTCTGGCGCGCCGGTGGCGTTGGCGGCGTCGAGCAGGCGCGGGGCCAGGCGCGTGAAGAGCTCGCGGCCCCGCTCGGTACGGGTGGCGGCGATGTGGCCGTGGTGCCAGCCCCGGATGGTGGCGGCCACGCGCTCGGGGCTGGAGAAGCCCATCCGCTTCAAGGTGGCCAGGGTCTCGGGATCGTCCTCGACGCCGGTGAACACCAGACTGCCGAACCGCGACGACAGTTCCTCCTCGCCGGCGAACAGGCGGCCATAGCGCAGGTTCACGCCCTTGAGGATCTTGCCCACGGCGGCGTCGAACACCCGCAGATTGCCCTCGCCCCACAGGGCTGCGACCTTCTTGCGCTCGACGTCGGACTCCGGGAGCTTGTGGGTCTGGTCGTCGGCGATCATCTGGGCGCGGTGCTCCAGCGCGCGCAGGTCCTTGTAGGCCTCCGTCAGCCAGGCGGCGTCCTCGGGCGTCACATGGCCGGCTTCGGCGAGCGCCTTCAGCGCGTCCAGCGTGCGCGGGCTGCGCAGGTCGGGCTGGCGTCCGCCCAGGATCAGTTGCTGGGTCTGGACGAAGAACTCGATCTCGCGGATGCCGCCGCGCCCCAGCTTCAGGTCCGCGCCCTTGGCGGTGAGGCGGTCGTCGACCTTGTAGGTGTGGATCTGACGCTTGATCGAGTGGATGTCGGCGATGGCCGCGAAGTCCAGGTTCCGCCGCCAGATGAACGGCTGCAGCCCCTCCAGGAACGCCCGCCCTTCGGCCAGGTCGCCGGCCGCGATCCGGGCCTTGATGTGGGCGGCGCGCTCCCAGTTCTGGCCGACGCTCTCATAGTAGTCCATGGCCGCGTCCACCGGCATGGCCGGCGGGGTCGAGGACGGATCGGGCCGCAGGCGCAGGTCGATCCGGAAGACATAGCCGTCGCCGGTGCGCTCCTGCAGCACCCGGCCCAGATGGTTGGCGATCCGCACCGCCACCGCCTGCGGCTCGTGCCCCTCGGCCACCGGCAGCTTCTCGGGCGCGTAGAAGATCGAAAAATCGATGTCGCTGGAATAGTTCAGCTCGAACGCGCCGTGCTTGCCCATGGCCACGCAGAAGAGGCCCGGCGCGGGCCCCGCCGCGCCGTCGCCGACGTGGGTGAGCGCGCCCCGGTCGACCTCCTGCCGCACGGCCTGGGCCAGGGCTGCGTGCAGCACCGCGTCGGCGAAGCGGGTCAGGGCGCCAGTCACCTGGTCGAGGTCCCAGACGCCGCCAAGGTCGCTGATCGCGGTCAAGAGGTGCAGGTCGGCCTTCAGCTCGCGCAGCACCCGGCGGGCGGTCTCGAAGTCCGGCTCGGCGGCGACGGCCTCGGCCTGGCTGAGGATCGCGGCCAAGGTTTCGCCCGGATCGCCGCCCAGGATCCTCGGCAGGCGCTGCCCGTCGCGGCGCGCCAGGCCCGCCAGATAGGGCGAGGCGGCGAAGATCGGCGCCAGGCTGCCCCACGCCGCGTCGACCGTCCCCATCGCCTCCCCGGCCCGCTTGGCGATCGCCTCATGCGCGCGTTCGGCGGCCTTGGGGTCCAGAACGGGGCCGCAGGGGGCGAGGCGGTCGGCGAGCTTGGTCATGCGGCCACGGTGGCCTGCGTTGCGTTTTCCGACAAGCCGAGCCCAAGACTCGCGCTTGACGTTAGAAATTACAGTTGTAACCATTAGCGACGAGAAACGGTCAGGACCGCCGCCGACAATGATCGAGCTGTTCGCCCTCGCCCTGATCCGGGCCCAGATCGCCGCCGCCGCCGCCGTGCTGCTGGTGCTGATCCTGCGACCGTCCGCGCGCCGGCTGTTCGGACCGCGCCGCGCCTACGCCCTGTGGAGCGTGGTCCCGGCCGCCGCCGCTGCCGCCTTCATGCCCAGCCTGGCCGAGACCATGGACCTCGGCGCGCCCACCCAGCCGCTGGGCCCCTGGGCGCCCAAGCTGGTCATGCTGTGGCTGGCCGGCTGCGCGATCGCCACCGCCGTGCTGGTGCTGCGCGAACACCTGTTCCGCCGCCGGGTCGACCAGGGCCAGGCCGGACCGGCCGTGATGGGCGCCCTGTGGCCACGCATCGTGCTGCCCGCCGACTTCGCCCAGCGCTTCGACGCCCGCGAGCGCGAGCTGATCGTCCTGCACGAGCGCACCCACATCCAGCGCGGCGACCCGATCGCCAACCTGGCCATCGCCGGCGCCGGCGTGCTGGGCTGGTGCAACCCGATGATCGCCCTGGCCCAGCGCTTCATCCGCATCGACCAGGAGCTGGCCTGCGACGCCACCGTCGTGGCCCTGCGCTCGGACATCCGCGCCGACTACGCCCGCGCCCTGATGAAGGCCCAGATGAGCGCCAGCGTCTCGCCCCTGGCCTGCGGCTGGGCCACCCACCCGCTGATCCTGCGCGTCTCGCTGCTGAACCGCCGCGAACCCAGCCTGCACCGCGACATCGCCGGCTTCCTCACCATGACCTTCCTGGCGCTGATGGCCATGGTCATCGTCTGGAGCGTCGCCCCCCGCGGCCCCGACTACAGCGACCTGCGCCCGGGCCTGGCTCCGCAAATGGACCCGTACACGGGGGCGATCACGTGGGTGGAGGGGCGGTAGGGGGCAGCGGCCCTAGGGCTTGGGCAGCGCCTTGGCCGCGATGAAGTCCAAGACCGCTTCGCCATTCGGCGAACCGGGCGTCATGATGTCGAAGTGGTTGGCCTTCTCAGGCCGCAGCACCTCGATCGGATCGCCGCTGGCGCGCACGGCGCTGTTATAGGGCTGCATCAGACCGCCTAGCTCAGCTTCCACGGCCAGTTGCCGGACGCCCAGAGGCAGATGGTTGGCCGGTGAGGCGATGTCGTAAGGCCCCGGCTTTTGCGCCGGCGAGCCGCCCATGAACGGGACGATCACCGGAAGGCCGCAGAACTGGGCGTCGGCCCCGACCAGCGGCGCGAGGGCGGCCGGACCGTCGACCGCCACCACGCTGGCCGGCTTGACCGCCAGGTTTGACCAGGGCGCCGGAAGCCGCGACCGGGACGCCGCCCACAGGGCCAGGTGAGCGCCGGCGGAATGGCCGACGATGACCACGCGGGACAGGTCCAGCCGATGCTCCGCCGCGATCCCGGAAAGCTTGTCGACGGCCGCGGCGATGTCTTCAAAGGTCCCCGGCCAGCCGCCGCCCACATCGCCGAGCCGTCGATACTCGATGTTCCAGGTCGCAAAGCCGCGCTTTCCCAGCGCCTCGGCGAACGCCGACGTGCTCAGGCGATTGTCGAAATCGGCGCGCCAGCATCCGCCGTGAATGACGACGGCGACCGGAAACGGCCCGGCCCCGGCGGGCTTGCGAAGGTCGCCGACCTGCTGCGGCGCCGCGCCATAGGCGATGGTCGCCGCCGGCGGCCCCGCCTTGGCGCCCACAGCCTTGTAGGTGGCCTGCGGGTCCTGCGCGCCTTGGGCGTAGGCGCTGTTGGCGACGAGGGCGGCGGCCGCGACGGCGATGAGGAGATGGCGCATGACGATATCGAGCCGGTGAACGCCGTGACTGTCAATGACGGGCTAGGCGCGCGGGGGTTGGGCGCGGACCGCCTGGCCGACACCCTGAGACGGATCGCCGTGGCCTCGCAGGGCACTGGCGTCGGCGCCGTGCTGGTCCAGGCCAAGGACGACGCCGGTAGACGCTTCTACCGGCGCTGCGCGGCGTTCGAGGACTATCCGGTGGAGAGCCGCACGCTGTACCTGCCGATTAAGACGGTGGTGTCGGCGTTTGGGTAGCGGGCAGGTTGTGAGGGGGCGTTGGGCGACGGAATCTGAGTCTTTACTGACCTTCGGAAGGTCTGTTCTGCAGCCGCGAGGGAGCTTAGCCTTGCCAGGTGAGTAGCTGAACTTTTAGCACGTTGCCTAGACAACCTCGGCCTCTTGCACGAAGCGTCTCAGGCGGAAGCGATCTTCACTGCCGATGACAAACGCCGGCGTTGGATAGCGATTTTGAATCTCGTTACTTTTGATGCTGATGAGTGGCATCACCCGCGCAATGGCGGGGTTCAGGCGACGGCGCTGCCAACCGAGCTTTTCATCAAGCCGAAAGATTGTGCCAAGGCTGCTATCGGCTATCAACTCGCGCGCTATCTCGCGCGCGTCGTCTAGCGGGTTCGTCGTCATCACAACAGGGTCAAAGGCCCAGAAAAGCGTATAGGCGGGCGTGAGGCTATAAACCGCTTGGCCGAGGACGGCGGAGGTCTCCACAAAGCCGAGGTGCTCAAGCTCGAAACACGCTTCCTCCAAGTCGGGCTTGGAAACGTCTGGGAAGGCGAGCCGAAGATCATCAAAGTCGATGGGGTCGCAGAGGCCGTTTTCCGATTTGCTCGTCAGCCACAGCGCAAGAGCTAGGGCCTTTTCCCCGATGGTGAGACGCGGTGTGATGTGCGTTTCGATAACCTGAACACGGGCCTCAAGGTTGTTTACGGCGGCCGTCACCTCCCCACGCCACACCTCGAGCGCTCGCTCCATCTCGGAAGGGTGCGTGAACCTGTAGATGCCTGCGAGGCCCGCAGTGACCGGGGTCGCTTGTGCAAGAGCCTCCGCGATGACGCGAACAGCCGCCTTCCGCTTGTTCTCTTTGGGAGCTTCGATCACTGCGGGCTTACCTCCGACGCGCCGCCTGCGCGGCCTCCCCGACCCAGCGCGAGAGGTTAAGGTATCCCTTTTCCGACCTGTAGGCATAGCGCGCGGCCCCTAAGCTGAGCGGATGGGCGTCGTTTACCGTTCCACGGTCGGGGAGGTAGGCTGGCCATGCTACTGGGTCTGTGAGGCGGTCGTATTGCACCCACCCTCGATCAGTAAGCTCGCAGACGTAGGCGTGGCCGTCGGCCCCGCGATAGAGCCCCATATGGTCGAGCGGGTTTGGCCCCATGTCGCAGGGCGCGCGAGTGCGCATGCACCGCAACTCGTCGATATCGACCGTAAGAAGGCCGTTTCCTTGCGAGACGCTCTCGGCGATTTCGTAGCGGACCCACGGCCGTGCCCACGTGAACTCGCCAGCCAAGACGCACGTCACAGATGTTCCCTTCAATCCGGCGCGGATCATGCGCTTGAGGGCGCTGATGTCGGTGCGCTTCTTACGTTCCCAAAGACTTCGGTCGAAGAAGCCGGGCACGTGATCTTCGGGCCGGATGCGCCACGAGTTACGGACGATGTTTACCCGGTGGATGTCGGCTTGGAAGTGGAACGAGAAGAAGACGTGCCGGCGCGGCGCTGGGCGCGGCGACGAAGCGGGAACGGCGGGCCAGCTGGGCGTAGACATGTTCCCCGCCAGCGCGTTTGGCCTTATTAGGCTGTCACGGTAGGCGCGATCAAAAGGGTCCGCCGACAAGGCGTTCAGTCTCGGCAAGTCCGGGAGGCCCAGTGCTAAGAGCCCCGTCAACGGCGGCGTCGGGGCGTTTTCGCCCAAGAGGCCCGTAAAGCGCGCGCCGGGCCTTAGGAGGCCGCCTGGCTTTCGCGGGATGCTGGGATCCTTCAGCAGAGCTGCGATGAGTTGATTGAGTGGAGCGTCGTTGGTCATTTGCCTGCCAACACTCCAATGAGAACCACGGCGCCGGCGATGCAGCCGTAGAACGCCGCGACCGACCAACTCACAATCGCGCTGATGTAGCCGCTCGCATCCGCTCTCGGCCGCTCGATCGCCATGTCTTCGGCCTCCGACAGGCGGCGCCGCGCCGTGGCGGCGTAGAGGCGGCGAAAGTCCCGCTCCATCCGTAGATAGCCGGCGTCGCACATCGCGAAGAGCGCCACGAGCACTAGGAGCCACAAAGCGCGTACGCCGAGCGCTTCACCTTGAACCGCCAGGATCGCAGCGGTGCCGGTGATACAGAATCCCTTGAGTGCCGCCGAATTGGCGCTCATCCGGCCGACGATGCCTTGAATCATCTGTAGGTGAGCCGCCCGAAGGGTCGCGAGGGCCTCGGGCGAGAGCCCTGTAGCGGTAGCTGAACTTTGCTTAGCGGTGCTCAAGCCCGGCAGCGTCCATTTATACGCGACCGAATCGGCTTCCGGACCGCAACAAATAGATTAGCACTTTTGGAACATCTTGCGAACTCGCCCGCCGGCTGCACCGGGGGAGGTGAACGGCACTCATCGTCTTGGGGCAAGACGCTGAGGCAAATGTACGGGTGCGCCCCGAACCCGCCTTCCGCCCCCCCCCTACGCCACCGCCCCAAACGGCGCCACCACCGCCTCCGGCTTCGGCGCCGGGCAGTGCTTCTCCAAAAACTCCCCATGGCTCGGCAAGCCCGCGACCTGGGCCGCCAGGATTGGGGCGGACTGGTCCAGGGTCTGGGTGATGACCTCATAGGGCACGGTGTCGACCAGTTGCTGGTAGCGGCGCGGGCGCACGCCCATGCCCTCCATCACCGACTGCCAGGACGGGTTGCGGAACATGTCGTCGACGCCCTCGCGCAGCACGCCCTGGGCCTGGAACAGGGCCATGCGCGCCTTCAGGGTGTCGGGGATCGGGGCGTTGCGGACGTCGCGCCAGAACGGGGTGTCGTCGCGCTGGGTCGTGCAGTAGTGCAGCACGATGAAGTCGCGGATCTCCTCGTAGTCGGCGGTCATGCGGCGGTTGTACTCGGCCGCCAGGGCCGGGTCGAAGTCGCGGTCGGGCATGAACCGCAGCAGGAAGTCCATGCCGCGATAGATGAGGTGCAGGGCTGTCGACTCCAGCGGCTCGATGAAGCCGCCGGCCAGGCCCACGGCGACGACGTTCTTGTCCCACAGGCGCCGGCGCATGCCGGTCTTGAACGCGATGAACATGGGGTTCATCAGCATCTGGCCCTCGACGTTCTTGACCAGGGTGGCGCGGGCCTCGTCGTCGCTGAGGTGGCGTGAGCTGAAGACGTAGCCGTTGCCGGCCCGGTGCTGCAGCGGGATGCGCCAGCGCCAGCCGGCGTCCTCGGCCTTGGAGACGGTATAGGGGTGCGGCGCGCCGACATTTTCGGTCTGCACCACGACGGCGCGGTCGCACAGCAGCATGTCCGACCAGTCGTTGAACGGCACGTCCAGAGTCTTGCCGATCAGCAGCGAGCGGAAGCCGGTGCAGTCGATGAAGAGGTCACCCTCGACCTCGCGGCCGTCCTTCATGACCACCTTGGCGACCGAGCCGTCGGGGTGGGTGACCACTTCGGTGACGATGCCCTCGGTGCGCTTGACGCCGCGGGCCTCGGCGTAGTCGCGCAGGAACTTGGCCACCAGGCGCGCGTCGACATGCAGGGCGTAGCTGGCGCCGGCGATCAGGGTGCGCTGGGCCTTGATGGGCGGGATGAACTTCCACTGGTCGGCCATCACCGTGCCGGGCGCGAAGTCCTGCAGGTTCGAGGGGTGGCCGTTGGCCTTGGCGCGCAGCCAGCACTGGTAGAACTCGTGCGGGCCGATCGGGCCGCCGATGGCGCCGAAGGGATGGTAGTAGCGCTGGCCCTTCTGCTTCCAGTCCTCGAAGCGGATGCCCAGCTTGAAGCTGGCCTGGGTGGCCTGGATGAACGCGCGCTCGTCGACGCCCAGGCTGGCCAGCAGCTGCAGGAACGGCGGGATGGTCGACTCCCCCACCCCGATGGTGCCGATCTCCTCGGACTCGACCAGCTCGACCGCGCAGCCGCCGTTCTGGAAGTAGTGGCTGAGCATCGCCGCCGAAATCCAGCCGGCCGAGCCGCCGCCGACGATGACGATCTTGCGAAGTGCGTTGGGGTGGGTGGTGGTCATGGTCTTGTCCTACTCCGCCGCGCTGGGCGCCGAGACCGGCGCGGGCCGACAATACTGATCCAGGAACGCCTGGTGCGGCGGGGCCGAGGCGACGACCTCGCGCACGGCCTTGCGCATTTCCGACAAGGGGGCGCTCAGCGCCTTGGGATCGACGCCGTCAAGGCTGGGGTCGACCGCCTGCGGCAACATCTCAAAGCCCGCATAGATCGCCATCCAGCTGGGCGGGGCGAACATCTCCCAGCGGTAGCGCACGAAGTGGCCACGCCCCACGAAGAGGTCGATCTTGCGCTGAAGCGTGTCGGGCAAGGTCACGGCGTTGCAGTCGCGCCAGAAGGCGGTGTCGCCCCGCTTGTTGGCCCAGTAGTGCAGGATGATGAAGTCGCGCACGCGCTCCATCTCGCGGCGGGACCAGTCGTTGAACTCGTCCGCCAGCTCGGGCGCGACGTCGCGGTCCGGGAACAGCGCCTTGATCTTCTCGATGCCCGTCTCGATCAGCGCGATCGAGGTGCTCTCCAGCGGCTCGAGGAAGCCGGACGCCAGGCCCAGCGCGATGACGTTCTTGTTCCAGACCTGCTTGCGACGGCCGGGGTTGAAACGGATCAGGCGCGGTTCGTGCAGCAGCGGATCGGGCACGGCGGCCTTCAGCTCGGCCAGGGCGTCTTCGTCGCGGATGTGGCGCGAGGAGAAGACATAGCCGTTGCCGTAGCGGTGCTGCAGCGGGATGCGCCAGCGCCAGCCGGCGCTGTGGGCGGTGACGTCGGTATAGGGCGGCGGGTCGCCCTGCCCTTCGCTCTGCACGGCCCAGGCGCGGTCGCAGAACAGAAGGTCGCTCCACGACTCGTAGCCGGTGTGCAGGGCCTCCTCGATCAACAGGCCCCGGAAGCCCGAGCAGTCGATGAAGAGATCGCCCTCGACGGTCTCGCCGTTCTCCAGGTCCAGCGAGGCGACGAAGCCGTCCGCGGGGCGGAGGTTGACCTTGGTGATCTTGCCCTCGATGCGGCGCACGCCGTTGTCCTCGGCCACCCGGCGCATCAGCTGGGCGAAGAGGCTGGCGTCGAAGTGCAGGGCCCAGTCGAAGACCGACAGGGTCGAGGTCGGGTTGCGCGGCGGGGCCATGAACTTGCCGGCGGCGGCCAGGGACGCGCCCAGCGAATAGTCGGCGATGTCGGTCGGTTCGCCCGCCTGGGCGAGCTTGCGCCAATAGTGGTGGAACGGAACGCCCCGCAGGTCCTGGCCGAAATGGCCGAAGGGGTGGATGAAGGACTGGCCCTCGCGCAGCCAGCCGTTGAAGCGGATGCCCAGCTTGCAGGTCGCTTGCGTGGCCCGCATCACCTCGATGTCGGACAGGCCCAGCTGCTGGTAGAAGCCGCGAATGGTGGGGATCGTCGCCTCGCCGACGCCGACCGTGCCGATCTCGGCGCTTTCGACCAGCGTGATCTCCAGCGGACCGCCGTGGAAATGCCGGCGCAGGGCCGCAGCCGCCATCCAGCCGGCTGTACCGCCGCCGACGATCACCAGCTTGCGGATCCGATGGTCCTGCATAGTCGCTCCCGGTTCCGGCTCTGTGTCCGGCTTGTCTTCAGGCTAACGGTTGCCGCCCGAACCGGACAGGCGCCGTCTCCCTAAAAAATTGGCCGCCGTGGAGAACCACGGCGGCCGCAGGAGGTGAGAGGGGGGAGGCTAGAGCGTGGCCGCCACGCTCTAGCCGGCTTCAGGTCGAGCCTACCAGCGCGCCCGGACGCCCAGCGTGTAGCGGGGCTCGAACTCGTTCTGGTTGGCGTACTGGGTCTGGCCCTTGGCGAAGCGGAGGTAGTAGTCCTCGATCTCGCCGGTGACGTTCGACCCGTTGAAGTAGACCGTGACGTTGTCGCGAACGTTGTAGCTGACGTTCACGTCCACATAGCCGGTGGCCTTCTGCATGATCGGGATGACGGCGTTGCCGCCGCCGCCCATCGTGCCCGACAGGCGATCCGTGCGGTAGTTGTAGGCCACGCGGGCCTGCAGCTTGTCGTCCTGGTACCAGCCCACCAGGTTGAACTGGTGCTTGGAGTTGTCGAAGAACGGGATCTCGTCGCCGGCGAGGTCCAGACGGCTCTCGTGGCTGGGCGAGTAGGTGTAGTTGGTGTCCACACCGAAGTTCGAGATCACGCCCATGTCGGGCAGGACGTCGCTGAAGGCGACCTTGGCGCCGACTTCCAGACCCTTCACCGAACCGCCGTCGCCCTGGACGGGCAGGCTGACATTGACGGTGCGGCGGATAACGCCGTCCTGGTCGGGGAAGCGGCCCGTGGTGGTGCCGCCGGTCACGAAGCTGTCGATCTTCAGCTTGAAGGCCGAGATGTTCAGCATCGAGGCGCGACCGAAGTAGTACTCGATGGCGCCGTCGAAGTTCGAGGCCCGCCACGGATCCAGGTTCGGGTTGCCCGAAGCGCTCGCGCCGGTGACGCAGCGGACGTTCGGCAGGGCCGCGCCGCAGTCGGCGGTGAAGATCGACAGGCCGCCGCCGTAGTTGCCCAGATCCAGCGGTTGCATGGTCTTGGCGTAGGCGAAGCGGAACTTCCAGTTGTCGTTCAGGTCATAGACCGCGTTCAGCGACGGCAGCCAGTCGGTGTACTTGCGCTTGCTGACCGAGTCGCCCGCGTCGGCGTTGGTGTCGCCGTAGTTGCGGGTGTCGCCCGTGAGGTTCTGCTTCACGTTCAGTTCGGTCTGGATCACGCGCAGGCCGAAGTCGCCGTGCAGGTTGCCGATCTCGAAGTTGGCCGCGCCGTAGGCGCTCTGCTCCTTCATGGTGACGTCATAGGTCTGGCCCGGGACGGTCACGCGGATGGCGCCGCCGAACACCTTCTTGTGGAAGGCTTCCGCGTCGTCGAAGTCGTGCGGATCGATGGCCCAGAAGCCCGGGATGCCCGAGGTGACGCCGCCCAGGTCATCGACCCAGATGGTGTTGTTGTAGGTCGAGAGCTTGGTCGGACGGTTGACCGTGTAGCCCTGGAACACCGGCTTGCCGGTGATCGGATCGGGCACGAACTCGCCGGCCTGGCACTGGTTCTGGCTCATGACGACGTCGATGGCCTTCCACTGGGCCTCGCAGCCGCCGGCCGGAACGGGCGAGCCATTGGCCTGCACCGCGCCCGGGACGCCGCCGTAGAAGCCCGAGAACAGGTGGAACTGCTCGACGCTGACCGAACGGTCGCTCTGGCGAACGCCGGCGTCGATCTTGGTGATGAAGCCCAGGAACTTGTCGTCGAACTTGTAGTGGCCCTCGGCGCGGAACACGTTCATGTCCGAGCTGACTTCGTTATTGCCTTCGGACGAGAACGCGCCGATCGCGTAGCTGTCCTTGTTGGCCATGTAGTCCTTGAGCGACTTGCCCGCGCCCAGGCCGCCGGTGATCGCACGGTCGAAACCGCTCCACACCGGGTGATCGCCGCTGATGTTGTAGTGCAGCTGCGGGTTCTGGCCGTAACCCAGCGGGTTCGGGTTCAGGTAGCAGCCGCCGGCGCTGCCGACGACGGCGTTGCTGCGCTGCGCCGCCGGGTACTGGTCGCAGATGCCCTTCGGATAGAAGGTGCCGCGCGTGCGGTCGTTGGCGTCGCGGAACAGGTTGAAGCGGCCTGCGCCGTACTGCCAGTTCGACAGGTCGCCCTGCGCTTGGCCGTTCATGCTGAGGCGGTCGCCGCTGGCGCGGATGGCGCGGACTTCCGAGGTGAACGGACCGCCGTTGTCGTACTTCAGTTCGAGGTTGTAGTTCTTCGATTCCGACTTGGTGGTGCGGTTGACGGTGAACGAGTTCACCCACCAGGCGTCGATGTCGTACTCGTCGACGGCGGCCCAGGGGCGACCGTTGGCCGGGCTGTTGACGCCGGTGTTCTGGAACACGGTGGGCTTGGTCCAGACGCCGAACGCGCCGCCGTCCCAGCGGTTGGAGATGTTGATGCCGGCGCCACGATTGTACTCGTCGAGCTTGGCGTAGAAGCCTTCGGCGATCAGGGTGAAGCCTTCGCCCAGGTCGGCCTGGAACGAGGCGTTGACGCCCAGGCGCTTGCGCTCGACCACGCGATTGAAGCTTTCGAAGCCGTGCGGCGAGACGAAGTTGGTCGAGGCCGAGCCGCCCCAGTCGTTATTGCCCGACAGGCCGACGACGCCCGAGGAGTTGTTGCCGAGGTTCGACTTGCTGCCGGCGGCCGACAGCATCAGGCCGACGCGGTCGTTGCGCCAGTTCAGCACGCCGTTCAGCAGGTAGTCGTTTTCCTTGGTGCGCTCGCCGCGCTGGGCTTCGGCCGCGCCCGTGACCGTGAAGCCGTTCTTGAAGTCGAACGGACGACGGGTCTTCAGGTCCAGCGTGCCCGAGATGCCCGACAGGGCGTTGCGCGGGTTGGTCGACTTGTAGACCAGCACCTGGTTCATCAGCTGCGAGGGCACATCCAGCAGGTTCGGCTGGGCCGAGCCCATGTTGCCGGCGCTGAGATACTGTTCGCCGTTCAGCAGGGTGATGACTTGGGCGAGACCGCGGATGTTGACGGTGGCGCCTTCGCCGGCGTTGCGCTGGATCTGCACGCCCGAGATGCGTTGCAGCGAGTCGGCGATGGTGACGTCCGGCAGCTTGCCGATATCTTCGGCCGAGATCGCGTCGACGATCGCGGCTTCCTTGCGCTTCAGATCAACCGATTTCAGTTGCGAGCCGCGAACGCCGGTGACGACGATTTCCTCGACTTGCGTGTCGCCGGCCGCCTGCTGGGCGAAGGCCCCGCTGGTCAGGGCCAGTTGCGACGCGCCGGCGACCAGCGCCAGCGTCAGTCCGCGCTTGAGCACGGATTTCCTTGCTTCCTGTGACAATTGCTCGCTCCCCAGAGTAGATCTTTCTTATTGGCCGCTCGACCGCGCCTCGGGCCGCCGCTCTGTTGGCGGCTGACGAGACCCGGCGAGGCTTGGCTGGCTTGTCCAGGCGCTTGTCTTGCGACTGTCCAAAATCCTTCGGCGGCCCCGGCGCCCGGTCGTCCGATTCCGGCCCCGCGCCCTCCTCGAACGGCGTCACAATCCGTAAATGTCCCGGGCAAGTCAACAAGAATGTCAACGTTGTCATTCCCGGCCCACAAGGGTTTCCGGCAGATGCGACGCGCCGCCAGGCCTTGGCCGACAACGATGATAACGCTACCACTAATAGCGGAGCTTTGAGGATATTCACTGTTTTTATTGTTCTTTTTTCTAACAGCTTGTAGGCGCAACACGTCTCCCAAGTGGGCCTGAACGCAGGGCGCGGACGCGACGCCCCATCACCCTCGAAGCGCTCGGAAACGACCATCGGGACAGCGATAAATGTCCCGATAATTGTCCTACTTAACGTCCATTTTGACCCATTTTTGTCCCACGCCCATGACAGGCCGGACAACATCCACTATGACGTATGCCTATCGTCGTCTTGCGAGCGTCGCCTTTCGCTGGTGGGGTGCGCAAAGAAACGGGCGGCGAGCGGGCATGGAAACCAATGACGACGATCACTGACGTGGCCGAGCGGGCGGGCGTTTCGCCCAAGACCGTCTCCCGCGTCCTCAACGATCATGAAAGCGTCAGCGCCAAGACGCGCGATCGCGTCCGCGCGGCCATGCAGGACCTCGGCTACCAGCCCAGCGCCGTGGCCCGCAGCCTCCGCTCGCAGGGCTCAGGATCGGTCGGCGTGCTGATGGGCGACCCGTCAGGCGGCTATCACACCCGCGTCCATCACGCCTTGCTGGTGGCCTGCGTCGAGACCGGCCGTCACCTGTCGGTGGACCTGTCCGAAGGGCCGATCCCCGGATGGCAGGACCGCGTCCGCGCCTTCGTGCAGGACGGCGGTATCCGCGAAATGATCCTGCTGCCGCCGGAATGCGATTTCGGCCCGATGAAGGAGCTGATGCGCGAGCTGGACGTGCGCTGCGTGCTGATCACGCCCACCACGCCGGACCCGCAGTTCCCCGCCATCGGCATGGACGACCGCGCTGCGGCGCGCGAGGTGGTCGAGCACCTGTTCTCGCTGGGCCACACCCGAATCGGCCATATCGCCGGCCACCCCGATCACGCGGCCAGCACCCATCGCCGCAACGGCTTCCTGGAGGCCTACGCCGCGCGCGGCCTGCCCCGCCCGCCGGCGGAGCTGATCGTGCAGGGCGAGTTCACCTTCAAGACCGGGCTCGAGGCGGCCAAGGCGCTGCTGGACATCGACAACCCGCCGACGGCGATCTTCGCGGCCAATGACGACATGGCCGCCGCCACCTGCATGGAGGCCCAGCGGCGCGGCCTGCGGATCCCCGATGACCTGTCGGTGGTCGGCTTCGACGACGCGCCGATCGCCGGCGTCATCTGGCCCAGCCTCACCACCATCCGCCAGCCCTTCGACCAGATGGCCCTGCGCGCCATGCAGACCTTCGCGGCCTGGAACGCCAACGAGGGCGCGGGCAAGACCAACACCCCATTCCTCGCGCAGCACAGCCTGGTGGTGCGCGAGTCCACCGGTCCGGTCCGGACCGACGCGCCGCCCCGGCGCAAGACCTGACACCCCTGCCCGCCGCGGCCTGAACGCCGCGCGGGCCAAGAAGACCACGACGGAGGAAACATGACTCGGACGACCTTGCGGGGCCTCTCCCTCGCCCTGCTGATCGGCGCCTCGGCCTCGGCGCTGACGGTCGCCCCCGCCCTGGCCGACACCGCCAAGCCGGCCGCCGTCGCCGCGCACCCGTGGATGGACAAGAGCCTCGACGCTGACAAGCGCGCCGATCTCGTGCTCAAGGCCATGACCAACGATGAGAAGTTCACGCTGATCTTTGGCTATTTCGGCGCCGACATGCAGCCGAAGTACACCCGCATCCCTGAGTCCCTGCCGGGCTCGGCGGGCTATGTCGCCGGCGTGCCGCGCCTGGGCATTCCGGCTCAGTTCCAGACAGACGCCGGCGTAGGGGTCGCCACCCAGGGCAGCGCCAAGGACTTCCGTGAGCGCACAGCCCTGCCCTCGGGCATGGCCACTACCGCGACCTGGAATCCGGAGCTGGCGTTCAAGGGCGGCGCGATGATCGGCAAGGAAGCCCGCGACTCCGGCTTCAACGTGCAACTCGCCGGCGGCGTGAACCTGGTCCGCGAGCCGCGCAACGGCCGCAACTTCGAATATGGCGGCGAAGACCCCCTGCTGGCCGGCGTGATGGTCGCCGCCCAGATCCGGGGCATCCAGTCCAACAACATCATCTCGACCATCAAGCACTATGCGCTGAACGCCCAGGAGACCGGGCGTTTTGTGGTCAGCTCCAACATCGACGACGCCGCCGCGCGGATGTCCGACCTGCTGGCGTTCCAGTTCGCCATCGAGCAGTCCGACCCGCACTCGGTGATGTGCGCCTATAACCGCGTCAATTCAGTCTATGCCTGCGAGAGCGACTGGCTGCTCAACACGGTCCTGAAGAAGGACTGGGGCTATAAGGGCTATGTGATGTCCGACTGGGGCGCGGCCCACTCGTCGGCCAAGGCCGCCAACGCCGGTCTCGACCAGGAGTCGGCGGGCGAGGCCTTCGACAAGCAGCCCTTCTTCGCCGCGCCGCTGAAGGCGGATCTCGCCTCAGGCGCCGTCAGCTTGGCCCGCATCGACGACATGGCCCGCCGCGTGCTGCGCGCGATGTTCGCCAGCGGCGTGGTCGACCATCCGCTGAAGGACGCGCCGATGGCCCTGCCGGCCGAGACCCTGGCCGCCCACGCCAAGATCACCCAGGCCGACGCCGAGGAAGGCATCGTCCTCCTGAAGAACGACGGCGACCTGCTGCCTTTGGCCAAGACCGCCAAGACCATCGCCGTGATCGGCGCCTATGCCGATGTGGGCGTGCTGTCGGGCGGCGGCTCCTCGCAGGTCTATCCGGTCGGTGGCCGCGCCGTGCAGGGCCTGGAGCCCAAGACCTGGCCGGGTCCGGTGATCTACTATCCCTCGTCGCCGCTGAAGGCGATCGCCGCCCGCTATCCTGGCGCCAAGGTCGTCTATGACGACGGGACCGATCCGGCCCGCGCCGCCAAGCTGGCCGCGTCCAGCGACCTGGCCCTGGTCTTCGCCGACCAGTGGACCACCGAGTCGGTCGACGTCGAGACCCTGAGCCTGCCCAAGAACCAGGACGCGACGATCAACGCCGTGGCCTCGGCCAACAAGAAGACGGTCGTCGTGCTGCTGACTGGCGGTCCGGTCGCCATGCCCTGGCTCGACAAGGTCGGCGCTGTGGTCGAGACTTGGTTCCCCGGCACGGCCGGCGGCGAGGCCATCGCCCGCGTGCTGACCGGCGAGGTCGACGCCTCGGGCCGCCTGCCGGTGACCTTCCCCAAGAGCGTCGCCGAACTGCCGCGTCCCAAGCTGGACGGCGTGGGCAAGCCGGACGGCGAGATGTTCGACGTCGACTACACGCTGGAAGGCGCCGCCGTCGGCTACAAGTGGTACGACCTCAAGAAGATCGAGCCGCTGTTCGCCTTCGGCCACGGCCTGTCCTACACCAAGTTCGCCTATTCGAACCTCGCGGCCAGCGCCTCGGGCGACAAGGTTACGGTCAGCTTCGACGTCAAGAACGTTGGCCAGCGTCCGGGCAAGGACGTGCCACAGGTCTATGTCGGTCCGAAGGCGGGAGGCTGGGAAGCGCCCAAGCGCCTGGCCGGCTTCCAGAAGGTTTCCCTCGCCCCCGGCGCCAGCCAGCGCGTGACCGTCACGGTCGACCCGCGCCTGCTGGCCGTCTGGGACAGCAAGGCGCATGGCTGGTCGATCGCGGCCGGCCAGTACGACATCGCCCTGGGCGCTTCGTCCCGGGCCATCTCCTCCACCGCCCAGGTCACCCTGGCGGCCCGGAGCCTGCCGGTTTCCCCGGCGGCGAAGTAGCGAGCAGGCGGGAAGCGGCTGCACGCCTCCCGCCGTTCCCTGCGTTCTTCCCCCCTCCAGGAGCGTCGCCCCCACGCGACGCTCCCTTTTTTTGGCCGTCGGTTTGCCTCCTGGCGTTTGTCGCTTAATCAGGGCCACGGCCCTGCGGCGGCGAAGGGGAGACAAGCAGCGTGATCCGGATCGGCCTCGTGGGCCTGGGCAAGATCGCCCACGACCAGCACCTTCCCGCCCTCGCCGGCGACCCGCGGTTTAGCCTGGTCGCGGCCGCCAGCCACGGACGCCCGGCGCACGGCGACCTGCCCGTCTTCCACGACATTGACGACCTGCTGGCCAACGGCCCGGCGCTGGACGCCGTGGCGCTTTGCACGCCGCCACAGGTGCGGCGCGAGACGGCGCTGACGGCGCTGCGCGCGGGCAAGCACGTCTTCCTCGAAAAGCCGCCCGGCGTCACCGTCGGCGAGGTGCAGGAACTGGCCGCCGTCGCGCGCGACCAGGGCGTCGTTCTGTTCACCAGTTGGCACTCGCGCTTCGCGGCCGGTGTTCCGAGGGCCAAGGCCTGGCTGGCGGAACGCAAACTCCAGAAGCTGTCCATCGAATGGCGCGAGGACGTGCGGCGCTGGCATCCGGGCCAGACGTGGATCTGGCAGGCCGGCGGCATGGGCGTCTTCGATCCGGCCATCAACGCCCTGTCGATCCTGACCGAGATCATGCCCGCCGAGGTGTTCGTCACCGGCGCGACGCTGCAGGTCCCCGAGAACGTCCAGGCGCCGATCGCCGGTCATGTCGACATGACCACCCTGGACGGCGCGCCGATCACCGCCGATCTCGACTTCCTGCAGACCGGCCCGCAGACCTGGGACATCACCGCCTGGACTGATGACGGCGTGCTCAAGCTGTCGATGGGCGGGGCCGAGCTGACGATCGACGGCCAGCCCGTCGAGGTCGGCGAGAACCGTGAATATCCGGGCCTCTACGACCGCTTCGCGACCCTGATCGCCGAGGGACGGTCCGAGGTGGACGTGCGGCCACTGGCGCTGGTGGCGGATGCGTTTCTGATGGGGGACCGGGAACGCGTCGAGGCGTTTGTGGAGTAGGCGAGCGCCCCCTCCGTCACGCGGCTCCGCCGCGCGCCACCTCCCCCGCGTCGCGGGTGAGGAGGATACAACAACCCTCCTGCCCCGCTTGCGGGGGAGGTGGATCGCTGCGGATACGCAGCGAGACGGAGGGGGCGCTCGCGGACCCTAGTTCACCTGCCGCTCACGCCCCTCCCAGTACGGCGCGCGCAGCTCCCGCCGCAGGATCTTGCCCGACGCATTCCTCGGCAGGGCCGGAATGAAGTCCACGCTCTTGGGCGCCTTGAAGTGGGCGATGCGGGTGCGGGCGAAGGCGATGATGTCGTCGGCGTCGGGGGTGACGCCGGGCTTGGGCGCGACCACCGCCTTGACGGCCTCGCCCCACTTGTCGTCGGGCACGCCGATCACCGCCACCTCGGCCACGTGCGGGTGGCCATAGACCGCGCTCTCGACCTCGGCCGGATAGATGTTCTCGCCGCCCGAGATGATCATGTCCTTCACCCGGTCGTGGATGAAGAGATAGCCGTCCTCGTCCAGATAGCCCGCGTCGCCGGTGCGCAGCCAGCCGTCGGCGTCCATGGTCTTGGCGGTGGCCTCGTCAAGCTTCCAGTAGCCGGCCATGTTGGCGCTGGAGCGCACGGCGACCTCGCCGACGGTGTTGGGCGGCAGGCTCTTGCCCGCCTCGTCGATGATCTTCAGCTCCACGCCCGGCATGGGCAGGCCGGCGGCGCGCATGCGCTTGTTGCCGGCCGGATCGTGGTCCTCGGGCGGCAGATAGACCACCGTGCCCGTCGTCTCGGTCATGCCGTACTGCTGGACGAAGCCGCAGCCGAACACCTCCATGCACTCGCGCAGCAAGTCGAGCGGGATGGGCGCCGCGCCATAGAGGATGTGGGTGAGGCGCGAATAGTCGACCTCGCGCGCTCTGGGCAGCCGCACCACGATCTGCAGCGCCGCCGGCACCATGAACATCTTCGAGATTTTGTCCTTCTCGATGAAGTCCAGGACCTTGGTCGGGTCGAACTCGCGGGCCACCACGCCCTTGGCGCCGTTGATCAGGCCCACCAGACCCCAGCCGGTGCCGCCGATATGGGCCACCGGCATGGCCACCAGGCTGACGTCACTGGGGCCCCACTGGTTCCATTCCAGCGGATTCTTGGCGGCCTCGCGCCGCATGCCCAGGAGGTTGTGGTGGGTCAGCATCGCGCCCTTGGGCCGCCCCGTCGTGCCCGAGGTATAGAGCTGGATGGCGATGTCCGAGGTCTGGATCGGCTTGTGCGGATCAACGTCGCTGGCCGCGTCGCGCCAGGCTTCGAAGGTCGGATAGTCGCCGGCGTCCTCGGGCTCCATGGCGATCACCACCGGACGATGGGTCAGCTCGGCGGCTACCGCGTCGACGTGGCCGATCAGCTCGCGGCCGACGAAGACCAGCTTGGCCTCGCTGTCGGCGACGATATAGGCGATCTCCGGGGCGGCCAGTCGCCAGCCGATCGGTGTGGTGACGACGCCAGCCTTGGCGGCGCCGAGCAGGAGCTCGAAATAGTGGTCGCTGTTCTTGCCGACATAGGCGATGCGGTCGCCGGTCGACAGGCCCGCCGCCAGCAGCGCGTTGGCCACCTGGTTCGCATGGCGATCCAGCTGCGCGAAGGTCGTCTCGCGCCCCTCGAAGCTGAAGGCCACCGCCCCGGGCCGCGCCTCGGCGTGATAGCGCGGCACATCGCCCAGGGTGTTCATGCGGTCGAAGTCGATCGCGTCGGACATCCAGCCTGTCTCCCTCGTTCGCCGGCTCTGCGTCCGGTCAAACAGATGTTGGGACAGGTTGACCCGGGCGGCAAGCGCTCCGTTACGGGAAGCGCCTCGTCGCCTACCGCCAGGCGCTGACGCCGATCACCACCGCCGTGGCGCCCGCGCGTTCGCCAACCTCTCGGGCCGGACCGAACGCCCGCTCGCGCACGACGCCGACATAGGGCGCGAACTCGCGCTTGATCTCGTAGCGCAGGCGCAAACCGCCCTCGAGCCGCGCCGCGCCGGCCTCGGCGAGATCCGCCTCCAGTCGCGGCTGCAGGATCAGCTTCTGGGTCAGGCGCAGGTCGTAGGACGCCTCGGCCCGCGCCGACACATCCCCGCGATCCGAGACATAGGCCGCGCCCTGCAGCTCGAACCAGTAGGGCGCGAGCCCCTCGAAGCCGACGGTCGCGTAGCTGCGCCCCTTGGGCGCGAGGTCGTAGGCAAGCCCGGCCTGCAGGTCGAAATAGGGGCCAATCGGCCAGGCTTTCAGGCCCTCCAGCTCGGCCTTCTCCCAGCCATGGCCTTCGACGCGCTCGCCGCGCGCCTTGACCACCCACTTTCGGGCGTCATTGCCCCACCAGGCCTCGCCCTCGAAGGCCTGGGCGTCTTCGCCCTGGCGGAACCGCTGCTCGGCCACGTCGGCGCGGACGATCCAGGCGCTGCCGCCGCCGTGCTCCTTCATCAGCTGGGCGCGGGCGGCGGCCATCACCGCCGGGCTGTAGAAGCGCTCGGCGGCGTGGTCGGTCGGGATCGGCGGCGGCGCGGCCGTTGCGGCGGCGGCCGGCGGCGCTGCGGCGTGCATGTGGTGTCCGGCGTGCGGATCCGCCGGCGGGGCGGCCCGTTCAGGTCCAGGCATGGTGTGACCCGCATGCGGATCCGCCGGCGCGAGCGCGGGCGGGGGCGCCTGCGCCGGGGTCTTGTGGTGGGCGTGCGGGTCTGCGGGTTGGGGCGCGGGCGCGCTGACGGCTGCGGCCGGCGCCGGGTGGTGATGCTCGTGCTGCAGGTCGACGATCACGCGGCGGCTCCGTCCAGGGGCCGCACGGTGACGACGTTGAACATCCCCGCGTGCATGTGCAGCAGCAGGTGGCAGTGGAACGCCCAGTCGCCGGGCTCGTCGGCCGTCAGGTCGAAGGCGACCTTGCCGCCCGGCGCGACATTGACCGTGTGCTTCAGGGGCTGGCGCTCCTGGCCGTTGACCAGCTCGAAGAAGTGGCCGTGCAGGTGGATCGGGTGGGCCATCATGGTGTCGTTGATCAGCACCACCCGGACGCGCTCGTCGCGCTGGAAGGCGATGGGCTTCTTGATGGGCCCAAACGCCTCGCCGTCGAACGCCCACATGAAGCGCTCCATGTTGCCGGTCAGATGGATCTCGATCGTCCGTCCCGGCGAACGGGGGTCCTTGGGCGGATAGAGGCTGGCCAGGTCCGCATAGGTCAGCACGCGATGACCTGCGTCCTCCAGGCCCTGCGGCGGCTCGGCCATGCGATCCATCGGCATCGGCGAGATGGTCTGCACGCCCGGCGTCAGCGGCACGTTCGGCGCGTTGGACTGGGCCCGCATCGACATGTCCATGCCCGGCATGTCCATCCCATGGTGCATGTTGCCCATGCCCATGTCCTTCATCGACGCTAGCGGCCGCTTGCGCAGCGGGGGGACGACGGCGGTCATGCCCAGGCGCGGCGCCAGAGTCCCGCGCGCCATGCCCGAACGGTCCGAGGCCTCGGCCACCAGGGTGAAGGCCTTGTCTTCGGTGGGCCGCACAATGACGTCGAAGGTCTCGGCGGGGGCGATCTGGAACTCGTCCACGGTCACGGGCGAGACCAGCTGACCGTCGGTCCCCACCACCTCCAGCGACAGCCCCGGAATGCGGACGTTGAAGATGGTCATGGCCCCGGCGTTGATAAACCGCAGCCGCACCCGCTCGCCGGGGGCGAACAGGCCGGTCCAGTTGTCGCCCGGCCCATGGCCGTTCATCAGGTAGGTGTAGACCGAGCTTGTGACGTCGGCGATGTCGGTGGGGTCCATCCGCATCTTGCCCCACGCCAGCCGGTCCTTCAGCGACTGGTCCTGGCCCTTGAGCAGCCCGGCGACGGTCTGCTTCTGCATGTTGAAGTGGCCGGGACTGACCTTCAGCTTCCGGAACAGCTCGTGCGGATGCAGGAAGCTCCAGTCCGACAGCACGACCACATGCTCGCGGTCATAGGCGACCGGGTCCTCGCCGGCCGGGTCGATAATCATCGGGCCATAGTGACCCATCTGCTCCTGCAGGCCCGAATGGCTGTGCCACCAGTAGGTGCCCGACTGGCGGATAGGGAATTCGTAGGTGAAGGTCTCGCCCGGCTTGATGCCCGGAAAGCTGACGCCCGGCACGCCGTCCATCTGGAACGGCACCAACAGGCCATGCCAGTGAATCGAGGTGTCCTCGTCCAGGGTGTTGGTGACGGACAGACGAACGTTTTGGCCTTCCTTCAGCCGGATCAGCGGCCCCGGAATGGCGCCGTTGACGGTCACGGCATGGCCGGCCTTGCCGTCGATCTTCGCCATGGTGTGGCCGACCGTCAGCTTGATCGCCTCGCCGCTCAGGGCGGGCGGCGAGCGCTGGCCGATGGCGGCCGTCGCCCAGCCGGGAAGCAGCCCCGCCGCGCCCAAGGACAGGGCGCCCTGCAACAAAGCGCGTCGATCAAAAGCCGTCATCACCGATCCGTATTCCAACACCCGAACCACTTGGGTATCACGCCAGACATGTCCAAGAGCACCCCCGCCACGATCGCCCTGACCAAGGCCGGAGTCGCCTTCGATCTCTATACGTACGACTACGACCCCGGATCAGAGCGCGTCGGCCTGCAGGCCGCCGAGGCGCTGGGCGAAGACCCTCGTCGAGTGCTGAAGACCCTGATCGTCATGCTGGACGGCAGGCCCGCCTGTTGCATCCTGCCCTCCGACCAGGAGGTCAGCATGAAGAAGCTGGCCGCCGCCCTGAAGGGCAAGTCGGCCGCCATGGCCCCCGTCCCCGACGCCGAGCGGATCACCGGCTACAAGGTCGGCGGCGTCAGCCCCTTCGGCCAGAAGAAGCGCTTGCCCACGGTGATGGAGGAAGCCGCCCTGGCCGAGCCCTATGTCTTCATCAACGGCGGCCAGCGGGGCTTGCAGGTGCGGCTCGCGCCAGGAGATGCGATGAAGGCCCTGGGCGCGGTGGCGGCGGCGATCGTGTCGGAGGCCTGACCGCCGACCTTGCAGCCAAAACTTGCAAAGCTCCCAGACGCTCGATCCGTGTCATCCCGGAAAGCGCGCAGCGCTTATCTGGGACCCAGGGGCGGAGCGCACAGCGTTTCGTCACCCCCTGGGTCCCGGCTCTACCCCCGGCTTTCGCCGGGGTTCGGCCGGGATGACACGCGAGGGATGAGACCGGTGGTCACGGAAGACATCACGCCCCCCGCTTGAAATCCCGCCCGCTCTTCGCCTATAAGCCGCGCCTCCTGGTCTGGCTGGGTAGCTCAGATGGTTAGAGCGGTGGATTCATAACCCACAGGTCGGCGGTTCGATCCCGCCCCCCGCCACCAGGACGACTTCACGCATTGCCATCCGCGCTCCACCTGCTCACGGCTTGTCGCCGATCTGGTAGGTCAGGGCCAGCCGCACGCGAGGCGCCTGAAAGCGCGACCGCTCAACATCGACAAAGGCGTCGCCCCAGCTGCTGTTTCGTCTGCGTTCGGTCGCCAGAAGGTCGGTCACGGTCAACACCCCCATCACCTTGCGCGTCAACGGCCGTCGCCAGGTCAGGTCCAGACGAGCGCTGCCCGAATAGCGTGACTGCAGGGATTCGCCGGGCCCGTTCAGGCGCGCCGACAGCTGTATCTGCTGGGGCTGTCGCCCCGTCGGGGCCGGCGACTTGTAGTCCAGTTGCACAGACCCGCTATACGAGAACGCCTTCTGGCGTCGCACCACGCCGAACTCCCGGACTTCGCCGTCCTGCTGGAAGAGGTTGGCGGTGACGACGTATTTCAGCCGCGCGCCCAGCGGCCCCCGCGCCGAGACCTCGCCGCCTCGACGCGCAATCCGGCCGGCGTTCTCGGGCCGGGTGATCAGCAGGCCTGCCGGCGTCAGTTGGTTCGTCCAGGTGATCTCGCCGCGCGAGTCCCGCTCATAGACCGTCAGGTCCAAGCTGACCGCCTTACCGGCCCTCGCCAGCTTGATCTCGTAGGCGTCGGTAAAGGTCGGCTTCAGATTCGGATTGCCTGACCAAGCGCTCTCCAGGCCGCCGATCTGGACCGTCGGATCCAGACTGCCGCCATCCGGCCGATCAACGCGCCGGGAGTAGCTGAATTTGAGGTTTGTTCCCTTGGCGACGTCCTTGCTGACATGCAGACTGGGGAAGAGGTCGGTGTCATGGATCGCCACCGCGCCCGCCAGAGTCGTCAGGTCAAGGCGCATGTCCTCAAGCCGCAAACCCGGCAGAACCGTCCAGCCGCCGACCGGAAACTGGACCGTTGCGTAGGCCGCCGCAGTGTCTCGGCGCGTGTCCAAGCGACGGGCGTAGGACGGTCCCAGACTCACCAAGTCCTGGGGATTGTCCAGCGCGGTCCGCCCCTCGTGGTCGCTGCGGGTCCAGGCGCCGCCGGTCGTCAGAATGCACTTGGGTCCCAGCGGCCGCTCGTAGTCGAGCTTCAAGATCAGGTCTTCATCGCGATTGGCGTCGCGCGTCGTGAACCGCTCTTCGCTCCCGGCGGACCGGGTCGCGAAGACCGAGTCAGCGTCCCAGCGCCAGACATCGAAATTCGCGTTGAGCTTGAGGGTTTCGCCCTCCCGGGGGCCTTCGCGCTCATAGGACAGGTCGGCGGACCGGTCGCTCATCGAGACCCGCCGGTTCGTACGCTCGCTGAACGATCGGGCGCTGGCGTATCGCGACACCACCTCGCGCGTTCGCGGCTCATCGCTGTCGAAATCGAAGCTGTCCAAGCTGACCGTCACGGACTGCTTGTCCGTCGGCCGATAGGTCGCCTTGAGTTGGGCCTGAAGGGTGTCGGTGTCCTGGTCGCGACGGCTGACGCTGGTTCGTTCGCCCAGGGGCGCGCCGCCGGTCCCCAGATAGGTCCGCTCTGATGATCCCGTGTTGCGCGACTCCCGTTGCGCGACATCCACAATGCCGCCGAACGTCCACTTTCCCAGGGTAAGATTGGGGGCAAGCCGAGCCGAGCGCACATCGGTTCCAAACGTCGCGCCGGCGGTCCCTGACCAACCTGGCCTCTGGCGCTTGCGCATGATGATGTTGATGACCCCGCCCGTCCCCTGGGCCGAGACCTGGCTGGACGGATTGGTGATCACCTCGATCCGCTCGACATCGGCGCCGGTCAGGGCGTTCAGCTTGGCGGTCGTCCCCGGGCCGCTCTTGCCATCGAACTGCACGGTTACGCCGCCCGTTCCCAGCAGCCGCACCTGACCGTCGGCGCCGACGCTGACCGAGGGCAACTTGCCGAGGATGTCGATCAGAGAGGCGGCCTTGGCCTGAGGATCATCGCGGATGTCGTAAGAGGTGCGGTCGATGCGCCGCACGACGCCTGGGCGAACGCTCTCGATCACGATGTCGGAGAGCGTCGTCGACTCGCCGCCAGCGGGCGCGGGCGCCTTGGTCGTCTGGGCCAGCGTTTCCCCAGCCGCCATCAGTGTCAGGACAGCGGCGCAACCGCCGGAAATAAAGCGAACCATCGAGCCCCCGGGTCGTTCGATGGCCTAGCTTCATAAACCTAAGAGGGCAATAAAGTGGCGAAATTTCCCGTGGTTGAAAAATCGTCTGACACCCCTTGCCCGCAGGGCGCCTAACCTCCCTTAATGCCCCATGACCACCAAGACCTTCAAAGGCGGATGCCTGTGCGGCGCCTTGCGCTGGGAAGCCGACCGCGCGCCCGACTATATGGGTCTTTGCTGCTGCGCCGACTGCCGAAAGGCCTCGGGATCGGGCTTCATCCCGTTCATGGGGTTTGCGGCCGCCGCCCTGACCATCACCGGGCCGACGCGGCAGTATCGCAGCCCGGCGTTGCGTGGCGGCGAGGCCACGCGCAATTCCTGTGCGGCCTGCGGCGGCCTGATGTTCGGCGGCGAGCACGGGCTGGACGACAGCCACACGATCTACGCCGGCAGCCTGGACGACCCGAGCCTCTTCAAGCCAGTGATGCTGCTGTTCGAGCGGGACCGGCCCGACTGGGTGGTCCCGCCCGAGGGCTTGCAGCGCTTCGAGACAATGCCCGACTAGAACGGCATCCCCGGATCGTAGTGGTCCGGCGCCTGGCCGATCAGGGCGATTTCCATCGGCGCCTTGGCGGGGCCCAGCAACTCGCCGCCATAGACCGCCGTGCCGTCATAGGCCTTGCCGAGGAACGCCTTGACCGCCTCGGCGTAGACGCCCACGCCCGCTTCCAGCCCCTTGGACATCAGGAAGCCCGCGACGGCGGCCTTGGCGCCCAGCGCGGTGTGTCCGTAGGCCTCGAAATACTTCTGCTGGCCGACGATGTAGTCGATCGCCGCCGAGATGTTCACGCCAGCGGCCGTCGCCTTGGAATTGCCGATGATGGCGTCGTACATCTTGGTGACCGCCTCGCGGAAGCCCAGGCTGTCATAGGCGGCCTTGAAGGTGGCCGCGCCGGTCCCACTCATCGCCTGGTTCACCGCGAACTCGATGTACTTGTTCTCGGTGTTGTAGATCGCATAGGCGAAATCGGTCAGGTCGCTGGTGTTGGTGGCGCTGTCGATCAGCTCGTTCAGCGCCGCCTGGGTGGGCGTACGGCCGGTGAAGAAGTTCACGGCCTGCAAAGCCAGGGCCGACGTGTCGGCCGAGAAGCTGACCAGCTTGTCGAGGAACACCGCCTTGGTGATCTTGCCGGCCGCCACGTCGACCTGCAGTTGCGCCAGCAGCTTCATCTCGCTGTAGAGGGTGTTGAGCACCTTCTCGCCATTGGGTCCGGTCAGATACTCCGACAAGGCCTTTGACGAAGTCGCCGAGATGCCCGACAGCGCCTTGTAGATCTCCTCGACCTTGTCCTTGGTCAGGACCAGCGGCGCGACCTCGCCGCCCGTCCCCGTTCCGCCGGTGTTTCCGCCGCTGCCCCCGCCGAACACCACGCTGAGCGGCGTATCCAACGGATACTTGCTGATTGCGTCGCGGAACGTCTGCACGCCGATATTGATCAGGGTGGGGTTGGCCTCGACGATGGCCAGCGCCGCGTCGACCTGGGGCGTCAGCACGCCCAGGGTCTTGAACAGGACCCGCAGTTCGCCGAACTTGAAGCTGGCCTGGATCAGGCCCGCATCCGCCAGTTGGATGATGAACTGAAAGTCGCGAAGTGTCGGCTCGGCCATGTGGGAATCCCTCCAGGACCCTCCCGCCGCACCACGCGCCACGCCCTGGTCCCTAGCCGATGTTCTAGGATTTCGACGGCCTCAACCGACATCCCCGGAACGGGGGATGGTCAAAGGGACTCAACCTCTGGATGGCGAACTCGGCCCAAACCGCGCCACCAGGTCGTAGGCCTCGCCGGGGAAAATCTGGCGCACGCGCGTGACGTGCTGGCCCTCGCGCCAGGTGCGGCGGTCGACGACGAGGCAGGCGGCTCCCTCGTCCAGGGCCAGGAGGCGGGCGTCGTCGGCGTCGGCGTTGACGGCGCTGATGCGGCTCTCGGCCTCGGTCCAGGCGACGTGCTCCAGGAGCCAGGCGCCGGGGGGATGGGTCGAGAAGTCGGCTTTGGCGATCTCGGGAACCGCCTTCAGCGAGACGAGGCGGCGTTCCAGCGCGAAAGGCCGGCCGCCCGCGTCATGCACCCCGTCCAGCGCCAGAAGCTTGCCGCTCGCCGCCAGCTCGATCTCGTCCGGGCTGTCCCGGTCCGGGGACCGGACCACGCGCGACAACAGTCGAAAGGCGTAGCTCTCCCCGCGCGCCACGATCTCTGACTGGATGTCGGGGATGTTGAGGACCGGCGCATGGACCTTGGGCCGGGCCACGAACGAGCCGGCGCGCTTGCGGCGCACGATCAGTCCGGCCTCGACCAGGGCGATCATCGCCTTGTTCACGGTCATCCGCGAGCAGCCATAGGCCTCCATCAGCTCGGCCTCGGTCGGCGCGCGGTGTCCCGGGGCCCATTCGCCGGAGCGGATGCGGGCCTCGATGTCGGCGCGGATGCGCTGGTGCAGCGGACCCGTCACGCCAGCAGGGCTTTCAGGGTCTCGACATAGCGCGTGGCGATCGCCTCGCGGGCGTGGTGACGGCCGCCCGAGACGAGTTGCTTGCCGTGCCGCCACACGGTGTCGATGCCGCCTCCGGCGAAGATCAGACTGTCGATCAGGGTGTCACCCGCGCGGCCGATAAGGTTGGGGTGGTTTTGATCGAGGGTGACGAAGTCGGCCGGCGCGCCGCGCCGCAGCTCACCGCGTCCCGCGCCCAGGGCCCGGGCGCCGCCCAGAGCCGCTGCACGCCAGAGGTCGCCGCCGGTGGAACGGCGCGGGCCGCCCGCCAGCACGTTGCGGGCCCGGCGGGTCAGGCGCTGGGCGTACTCCAAGGTCCGAAGCTCCTGAGCGGCGTCGATCACGATGTTGGAGTCGGTGCCGATTCCGAAACTTCCGCCAGCGGCCAGATAGTCCGGGGTCGGGAAGATCCCGTCGCCCAGATTGGCCTCCGTCACCGGGCAAAGGCCCGCCACGGCGCCGCTCTTGGCCAGGCGCTCAGTCTCGGTGGCGTTGATGTGGGTGGCGTGGATCAGGCACCAGCGCTGGTCGACCTCGGTGTGGTTCATCAGCCAGCGCACCGGGCGCTGGCCGGTGGCGGCCAGGCAGTCGTCGACCTCCTTGGTCTGCTCGGCCACGTGCATGTGGACCGGGCCGCCGGCGGCCAGCGGCAGGATCGCGTCAAGCTCCTCGCCGGTCACCGCGCGCAGGCTGTGCGGCGCGATCCCGACCACCGCCTCGGGCAGGCCCGCGACGAGCCCTCGGCACGCCTCGACCAGTCGCGCAAAGCCGTCGACGTCGTGGATGAAGCGCTTCTGGCCGTCGGTCGGCGGCAGGCCGCCGAAATTGCTGTGGGCGTAGAACACCGGCAGCAGGGTCAGACCGATGCCGGTCTCTTCGGCCGCCGCCGCCATCCTTGCCGCCATCTCGGCCGGATTGTCGTAGACGCCGCCGTCGGGGGCGTGGTGCAGATAGTGGAACTCGCCCACCCGGGTGAATCCGCCCTCCAGCATCTCGACCTGGCCCATGGCGGCGATGGCCTGGGCCATGTCGGGGTCGAGCCGCGCGAGGAAACGGTACATCACCTCGCGCCAGGTCCAGAAGTTGTCGCCCGTCTCGCCGCGCGTCTCGGCCAGGCCCGCCATGGCGCGCTGGAAGGCGTGGCTGTGGACGTTGCCGAGACCCGGCAGCGCGGGACCCAGACGCTGCGCGTCGCCGGCCGGGGCGTCGGTGTCGATCCGCGCGATACGGCCGTCGGTGATCGTGAACTTGACGCCCCGGGCCCAGCCGTCCGCCAGCAGCGCGCGCTCGCACCAGACCACGGTCGAAACGGAGTCGGGAATTTGCGCGTCGGTCACTGGACAAGCCTCATCGTTCGCAAATATGTCTATACATATTGAAGCGCGCCGCAAGGGCCGCGCGGCGTTGGCGGAGGCAGGCTCATGCGCTGTGATCGGGTGTGGATCAACGCCCGTCTCGCCACCCTGGCGCCGGGCCGCGAGGGGCTGGGCGTCATCGAGGACGGCGTCGTCGCCAGCCTGGACGGCCGTATCGCCTATGCCGGCCCCGCCGCCGACGCCCCGGCCTTCGAGGCCGCCGAAACGGTCGATATCGACGGCCGCTGGATCACGCCCGGCCTGATCGACCCGCACACCCATCTCGTCTTCGCCGGCGACCGCGCCCACGAGTTCGAGCTGCGCCTGGCCGGCGCCTCCTACGAAGAAATCGCCCGCGCCGGCGGCGGCATCGTTTCGACCATGCGCGCCACCCGCGCCGCGTCCGAGGCTGAGCTGGTCCAGGCCGCCCTGCCGCGCCTCGACGCCCTGCTGGCTGAGGGCGTCACCACGGTCGAGATCAAGTCCGGTTATGGCCTGTCGCTGGACGATGAGCTCAAGAGCCTGCGCGCCGCCCGGGCGCTGGCCGACATCCGCCGGGTGGCTGTCACCACCACGTTCCTGGGCGCCCACGCCCTGCCGCCCGAATATCGCGACGACAAGGACGGTTATGTCGATCTGGTCTGCCAGACCATGATCCCCGCCGTCGCCGCGCGCGGCCTGGCCGACGCGGTGGACGGGTTCTGCGAAGGCATCGGCTTCTCGCCCGACCAGATCCGCCGGGTGTTCGACGCGGCCAAGGCCCATGGCCTGCCGGTCAAGCTGCACGCCGAGCAGTTGTCGAACCTGTCGGGCGCAGCGCTGGCGGCCGAGTACAACGCCCTTTCGGCCGACCATCTGGAGTACCTGGACGAGGCAGGCGTCGCCGCCATGGCCGCCTCAGGCACGGTCGCGACCCTGCTGCCGGGCGCCTACTACTTCACCCGCGAGCACAAGGCCCCGCCGATTGCGGCCCTGCGCGCGGCGGGCGTGCCGATGGCCCTGGCCACCGACTGCAACCCCGGCACCTCGCCCCTGACCTCGCCGCTCTTGGTCATGAACATGGCCGCCACCCTGTTCCGGATGACCGTCGAGGAGTGCCTGGCCGGCGTCACGCGCGAGGCGGCGCGGGCGCTGGGGCTGCTAAGCGATCGCGGGACGCTGGAGGCCGGCAAGGCCTGCGATCTCGCCATCTGGGACGTCGAGCGTCCCGCCGAACTTGTCTATCGCATGGGCTTCAATCCGCTCCATGCCCGCGTGTGGAGAGGCCTGTGACCGAGCTTGTTCTGAACCCCGGCGCGGTGTCGCTCTCAGAGTGGAAGGCGATCTATCGCGGCGCCTCGGCGCGGCTGGCCGAGACGGCCTGGCCCGTGATCGCGGAAAGCGCGGCGGCCGTGCAGCGCATCCTGGCCAAGGGCGAGCCGGTCTATGGGATCAACACCGGCTTTGGCAAACTGGCCAGCGTCCGGATCGGCGACGCCGACCTTGAGACCCTGCAGCGCAACATCGTGCTGTCGCACGCGGCGGGCGTCGGCGAGCCCTCGCCCGTCCCGGTGATCCGCCTGATGATGGCCCTGAAGCTGGCCAGCCTGGCGCAGGGCGCTTCGGGCGTCCGCGTCGAGACGGTGCGGATGCTCGAAGAGATGCTGGTCGAGGGCCTGACGCCGGTGGTGCCGTGCCAGGGCTCGGTCGGCGCCTCGGGCGATCTGGCCCCGCTGTCGCACATGGCCGCGACCATGATCGGGGTCGGCGAGATCTTCGTCGGCGGCCAGCGCCTGCCGGCGGCGGAGGGCCTGGCGCAAGCGGGCCTCGAGCCCCTCACCCTAGGCCCCAAGGAGGGCCTGGCCCTGCTGAACGGCACCCAGTTCTCGACCGCCAACGCGCTGGCGGGCCTGTTCGAGGCCGAGCGCCTGTTCCAGTCGGCCCTGGTCACCGGCGCGCTCTCCACCGAGGCCGCCAAGGGCTCGGACACGCCGTTCGACCCGCGTATCCACACCCTGCGCCGCCACGCCGGCCAGATCGAGACCGCCGCCGCGCTTCGCGCCCTGATGAGCGCCTCCGAGATCCGCGCGTCGCACCTGAAGGAGGACGAGCGCGTGCAGGACCCCTACTGCCTGCGCTGCCAGCCCCAGGTGATGGGTGCGGCGCTGGACGTGCTGCGCCAGGCGGCCACGACCCTGGCGACCGAGGCCAATGGCGTCTCGGACAATCCGCTGATCTTCCCGGAAGCCGACGAGGCTTTGTCGGGCGGCAACTTCCACGCCGAGCCGGTGGCCTTCGCCGCCGACATGATCGCCCTGGCGGTCTGCGAGATCGGCTCGATCGCCGAGCGGCGCATCGCCATGCTCGTTGACCCGGCGCTGTCGGGCCTGCCGGCCTTCCTGACGCCGAAGCCGGGGCTGAACTCCGGCTTCATGATCCCGCAGGTCACGGCCGCCGCCCTTGTGTCGGAGAACAAGCAGCGCGCCTACCCCGCCAGCGTCGACTCCATCCCGACCTCGGCCAACCAGGAAGACCACGTCTCGATGGCCGCCCACGGCGCCCGCCGCCTCTTGGCGATGGTTGAGAACGCCGACGCGGTCCTGGGCATCGAGCTGCTGGCCGCCGCCCAAGGCTGCGACTTCCACGCCCCGCTGCGCTCCAGCGCCGCGCTGGAGGCCGTGCGGGCGCTGACGCGGAGCCAGGTCCCGCACCTGTCGGACGACCGCCACTTCCACCCCGACATGGAAGCGGCCAACGCCCTTGTGCGGAGCGGGGCGGTGATTGGCGCGGTGGGTGATCTGCCGGGGGTGATGTGATGGCCCCTCTTCTCAATGTCATCCCGGAAGCCTCGGAGAGGCTATCCGGGACCCAGGGGCAACCGCGCTGCGCCGGCCCCTGGGTCCCGGCTCTCCGCTTCGCTGCGGCCGGGATGACACAATGAGCTGGCTCCAAGTCACCCGAGGCCAAGCCCCCCTCATCATCTCCCTGCCCCACACCGGCACGGACATCCCGCCGGACATCGAAGCGCGGCTCGTCTCGCCCTGGCTGGCGCGCAAGGACGCCGACTGGTGGGTCGACCGGCTGTACGCCTTCGCCGAGGGCATGGGCGCGACGCTGGTCCGCACGGCGATCTCGCGCACGGTCATCGACGTCAATCGCGACCCGTCCGGCGCCTCGCTCTATCCCGGCCAGGCGACCACGGAGCTTTGCCCGACCACCACCTTCGACGGCGAGCCGCTGTATCGCGACGGCGGACCGGACGCGGCCGAGATCGACCGCCGCCTGACCACCTGGTTCGAGCCCTATCACGCCGCCCTGCGCGCCGAGATCGACCGCCTGCGCGCCATCCATCCGACGGTCGTGCTCTACGAAGCCCACTCGATCCGCTCGCGCGTGCCGCGCCTGTTCGACGGCGAGCTGCCGCAGTTCAACCTCGGGACCAACAGCGGCCAAAGCTGCGCCGACGCCCTGACCGCCGCTGTCGAGGCCGCCTGCGACGCATCCGGCCTGAGCCGCGTCACCAACGGCCGCTTCAAGGGCGGCTGGACCACGCGCCACTACGGCCAGCCCGCGACCGGCGTCCATGCGATCCAGATGGAACTGGCCTGCCGGGGCTACATGGACGATCCGGCCGACGCGCCCACGCCCGACACCTGGCCCACGCCCTTCCACGCCGACCGCGCCGCGCCGCTGCGCGCGGTGCTGGAGGATGTTCTCACCGCCTGCCTCCAGTTTGCGAGAGCCCAAGCATGACCCGCCGCGACACCTCCCGCGTCATCCGCCCCGCCACGGGCCCTGAACGCACCGCCAAGTCCTGGCTGACCGAAGCCGCCCTGCGGATGCTGATGAACAACCTGCACCCCGATGTCGCCGAGCGTCCGGAGGAGTTGGTGGTCTATGGCGGCATCGGCCGCGCGGCTCGCGACTGGGAGAGCTTCGACAAGATCGTCGAGACCCTGCGCCGGCTCGAGGACGACCAGACCCTGCTGGTGCAGTCGGGCAAGCCGGTCGGCGTCTTCCGCACCCACGCCGACGCCCCGCGCGTTCTGATCGCCAACTCCAACCTGGTGCCGCGCTGGGCCAGCTGGGAGCACTTCAACGAGCTCGATCGCAAGGGCCTGGCCATGTACGGCCAGATGACCGCCGGCTCGTGGATCTATATCGGCGCCCAGGGCATCGTGCAGGGCACCTATGAGACCTTCGTCGAGATGGGCCGCCAGCATTATGGCGGCGACCTCTCCGGCCGCTGGCTGCTGACGGCGGGCCTGGGCGGCATGGGCGGCGCCCAGCCGCTGGCGGCGGTGATGGCCGGCGCCTCGTGCCTGGCCATCGAGTGCCAGCCCTCGTCGATCGAGATGCGCCTGCGCACCGGCTATCTGGACCGCGCGACCGAAAGTGTCGACGAGGCCCTGGCCTGGATCGCGGAGTCCTGCGCGGCCAAGACGCCGATCTCTGTGGGCCTCTTGGGCAACGCGGCTGAACTGCTCCCCGAGCTCTTCCAGCGCGGTGTGCGGCCCGACCTGCTGACCGACCAGACCAGCGCCCATGACCCGGTCAACGGCTACCTGCCCGCCGGCTGGAGCCTGGAGCGCTGGCATGCGATGCGCGATCAGGACCCGCCGCAGGTCGCCGAGGCCGCGAAGGCCTCGATGGCCGCGCATGTGAAGGCCATGCTGGACTTCCAGGCCGCCGGGGTGCCGACCGTCGACTACGGCAACAACATCCGCCAGATGGCGCTGGAGGAAGGCGTGACCAACGCCTTCGACTTCCCCGGCTTCGTGCCCGCCTATATCCGCCCGCTGTTCTGCCGGGGGGTCGGACCGTTCCGCTGGGCGGCGCTGTCGGGCGATCCGGAGGACATCGCCAAGACCGACGCCAAGGTCAAAGAGCTGATCCCGGACAATCCGCACCTGCACAACTGGCTCGACATGGCCGGCCAGAAGATCAAGTTCCAGGGCCTGCCCGCCCGTATCTGCTGGGTCGGCCTCGGGGATCGCCACCGCCTGGGCCTGGCCTTTAACGAAATGGTCGCCAAGGGTGAGCTGAAGGCCCCGATCGTCATCGGTCGCGACCACCTCGACTCCGGCTCGGTCGCCTCGCCCAACCGCGAGACCGAGGCCATGCGCGACGGCTCGGACGCGGTGTCGGACTGGCCGCTGCTGAACGCCCTGCTCAACACCGCCTCGGGCGCCACCTGGGTGTCGCTGCACCACGGCGGCGGGGTCGGCATGGGCTTCTCGCAGCACGCCGGCATGGTCATCGTCTGCGACGGCACCGAGGCCGCCGCCCGGCGTGTCGAGCGGGTGCTGTGGAACGACCCGGCCACCGGCGTCATGCGCCACGCCGACGCCGGCTACGATATCGCGGTCGCCTGCGCGCGGGAGAAGGGTCTGGATCTGCCGGGAATACTGTAGGCGCGAATCTCAACCAAAACGCTCGTCCATGCGTTTCAGCCTCGACGGGGTGCGACAAGGCGGCGCGCGACAGGTCGTCCCGTTCGCAGGGGCCGAGTCAATCTCGACCATGGGGACGTGGTTAAGGAGCGTTGCATGACCGTCGCCTCGCAGAGCCGTTTGTTCGACCCGCGCCCCCGGCGCGCCCCTCGCCGGGAGTCCCGCCAGTGGCCCCTCGGCCTCGCCGTGCTGGTAGCCTCGGTGCTCAACGCCGTGGTCTGGGGCGGCCTCTTCGCGGTGGCGAAGGTGTTCCTGAATTTGTGAGCGTAAGCGTTTCGTATTTCTCCCCCGAAAGCGACTTGGGCCGCGCCTGACAAGGACGCGGCCCTTTTTTCGGGGTGTATGAAGCTGCGCGGCCGACGCCGTCAGATCGGCATCCGCATGATTTCCTGATAGGCCGAGATCACCTGGTCGCGGATCGACATCACCGTCTCGAGGCTGGCTTCGGCCGAGCTGATGGCGGTGACCACGTCGACCAGTTCCGCCTTGCCGGCCACCTGGGCGGCGATCTGGTGTTCGGCGACCTTCGAGGCCTTGGTCGCCCCGTCCATGGCCGACTTCAGGAGGTCGCCGAAGTCGACGCCCTTGTTCTGAGAGCCGCCGATCGACCCGATGGAGCCGACCGACATGGCGCCGGAATTGGCGTAGGCCTTGGCGGCGGCGAGCGCGGTGATCATGGCCTAGCCCCTACTTCTTGAGGATGTCGAGGGTGCGCGACTCCATGGCGCGCGCGGTCTCGATGACATTGAGGTTGGCTTCGTAGGCGCGCTGCGCCTCCTTCATGTCCAGCGCCTCGACCATGGTGTTGACGTTGGGCAGCTTGACGTAGCCCTTGGCGTCGGCGGCCGGGTTGCCGGGGTCGTACTCGGTCTTGAAGTCGCTCTGGTCGGGGTCGACCCGCAGCATCTGCACGCCCTCGGCGCCCTGCACCTTGGTCGGCTTGAACACCGGCACCTGACGGCGATAGGGGTCGCCGCCCGCCGTGCGCGCGGTCGAGTTGGCGTTGGCGATGTTCTCGGCGATGACCCGCATGCGGCCTTGCTGGGCGCGCAGGGCGGACGAGGCCACGGCCATGGTCGCGAGGGATTGGGACTTGATCTCGGGCATCGCCTAGAGTCCTCAGCCGGAAGGCTTGCGAGCGGCCATGCGGAGCATGGTCATCGATTTCTGGTAGAAGCTGATCGCCGCGTCGTAGTTCATCCGCGCGTCGGTCATCTTCAGCATCTGGTCTTCGAGCGACACCGCGTTGCCGTCGAGCGTGGTCTCGGAGTCCGCGCCCGCCGTCGCCCGCCAGGCGCTGGGGGCGTTGGGGCGGCCCTGGTGCGTCGGGGCCGTGGCCATCATGGTGACGCCCGAGGTCGGCGCCGCCCGGCCGCCGCGATAGACCGGTCCGGCCGCGTGGTTCATCAGCGAGGCCTGGAAGCTGAACGGCTTCAGGTCGCTGGGGCGATAGCCGGGGGTGTCGGCGTTGGCGACGTTCTGGGCGACAAGCTTCTGGCGCTCGGTCAAATAACCGAGGCGGCTCTTGAGCATGCCGAACAGGGGGATGTCATCGGGACCCATGCGAACATGGTGAAGAAACAGGGTTAATCCGGCATTAAGAAGCCTCAGGCACACCAGGGTCCGTAGGGGCGTTTCCCTGCGCTAAGTTGTCTCGCCAAGAGCGGCCCCGAGCCTCATGGACGTCATCGAATTCATCCGCGCCCTGGCGGCCCTGGCGTTCACCCTGGGCCTGATCGGCCTGGCTGCGTGGGCGCTGCGCAAGTACGGCCCCGACGCCATAGGCCGCGCCATCGCCGCGCGCCAGGATCGTCGCCTGAAGGTCGTCGAAAGCCTGGCGCTGGACCCGACCCGGCGCCTGGTGGTGGTCAGCCTGGACGGCGAGGAGCGGCTGGTGCTGCTGGGCGACGGCAGGCTGCTGGACTGGACGCCCAACGGCGCCGCCGCCCCCTCCCCCGTCGCCCCTCCTTCCGTCGCCGAACCGGAGCCCGTGGCCTGATGATCCGCGACCTCGTCAAGTCCGTCACCGGCGCCAAGCCCGAAGACCTGCGCCGCGCGGCGCTGATCTCGGTGCTGGCGGCCATCGCCTGCGCGATCATGCCGGCCGCGGCCATGGCCCAGTCGGCGGTGAACATCAATCTGGGCACCGGCGCGGGCCTGACCGAGCGGGTCGTCCAGCTGGTCGGCCTGATGACGGTGCTGTCGCTGGCGCCGTCGATCGTGATCATGACCACCTCGTTCGTGCGGATCGTGGTGGTCCTGGGCCTCCTGCGCACCGCCATCGGCGTGCAGCAGAGCCCGCCCAACCCCGTGCTGATCAGCCTGGCCCTGTTCCTGACCGCGATCGTCATGGGGCCAACCTTCGAGCGCTCCTACGACGCGGGGATCAAGCCGCTGCTGGACCAGCAGATGGAGCTGCCCGAGGCGGTCGAGGCCGCCGGCGGCCCGGTAAAGCAGTTCATGCTCAGCCAGGTGAATCGCGACGACCTGGCCCTGTTCGTGCGGCTGTCCAAGATCCCGACGCCCAAGACTGCTCAGGAGACGCCGCTGAAGGTGGTCACGCCCGCCTTCATGATCTCGGAGCTGAAGCGCGCCTTCGAGATCGGGTTCCTGTTGTTCATCCCGTTCCTGGTCATCGACCTCGTCGTGGCCAGCGTGCTGATGAGCATGGGCATGATGATGCTGCCGCCCGCCTCGATCAGTCTGCCGTTCAAGCTGATCTTCTTCGTGCTAGTGGACGGCTGGCGACTCGTGGCCGGAAGCTTGGTCGAAAGCTTCCAGCGCGGCGCTGGCGGATAGACTTCTTCAGAAGACCAAGACCATGACCGTTTTCGTTCTCGGCTCGATCAATCTGGACGCCGTGGCGCGGGTCGATGACCTGCCGCGCCCCGGCGAGACGGTCGCCGGCAAATCGCTGGAGCTGTTCCTGGGCGGCAAGGGCGCGAACCAGGCGGTGGCCGCCGCGCGCATGGGCGCGGCCACCCGTCTGATGGGCGCCGTGGGCGGCGACGACAGCGGCGCAGGCCTCAAGGCCAAGCTGGCCGGCTATGGCGTGCAGGTCGCTGACGTCGCCGAGCTTCAGGGCGTACCCACCGGCCAGGCGCATGTCTGGGTCGCCGACAGCGCCGAGAACATGATCGTGGTCACCGCCGGGGCCAACGCCATGATCACGCCGCAGCAGGTGGCCGCCACCCCGATCGAGGGTCAGCGGGTGCTGCTCTGCCAGCTGGAGACCCCGGCGGTCGCCATCGAGACCCTGTTCCGCGCCGGTTCGGCCAAGGGCGCCCTTCGGATCCTGAACGCCGCCCCGGCCCTGCCCCAGGGGGCGGCGCTGTTCCCGCTGACCGACATCCTGATCGTCAACCAGACCGAACTGGCCGCCTACGCCAAGCTCGACCGCGAACCGGTCAAGCTGGAGGAGGTCTCGGTCGCTTCCCGCAAGCTGATGAGCCGGCCCGACCAGACGATCATCGTCACCCTCGGCGCGGCCGGCGCGGCGGTGGTGCGTCGCGACGAGGCGTTCCTGGTCGAGGGCAAGAAGGTCAAGGCGATCGACACCGTCGGCGCCGGCGACTGCTTCTGCGGCGCCCTGGCCGCGACCCTGTCGCAGGGCATGGATCTCGCCGAGGCCGTCGAGATGGCCAACGCCGCGGCCGCCCTCTCGGTCCAGAAAGCCGGCGCCGCCCCGTCGATGCCCAGCCGCCGCGAGGTCGAGGCGTTCCTGGCGGCGTGAGGCGAAGGCGGACGTTGCATGCTCGGACAGATCCTCCCCCGCGATGCGGGGGAGCATCTAATGTCCCGCCTCCACCCATTCCAGACTTCAGATCCGCCCGCGCCCGCGATGCCGAGCCGGCGAACGCGCCCTCAGGCCGCGCGGATGCCCGAGACGCCTTCGGCGGCTGCGCCGACCACGGCGTCGTAGCCGAGGATCATGTCGACGTCCTTGCCGTTGCTGGCCAGGGGCAGGCGCAGCCACAGGATCGACATGTGCGGCGCGCCGCGCCAGGCCAGGCTGTGGACGCCCACGCCGGGACGACGCTCGTCCACGACCTTGTCGAGTTCCTTGCGCCAGTATTCGCCGGGGGCGCCCTGATAGATGTCGCCCAGCATCCGGCCGGTGATCTCGCGGCCATAGACGCCGTAGAGACCGGTGCCCGCCAGGCGCAGGCGATAGTCGCGGGACGCGCCGCCGACGACGTCGATGAGGCTGACGGTCGGCAGCAGCCGTTTCATGCTCGCAGGATGCACGTCGACGCGCGCGGGGAGGTTCGCCCCCCGACGGAGGGACGCCCAGTAGGCGAACATCTCCTGGTGAGCGCGGGCCGCCGTAGCGGATGCGCTCAGTTGCGCGGACATCTTCAGAGTCCTTAACAAGCTATTGGAATCACTTCGATTCACTATCGCTTAAGGAACGAATCGGCGGCAAGTGAAAAACATGCCGCGCGACAAGATTCCCGGGGAGAGTCAACCACCAACGACAACGCCCGCCATCCGGGTCCGGACGACGGGCGTTGATCTTGGCAGAGGCCGCGAACGGCCAAGCTTTTGTTCCGACTCGGCTATTTCGCCTTGCGCGCGGGTTTGCGGCCGCCTTGGCCCAGGCCCATCTGCTTGGCGAGGTTCGAACGCGCCTCGGCGTAGTTCGGCGCCACCATGGGGTAATCCTTGGGCAGACCCCACTTGGCGCGGTAATCCTCAGGCGTCATGTCGTACTTGGTGCGCAGGTGGCGCTTCAGCGATTTGAACTTCCGGCCGTCTTCCAGGCAGATCAGATAGTCGGGCGTGATCGACTTGCGAACCGGCACCGCCGGGTCCTTCGGCGCAGGGGCTGGCTCAGCGACCGGAGCGCCGACAGTGGCCAGCGCGGCGTGGACCTGCTTGATCAAGGCGGGCAGATCGGCGGTCGAAACCAAGTTGTTGCCGACATAGGCGGAAACGATGCCTGCCGTCATCTCGATCAGGTCGGATTGATCTTCCATATGCGTCGCCCGTCGCCAAATCTTTTTGTTGGTGCGGCTGATTCCTAGATCAGTCGAAGGCTGCATAGCGAGATTACTGAGCCCGAGCAATATGAAGCCCGGCAAGAGATCATTCGTAATGGTCTAATGTTCGCGAGCGCCTGTCGCTACTCGAAATAGCGAGAGACGGTGATGGATATCCTGAGTATCGATATGTGCGGTCGATTGGATATCGGCGATATCGCGGCGTTAACGGCCAAAGTCGCGCGAGAGCGCCAGCATGGCGGCGCGCTGTGGCGCTGAGTATTCATCGACGGCGCCCTGATCGCCGTCCCGGATCGCCTTCAGAAGCGCCGGTGTCAGGGCCGAGGTCAGCGACCAGTTCCAGTAGCGCAGGACCGTCTGGGCGCGGTCGACGGCGACGGTGTCATAGACGGTCAGCACGCGTTCCAGCGCGGGGTCAGGCGCGCCCGACGGATCGACCTCCTGGCGGCGCAGGCCACGCCAAAGCTGGCGCACGCAAGCGCGCGGAAGACCCGTGGCCTTGCAGAGGATCGCCAGCGGCTCGCCGCCCCGATCGGTGAAGATCTTGGCGCCGGTCATCGGCTTCAGGCCCGACAGATACGAAATCTCCTCGGCGATCTCGCGGGTGAATCCCGTCTCCCCCGCCGCGACCGCTTCGTCGAGGCTGGCGAACGGGCTCTTGGCGATGGCGGCGCGGTTGCGCTGGCGCCGCTCGATGAACTGCAGCGCCTTGCGCGACAGCGGGTCCTGCCAGCCCTCGGCCGAGGCCAGGGCGAAGACGTCGCCGACGGCGTCCTGCAAGATCTCCCGCGACACCGCAAAGCGCTGGAGGATGGTGCGCCGCGCCTCGGAGTCGGCCCACCAGAACATCACATAGGCGTGGCTGGGCCGAAGCTCGGCGCGACGCAGCAGCAGCGCGATCAGGTGCGGCGCGTCGCGCGTCGCCGCGACGATGTTCTCGACGCCCTGGTGGCTGATCTTGGCCAGTTCGTTGCGCAGCAGGGTCTCGATGACGGCCGGCTCGCCGACCTCGATCAGCGCATCGGCCACCACCTCGCTGACGCCGCGACGCTGGGCGATCAGGCGCCGGTGCTCGGTCGTGGCGTGGTACAGGCAGTTGATCAGATCCGCGTCCGACAGCTTCTCGGAATCGACCAGCAGGGCGCGGGCCACGGGCAGCTCGTCGCGCAGCAGCAGCCGCACCAGCACGCCCGGCATCTCGTTGAGCATGGCCAGGCGGCGGGCGACCTTCTCGCGCTCGCCCACATTGGCGTCGCGCAGCATCTCCACCAGCAGATCGGCCGTCATCGACCGTTCGAACGCGTTGATCCGGCTGCTGGGCAGGCAGACGACGTCGGCCAGCCGCTTGAGCAGCGTCGAGCGCGAGCGCGGCGCGGCCTTGGGGGCCTCGGGCTCCTCGAACGACGGGGTCAGCGCGGCTTCGCTCATGGCCGCCAGCAGACCAGAACGTGATTAACGGCCGGTGAGCGGGGGCGCGGCAAATACGCCTGCGCCCCCTTCGCCTTACCGGAATTCGGGATCCTTCCACTCCGGCCAGATGTCCGGCACGTCGGTCGAGACCTTGTTCGGATAGACCGGCGCGCGCTTTTCGAGGAACGAGGTGACGCCCTCCTTGGCGTCGCCCGACGCGCCGCGCGACTGGATGGCGCGGCTGTCGGCCTTGTGCGCCTCCATCGGGTGGTCGGCGCCGGCCATGCGCCAGAGCAGTTGACGGGTCAGGGCCACCGAGACCGGCGCGGTGTTGTCGGCGATCTCGCGGGCCAGGGCGCGAGCGGCGGGCAGGAGCTCGTCGGGCGCGTGCAGCGAGCGCACCAGGCCTTTCTCCAGCGCCTCGGAAGCCGGGAACACGCGGCCGGTGTAGCACCACTCCAGCGCGGTCTGCAGGCCGACGAGGCGCGGCAGGAACCAGCTAGACGCCGCCTCCGGATTGATGCCCCGACGGGCGAACACGAAGCCGAACTTGGCCTCGGTCGAGGCCAGGCGGATGTCCATCGGTAGCTGCATGGTCACGCCCACGCCGACGGCCGCGCCGTTGATGGCGCCGATGATCGGCTTGAGGCTGTCGTACATGCGCAGGGTCACGCGGCCGCCGCCGTCGCGATAGATGTCGCCAACCTTGCCCTCCTCGCGCTCCAGCGCCTGCGGGCTGGTGCGATCGAAGGTGGCGCCGCCGGCGCCCAGGTCCGCCCCGGCGCAGAACGCCCGGCCCGCGCCAGTGATGATCACCACCTTCACCGCGTCGTCGGCGTCGGTGACGTCGAACACCTCGATCAGGTCCTTCATCATCCGCGCGGTGAAGGCGTTCATCCGGTCGGGACGGTTGAGGGTGATCGTCGCGATCCCGTCCTCGACGTCATACAGCAGGGTCTCGAAGGTCGGTTGCGACATGGCTTCCTCCACGGTCTCGGTTCAAACGATCGTATGACTCGAAGGCGCCGAAGAACAAGACCCAGCCTTGGGCCTTGGGGCGCTCTGCTGTTTTGGGTTCGCTGCGACCGCGCGTCGCGGGGCGCGAGCGGTCAAGCTGAGCCATTCTACAGGTGTCCGGAGCCCCCCATATCCGGACGCCCTACAGCGCCGGCGCGAGTTGTGACCCTCGCGGCCGGCGCGCCCTTTTTCAGCCCCGCTTGACACCCAGCTTGCTGATCGCGTGCACGAAGTTGTTCGGCGCGATCTCGATGTTCCCCGTCCAGTTCAGGTCGGGGAAGCGGGCCAGGATCTGGCGATAGGCTTCCTCCAGCTGGATCTGCGCCACGCGCTTGCCGATGCAGGTGTGCGGGCCGTAGCCGAAGGCGATGTGCTTGCCGGCATTGGCGCGGGTGACGTCCAGCTGGTCGGGGTTCTCGAACATGGCCGGGTCGCGATTGGCCGCGCCATAGTACATGATCGCCTTCTCGCCCTCGCGGATCAGCTGGCCGTTGACCTCGACGTCGCGCGTGGCCGTGCGGCGCATGTAGATCACCGGACTGACCATGCGGATGAACTCGTCGACCGCGCCGGCCAGCAGCGACGGATCGGCGATCAGCTTCTGCTTCTGGTCGGGAAACTCGGTCAGCAGCTTCATCGCGCCCGACAGGGTGTTGCGGGTGGTGTCGTTGCCGGCGAACACGATCAGCAGCCACGAGCCGTCCAGATACTCGTCGGGCAGCACCGCGCCGTCGAGCTGGGCGCGGGCGATCGCGGTCATCAGGTCTTCCTTCGGGTCCTCGCGACGCTTGTGCAGCATCATGCGGCCGTACTCGAACATCTCCTCGACGTTGTTGTTGAAGTCCATGACGAACTGCATGAGCTCCAGCGTCGGCTGCATCGGCGCATTGGCCTGCTTGACCGCCAGGTCCTGGGCGCGCTCCAGATAGTGCATCCAGGTCAGGAACTTGGGCCGGTCCTCCGGCGGCACGCCCAGGATCTCGCACAGGGTGAACAGCGGCAGCACACTGGAGAAGTGCTCGACCATGTCGATCTCGGCGCCGTTCGCCAGCAGCGGCTCCATGTTGTCCAGCAGACGCGTCACCTCGCCTTTTACCCGCTCGGTCAGCGCGCGCAGGTAGGACGGCGTGAAATAGGGCATGTGCTCGCGACGCAGCTGCAGGTGATGCGGCGCGTCCATGTTGATCATGGTGTCCATCGAGGCGCGGAACAGCAGCGCATGGCGCTTTTCCGGCGCGCCCATCGACATCAGGATGCCGCCCCGCTGGGACGAGAAGGTCTCCGGATCGCCATTGACCCGGTGAACGTCCTCATAGCGCGTCAGGGCCCAGAAGCCCGGACCGTCAAACGGCTCGGGGTGCCACATCACCGGCGCCTGTTCGCGCATGCGGGCGAAGTCGGCCCAGGGCTGGCCCTTGGTGAAGCGGAAGATATCGGCCAGGTCGACATCACTGAGGGTCGGATAGGTCGGCGGCGCTCCGGGGCCGGCCTTGCCGTCCACCACCGTCTGACTGATCAGGTCCACTTTACGCTCCCTAGGGTATCTTTCCGTTAGCGTCAGGATACCCAAGATCGGTGTTCGACCAACGGCGCCGCGACGGCAACTTGCGCAATGGGCGCAGCTGGGCTCATCCTCTCAACTAAACACCGATCATGCGACGAGAACGCTGACGGCAAAGGGAGAGAAGCGATGACCGGGATCATCGAGGCCGACTACGTCGTGGTCGGCGCAGGCTCGGCGGGCTGCGTGCTGGCCGCGCGCCTGTCGGAGAACGGCCGCTACAAGGTGGTGCTGCTGGAAGCCGGCGGCGACGACCGGCCGACCAAGAACCTCTCGCAGTTCGCCTCGAACATGATGATCCACATTCCGGTCGGCTACTCGTCGACCCTGAAGGATCCCAAGGTCAACTGGCTGTTCACGACCGAGCCGGACCCGGGCACCGGCGGCCGCACCCACGTCTGGCCGCGCGGCAAGGTCCTGGGCGGCTCGTCCTCGATCAACGCCATGCTCTATGTGCGCGGCCAGGCCGCCGACTATGACGGCTGGCGGCAGCTGGGCTGCGAGGGCTGGGCCTGGGACGACGTCCTGCCCTACTTCCGCAAGGCCCAGAACCAGGAGCGTGGGGGCTGCGATCTGCACGCCACCGGCGGCCCGCTGAACGTCGCCGACATGCGCGACGCCCACCCGATCTCCGAAGCGCTGATCGAGGCCTGCGACCAGGCCGGCATCCCACGCTATGCCGACCTGAACGGTCCCGACCAGGAAGGCGCCACCTGGTATCAGGTGACCCAGAAGAACGGCGCGCGCTGCTCGTCGGCGGTGGCTTACCTGCACCCCGCCATGAAGCGCCCGAACCTGCGGGTCGAGACCAACGCCCTGGCCGGCCGCGTGCTGTTCGAGGGCAAGCGCGCCGTCGGCGTCGAGTTCACGCAGAACGGCGAGCGACGCACGGTGATGGCGCGCGGCGAGGTCATCCTGGCCGGCGGCGCGATCAACTCACCCCAACTGCTGCAACTGTCCGGCATCGGCCCGGGCGGCCTGCTGCGCGAGCATGGCATTGAGGTGATCCATGACCTGCCCGGCGTCGGCGAGAACCTGCAGGACCACTACATCGTCGCCGCCCGCTATCGGCTGAAGTCGGGCACCATCTCGGTCAATGAGCAGAGCAAGGGCGGACGCCTGGCCGCCGAGGCGATGAAGTACCTGCTGTTCCGCAAGGGCCTGCTGACCCTCTCGGCGGCGCACGTCGCGGCGTTCTGCAAGTCTCGTCCCGATCTCGCAGGACCAGACATCCAGTTCCACATCCTCCCGGCGACCATGGACCTGGAGAAGCTGTTCAACGAGCAGAAGATGGAGCTGGAAGGCGCCCCGGGCATGACCATCGCGCCCTGCCAGCTACGCCCCGAAAGCCGCGGGCACATCCGCATCAAGTCGGCCGATCCGTCGGTCTATCCGGCGATCTTCGCCAACTATCTGGCCGATCCGCTGGACCAGGAAGTGATCGTCGCCGGCCTGAAATGGGCGCGGAAGATCGGCCAGCAGCCGGCCATCGCCCAATACGTCGAGAGCGAGATGAATCCCGGCCTCGACGTCCAGACCGACGAGCAGCTGCTGGAGTTCGCCCGCCAGACGGGCTCGACCCTCTATCACCCCGTCGGCAGCTGCCAGATGGGGACCGGGCCGATGGCCGTGGTGGACGCGCAACTGCGCGTGCGTGGCGTCGAGGGCCTGCGCGTGGTCGACGCCTCGATCATGCCGCGCCTGATCTCCGGCAACACCAACGCCCCCTCGATCATGATCGGGGAAAAGGGCGCGGACATGATCCTGGCCGCCGCCAAGCAGCCCGTGGCCGCCTAACGCCCAACCCGTGTCATCCCGGCCGCAGCGTAGCGGAGAGCCGGGACCCAGGGGCGGCGCGCACCGCGCTCCGTCAGCCCCTGGGTCCCGGATCGGCCCTGCGGGCCGTCCGGGATGACACATCGAATTAGAACCAGAAACAGACGCAGAGGTCCCGGCTATGCACCCCTACCTCCACGCCCAGTCGCAAGGCGACAAGGCCGCCTATGTCATGTCCGGCTCCGGCGAGGTCGTGACCTACGCCCAGCTGGACGCGCGGTCGAACCAGGGCGCGCACCTGTTCCGGTCGCTGGGCCTGGTTCCCGGCGACGTCATCGCTATCCTGATGGAGAACAACGCCCGCTTCTTCGAGGTGGCGTGGGCGGCCCAGCGCTCGGGGCTCTATTTCGTCTGCATCTCCACCAAGCTGACGGCCGCCGAGGCCGAGTACATCCTGCAGGACTGCGGGGCGAAGGTGTTCATCACCTCGACCGCCATGGGCCCGGTGATCGACGAGATCGCCGCCCTGGTTCCCGGCCTGTCGCTGTTCACGGTGGGCGGCGCCCACGGCCCCTACGCCGACCTCGTCGCCGCGCGTGACAGCCAGCCGACCACGCCGATCGCCGACGAGAGCGCCGGAACCGACATGCTCTATTCGTCGGGCACCACGGGGCGCCCCAAGGGCGTGAAGCCCGCGCTGAGCGGCGGTCCGATCGACGCGCCCAACGCCCTGCAGATGATGGCCCAGGGCCTGTTCGGCTTCTCGGGAGAGAGCATCTATCTCTCGCCCGCGCCGCTCTATCACGCCGCCCCGCTGCGCTGGTGCATGACCGTGCACAAGCTGGGCGGCACGGTGATCGTGATGGAGAAGTTCGATCCCGAGGTCGCGCTCGCCCTGATCGAGACCCACAAGGTCAACTGCGGCCAGTTCGTCCCCACCCACTTCGTGCGGATGCTGAAGCTGCCCGAAGAGGTGCGCGCGAAGTACGACGTCTCGTCGATGAAGTCGGCGGTGCACGCCGCCGCCCCCTGCCCCATCCCGGTCAAGGAGCAGATGATCGCCTGGTGGGGGCCGGTGATCTTCGAGTACTACGCCGGCACCGAGGGTAACGGCTTCTGCTGGATCAATTCGCAGAACTGGCTGACCCACAAGGGCAGCGTCGGCCAGGCCGTGCTGGGTGAACTGCGGATCTGCGACGAGAACGGCGACCCCGTGCCGCCGCGCACCGAGGGCACGGTCTACTTCGCCAACGGCCCGGCGGTGAACTATCACAACGCCCCGGAAAAGACCGCCGAGAGCTACAACAAGCACGGCTGGACCACGCTGGGCGATGTAGGCTGGGCCGACGAGGAAGGCTTCCTCTACCTGACCGACCGCAAGAGCTTCATGATCATCTCGGGCGGGGTGAACATCTATCCGCAGGAGATCGAGAACCTCTTGATCACCCACCCCAAGGTCGCCGACGCCGCCGTGGTGGGCGCGCCGCACGAGGAAATGGGCGAGCAGGTCGTGGCGGTGATCCAGCCGATGGACCTGGGCGACGACCAGGTGGCTCTCGCTGAAGAGCTGATGGCGTTCGCCCGCGCCAATCTCAGCCACGTGAAGTCGCCGCGCCGCATCGACTTCATGGCCGAGCTGCCGCGCCACCCGACCGGCAAGCTCTACAAGCGCCTGATCCGCGACGCCTACTGGGGCAAGGGCGAGAGCCGGATCGTCTAGAGCCTCGCGCGTGAAAACGGAATCGTTCTGACGCGATCACGAGGCTCTCAATCAAGAGCGTGACTCGCGCCGAAACCTGTTCCCACTTTCGGCGACACGCTCTAGCCGGGGTTGACCCAGCCTGCGTCGACTGGTCTCTATCCAAACAACTGTTTGGGAGGTTTATGATGAAAGAAGTCGCCTACGCCGACATCGCCGGCCTGGTGGGCCAGGAGCTGGGCGTTTCGGACTGGGTCGAGATCACCCAGGAGCGCGTCAACCTGTTCGCCGAGGCCACGGGCGACCACCAGTGGATTCACGTCGACGTCGAGCGCGCCACCAAGGAAATCGGCGGTCCGATCGCTCACGGCTACCTGACCCTGTCGCTGATCCCGATGCTGGGCGCGGGCATCCTGCGGGTGACCGGCGTGACGCGCGGCATCAACTATGGCTGCGACAAGGTCCGCTTCACCGGCATGGTCCGGGTCGGCAAGAAGGTGCGCATGCGCCAGAAGCTGCTCAGCGTCGAGCCCAAGGCCGGCGGTCTGCAGATGAAGAACGAGTGCACGATCGAGATCGAGGGCGAGGAGCGTCCCGCCTGCGTGGCCGAGACCATCTCGATCATCTACGGCGCCTAGGCCGCGCCTGGCGGTAATCGAGGCCTTGCTGTCATTTCCCCTGGCGGCCCTTCGCGATAGCGGATGGACCCACCGCCAGGGGATTTTTGATGCTCGAACTCCGCCCCAACTGCGAACTTTGCGACGCGGACCTGCCGCCAGCGGCCACCAACGCGCGCATCTGTAGCTACGAATGCACCTATTGCGCCGACTGCGCCGAAGGCGTGCTGCGGAATGTCTGCCCGACCTGCGGCGGCGGCCTGCAGCCCCGCCCCATCCGCCCGCGAACCGCCTATCGCGCGCCGGACATTTCACTCGGACTGAGCTTCCATCCGGCCAGCGAAACCCGCAAACATTCGCGCTGGAGCCGGGACGAGATCGCCGCCATCACCGCGCGGCTAAAGGATGTTCCGCCGAGCGAGCGCTAGATGGCCAAGCAGCACGACTACACCAGCCTGATCGAATGGACCGGCGACCGGGGCCAGGGCACGCGCACCTATCGCGGCTATGACCGCACCTGGACCATCGCCACGCCGGGCAAGCCGCCGGTGCCATGCTCGAACGATCCGCTGCTGGGCGGCGATCCCACCCTGCACAATCCCGAGGACCTGCTGCTGTCCTCGCTGAGCGCCTGCCACATGCTCTGGTATCTGCACCTGGCCAGCACCGCCGGGATCGTGGTGCGCGGCTACCGCGACCAGCCCGTGGGCGTGGGGGAAAGCACGCCCGACGGCGCGGGGCGCTTCCTTCGCGCGACGCTGCGGCCGCACATCCTGGTGGAGGCCGGCGCCGACCTCGCCAAGGCCGACGCCATCCACCACGAGATTCACAAGGTCTGCTTCATCGCCCGGTCGGTGAACTTCCCGGTCGACTACGCGGCGACCTACGAGGCGGTCTGAGGCGTAGAGCTCAGACCGCCACGCTCAGCGCTATTTGGCCGCCGGCACGACCGGCAGTTCGACGTACGACTCCTGACCGGCCGCATGGTGGATCGCGTTACGGGCCACCACGAACCTGGTCTCCTTCTCGTTGTCGCCGCCGGTGTTCAGGTTGCGGACGAACTTGGGGAAGTTCGATGAGGTGATCTCGATCCGGATCCGGTGCCCCGGCAGGAAGGTGTTGCTGGTCGTGATCGGCGTGGGCTTCACGACGCTGACCGCGCCCGCCGTCAGCATCTTGGGCTTTTCATAGCCGTCGCGATAACGAGCCCGCATGATCGTGTCACCGATGATGTAGGCCGTACCGTCCGGGGCCACATCGACCAGCTTGACGGCGAAGTCGGTGTCCTTGGCGTCCGACGACACGTGCAGCACCGGGCGGACGAAGCCGGAAACTTCCATGGCCTCGGTCAGTGGCTCGCTGGTGTAGACCAGCACGTCGCCCCGCGCCTCGACCGGGCGCTGGTCGAAGGCGCCGGCGATCACGAGGCCGCCGTTGCAGCAGTCGCCGCCGCCAATGGTCTGCACGGGATTGGCCGGATCATACACATAGCGATCGGGCTTCTCGCCGGCCGCGGGTGCGGCGGTCGACAGCTTGCCGTCGCCGTTCAGGCTGTTCGCAGCGCCGCCAGAGCGCAGATAGAAGCGCACCGTCTTGGCCTGCTGCGGCGGCCACTGGGCGCTCTCACGCCAGGCGTTAGCGCCCATCGAATAGTAGCGGACCGGCGGCGTCGAGGCCGAGAACGCGGCCGTATCGCCCTTTAGCCAGCGATCGAAGAAGGCGTAGACCTCCTTCTCGGCGTCGAAATCGATAGAGCCCAGCGCGCGGTCGCCCGACTTGTACGGACCGCTCAGCACCCGCGAATTGAAGCCGCAGTGGTTCGAGGGGGTCACCACGACATATTGGTTGGCGCTGGCCTCCTTGTCGGAGTTCACCGAGCGGGCGTGGTTGAACAGCGCCATGTTCGGGCCGATCGACACGTCGTACCAAGAATTGAACCACAGGGCCGGTACGCCCCAGCCAGCGTCGTCATGATAGAGTCCGCCCTTGCGCCAGGCCGGATCGGCCGGGCCCTTGCGGTTGATCAGTTCTTCGAACGTGCCGGTCGGCTCGCCCAGGTCCTTCAGCATGTCGGCGACCGGCAGGTGGCGGATCTGCTTGGGCCAGTCGACGGCGGGCTTGTTGGGCGCCAGATCGTTGTACTTGGCCAGGCGCGCGATGGTCAGCTGGTCCAGGCCCTTGGGCGGCTGCGGGTTCAGCGGATTGTCGACGCCGTACAGCCAGACGAAAAACAGGTTGCGCGGCACGCCGCCGGTGTACCAGTTGCCCTGCTCCTCGAACTCGCCGACCTTGCCGATGCCGGCCCCTGAGGCCTGCGGGACCATGGCCGCGTGGGCGGGGTGGTTCTGGGCCGCCAGGGCCAGCTGCCACTCGGCCGAGGACGAGCAGCCGCGCGTGCCGACCTTGCCGTTCGACCAGGGCTGCTTGGCGATCCAGGTCAGCGTGTCGTAGCCATCGGTCTGCGGCTTGCCGAGGATCTCCCAATCGCCCTCGGAGTAGAAGCGGCCGCGCTCGTTCTGCAGCACCAGGGCGTAGCCACGCTTGATCGCCTCCAGCGCGCTGCGGCTGCTGCCGACCTTGTAGGTCAGCTCATTGTACGGCGTCTTGATCAGGATGGTCGGGAGCGGCCCCTTGGCGCCCTTAGGCCGATAGACGTTGGTGGCCAGACGCACCCCATCGCGCATCGGCACCATTTCGAACATCGTCACGTCGGCCTTCTGGGCCAACTCGCGCTCGATCGCGGCGTCCGAAAACTGCGAATAGTCTTGAGCCAAGCTCGGCGATGCGATCGCCAAGACCATAACAGCCGCACAAACCTTCATAGAACTGTGCATTTGTGTCCCCTCTCCTACCCTCTCCCCACCAAACAAACTGACAGCCAACCCTCAAGCCACTTTTCGCCGTCGGACATGTGCGCCGGCAACTGCTCGTCGCAGCGCCGTCAGTGCCCAGGAGTCGACCTGACAGCTCGCCGTTCCGCGCCCATGGTTCGACCGGCTTGCGCCGCGCTTTAGGTCATGGGTTGCTTCTTCGCCGTCCCCGGCCAACCAGAGGATCTCGATGCCCCTCGCCCCTACCCGCCGCCATCTGCTCTCCGCCGCCGGCTTCGCCGCGCCAGCCCTGCTCGCCGGACGCGCGGACGCCGAGGGGGTCAAACCCGTAGCCACGCCGCTCCCCCCAAACTCGATCCCGGTCGCCGAGCTCCACCGGCAGTTCGATGTCGAGCCCGGCTACCACAATCTCGAGGCCGGCTACTGGAGCATGATGCCGCGCGTGACGGCCGAGGCCTTTGCGCGCAATACGGCGATGGTCAATCGCGCCAACGCCATCTGGGCCCGCAACGTGCTGCCGGGCGGCGAAGGCTGGAACAGCGCCTTCCGCGCGGCCGAGGCGGCGATCGCGCGGCTGGTCGGCTGCGGCGCCGACGAGATCGCCTTGGCCCGCAGCGGGGCCGACGCCCTGCAGATGCTGATCACCAACTACAAGCCTCTGAAGGCCGGCGACGGCGTGATCTGCTGCGACCTGGACTACGACACCATGATCGCCGCCATGCGCTGGCTGGGCACGCACAAGGGCGCCAAGGTCGTCGAGTTCGCGATGCCCGAGCCCGCAACCACCGCCAACATCCTGGCCGCCTATGAGGAGGTGCTCAAACGCACGCCGGAGGCCAAGCTGCTGCTGGTCACCCAGGTTTCCAACAAGACCGGCCTCGTCACCCCCGTGCGCGAGATCGTCGCCATGGCGCGGGCGCGGGGCGTGGACACCATCGTCGACGCCGCCCATGGCGTGGCCTGCCTGGACTTCCAGCTGGAGGACCTGGGCGCCGATTTCGTCGGCTGGTCGGTGCACAAATGGACCTCGGCGCCGCTGGGCACGGGCGCGATGTACGTTCGCAAGAGCCGCCTGCCCGATATCGACATCGCCTTCGAGAACCGCAACTTTCCGGACGACGACATCAATACTCGCGTGCCGTCGGGCACGGTGAACTTCGCCGCGATCATGACCATCCCGACGGCGGTGGACTTCCACTTCGCGGTCGGCGGCGCGGCCAAGGAGCGGCACATGCGGGGGCTGCGCGACCGGTGGGTTCAGGCGGTGAAGGACCTCGCCAATGTCGAGATCTGCGTTCCGGACGATCCGGCCCGCTACTGCGCGATCACCAGCTTTCGCCTGAAGGGCATGACCACCGACGAGGCCGCGCGTCGGGTGCAAAAGCGCCTCTTCGACGCGCATCGCGTTCACACCATCTGGCGAGGCGGGGTCAGCAAGGCGCCGGTGATCCGGGTGACGCCGGGCCTGTTCAGCACGCCCGCCGACGTCGACGCCCTGGTCACGGCCCTGCGCGCCGAGCACGCCATGCTGCTGTAGACGAAAACGGCCGCCGGATCGCTCCAGCGGCCGTCTCGTCAGTCATAGGCTGGCGTTCAGTGCTTGATCGCGTCGCCGATCTTGTCCTGCGCCTTGCCGACCTTGTTCTGGAGGTCGCCCTTGGCCTTCTGGACAGCGCCTTCGGCTTCCAGCTTCTCGTTGCCGGTGGCCTTGCCGACGGCTTCCTTGGCCGCGCCCACGCCCTTGTCGATCGCGCCTTCGATACGATTGGTGCTCATGACTCGCTCCTCTGCATTGCTGTTGTGCGTCGCGGAAGAAAACGAGGACGGCGGGGTTAGGGTTCCGTCAGCGGTGGGCGCCGATCGCCGCGGCCGGCGTGGAGGCGGCGGCGATCTTGCTGGGCGTCGGTGGTGGGGACGCCGCAGGCGCCTGCGCCTGGATCACCGGACCGCCGGGCATCTGGTCGATCATCGCCAAGGTCTCGCGGATGAACTTGGCGTGGGTGACGATGCCGATTTCCAGGCGTTCGCCCGACAGTTCGACCTGCTGAGTCAGGACGCCGGCGATGAACTGCACGTCCTGGGCCTCGTTGGCGCCGGGGCGACGCCGCCCAGCCTGCGCCATGAAGACCGGACCGCCCGAGTTCCCCGGGAACACCGCGAAGTCCAGCAGGAAGGTCGGGAAGTCGGCCGACGGGGTCAGCGGATACGAGGCGACTCGCCCGGAGCGCAGGATCGGAAAGCCGGCGGGATTGGCCGACAGCCCGCGCGGGAAGCCCAGGGCCATCATCTCGTCGCCGGGACCCAGGTTGAAGTCGCTGAAGGTGTCGTCCTTGGCCAGATAGTTCAGCGGGATCGCCGCGCGGACGAACTCCTGCGGGGCCTCGACCACCATGGCCGCGATGTCGCGCGTGGGGTGCTTGACCCAGAGGGGATGATCGCCGTTGCGGATCTGCAGGGCCTCGGGATCGTAGCGCCAGACACGATCGACGCTCTGGACGCGATAGCCGATCCTGGCGGTCACCGAGGGCATTCTTTCGAGAACATGCGCGGCGGTGATCAGGATCGTGCGCGGCTTGCCGTCCGGCGCGGTGTCGGCGATCAGGAAGCCGGTGCCCACGGTGCGAGACCCGTCGGCCAACGGCTGTTCCAGCTGGACCGTCGCCTTGATCAGGTCGACGGACAGGTCCACCGGCATGTCGCCCCCCTTGTTACGCTACTACAGACTAGCCCGACGCTTGAGGGAGTTTGACCACAGCGCGGAGGCACCGCAAGTTGTCGTTCTGCCGCACGCGCTGCGTGCTCGACGGGACGGGGAATTCACGCATGGATCGACGTCAGATGATGACGGGGGCCGCCGCGGCGCTTACGTCATCGACCACACTCTTGTCTGGAACAGCTTTCGGATCCCCCATGACCGCCGACAACGCCGCCCGTCCCACGCCGCCGGTGGCCAAGAAGATTCCGAAGACCATCACCCAGCTGGGCCGCACGCGCACCGACGACTACGCGTGGATGAAGGATGACAACTGGCAGAAGGTCCTGCGCGACCCCGGCCTGATCAAGGCCGACGTCAAGGAGCACCTGACCCAGGAGAACGCCTACACCAAGGCCATGCTCGCCTCGACGGAAGGCCTGCAGGCGGCGATGTTCGAGGAGATGAAGGGCCGCATAAAGGAGGACGACGCCAGCGTCCCGGCCAAGGATGGTTCGTTCGAATACTACACCCGCTACGACAAGGGCGCGCAGCATCCGGTCCACGCCCGTAAACCGGTGGGCGGCGGCGCCGAACAGGTGCTGCTGGACGAAGAGCAGGAAGCCAAGGGCAAGGCCTTCTACCAGGTCGGCGCGGCCAGCCATTCGCCCGACCACAAGCTCTATGCCTGGGCCGTCGACGAGCAGGGCTCGGAGGTCTATCGCATCCACGTGAAGGACCTGGCGACCGGCGCGATGCTGGGTGAGGCGGTGGAAAGCACCACCGGCGACTTCTGCTTCTCGCCCGACGGCCAGTGGCTGTTCTGGACCTTCCGGGACGACAACGGCCGTCCGGCCAAGATCTATCGCCGCCCGGTCAAGGGCGCGGCCAAGGACGACGTCCTGATCTATGACGAGCCGGACGAAGGCTTCTTCATCGGCGTCGGCGTCGCCAGCTCCGAGAAGTACATCGTCATCTCCTGCGGCAATCAGGAGACCAGCGAGGCGCTGATCATCCCCGCCGCCGACCCGACCGCCAAGCCGGTGGTGTTCCACCCGCGCGAGGTGGGGCTGCGCTACGAGGTCGAGCACTGGAACGACCACTGGGTGATCCGCACCAACGCCGACGGCGCCGTCGACTGGAAGCTGGTCACCACGCCGGAGTCGGCGACCGGCAAGGCCCACTGGAAGGACTGGGTGGCCCACAAGCCGGGCCGCCTGATCTCGGGGACCATGGCCTTCAAGAGCTGGTTCGTGCGCCTGGAGAAGGTCGACGCCCTCAACCGCGTCGTCGTCACGGCCAAGGACGGCGCCGAGCACGCCATCGCCTTCGACGAGGCCGCCTACGCCCTGTCGCTGGAAGGCGGCTACGAGTACGACACCGACACGGTGCGCTTCGTCTACAATTCGATGACCACGCCGCGGCAGTGGTTCGACTACGACATGGCCAAGCGCACGCGCACACTGCGCAAGACCCAGGAGATCCCCTCGGGCCACGATCCGTCGAAGTACGAGACCCGCCGCCTCAACGCCAAGGCCGCTGACGGCGCCGAGGTGCCGATCTTCGTGCTGATGAAGAAGGGAACCAAGCTGGACGGCACGGCGCCGCTGCTGCTGTACGGCTATGGCAGCTACGGCATCTCGATGGAGCCCAGCTTCTCGATCCGCAACTTCAGCCTGGTGGACCGGGGCTGGATTTGGGCCACGGCCTGCCCGCGCGGCGGCTCGGAAAAGGGCTGGAGCTGGTTCCTGGACGGCAAGAAGTTCAAGAAGAAGAACACCTTCACCGACTTCATCGCCTGCGCCGAGCACCTGCATGCGGCCGGCTACGGCAAGCCCGCCAATACGGTGGCCTATGGCGGCTCGGCCGGCGGCCTCCTGATGGGCGCGATCACCAACATGCGGCCCGACCTCTTCGCCGGGATTATCGCGGCAGTGCCGTTCGTCGACGTGGTCAACACCATGAGCGACACGACCCTGCCCCTGACCCCGCCGGAGTGGCCCGAATGGGGCAACCCGCTGGAGGACAAGGACGCCTACGACTACATCGCCAGCTACAGCCCCTACGACAACATCGGACCCAAACCCTATCCGGCCATCCTGGCCACCGGCGGCCTGTCGGACCCGCGCGTCACCTACTGGGAGCCCGAAAAGTGGGTCGCCAAGCTGCGGCCGGCCACCACCAGCGGAAATCCGGTGCTGCTGAAGATCAACATGGAGGCCGGACACGGCGGCGCCTCCGGTCGCTTCGACTTCCTCAAGGAAATCGCGCTGGACTACGCCTTCGCCGTCTGGGCCGTCGAGAAGGGTTGGACCCAGGCGTGAGCGTTGTGATCCGGGCGTCGACTGACGCCGACCTGTCGGCCATCACGGCCATCTACGGCTGGAACGTGCTGAACGGCCTGGGCACCTTCGAGGAGATCCCGCCGGACGAGGCCGAGATGGCGCGTCGGCGTCGGGGTTTCCTTGATCGCGGCCTGCCCTATCTGGTCGCTGAACTGGACGGCAAGGTGGTAGGCTACTGCTATGCGGGCCCGTTCCGCCTGCGGGCGGCCTATCGCTACACCGTCGAGGACAGTGTCTATGTCGCGCCGGAAGCCGTCGGCGCCGGCGTCGGCAAGGCGCTGCTCACCGCGTTGATCGCCACCTGTGAAGGCTTGGGGCTGCGGCAAATGTGCGCAGTCATCGGCGACAGCGGCAACGCTGCGTCGATCGGACTCCACGCCGCACTCGGTTTTGAAAAGAAAGGGATTTTTCCCGATATGGGCCACAAGTTCGGCCGCTGGGTCGACCTTGTCTGGATGCAGCGGCCGCTGAACGGCGGCGGATCCACCCCGCCCGACGCCCCCGGAATGAGCTTGAGCGGGGTTTAGGCGAACACCGTCACATCAGAGTTTAACCTGTCCATGCGCGTACTGTTCGCCGACTGGAGCATCCACGGCCTGACGGAGTCGGACGTGCGTTCCAGCCATTCGTTTGACGCATTTTCCTTCGCGCGAACCCTGACCACTTCGCTCGAGAGATGCTCTAGCTGATCGGGGTTCAGGCTTGGCGGGTTCAAGAGCCGACAGTTCGCCGCCTATCGCGACCGCCTTGAGCGAAGCCTATGTGCCGATCGCCCGTGGCTACCTGATCGCGGCCGCCGTCTACAACGCTCTGATCAGCCTGGCCCATCCCTTCTACGAGACCGGCCTGGCGCTCGTGATCCTGGTCACGATGACGGCGACAACGGCGATCTACGCCTTCTGCGCTTGGCTCTTGGTGCGTCGCGGCCGGATCGTGGGTGTGCGCCTGGAACTGCTCGTTCTGGGCATGAACGCCCTGTTCCTGAGCCACGTGGCGGCCTTTCACCTGCTGCACGACGAGCCGCACAAGCTGGTCTACTTCGTGCTGCTGGCCCTGGCGTTCGCCACCTCCGCCCCTAGTCGACGCGTTGCCCTTACAAGCGTCGCGGCCTCGCTGATCTGCCTGGTGGTCATGGCGTGGGACGCGCCAGGCGACATGGTGGATCAGCACCTGTTTGTCGGCCTCGCCGGCGCCTTCACGGCGCTGGGCATGTCGACCTTGATGCGCGGCGTGGTCGGCCGTGAGGTTCGCGCCCGCCTGGCCAGCCAGGCCCTGAATGACGAGCTGGAGCGGGAGCTCGCCGAGAACCGTCGACTGCGCGCAGACGCCCAGTCCCTGGCCGTCGCCGCCGAAGCGGCCAACCTGGCCAAGACCGACTTCCTCGCGACCATGAGCCACGAGATCCGCACGCCGCTGAACGGTGTCTTGGGCATGGCCCAGATCATGGCCTCGGGAGAGCTGGCGGAGGTCCAGCGGCGACGGCTCGACACCATCGTCGCCTCGGGCCAGTCGTTGCTGGCCCTGATCAACACTATCCTGGATGTCTCGCGCATCGAGGACGGCAAGATGGAGATCATCGAGACCCCGTTCGACCTGTCGGGCCAGATGGACACGCTGCGCCAGCTCTATGGCGGCCTGGCCCGCGACAAGGGTCTGGACTTCAGCCTGGACGTCTCGCCCGCCGCCGCCGGCTGGCGCTGGGGCGACGCCGAGCGGTTGCGGCAGGTGCTGTCCAACCTGATCTCCAACGCGATCAAGTTCACAGAGACGGGCGCGGTGCAGGTGATGGTCGAGGGCGACGAGGACGGCATCGTCGCGCACGTGACCGACACCGGTGTCGGGATTCCTGAGTCCCAGCGCGAGCGGCTCTTCACCAAGTTCGCGCAACTCGACAGTTCGTCGACTCGTCGGGTCGGCGGATCGGGCCTGGGCCTGTCCATCTGCAAGGCCCTGGCCGAACTGATGGGAGGGCGGATCACCTTCACGGCGCCGCCCGAGGGCGGCGCTTGCTTTACCTTGACCATTCCGATGGCCCGGGTCGCGGCCCTGGCCCCCGCCGCGTCGACGACAGCAGCGCCACTGGCGAACGCCCCTTCCGCAGCAGACGGCGAGGCCGCGGCGCGCATTCTGGTCGTCGATGACAACCAGACCAATCGCGCCGTGCTGCTGACTCTGCTGGGACACTTGGGCGTCGACGCCCAGTTCGCCGTCGACGGTCACGGCGCCGTGGCGATGTGGCGGCGCGAGCCTTGGGACGTCATTCTGATGGACGTGCACATGCCTGAGATGGACGGGCTTCAGGCCTGCCAGGCGATCCGCGAGGGCGAGCAGTTGGAGGGCCGCGCACGCACCCCTATCATCGCCGTAACAGCCAGCGTGCTGCCGCACGAGCGGACGCGATACGCTCAGGCCGGGATGGACGCGGTCGTGGCCAAGCCGGTTGAGGTTCCGAGACTGCTCGAAGCCCTGGCCGAGGTGCTCGGCGGCGCCGAGGGCGACACCGCCGCAACGCGCGGCGCGGCCTAGGGCCGGTCTGGCTCAGATAGAACCTCTGAACCAGAACAGATAAACAGCGCGCACGAAAAAGGGGGACGCCGCCACGCCCCCCTTCCCGTAACGTCGCAGGCCTGGGTCGATCAGCCCTTGCGGCCGCGCGTGGTCTTGCCCTTGCGACCGCCCTGGCCCAGGCCCAGGGCCTTGGCCATCTGCGAGCGCGCTTCGCTGTAGGCGGGCGCGGTCGTCGGATAGTCGTTGGGCAGGCCCCACTTGGCCTTGTACTCGGCCACGGTCATGCCGTGGGTGGTCAGGTGGCGCTTCAGCGTCTTGTAGGGCTTGCCGTCCTCGAAGCTGATCAGCGCCTCAGGCGTGATGCTCTTGCGGATCTGAGCCGGCGTCGCCTTGGTGACGACCTCGACAGTCGGCGCCGGCGGCGAACCGATACCAGCCAGCGCGTCGTGCGTCGCCCGGATCAGCGCCGGAAGCTCGGACACCGGCGTGGAGTTATTGGCCACATAGTTGGCGACGATTTCAGCGGTAAGCTCGATGAGGGTAGCTTTATCTTCCACGATCATAACTCCATTCCCCTTTGCGCCCGGCATTACACGGTAGCAACAGAAAAACAAGTAGTTTGAAACTGAGATTCGTGAAGTGCTGTAACAATTGCAGCGCTCTGATCATCGTCGATATCGCGGAAAATTCGAGCAATTAAGGCCGTCAACAACCAGCGATCACGCGCGCTACAACGTACTCAACCCTCAGAAGCGCCACCCCGCATCGCAACCACGATCTGGACTTGCTCCATATTGGCGTTAATCGATGAATACGGTCGCGCGATCACGGACCCAAGAGCGCTGCGCGCCTGACCCGCTAGCGCAGGTCGTTTCTCGCATGAGGCGGAACAGGCCAGCCGACCGAAGCCGGAGCCCCCAAGAGGGCGGCTTGCATCGCTAAGCATCTGAAAGGATTGGCTGGGGAACTAGGACTCGAACCTAGAATGACGGTACCAAAAACCGCAGTGTTACCATTACACCATTCCCCAGCAGGAACGGCGAGACCCGTCAGGGCCCGGCGAGGCGGTGGAGATAGCTCACGACTCGGATGGATGCAACAGGCCATTTCAGAACTTTTTTCGGGTTGTCACATGTCCGCGAAAAAAGGCGCTTGCGCCCTCCGGAACACCCACCTATAAGGCCGGCCTCCAAGTCGGAGTGTGGCTCAGTCTGGTAGAGCACTGCGTTCGGGACGCAGGGGTCGCAGGTTCAAATCCTGCCACTCCGACCACTTTCTCCCCGCCAGCCAGAGGCGGGAAACCCTCGGAAAACCAAGCCTTTGAGCGCCTCGCGCGCCGCGCTTGGGGATTCCCACAGCAAAACCCGCTCACGTTGCGCGCTCTTCATTTGGTCGCAACCCGAACACCGGTTAGCTTGTCGCTGATTTCGTCATCAGGACCTCCGATGAAGCAGTTCTTCCTGACCGTCGCCGGCGTGTTCGTCGGCCTTCTCCTGTTCGTCGTCGGCGTTCCCTTCCTGCTGATCGCCATGGCCGCCGGCGCCGCCCGCCCGGCGCCCGTGCCCGCCCATGCGGTGCTGCAGCTGGACCTTCGCGGCGGTCTCTCGGACCAGGAGCCCAAGAGCCCGTTCGCGGCGTTCGGCGCCAGCGGCGGGTCGGTGATCTCGGTCATCGAAACCCTGCGTCGCGCCGAGAAGGACGACAAGGTCAAGGCGATCCTGGTGCGCCTGCCCGAGGGCGGCGTCGCCCCGGCCGCGGCCGACGAGCTGCGCCTGGCCTTCAAGCATTTCCGCGAGGTCGGCAAGAAGCCGATCTACGCCCACAGCCAGGGCCTCTATCCCTCCGGCATGGTCACCTCGACCTACATGCTGGGCGCGGCGACCAGCGAGTTCTGGATGCAGCCCGACAGCAGTTTCCAGGCCGTGGGCATTTCCTCGGAGTCGATGTTCTTCAAGCGCTTCTTCGACAAGTACGGCGTCAAGGCCGAGTACGAGCAGCGCTATGAGTACAAGAACGCGGTCAATCCTTATCTCTACAGCGACTATACGCCCGCCCACCGGGAATCGACCCTGTCTTGGATGGGCTCGGTCTATCGCACGGCCCTGACCAGCGCCGCCGCCGACCGCAAGCGCGAGCCGGCCGAACTGGTCAAGGTGCTGGAGGCCGGCCCCTACATCGCCCAGGAAGCCCAGGCCAAGGGCCTGATCGACAAGGTCGGCCAGGTCAGCGACATCCAGGCCTTCGCGCTAGAGAAGGCCGGCAAGGGCGCCAAGCTGATCGACTTCGACGACTACGCCTCGCGCTCCAAGCCGCCGGCGGCCAAGACCGGCGCCGCCATCGCCGTGATCGGCGCCGAAGGCGCGATCGTCACGGGCACGGACAGCGGCGGCTCGCCCTTCGGCGGCGACAGCAACGTCTATTCCGACGACGTCGCCCAGGCCTTCCGCAACGCCACCGAGGACAAGGACGTCAAGGCGATCGTCTTCCGCGTCTCCTCGCCCGGCGGTTCGGACACGGCTTCGGAACAGATCCTGGCGGCCCTGAAGGCGGCCAAGAAGGCCGGCAAGCCGGTCGTGGTCAGCATGGGGACCTACGCGGCCTCGGGCGGCTACTGGATTTCCAGCCAGGCCGACTCGATCATCGCCCAGCCCTCGACCCTGACCGGCTCGATCGGCGTCTATGGCGGCAAGTTCGCCATCGGCGACGCCTTGGCCCGCTTCGGCGTCGACACCAAGGACCTGCACGTCGGCGGCGACTATTCACAGGCCTTCGGTTCGGCCGAGGGCTTCACGCCCGAGCAGCGCGCCAAGTTCGCCGGCTGGATGGACCGGATCTACGCCGGCTTCATCACCCGCGTGGCCGAGGGCCGCAACCTGCCGCCCGCCAAGGTGCGCGAGATCGCCAAGGGCCGCGTCTGGACCGGCGAGCAGGCCAAGCAACTGGGCCTGGTCGACAGCCTGGGCGGTTACTACGAGGCGGTCGAAAAGGCCAAGACCCTGGCCAAGCTGAACGGCGACGTTCGCATCAAGCACATGCAGGGCGGCAAGTCGCCGTTCGAGGCCTTCGAGAAGTTCCTGGGCGTCTCGGAAACCTCGGCCAAGACCCTGGCCGCCGCCGCCTGGGTGCTGGGCGACCCGCGCTCGCAGGCCATCCTCGACGAAATGGCCAAGGCTCGCCTGCGCGCCGCCCCGGGCGGGGCGTCGGTGCTGGCGGATATGCCGGTGCGCTGAGGCGGGCCTCTCCTCTAGACGGCCGCCGCGCGCCGTGCGGCGGCCGCTTATCGTTTCCTTGTCGCGATCTTGAGCTTCCGAATGTCCGTCAGCGCCGCCGATCCCTTGTCTCAGGCCGTGCGCCGCTTCGAGGCGCGAGATCGCGCCCGAGCCGCCGCCATTATCGTCAAGCTGGCAAGCGAGGACGCGCCGCTGGGTGACCGTTGGAGCCAAGTCGCCCAGCTTGCGGCTGCGCTCGGGGAAGTTTCGGCCGCTCGCGCGGCCATGCGGCGCTACGTGGCCGGGGATCCGTACGACATAGAACGCCGACTTGCTTATGGCGCGATGCTGGCCCAACTGGGACATGTCGCCGGGGCGGTCAAAGCCACCGAGGCGTTCCTGCCCAATGCGCCGCGCCCCGACGCTCGGCTGCACCAATTGCTCGGCGCCTGCCTCGCCCAGTTGGGGCGCGTCGAAGAGGCCGAACGTAACCTCCGGACGGCAATCGCGGGGTCGGAATGGCCGGAGCTCGCCGGCGCGGCTTGGTTGGCGCTCGCCGACATCAAGTCCTTCGGCGGGTCTGACCCGGATGTCGCCGCGATGCAGACTCTCTCCGCTCAACTGGGGCCAGACGCGCCGAGCAGCCTGCTCTACGCGCTGGGCAAGGCCTATAACGATCAGGGCGACGTTGACCGGGCGTTCGAGAGCTGGACCCAAGGCGCCGACAAGGTGCGGCGTCAGCGAGGGCCCTATAATAGCGCCGCTTCCAGGCGCTTCGTGGATGAGGTCGTTGCAGGGTTCAGGGGCGAGGACTTCGCCAAGCTTCCCCCCAGCGCCGTCGATAGCCAACGACCGATCTTCGTGCTGGGGCTGCCGCGTTCTGGCACCACGCTGGTGGAGCAAATCCTGGCCAGTCACGCCGACGTCGTGGACGGTGCGGAGCTGAACCTGTTCCGTACGGCCACCATGGACCTCGGCGGTTACGCGCCGTCGGACGTCACGCGGATGGCCTTCCGTCCCGACGCCGCCGATGTCTGGACGCGGTTTGGAGAGGCCTACCTCCATCTGCTGGACGAGCGGTTCGGAACGACCGGGCGCATCGTCGACAAGACGTTGAACCACACGCGCTTCGTCGGTCTGATCCACCATATACTTCCCAAGGCGCGCTTCGTCTGGCTTCGGCGCGACCCGGGCGATGTCGCACTCTCCTGTTTCCGCAGCCACTTCGCGAGCGGTCTGGATTGGACATGGTCGCTTGAAGACATCGGCCACCACATGATCGAGGAGGATCGTCTGCACGCGCACTGGTCGGCGCTGTATCCCGACGCGATCCTGACGGTGGCTTACGAGGACCTGGTGTCCGATCCGAAGACCTGGATCGCGAAGATCCTCGATCACTGCCACCTGCCCTTCCAGGACAATCTGCGCGATTTCCACCTTACCGCGCGGGCTGTCACGACCTCGTCCGCCAGCCAGGTTCGCCAGCCGATGAGCACGCGAGCGATTGGGCAATGGAAGCGTTACGAAGCACACCTGGCGCCGTTCTTTGAGGCCTACGGCCAGAGATGAAGCCGGCCCGCTGAACGGGCGGCCGGCCAGTAGCCAAGCTGCCGAGACCGAACGCGACCTTCACCGCCGCCAAAGAAAAAGGGCGGGCCTTGCGGCCCGCCCTTCTCTTTTAGGCGATCTGGCTCCGAGATTAGAAGACCAGGTCGAAGCCCAGACGCACCGAGCGCGGCGGCATGTAGGCCAGCGGAGCGCGGAAGTTGTTGTTCTTCGCGCCGCTGTCCAGTTCGCCGAACTCGTTCGTCTCCACCGTGCGACGGGTGTTGAAGACGTTGAAGATGTCGGCGCGCAGCGTCAGGCCGTTTTCCGGCAGCAAGCCGAACGACGGAACCGTGTAGCGAGCCGACAGGTCGAGGCGGTAGGTCCAGGGATCGCTGAACACCGAGCCACGCGGGGTGACCTTGCCATCGCAGTAGTGCGACAGGGCGCCGTAAGCGCTGTTCAGGATCGGGTCGTTCGGGTTGAAGCCCATGCAGCCGTACTTGCGGCCCGACGTGACCAGCGCGTTGGCGCCGACCAGGAAGTTGTCGAACACTTGGTACGAACCGAAGGCCTTGAACACGTGACCGCGGTGGTTCGGCAGCAGGCCGTAGGCGCCCTCGGTCAGGCCGGGGGTGTCGAAGTCGGCGGTGATGCCGGCGTCGGTTTGGCCGCCAGCGTAGTCGGTCTTCACGTAGCCTTCGTAGTTACCCTTCGATTCCGAGAGGGTGTACGAACCGTTCAGAGCCCACTTGCCGTCGAACGCACGGTCGAACTGGAACTGCAGGGCGATGTACTGGCGGTCGACCTTCGGGTAGCGCAGCTGATCAGCGGTGAAGTTGATCGTGCGAACCGTCGTCTCGCCCGGCAGCGGGTCCGACAGGGTGATGGTCTGAGCCAGGCCCGGGTTGATGATCGTGTACTGGTGGAAGCCGCTATAGACGTCTTCGCAGCCGGCGATCTTGTTGGCCTTGCAGTACGCTTGGACGGCGTAGTCGACGGACACGTCGTCGGCGGCGCGCAGCGACTTGCGGTAGGTCAGCGTCACGCCAGCCTTCCACAGCGAGTCGAAGCGGCGCTCGTAACCGAGGATATATTCGTCGTCAGCCGTCGACTTCAGGTTCTTCGACACGTTGGCCGCGAACGGCTGGATGGTGCCGTTGTTACGCACCGTACAGCCACGCACGCCCGCCGTACCCACGCCGCCGGCCAGACAGATGGCCGAGTTCGGGAAGCCGGTGATCTGCGTGCCGATGCCCGAGAGCGGCAGACCCGTGACCGGGTTGACGAACGCGGTGTTCACCGTGGTCGTGCCCGGGACGTACAGCTGGAAGCCGGCCGGCAGCAGGAAGTACGAGGTCTGGTCGAGGATGGCCGAGGCCTGACGGTACGCCGTGTTCGACGCGACCGGCAGGTAGTAGCGGCCATAGTTACCGAAGATCTTGTTGGCGCCGTCGTTACCCGGATCCCAGGTGAAGCCGATGCGAGCCGCCACTTCGTTGTCGAATTCGACGAAGACCGGGCCCTTGGTGCCGTTCAGGTTGATGCCGCGGTTCTGGAACTGGTCGCGACGAACGCCCAGGTTCAGGGTCAGGGTCGGCAGGACATCCCACGAGTCTTGGATGTAGACGGCTTGGTTACGCGACGAGTACGAACCACCGCCAAGGAAGGTCCGGACGTCGAGGTAGTAACGACCAGCCGGAACACCGCGCGGATCGGTCGCCGAACCTTCACGGTAGACGTAGTTGCCGCCGCCGTTACGGGTCGACTGGTGCGTCAGGCTCAGGTTTTCGCGATCGTAGCCGGCGCGGATGTGGTGGTCACCGAACAGGCTGAAGTACAGGTCACCGTCGACGCGGTAGAATTCGCGCGAGGTGTAGCGGGGCGCGTCCTGAGCGGCGGCGTTCTGAACGCTGACGCGACGGGTGGCCGTCGAGTTGGTCGGGCCGGCGGCGATCGACGACTGAACCAGCGGCGAGCTGCTCAGGGCCGAACGGGTCGCGGCGCGGTCCTTGTTCAGACCATAGGCGGCCGACAGGGTGAACCAATCGGTGAAGGTGCCGGTGTACTTCGCGACGTAGCTGGTGGCGCCGTCTTCGAAGCGGGTGCCCGGCAGGGCCGCGCCGATCGTGTCGGTGTTGTTGGCGAACGTGTAGCCGAAGCTTTCACGCTTCGTCACGCGCGCCGTGTTGATCAGGGTGAATTCCAGGTGCTGGCGGTCGGTGATGTAACCGTCCAGCTTCACGCCGTAGAAGGGGTCCTTCATGCGGTCGACGTTGTACGAACCGGCGGCGATCGAGGCGCCACGCGATTCGTTGTCGTTGAACTGGGCCAGACCGTAGAAGAACAGGCGGTCCTTGATGATCGGGCCGCCGGCTTCGATCACGAGATCCTTGTTGTTCGTCTCACGCAGCTTGCCGCGGGTCTGGTAGGTGTCCTTTTGCGGGCTTTCCAGCGACGCGGGCGACCAGTTGCCGTGGACGGCGAAGGTGAAGTCGTTCGAGCCCGACTTCGAAACGGCGTTGATGATGCCGCCGGTGGCGCGACCATACTCGGCCGAGTAGCCGCCGGTCTTCACTTCGACCGACTTGTAGAACTCGAACGGAACGCGCGAACCGCCGATGTAGTTGTCGAAGTTCGTGATGTTCAGGCCGTTCAGGTAGAACGCGTTTTCAGCGACCGAGGCGCCGCTGATCGACGTCTGACCGCGGAAGTTGGTCGACGAACCTTCGACCGTACCCGGCGCCAGCAGCGTCAGGGCGGTGATGTTGCGGCCGACCGGAACTTGCTTTTGCAGGTCTTCGACGTCGATCGCCAGACCGGTCGTGGTCTGCGAGAAGTCGAGCTGCGGGTTGGCGGTCGCGGTGATGACCACTTCCGAGACGGTTTCGTCGGCGGCCGTCAGGGTGAAGTTGTAGTTGCTTTCACCACCGGCGCGGACGCCCAGGGCGCCGTCGCTGGTCGGCTTGAAGCCGGTCTTGTTGATCGAGACCGCATAGGCGCCCTGCGGGATGAGCGGAACGCGGAACTGGCCGTTGTTGTCGGTCGTCACTTCGCGGGTGAAGCCTTGAGCGGCCGACTTCACGGTCACTTGCGCGCCGGCGACGGGCTGGCCGCTGCTGTTGACGACCGTACCGGCCAGGGTGCCGCTCGTGTAGTCCTGGGCGGACGCCACGGTGGGCATGGCGGTCGCGATGACGCCGAGCGCCACGGGAGTCGCCACTGCAGCGAAGCCGGCCAGCAGCGTCGTCGTCATCAGACGCGCGCGCGCAGCCGCGCTACCTTTTGTGGATTTCATTTCGTTCAATTCCCCTCTGACGTGGCGCATTGGCGAGGCTGAGCAAGAACCCCTCAAGTCACTTTGCCCAGTTTTGGCGGAAGCCGCACAAGCACCACGAAATCACTGGTGTCCCGGAACAAACTATTCCGGTTGTACCGACGTTAGGGGTTCGGTCGGGCAGGGGTCAATTGTGATTGCAAAAATGTAATCAACATCCTCGCCCCCCTGTCGCAAAATCGCCACAGCGAGGACGCTTTTCGGAAAATCGTTGCTCAATTTCGATGCCGCCACCTTGAAAATCACGGCAGCCTCTTTCGAGCGGGTTGTTTTTCCTCAGCTATCTGAGGCCCAAAAAACCACGTTACGCTGCCCCCTGTTTCGAACACGGCCAGACGGAAATGTGTGTCCTGCGCTTGACTTGCGCGGAAATATTGCAGCTTGGCCGCCAACCGCCGCAAAAGCTCCTCAGCTTTACCTCTATTTTCCGCAAGGAAATTGCGGCCTCGCCGCACCGTTGAGCAGCGCCCCGCGCGGATCGCCCATTGCCTAGGCGCCGCGCGGTCGTGAAGATGTGGCGGCGGCAAGACTGCGCCGCGCGTACATTTGAGACCCGATCCGCATGAGCGACTTCCGACGCGTCACCGAATCTCTCTCCGTCAGTCCCCAGGTGGACCCGGCCGATATGGCGCGCGCGGCGGCCGAGGGCTTTGTGCTGGTGATCAACAACCGGCCCGACGGCGAAGACCCCAGCCAGCCGTCCAGCGCCGCGGTCGAGGCGGCCGCCCGCGCGGCCGGAATGGACTATCTGCATGTGCCGGTGCGCGGCGGACCGACGCCCGACCAGGTCGAGGCGGTGCGGGCGGCCATCGAGTCCGCCGGCGGCCCGGTGCTGGCGTTCTGTCGTTCGGGCACCCGTTCGATCGTCACCTGGTCGATCGGCCAGGCGCTGTCGGGCGCGGACCGGGAGACCCTGGTCGCCCAGGGCCACGCCGCAGGCTACGATCTTTCGGGCGTGCTGCCCGCCTAAGGCTTCAGAAGGCGGCGGATTCGCGCGCCGCCATCGGCGTGGGTTCGGCCTGGCAGCTGGCCAGCACGAACTGGGCCACGATGATACACAGAATGGCGAAGGCCGCGCGCTGGAGCCGTTTTGACACAAAAATCGCCGCGTCCGCCGCCATGGCCGGTTCTCCATCGGTTACTGGAGGGCCTCAGCGCAAGACCGGCGCCGTCCGCTTCGGGAGCGTCCAGATGATCCCCTTCGTCCGCGAGCTTGAGTTCGAGTACGGCCGCTGCGACCAGGTCAGCCCGCTGATCCGGCGGGTGATCGCGCGCAACCCGGGACCGTTCACCTTCATCGGCACCGGGGTCTATATCGTCGGCCGGGGCGAGGTGGCGGTGATCGACCCTGGCCCCGACCTGCCCGAACATTTCGAGGCGCTGAAGGCGGCGCTGGCCGGCGAGCGGGTGACGCACGTGCTGGTCACCCACCATCACCTGGACCACAGCCCCCTCGCCCACCCGCTGGCCCAGGCGTTCGGCGCCAAGGTGCTTGGCCTGCCGGCGCCGGCCGATCACGGCGAGGCCGCCGCGCCGGGCCTGGAGGAAGGGGCCGACAGCCGCTTCCGGCCGAACGTCGTGCTGGCCGACGGCGACATCGTCGAAGGACCGGGCTGGACGCTGGAGACGGTGGCCACGCCCGGCCACACCTCGAACCACCTGTGCTTCGCCTTGCGCGAAGAGAACGCCCTGTTCTGCGGCGACCACATCATGGGCTGGTCGACCACGGTGATCACCCCGCCCGACGGCGACATGGGCGACTATTTCGCCAGCCTGGAAAAGGTGCGGGCGCGCGACTTCGACACGCTATGGCCCACCCACGGCGCGCCGGTCCGCGAGGTCACGCCCTTCATCGACGCCTATGTCGCCCACCGACGGGCGCGCGAGGCTCAGATCCTTCAGGCTCTAGGCGCCGGGCTCACCACCATCAAGGCGATGGTGCCCAGCCTCTATGCGGCGGTCGACCCGCGCCTGCATCCCGCCGCCGCCCTGTCGGTGCTGGCCCACATGATCCAGCTGGTTCGCGAGGGACGGGTCGCGACATCGGGCGAGGCGAGCCTCGACGCCGAGTACCGCCTCGCCTGACAGAGGACGCCTAGTGGGTCCTCAGCCGCCCTTGACCGCGGTGATCAGGCCGCCGATCCGGTCGCAGTTGCGGCCAAGGTCGGCGCCGGCGTCCCGTCCGATCGAGCGGATATCCAGCCGCGAACCGGCGGCGTCGGGACGCACCCGCACCACCACATCGTCGGTCAGGCCGTACCAGAAGCTCCGCGCCGTGGCTTCAAGGCGTCCGTCGACCGGATCATCCGTGACCAGCGTCATGCCGGACGCCAGGACCGCAGCCTTGGCCGCTTCGTAGACGTCGGCCGGCGCGCGGTTGCTGACCAGGGGACGGGCCGCCGGACAGGTCTCGGCGTTGATCTCGGCGATCCGTCGCCCGGCGAACGCGGCCGAGCCCACCGGCAGGCTGGGATCGTCGTCGACCAGCGACGCGGCCCCGCCCCGGGCGGCCATGGCCGCGTCGGAGAAGGTCAGCGGCGTCTTCCAGTCGGTGGCCACATCGTGGATCGGCGGGGTCTGGCCCAGCAGCGCCTTGGCCCCGAACATCACCGCGAACGTCGCCGCCGTGATCAGCAGCGCCGTCAGCGCCGCCTTCCACAGCCGGCCAAAGCCGGCGAACAGGGCGACGACCAGGCCGACCAGGCCCGTGACAACGCTGACCTGGGCCGCCTTCGGCGCCCAGTCCAGGGTCAGGGTGTTGTAGCCGAACGGCAGGTTGATCAGGCCCAGCTTGACGCCCAGAGCGCCCCCGGCCGCCAGGATGGCCGGCGTCAGCGCCACCAGCACCGCGAAATCCAGATAGAGCCCGGCCCAGACGGGCTTGGCCTTGCCGCTGGACGTCTTTCCAGCCTTGGAGGCCTTGGCCGCTTTCGTGGCCTTGGCCTTGCCGCGCCGGCCCGGCGTGATCGGCACGGCGAACGGCGTCGCCTCGCCGGCGACCGGCTGGGCCTTGGGCGCTTCTGGCTTGTCGGGCTCGTGCAGGCGCAGCGGCGGCTCGACCTCCGACTCGGACTTGGACTCCGACTTCGGCTCTGGCTTTTCCGCCGTCGCCTTGACCTCGGTCGTCGCGCCCTCGACGGGCTTAGCCGCGCCCGCCGCGATCGCGGCGGCCTCGGCGATGATCGCGTCGGCGGCGGAGACCGGCTCAGCCGCTTCCGCAGCCTTCGGTTCGGGCTCAGGCTCCGGCGCGACCGGTTCAGCTTCCGCAGGCGACGTCAGAGGCGCAGAGACCTCCGACGTCGCCTCAAGCTCCCCCGCCGGCGCGGTCTCCTCTTCGAGCGCCGCCTCCTCGGCGGGTAAGGCTGTGTCGGCCTCGACCTCTTCGACGGCCTCGGGCGCGTAGATCTTCGCCGCCTGGCCGCCGTCAGCCGCCGCCAGGGTCGGCTGCGGCGCTGGAGGGCTGGGCTGCAAGGGCGTGGCGGGCAAGGCGTAGCCCTGGTCGGCCAGGCGCTTTCGGATCAGCTTCTTGTCGATCTTGCCAGTCGCGCCCAGCGGGATGTCGTCGACGATCAGCACGTCGTCGGGCATCCACCACTTGGCGATCTTGCCTTGCAGGTAGTCGATGAACTCCTGCGGCGTGGCGCTCTCGCCTTCCTTGAGCTTGACCAGCAGCACCGGGCGCTCGTCCCACTTGGGATGCGGCTGGCCAACCACCGCCGCCAGGGCGACCTTGGGGTGGCCGACGGCGATGTTCTCGATCTCGATGGTCGAGATCCATTCGCCGCCCGACTTGACCACGTCCTTGGCGCGGTCGGTGATCTGCATGAAGCCGTGTTCGTCGATCGTGGCCACATCGCCGGTGTCGAAGAAGCCCTCGTCGTCCAGGATCTTGCCGCCGGCGCCCCGGAAGTACTCGGCCGCGATGATCGGGCCCCGGATCTTCAGGTGGCCGAAGGCCTTGCCGTCGTGCGGCAGGCGATTGTCCTCGTCGTCCTTCAGGCAGATCTCGACGCCCAGCGGCGGACGCCCCTGCTTCAGACGCCAGGGCATCTGCTGGTCGTAGGGCAGCTTGGCCAGCTCCTCGGTCATCACCGACAGCGTGCCGACCGGCGAGGTCTCGGTCATGCCCCAGGCGTGGACGACCTCGACCTGATACTTGTCGTGGAAGGCGCGGATGATGCTTTCGGGGCAAGCCGCGCCGCCGATCACGACCTTCTTCAGGGCCGGCAGCTTGGCGCCGGTGGATTCCAAATGCTGCAGCAGCATCTGCCAGACGGTGGGCACGGCGGCCGAGAAGGTGACCTGTTCGGTGTCCAGCAGTTCATAGATCGAGGCGCCGTCCATCTTGGCGCCCGGCATGACCATCTTCGCGCCCGCGCCCGGGGCCGAGAACGCCACGCCCCAGGCGTTGGCGTGGAACATCGGCACCACCGGCAGGATCACGTCCTTCTGCGACAGGCCCATCACGTCGGGCTGTAGCGTGATCAGAGTGTGCAGGAAGTTCGAGCGGTGGGAGTACATGACCCCCTTGGGGTCGCCGGTCGTGCCAGAGGTATAGCAAAGGCCGGCGGCCGTGCCCTCGTCGAACCCGCCCCAGGCGCAGTCGGCGTGGTGCTGCTCGACGAGCTCCTCGTAGCAGAGCAGGCCCTTGAAGTGCGGCGCGTCGCCCGCCGGGGCGAAGTCGGCCGGCATGTGCGCGCGGTCGGTGAAGACGACCACGTACTCCACATGCGGCAGGCGCGGCAGGATCGCGGCGATGATCGGCAGGAAGGTGAGGTCGGTGAAGATGGCGCGGTCGCCGGCGTGATCGGCGATCCAGGCGATCTGCTCGGGGAACAGGCGCGGATTGAGCGTGTGGCACACCGCGCCGATGCCCATGATCCCATACCAGGCCTCCATGTGGCGGCCGGTGTTCCAGGCCAGGGTGCCGACGCGGTCGCCCGGCTTGATCCCCATGCCCAAGAGCGCGTTGGACACCCGCTTGGCGCGGTCGCGGATGGCGCCATAGGTGGTGCGGACGATCGGTCCCTCGACCGAGCGACTGACGACCTCGCGGCCGGCGTGCCATTTCGCGGCGTGATCGATGATCTTGTCGAGGGTCAGCGCCCCGTGCTGCATCAGCCCTTGCATCGGCCCTCAGCTCTCCCGTCTGCTTATCGTTGTTAAGGCAAGGCTATCGGTGTGCGGCGCAACACGCAACGCGCCGCGCTCGTCAGGCGAGCCGGAATGTGCTCCCCTGTCGGGCATCCGACACACGCGATCATCGGTCGCAGGCGCCGTTCAGGGACTTTTGGTTGCAGTCGGTGGATATTTCGACGCTCGGTGTGGGCGCTTCGCTCCGCCAAGTCTTGAACCCTGTGAGGCGACTTGGGCTGGTTGGCCAAGGCATGGTCCGATGAGCGGCTCGACGAGATCGCGGCCGACACCTATCGGCTGACGATCTCGCGCCTGGTGATCGCCGCCCTGGTGGCGGGGCTGATGGTGTTCGCACTCCGCCCGCTGGTCGCCTTCCTCTGGCTGCTCAGCCTGTATGTCGGCGAAGGCCTGGCCCTTCTCGCGACCCGTCGGTTCAGAAAGGGGCGCACGGCCACGCCGCGCGAGCGGGCCTGGTTCGTCTGGGCCTCCATCCCGATCACCATCAGCTGGTCGACGCTGGCGACCTTGCTGTGGTTCGAGGGTCAAGACCTGTTGAAGATCGCCGCCGTCTCCGTCTGGGCGGGCCAGATCGTCTACACGCAGAATTTCCGCCACCAGTCCGTGCCGATGCTGGTGCTGAACGGCCTGGCGCCCCTGGCCAGCCTGCTGATCTTCCCGATCTTCTTCATGTCTGACGCCAGCCCGGCCGCGCAAACCGCGCGCTGGGGCCTCGTGCTGCTGGTCGGCACCACCCTGAACGTGATGGCCCAGAACCGCGCGGCGGCCAAGCGTATGGACGAGCTGACGCGCGGCCTGCGTGAGGAGCGGGAAAAGGCGCTGGAGGCCGCCCGCGCCAAGTCGACCTTCATCGCCGTGACCAGCCATGAGCTGCGGACGCCGATGAACGGCCTGCTGGGCATGGCCCACGCCCTGGAGCGGTCGAGCCTCGACCCGGTCCAGCGCGAGCAGGTGGCTCTGATGATCAAGTCGGGCGACAGCCTGATGCAACTGCTGAACGACGTGCTGGACTTGTCGCGCGTCGAGGCGGGCAAGGTCGAGCTGGCGCCGATCGACATGACCCTGCAGGACGTGGTGGGCGAGGTGGTCGACGCCTGGCGCGACGCTGCGGACTTCAAGGACCTGTCGCTGAGCGTCGACTATGCGCCCGACCTCCCGCCCGGCATCCACGCCGATCCGCTGCGGATCCGCCAGGTGGTGACCAACCTCGTCTCCAACGCGATCAAGTTCACGGTCGAAGGCGGCGTCAGGCTGGACGTCGCCGCGCAAGTCTTGGCGGGCGGCGATCGGCGCGTGTCGATCACGGTCACCGACACCGGGCCCGGCGTGCCGCCCGACGCGGCCGAGCGGGTGTTCGACAGCTTCACCCAGGCCGACCAGACGATCTCTCGCGAGCACGGCGGCGCGGGTCTGGGCTTGTCGATCGCCCAGGCGCTGGCGCGCCAGATGGGCGGTGATCTTGTTCTGGCGCCTTCAGAGCGCGGCGCCTGCTTCGTCTTCACCTTTGTGGCGCCCGCCTGCGACGCGCCGACCGCGCCGGCCGACGAGACCGACGCTGGCGGCGACGATCTGGGACAGATCCAGGTGCTGATGGCCGAGGACAACGCCATCAACCAGCTTGTGGTCCGCACCATGCTGGAGCCGCTGGGCGTCGCGCTCACCGTGGTCGAAAACGGCCAGGAGGCGCTCAAGGCGATGGCCGAGCGTCGCTTCCATTGCGTCCTGATGGACATCAACATGCCGGTGATGGACGGCATCACCGCCCTGGAGGCCATCCGCGCCGGCCACGCGGGAGACCCCGCCATGCCGGTCATCGCCCTCACCGCCTCAGCCATGTCCGGCGACCGCGAGCGGTTCCTAGGCCTGGGCTTCGATGATCACCTCGGCAAGCCGGTCAAGCCCGCCGACCTGATCACCGCCATCGCCAAGGCGGTGAACCCAGAGCCCCCGGACGCGGGGCGGCGGGCGGCTTAGGATTTCTTGGGCGTTCGCCGGGAAGTCGGTTTGGGGACGGGCGTTAAAGGCTGCTCACGCCCCTGGGCGGACTTTGCCTCCCTCTCCTTTAGGGAGAGGGAGGGGCCCGCCGCGAAGCGGTGGGAGGGAGAGGGGTTACGAGGGCTGACGGCGTGCCGGCGCTCCGTCGGACGCTGTAACCCCTCTCCCCAACCCTCTCCCTCTGGGAGAGGGAGCAATGACCGACATCCACCCCTTCCAGACGATCCGAACGCCAGCGCAGTCGCCGCAGCCCACTACCCCATCGCCTCTGCCAGCGCCCGGGCCTCGTCTTCGAAGGCGCTGACGGTGTCGACCTTGCGCCAGGTGATCTCGCCGGTGTCGCGGGTGAGCTGGTTTTCCAGCACCGCGACGTCGGCGTCCGAGGCGTCGTTGACGCGGGCGGCCACGCGGGCGCGCAGGACTTCGGGCGGGGCCTCGAGCCAGACGCCGAGGAAGGCGACGTCGCAGGTCTTGGCCAAAGCCTCGGCGCGGGCGCGCTCCTCGGGCTTGAGGAACACCGCGTCCAGCACCGCCGAGCGACCGGCCTTCAGACAGAGCTCGGCGTCATGGAACAGCTGGTCGTAGACCTTGGCGCTCATCTCGGGGGTGTAGGCTTCGCGCGGCAGCCTTTGCAGGGACGGGACGCCCCACAGGCGCTTGCGGATCTCGTCGGTGCGCAGCACCACCGCGCCGGGCGCCGAGCCGAGGCCCGGCGCGCAGACGCGCGAGAAGGTCGACTTGCCCGAACCCGACAGCCCGCCGGCCGCCACCAGGCTGACCGGCTTGGGCGCCAGATGCTCCAGGGCGGTCTGCAGATAGGCCCGCGCGGCCTCGTCGTCGCCGGTATAGGCCCAGACGTGGGTGCGGACGGCCGCGCGGACCGACAGCATCAGCGGCAGCGCCGCCAGCCCGGTCCACAACCCCTCGCCGAAGGTGCGGGCGGCTTCGTCCAGATAGGCGTTCAGCACCCGGCCCGCCGCGTCGCGCCGGCGGCGGAAGTCGAGGTCCATCAGCAGGAAGGCCAGGTCGTACTGGATGTCGATGTCCGACAGGGTGTCGTTGAATTCGATGCAGTCGAACAGGATCGGCTGACCGTTCTCGATCAGGATGTTCCCCAAGTGCAGGTCGCCATGGCAGTGGCGGGCGAAGCCCTCGCCCGCCCGCGCGTCCAGCAACGGCCCCAGACGCTCCAGCGCCAGGTCGGTTTCGTGCACCAGACGCTCGACGGCCTGCTTGCCAAGACGGGGCGCGAGTCCCCGAAGCAGGTTGGCGTTTGAACGGATCGTGTAGCCCAGAGCCGAGACGCCGCCGCCCTGAGGGCGCGGCGAGGATCCCGCGTGGAAGCGCGCGACCGTGCGGCCCAGCGCATCCTCGAGCGCGTCGTCGATCGCCCAGGGCTGAGTGGCCAGCACGCCGTTCTGGTCGAACCGGCGCATTTCCAGCAGGTACTCGACGATCTCGCCGTCGCCGTCGATCTCGATTCCGCCATCGCGCGTCCGGGTCAGGCGGCGCACCTCGCGATAGATGTCGGGCGCGGCGGCGCGGTTGAACGTCAGTTCGCGCTCCAGCGCCCAGCGCCGCAGCTCCAGCGTCGAGTAGTCGAGAAAGCCGAAGTCCACCGGGCGCTTGACCTTGAAGGCCGAGGTTCCGATCAGGAACACGCGGGCGCACGAGGTCTCGATGGTGTTTTCCGCCCGCTCGCCAAACCAGGCGGCCACTTCCTGCTCGCGCGCGGCTTCCGCGTCCTTGATCACGCCGACAATCCCATCTTCCCGCGCGCGAAATCCGGCGCCGGGGCTCCATAACCGAAACCGCGCCGTAAGTCCTCTCGCGCAAGTCTTGTCTATTCCCATTTTTCGCGGTTAGATTGCATTGAGCAAACTAGGGCGGGGCGGTTGATGCGGGCAGGGGCGGGTCTGAAGCGGTCGAGGCACAAGCGCGAGGAGATCCTCGGCGCGGCCAGGGATCATTTCCTGCGCGAAGGCTATGCGGACGCCGGCATGGAGGCGGTGGCGCGGGCTGCGGGCGTCTCGACGGCGACGCTGTACGCCTACTTTCCCAGCAAGGCCGAGCTGTTCAGGATCATCGCCACCGAGATGATCCAGGGCGTCGCCGCGCCCGTCTGCGCGGCCGGACGGCTGCGGGGCGAGCCCCGGACGCGGCTGGTCGCCTTCGCCGTCGCCTACGCCACTTTCTTCTCACGCCCCGACATGCGGGCCCTGGTCCGGATCATCACGACCGAGCGCCGCCGCTTTCCGGACGTGGCCGACCAGTTGCTGCGCGTGGCGCGTCAGGACCTGGGCGGGACGGCGATCGCGATTCTCAAGGACCTGCGCAAGGCGGGGGCGCTGCGGCTGGACAAGCCGTCATGGGCCGCCGGTCAACTGTTGGGAATGCTCGACCACGGCGCCTTGGTGCTGGGGCTGGCGGCGGGCGACGAAGTGACACCCCGACGACCGATCCGCGCCATCGCCGAGGACGCCGTCGACACCTTTATGGCCCGCTATGGGGCGGGTTGCGTTGGAGACATCGATGACCGGTCTGCCCAAACCGTATCGCTGGCTACAGGCGCTTGACCTGCTGCCCAAGATGGTCGCCGAGGCCCTGCAGCACCACGGCGTCCGCGAGACCGCCGGCCCGGCCAACACCCCCGAGATCATGGCCTGGGCGGCGCAGACCGGCCTGAAATCCAGCTACAACGCCGACGCCACGCCGTGGTGCGGACTGTTCATGGCCCATGTCGCCAAGCGCGCCGGCAAGGTCGTGCCGCCCGGACCGCTGTGGGCGCTGAACTGGGCCAAGTTCGGCGTGGAAGGCGGCCAGCCGGAGCTGGGCGACGTGCTGGTCTTCGTCCGCAAGGGCGGCGGCCATGTCGGGCTCTATATCGGCGAGGACGCGGAGGCCTATCACGTGCTGGGCGGCAACCAGGGCGACTGTGTGTGCCTCACACGCATCGACAAGGAGCGCCTCTACGCCGTGCGCCAGCCGCCCTACAACAACAAGCCGAGCACCGCGAAGGTCTATCTCCTGGCCGCCACCGGGGCGATGTCGAGCAACGAGGCCTGAGGTGGCTTCCGGGCGGCCTTAAGGGAACAGCCGCTTCGTCGTCCAGCCGCCCTCGACCCGGTCGAACACCAGCCGCTCGTGCAGGCGGAACGGCCGGTCGCGCCAGAACTCGATCGTCACCGGAACGATCCGATAGCCCGACCAGTGCGGCGGGCGCGGCACCTTCCCGAGGCCGAACTTCAGGCCCATCTCGGCGACGCGCTTCTCCAGGGCCAGGCGGTCAGGCAGCGGCCGCGACTGGTCACTGGCCCAGGCGCCGATCTGGCTGTGGCGGGCGCGGCTGGCGAAGTAGGCGTCGGCCTCGGCCTCGCTGACCGGCTCGACCGTGCCGCGGATCCGCACCTGGCGGCGCAGCGACTTCCAGTGGAACAGCAGGGCCGCCTTGGGATGGGCGTTCAGTTCCTGGCCCTTGGCGCTCTGGGTGTTGGTGTAGAAGACGAAACCCTGCGCGTCGAAGTCCTTCAGCAGGACCATGCGCGAGTCGGGCATGCCGTCGCCGTCGACCGTCGACACCGTCATGGCGTTGGGATCGTTCGGCTCCTTCTTGCCGGCCTCTTCCAGCCATTCAGCGAACAGGGCGAACGGATCCTCTTCGCTCAGCAGCGGTGGCGGAGTCGCCTCCTGCACCTGGCGGACATAGTCGTCCTCGCTGGGCGAGGCGGGGATCAGGGTCGGATCGGCGCTCATGGGCTCGGTATAGTCCTCAAGCGAGACCGCGACCACCTTGACGGTCGCGGATATTGCCGCAATCTGCAGCTGTACGAAGGGCGACCGCCACCATGACTCTCAAGACACGCGTTCGGTGGGCCTGGGCGGAGCTCGGCCTCGCCGTTCTGGTAGGAACCGGCCTCGCCGCGCGTGAGGTCATCAACGCCCCTGAAGACGCCGGATTTGTCGGGTCGGCGATCAGCGCCCTGCCCTGGCTCCTGCTGTGCGGGCTGGTCGCGTGGGGATCATGGCGCCGCCTTCGCCAATGTCAGGCGCAGTGCGCCGAGTTGGGGCCCGACGCCTCTCCGTCCCAGGACCTGTGGAGCGCACCGCGCTATGGCGGCCTGATCGGCGTCGCGCTGCTCGTGATCGCCCTGATCGTCGCCTTGGCGCCGGCGCTGCTGGTCCGCCCCTGAAAGTCTTAACTTAACCGGGCGTTGACCATCGCCGCGTCAGGGTCCCGGGATGACCGCCCGGCAGCCCGCCCTGACGCTTTCGGCCGCCCGCGCCCTGCTGGGCGTGGCCGCCGACGCGGATGAACGCGAGCTGCGCAAGGCCTATCGTGAGGCCGCCAAGCGCGCCCATCCCGATCGCCCCACCGGCGACGCAGCCCTCTTCCGCGACGTGCTGGCCGCCTACCGCCTGCTGCAGGACACGCCGGTCGTTCAGCATCACTATCCGCCGGCGGTCGCCCAACCGGCGCCGATCGCCGACCGCGTCTTTCTCGAGATCGACATCGCCACCGCCCTCTCCGGCGGGTCCGAAGAACTGGCCATCGACGGCCGACGTCTGCGTCTGAAGCTGCCCGCGGGCCTGCGCGAGGGCGACAAGGTGCGGGTCGAGGGCGTCTGTTTCGAGGTTCGCCTGCGCGCGCAGGACGGCGCCCTGGTGCGCGGCGATGATCTGTGGCTGACCGGCAAGGTCGACCCGCGCGTGCTGGCCGAGGGCGGCCGGGTCGACGCCGACACGCCCCTGGGCCCCCGGCCCGCCTGGATCTCGACCAAGGCCGCCGCGCGCGGTCTCGTCCGCCTGCCCGGCCAGGGCCTGCCCGCCCGCGCCAACCACAAGGCCGGCGACCTCTTCCTGCGGCTGGAAGCCGCCGAAGGCCGCGGCGAGAGCCCGGCCCGCTCGCTGCTGAAGCGCTTCGCGGCCGCCTGGGCGGCTTAGGCGTCCAAGCGCCCCCTCCGCTGAGGGTGTTCTTAACAGCCGACCTCCCCGGCGAATGCCGGGGCCCAGATTCATCCGGAGCGGCTGGGGATGATGCGACGTTCTTCCGGGCTTAGCGGATAAGCATCGTTGGGTTCGATCTGGATCCCGGCATTCGCCGGGAAGGTCGGGGTTTGTTGGAGAGACAATCGACGATTGCCCCCCAAGGCGCTCAATGAATTCAATCGCGCACGACCTTTTTCCGACGCGCCGCCCTTGAATTCATATCGCGCACGATTAAATCGTTCGTACGATTTCAAGCCAAGGAGCTTCCCGATGACCACCCTCTACACCACCCGCGCCACCGTCGTTGGCGGCCGTGAAGGCCATGCCCGCACCGAGGACGGCCTGCTGGACGTCCAGCTGTCGATGCCCAAGTCGCTGGGCGGCAAAGAGACCGGCACCAACCCAGAGCAGCTGTTCGCCGCCGGCTACGCCGCCTGTTTCCAGAGCGCCATGGCCCACGTCGCCCGCACCCAGAAGATCGCCCTCACCGGCTCGACCGTGACCGGTCAGGTCAGCCTCGCCACCGCCGAGGTCGGCTTCCGCCTGGAAGTGGCGCTGGAGGTCGAGACCCAAGGCCTGTCGCAGGCCGACGCCGAGGCCCTGGTTGCCAGCGCTCACGCGGTCTGCCCCTATTCGAACGCTACGCGCGGCAACATCGACGTGGCCCTCAGCGTCAAGGCCGCCTAACGGATCCGATATGAACCAGAAGTCCGCGTCATCCGACCAGCCCGTCGAGGTCCTGCGCCTCGACAACCAGCTGTGCTTCGCCCTCTACGGCGCGGCCAACCGGATGACGCGGCTCTATCGCCCGATGCTCGACGCCCTGGGCCTGACCTATCCGCAGTACCTGGCGATGCTGGTGCTGTGGGAGGCCAGCCCCCGGACCGTCGGGGCGTTGGGCGAGGCGCTGGACCTCGACTCCAGCACCCTGACGCCGCTGCTCAAGCGGCTGGAGACCAGCGGCCTCGTCACCCGTGACCGCGACCCCGAGGACGAGCGGCGGGTGATCGTCGCCCTGACCGACAAGGGTCGGGCCCTGCGCGACCAGGCGGTGACGATTCCCGAAAAGATCTTCTGCGCGCTGGACATGCCGCTGGAGGCGATGGGCGTGCTGCGCGACCGCCTGAAGACGGTGGCGCGCTGATCCGCGTTGTCGGGATCGCGGCGAGCGCCTAAACGGATACCCGTCAGAGGGGTCCCATGCCGCGTCACAAGCCGATCCGCGCCGCCATCTACGGCGCCTGCCACGCCAACGCGCTGCTGCGCCTGCTGCAAGGCGTTCCGGGCCTGAAGGGCAAGATCCAGTTCACCCCGATCCCCGCGACCATGAACATTACGGCTGAGGAGATGGACGCCTTCATCGCGTCCGTGCCGGATCTGGACCTCGTGCTGTACCAGCCGATTTCGGCCAACTATCGCGGCCCGCAGTTCGCGTCAGCCCGCATTGTCGAAGCGGCGGCGAACGCCCAGACCACCCTGATCAGCTTCGCCTACTACCATTTCGAGGTCTACACGCCGTTCATCACCTCGGCCCTGCCCGGCCTGCCCGAGCCGCCGACCGAGTACATGGACTATCTGCTGGGCGCCCTGATCGCCCGAGGCTTCGACGACGCCAAAATCGTCGATCGCCTGCTGCACCTCGACGGCCTAGGCCCCTATGTCGAGGGCATGGTCGGCGCGGCGTTCTACGAGTTCGGCGTGCGCGAGGAGCGGGTGCTGGAGGGCGATCGGCCGCTGGACGTGAAGATCTCCGACCGGGTCAAGGCGCTCTACCAGTCCAAGCGGCTGGGCCACACGCCCAACCATCCCTCGACCTTGCCGATGCGCTGGATCGCCGACGACATTCTCAAGCGCCTCGAGCCGATGATCGGCAAGACTTTGGGCGCGCGCTGGTCGTTCACGCCCGATCCGCTGAACGAAATCCAGTTCTTCACCCCGCCGTTCGTGCGTCAGGCGTTCGGCATGACCTTCGAGGACAAGCCGGTCACCCTGACCAAGACGCACGGACGTCAGAGCCTGGCCGACTATGTGCGAGGCCAGCGCCCGTTCTACGAGGCGATTCCGCGCGACCAATTCTTGCAGGCGGTCGAGACCATGGCCCAGCCGACAGCGCGGCCCTGGTACACGCCGCTGCTGACGACGGACTGAAGTTTAGGGTTTAAGGCTGGGGCTGGGAGGCCTGCTTGGCCGCCTGCTGCCGCGCGCGGTGGGCGGCGTGATCAGCGTCGCTGGTCTGGCGCAGGGCCCGCAGGTCCTCGCTGATCCGGAAAATGGCGACATAGAACTCGCAGAAGGCGCGCCACAGCAGCACGAGGGCGCCGGCGACCAGGAGGCCGGCGACCAGCACCGGGAAGGCCAGCAGCAGGGAGCCGACGCCCGGCTCCTTCAGCGCAAGGCCGACGGCGGCGCCCACCACCGAGAAACCGAACAGCGCCACCACGCCCAGGCCGGCCCAATAGATGAAATGAATCACCGGCCCGGTCACCAGGCGATCGAACGTCAGAAGATCCCAAAGCAGCGAGCCGGACCCACGCTTGGACTTATTGGCCGGAGGCATACGTCACCCCAAGACGGCGAAAAGCGCCTCTTTGACGCCATCGCTAGCAGCGACAAGCCCGCTCGGCAATGCCGAGCGGGCGTCGCTTCGTTCAGGGTCGGGAACCCGACACGGCTATTGCGGCTTGGCGCCGGCGACCGTCGCGTCGATCTGGGCCTTGGTGGCCGTGGTCTGGAGGCCGCCGTCGGCCGTGGCCGTGAGGCTGTTGCCCGGCAGGGCGAACTTCACGCCGCCATGGGTCACGATGACGTTGGTCGATCCATCCGCTCCGGTGGTGGTTCCGGAGATCTGGCCGACCGAGACGCCCTGCGAATCCTTCACGGCCATGCCCACCTTGAAGTCGGGCGTGACGCTGGCCGAGGTCTGCGCGCCTGCGGTGTCCGCGGAGCTGGCGAAAGGCGGCGTGGCCGGATTGGCGGGGGTGGCCGATTGCGTGGCGCCCATGCCTGACTGGGCCGGGGTCGCCGGGTCGGCGGGGGTCGCGCCCGGCTTCGGCGTCATCTGCCCCGGCGGGGTCATGGTCTGAGCCGGCGGCATGGGGCCGGTCGGGTTGGTCGGCGTCGGGGTGGTGGTGGTTTGGGCGAAAGCCGCGCCAGCGAACGTCAGGGACGCGGCGGCGGCGAGCAAGGCGAGCTTGTGCGTCATGTTGGAACTCTCCGTCGAGGGCCCCTCCCGGACAGTAACAACGTGACGAGTCGGACGCAGTTCCGTCGGCTATCCGACTTACGATCTAGCCGGAGGCGCCCTTGGCCTCGATCAGCGCCAGAACATAGGCCTCCATCAGGCGCGTCAGTTCGTCTTCCAGGCGTTGCGGATCGAGCGCCAGATCAGTCTCGACTGTGGCTGCGCGCAGCAGGCCAATGACGGCGTGCGTCAGAACGAAACCCGCCTCCGGCGTCATGTCGAAGTCAAAGCGGGCCTTGCCGGTGATGCTGTCGAAGAACAGCTGATGATGGCGCATGACCGCCTCATCTCCAGCCTCCGCAGCGAAGGCGTCCAGCAGCGCCCGCCGCGTCGCGGGGCTGCCCTCGAAGGCGGTGGCCAGGGTGCGGACGATCAGCCGAACGGCGCTGATCCGGGGGCCGTCGATAACGATGCGGGCGATGCGATCGCGGGCGGCGGCGGCTTGGCGCTGGGCCAAGGCGCCGAGGATCGCCTGCTTGCCCCTGAAGTACTGGTAGAGGGTGCCGACGCTGACGCCGGCCCGTTCGGCGATGTGATTGGTGGTGAGGGCGCGCGGGCCGCCCTGCTCCAGAAGTTGAAAGGCCGCGTCGAGAATCGCCTCGACCGTCGCTTCCGAGCGCGGCTGGCGCGGCGTTCGCCTCGTCTTTTCAGTCACTTGCCCGATCGCTCCCGAACAACGCCCGTCCCAGAACAAGGCGAGTAGGCTCGGGGAGGACGATTACATAGGCTTTGCCCCCAGACGAGGGTCCGCTTTGGGCCGCCGCGAGCAGAGAAACGCATGACCGCCGCATTGGAGATGGTTCGCGCCAAGGTCGCCGCACAGAAGGCCGCCCTCCCCGCCCTCTACGGCGAGGTCGATTTCGACGTCACGCCCGAGCGGTTCACCGACGATCCGAAGTCCAGCGTCGCTCCCCGCCTGGCGCGAGCCAAGCTGGATCCAGACAAGCTGGCCCTGATCAAGGCCTATACGATGCTGGGCGATGTGGTGGCCGACGCCTATGCGGCGCTGATGCCGAAGTATGGCTTCCGGCCGTTGATCCAGATGCTGACCAAGGCCTGCGACGAAGGGATCGCCGCCGTACCCGACGCGCCGCCGGAGCTGGCCGCCTTCATCGCCGACATGGAGCGCGTTCCCGACTGGCTGGACATGGATCTGGTGCGCGAAGGCCAGAAGCTGGACCGCAACGCCGCCGCCAACCTCGGCCCGTTCGCGATCCGAGGCGCGTTCATCGCCACCTTCATGAACAAGTACGCCGCCCTGCCGATGGCGCTGACGGGCACGCTGTCGAACGACACCGCCGCGCGCCGGGTCAATGAGACCGCGACCTTCTTCACCACCACCTTGCTGCCGGGATCGTTGGACCGACACGGCGCAGGGTTCAAGGCCGCCGCCATGGTGCGGCTCATGCATTCGATGGTGCGGTTCAACGCCTTGAAGCGCTCGAACCTCTGGGATGTCGGCGTCTACGGGATTCCGATCCCGCAGGTCGACCAGATGCCGGCGGGCCTGATCCCGATCTTCCTGATGAGCTACAAGATCGTGGCGACGGGCCGCACGGTCTTTACGCCCGAGGAGCGTGCGCGCGTGGAGCTGGCGCGCTATCGTTGCTTCCTGCTGGGCCTGCCCGAGGACCTGCTGGCCGACACGCCGCAGGGCGTGGTCGACACCATGAACGCCCGCAGCGCGACCTTACGCGCCGGCTTCGACGACGCCACCTGCGGTGAGCTGGTCCGCGCCACCCTGAACGCCTACCTGCCGCCCGACGAGCGCCCCGAAAACAAGCTGTTCGACAAGGTCGAGCGCGGCTTCGCCAAGGTGTTCTTCCTCAGGAACTTCCTCAACGGTGACCGTGCGGCGGCCAGGCGCATGGGCGTCGAGATCGGTCCGCGCGACTTCATGCTGTTCGGGCTCGTGGCCCTGTTCGTCACGGGCCAGTTGGCCGCCTACCGCCTGGCGCGCAACGTGCCCGGCGTCGCCGAGCTGGCGGATCGGCGGCTGGTGGCGCGGCTCAAAAAGCAACTGGCGCGGTACGGCCACGCGGAGTTCACGAGCGACGCAGACCAGTACCGCCCAGCGGCCGGAACCCGGAAGGCCGCCTAGAAGTCCAGCTCGATCCGCGCGCCCGCGACATTGACCTTGTAGTCGCGGTCGCCGTTCCGCAGCGGCGTGGCGTCCTGGTAGCTCACAAGCCCATAGTTGACGTTGAAGCGCATGTACTCAACCGGCTGCCAGATCAGCGCGGCCAGCCAGGCGTCCTGCTTGCCGCCGACCACGCCTCGATCGTTCATGTCGAGATAGTCGTAGCGGATATTGAGCTGCAACGCGCCGACGCCCCCACCGCCCAGCGGCTTGGCGGGCTTGGTGCGGTCGAACTGGCCGCCCTTGTAGCCGCGCGTGTCGTCGGTGAGGAAATAGCCAAGTTCGGCATAGCCGCCAAAGAGGGTCGGGCGCGTTCCCGTCGTCAGCCCGGCCTCCAGCCAGTGGCTCTCGGCCGCGCCGTGCCAACGGCCGCTGACAAAGCCCGCCTCCAGGCCATAGTGGACCTCTTCCTCGACCGGAAGAGCGGCGGTTCCGATCAGGCGGCTGTTGCTGGTGTGGACGAAAGGTCGCTGACGATAGCGGGTGGCCGTGTCGGTGACCCGCTTCAGGGCGCGCCAGTGCGCCGAAGCGCCCAGGTGCAGCTGCGTCTTGCCCAGCTTGGGCGCATAGACGGCCCGACCGTCCAGACCGTAGCTGTTGTTCTCGTCCCCGCCGGCGGGGCCGTCGCTGCTGTTGGCCAGCGCGTTGATGTCATCGGAGAACAGGCCGCCCTGCACCAGCCAGGGGCCATTCTCGTACTGCGCCGACACGCCCAGGCGGCGCTCGAAGTTGAACGCGTCGGTGAAGGCCGCGCGCTCCATGAAGGACCCGACGCTGTCGCCCGTCACCTCATCCAGCGACTGGAACTGGTTCTGATTACCAGCCGCCAGCAGCCAGGGACCGGTCTTGTAGGTCACCAGGGTGTCGACAAGATCGACGGTGTTGTCGGACAGCTCCAACTCCAGCTTGTAGCCGACGCCTGCGCCGAGGCTGCCTTCGCCGCCCAGGCGAACACGCCGAAGCTCCGCGCCAAACCCCAGGCCACGATCCGCAAGCCCGCTCGGCGCGTCGACCTGCCCCACATCGATCTGGATTCGGCCCTTGGCCTTGAACGTGCGACCGGCGCTGGCGAACTGCGGCGCGCCTTTCCAGCTGATCTCGGTGGACGCGGACGGGGCCTTCGTCGCCGACGGCGCGGACGCGGCCATCGCGACCGGCGGCGCGACGGGCGCGGTCGCCTGCGGCGCGCTGCTCACGGCGTCCAGACGCCGCTCCATGGTCTGCAGTTGGGCGCGCAGGCTGGCGATCTCGTTTCGCAGCGCGGCGACCTCGGCGGGGGTCAGCTGATCCTGGGCCAGAACGGCGGTGGGCGAGAGACAAACGCCGACTGCAGCCAGCGCGGCAAGGGATGCGGGGACAGGATGCAAGACACCACCTTGGAACAGCGCTTCGGTCCGCCCCAAATGTCACGTTTCCATGACGCTTTTGTGAAAAATCGTCCGTATTCGACCTAAACCATTCCCACGGTCTTCAGCCGCGCGCGGGGGTGGATCTCGTTCTGGCTCATCACCACCGTCTGGCCGCGGAAGCGCTCGATGATCGAGCGGACATAGGGGCGCACGCCGGGGCTGGTCAGCAGCACCGGCGCCTCGCCCGCCAGGGCCGCGCGCTCGAAGCTGTCGCGGACGCCGCGGATGAAGTCCTGCAGGCGCGACGGCGGCAGGGCCAGTTGCTTGTCATCGCCAGGGCCGATCAGGGCTTCGGCGAAGGCCTGCTCCCAGTCGGCCGACAGGGTGATAATCGGCAGAGCGCCGTCGTCGCCGCGATTGGCCCAGCAAAGCTGACGGGCGAGACGCGCGCGCACCTGCTCGACCAGCTGGGTGACCGAGGCGGTGTGCGGCGCGGCCTCGCCGATGCCTTCCAGGATCTGCGGCAGATCGCGGATCGAAACGCGCTCGCGCAGCAGCGACTGCAGCACGCGCTGAACGGTCGTGGCGGTGACCGTGCCGGGGATCAGGTCTTCGACCAGCTTCTTCTGCGTCTCGGGCAGCTCCTTCAGGAGCTTCTGCACCTCGGCGTAGGACAGCAGGTCGGCCATATTCTCCTTGAGGATCTCGGTCAGGTGCGTGGTCAGCACCGTGGCCGGGTCGACGACCGTGTAGCCCCGGAACGTGGCTTCCTCGCGCAGGTCGTCGGCGATCCAGGTGGCGGGCAGGCCGAAGGCCGGCTCGCGCACGTGCTCGCCGGGCAGCTCCACCTGACCGCCGCGCGGGTCCATGCACATCAGGTTGCCCAGGCGGACCTCACCGGCGCCGGCCTCCATCTCCTTGATGCGGATGGCGTAGCCCTGGTTGGCCAGGCGCATGTTGTCGAGGATGCGGACCGGCGGCATGACAAAGCCAAACTCGCTGGCCAGGGTCTTGCGCAGGGCGCGGATCTGGTCGGTCAGCTTGCGGCCGTCCAGGTCGTTGATCAGGGTCAGTAGGCCATAGCCCAGCTCGATCTTGACGTCGTCAATGGCCAGGGAGGCGCTGATCGGCTCCTCCTCGGGCTCGGATGGCGCGGCGGCTTCCAGCTCGGCGGGGTCGATCGGCTTGGGCTTCTTGGCGTCCTGGATGCGCTTGTAGGCCAGGGCCCCGACCGCCAGGGACATGGCCGCGAACGGGAAGATCGGCATGCCCGGGATCAGGGCGATGACGCCCGACGAGGCCGAGACCATCCCCAGACCCACCGGGTTCATCGCCAGCTGGGTGGTCAGGGCCTTGTCGGCCGAGCCTTCGACGCCGGCCTTGGAGACCACCATACCGGCGGCGATCGAGATGATCAGGGCCGGGATCTGGCTGACCAGGCCGTCGCCGATGGTCATGATGGTGTAGGTCGAGGCCGCGTCGCCGAACGGCAGCTTGTGCTGCACCACGCCGATGATGATGCCGCCGATGATGTTGATCGCCGTGATGATCAGGCCAGCGATCGCGTCGCCCTTCACGAACTTGCTGGCGCCGTCCATGGCCCCGAAGAACGTGCTTTCCTGCTCCAGCTCCTTGCGGCGGATCTTGGCTTCGTCCTGGTTGATCAGGCCGGTCGACAGGTCGGCGTCGATCGCCATCTGCTTGCCGGGCATGGAGTCCAGGGTGAAGCGGGCCGCCACTTCGGCGATCCGGCCCGAACCCTTGGTCACGACCATGAAGTTCACGACGATCAGGATGATGAAGACGATCACCCCGATGACGAAGTTGCCCTGCATCATCAAGTGACCGAAGGCCTCGATCACCGCGCCGGCGCCGCCGGTGCCTTCCTGGCCGTGACCGAGGATCAGGCGGGTCGAGGCGATGTTCAGGCCCAGCCGGTACAGCGTCGCGACCAGCAGCACGGTCGGGAACGAGGTGAACTCCAGCGGCTTCTTGATCAGGATCGCCGTCATCAGGATCAGCACCGATCCCGTCAGCGAAATCGCCAGCAAGAGATCCAGCAGGACAGCCGGGACCGGCAGGATCAGCAGCACGATGATGCCGACGACGCCCAGGGCCAGGCCCATCTCGCCGCGCATCAGCCCGTCGAGCATCGACTTGGGGCTGGGCAGGGCGGAGGCTGTCGGGGCGGCGGCGTCGGCCATTCGAAACCTTGAACCGGGATGGGAGGCTAGGCCTTCGCTTGGAGCGATTTGCGGCCTGGGACCATCTTGTTAACCAAATATTCTGCGGCGCGGCGCCGGACCGATGGTCGCGGCGCCCTCGCCTTAAGCCGCTGCGCCGACACCACCTTGCGGCGGCGGCACCGGCACGCCGGCGTCGGCGTATTCCTTCAGCTTGTTGCGCAGGGTGCGGATCGAGATGCCCAGGATGTTGGCCGCATGGGTGCGGTTGCCCAGGCAGTGTTCCAGGGTGTCGATGATCAGCTTCTGCTCGACCTCGGCCACGGTCGAGCCGACGAAGGTGCGCGAGACGGCGTCAGCGGCCATCTGGGCGCCGCGCGCCACCGCCACGTCGGGCGCCGGCGCCATCGGCTGACCGTCGGGCAGGCGGATGGCGAACTCTTCGATTTCCGGCCCCGTCGACAGCAGCACGGCCCGGTGCATGGCGTTTTCCAACTCGCGGACGTTGCCCGGCCAGCGGTGAGCGATCAGGCGACGCTTGGCTTCGGCCGAGATCGGCTTCTCGTCGATACCGTTGGCCGCCGAGTACTTCTTCACGAAGAACTCGCACAGGCTGATCACGTCGGCCGGACGCTCGCGCAGCGGCGGCAGGCGCAGGTTCACGACATTCAGGCGATAGAGCAGGTCTTCCCGGAAGGTCCCGTCCTTCACCGACTGGGTCAGGTCGCGGTTGCTGGTGGCCAGGATGCGGATGTTGACCTTGACCGGCTTGGAGCCGCCGACCCGGTCGATCTCGCGCTCCTGGATGGCGCGCAGCAGCTTGGCCTGCAGGCGCACGTCCATCTCGCTGATTTCGTCCAGCAGCAGGGTGCCGCCGTCGGCTTCCTCGAACTTGCCGATGCGGCGGGCCATGGCGCCGGTGAAGGCGCCCTTCTCGTGACCGAACAGCTCGCTTTCCAGCAGGTTCTCCGGGATGGCGGCGCAGTTGACCGAGATGAACGGCGCCTTGGCCCTGCGGGACTTGCCGTGAACGTAGCGGGCCATGACCTCCTTACCCGAGCCGCTCTCCCCGGTGATGAGGATCGAGGCGTCGGACGGGGCGACCTGGTCGGCCAGCTTGATGACCTGCTCCATGGCCGGGTCGCGGACGACCATCGGCTTTTCGTCGTCGGTGACGGCGGCCAGGACGGCGGCGATCAGCTCGGCGTCCGGCGGCAGCGGAATGAACTCCTTGGCGCCGGCCTTGATGGCGGCGGCCGCGCGCATCGGATCGGCGTCGACGCCGCAGGCCACCACCGGCACCCGCATCCGCTCGGCTTCGTTGGCGGCGATCAGGCCGGCGATGTCGAGCGCGTAGTCGACCATCAGAAGGTCCGCGCCCTGCCCCGCCCGCAGCGCGTTGGTCGCCTGCTCCGTCGTTTCGACGTGCGAGACCTTCGCGCCCGCATTCATCGCCATCTTCACGGCGACCGAAAGCTGCCCGTTCAGTTTTCCGACGACCAGAAGCCGCATCTCTTACTCTCCCTCTCGAACGACCACCGGGCGTCAGCCCTGGTCGCCGTCCTTGATGATTTCCGTCATGGTCACGCCCAGGCGCTCGTCGACGACGACGACCTCGCCCCGGGCGACCAGGCGGTTATTGACGTAGATGTCGATCGCCTCGCCGACCTTGCGGTCCAGCTCCAGGATCGAGCCCTGGCCCAGCTGCAGCAGCTGCGCCACGGACATGTGGGCGCGGCCCAGCACAGCCGAGATGTTGACCGGGACGTCGAAGACCGGCGCTAGGTCCGAGGCGCTCTTTTCGCTGAGCTCGATCGGCGCCTCCGAGGCCAGCATGGCCCCACCGAATTCGTCGAGTGTGAGATTATCTTCGGCCATCGTTCGTCAGCCTTCCTAGGTAAACAGGGGTTCGGCGTGGAGGCCTTCGGCGGCGATCGCCGCCTCCAGCGCCTCGGCGACGCGCTGAGCGGCGCCGTCGGGGTCAAAGGCCGCGCGGCCGTCGCCCCAGTCGAAGGTGAAGGCCGCGGGGGCCATGGCGCCGTCGGCCCGCGCCACGATCTGGCCCTGGAAGCCGATCTGGGCGGCGACGGTCTCCAGCGCCCGCTGGGTGCGCTCTTCAAGTTCGGGCGAGACCCGCACGAAGATGCGGGGCTGGGACTCGACCTCGCGGGCCAGCGCCTCCAGAGCCGCCGTGACCGGGGCTTCGGGGAAATGGGTCAGGGCCGCGTCGGCGATCTTGCGGGCGCAGGCCAGGGCCAGCATCGCCGAGCCCTCGCGATGTTCGTGCGCCACGTGGGCCAAGGTCCCGAACGCCTGCTGAACGGCGTGCGCCACCTCGGCCAGGGCCTGGGCCGCCTCCTGCTCGGCGCGGGCGACGGCCGAGCGTTCGCCCTCGGCATAGGCCTGCGCCTTGGCCGCCTCGACCTCTTCGGGCGTGAAGGTCTTCTTCACCCGGGGCGGCGCGTAGGCCACGCCGCCGTTGTCGTCGAAGACGGTGTCGAAGGAGAACTTGCGGTGAGGGATGTCGGTCATCGCATGCCCCTCAGTAGATCAGTTCGTCGTCGGAGCCGGAGCCGGCCAGCATGATCTCGCCCTTGGCGGCGAGGTCCTTGGCGACCTGCACCATGCCCACCTGGGCGGCGTCGACGTCCTTCAGGCGGACGGGACCCATGCTCTCCATGTCCTCGCGCATGATCTTGGCGGCGCGCTCGGACATGTTGGAGAAGAACATGTCGCGCAGCTTGTCCGAGGCGCCCTTCAGGGCCAGGCCCAGTTGTTCCTTCGGCGTGCTGCGCAGCAGGGTCTGGATGCCGCCCGGATCCAGTTTCGAAAGGTCCTCGAACACGAACATCAGGGCGCGGATGCGCTCGGCGGCCTCGCGGTTGCGCTCTTCCAGGGCGGCGATGAAGCGGGCCTCGGTCTGACGGTCGAAATTGTTGAAGATCTCGGCCATCATCTCGTGGCTGTCGCGCTTGGACGTGCGCGCCAGGTTCGACATGAATTCGGTGCGCAGCGTCATCTCGATCTTGTCGAGAATCTCGCGCTGCACCGGCTCCATCCGCAGCATGCGGGTGACGCATTCCAGGGCGAAGTCTTCCGGCAGGCAGGCCAGCACCCGCGCGGCGTGGTCGCTCTTCACCTTCGACAGCACGACGGCGACAGTCTGCGGGTATTCGTTCTTCAGATAGTTGGCCAGGACGGCTTCGTTCACGTTGCCCAGCTTGTCCCACATGGTGCGACCCGCCGGACCGCGGATCTCCTCCATCAGGGCGTCGACCTTTTCGGGCGGCATGAACGACATCAACAGACGCTGGGTCTGCTCGTAAGAGCCCATGATCGCGCCGGTCGAGCTCATGCCCGACACGAACTCGACCAGAAGGTCTTCCACCACCGAGGCCGAGACGGTGCCGAGGCCCGCCATGGCCTGGGAGACTTCCTTGATCTCCTCGTCGTCCAGGGCTTCCCAGATCTTGGTGTGCTCTTCGCCCAGGGCGAGCAGAACGATCGCGGCCTTTTCGGGCCCCGAGAGGTTCTTCACGTCGTTGACGGCGACTTTCATGGCCATCAGTTCGACTCGTGCAGCCAGTTACGCAGGATCGCGACCGACTCGTCGGGGTGCTTGTCGACAAACTCGGAGACGCGCTTGATCGACGAGGCCTTCACCTGGCCTTCGATCTTGGCGATGTCGATGCGCTGGTCGATGTCGCTCGGGGCGGGGCCGGCGATAGCGATCGGCTCGCCCGACTGGTCGACGACCACCTGCTGCTGGGTGCCGTCCGACAGGGTCACGAGCCGCGTGACGGGTCCGCCGGACGGACCGGCCAGGGCCATCTGCCCCGGGGCAGGCGCCGACAGGTTCTTGATGAACGGGCGCACCGCGAACAGCAGGATCAGCAGGGCGACGACGGCCAGGACGCCAAGCTCGGCGAAGCGCATGATGTCGTTCTTGTCGAGGCCCGACAGCAGTCCGGCCTTTTCCAGCCCCTGGTCCTCAGGTTGCGGGAACTTGATGTTGGTGACCTTGACCTGGTCGCCGCGCGCGGCGTCGAAGCCGACGGCGGTCTTCACCAGTTCCTCGATCTGCTGGATCTCTTCGGCGGTGCGCGGCGTGTAGGCGCCGGGCTTGCCGTCCTTGCCCATCGGCGCCGAGACGCCGTCGATGGCGACCGCGACGGCGACCTTCTTGATGGCGCCCGGCTCCTGGACGGTGGTCTTCACCGACTTGGAGATCTCGTAGTTGGTGACGCTGTCGTTCTGGCCCGAGCGCGAGCCCAGCTGCTGGAAGCCATTGGCGCCCTGACCGCCCGGCACGTTGGCCGCGGCCGTGACCCCGGCGTTGTCCTCGTTCTTGTTTTCCTGGCTGGAGGCTTCGGTGGTGCTTTCCGAACGCACCACCTGGCCGTCCGGATCGAAGCGCTCTTCCTGGGTGGTCACGCGGTTCAGGTCCAGGTCGGCGGTGACGTTGACCCGCGCCTTGCCCGGGCCCAGCACGCCTTCGATCATGTCCTTGACGGTCTTGGCGATGCGGGCCTCGACCTCGGACTTGCGGTCCTGGGCCATTTTGCCGGCCAGGCTCTCGTCGCTGGGAGCCGACAGCGTCTTGCCGTGCTGGTCGATGACCGCGACCTTCTCGGCCTTCATGTTCGGCACGGCCGACGAGACCAGGTTCTGGATCGCGCGCACCATGTCCGACGAGGGCTCGCGCGAGCCGACGCCGATGGTGACGGCGGCCGAGGGCTGCTCGGCGTTTTCCTCGAACAGCTGACGCTTGGGCAGCACCAGGTGCACGCGGACGCTGTTGACGCCCTGCATGGCCTTGATGGTGCGCTCCAACTCGCCCTGCAGGGCGCGCTGGCGGTTCAGTTGCTGAACGAAGTCGGTCTGGCCCAGCGCATTGCTGGTGTCGAAAATCTCGTAGCCGATCGAGCCGGAGCTCACGAGGCCTTTGCCGGCCACCATCAGACGGGCGCTGGCGACCTTGTCGCGCGGCACCATGATGGTCGAGCCGTCGCCCTTGGTCTCGTACTTGATGCCGGCCTGATCCAGGGCCTGGGTGACTTCCGAGGCTTCCTTGAGGTCGAGGTTCGAATAGAGCAGCTCATTGGGCTCCTTGCCCATGAACATGACCAGGGCCACGAGCACGGCGACGACACCTGCGCCGACGCCCAGCATCGCGGCGAGACGCCCGACGCCGAACTGCCTGATCGAACCCAGAAAGCTTTCCACGAAGCCCCATCCCCTGCGTCAACAATCCCCGAGGGGACGCCCGCCGAATGCATACGAAGCGCTCGCCGGTAGGCAGGATTTACCCAGTACAAGGTAAACGAGGCGTTTATGTTTGCCGGTCTCGCTGCCTTCCCGAGGCGCCAAAACGTCGCGGCCGCGCCCTTGCAGGCGCGGCCGCTGAACGTCGTGAAACCCTTGCGGCGCAAGGCCGGCGGGGTTTCTGAGAGCAAGAGGGGCGGTCACATCAACACACCCCGCTCGCCTTAACGGTACTGCTGGATCCGCGTGGTCCGCAGGCCCGCCAGGCCGTGTCGATCAATCGACTGCTGCCAGCTGAGGAACTCGTCGTTCGTCAGCTTGTAACGATCGCACGCCTCGTCGAGCGAGAGCAGACCCCCGCGAACGGCGGCCACGACCTCGGCCTTCCGACGGATGACCCAACGCTGGGTCTCCGCGGGCGGCAAATCCGCCAGAGTGAGAGGCGCACCGGTCGGACCGATGACGTACTTTTCACCCCGGCTGTTGGTGCGCTGCTGCTGCAACATGGCTTTACGCCTTTCCCACAACCATCACTGTTGAAGGCCACTATAGGCGCCGCCTAATAACAGCGGCTTAATTCCGATAGTAAAGCAAGGCCTAAACAAGATGGCTCCCTAACACTCCCCAGTGTTTCAATTTGAAACACAAGAATTAAAGAACGTTAAGCCCCATGATTAGCGCTTAATATTCAACAGCTCCTCAAGCATTTGGTCGGCCGTCGTAATGATCTTCGACGAAGCCGAGTACGCACGCTGAGTAGTGATCAGGCCCGTGAACTCCTGCGACAGGTCAACCGTCGAGGCTTCCAGCGTAGAGGGCGCGATGACGCCCGCTCCGCCTTCGCCCGGAGCTTTCAGGCTGTAGGTGCCGCTCTCGTTGGTGACGCGGTAGGCGTTGCCGTTCACACCCTTCAGGCCGTTCGGGTTCGAGAAGGTGGCGACGGCGACCTGGGCGATCCGGCGCGTGACGCCGTTGTCGAAGATGGCCGAGACGTAGCCGTCCTCGTCGACCTCGATGTTGGTCAGGTTACCAAACGCCGTACCGTTGGTGTTCACCGACTGCACGACCGACTGGCTGTTGTACTGGGTCAGGCCGCCGGCGGCGTTGGCGAGGTCGATCTGGACCTCCTGCGTGTCGATGCCCAGACCGTCGGCCCAGGTCGGCGGGGCCGGCGGTTGCACGGCCGGCGGCGTGACCGCCGGGGCGACGTAGCCAGAGTTCTTGATCGTGATCGCTGTCGGGCTGGTGTTACCGAACAGCCCGCCGGTGCTCTTCAGCTTGCCGTCAGTGGTGAACTCGATGATGCCCGTGCTGATCTGGCCGTTGGCGTTGTTGGCCAGGTCGCCCGGCTTGGCGCGCAGTTCGGCGTACCACTGGTTCGGCCCCGGCGCCTTCAGCAGCGACAACGTCACGGTGCGCTGACCGCCCTTGGAGTCCGACAGCGGGATCTGGATCTCGAAGTCCGGCTTCACGCCCTTGGACGTGTCCTTGGCGTAGTCCGACATAGACCAGGTCGAAGGATCATAAAGCTTGCCAAGCTTGGCGTCGGCGTCGGTGTCGATGCCGAGGTCGGCCAGCGACACGGTGGTCGGGGTCGCGGCGGTGTCGATATCGACGTCGGTGATCGTACCGTTGCCGGCCGCCGCGCCCTTCGGCTTCAGGTCTGACGTCGCGATATTGCCGGTGGCCGCGTCGTAACCGACCACGCCGGAGGCGATGACCACGCCGTTCTCCTTGATCTCGACCTTGTATTCGTTGTTGCCCGAGGCGGCCGGGTTGGCGACGCCGGTCGAGCTGTAAACCACGTCGTAAGAACGCCCGGTGGTCGCCGGGTTGGTCGCGACGTTGGTGAAGGACGCCGCGCCCGCCGTGCCGACCTTGTACGAGACGGCGGCCGCCACCGGCTGCTCGGAGCGCAGGTTGGCGTTGACGCCCACCCGGGTGGTCTTCTCTGCGGTGCCGCCGACGCTGCCGACGTTGATCGACGACAGCTGCGTCAGGTCGGACGGATCGGGCGTGATCGTGCCGCTGACCGGATCGGCCAGCCAGCCTTGCAGATAGAGACCCGCGTCGTTGCGCAGGTAGCCCAGGCTGTCCAGCTGGAACGAGCCCGCGCGCGTGAACGAGCGCGTATCGGCCGCCGTCAGGTTTTCCGGCTTTTCGGTCGTCACAAAGAAGCCCGAGCCCGAGATCGACAGATCCAGGTTCGACGTCGTCGACTGGGTCAGGCCTTGCTGGCTGATGAACTGGTGCGTCTGCGCCTTCACGCCGCCGGCGCTATAGGCCTGGTTCTTGGTGCCCGAGGTCACCAGGGTCGAGAAGTTGGAGGTCGAACGCTTGAAGCCGACGGTGTTGACGTTGGCGATATTGTCCGAGATCGCGGCCAGGGCCGACGAGTTCGCGATCAGGCCAGAGACGCCGGCGAGCATGGCGCTGTTGATGCTCATGACTGAATTCCTGCTCAAAAAGGGGGTCGAGGGTTCAGCGCTGTTTGCGTTTGGATCCGCGGGAAGACCGTCTTCCGGGGACCGCGTCGGCGTCATTCTGACGCCCGGTCGATTGGGGGTTCAGGCCGCCAGGACCTGTGAATGGGGGTTAGGCCGCAGCCTTGATGCCGACGACGTTGTCGACAGGGATGGTCTTGCCGTCGACAACCACCATCGGCTGGCCAGTGGTGTTGTCGACCGCCGAAACCACACCCTCGGCGCGGCCCTTGATGTTGGTCACCTTCAGCTCCTTGCCGTCGCCGCCCTTGGCGGTGACAGCGATGGTGTAGACGCCGCCGTCCGGCAGCTGGGCGCCGGCGTCGTCCTTGCCATCCCAGGTGATGGTGTGGTCGCCGCTCTTCTGGTCGTCCGGGACCAAGGTCCGCACCACCTTGCCGGCGGCGTTCTTGATCTCGACCTTCAGCGAGGTCGACGCGCCCGGCTGGGTCCAGGAGAAGGTCGCCTTGCCGTTCTTCAGGGTCGAGTTGTCGGTAATGGCGCTGACCTGCTTACCGATCATCGATACGCCTTCAGACAGGCCCGTGCCCGAATTCATGCCCACGAGCGCGGCCAGAAGATCGTTCGTCACCAGCTGTTGCTCCACGCCGGTCATCTGCGTGATCTGCTGGGTCATCTGGGTCGTGTCGGTCGGCGATAGGGGATCCTGGTTCTTCAGCTGCGTGGTCAGCAGCTTCAGGAAGGTCTCCTTGTTCGTCGTCAGCGACGTCCGGGAATTGTTGATCCGGTCAAGGACCGAGGCGGTGTTCTGCGACGAGACGGCGGTGGCCATGTCGGTCTCTCCTAGATCCGGATGTCCAGACCGCTGTCGGCGACGGTTTTCAGGCCGGGCAGCAGTTCGGGGGTGATGGTGATGTCGTCCTCGCCGGTCAGGGCGGCCTGGAAGGCGCGGCCCGGGAAGGCGCGCTGTCCCTGGTCGCCCCAGCCTTCAAAGGCGAAGAACGGGTTCTGGCTCTGTCCGCCCTGGCTGGAGACGTCGAAGCTGAGGGCGTTGTCGGCGACGTTGAAGCCGGCGTCGGCCAGGGCCTGGCGCAGCTCATGGGCCTTGCCACGCAGTTCCTGGGCGGCGTGAACGGTGTCGAAGCGCATCGACGCCGTCAGCGCGCCGTCACGGCCGATCTCGATCCGCACGTCGACCTTGCCCAGGCCATCCGGCGTCAGGGCGACGTCGAAGCGCGTGGTCTTGGCGTCGGCCTTCTTGACGATTTCCGCCGACAGGGCCGCCACGGTCTCGGGCGAACCCCGGACCGGCGCGGGCGCGGCGCTCGTCGTCGAGGTCGCCGCCTGGAGCACCGGCGCGGTGGGCGTCGCCGGGGTCATCTCGACCTTGGCTTCCGCAAGCGCCGGGGCCTCGACCGTCGTCAGGACGGCGCCCTTGTCAGCGCCGGCCTCGGTTCCGGTGTTCTGGGCGCCGGTCTCGCCGCCGGTCGTGGCCGAGCCGGCGCCGGCGGCCGTGACGGCCTCGGCGGTCTCGACGGCGACAGCGCCCTCGACCGTCACCACAGCGGCGGCGGCAGACGACGGCTTGGCGTTCTCGACGGCCTTGGAGTCGCTCTTGGTCTCCGACGTCGTGGCGATGAAGGCGGACGCCGCCTCGGCGGCGACGGTGACGTCTGGCGCCGCCTTGGCCGCCGCGTCGACGGCGACGGCCGCCGTCGAGGCCGGGGTCGTGGGTGAAACCACCTGGATCGGCGCTTGCGCCTCGGCCGGCTGGGCGACAGCGGTCGCGGCGTCCGGTTGCGGCGTCGACACCGCCACCGCGGCGTTCGCCGACGTGCGGACCGGCGTCGCGATCGGGGCGTCCTGGGCGGTCGCCCCGGCTTGCTCGGTAGACAGCTGAGCCAGCGCCTCAAGCACGGACGACGATTGGGCCTGGGCCGCAGGGATCGAAGCGCTATCGGCTGACGGCGCAGCGGCGAGGTCGGCGGCCGGCGCGGAAGGCGCGGCGACGGCTTCCACCGGCTCCGGCGCGGACGCGGTCGGCGCGGCGGCCTGGATTTGCAGGTCGGGATCCGCAACCGTCGAGGCTGGCGGCGCGGCGGCCTGCGCCTCGACGTCGGCGCGCGTGGTGAGCGGGGCGGTCGACGCCGGCGTCGTCTCGGCGTCCATTGCCGTCACGGCGGACGCGACAATGGCGGTCGCTTCAGTCTCGGCTGCGCTCTGGACCTCAACGGCGCTTGAGATCTCGGCCACAGGCGTCTGCGGGGTTGTCATGGCGGCGATCAGGGTCGCGGCCGCCTGGGCCTGCGCCTCACGGTCGTCGGAAGAACTCTCCTCATCGCCCGACGCGGCGGCCTGAGCGGTCTGGGAGCCGTCGGCCTCAAGCTTGTCGCCCGGGTCAGACACGGTCTCGGCGCGGTCGTCTCGCGCCGCGTCGGCCTTGTCGGCGGCGGCCGCCCGGGCGTCGCGAGCCTTATCGGCGGCGTCAGCCAAGCGGGTGCCGGGCGCGGCTTTGGCCTTGGTCGGCTTGTCGGCGGCCTTGGTGTCGCGGTCGTCGTCGCGGTCGCCGGCCTTGCTTTCCGAGCGGGCGGCCGCCGAACGCGGCGCGACAGGCGCGCTGTCCGACCGGCCGGCAATGGCCAGCAGGGCGTCGAAGCCGTCGGCGGTCGCCTTGGCCCCGCCGGCCGGGGTCGGCGTGGCGGGAACAGCGGCGGTGGGTGCGGCGATCGCGGTCATTCGCAGTCGTTGCTCGGTTGGCGGCGCTCCCTGACGGACACGCCTACGCCGCCTCCTCAGCAACGGTCGGGCCAACTCGCAGAGAGCTATTCAAGTCTCTGTTTTCATTGACTTTAAGGCCTTGTTTACGAAGAAAAATGCGCCGGACGCGGCGCTTTTTGCCGAGTTCGGGCCGGTGTGAAGGACGGGAGTTGCCGCGTCGCCGCGCCGCGCCCCGGGTTGGCGCCGTCCTTGCGGAAGACATCTCGTCGAATTTCCGGCAGCCGGAACATATCGCCATGAATTTCAATGGCTTGGCACATCAACAGGGGGACACCCCCACCGCGACCCGGCAAGTTTCGCCGGGCAAGGGCGCGTCGTGCGTTGCGCGGTTTGCCGAGCCGAAGGAGGCCTGATCCATGTCGCTCAACGCGATCATGAGCACGGCGACGTCCGGCATGATGGCCGCGCAGACGGGTCTGCGCGTCACGTCGGACAATATCGCCAACGTCAACACCAGCGGCTACGTTCGCAAGACGGTCAGCCAGTCGAACCTGCTGTCTAATGGCATGGGCGTGGGCGTCAGCATCGACGCCATCAAGCGCGCCACCGACCGGTTCCTGCAGTCCGCCAGCCTGAACGCCGCGTCGGAGAGCGGCCGCGCCTCGATCGTAGCCAGCACGCTCAACAGCGCCCAGCAGCTGTTCGGCGACCCCAGCGGGGCGACGGGCTTCTTCACGGTGCTCGACGACGTCTACGCCGCGTTTTCGGCGGCGCAGGACGACCCCTCGTCCAGCCTGCTGCGCACCCAGGCCCTGACCCGACTGGACGACTTTCTGAGCGAATCCGCGCGGATCACGTCTTCGCTGTCAAAGCTGGGCAAGGACGCCGACACGCGGATCGCGGCCAATGTCGGACGGGTCAACGACCTGCTCAGCCAGATCGACGCCCTGAACAACGACATCACCCGCGCCAAGGTCGCGGGCGCTGACGCGACCGGCGCCGAGAATGTGCAGGGCGGACTGGTCGACGAGCTCTCAAAGCTGATGAACGTGCAGGTCTCGCCACGTTCGCTGGGCGGGGTCGTGGTGCGGTCGACCGAGGGTCTCAACCTGGCCGGCGACGGCGCGGCCAAGGTGACCTACCAGACATCGGCGACGGCGACCGGCTACCTGACCGTCCAGCTGGCCAATGGCTCGGAGTACCCAACGCCGCTGAACATCTCGAGCGGCGAAATCCGCGGCCTGATGGACGTGCGCAACCTCGAGCTGGTCAATCTGTCCGACCAGCTGGGCGAATTCACCTCGCGCGCGGCCGAGGAGATCAACCGCGCCGCCAACGCCGCCTCGGCGGTCCCGGCGCCGACCAGCCTCAGCGGCCGCAACACCGGACTGGACGCCCAGGCGGCCATGACGGGATTCACCGGCAAGACCACGATCGCCCTCACCGACGCCAACGGCGTGATCCAGCGGCGGATCGACATCAACTTCGACACCGGGTCGATGACGGTCAACGGCGCGGCGGGTCCGGCCTTCACGCCGGCCAACTTCATGGCCCAGCTCAACACCGCCCTCGGCGGACAAGGCGCGGCCGGCTTTTCGAACGGCGCGCTCAGCATCAGCGGCGTCGGGGGCTTGGGCGTGGCGATCGCCGACGACGCCACGACGCCCTCCAGCAAGACCGGAAAGGGCTTCAGCCACTATTTCGGGCTGAACGACATCGTCCGGACCAAGGGCTATTCGCCGTATGAAACAGGCCTGACGGCCGCCGATCCGAACGGCTTCACCAGCGGCTCGCTGACCATCCGCCTTACCGATGTCGAGGGCGGGCGGATCCGCGACGTGCCGATCACGCCCCCGGTGGGCGGCACCATGCAGGACATGCTGGACGCCCTGAACTCGCGCAGTTCGGGGGTGGGCCTCTATGGCCAGTTCACGATGAACGCCAAGGGACAGATCAACTTCACGTCCAACTCGAATACGCCGGTGACGATGTCGGTCGTGGCCGACAATACCGAACGCGGCGTCGGCGGACCGTCGGCCAGCCAGCTGTTCGGCCTCGGCCCCGCCGAACGCAGCACGCGGGGCGAGAAGTTCTTCCTCAACACCGCCATGGACCAGAACCCGAAGCTGCTTCCCCTCGCCAAGCTGGACCTGACCCAGACGGTGGGCGGCAAGGCGGCTCTGGCGATCGGCGACGGGCGCGGCGCCCTGGCGCTGGCCAACGCCGGCGAGAGCGTGACCACCTTCGGCATGGCCGGCGACACCGCCTCGGTGACCATGTCGGTGGCGCGCTACGCCGCCGACTTCGGCGGATCCATCGGACGCAAGGCCGCCACGGCCGAGAGCCGCAAGGACGCCGCCGCCGCCGTCTCCGGCGAGGTCGACAGCCAGCGCCAGTCGAAGGAAGGCGTCAACCTCGACGAAGAACTGATCAACCTCACCACCTACCAGCAGGCCTTCAACGCCTCGGCGCGCCTGATCCAGGCGACCAAGGACATGTTCGATGTGCTCACCGGAATCCTGGGGTAAGCGATGACCCGCGTCTCGACCATCCAGAACTACAACATCATGACGTCCAACCTCATGAAGGCGCAGATCCGCCAGAATGAAGTGGGCGGCCAGGTCGCCAGCCAGAAGGTCGCCACCGACCTGCGCGGCTACGCGAAGAACGCCGAGGTGCTGACGGCCATGCGCAGCACCCAGACCAAGATCAACGGGCTGCTCGACCAGACCAAGCTGGTCAACAACCGGCTCGAAATGCAGAACACCGGCATCGAGCGGGTCGCCGAAGGCACCAAGAAGGCGCGCGAGGCCATCGCCAACGCCCTGGCCGCCGGCAACGCCACCACCCTGATGCAGCAGCTGCAGGCCGCGTTCGGCGAGGTCGTTCAAGGCGTCAACACCAAGTCCAACGGCCTCTACGTGTTCTCCGGCGCCCAGACCTCGACGGCGACCACCACCGCCACCAGCATGGCCGATCTGACCGCCGCGCCCACGACCGCCTCGCTGTTCAAGAACGACCAGTACATTACGACCAACCGCGTGGACGAACAGACCAACGCCAAGACCGGCGTCCTGGGCGACGCGCTGGGAACGCCCACCTTCGACGCCTTCAAGCAGATTCAGAGCTATGTCGACGCCAACGGCGCCTTCACCGGCAATCTCAACGACACCCAGGTGACCTTCCTGAAGGGGCTGCTGTCCACCTTCGAGGGCGCCTACAAGTCGGTAATCGACATCCAGGGCAAGAACGGCGTCAACCAGAAGCGCTTCGAGGCCGCCGAAACCGACCTGTCCAACCAGGCCGACACCCTGACCACCATGGTCGGCGGCATCACCGACGTCGACATGGCCGAGGCCATCACCCGCCTGGAAGCCGCCAAGCTGGCGGTGCAGGCTTCGGCGCAGGTGTTTACAAGCCTGCAGGCCTCGTCGCTGCTGAACGTTCTCAAATAACGGCGCATCCGCGCGGCCGACCGGGCCGTAAGCGGAGGCATGAGCTCGCACGTCTCGACCTGGACCGCCACGCGCGCCGCCGGCTTGGCGCGTCTGGACGCCTTCCTGCCGCACGCCGGCCCCGCCTACGCCGCGCGGCGCAACCACGCGGTCGCAGCGCCCACCGTCTCGGGCCTGTCGCCCTATCTGCGCCGACGCATGGTGACCGAGCCCGAGGTGCTGGCGCGCGTTCTGGCGCGCCACGACGAGACGACCGCCGAGAAGTTCATCGACGAGGTGTTCTGGCGCGCCCACTTCAAGGGTCGGCTTGAGGGTCAGCCCGAGATCTGGACCCGCTACCGCGCTTCGCTCGCCCAAGGCCAGGCGGCGCTCGACCGCGACGACGCTCTGGCTGGCCGTTACGCCGAGGCGGTTTCCGGTCGCACCGGGATAGACGCCTTCGACGCCTGGATCGCTGAACTGGAGGCGACCGGCTATCTGCACAACCACGCCCGCATGTGGTTCGCCTCGATCTGGACCCACACCCTGCAACTGCCCTGGGCGCTGGGCGCAGCGTTCATGTACGCGCGGCTGCTGGATGGTGACCCGGCCGCCAACACCCTGTCCTGGCGCTGGGTCGTGGGGCTGCACACGCCCGGCAAGACCTATCTGGCGCGAGCCGACAACATCGCGCGCTATACCGGCGGACGTTTCGAGCCCCTCGGCCTCGCGGCGGACGCTCCGTCGCTGGAAGAGCCGCCGTTCGTCGCGCCGTGGGCCGCGCCGACCCTGGACCGCGTCGTTCCGCAAGGCCCGTTCGTGCTGCTCGTCACCGAGGAAGACCTGCACCCTGAAAGCCTTCTGCCGGACGGGGCCGCCGTGGTGGCGATCCAGGTCGCCGACGCGGTGGAGATCGACCGTCAACCCCGCGCCAGACTCGTTCAGGACTTCGCCCGCCACGCTCTGGACGACGCCGCCGCGCGCCTCGCTGCCGCGTTTCCTCAGACGCCGGTCCATCGCGGTCCGCTCGACGCCGACACCCTGGCGAACGCCGCCTCGGCCGCAGGGACCACGACGCTCGCAACCGCCTACGCGCCGATCGGACCCACACGGGACCGGCTGGACGCCCTGACGCCCGCTCTGGTCGGGCGGGGGATCGGCTTGAAGCCCATCGGTCGCGCCTATGACGCCCTGACCTGGCCGCATGGGCGAGGCGGCTTCTTTGGCCTGAAGAAGCGAATCCCCCGCCTGCTGGACCAGTTCGACCTGCGGCCAAACGCCCAACCGGCTCTGCTCTAGCCCTCGCCTCGCAAAATCCGGGTCGAGCCGCTATATGGCGGCGATGGACCTGGCTTCGATCGATACGCCCCCCGCCCCCGACTCCGACACGCTGATCGCGCGCGCGGTCGAGCAGGCGCGCGCCGCTGTCGACCTGCCCGAGGGAACCCGGATCGTCGCGGCCATGTCCGGCGGCGTGGACTCGACGGTCACTGCGGCGCTGTTGGCCCGCGCCGGCTATGACGTCGTCGGCGTCACCCTGCAGCTCTACGACCACGGGGCGGCGATCTCGCGCAAGGGCGCCTGCTGCGCCGGCCAGGACATCCTGGACGCCCGCATGGCCGCCGAGCGCATCGGCATCCCGCACTATGTGCTCGACTACGAGAGCCGCTTCCGCGAGCAGGTCATCGAGGACTTCGCCGACGCCTATCTGCGCGGCGAGACGCCGATCCCGTGCGTGCGCTGCAACCAGACGGTCAAGTTCCGCGACCTGCTGGACGTGGCCCGCGACCTGGGCGCCGAGGCGATGGCCACTGGCCACTACGTCCAGCGCGGCATGCCGGCCGGGACCAACCGCCCGCAGCTGCGCCGCGCCGCTGATCCGGCCAAGGACCAGAGCTATTTCCTGTTCGCCACGACGCGTGAACAGCTCGATTTCCTGCGCTTCCCGCTGGGCGGCATGGACAAGCCGACCGTGCGCGCCGTCGCGGCGGGTCTTGGCCTGTCGATCGCCGACAAGCCCGACAGCCAGGACATCTGCTTCGTGCCCGAGGGCAAGTACACGACCGTCATCGACCGCATCCGCCCGCAGGGCGCGGAGGCCGGCGACGTCGTGCACCTGGACGGCCGCGTGCTGGGCCGCCACGAGGGCGTCACCCGCTACACCATCGGCCAGCGCCGGGGCCTGAACATCGCCGTCGGCGACCCGCTGTTCGTGGTCAAGATCGACGCCGACAAGCGCCAGGTGATCGTCGGCCCGCGCGAGGCGCTGCTGACGGCGTCCCTGACCCTGAAGGAAGCAAACTGGTTGGGCGGCCAGGACAGCCTGGAGGCCGCCGCCGAGGACGGTCAGCGGGTGCTGGCCCGCGTGCGCTCGACCCGTGAGCCGGTTCCGGGGCGTCTGGATCTGATCGACGGCGCGCTTGCGGTCGTGTTCGACGGCGCCGAAGAGGGCGTCGCGCCGGGCCAGGCCTGCGTCCTCTATGATCCGGCCGATCCGGAGCGCGTCCTGGGTGGCGGCTTCATCGCCGGCACGACGCGAGCGCTGGATCTCTCGCTCGCCTAAGCGACCGACGGCTCAGCCGGCCTCGCGGCAGAAGTCCCCGCCCCATTCAGCCGCATCCGCCGCGCGGGCGCGCCGGCGACGCGCGGACGACACCGCCTCGCCCGTCAGATAGCCGGGCACGGCGTCGGCCGGCATCGGCCGGGCGAAGTGGTAGCCCTGCATCACGGTAGCGCCGAGCGCGGCCACGCGGTCGCGCTGGGCCTCGGTCTCAACGCCCTCGACCACGCACTCCATGCGCAGGTTGCGGCCCAACTGCAGCACGGTGCGGACGATGTCCTCGCTGGCGGGATTGTGCTCGATGTCCGAGACGAAGCTGGCGTCGATCTTCAGCTTGTCCAACGGCAGCAGCCGCAGATGGCTGAGGCTGGAGTGGCCAGTGCCGAAATCGTCAAGCGCGGTGCGGACCCCCAAGGCGTGGAACGCCGCCAGGGCGTCGCGGGCCTGATCAAAGTCGCAGACGATGGCGGTCTCGGTGATCTCGAAATCGATGCGGTGCGGCGCCACGCAGCTTTCCCGGACGATGTCGAGCAGCCTCTGAACGTTCTCCATCGAGGCGATGTCGCGAGCCGACAGGTTGATCGACACCCGCACGTCCATCGGCCAGGCGCGCATCTCGCGCAGCGCCTTGGCGACGAGCAGGCGCGTGATCTCGACGATCTGGCCCGAGCGCTCGGCGGCCCGGATGAAGACGTCGGGACTGATCGGACCGATGTCGGGGCTGGTCCAGCGCGCCAGCGCTTCCAGCGCCACCGTCCGCTGGCCGACGATGTCGACGAGAGGCTGGAAATGGACGCTCATCTCGCTTTCGAGATCGGCATGGCGCAGCGAATGTTCGACCACCGCCATGTCGCGGATCGCCGCTTCGTGGCGCTCGTCGAACACTACGGCCGTGCCCTTGATGCTCTGCTTGGCGTGATACAGGGCGTAGTCGGCCCGCTCGAACAGCTGCTCGCTGGTCTCGCCGCCGCTGGGGAACGGACAAAAGCCGATCGAGGCGCCGACCTGGGCGCGGACCCCGCGCAGGTCGTAGGTCGCGTTCAGCGTCGCGCACAGATCGCGACCCAGTTTGCGCAGCGCGTCCGGCTCCAGCACGGCGTCGATGATCAGGCCGAACTCGTCGCCGCCCAGCCGTGCCGCCAGCAGGGGCGGACCGTCAAAGGCGGTCAGACGCCGTCCCACTTCGGTCAGCAGGCGGTCGCCGGTAGCGTGGCCGAAGGCGTCATTGATCGGCTTGAAGTCGTCCAGGTCGATCACCCCGACCACAAAGCCGCCTCCGGACTGGCGGGCGGCGTCCACGCGCGCATCCAGCTCGGCGAAGTAGCGGCGGCGATTGGGCAGGCCCGTCAGGCTGTCCAGATTGGCGAGACGGTCGTTCTCGTCGCTGAGGCGGCGGGCCTCCTCGGCCTTCTGCAGCAGGGAGACCCTGGACCGTACAAGGTCGGCGAACTCGCGGTACTGGGTCAGCAGGATGACAATCATAACCGCTGAGACCACGACGATATTGGCCGCCATGGCCCGGAACACCGGCTCTCCCGTGGCGGCGAAGAACGCGACCATCGAGCCCAGTACGATCACCGTGACCAGGATGGCCGCGCCGCGCAGGTGCATCAGGCAGAAGATGCAGGCGATGACGGTGATGGCCATATAGAAGGCCACGTGGCCCCTCTGGTAGGCGTCGCCATAGGGATAGAGCGACAGTGACCATCCCGCGAACAGGGCGGCCAGGACGCCCGAGGTTTTCAAGGTGCTCGACAGCATCCGAGCGGCTTGATCCGGGTCGACGTCCTCGCCGCCGATCCTCAGCCAGCCGACGCTTCGGAACGCGCAGACTACGGTAAGAACAGTGGGCAAGCCCATGTTGAGCCACAGCGGCGCGACACCGAGATGGCTGGCGGCGAGGGCGTAGGCGTTACCCAGCACCACCACGTACATCAGCGGTACCTGCCAGGAGAGCGCGCGCGCCTGGGCGATGACCAGTTCAGGCTGGTCGCGTCGGATGATGAAGAGACTCGTGAACCGCTGGACGAGGGTAGAAGCGCCGGACATGCGCCGGACGATGGTCGGAGAACGGTGAAGTGTTCCCAAATCCAGCCCGCGCGAGACGGGTGACGGATTGTCGCACCCGCCTATTCGGCGGCGATCTTCACCGCGTCGAGCGCCTCGCCCACGGTCGGCGCGGTCAGGTCCTGGGGCCCGGCCCGTTCGATATCCCGACGGTCCACCACCTGGCCGCAGGCCTCGCAGGCCAGCACCGGATGGAAGGCGCAGCCGCAGGTCTTGTGGGTGAACAGCACCGGAGACTTGTCGCGGCCATAGACGTGACGGTCGCCCCACTCGGCCATGGTCAGCAGAACCGGCGACAGGGCCAGGCCCTTCTGCGTCAGCCAGTATTCGTGGCGCGGCGGACGCTCGGAATAGCGTCGGGTTTCCATCACCCCATGGCTGACCAGGCTCTTCAGGCGCGCGGCCAGGACGTTGCGCGCCACGCCCAGACGTTCCTGCCACTGCTCGAAGCGTTTCACCCCAGCGAAGGCGTCCCGCAGGATCAGCAGGGTCCACGGATCGCCGACGACTTCCAGGGTGGCGGCGACCGAGCAACGTTCGTTCGTGTAGTCAGCTGTACGGCCCATGTCGCGAAAGTGCGGCGTTCCGCGAGGGAAAGCAAGAGAGCGTTGCGTTTGAAGATGAACCAGCGTAGGTTTTTTTTCGCAATTGACTCTCTCGGTTCATTGCCAACTGGCGAGCGGCCCGCTTTTTCGGTGGCGCCGCTCGCCCCTCTCGCATCACGATTCCGCAACCCTCTTGCCTGCTCGAACGCGATGAGGGCCTATCCCACCCCAAAACAGCTTGAGGGAGCTTGATCCATGTCCGCCGCCGATCCCGTCGTCATCGTCTCCTACGCCCGCACGCCGATGGGCGGCTTCCAGGGCGCGCTGGGCGGGGTGAAGGCCACCGAGCTGGGGGCCACGGCGGTCAAGGCCGCGATCGAGCGGGCCGGCGTCGCGGGCGACAAGGTCGAGCAGATCATCATGGGTTGCGTGCTGCCCGCCGGCCTTGGTCAGGCCCCGGCCCGCCAGGCGGCGCTGGGCGCGGGCCTGCCGCTCTCGGTCGAGGCCACCACGGTCAACAAGATGTGCGGCAGCGGCATGCAGGCCGCGATCATGGCCCATGACGCCCTCGCGGCCGGCAGCGTCGACGTCGTGGTCGCCGGCGGCATGGAGAGCATGACCGGCGCCCCGTACCTGATGTCCAAGCACCGGGCCGGCGCCCGTATCGGCCACGACCAGATGTGGGACTCCATGTACCTGGATGGCCTGGAAGACGCCTACACCCCCGGCAAGCTGATGGGCGCCTTCGCCGAGGACAGCGCCCAGACCTACCAGTTCACCCGCGAGGCCATGGACGACTACGCCACCAAGGGCCTGATGAAGGCGAAGACGGCGGTCGAGAGCGGCGCCTTCAAGGCCGAGATCACCCCGGTCAGCGTCGTCACCCGCAAGGGGACCGAGGTGGTCGACACCGACGAGCAGCCCGGCAAGGCCGATCCGGCCAAGATCCCCACCCTGCGCCCGGCCTTCAGCCGCGACGGCGGCATCACGGCGGCCAATTCCAGCTCGATCAGCGACGGCGCCGCGGCCCTGGTCATGACCCGTGAGAGCGTCGCCAAGGCTCTGGGCCTGCCGATCGTCGCCAAGGTGGTCAGCCACGCCGCCCACGCCCACGAGCCGGGTCTCTTCACCACCGCTCCGGTGCCGGCCATGCAGAAGGCCCTGAAGAAGGCGGGCTGGGACGTCGCCGACGTCGACCTCTTCGAGGTCAACGAGGCCTTCGCGGTCGTCGCCATGATCGCCCAGAAGGAGCTGGGCATCCCGGACGACAAGCTCAACGTCAACGGCGGCGCCTGCGCGCTGGGCCACCCCATCGGCGCCTCGGGCGCGCGCATCCTCTGCACCCTGATCAACGCCCTCCAGTCGCGCGGCGGCAAGAAGGGCCTAGCCTCGCTCTGCATCGGCGGTGGCGAAGCCACGGCGATGGCGGTGGAGCTGGTCTGAGGGCTCAAATCCTCCCCCCGGCGGGGGAGGTGTCGACGCGTCGCGGCGACGGAGGGGGAAGCGGCAAGATCAACAGGACTTCCCCCTCCCGCTTCGCGCCACCTCCCCCGCTGGGGGGAGGATCGCAACGCCTCGGCCTCACTCGCGTTGGAGCCCCATGACCGACACCTTCCGACACAACCCCGAACTGTCCCGCTACGAGCTGGAGGTCGACGGCCTGCTGGCCTTCGCCGACTACCAGCGCTCGGGACACCGCCTGGTGATCCCGCACGTCGAGTCCGACCCCGCCCTGCGCGGCCAGGGCGCCGCCGGCCGGCTGATGGCCAAGGTCGCCGAGACGGCGCGGGCCGAGGGCATGCGGATCGTCCCGCTGTGCTCCTACGCGGCGGCCTGGCTGAAGCGGAACGATCCGGACCTGATCGCCTGACAGCTCAGAGCATGTACGGCCCCCACAGGATGACTACGGCGCCGACGACGCCCAGGGCCGTCAGGATCGTGGCCAGCGCCAGCAGGCCGGCGACCGCATGCTTGGCCCGGGGGCTCACGCCGTCCTGGGCTCTCAGGTAAAGCTCCAACACCGCCAGCGGCAGCACATAGGCGCAGAGCTGCAACGCGATGTCGGCCGGCCCTGACAGGGTGCGGTCCATGCCCCAGCCCCGCGTCAGGGGCGCCCAGACCATCAGCGCCACGCGCAGGAACCAGACGCCGTTGACCGCCAGATAGGCCCTCAGCGCCCAGCGCCGATGGACGGCCAACCGCCTCATAGCGGCCATCCGCCACGCTTGGACGCTGAACCCCAGGATCAAAAAGCCGTTAAGCGACACCAGCCCCGCCGACACCAACGACAGGTAGGTCGGCCGCCCCCAGGTCAGCCAGAGTCCGCCCATGGCCATGGCGAACGCGGTGACGAAGAACACCCGCCCGGTCCAGCGATGCAGCGCGGGCGCCCTAGACCGGATGACAGGGACCAACTGCATAAGTCCGCCCAGGGTGACGACCACGGCCAGCAGCACGTGAACGGCGAACTGCAGGTTCCCCAACGCGTCGCCGGCCACATAGCCCTTGATGATCGGCTTGTCGTTCCAGGCGGCCAAGTCGCCCGCCAGGGTCTTGCGGCCATAGTGGGCCAGGATCATCCAGATGAAGGCCGCCTGGCCGATCGCGGCCACGCAGAACCAGGCCTGGGTGGCGCGCCTCAGCCATAGATCCGCCGCCCGCCGCGCCGCTGCGGGGGCTGCCTGAGTTAAGAGGTCAGTGTCTGTCATCGTCACGCGCCGGTCGCTCCTATGTCCGCTCGTCTGGCGACAGGGCGTGAAGCACGCGCAAAGCGGGGTCTTGCCGATTTGGAAATCGGCTATGGATTATCCCCAGAAGCGTCAGGCCTTGTCCGAGGAGCAGCCGCGCATGCCCTTTCAAATCCAGACCGCGATGGACCGTCCAGGCGGACGCTGGCCCGAGACCTATCTCTATGGCGGCCTGTTCACGGCGGCGATCATGGCCTTCTGCCTCGCCCAATGGCTTGGCCCGCGACTAGGCCCGGCCTCCGACCTGGTGGCAATCGTGGGCGACGCGACCTGCGGCTGGTCATGGCTGCTGGTGCGCGCCCTGTTTCAGCAGCGCCGGGCGCAGCGGGCGCGTTGGCCCCTGGTTCTGGTTCTGACACTCGTGGCGATCGGCGCGCTTCTGCGCGCCTCAGAAGACGCGACCACGCCGCTGTCCCGGATAGCGGAGAACCTGGGCGGACTGATCAGTTCGGCAATGCTGCTGATGGCGACGCTGGAGCCGCTCAAGGGACTATCCGCGCGGACCCTGCGGGTAGAACGGCGGTTTCGCCTGGCTTTCACTGGCGGCTACGCAGCCCTGCTAACCGTATCAGTGCTCTGGGCCAACGGCGCGCCGGCAGCATCCTGGAGCCCCCTCATCAAACCAATCTGCGCGCTCGCCGCCCTGGTCGGGATGGGGATCGCTATCGCCTATCGCCAACGCCATCCGCTGGAGCCGGTCCGCCCAGCCCGCCAGACACCGCTGCCCGCCAACGCCGAGGACCTAGCCCAGGCGATCGTGCGGTCTGTGATCGATGAAGGACTTTACGCCCAGCCCGACCTGAGGGTCGCCGACCTGGCCCGCCGCCTGGGCGAGCCCGACTACAAGGTCACCCAGTGCGTGACCGGCCCGTTGGGCTTTCGCAACTTCAATCAGATGGTCAACCAAGTCCGCATCGAGGAGGCCAAGCGGCGGCTGGCCGACCCGGCCTTCGACCACCTGCCGATCCTGACCCTGGCCTACGACTGCGGCTTCGGGTCCATCGGCCCGTTCAATCGCGCGTTCAAGGCTCAGACCGGTACGACGCCGCAGGCGTTTCGCAAAATCCGCCGGTCGACCTGATTACTTCGGCGTCGCCGGCGGGGCGCTCTCGAAACTCCCCGCCGCGCCCGGGAACACTGTCGGGCTTTCCCAGCCGTCCGGGCTGACCGCCGAGACGCCGAAGAAGTAGTCGTCGATCACCACGTCCTTCAGGGTCGTCGCCGCCGCCGGGCCCGGGATCCAGCGGTTCAGGCGCCATTGCGGGTCGGTGGTCACGCGCCACCAGACGCGGTGGCCCGCCGCGCCGGGCGTGGGGGTCCACGAGACCTTGGTGTCGGCGCTGACCGCGCCCTCGATCTTGACGCCCGACGGCGGCGGCGGGGCCGAGGCGAGGCTGGCCATGGCGACGGTGTTCAGGCGCGTGACCTGGGCCAGGTAGGCGAAGTCCACGCCTTCGATGGTGTCGCCGTAGGCCTTGCCGTTCTCGGTGCGCAGGTTCTGGTGCTGGCGGTCGTAGTTCTCCACCGCCTCGGTCACGCGCACGGCCGGATAGCCGGCTTCCAGCAGCGGCACCTGGTCGCCGCCCCGGCCGTAGCGGTCGGTGCGATAGACCATCACCACGTCGAAGTTGGTGAGATAGCGGTCGGCCAAGCTGTCGAGGTAGCGGGCCAGGTTGCGCGAGGGGCTGTCGACCTCGCCGCCGTTGTAGCGGCGGCTGTTGGCCTGCTCGGGCGTCTCGACGGCCTTGGTGCCTTCCGAGAACACCCGGACCTGGGTGTTGTTCATCACCCCGCTCTGGCCGCGGCTGTTGCCGACGATGTCGTTGTTGAGGTCGGCTTCGACCTTCCAGCCGTTGGCCTTGGCGTAGTCGGCCAGGATCTTGCCGCCCAACAGGCCCTGCTCCTCGCCCGACAGCACCGCATAGACCAGCGTGGCCGGGAACTTGTGCTTGGAGAGGATCCGCGCGGCCTCCAGCACCGCCGCCACGCCCGAGGCGTCGTCATTGGCGCCGGGGGCGTCGCTGGTGAAGTCCATGACGTCGGTGACGCGGCTGTCGATATGGCCGGCGATGATGATCACCCGGTTGGGGTCAGAGGTCCCCTTCTGGATCCCCAGAACGTTCATCACCTCGGTCGGATTGGGCACGCGGCGGCCAGTGACGACCTGGGACGGCGTCTCGACGGTCAGGCAGCCGCCGCAATCCTTGGAGATCGCCTCGAAGCGGGCCTTCGTCCAGCGACGCGCGGCGCCGATGCCGCGCTTGTCGGACTTGGTGTCCGACAGGGTGTGGCGCGTGCCGAAGCCGACCAGCGACCGGATCGTGCTCTCCAGCGCTTTGGGATCGACCTCGGCGGCCAGGGTCCGCAGCAGCGGCTGGTCGGTCGAGGGCTGGGCGGGCGTCTGGGCTTGGGCGGCGCTCGCGAACACGAGGCCGGCGGCGAGGGCGAGGGTCAGGCGCATGAGGGCTCCAAACGGCGCGGACGACAGGTCGCGCAGGTTTCAGGCCAAGCTCGCCCGGCGCAAGCCATTTTCCGGCGACGGATCAGCCTTTCGGACGCTCGGCGACGACGGGGGTCGCATCCAGCGGCTGCGGTCCCGCCCGATAGATGAAGTCGGTCGCCGTGATCGGCTTGCCGCTGACGCGATCGACCAGCACAGGCTCGGCCGCTCGCCCAGTGACGCGATCGACCAACTGACCTGCTGCGCCTTCGGCCGCGAAGTGTCGGGCGCCGAAGGCCAGCATGGCGGTCAGCACGCCGCCGAAGTCGCGGCCCATGTCGGTCAGCAGATAGTCATAGCGCGGCGGTCGGCTGCTGTAGGCCCGCTTCTCCAGAAGTCCGTTATCGACGAGCGCGCCCAGGCGCTTGGTCAGGATATTCGGCGCGACACCCAAGCTGCTCTGAAACTGGTCGAAACGCGTCAGGCCGCGGGAGGCGTCGCGCAGGATCAGGAAGGTCCAGCCGTCCCCCACCCGCTCCAGCGTGCAGGCGATCGGACATTGCGTGAGGGCGGGTTCAGATTTGCTCATCACGGATAATCTGGCGACTCACTTGCGAAATGCAAGTTACTCCATAGCTAGGGGCGACAAGCCGGACCGATGGGGCCTCGGCGAGGGATCTCAGAGAACGATGAGCAACAGCAGCAGCAAGGGTTCGGCCCTGGTCACCGGCGCCTCGACCGGCATCGGCGCGGTCTATGCCGACCGCCTGGCCAGGCGCGGATACGACCTGGTTCTGGTGGCGCGCGACGAAGTCCGGCTGAATGCGCTGGCCGAGCGGCTGCGCGCCGAGACGGACGTCACCGTCGAGGTGGTCAAGGCCGACCTCACCGACAAGGCCGACCTCCTGAAGGTGGAGCAACGTCTGGCCACCGACACCACGATCACGGCCCTGGTCAACAACGCGGGCGTGGCGGGTTCGGGCGACTTCGTTGGCTCCGATCCGGACGCCTTCGAGAAGATGATCCAGTTGAACGTCGTCGCGGTCACCCGCCTGGCTTCGGCCGCCGCGCGCAACTTCGCGCCGCGCAACGCCGGTACGATCATCAACTTGGCGTCGGTCGTCGGCTTGGCGCCGGAGATGGGCATGCCGGTCTACGGCGCGACCAAGGCCTATGTGATCTATCTGACCCAGGCCCTGCGCGCCCAGCTGGCCAATTCGGCGATCCGCCTCCAGGCGGTGCTTCCCGGCGCCACCCGCACCGAGATCTGGGAGCGTTCGGGCACGGATATCAACGCGATCGATCCGAACATCCTGATGGACGTCGACGACATGGTCGATGCGGCGCTGGCGGGCTTCGACCAGGGCGAACTGGTGACGATCCCGTCGCTGCCCGACGCCGCCGACTGGGACGCCGCCCAAGCGGCCAGGGCCAAGCTCTATCCGAACCTGTCTCGCAACCGGCCGGCGGATCGTTTCAGCAAGGCCTAGAATGAAGGACTCGCCGGCGCGGCGCTTACACCCGCGCCGGTGAGTCCGCCCTGAGCGGGGTCCTGGCCCGATGCCGACCAGACCCCGCCCGGGAACGCAAAACTAGCTGAGCACCATCACGACGACGCGGCGGTTCTGGGCCCGGCCTTCGCGCGTTTCGTTGGGCGCCACCGGAGCGTCCTCGCCATACGAGATCGTGGCCATCCGGTTCAGGGCCACGCCGTGCATGCTGAGGAACTTGCGCACGGCCTCGGCGCGCTTTTCGCCCAGCTCGTTGTTGTAGTTCGGGGCGCCCGAATTGTCGGTGTGGCCCTGGATCTCAAGATAGACGTTCTTGTTGTCGGCCTTCAGCTTCTCGGCGAACTCGCCCAGGCGCTGCTCGGCTTCCGGCGACAGGGTCGAGGCGTTGACCGGGAACTTCACCGAGTCATCGCTCAGCACCAGCGCATACTGGAACTTGCCCTCGGCCAGCTTGCCGGCGGCGATGGCGCGGTCCAGGGCTTCCTTCGAGGTCTTGTCCAGTTCGCCGATCTGGGCGCCCTGCGTGTTGACGCGCTCGTTGACCGCGCCGACCTGGGTGTTGACGTACTTCTTGGTCGCGCAGCCGCTGACCGTCAGGCCGCCCATCACCAGGGCGGCGGCGACCATCAAGGTCTTCCTGCTTGCTATCATGTTCGGGTCTCGTCCGTGGTAGGGGCGCGAGACGTCCTGCAACGCTCGCCCCTACCAAAGCGCAGCCGAAAGGGGCCAAAGCGAGGCGCGATTCCGGCGCTTCCGGGCCAAGCTAGACCATTGATCTTCCATCACATTTAAACCGCGCGCGAGTGTGCAACGGGACGTTTGGTTCCGCGAATTTTTGTCTGGATCCGGGCAGCGGAGCGAGGCTGGTTCGACGTAAGATCCTCGCCCTTCGCGAAGTTATCCACAGCCCTTGCAACAAACCCGACCTCCCCGGCGACACGTCAGTGCGGCGAAGCCAACGCCGGGGTCCAGATCCATCCGGGGCGGTTTGGGTGGGCGCGCCTGCCGCCTTTCTCGCCTCGAGACCATGGTGGGTTCGATCTGGGCCCCGGCGTTCGCCGGGGAGATCGGTCTAAAAGAGCCGGGGCGATCGGAGGGGCGAATGGCGCTTATCCCCGCTCAGTAACCGGCGTTTCCGTTCAAAGTCAGCACCTTACAAGAAAACACAGGTTTCTTATCCTCGCCCGCGCCCACGCCCCCATGCTGTAGCACATGAGCCAGACACGCCCCTCGACCCGCACCTGGTGCGACCGCCTGCAACAGAAGCTGATGGACACCATCGACGCCGCCTGGGCGATGGTGGAGGCCAGCGACGATCCGGCCGTTCTGGCCAAGGCCCGCGACCGGGCCCGCGCCTGCGGCCAACTGGCCAGCGAGGCGCGCAAGGTGCTGGCCCTGGACCCCAGGCCCGACAAGCCCGGCAAGCTGCCCGGCGCGATCCGCGAGGCCTTCGATCGCCTCGAGGCCGCCACCGGTCCGCTGGTCGCCGAAGCCAAAACACACCGCGCCGCCCAGCCCGCCGCCCCCATGGCGGCCCAGGCGGTCGCCATGCAAGCGGCGCTGGCGAAGCTGAAGCGGCGCTAGGCTCGCCGGCCCACCTCTCGACCCAGGGGCGGCTTTTTCTCACAGCTCAGCTTGAGGGTGTTTAGTAAACTCTATATAGGCAGAGCCCGGGGGCTGAGTTCGCCGGAAGGCGAGGGATTGGAGTTTGCGCATCATGGCCATGACCTTGCAGGCCCTGAAAATCTACTACGGCAACATCCTACGGACGGACGCCGCGCACATTCCGGCGGCGCACCAGACGCTGCTGACCAACCTCTCGGGGCAGATCGACAGCGGCGCGCTCAGCATCGCGGACGCGCGCACCCAGATCGCCAAGCTGGCTCTCGAGACCACCACCGTCGCCAGCATGGCCTACAGCTTCTTCACGCCCGGCGTGCCGGGGGCGGGCGGCTTCGACTACCTGATCTCGCCGACCGGGCCGAACACGACGAACCTGAATTCGGACTACTACAAGACGTTCAACGTCGAAAATCGGTTCATCAACTTCGCCATGAACCTGGGCAAGGCCGGCGAAGGCGCGGCCTGGTTCAACGCCAACTTCGGCGCGCTGAGCACCCGGGACAGCTTGATCAAGGCCTATACCGAGATCTTCGGCGTCGTCCCCAGCCAGACCAAGGTCGACAGCCTGCTAGGCGACATGGTGCCCGACGGCCAGGGTGGGACCTTCACGCGCCAGGCCTATTTCGCCGCCTTCTCCCGGGACGGATTGGAGGGCCAGGGCACCAAGGCCGCCATCGTCGGCTGGCTGTTGTCGGTCGCCGCCAAGGAGAACATCGGGCCCTACGCCACGGCCAACAACGCCTTCCTGGCCGACCTTGGCGACGACGGCGTCGCCCAGTTCCGCAGCGACCTGCTGGTCGCCTACGGTTCGCCGCCGACGCCGGGTACGGCGGGCGTCACCCTCACGGTCGCCGGCGACAAGTCCGTCTCTCCGACCGCAACGGACACGGGCCTGAAGTCGAGCGCCAACAACGACACCATCACCGTGACCGGCGACATCGCGGGCGGCGTGACCATCGACTCCGGGGCGGGCCGCGACACGATCAAGGTCGCGCTGGGAACCTTCGGAACGATCCGGACCAGCGACGGCGGCGACACGCTAACCCTGGGCCACCTGCTGTCCACGACCCCGACCCTGGGCGTTCCGGCCCAGTACGGGACCGTCATCCTGGCGGGCGACAGCAACGTCGTGACGCTCAAGGGCAGCATGGCCAAGGGGACCAGCCTGACGGCGACGGGCACGGCCAACGTGCTGCACATCGATCGCACCGGCGCCACGGACTCGACCTTCTACGAAGGCGAGATCAGCGGCTTCCAGACGATCTATCTGCACTCGGGCGGCCTTCCCAAGGTCATCGGCGCGGGCACGATCTATGCGATGGCGGGCGGGTCGTTCTCGGTCGACAGCAGCCAGACGCTGGTCTTCAAGGACAATGGCGCGGCCGGCGTCCTCTATGCATCGGCCGACCCCGCGCGCGGCGCCAAGGTCGACCTGCACTTGCAGAACTTCCAGGGCGCGCCGACGACCGACGCGCAAGTCGGACGCGGATACTTCGTGCCCAATGGGGGCGCCATCGGCCTCTACGTCAACGCGCCCGACCAGTTGGACAACAACGGCAAACTGATCCTCCATGTCGACACCGACAGCACGGCCGGTTTGATCTATGGCTACTCGACATCGTCGGCCCTGGGTCCGAACTATCGTGGCCCGCTGCCTAATCTGGATATCGTGGGTCCGGGCAAGCTTAAGGCGCAGATCAGCGGGACCTTCACCAATGTCGACGCCACCCTGGCCGGCGACCTGGATCTGACCTACTCGATTGCCGTGTCTGACGTCGCGCAGACCTTCCGCCTGGGCGACGGGACTAACAAGCTCGCCCTGCACTTCGGGTACAACGTCAGCTCTAGCCTGGCGCCGGCGGTGTCCAAGGTCTATCTGGGCGCGGGCGTCGACACGATCAGCCTCAGCTATAGCGACTACGCTGGCGCGCCGGAAAACCGACTGGCCAATCTGCACATCAAGGATGGCGCCATCCTCAGCGCCCCGCCCGAAATCATCGGCTTCCAAAAGGGCGTCGACCACTTCGTGCTGGACGCTCAGATTCACAGCCTGACCGCCAATGTCCAGCAGTACGCCGACGGAAAGACCACACTGCAGGACGCCCTAATCGCCGTCTCCGCCCATGTGGCGGTGAACACGGGCGCCGTCTTCACCTGGAACGGCGACACCTACATCTACAACCAGGACAATATCGTGGGCGTCACCATGAACACCCTTGAGGCCGGCGGCGGCGACGGCCTTATCAAGCTGGTCGGCGTCACCGGCCTGACCGTCGGCACGGGCGCGGGCAGCTACGACATTCACTACGGGTAGACCTCGTCCCCCGCCGGACGAGCCGTGAACGGGCGCTCCCTTGGTGGAGCGCCCTTTTCTTTGCCGGCGATGTGGAAGCCTCGCCGGCCAGAGGGGCCCTACGCCCCCTCCTCGTCGACATAGATCACCACCGGCTTGCCGCGCGACAGCGGCTCCCAGCCGGCCTCGATGGCCGAGGCGATGGCTTTGGCGACAATGCGGACGGGGATCTGCGAGGGCTTCAGCGGCGGGGCGCTGAACTTGGGCTTGGGGCCGGGCGGGAACTCGATCAGCGCCTCGCGCTGGCCTTCCTTGTGCCGCGCGGCGATCACCTTGCCGTGGCGCTCGGAGGGGTCATAGGACCACTGCGGCAGGCGATGCAGCCGCCAGACATAGGGGTCTCCGTCGACCTCGATGTCGAATTCGGTAATGAGCTTGGTGGTCTTGGCCATGCGGGGAGATACCGCGTTGGGCGCGCGAGAAAAAGCCTCCCCCTTCTCCCCTTGCGGGAGAAGGTGTCGCTGAAAGCGACGGATGAGGGGTCGCTCATACGAAAACCGCCGCGACAGGCGGAAAGGCCGATCGCGGCGGATACTGTCTTAAACCCCTCACCCGACCCCGGCTTTCGCCGGGGCCACCCTCTCCCGCAGGGGGAGAGGGGTCGCTTTTGTTACTGCAGCAGCGCCTTGCCGAACGACAGCTGGCCGTCCTCGACCCCGACGGCGATGACGCCGCCGTCCTCGATCTCGCCGGCCAGCAGCTTCTTGGCGATCGGGTCGACGAGCTCTTTCTGGATCACGCGCTTCAGGGGGCGCGCGCCATAGACCGGGTCGTATCCCTTGTCGGCGATCCAGTTCAGGGCCTCGGCGTCCAGGGCCAGCGCCATGCGACGGTCGGCCAGGAGCTTTTCGACGCGCTGCAGCTGGATGCGGACGATGTCGCCCATGTTGTGGCGCGACAGGCGCTTGAACAGGATGATCTCGTCGATCCGGTTCAGGAACTCGGGGCGGAAGTGGCCGCGCACCGTGTTCATCACCATCGGCCGGACGGCCTCGACATCCTCGCCTTCCTCCTGGTTCGCCAGATATTCGGCGCCCAGGTTGCTGGTCATGATGATCAGCGTGTTGCGGAAGTCGACCGTGCGGCCCTGGCCATCGGTCAGGCGACCGTCGTCCAGCACCTGCAGCAGGACATTGAAGACGTCCGGGTGGGCCTTCTCGATCTCGTCGAACAGCACGACCTGGTACGGACGCCGGCGAACGGCCTCGGTCAGCGCCCCGCCCTCGTCGTAGCCGACATAGCCGGGAGGCGCGCCGATCAAGCGGCTGACCGAGTGCTTTTCCATGTACTCGGACATGTCCATCCGGGTGATGGCCGCCTCGTCGGCGAACAGGAACTCGGCCAGAGACTTGGTCAGCTCGGTCTTGCCCACGCCCGTCGGGCCCAGGAACAGGAACGAGCCGATCGGCTTGGACGGATCCTGCAGGCCGGCGCGAGCCCGGCGGACGGCGTCAGACACAGCCTCAAGGGCCTCGTCCTGACCGACCACGCGGCCGCGCAGCTGGTCCTCCATCTTCAGCAGCTTCTCGCGCTCGCCCTCGAGCATCTTCTCGACGGGCACGCCGGTCCAGCGGCTGACGACGGCGGCGATCTGCTCGGCGTCGACGACCTCGGGGGTCAAGGCCTGGGTGTCGCCCTGCTCGGCTTCGGCCAGGCGCTTTTCGAGGGCCGGGATCTCGCCGTACTGGATCTGGCCGGCGCGGGCGAAGTCGCCGGCGCGCTGGGCGTTGGCGAGGTCGGCGCGCAGGCGGTCGAGGGCTTCACGGGCTTGCGCTGCGCCGCCGACCTTCTCCTTCTCGGCCTTCCACTTCGCGGTCATCTCGTCGGACCGGAACTGCAGGTCGTCGATCTCGACCTCCAGGTTCTCCAGGCGCTGCTTGGAGGCCGCGTCGGTTTCCTTCGAGAGGGCCTCGCGCTCGATCTTCAGCTGCACAAGGCGACGGTCGATCTCGTCCAGTTCCTCGGGCTTGGAGTCGATCGCCATGCGCACGCGGCTGGACGCCTCGTCCACCAGGTCGATCGCCTTGTCGGGCAGGAAACGGTCGGCGATGTAGCGGTTGGACAGGGTCGCGGCGGCCACGATGGCGCTGTCGCTGATCCGCACCCCGTGGTGGACCTCGTACTTTTCCTTCAGGCCGCGCAGGATCGAGACGGTGTCCTCCACCGTCGGCTCGCTGACGAACACCGGCTGGAAGCGACGGGCGAGCGCCGCGTCCTTCTCGACGTGCTTGCGGTATTCATCGAGCGTGGTGGCGCCGACGCAGTGCAGCTCGCCGCGCGCCAGGGCGGGCTTCAGGAGGTTGGAGGCGTCCATCGCCCCGTCGCCCTTCCCGGCCCCGACCAGGGTGTGCATCTCGTCGATGAACAGGATGATCGAGCCCTCGGCGGCCGTGGTCTCGTTCAGCACGGCCTTCAGCCGCTCCTCGAACTCGCCGCGATACTTCGCGCCGGCGATCAGGCTGCCCATGTCGAGCGAGAGAAGCTTCTTGTCCTTCAGGCTTTCGGGCACGTCGCCGTTGACGATGCGCAGGGCCAGGCCCTCGACGATGGCGGTCTTGCCGACGCCAGGCTCGCCGATCAGGACGGGGTTGTTCTTGGTGCGGCGCGACAGCACCTGGATCGTGCGGCGGATCTCTTCGTCGCGGCCGATCACGGGGTCGAGCTTGCCGTCGCGCGCGGCGGCCGTCAGGTCGCGGGCGTAGCGCTTGAGGGCGTCATAGCCTTCCTCGGCGTTGGCGCTGTCGGCGGTGCGGCCCTTGCGCAGGGCGTTGGCCGCGGTCTCCAGGGCCTGGGCGCTGACGCCGGCCTCCTTGAACAGCTTGGCCGCCTCGCCGCCTTCCTTGGCGATGGCGATCAGCAGGCGCTCGGTCGTGACAAAGGCGTCGCCGGCGGCCTTGGCCGACTTCTCGGCCTCGGCGAACACGCGGGCGGTGTCGGGCTTCATGTAGAGCTGGCCACCGGCGCCGTCGACGCGCGGGGTCTTGGCCAGCAGGGTCTCGACGCCGCCGTCCAGCTGGTCGGGGCGGCCGCCGGCGCTCTGGATCAGGGCGCGGGAAAGCCCGTCCTTCTCCTCGAGCAGGACCTTCAGGATGTGTTCGGGTGCGAATTGCTGGTGGCCGCGGGCGAGCGCGAGGCTCTGGGCCGACTGGACCGCCTGCTTGGCGCGATCGGAATAGAGATCGATATTCATGATGTCCCCTCAACTAGGCGGATCAGGACGCGCTGCCTTGATCAAGCACAACGCGTCCGGCTTCAGACACTGCGGAGCGCTTCGAGCGGGTCAGCCATCGGCCTGACCCCGGCGCTCCGCAGGGGGATGTAGGTGTGGCCCATCAGCCACACAAGGCTCACCAGCCCTTGCTGGCCAGATATCGTTCCAGCTCCTGGATCCGCACGGCGTCGGAGGGGTGGGTCGAGCCCAGCTCGCCCCCCGACTTGCCTCCGTCAAGCGCCTGCATGTTGCGCCACAGCTTCACCGCCTCGCGCGGCCGGTAGCCGGCGCGCTGCATGAAATCGACGCCCAGCCTGTCGGCCTCCAGCTCCTGCTTGCGCGAGAACGGCAGAAGCAGGCCATAGCGGGCCGCGTCATCGCCGTGGTCCTTGAGCAGCTTGCCAAGGTCGCTCTTGCCCGCTGCGGCGCTGGCGATGCCCAGCAGGACCTTCGAGGTGGTTTCCTGCGATACGCGTTCGGCCGCGTGGCGGGCGACGACGTGGCCGGCCTCGTGACCGATCACGGCGGCCAGCTGGTCGTCGTTCTCGACCAGGGTCAGCAGGCCGACCGTGACGCCGACATGGCCGCCGGGCAGCACGAAGGCGTTGGGCGCCTCGTCCAGGAACACCGCATAGTCCCACGGCCGGCTGGCCAGGCCGGCGGCGGTGATCACCCGCTGCCCCACGGCCTGGACGCGGGCGTTCTTGCGCGGCTCCTTGGAGACGTAGCTGTTGCGCAGCGTGTCGGCCCAAGCCTTTTCGCCCTGGGCCGCCAGGTTGTTGTCGTTGACGATCAACAGCTGGTCGCGGCCGAGGTCGGCGTTGTAGGCGCAGCCGCCCAGCGCGAACGCGGCGGCCATCAGCAGCGGGAGGATCAGGCGCGGCAGGGTCATGAGCTCGGCGGACTGTGTTTCGAAGTCGACACAAGCCTTATCTCCGGCGTAGGTCCGGGACGCAACCAGCCTGGCCTTACGCTTTCGTCATGCGCGCGGCGGCGCCAGACTCAGCGCCGCAGCTCAAGAATGTCGAGCTTCGACTCCTGGCGTGGCCATGGCAGCGCCAAGCGGTAGTGGTTGGCGCCGACGCGTTCGAACACGCCGACCTGATCGCGCTCGCGGTCACGACCATAGGCGGCGCGTCCTTCGCCGTCGCCCCAGGCGACCCCGCCCAGAAAGACGAGACGGCGGGCCCTGTCCGGATAGAGGGCGCCAGCCTGACGCTGAGATCCGGTAAGCTTCTCGAGGCGTAGGTCGCCGCCCGGGGTCAGGGCGACGCGGCAGCGGAACCAGCCATAGGCGACATAGGCGAGCGTTCCGTTCTGCGAGCCCAGTTTGATGGTGCGGCACCGATAGGTCCCCGGCGTCGGCTGGGGTCGGGACAGCGAGACGGTCGGATCGACCACGGGGCCCAGGGCGCGCAAGTCGCGGCCGTGACCGCGAAGGCGGGCCTCCGACAGCGCCTCGTCCCAGGCTTCGTCCAGGCGTTCAAGGCGGCGAACGTCCTCGCGCCGAGCGTCTGCGCGCCAGTCCCCCGACGCCGCCAAGGCGGGGGCGGCGCTGAGTAGGACGAAGGCGGCGGCGGTGAAGAAGCGCATGGCGGGCTCCGAAAACGTGGGACTCCGGAGGACAACGCCAGGGCGCTCGGCTGGGTTCGCGCTCAGCCCTCGCCGAGCCGCGCAATCACCTTGGCCAGCTGACGCGGGTCGATGGGCTTGGACAGGATCGGCGCGTCGCGCAGATCCGGACGAACCCCCTGGTCCCCATAGCCGGTGACGAAGGCGAACGGCACGCCGCGCTCGCGCAGGATCTCGGCGGCGCGGAACGAGGTCTCGCCGTCGCCCAGGTTCACGTCCAGCAGGGCCAGGTCGAAACCGCTGGCCTCGGCCGCCGCCACCGCCTCGCTGGCCGAAGCGGCCGGGCCCACCACAGCGCAGCCCAGGTCGCTCAGCAGGTCCTCGACCAGCATGGCCACGAACAGCTCGTCCTCGACCACCAGGATGCGGAGCGGATCAGGCGGCGCCTCGGAAGAAGCGGTTTGACTCGCCGGTCTTGCCGAGCCGTGCGTCGATCTCGCAGACGACGCCGCTCGCCGGATAGTCGAGCCGGACCTCCCCCCCGAGTTCCCGGGCGAGGCCCCCGGTGATGAGGCGGGTCCCAAAGCCCTGCCGGGTCGGGGGCGAGACAGTGGGCCCATGGGCTTCCTCCCAGATCAGTTTCAGGCGGTCGTCGCCTTCACCCGCCTCGCGTCGCCAGGTGATGCGCACCTGGCCCGCAGCGTTGGAAAGCGCGCCGTACTTGGTGGCGTTCGTCATCAGTTCGTGCAGCGCCATCGACAGCGCCAACGCCGGCTTGGGCGCCAACCTGATCGCGGTCCCGTCGACGCTGAAACGCTCGGCCTCGCCATGGGCTGCGATCACCGCGCTGACAATGTCGGCCAAGGCCGCCCCGTCCCAGCTTTCGGCGGTGAGGATGTCGTGGCCCCGAGACAGAGCCAGTAGCCGCCGGGTCAGGCTGTCGCGGGCGTCCTCCAGGGTCTCGGCGTTGCGCAGGGTCTGGCCGGCCACCGACTGCACCGTGGCCAGCGTGTTCTTCACCCGGTGGTTCAGTTCGTTGATCATCAGCCGCTGCAGTTCCTCGGCGCGGCGACGGTCGGTGACGTCGCGCATCACGCCGGTGAAGAAGCGGCGCTTACCGTCGTTCCACTCCGCGATCGAGAGCTCCAGCGGAAAGGTTGTCCCGTCGCTGCGCCGCCCCTCGACCTCGCGGCCGATGCCGATGATGCGCCGCTCGCCGGTGTCGCGGTAGCGGGCCAGATAACCGTCATGCTCGCCGTGATAGGGCTCGGGCATCAGGATGTTGACGTTCTGGCCGACCATTTCGGCGACCGAATAGCCGAACAGACGCTCGGCGGCGGGGTTGAACGCCTCGACGCGGCCCCGCTCGTCGATCACGACAATGGCGTCGACGGCTGTATCGACGATCGCCCGATACCGGGCGTCCACCGCCGCCGCGCGGGTCGCGCGGGTCCGTGGAGCGGTTGTTTTAGTCGCCATGCGCAAAGGCCTCGGCTCCGTCAGAAAACGAGCCTATCGCCGAAGTTGACGCCCGGCTAGAGCCGAATACAACCTTAGGGAGAATTGATGAAGATCAATAAAAAAGCCCCGCTCCTGCGCGAGGAACGGGGCTTCAATTTCGGATACGAACGAGGGGGCCTCTACGCCTCCTCGGACTCCGAGCCGGTCGGCGCGCCTTCGGCGGCCTCGAAGCTGCGCGGCGCGCGGCGGCGGCGGGGCTTCTTGACCTCTTCGCCTTCGTCCGAGGCCGGAGCTTCGGCGGCCGGGGCGGCTTCGGCGCGCTCGGTCTTGCGACCCAGGAACGCGGGGGCGTGGCTGACGGCGCCGTCCTGGCCCCGCAGCATCGGCGAGCCTTCGCTGGCCGGCGCCTCGGCGGTCAAGGGCGAGGCCTCTGGTTCGATCACCGCCAGCGGATCACGCTCGCCGCGCGGCTGCCAGTCGCGGTCGCGATCGCGGTTGCGGTCACGGCGGCGACGGCCCTCGCGGTAATCGCCCTCGCCCTGCGGCTGGTCGCCCTCGGCGGCGGGACGATCCTCGCGCGGGCGGTCGTCACGGGGGCGATCGTCACGGTCGCGGAAGCGATCTTCGCGAGGACGATCATCGCGGGGACGGTCATCGCGCGGGCGGTCGTCACGGTCGCGCCAGCGGTCGCGGCGGCCTTCGCCGTCGCGGCCTTCGCGGGGGCGGTCGTCGCGGTCGCGATTGCGGTCACGGCCTTCGAAGTTGCGGTCGCGGTCGCGATTACGATCACGCCCTTCGAAACGGTCGCGGCGTTGCTCGCCGCCTTCACCGCCCTCGCCGCCTTCGGCCTGGCTCTCGGCGGGTTGCTCGGCGACTTCCGGCTCTTCCGGCGGCTCGGCCTCGAAGTCGATCTCGTAGGCGGCGTAGACGTCCTTGCCGACGATGTCGGCCACCGGACGATTCGGCTGGATGGCGCGCAGGACGCGGAAATAGTGCTCGGCGTGCTGCAGATAGTTCTCGGCCAGCACGCGGTCGCCGGACGAGGACGCGTCGCGAGCCAGCTGCTGGTACTTTTCGTACACGCTCTGGGCCGCGCCGCGGACCTTGATGCCCTCGGGACCGTTCGAGTCGAACGCGCGGTTGGCGTTGTGCTGCTGAGGCTTGCCGCCGTTGCCGCCGCGATTGTTGCGGCCGCGTTGGCGCTTCATGCCTTTGAAATCTCTCATGTTCTCTTCTGAACCTGTCCGGAGGTCAGTCTTGCGCTGGCGCGTCCGGCCTTGCTGGTCTCTGGGCGGGTCTAACCCTGGTCGGTGTCAGAGACTCTGGTTTCCGTAGAGCCCCCATCCTGCTCTTTCGGCGCGGCGACCGGCGGACCGGGCGCGCCTGCCAGGGGAGCCTCGCGGACGTCGGACACCGAAGCGTCCTCGACGACTGCTTTTCCCGTCACCCGGCGATCTGGAAGGAGACGAGACTCGTCTAGCGGTTCACGCCCGGGTTTCCAAGGGATTTTTCACCCCCAGCACCACGCGGTCGTGCGTCGAAAGGTCTTTGACCGTACGAACCTCGGTGGCGCCCGCCTCGCGGAACAGCGCCTCGACGGCCTGGGACTGATCGTAGCCGATCTCCACGGCGAACATGCCGCCGGGCTTGAGCACCCGCAGGATCTCCGGCGCCAGCTCGCGATAGGCGTCCAGGCCGTCAGCGCCGCCGTCCAGCGCCAGACGCGGCTCGTGGTCGCGAACCTCGGGCTCCAGCGTGTCGATGACGGCGGTCGGGATGTAGGGCGGATTGGAGACCACGAGGTCGAAACTGTCGCTGCCCAGACCCGTCGTCCAGTCGCCGTGCAGCAGGGCCGCGCGGGTGTTGAGGTCCAGATTGGCGGCGTTCTCGCGCGCCACGGCCAGGGCCTCGCTGGAGGCGTCGATCCCGAGCCCCTTGGCCGCCGGACGCTCGGCCAGGATCGCCAGCAGGATCGTGCCCGAGCCGACGCCCAGGTCCAGCATCGAGAAGGCCATGTTCTCGGGGAAGGCCTTCAGCACCTCGTCGACAATGACCTCGGTCTCGGGACGCGGCGTCAGGACGTCCTTGTTCACCTGCAGCAGGATCTTCCAGAAGCCCTTGCGGCCGATGATGTGGCTGACCGGCTCGCGGCGGGCGCGGCGCTCGAGATAGGCGTCCAGCGTGGCGATCTGCTCGTCGGTCAGCTCGCGGTAGGGATCGGTGACGATTTCGGTGCGGGTGACGCCGGCGGCCACCTCCAGCATCAGGCGCGCGTCGATCGACGGCTGGTCGATGCCCGCTTCCTTCAGGCGATCCTTGGCGGCGGTCCAGGCTTTGACGAGAGTCAGGGTCATGAGCGGGGGTTTAGCGCTTCGCCGCGCCGGAGGCGAGATTGAATGCGGTACCAGATTTTGGTACACTCACACTATGGCCAGCAAGAACACCTCCGTCGTCCTGGGCGATCACTTCCAGGCGTTCATCGAAAGCCAGGTCGCCGATGGGCGCTACGGCTCGGCCAGCGAAGTTGTCCGCGCGGGTCTGAGACTGCTGGAAGAGAACGAGGCCAAGCTCGCGGTTCTCCGCGCTGCTTTGATCGAAGGCGAAGAAAGCGGCTTTATCGAAGATTTCGACTTCGACGCCTTCATTGAGGAAAGGTCGAGGGAGGCCGCGCCGCAGGGCTTCCACGAGGAATGAAGCCCTATCGGCTCTCCCGTCGCGCCAAAGCCGACCTCGATGACATCTGGGCCTATTCGGAGCAGCGATGGGGCGTGGAACAGGCCGCCGACTACGCCCGCGACCTCCAGGCCACGATCGAAATGATCGCTGAGCATCCCGGCATGGGCCAGCCGGATGACAGCCTGCGGTCGGGCTACAGGCGATGCGCCACCGGCTCGCATGTGGTCTTTTACCGGGTTGGCGCCAAGGTCGAAATTATCCGCGTGCTGCACCAAAGCATGAACGCCAGGGCGTACCTTGGCTGATCACCCCGCCGCCACCGTATCCCCCTCGCGCACCGCCCCGCCCTGCGTCACGTTCAGGTAGATGCCGCAGAACATATGGCCGTAGTGGTCGAACAGCGCCTTGACCAGATCGACGTCGCGCTCGGCGCTGGTGGGGTCCACATGGGTCGCGGCGCAGCGGACGATGGGCTTGAGCACCTCGGCGCGGGCCGCGCCCAGGCTCAGGGTCTGGCCGGTGAGGTCGTTCTCGGCCCAGGCGGGCCAGCCGTCGATATAGAGGTTGGCGCGAAAGCGCAGGGGATCCAGCGCCCGCCCGATCTTGTCGGATAGATCGCGCACGCTGGCCAGGTTGACGATCGACACATAGCCCGAGCGGCTGTCCATGAAGCGGTGCGCGCCCGGACCTTCGATCACCTTCAGCGGCCCCGGCGCCTCGTCGCCCAACAGGACGGCGAGCCACGCCGCGAAGCCCGCCCGCCCGGCCGCCGCGCGCAGATCGCCGGCGAAGTCGGCGACGCCCTCGGCGCGGGCGGTCAAGACGCCGCTGGCCTCGTCGAAGGCGGTGCGCGCGCGGGCCACGGCCGGGATCTTGGCCAGCACCGTGAACTTCATCTTCGAGATATGCGCCGGCGCCTGCGGATCAAAGCCGCTGGGTCCGTCCTCGACCGCATAGAGGCGATCGCAGGGGAAGCAGGCCCCGGCCTCGAGGTCGGCGCGCGCCAGGCGCTCGGGCGTGAACCCCTTCACGGGATGGCGATACAGCGAGACGATCCGGGCTTCCATGGCGCGGACCATCGGTCCCGACTCGGGCGATGGCAAGGCCAAGCTCGCGACCACGGGAACGCCAGGCCTCGCCCGGGGTTGTTGAGGCCTGGAGGCCGTAGAATGACCGACGCAAGGCGGCGTCCGATCCTGTCCTGGCTGAAGTCGCGGCCTTATCACCTGGCGCCCTGGATCGTGCTGCTGGCGCTGACGCCGTTCGCCTTGCCCAGGCGAGCCGCGCCGAACCAAGAGGTGCTCGCCGATCCGCCCGGTCTCTCCGAGAAGCGCGTCATGCCGCCGATGGCGTTCGACGCCGCCGAACCCCTGCGCGGCCGCGGCGCTGGACATCCCACCCACATTCCCTGGCGAGGCTGGCGCGACATCGCCTGGCGCACCGTGCGGGAGATCAGCGTCGACCGGCTACCGGCGGTGGCCGGCGGCGTCACCTTCTACACGCTGCTGGCCCTGATCCCGGCGATCGGCGCCTTCGTGGCGCTGTATGGCCTGTTCGCCGATGTCGGTGCGGTCGAGCAGCAGTTGCGCGGCATGGTCGGGGTCTTCCCGCCCAGCGTGATCCAGATCGTCGGCGAGCAGATGGCGCGCCTGGCGCAGCAGAAGGACGGCGAGCTGGGCCTGGCCTTCGTCGCCAGCCTGCTGCTGTCGGTGTGGAGCGCCAACGCCAGCATGCGCGCGCTCTTCGACGGCCTGAACATCGCCTATGACGAAGACGAAAAGCGGCCGTTCGTCCCGCGCCTGTTCCTGACCTACGCCTTCACCCTGAGCGCCCTCGTCTACGCCGTCGCCGTCGCGGGGGTGCTGATCGCCGCGCCGCTGCTGCTGGAGGCGGCCCATCTGTCGGCGCTGGAGGGCCTGCTGGCCCCGGTGCGCTGGCTGATCGTGCTGGTGATGACCGCCGTGGCCTTCACCCTGCTCTATCGCTTTGCGCCCAGCAGGGCGCGCGCGCGGTGGCGCTGGGTGTGGATCGGCGCGGCCTTCGCGGCGGCGGCCTGGCTGATCGGGTCGCTGGGCTTTTCGGTCTACGTCAACCGCATCGCCCATTTCGACGCCACCTACGGCCCGCTGGGCGCGGTCATCGCCTTCATGGTCTGGGTGTGGTTCTCGATCATGGCCATCCTGGTCGGCGCCGAGCTGAACGCCGAGATCGAACACCAGACCGCCGTCGACTCCACCACGGGCCCCGAACAGCCGATGGGCGCGCGCGGCGCGGCCATGGCCGACACGGTGGGCCTGGCCTTCGACCCTTGGGAGACCCTCAAGCGCGAGGCCGGGACAGTGCGTCGCGTCACCGGCGGGGCCTGGAAGCGGATGCGCCGCCGTTGAGTTTTCTCAAGCCGGCGCCCGGAATCGGGTTGTTGCGGCCAAGGTCGGTTTCTAGCTTGGGCGCCTTCGCCTGTTGGAAGCCTTCGCCATGCCGATCCTGACCCCCGCCGCAGACCACGAGCTGGCCGACATCGCCGCCCTGGTGAACTCGGCCTATCGCGGCGAGCTGGCGGCCACGGGCTGGACCAGCGAGAGCTATCTGCTCGGCGGCCAGCGCACCGACGAGGCCTCGCTGCGCGAAGACCTCGCCGCCAAGCCGGGCGCGGCCATCCTGACCTTCCGCGATGCGCCGGACGCCAAGCCGTTCGCCTGCGCCTGGATCGAGCCGCAGGCCGACGACGTCTGGTACGTCGGCATGATCACCGTCACCCCGCCCCGCCAGGCCGGCGGCATGGGCCGCACCGTGCTGGAGGCCTGCGAGGCTCACGCCCGGCAACGCGGCGGCAAGGTGATGCGGATGACCGTGATCTCGGTCCGCGACACCCTGATCGCCTGGTACCAACGCCGCGGCTACCGCCTGACCGGCGAAACCCAGCCCTTCCCTTACGGCGACGAACGGTTCGGACTGCCGCAACGGGACGACCTGGCGTTCGTGGTGATGGAGAAGGCGCTGTAGGGGACTAGCGAAAAACCCGCACGCCGAACGTCTGATTCAGAATTCAAACGGCCTCAGGACGCAACGATCACAAAATTCGCTGCCCACTCCAAAAAAATCCAAGTCATCTCAAATGGACTAGAACAAAAAAAGAAGGAAAATACATAAATTTTAGACTTTGGCGCGCGGAGACAGGAGAAGGCGAAATAGAAAGGCGTTTATCCAACACGCAAACTCAGATGAGCTCCAACGGGCGCCGACAGGCCGTCGCAATGGAGCTCGATCTCGATTACACGCTCCCCTTGCAAGTCGATACAATTATATCGAGTGCGACATTCCGTCACTCGTGCCAGAGTTTTAACGCTTATGGATCAACCTCCCGTTAGCGTTACCAGCAGATTTGCGGGCGCTAGCCTTTCGACGGGGAGGTGAACTCAGTGTTGATCAAGCATCGGATGCTCGCGGCGGTCACCGTGCCGCTCGTCGCTTTGTCAGCGCTCAGCATCTATCTTTGCGTAGGCCTTGGCGCCCAGTATCGCGCGGCGACGATCGCCGCAGATTCGATCACCGCGACCGGCCCGATCAACGCCGCCGTCGACGCGCTTCAGGCGGAGCGTGGCGCAACCTCGGGCATGATGGGGGCGGCCGATCGTACGGCGTTCCTTCCCCGGGTGACCAAGGCTCGCGCCACAACCGACGCCGCGCTGGCGGTCTTGGACGAACTTCGCAGCGGCGCCGGCCACGACCCCAGGATGCAGCAGGCGCTGGAAGCGACGTGGGACAACGTCAAGAGCCTCAAGGCGCTCCGCGCCAAGGCAGATGCATCTGGCGCGGATCGCGCGGCGGTGATCGGCGAGTACACCCGCGATATCGACGGCCTGATCGGAACGGCCGAGCATATCGATGTCTCGGACCTGGGCGGCGAAACCGTTTCAGCCATCAACGCCTATTCGGCGCTCATGCGGGCCAAGGAGGCGGCTGGACTGGAGCGCGCAGCCGGCGCCGCCGGCTTCGCCGCCGATCTCTTCACTGTCGAAGTCCTGGCCAAGATGCGCGCTCTCGAGGGCGAGCAGAAAGGCTGGATCAGCGACGCATGCCGCGAGCGCGCCTCGTTGTGCCGCGACATCAAGGCTTTGGAGGCCAGCGCCACTGGCGCCGAGATCACGAAGATGCGCGGTATGGCGCTGGCGGCCGTCGCGAGTGGAACCAAGGCGCCCGTCACCGGACCGCAATGGTTTGACGCCGCCACGGCGCGCATCGCCGGCTATGGGAAGATTCTCGGATCCGAAAGCCGCGCTCTACTGATCATGGCGCAAACGGCGGCCCGGAAGGCGCTCACCAAACTGATCAGCGCTGCGGCGTTCACTGTGCTGGGGGGCGCCGTCCTCCTGCTTGTTTGCAACCGCGTCTACGCGAGCATCGTCAAACCTCTCTACGAGCAGACCGACGCCATGCGAAAATTGGCCGACGGCGACATCGATCTCGACATCCCCGGTCGGGCGCGGCGTGACGAGTTCGCGGCCATGGCCTCGGCGCTTGTGGTGTTCCAGGACAATGCGCGCGCGCGACGTGAAAGCGAGGCCCAGCGCGAACGCGAGCGCGCCGAGGCCGCTGAAGCCATGGAACGCACCCGGGCGCAAACGCAAGCGGACAGCGAAGCTGCGGTCAACGACGCCTTTGGCGGCGCGCTGCGACGCCTCGCGCAGGGCGATCTGACCAGCCGTGTCGAAGGCGCGGTTCCCGCAGCCTTCCGGCCGCTGCAATCGGACTTCAACAGCGCCGTGGCGTCGCTTGGCCAGACCATGAACCGCCTGGTCGAGGCATCGAGCGGCGTGGATTCCGCCTCTGGCGAAATCCGTTCGGCCGCAGATGACCTGGCCCGACGCACCGAGTTGCAGGCCGCATCGCTGGAAGAAGCGGCCGCCGCCCTTCACGAGGTCAACCAATCGGTGACGGGCGCCGCCGCCGCCGCCGGCGCGGTTCGCGATTATCTGGGCGAGATGCGCGGTGTGGCCACCCACGCCCGCAATATCGTCCAACAGACCTCGGAGGCCGTGTCCGGCATCGAACGGTCGGCCAACGAAATCGGCAAGATCATCGGCGTCATCGACGAAATCGCCTTCCAGACCAACCTGCTGGCCCTGAACGCGGGCGTCGAGGCGGCGCGTGCGGGTGAAAGCGGCAAAGGGTTCGCCGTCGTCGCCCAGGAGGTTCGCGCCCTGGCCCAACGCTCGGCAGAGGCCGCTCGCGAGATCAAGGCGCTGATCAACGACAGCAACGACCAGGTTCAGAATGGCGTCGACAAGTCCTCCGCCTCGGGTGAGGCTCTTGAGGAGATCGTCGCGCGCGTCGGCGTCCTCGTCGAGCGCGTTCAGGAGATCGCCGCGTCGTCTCGCGAACAGTCGGCCAGCCTTGGCCAGGTGACCGAAGCGATTACCGAACTCGACACCGTCACCCAGCAGAATGCGGCGATGGTCGAGGAGGCGACAGCGGCCGCCAACACCCTGGCCCGGGAGGCGCGGGGGATGAACACCATGATGTCGGCGTTCAAGCTGGAGCCCGAAGCCAACAGGCGCGTCGCAGCGTAAGCCATAGGCAGGTTTCACCCTGCCGCCTCCCCAGCGAAACCCAGCCCTCCCCCCTGGCGACGAGCCTTCGGCCTGCTGCGCGGGCAAGACCTGGCGTTCGTGGCGACGGGAAGGGCTGGGGGGCCATTACGGAAGCTTAAGTAGCCCCCGGCTCGTTTGCGCGCTCAGATGCCGCCGTTTGGTATCATGGGGCTTTTCATGTCGTTCGTCGTCCGGCCGGCCATCGCGGCCGCCTTCGTCATCGTCGCGGCCGGATCGGCCCAGGCGGCCGTCACGCCCGTGCCCGTGGGCCAGCCGCTGGCGCGGTTCGACAAGATCAAACCCGCCACCCACCTCTACCTGCGTTACCGGCAGAAAGGCGACACCGTCACGCCGCTCGACGTCTGGACGCGCGAGATCCGCATCGAGCCCGACACCGCCGGCGTCAAGCGGCTGCACATCGTCCAGCACTGGGACGGGGCCACGCCCGGCACGGTCAAGACCCTGGACAGCTGGGTCGAGCTTGGCACGTTCCGCCCGTTCACCCACGTGCGCCGCGCCACCGGCAAGGACGGCGTGACCAAGATCGAAGGCTTCGACTTCAAGCCCGACCGCGTGATCGGTCTCAAGGACCTGGAGAGCAACAGCCAGGCGGCTTACGACGTGGCCGCGCCCGAGCCGACCTTCAACTTCGAGACCGACATGGAGCTGCTCCAGGCCCTGCCGCTGGCCAAAGGCTACGAGGCCCGGATCGTCTTTCACCACCCCGGGGGCGACGCGCCCGCGCCCTACGTGTTCAAGGTGACGGGCTCGGAGGTGCTGACCAGCTCGGCCGGCGGCAAGGTCGACTGCTGGGTGGTCACCACCGACTACAACCGTCCCGACTGGAAGCCGGCGACCTTCTGGCTGGCCAAGGACAGCCAGGTAGTCATCAAGAACGTCTCCCCCGCGCCGGACGGCTCGATCTGGGTGAAGACGCTGCTTTGGTAGGCGGACGAGCGCGGTGAACGCCCCCTTCGCCGCCGTCCGGCTCCAGCGTCGCGCATCACGCATGACAGCGGCGGATAAATCACTCATCTTCCGGTAGCTGAGCAGACAAGCTCTACCGGAGTTCGCGTGTGAAGTACCGTTTCTGGGGGCCGCTTCTTCTGGCGGTCTTCGCTGTTGTTCTGTTCCAGATCGTCATGGGTCTGCCGCTGCTGGCCGCGAGCGCGCCGTACTGGCTTGAGCCCAAGGGCGACATGGCCACCATGATGGCGGGCCACTACGCGATCATCGACCATCCCTGGCGATTTCCGCCGACCGAGACCCTGGCCCTTCGCGGCGCGGCGACGCCGACGACGATCGTCTATACCGACAGCCTGCCCTGGCTGACCCTGGCCATGAAGGCGACCGGTCTTGGCCGTGTGGTCAATCCCTTGGCCCTGTTCCTGCTGATCGCCTATCTCGCGCAGCCGCTGGCCATGATCGCCCTGCTTCGCGCCTGCGGCGTACAGCGAACGTCCTCGCTGGTCCTCGGCGGACTAATCGCCCTGTTCTATCCGGCCTGGTTCGTCCGCCAGTTCGGACACATCGCCCTGGCCGGTCACTTCCTGCTGATCCTGAGCCTGGCCTGGAGCCTCCAGGTCGCCCGGGTCGGACTGTCCGCGCGCCGGATGGTCGAGATCACCGTGTTGGGCGTGTTCGCGATGGGGACCCATGCCTACCATGTCGTACCGATCACGGCCTGTCTGGGCGCGGGACTGACGTCTCGGCTCCTGCAGGATCGTGGCGCCGCGGTGCGGAACGTCGTCATCCAGCTCGTCGTCTACGGCGCCAGCATGGGGCTGGCCGCCTGGGTTCTCGGCTATGGCGCCCAGGGCGGACAATCGGGCGGCGGCGGCGCGCTGGGTCTCTATTCGATGAATATTTTGGGCCCGATCCTGCCGCAGGCGTCGGCCTTGTTTGGCCAGACCTGGAACGGCCAGTGGTTCACCGGCACGTTCGACGCCAATGGCGGCCAGACCTTCGAGGGCTACGCCTATCTCGGGGCCGGAGTCCTGCTGCTCGTGCTCGTGGCGGTCGCACAGGGCCTGCTGGATCTTCGGCGCGGCGGGCGCCCGAGCAACGCCTTCTGGCTCCGATATGGCCCGCTGTTCGTCGCCGCCCTGGCCCTGACCCTCTGGGCCATCGGGCCCAAGCCCTACCTCGGCATGACCATGCTGTTCGACCTGCCGCGCCCGACCGGCAAGTTCGGCGATCTGGCAGGGCTGTTCCGAGCTCACGGTCGCTTCTTCTGGATTGTCGGCTACGGGCTTCTGGCCTGGGGCGTCACGCGGGTGGACAAGCTGGAGGGGGATCGGGTCCGGCTGGGCCTGTTGCTCCTGGCAACGGCGCTTCAGGTCTTCGACATGACCCAGATGATCCGGGGCGTACGAACGAGCTATGAGCCGGTCACCTCCGTCTACGATCCGGTTCTGCGGACGGATCCCGCCTTCGAAGGCAGGCCCTGGCGGTTCCAGCCCCTGGTGGAATGCGTCGGCGGCGAGGACGGCTGGGCGATCGTCCAGATGTCCGGCATGGCGCTGCGCCGGCATGGCGTCTCCAACTCCGGGCCGACGGCGCGACCGTTCCAGGTCGCCTGCCAGATCGAGCCGGCGGCGACGATCGACGCCGCCCCAGGCGATCCGACGATCACGGCGGTGATCGGTGATCGCGCCAAGGAGACGGCGCTGTTCGACCGGTTCAAGGGGCGCTCGGACTGCTATGTCTTCATGCGCGGGCTGCTGTGCGGCCGGGGCCTGTCGCAAGCGGGCCTGTCGCCCTATCTGCCGATCCCCGCCGAAGCGATCGCAGCAGCGCCGGCCATCCGCCTGGACGGGGTTCGCCCCAGCGCCTTGGGCGAGGGCTGGGCGCTGCCTGAACCGCGCGGAACCTGGACCAGCGCGAAGGTCGCGTGGCTCACGCTCGACAGCAAGACCCCGGACTTCATGCTGGTGATGAACCTGGTCAGTGTGTCGCCGACGGGCCCTCAACGCGTGGAGATCCTGGTCAATGGCCGCTCAATGAGCCGCATCACGGTGCGTGAGCCCGGCGTGCTGACCGCCCGGATCGAGGGCGAACGATCAGCCAAGCCCACGCGCGTCGAGCTTCGGTTGCCGGACGCCGCCCGCCCCGGCGGGGGCGACCCTCGCCTGCTGGGCATTGGCGTCGACGAAATCCGGGTGGTTCCGCTTGGAAACTAGAGTCTCGCGCCCCGTCGTGCGTTTGTCGTGATCGCATCCTAAAGGGCCGGGCATGAGCAAAGCGCGATCCCTATCCATCATTCTGGCCGCCAGCCTCCTCGCCGGGCTCCTGCCGATCACGGCGGCGCGGGGGGCGCAGGCCGACCGCGCCCTGTGGGTGATGAGCTACAACATCCGCTACGACAATCCGGACGACCGGCCCGACTGGCGCGCGCGCCGGGGGCCGATGGTCGAGCAGGTTCGCTTTTTCCGGCCCGACATCCTGGGCCTGCAGGAAGCCCTGCCGGCGATGGTCGACGACCTGGCGGGCGGCCTCGCGGGATATGCTCACTATGGCGTGGGCCGCGACGATGGCGCTGGGCGCGGCGAGACCACGACGGTCTTCTATCGCGCCGACCGGTTCCAGCGGGTGCTAGCCAAGACCTACTGGTGTTCGCCGACGCCCGACACGCCGGGCAAGGCCTATGATGCGGCCCTGCCCCGCACCTTCACGCGCCTGGTGCTGAAAGACCGGCGAACCGGCGTGCTTTTCGACGTCCGCAACGCCCACCTCGACCACGTGGGAAGCGAGTCCCGGGCCAAGTGCGCGGCGCAGATCCTGAACCTCGCCGCCTGGCCGGGCGCCCGGCTGATCACCCTGGGCGACTTCAACAGCGGCCCCGGAGATGCGCCCTATCGCGTGCTGACCGCGCCGCAAGGCCCCTATCGCGACGCGCGCCACGCCGCCGCGACCCTGTTTGCGCCGTCGGGCACCTTCAACAACTTCACCCTGGCGTCGATCGGCCCGCCCATCGACCACATCTTCGTGGACCGCCGCCTGAACGTCGGGCGCTTCGCCGTGCCGACGGACGTCACCGACGTCGGCGTGATCTCGGATCACTTCCCGGTGCTGGCGGAGATCACCCTGCCGGCGAAGACGCGGGCGCGCTCTGGGCGCTAGCCCCTAGATCACCGCCCGCGACCGCTCGCCCACTTCGCTGGACAGGGCCGCCGCCACGATCTCCAGGCCCCGGCGCAGGGTGTCGCGATCGCCGACCGCGCCGAGACAGACACGGACGCCGCTTTCGTGACCGGGCTCGACGACCGGCGCATCGGGGGCGGTGACCTCGGCGCCGCCGCGCAGGGCGCGGCCGGCCAGGCGCTCGGCGTCGAGTTCGCTCATGGGCAGCCAGATGTGCGGGGCCATCGGCGAGTGCGGGGTCTCGACGGCGCCGCCCAGGATCTCGCGGGCCAGGGCCAGGCGCGCGCGGCCTTCCTCGCGGGTCTCGGCCAGGATGGCGTCGGCCGAGCCGTCCTCGATCCACTGCGTGGCGATCAGGCCGCCAAAGGCCGGCGGGGCGTAGGCGACGACGCGCAGGGCCTCGACCGCGCGCTCGAAGGTTTCGGCGGCGGGGGCCACCAGGAACCCTGCGCGCAGGCCCGGGGCCAGGGTCTTGGAGACGCCCGACACGTGGAAAGTCCGCTCGGGCGCCAGCACCGCGAACGGCGGCGGCGCGTCCTGCGCATAGGCGGCGTAGATGTCATCCTCGACCAGGGTCAGGTCGTAACGGCGGGCGATCTCGACAATGGCGTCGCGGCGCGCGCGGCTCATGATCCGGCCGGTGGGGTTCTGCAGGGTCGGCAGTACGGCCAGCACCCGCGCGCCAGTGGCGCGCACCGCCGCTTCCAGAGCGTCGGGGCGCAGGCCCTCGGCGTCCATCGGCAGGCCGCGCGTGCGCCAGCCGCTGTAGCGGGTCAGGGCTTTCAGGCCGTGATAGGCCAGGGCCTCGGTCAGCAGCACGTCGCCCGGCCGCAGCACGGTGTTCAGCGCCACCGCCAAGCCCTGCTGGGCGCCGGCGCAGCAGATCAGCCGTCGCCAGTCGACGCTCTGATAGCTGCTGGTGCGCGACAGCCACGCCGCCCCCGCCCGACGCTGCGACTCGTGTCCGGCCGGCGGGGCGTAGGCCAGGTGTTCGGAAAGGTCCGCCCGCCGGCGCAGGCGCGCCAGGGCCTCGGCGATCCGCGAGGCCGCCGCCGCCGCCGGGGCGATGTTCTGGGCCAGGTTGATCGGCCCTTCCCGCTCATAGGGACGGTGCTCGGCGGGCGCATTGACGAAGCTGCCGCGTCCGACATGGGCGCTGACCAGCCCAGCCTTCTCGGCCTCGACATAGGCGCGGGTGACGGTGCCCAGCCCCACGCCCAGCCGATAGGCCAGGTCGCGCTGCGGCGGCAGGCGCACGCCGGGACTGAGCGCGCCAGAGGCGATGTCGGCGCGCAGAGCCGCCACCAGCCGCTCGTACAGCGGGGCGGCGCCGGCGGGGATGACGGGAGTCCAGGTCGGATTCACAGCGGCAGTCCTATATTGTCACAATAACAATATGATCTTTGACTCTCGATACAATCGAAATCATCACGGTGACATTCAAGGCGCAAGGAGGCCCGAATGACCCCTGAACTGATGCTGGCCTATGTCGTGTTCTGCTTCGCCACGGCGGGCACGCCGGGCCCCAACAACATGATGCTGCTGGCCTCGGGCGCGAACTTCGGCTTCCGTCGCACGGTCCTGCACATCCTGGGGATCAGCGGCGGGCTGGGCTTCATGGTGCTGGCCATGGGTCTGGGGCTGGGCGGGGTGTTCCGGGCCTATCCGGTGCTGCACGAGATCCTGAAGTGGATCGGCGCGGCCTACATGCTGTGGCTGGCCTGGAAGATCGCCACCTCCAGCACGGTCACCGACCGGTCGCTGGGCCACCCCATGACCTTCCTGCAGGCGGCGGCCTTCCAGTGGGTGAACCCCAAGGCCTGGGCCATGGCGCTGGGCGCGGTGACCACCTACGCCCCCGAGAACTCGGGCTGGACGATCGTGCCGCTGCTGGCCGGAACCTTCATGCTGGTGGGCGCGCCGTGCAGCGCCGCCTGGGCCGGCTTTGGCCAGGGCCTGCGGCCATTCCTCGACCGCCCGGCGGTGCTGAGGACGTTCAACGTGACCATGGCCGTGCTGCTGGTGGCGTCGTTGGTTCCGATGGTGGCGAACGGGGGTCATGATATGGCGAGCCCGACGCGGACGACGGCGACCGCGCCCGCCGTTCTGCTGGCCGTCGACGTCAGGCGCTAAGGCCTCTGGACAGCCGCGACGAAGCATTCGACCGTCGGCCGACCACAGTTGAGAGAGTTCCGTGACCGAACGCCTTCTTCACCGCCGCGCCCTTTTGGCCGGCGCCCTGGCCCTGGCGGTGACGCCTGCCCTCGCCCCCAGTCTGGCGCGCGCGGCCGCGACCAGCGCCAAGATCATGGTCGGCGATCGCGAACTGGAGCTCAGCGTCTTCCGGCCCGCTAAGCCCAAGGGCGTGATCGTCTTCTCGCACGGGGCGGGCGGATCGGCGGAGACCTACGCCGCCCTGCTGGAGGCCTGGAGCCAGGCCGGATTCCTGGTGGTCGCGCCGCTGCACGTCGACTCGCTGAAGCACCCCCGAAAGTCCGAGTACACGCTGCAATCGGCCTTCCCGGTGCGGATCGCCGATGTCGGCGCGGCGGCCGGCTGGGCGGCGAGCGCGGCGCCGGGTCTGCCGCTGGCCTATGCTGGCCACTCGTACGGCTCGCTGATGTCGCTGATGCGCGGCGGCGCGCTGGAATCGATGATCCCGGCCCGCGATCCCAAGGCGAAAGCCGTGCTTTGCTTCTCAAGCCCGGGCAGCATCCAGGGCCTTATGGGTCCGGCCACCTTCCAGACGCTGAACGTCCCCACCCTGATGCTCACCGGCGAGCGGGACGTCGTGCCGGGCATGGCGCCGGACTGGCGCGCTCATCTCCGCGCGTTCGAGGAAAGCCCGGCGGGCGAGAAGTACGCCTGGATCGGCAAGAGCGTCGATCATGGTCTGGCGCATCATCCCGAGAACCCCGCCTTCCCCCAGGCCTTGGCCCTCAGCGTCACGTTCCTGAAGGCGGAGGTGCTGGGCGACGCCGAGGCCAAGACCGCGCTGGCGGCCCAGTCCTCGACAGCTGCGGCGGAGTTCCGGCGGCGCTAGCGGCAGCGCCCCGTCACGTCTCCTATCGGCGCGGCGTAGCCGCGTGACGGCGGAAGCGCTGCGCGCCAAACCTTACCCCGCCGACTTCAGCCGCTCCGGGCCGATGCCCAGGAAGTCGCGCTTGCCCAGCGGCACGCCTTTATGGCGCAGAATGTCGTAGGCGGTGACGGCGTGGAACTGGAAGTTCGGGATTACGAACTCCAGCAGATAGTCGACGCCCGAGAACTCGAGCGTGACGCCGGGGCCCGCCGGCACAACGATCGCGCGGTCCTCGGCGTCGGCGAAGGCGGCTGGAGCGACTCCGTCGACATAGGCCAGGGTGCGAACTACGCGGTCGCGGAGGTGCGCCAGGGTTGTCTCGTCGTCGGCCATGGAAGGCGCCTCTTGTCCGGCCAGACGCGCCACCGCGCCCTTGGCGGCGTCCGACGCCCGCTGGATCTGGCCCGACAGCGGCAGCATGTCGTCGATCAGCCGAGCCGCGACATAGGCGTCAGGATCAACGCCGGTCGCTTCGGCGTGCGCCCGGGCTTTGTCGAGGACGGACAGCAACATATTGAGCCCGCGCGAGATCGTGATGACGGTGGCGGCGTGAACAGTCAGGGCCATGGAGGTTTCCTTGCAACGCTCGCCGAACCGCTCCGGCCAAGCTGCAAGCGAGTTAAGCGGGCCCCTGTTAGTTTTCAATCGCGACGGATGACAATGAATGTCAGCAGCCGCCCTCAGGCCACCGCCGCCAGGTGCATGCGGCCGCCCTCGTCGACGATGGCGTCGATCGCGTCGGCCGCGACCGGCGCGCTGAACAGGAAGCCTTGCGCCTGAACGCAGCCGATCGCGTGCAGCTGTTCGCGCTGCTGGTTGGTCTCGACGCCCTCGGCCATCACCGACAGGTTCAAGGCCTTGGCCAGGCGGACGATCGCGGCGACCACAGCACTGGCCTCCTTGTCGCCGCCCAGCGGGGCGATGAAGCTGCGGTCGATCTTGATCTTGTCGATCGGATAGCGCCGCAGATAGCTCAGCGAGCTGTAGCCGGTGCCGAAGTCGTCCAGCGCCAGGGAGAACCCCATCTCGCGCAGGCGGCGGATCGCGTCGTGCGTGGCCTGGTCGTCGCCCAGCAGCGCGCCCTCGGTGATCTCCAGTTCGATGGACTGGGCTCGCGCATCGGTCTCGGCCAGGATCTCGGCGACAAGATCCGGGAAACCGGCCTGACGCATCTGCAGGGCCGAGACGTTCACGGCGACCTTCAGGTCCTTCCAGCGCAGGCTGTCGGCGAAGGCCCGGCGCATGATCAGCCGGCCGAGTTCGTCGATCAGCCCGCAATCCTCGGCCAGGGGCACGAAGGCCGCCGGCGAGATCGCGCCCTTCTCGGGGTGGGTCCAGCGGGCCAGGGCCTCGACGCCCAGCGCCCTGCCGGTCGAGTCCACCTGCGGCTGGTAGGCCACCCAGACCCCGCCATCCTGCAGCGCCTTGCGCAGATCGGCCTCGAGACCGCGCCGGGCCTTCAGCGCCGCGTCCATCTCGGCCTCGAAGAAGCAGTAGCGGCCGCGCCCTTGTTCCTTGGCGCGATACATGGCGACGTCGGCGCGGCGGGCGGCCTCGACGGCGCCTAGGCAGGCCTCCTCGGGTTCGATGATGGCCACGCCGACCGAGCCGCCCACGAAGACCGTGCCGCACGACAGCTCGACGGGCGCGCCCATCGCCGCCACCAGGCGCTCGGCCAGGGCCGCGGCGCCCTTGGGATCGATGTCGACGGCGACCACGCCAAACTCGTCGCCGCCCAGGCGGGCCAGGGTTTCGCTGGCCCGACACAGGCTAGCCAGCCGGGCGGCGATCAGCTGGATCAGTTCGTCGCCGGCCGCATGACCGTGGGTGTCGTTGACCGCCTTGAACCGGTCGAGGTCGATCGCCAGAACCGCCATGGCGCCGCGCCGACGCGAAAGGCCGTCGACGGCCTGCCGCATCCGCTCCTCGTAGAGCACCCGGTTGGGCAACCCCGTGAGCGCGTCGTGCATCGCCATGTGCTTGGCCCGCGCCTCGCTGGCCACCAGGCCTTCGGCGATGCGACGATTGCGGCGGGCGAACAGGAAGGCCACCGCTGCCAATCCGCCGACCACCAGCAGGATCGGCGTGACGGCGCGGCGCAGCAGCCGCTGCCCCGGATGGGGCGGCGCCCAGTCGAGGGTGGCGACGATCTTGCCGGCGTGGTCGCGCAACGGAACGTGAGCGTAGCCCTTCTCCTGCATCGCGTCGCCCTGGTGCAGGTGGACGCCGGCCAGCAGGAACCGGTTGGCGAAGGCCTCCAGGAACACCGCGTCCAGTCGCAGCACGGTAACAACGACCGGCGCACGGGTATGGCGGCTCAGCGCCTTGCCGAAATCGGGCTGCACCAGGCTGACCGTGACCAGGTGAGCTTCACCATCAAGGGGCTCCACGGCGCTGGCGTGGATCGGAGAGGAGACAAGGGTCCCGTCTGCGTTGGGTCCCGTCACGCGTGGACGGGCCGCCTCCAGGGCGCGAACCTTGGCGATCAGCGGCGCGAAGGTCGCGGCGTAGCGCTGATAATCGGCCGCCTCGGCCGGTTGACCGAAACGGGCGTTGAACAGCGTGCGGTTCTCGCCGTCGACCACGAAGATGCGGTCGAAGCCGGCCTGTCCGGTCAGGTAGGCCCCGATGTTCTCGGCCGTCCAACCCAGGTCGAAGCGATTGTCCAGATGGCGGACGGCGTCGTCCCAGACCACCTGCGGCGAGATCACCCGTTCGACGTCGGCGATCTTGGCATCCATCCCCCGCGCGACCAGGGCCTGCTCATGCCGCAAGGCGTCGCCGTCGACGCGGTCGGCGATCATGAACAGCAAGGCGACCAGGACGCAGACCGTCAGCAGCGCCATGGCCGCCAGGGGCGCGGAAAGCCGGGTCTCGACACCCTTCATCGTCGTGAACGTCCAATGCCGCACGGGAAGACAAAGCCTGTTTTCGCAGGCCATGGCTAAGCTCCGCCTAACGGCGCCTGAGGCAACCTGTCGCAGGGCGGCGCCGCGATTGGCGCGCTCAACGCCGGCGAACATTCCCTTTGGCGGGGAAAGGCTCTAGAGAGACCGACCGTTCTCTCCAGACTTGTGACACGACCTTGCGACTGCCCCAGGCCCGCCTCGACCAGGTTCTCGACCGTTTCCGCGAAGTGGAAGCCCGCATGGGCGCAGCCACCGACGGCGCCGAGATCGTCAAGCTCTCCAAGGAGCACGCCGAGCTGCGCCCGGTCGCCGAGGCCGTCGAGCGGCTGGCCAAGCTGACCGCCGAGCGCGCCGAGCTGGACGTCATGGCCGCCGATCCCGAGATGGCCGACATGGTCCGCGACGAGATCACCACCCTGGACGAAAAGCTGCCCGAGCTGGAACGCGAGCTGGCCTTGATGCTGGCCCCCAAGGACAAGGACGAGAACGCCTCGGCCATCCTGGAAGTGCGCGCCGGCACCGGCGGCGACGAGGCGGCGCTGTTCGCGGGCGACCTCTTCCGCATGTACCAGCGCTACGCCCAGCTGCAGGGCTGGCGCGTCGAGATCGACAGCATCTCGGAAGGCGAAATGGGCGGCTACAAGGAAATCGTCGCCTCGATCACCGGCGAGGGCGTGTTCGGCCGGCTGAAGTTCGAAAGCGGCGTCCACCGCGTGCAGCGCGTGCCGGCCACCGAGGCGCAAGGCCGCATCCACACCTCGGCCGCCACGGTCGCGGTGCTGCCCGAGGCCGAGGACGTCGAGATCGAGATCAAGGAAAGCGACCTGCGGATTGACACCTACCGCTCGTCGGGCGCGGGCGGCCAGCACGTCAACAAGACCGACTCGGCCGTGCGCATCACCCACTTGCCCACCGGCGTGGTGGTGACCTCCTCGGAAAAGTCGCAGCACCAGAACCGCGCCCGGGCCATGAAGAACCTGAAGGCGCGCCTCTACGACATGCAGCGCGAGGCCCTCGACAGCGCCCGCTCCGAGGCCCGCAAGAGCCAGGTCGGCAGCGGGGATCGCTCCGAGCGCATCCGTACCTACAACTTCCCGCAGGGCCGGGTGACCGACCACCGGATCAACCTGACGCTCTACAATCTGGCGCGGATCATGGAGGGTGACGCCCTCGACGACGTGATCAACCCGCTGATCGCCGAGGACCAGGCCGAGCGCCTGGCGAGCCTGGAAGAGAGCTTCAGCTAAGTCATGTCGTGGACCCGCACCTATGACGAGGCCGAGCCCCAGCGGGTCAACAAGTGGCTGGCCCAGAGCGGGGTGTGTTCGCGCCGCGAGGCCGAGCAGCTGATCAGCGACGGCCTCGTGTCGATCGACGGCGAGGTGGTCGAGGACGTCGGCCGCAAGATCCAGCCGGGCCAGACCCTGACCCTGGCCGACCGCGCCACCGCCAAACTGGACGCCACGCCGACCTATCTGGTTCACAAGCCGCGCGGCGTGGTCTCGGCTCAGCCCGATCCGGGCCAGGTGCCGGCGGCGCGCCTGCTGACGCGGGCCAATCTGTGGGGCGACGCGCGGGGCGTGGCGATCCCGCAGTCGGGCGACCTCATCCCGCCGATCGGGCGCCTCGACAAGGACTCGCGCGGCCTTCTGCTGCTGTCCCAGGACGGCGTGGTGGCCAAGGCCGTGATCGGCCCGCAGTCCGAACTCGAAAAAGAGTACCGCGTCGCTGTGATGGGCGAGCTCACCGAGGAAAAGCTCGAGCTGCTGCGCTTTGGCCTGGAGCTGGACGGCCGCGAGCTGCGCCCGGCCGAGGTCGAGATCATCTCCGACCAACGCCTGCGCTTCGTCCTGCGCGAAGGCCGCAACCGCCAGATCCGCCGGATGTGCGAGCTGGTGGACCTGAAGGTCGTCGACCTGTTCCGCGTCCGCGTCGGCCCGCTGGACCTGGGCGACATGCCCGAGGGGCACTGGCGCCCACTGACAGCGGCCGAGCGGGCGGCGCTGGTGGCGGGTTAGAGCGCGTTCGTTTGAGTTTGGGCGGTTAAACCTGACGCGCTCCAGGGATAAGCCGGTGCGCCAATGGTCTTTTCCGGGTGGGGAGGGGCCCCAATCCTCCCCCTAGCGGGGGAGGTGTCGGCGAAGCCGACGGAGGGGGAAGAAGCCGGCTGGGCCGCACTTCCCCCTCCGGCCTTCGGCCTCCTCCCCCTCTGGGGGGAGGATTTTTCAGCTGTCCGCTCAGGGTCGCGAGCATGCTTTGACCCCAACTCCGCTTCCGGAGCTCCAGCCCCTACCCCGCCGGCGTTAGCGCCCCGGCTTGGTGTAGGGAACGAACGCCCCCAGGCTGACGAAGCCCCTCGGGAAGTACGACAGCGAGTCGACCAACTCCACGGCGTCCGGCGCGCACAGTTCGCCGGCGACGGTGCGGGTCAGCAGGATATCGGCGCTCCGCAGCGAGCCGGCGCCCGAACGCGGGCGGTTCACCAGGAGGCGGCCGCCGGGCATCTCGTAGACGATCGCTACGCCGTCGATGACCTCGCTGCCGCGCACCTCGCGCAGGCGGATGCAGTCGACCGGCTTGCCGGCCGTGCGGCCTTCCAGCCGCTGGGCCAGGCGGGCCTCGCCGGCCGGATGGGCCACAGCGCCCGACGCCGCCGCGAGCGTCGCGACAACGACCACACCGCGCAGCATCGAACCCATCGCGCCTCTCCTATTCTGCGGCGACCGTTTGGGCCGCTTCGCCTTGAGCCTTCGCGGCCTGGATCTCGGCCGCCTTCTTCTCAACGAGTTCGACGATGTGATCGATCATCCCCTCGTTGGATTGTTTGTGGTCGGGCTTGCCGGCCATGTAGACCATGCCCGCCCCGGCCCCGCCGCCGGTGAAGCCGATGTCGGTCATCAGGGCCTCGCCCGGACCGTTGACGACGCAGCCGATGATCGACAGCGACATCGGCGTGGCGATGTGGGCCAGGCGCTCTTCCAGGGCCTCGACGGTCTTGATCACGTTGAAGCCCTGCCGCGCGCACGACGGGCAGGCGATGATGTTGACGCCCCGGTGGCGCAGGCCCAGCGACTTGAGGATATCGAAGCCGACCTTGATCTCCTCGACGGGATCGGCGGCCAGGCTGACGCGGATGGTGTCGCCGATGCCGGCCCACAGCATCGAGCCGATGCCGATCGAGGACTTCACCGTGCCCGTGCGCGTCGCGCCGGCCTCCGTGACGCCCAGGTGCAGCGGGCAGTCGATGGCCTCGGCCAGCTGGTAGTAGGCCGCCACCGTCAGGAACGGGTCGGACGCCTTCACCGAGATCTTGAACTCGTGGAAGTCGTGGTCCTGCAGGATGCGGGCGTGGTTGAGCGCGCTCTCGACCATCGCCTCGGGGCACGGCTCGCCGTACTTTTCGAGAAGCTCGCGCTCGAGGGAGCCGGCGTTGACCCCGATCCGCATCGAGCAGCCGTGGTCGCGGGCGGCCTGGATGACCTCGCGCACGCGGTCGGGGCTGCCGATATTGCCCGGATTGATCCGCAGGCAGGCCGCGCCGGCCTGCGCCGCCTCGACGCCGCGCTTGTAGTGGAAGTGGATGTCGGCCACGAGCGGGACCTTGGCCTCGCGGGCGATGGTCTTGAACGCGGCGGTGCTCTCGACGTCCGGGCAGCTGACGCGGACGATGTCGGCGCCGGCCTCTTCCAGCTGGCGAATCTGCTCCAGCGTGGCCTTGGCGTCGCTGGTGAGCGTATTCGTCATCGACTGCACCGAGATCGGCGCGTCGCCGCCCACCTCGACATTGCCGACGCGGATCTTGCGCGATTGCCGGCGCGTGATCATGCGCCAGGGACGGACGTGCGTGTGGTCTGCGGCCATGGCGCTAATTTAGAGGGTGTTGGGGGCGGATAGAAGGGCGTTTGCGCGCAAAGCGCGGCCCCAAAATCTCCGGCCTCCCCGGCGAACGCCGGGAAGATCGGGGGTTACTGAGCCTTGGGCGTAACCGCAGTCACCGCCGGCGGCGGCGGGATCAGCTTGGCCACGGCGGTCTGGTTGGCCGTCAGCCGGCCCGTCAGCCGGCCGTTGTAATAGACCTCGAACAGCGGCGGATCGACGACGTCGAGAACCAGACCCGGCGTGCGCGGGGCGCGATAGGCGTCGCCGGCCGACAGCCAGCGGGTCATCTCGATGCCGCCGTCGGCGCGGCGCACCGTGAAGGCGCCGGCCTTGCGCGCCTGGATCGTCACGCCCGAGGCGTCGGCGGGGCTGGCGCCCAGCATCTGGCCCTTGGGCTTGAACGGCGCGCCGATAGCCAGTTGCTCGGTATTGGTCACGCCGGCGGCGGCCTCGGCCTCGGCCCGCGCCTTGGCGGCCAGCTTGGCGGCGTCCACCGAACCGCCGTTGGCGGCGGCGTCGTCAAGGCCGGGGGTCTTGTAGGGCTCGGGCGTGGTCGACTCCACGGGGGCCGGCAGCGGCGCGCCGAGCGAGACCGACCCGCCGTTGGCGCCATGGGCGACGCGGACCTGGGCCGACTCCGGCGCGATCTGCGGCGGCGGCTCGTCCTTGGTGATGGCCCGCTGCGCGACGTTCCACAGCAGGATGGCGCCGACCACCAGCAGACCGCCCGCCAGGATCAGGGCCAGTCGCGGGTCGCGTTCACGCCGCACGCCGACCGGCGCGCGCAGCTCGGCGCCCTCGTCCGGCGCATCGTTCTTGAAGCGGGCCACGGCCGCCTCTCCGTCCAGGCCCAGCAGGCCGGCATAGGCGCGGACATAGCCGATGGTGAAGGGGCGCGAGGGCAGGTCCTCGAGGCGCATGTCCTCCAGCGCCTCGATATAGCTCTGACGGATGCGGGTGGCGTCGGCGACGTCCTGGGTGGTCAGGCCGCGAAACTGGCGTGCGGCCTTCAGCGCCAGACCGAGGTCGGCGCCGTCGTCCAGCGACGGGTGGCCCACAACGATCGGAGCCTCGTCCGTCTCGACGTCGGCGACCAGGTGCAAACGCCTCACGTTCCCCGTATCCAGCGGCATAATCGGCTAAAAGCCCCCGACAATCGCGCGACGCGCGAGGCGCGTCACACTCCCCCACCCCGTTTTGACGGAGTTCTTAATATGTCTCTGTGAATAACAAACTAAGTAGCCGGATTCAATGTACTAAACGGTGACGCTTGGTTAACGGCCAAGCTTTGGTCATACCGCGACGTAGAGTTTCCGGGCCAAGGTTTCGATCTCGCCGCGCAAGGATCCGCCGGACCCTTTCAGCAGCGCCTCGACATTGCGTCGCGCGGCTTCGCGATCCAGCGACAAGACCATCTGCTTGACGGGACCGATCCCCGCAGGCGGCATCGATAATCGGTCAAAACCAAGGGCCACCAAGGCGAAGGCCTCCAGCGGACGGCCGGCCATCTCACCGCAGACCGACACCTGGGTGCCGGTGTCGGCGCAGGCCTGCTGGATCGTCTTCAGCGCCCGCAGCGCGGCCGGCGACAGCGGGTCATAACGGTCGGAGACGCGCGGATTGCCCCGGTCGGCCGCGAACAGGTACTGCATCAGGTCGTTGGTGCCGACCGACACGAAGTCGGTCATCGGCAGCAGCGCGTCCAAATGCCACAGCAGCGACGGCGCCTCGACCATCGCCCCGACGTCCAGGCGCGCGGGCGCGGGCCGGCCGCGCTTCAGCGCCCAGGCGATCTCCTGGTCGACGAAAGACCGGGCGGCGCGGAATTCGTCCACATTGGCCACTAGCGGGAACATGATCCGCAGGGGCCGGCCGTTAGCGGCCTTGATCAGGGCGCGGATCTGCATCCGCAGCAGGGCCGGACGGTCAAGGCCCATGCGGACGGCGCGCCAGCCGAGCGCCGGGTTGTCCTCGCGTTCGAGCTCCATGTACGGCAACAGCTTGTCGCCGCCGAGATCCAGCGTCCGGAAGGTCACCGGCATGCCGTTGGCCGCGTCCAGCACCTTCTCGTAGAGCGCCGTCTGAGCCTCCAGGCGCGGCAGCTCCTCGGCCACCATGAACTGGAACTCGGTGCGGAACAGGCCGATGCCTTCGGCCCCCGTCTCCCCCAGGATGTCGAGATCGACGGCCAGGCCCGCGTTCATCAGCAGCGTGACCTTGGAGCCGTCCTTGGTGATCGGCGGGGTGTCGCGCAGGCGGGCGAACTCGGCCTTGCGCTGAGCGCGGACCTCCATCCGGGCCTTCAGCGCCTTGACCACATCCGGACGCGGCCGCAGCCAGGCTTCCTGGGTCTCGGCGTCGACCACCACGGGGTCGCCTTCGTTGACGCGGTCGCGCAGGCCGGCCAGGCGGCCCACGCAGGGAATGTCCAGCGCCCGGGCGACGATGCCGGCATGGCTGGCGGCGCTGCCCTCTTCGAGCAGGATGCCCTTCAGCTTGGTGCGGTCGTATTCCAGCAGGTCGGCGGGGCCGAGGTTCCGGGCGATCAGGATCGCGTCGTCCGGCAGCTGGCGCACGGCGTGGACATCGCCCGACAGGTGGCGCAGCAGCCGGTCGTTCAGGTCTTCCAGGTCGTGCAGCCGCTCGCGCAGATACGGATCGCGGGCCTGGCCCAGACGGGCGCGGTGCTCGGAGCGGACACGCTCGACGGCCGCCTCGGCGGTCAGACCCGAGCGCACAGCCTCCTGCAGAGAGCGGTTCCAGCCCCGGTCGTGGGCGAACAGGCGGTAGGTCTCCAGCACCTCGTTGGAGGCGCCGACCAGGCCATGCTGGCCCTCCAGCATCTCGTCGATCTGGGTCTGCAGCGCCTCGATGGCGTAGGTCAGGCGCGCTTCCTCGGCCAGGGCGTCGTCCGACAGCAGGGTCTCGGGGGCGACCGGCTGCTCGTGCAGCACCGCCACGCCGTACGCCAGCCCCTCGGCGAAGCGCGAGCCCTTCAGGCGCTCGGGCTTGTGCGGCGCCAGCTCGACGTCCTTCAGCTCGTCCGCGCCCAGCAGCTCGCTGGAGCTGACCATCTCGGCCAGCACCATGGCGATGATCTGGAGGTCCTCGACCTCCTCTTCGTCGTAGTTGCGCTCGGTGCGGTTCTGCACGACCAGCACGCCGATCGCGCGGCCGCCGCGCAGCAGCGGCACGGCCAGGAACGCGTGGTAGGGATCTTCGCCGGTTTCCGGACGATACGAGAACGCCGGGTGGCTGGCTGCGTCCGAGAGGTTCAGCGGCCGGCCCAGGCGCATGGTCTCGCCGACCAGGCCCTCGCCCGGCTTCAGGCGGGTGACGTGGACGGCTTCGCGGGCCAGGCCTTCGGTGGCGAACAGCTCCAGGTCGCCCGAGGCGCGGCGCAGATAGATCGAGCAGACCTCGGCGACCATCGAGATGGCGATGGTGCGCACCACCATGTCCAGCTTGCCCTGGGCGGGACCCACGCCGGCCATGGCCTCGCGGATCTGCCGAAGCAGACTGCGTGGTCCTCGAACGGCGATGCCGGATGCCGCCATGACGCCTGTACGCGCTCCCTGTCCCAAGACCCGTCCCGTCCCAGCGTCGACCGCCAGGGGTTAAGACGGCTCTTACCTCCTAGATGGGGGCTACAGCAGATTTCGCCCGGGGACCAGTCGCGCGCGTCAACCGAACGTCGATTAGGTGTGCGCCCACGAAAAAGCGCCGCCCGGAGGGGAGCCGGACGGCGCAGTCTTGCACACTGGGGGAGGGATCAGAACACCAGCGGCGATGGGTTAGCGGCGATAGCCGTAGGCGTAGCGGTCGTCGTAGCGATCGCGACGCTCATAGCGTTGGCCGTAGCGGTCGTAGGCGTAGCGGCTGTCGGCGCGGCCGTCGTAGGCGTAGCGGTTGTCGTAGCCGTAGCGCGGGGCGGTCCGGTACGACTGGCTGTAGCGACGGTCGTACTTGTTCTTGGCCGTGGTCGCGCCCAGGGCCGCGCCGGCGACGGCGCCGATGGCGACCGCGTCGGTCTTGCCGTCGCCGATGGCCGCGCCGGCGATGCCGCCGATCACGGCGCCGATGATGGCGCGCTCGGTCTTCTCGCCCGCGAAGGCGGCGGTGGCGGGGGCGACCAGCGCGCCGGCGACGGTGACGGCGATGGCGGTCTTTGTGAACTTGCCGAGGGTCTTCATGGCGGGTCTCCTATCTCTGTTGATAGGCGTTGTAGGCCCTCCGCCCTGAACGAGATCGGGACCGGCCGTTCAGGTGGGGTTTAGGTTTGGGGGGCTTTCAAGATCCGATCCTCCGACCTCCCCGGCGAATGCCGGGGCCCAGATCGAGCCCGCTGGCGCCGCTAGACTGGCTGAGGCTGCGGGCGGGCCAACCCCAGCTGCTCCAGATGAATCTGGGCCCCGGCATTCGCCGGGGAGGTCGGGTTAGAGGGGGCTGGTTCGCTCCGCGTGATCCCCGCGATGCCGCCGCGCCGACCACAGCACGCCGGCCAGCATCAGCAGGATCGCGAGGCTCTCCAGCGCGCGCGGCCAGCGACCCTCGTGCAGGAAGCCGTACAGCAGGGCGAACACGGTCTCGAACACGATCAGCTGGCCCGACAGCGACAGCGGCAGCAGGCGGCTGGCGGCGTTCCACAGGCCGTTACCGATCACCGAGGCGCCGATGGCGACGGCGAAGCTGACGCCCCAGAACAGCCCCCAGGCGCTGGCGGCATGGGCCTTACCGTCAAGGGCGAAGGCCGGAACGACGATGACCAGCGACAGCAGGCCCGTGGCGACGCCGGTCAGCAGCGACCACTCGTGGCTGTTGAACTTCGGCGTGGCGGCCAGGCGCCGGGCGTTCCAGACGGCGTAGGCGGTCCAGACCGCGAGCGCCAGCAGCGCGCCCAGCAGGCCGACCAGCGTCCGGCCCATGCCCGCCCGTCCAGCGGCGGCGAAGGCGTCGACATTGATGCAGAGCCCTCCCGCCACGATCAGGGCCAGCGGCCAGATCAGCCGGCGCAGCGGCATCCCCTCCCCGGCTTTCGCCCCGACGAGGGTGATGGTCACCGGCAACAGGCCGATGACCAGCGAGGCCAGGGCCACGCCCGCGCTCTGCACGGCGACGGCCAGGCCGACATAGTAGATGAGGTTGCCCAAGAGGCTCAGCAGGATGAGGTCGCGCCAGTCGCGGCCGTCCATCCGCGCCATGACCGCCTTCCAGCTGGGCGCCAGCAGGAGCGCCGCCGCCAGGCCATAGGCCAGATACCGCCCCGCCGTGGCCTGCAGCGGCGTGAAGTCGGCCAGGAGCTTGGGCGCCAGGAACACGCCCCCCCAGAACGCCCCGGCGATGACGCCGCACAGGAGGCCGAGCAGGAGGTTGCGCGAGGGAGTCATACGTTCGGCTTACCATCGCCGTCACGATCCGCCTTGGCGAAAGCTCCTGATCGCTTGGCGGAAACTCACGGGTGATCAGCGGTCCTACCGCCGCTTCCGCCAAGCCCCAGGCGTCACACCCAGCGCCGCCTTCATGCGCTTGGTCAGGCCGCTCTGGTCGCCATGGCCCGTACGCACGGCGATCTCGGCGATCGACAGCGAGGTGTCCGAAAGCAGCCGTTGCGCCGCGCGCAGGCGGGCGGCGGACACGGCCGCATGCGGCGTCATTCCGTAGGCGTCGGCGAAGCGGGCGAAGAAGCGGCTCTGACTCATGCCGGCCTCGGCAGCCAGATCGCGGACGGTCAGGGGCTGGTCGTAGCGGGACTCGATCAGCGCAGCGGCGCGGGCGAGACGCGGATCGACGGCGATCGGCGCCACCGACAGCCCGCGCAGAAGCAGCGGGGTCCAAAGGGTAGCGACCCCAGGCTCAATGGCCCCGGGCCTCTCGCCCGCCAGGAACTCCAGCAGTCCGCGCACCGCGCCCGTCACCGGCGCAAAGGGTCGCTCGCGCAGGCGCTCGAACGGCTTCATCAGGTCGCCGCCGATGTCGGCGACCACGAACAGGTTCTCGCCCGAGGCCGCGAAGGCGTGCCGAGCGCCGCGCGGCACGATCGCCGCCCGCCCAGGATCAACCCGTCCGCCCCGTCCCTCGATCTCCATCTCCAGCACGCCCCGACGCGGCAGCACGATCTGGTCGAAGCCATGGTCATGCGGCGGCGCGTCCTCGCCATAACGGCGGAACGAAAGTTCGGCGGGCGCGGTCAAGGCATCGGCCATGTCGCGACTATAGCCGCGCCGACGCATCCTCACAGCCTCGGCGGCAAGATCGGCGTCGCCCTGGTTCCGCCTTCCGGGCGCTGCGGCTAGGTTGGCGGTTGCGCGATGAGGAGTGTTTCGATGCGGGTCATGATGCTGGGACGCGGGCTGCTGACCCTTCTGGCCCCGATGGCGGTCCTATGCGGCGCCGCCGGCGCCCAGGCCGCCTGCGCCGTCGGTTCGCCGGGCGCGACCGTCAGCGTGGACGCCGGCGCGACCGGGCGGCCGTTCCTGCTGCGGCGTCCCGCCAGCCTCGCAGCGGGCCAGCCCGCGCCCTTGCTGATCCTGCTGCACGGCAGCGGCGGCGACGGCCCGCGGATGCTGGCCGCCTCACAGCTGGAGGCGACGGCCGAGCGTCACGGTTTCCTGGTCGTGGCGCCCACCGCCGCCATCCCCGCCGGCAAGGGCTTCGCCTGGAACATTCCGGGCGTGCCGACCGTGACCGGCAAGATCCCCGACGCCTCGGACGCCGACGACGTGGCCTATCTGGCGGCGCTGGTCGACGGTCTGGTCGCCGAGGGCTGCGTCGAGCCCGCGCGCGTCTATGTCACCGGCCTGTCGGGCGGCGGACGCATGGCCTCCTGGCTCGGCTGCGTGGCCTCGGACCGCTATGCGGCCATCGCGCCGGTGGTCGGCCTGCGGGCGGGCAATCCGCGCCGCGAAAAGCCGGACGAGCCCGATCCGGCCACCTGCCAGCCGGCGCGTCCGATACCGGTGATCGCCTTCGCGGGCGACACGGATGCGACCAATCCTACGCAGGGCGGCGGCGCGGGCTACTGGCAGTACACGATGCACGCGGCCGAGCAGCGCTGGGCGGCGCTGAACGGCTGCCAGGCGCCGCCGACCACGCAATGGGTCGCGCCCGGCGTTTATGAGGAGCGCTATTCCGGCTGTCGGGACGACGCCGATGTGGTGGGCCGCATGACCGTTGGCGGCGGCCACATCTGGCTCGCCGACAACGACGCCCTGTGGGCCTTCGTCTCGCGTTATCGGCGGGAGGGCCGTTAGGCGGTCCAACACAAAGAACGCCGGTTCGCCACGTAAGCGTCACTATTCGTCGCGAGCTTGCGCCGCCTCAAACGACTCGACCGGAGACGCGCATGATCGCCGCCTTGCTCACCGCCCTGGCCCTGCAAGCTGCCCCGCCCCCGGCGCTGGACCCCGCGACCGTTAAGGCGGTGGAGGCGGTGGCGTTCGACTATGTCGACGGTCAGTTGGAGGGCGACACCGCCCGCGTCACCCGCGCCCTGCATCCCGACCTCGCCAAGCGCGCCGTCCGCACCAAAGCCGATCCGGACGAGGTCCTGGCCTTGCGCCGGATGAGCCGCGACGAACTGATCGACCTGACACGCCAAGGCGCCCTGAAGACCCCGCCCGAACAGTGGGACCGCACCATCCGGGTGCTGGACGTCGCCGGAAATGTGGCGGTGGCGCGCGTCGAGACGCCGTGGTTCGTCGACCACCTCAGCCTCGGGCGGTTCGGCGAGCGCTGGATGATCGTAAACGCGCTCTGGTATCCCAAGCCCAGGCCTGCGGCGAAGTAGCGTTTTGCGCGTGGCGCCGAAAGCGACAACCGGTTTCGGCGCGAGTCACGCTCTAAGTCTCTGATTTAAATCTTCTTTATCGCGTCAAACCGATTCCGTTTTGACGCGCGAGACTCTAGGCCGGCGCCATGGTCTTCAGGCGACGCACCGCGACAGCCACGCGCATCGAGGCGTCATGGAACTTCGAGCCGACCTCGATCATGTCGGCGGCGCGCTGGAAGTCTTTACGGTTGATGGCGCTGGCCACCTCGCCGGCGGCGTCGTGAAAATCGCGGTGAGCCTCGACGCACTGCAGATAGGTCTTGTCGCCCGCCAGCTTGGCCCGCGCCTCGCCATGCAGCCAGTGGCCCAGGGCGCAGTTCTTGTCCGAGCAGGCGCGTTGGGCGTCCACCGTGCTGTGGGTCGCCAGGGCGATCCGGAAGTTCACCTTCCAGTCGGCGTGGGCGGCGATGGCGGCGTCGAAATCCATGGGTCTGCTCGCGTCAAATTTCACGGAGCGATGAATATCCCGAGCTTGGCTATTGAACGGTGACCAGGCAGCGTTAACGGGTGCGGTTCGCACCCTTAAGGAGGCGCCGCCGGGCCGCGTGATCAGCCGTGCCCTGGCATCGCCAGGGGCGCGTCGGCGTCGGCGACCAGGCGACGGGCCTGTTCCAGGGCCGCGTCGATGTCGTTCTCGATGAACTCGACCTCAAGATCGGTCAGCGGGTGCGGCGCGGCGATGGTCTCGCGCAGATAAATGCGCTTTTCAGCCTCGCTCATCGACCACCAGCCGACGGTGTGGCCTTCCTCGATCACCGCATCGCCCATGGCCAGCAGGTCGTCGGTGTCGAAGATCGGCTGGCCGGGCTTTTCGGGGAACCACTGACCGTCGTCCGGCAGGGCTTGGTCCAGCTGCTTGAGCAGCGCGGCCAGCCAAGGGCTGACCAGCAGCGGCTTTTCATAGCCGTCGCCGAACTTGGCGCGCAGGAGCAGGTCGTAGAGAAGCTCCAGGCCGGCGTCACCGTGGAAGGTCACGGTCTTGGCGTCGCGGTCGAACTTAAAGACGTCGGGCATAGGACTCTCTTGGGCTGGCGCCCTCATAACGTCCGAACGCGACGTTTTCATCTAGGTTCGAGGGGAGCGCCCCCTCCACCGCTTCGCGGTCCCCCTCCCGCGTTTACGGGGGAGGATGAAATCTTGTCCTCCTGCCCCGCTTGCGGGGGAGGTGGCGCGATGCGAAGCATCGTGACGGAGGGGGCGCTCCCTCCGTCTCAGATCAGAGCTGATCCAGCCCGTACACCGCGTGCAGGGCGCGGACGGCCAGTTCGGTGTAGGCCGCGTCGATCAGGACCGAGATCTTGATCTCCGAGGTCGAGATGACCTGGATGTTGATGTTCTTCTCGGCCAGGGCCGCGAACATCGACTGGGCGACCCCGGCGTGCGAACGCATGCCGACCCCGATCACCGACACCTTGGCGACGTCTTCGTTGACGGCCACGTCCTCGAACCCGATCTCGGTCTTGGCGGCCTGAACGATCTCGACGGCGCGGGCGGCGTCACGCTTGCCGACCGTGAACTCCATGTTGGCGGTCGCGGCGCTGCGCGCGCGCGACTGCACGATCATGTCGACGTTCACATTGGCGTCGGCGAGGCGGCCGAAGATCTGCGAAGACACGCCCGGGTGATCGGGCAGGCCCAGCAGGGTGATCTTGGCTTCGTCGCGGCTGTAGGCGACGCCCGAGACGATGCGCTTTTCCATGATTTCTTCCTCGTCGCAGACGATCGTACCTTGGCCCGGGGCTTCGCCCGGTTCGACGAAACTGGACAGCACCCGCACCGGGACGCGATGGGCCATGGCCATCTCGACCGAGCGGGTCTGCAGAACCTTGGCCCCCAGCGAGGCCATTTCGAGCATTTCTTCGTAGGAGATCTTGGCCAGGCGCTTGGCCTTGCTCTCGATCCGGGGGTCGGTGGTGTAGACCCCGTCCACGTCCGTGTAGATGTCGCAGTCGCCCTTGACGGCGGCGGCGATGGCCACGGCGCTGGTGTCCGAGCCACCCCGGCCCAGGGTGGTGATGCGGCGGTTGGGCGTCACGCCCTGGAAGCCGGCGATCACGGCGATCTCGCCGTTGGCGAAGCAGGCCTCGAGGTTCTCCGGCGGGATCTCCTCGATCCGCGCGCGGCCGTGGGCCTCGTCGGTCAGGATCGGCACCTGCCAGCCCAGGAACGAGCGGGCCTTGTGACCCATGTTGCGCAGGGTCATGGCCAGCAAGCCAGCCGTGACTTGCTCGCCCGACGCGACGACGGCGTCGTACTCGTCGTCCGACTCCGGCAGACCTTGGGCGGCGCGGCCGGCGCCGTCCGTCCAGGCGACCAGCTCATTGGTCTTGCCCGACATGGCCGACACGACGACGGCGACCTGCTTACCCGTCGCGACCTCGGCGGCGACCAGGCGCGCCACCCGGCGGATGCGCTCCAGGTCGGCCACCGACGTGCCGCCGAACTTCATCACCAGACGTGACACGTCCCTGGTACCTCGACACTTGGTTATTTCTTGCGCCCGCGCGGCCGGATCGCTCCCCCTCGCGCAAGCCCGCGCCTTCTAGCGAGCCGATGGCGCAACGGCAATGTCGTGGACGTGTCTTTTTTGCGGTGGGGCGGGCGGCGAGCGCCGTTGACAACAAGCTACATACAAAGTACCTATCTACCTACAAACACGCCCTCCATCGAGGCGACTCCATGCAAGACCCCCTTCCCCCTCACATTGAATCTCTGCTCGCGGACTGCACGACGATCTCCGCCCGCATCCGGACCTTGGCGGCCGCCGGCTATCCCCGCGCCGAGATCGCGCGCCTGCTGGGCAAGCGCTATCAGCATGTCCGCAACGTCCTGGAGGGGCCGGGCGCGCCGCGCATGACATCGCCTAAAGTCGCGCCTCCGTCTGGCATGGCCGAGCGCGAGCCCGCCGGGTTCGCCTACGACCGGCCCAGAACCTATCAAACCTATCAACTGGAAATCCGGGACGGCTTGATCGCCTTACCGAACGAGGTGCTGGCGGCCTTAGGCGCCGGCCCCAACGGGATGCTCAGCGCCGAACTCGACGGCGAATTCTTCAAGATCATCAGCGTCAAGGAGTCGGTGCGCCGCGTCCAGAATTGGGTCAGCAGCTTCGCGCCGCCTGGGGTGTCCGTGGTCGATGAATTCATCGCCGATCGTCGCCGCGAGGCCGCCGAGGAGGATCGTGAATATGACGAATGGCGGTCGCGGGACGGACAGGCGAAATGACCGCCAGCGTCGTCCTGGACACCTCGGCGATCCTTGCGGTGGCCCGGGGCGAACGTGGAGGCGACCTCGTCATCGAGCACATTTTCAGCTCGCTGACCTGCGCGGTGAACCTGACGGAGGTCGTCACCCGGTTGTTGGATTTCGGCGCTCCCCCAGACGAGATCGGTCCACGATTGTCACGACTGACGGCTCAGATCGTGCCTTTCGATCAAGACCTCGCGCTGCAAGCAGGTCTTTTGCGAGACTCCACCCGCCACAAGGGCCTCTCCCTGGGCGACCGCGCCTGTCTGGCCCTGGCGATTCGCGAAAAGCTTCCTGTAGTGACCGCCGATACGGCTTGGTCCGATCTGGACCTGCCCGTGGAAGTCGTGCTGATACGCTGACCATGACGAACACCGCGCCCGCTTCCGCCGCCCTCTCCTGGAGCATCGATCCCGCCGACGTGGCGCGGTTCTCGGCCATCGCGGCCGAGTGGTGGGACCCCAAGGGCAAGTTCGCGCCGCTGCATGTGTTCAACCCCTGCCGCCTGGCCTTCATCCGCGAGCAGGCCCTGGCGCGGTTCGGGCGCGACGGCGCCGCCCGCGCGCCGTTTGAGGGGCTCTCTCTGCTGGACATCGGCTGCGGCGGCGGCCTGCTGAGCGAGCCGATGGCGCGGCTGGGCTTCGACGTCACGGCGATCGACGCCTCGGAAAAGAACATCAAGACCGCCGCCACCCATGCGGCCGAACAGGGCCTCGACATCGGCTACCGGCCCGCCACCGCCGAGCAGCTGCTGGCCGAGGGCGCGGGGCCGTTCGATGTCGTGCTGACCATGGAAGTGATCGAGCACGTCGCCGATCCGGGCGAGTTCCTGCGCACCTGCGCCAAGCTGCTCAAGCCCGGCGGGATCATGGTGGTGGCCACCCTGAACCGCACGCTGAAGGCGCTCGCCCTGGCCAAGATCGGCGCCGAGTACGTGCTGCGCTGGGTGCCGCCGGGCACCCACGACTGGAAGCAGTTCCTCAAACCCGAGGAGCTGCGCGCCTTCCTCGCCGGCGAGCCTGTGGCGATGCAGGGTCCGTTCGGCGTGGCCTACAACCCCCTGACCGGCCGCTGGAGCCGCTCGGCCGACACCGACATCAACTACATGATGACGGTGACCCGAGACTGAGGACTCTCCTCGGGAACCTCCACGGCAACCGGGGCTTTTCGTCTCCGCAGGGGCTGACGCCCCCGGATTGGCGGCCCGTGTCGGGGTCGGACGTCGATCCGTTCGGTTGAACGGAGACCACCACCATGACTTCCAGGATTCTCGCCTCGCTGCTGGCGACCACCGTCGCCTGCGGCGCTGTCGCCCCGGCCTTCGCCCAGGACGCGGCCTATCAGCGTAGCCTCGAGCGCTACGACTCCCAGCGCTCCAACTATTACGAGCGCGTGGCCGAATACCAGGCGCGCCAGGAGGCCTATGAGCGCGATCGGGCCAACTACATGCAGGCGCGCGACGACTACGACCGGCGCTATGGCCGCGGCGCCTATGACCGTCGCTATCGGGATCAGGCCGACCGCTATCGCGTGGCCCAGTACCGCGACAGCGCCGCCTACTACGCCGAGCAGGCCGAGTTCGAACGCGCCCGCGCCAATTACGAGCGCGCGCGCTACAGCTACGACCGCCGCTACGGCGAGGGCGCCTACGACCGTCGCAACCCGCGCGAGGCCGCGCGATTCCGCGTCAGCGGCGTGAGCTATGCCGGCTATGACGCCAACCGCGACCAGTGGGAGCGCGACCGCGACCGCTACATCGCCGCCCGCGACGCCTATGACCGTCGCAACGGCTACGGCAGCTATGACCGCCGCTATCCGGGCGAGGCCAGCCGCTACGGCGCGCCCTACGCCGGCGGCTACAGCATCGACACCAGCACGAACACCTCCTACGGCCCCGACTGCCGACAGGACGCCAAGCGCAACGCCACCGTCGGCGGCGTGATCGGCGCCCTGGCCGGCGCGGCCCTGGGCTCGAACGTCGCGGCCCGCAACGCCAAGACCGAAGGCTCGGTTCTAGGCGCCTTGGTTGGCGCCGGCGTTGGCGCGGCGGTGGGTAACGCCTCGGCCAAGTGCGACACGCGCGGCAGCTACTGGACCTACGACCAGACCCAGCCCTACCGCTACAGCGACGGTCGCTACGCCGACTCCGGCGAGCGCTGCCGCCTGGCCCCGGCTCCGACCGAGTACAACGGCCGGGTCGAGACCCGCTATGTCCGCGTCTGCCCCGACGCCGACGGCCGCTATCGCGTCCAGGGCTGATCCTAGCCTCGACGTCCAGCCGACGGTCGACCTGCCGACGGTCGACCTGCCGACGGTCGACCTGCCGACTTTTCGGAAACCGGCCGCCGGCTTGGGCGTTGAGTCTGCGAGGGATCGAAACAAGAAACGACACACGGAGAGCCCGTCATGCGCGCGCCCCTGAAAGCCATCATCCTGGCCACCGCCGTCGGCTTCGCCGCCAGCAGCGTGGCCGTCACCACCGCCGACGCTCAGTCCAAGAGCCGCTATCGCGTTCTGGTCTGTAACAAGTCCAAGGCCAAGAACGGCGCCATCATCGGCGGCCTCGGCGGGGCCCTGCTGGGCAACACCGTCGCGGCCCGCGGCAACAAGACCGAAGGCGCCCTGCTGGGCGGCGCGGTCGGCGCCGTGGCCGGTCATGAAATCGGCAAGAACAAGAAGAAGTGCCACTACGAGTACCGATACCGCTAAGGCGGGCGGTCATCGCAGACGCCTTGAGGGCGCCGGACGCAGGTTCGGCGCCCTTTGCGTGTTCGGCTTGCACGGCGGACCGCATCAGGCTCACATGCCGCCGCTGAGTTGCATTGGTGGGGGCGGCTTTGACGGAAGCCTTGGTTATTCGCGGGCTGAACAAGACGTTCGCCAAGCCTGCGGTGTCGGATCTGGACCTGACGGTCCGCGCGGGCGAGCTCTATGCGCTGCTGGGCCCCAACGGCGCGGGCAAGACCACCACCCTGCGGATGGTGGCGGGCCTGACCCAGCCGGACGCCGGCGAGATCGCCATTTTCGGGATCGACGCCCGCAAGGACCCGGCCGCCGCCAAGGCGCTGCTGGCCTGGGCGCCCGACGAGGCGATGATCTACGACAAGCTGACGCCCCTAGAGTATCTGGAGTTCGTCGCCGGCCTCTGGAACATCGAGCCCCGCGCCGCCAAGACCAAGGCCGAAGAGCTCTTGTCGACGCTGGGTCTGGCGTCCGAGGCCCGCCGTCGCTGCGAAGGCTTTTCACGCGGCATGAAGCAGAAGGTCGCCTTGGCCGGCGCCCTGATCCACGACCCGAAGCTGCTGATCCTGGATGAACCGCTGACCGGTCTCGACGCCGCCGCCGCGCGCCTGGTCAAGGACATGCTGCAGGCCCGCGTCGACGCCGGCGGGACGGTGATCCTGACCACCCATATTCTCGAGGTCGCCGAGCGCATGGCCGACCGCATCGGCATCATCGCCGGCGGCCGCCTGCTGGCCGAGGGCACGCTGGACGAGCTGCGCAGCCGGGCCGGCGAGGCCAGCGGCCGCACCCTGGAGGATGTCTTCCTGCAACTGACGGCCGAGGCCGCCGCGTGAGCCTGCCGTTCAAGCCGGCCAGCACGCCCTGGCTCCTGGCTCACGAGATCCGCCTGGCCTGGCGCGGCGCCATGGCCGGTCGCAAGTCGCGCGGCCCGGGGTCGATCATCGCCTTCGCCATCCTCGGCGCCTTCGCGCTGGCCGGCGGCGTCTTCCTGGCGCTGGCGACCAAGGGACACGAGATCCCGATCATCCCCTTCGCCGTGATCATCACCGACATGGCGCTGGCGGTGATCCTGACCCTGATGCTGTCGACCACCCTGGCGGCCTCGGCTGACGCCCTCTACGAGCGCGGCGACCTCGACCTGCTGTTCTCCTCGCCACTGTCGCCGCGCAGGGTTCTGTTCGTCCGGGCGCTAGGCCTGGCGGTCAACGCCGGCCTCTGGTTCATGCTGCCGGCCGTCCTGTTGCTGACCCCGGCGATCGTCATGGGCCATCCGAATTGGGCCGGGGTGTTCGTGGTGCTGGCGTCGGCGGCGCTGGCGGCCTCGGGCGTGGGCCTGCTGCTGGCCATGGCGCTGTTCGCGCTGATCGGCCCGCGCCGCACGCGCACGGTTGCCCAGGTCATGGCGGCCCTGATCGGCGCGGCGTTCTTCCTGGCCAGCCAGTACCGCAACCTGATGGGCGAGAAGGCGTCGGAAAGCCTGTTCGCCCGCATCGCGCTGGACGTGCGCGACGGACGCATCCAGCCGCCCCCGTTCGCCGACCTGCCGCTGCGCGCGGCGGTCGGCCAGCCGATCCCGCTGCTGATCCTGCTGGCGATCGGTCTGGGCGTATTTCTGTTCGCCGCCCGGGTGCTGGGACGGCGTTTCGCCGACGCCGCCGCCGCGACGCAAGGGGCCGAGACGCGCAAGGCGGCCAAGGGCCCCACCCGCGATTTCGCGGCCGGCGCATTCCAGGCCACGCTGCGCAAGGAGCTGCGCCTGATCAGCCGTGACGCGGCGCTGCTCTCGCAGGTGCTCCTGCGGGTGCTCTACATGGTGCCGCTGGCCTTTGTTATGGTGCGAGGCGCAGCGCACCTACCCGCCTGGACCCTGGCGGGTCCCGCGGCGGCGGTCACCTTCCTGGCCGGACAGGTGGCGGGAAGCCTGATCTGGATCACCGTCTCGGCCGAGGACACGCCGGACCTGCTGGCGATCTCGCCCACCCCGATGAGCGTGCTGCGGCGCGCCAAGCTGGCGGCGGCGCTGATCCCGGTGGCGGGACTGCTGATCGTACCGATCGCCGCCCTGACCTGGTACGCGCCCCTGGCTGGTCTGTGGACCGCGCTCGGCGCCGGGCTGACGGCCTGGACGGCCGGTCTGATCGGCGTCTGGCATCAGAAGCCGGGCAAGCGGGCGGACTTCCGCCGGCGTCGCGGCGGCTCGTTCCTGGCCGCCCTGGCTGAACTGGTCATCGCCGCCCTGATCGGCGGCGCCACCGCCCTGGCGGTCGCCGGGCTGCTCGTCTGGGCGCTGATCCCGCTGATCGTGGCCGGCGCGCTGGTGATGGCCCTGCGCCGCACCGACGAGCAGATCGCGGCCGCCCTGCGCGCGGCGTCCCGCTAGATCAGGCGTCGAGCAGCGCCCGGATCCGACAGACCACGCCCTCGGGCTGGAAGTCGATCACCGCCGCGCCCGACAGCTCCGCCGCCAGGCCGCGCTCGATCAGGCGCGAGCCGAAGCCGCGCCGTTCCGGCGCGGTCACGGGCGGTCCGCCGCGCTCGGTCCAGGTCATGTCCAGGCGAGGCGCGCCGGGCTCGGGAGCAAGGTCCCAGGCAATCTGGATCCGCCCGCCCGGAACCGACAGCGCGCCGTACTTGACCGCGTTGGTCGCCAGTTCGTGCAGCGCCATCGACAGCGACAGCGCCGTCTTCGGCGACAGGCGGACGGCCGCGCCGCTCAAATCGAAACGCGCGTCGCCACCGTGCAACGCCGCCACACGGCAGGCGACGTCGTGCATCTCCGCGCCTTCCCAGTTCTCGCGCGTCAGCAGATCGTGGGCCTCGGCCAGCGCAACGATGCGGTTGGAGAACGCCTCCTGGGCCTCCGTGATGGAATGCTGGCTGTTGAAGCTCTGGGCGGCGATGGCCTGGATGGTGGCGAGGCTGTTCTTGACCCGATGGTTCAGCTCGTTGACCAGCAGGCGCAGATGCAATTCGGCGCGCTTGCGCTCGGTGATGTTGACCGCCGCGCCGAGGAAACGCCGGGGTTTGCCGTCCTCGTCGAAGAACACCTTGCCCTTCACCGACAGCCAGCGCTCGACATGGTCGTCGCGCCCGATCACCCGGAACTCGACGGCGTAGTCGGCGCGGAAGGCAGGATCCAGGGCGCGAGCGATCGCGTCGCGCGTCCGCTGGATATCCGCCGGGTGAGTAAGCGGCATCAGGCTTTCGAGCGAGACCGATTCGCCAACCGGGACGCCGAACATCGCGTAGCACCGATCCGAAAGCCGAACCTCGCCGGTCTGCAGGTCGTGATCCCAGGTGCCCACGTCAGCGGCGTCAATCGCCAGCCGCAGGGTTTCCTCCTGGTTCAGCAGACGCTCCACCGCCTCGCGACGATCGGTGACGTCGGAGGCCACGCCCACGAACCGCGTACACACCTCATGCTCGAAGAAGGCCTGGCCAAACACCTCGATCCAGCGCAAGGCGCCGTCGTTGGCGCGGTGGATCCTGTAGTCGAGATTGATCGTGCCCGCTCCATGCGGGTCGGTCGCGGCGGCCATCGCGTCGCGCACCGCCGCGCGATCGTCGGGATGCACCAGCGACAGGAAACGGGACGTGCTGGGGGCTTCGTTCTCGGTCAGGCCAAAGATCGCCCGCGTCCGCGCGTCCCAGTAGCGTTGGCCAAGGTGCGGCCGCATCACCCAACGCCCCAGACCCGCCGCCTGGGCGGCCAGATCCAGGTCGACGCGGGCGGCGGCCAATTCGGCCTCCACCTGTTTGCGCTCGGTGACATCGATGATGACCCCGGCGTTGCGCAATGGCTGGCCCGCGTCGTCCAGGTACGCCTTTCCGCGCGTATAGATCCAGCGCACCGAACCATCGGCCTGCACCAGCCGGTACTCCTCCGAGAACATCTCGCCGGTCGCCGCCGAAGCCATAGCGGCCTCGCGAATGCGCTCGCGGTCATCAAGATGCAGCGCCGGCGTAAAGGCCTCTACCGGCAGGCCCCGCTCCGCCAGGGAGGGGTCGACATTGTGCAGTTCGGCGTATCGCGCGTCGGCGTAGACCTTGTTGGCCTTCATGTCCCATTCCCAGGCCCCGACCACGCCGGCCGCTTCGCGGGCCATCTGGTAGCGTTCCTGGGTACGGCGGAGGGTCTGCTCGGCTTCCACCGACCGTGAAATCTCGACGGCCGCCACCAGCACGCCGCCCACGCCGCTGGGCGCGCTCTCGTCGGGCAGCGGACTGTAGTTGATCGCGAAGTAACCGGTTTCCAACGCGCCGTCGCGCAGCACCTTCAGGGGCAGACGCTCGAAGGCGTAGCCGCCGCTTCGACCAGCGAGAATATCGTCGTGCAAGCTGCGCAGCGTCGACTGAAACGCGGGGGTGGCGTCAGAGAGCGGTTGCCCCAACGAGACGGGATGACGCTCGTGCAGAGCCGGCGCATAGGCGTCGTTGTAGATGAGGACGAGGTCGGGGCCCCAGCGCAGGGCCATCGGGAAGTTGCTGGCCAGCACGATGTCGACAGCCAGGCGCAACGCCGGCGACCAAGCGTCACGCGGGCCGAGCGGCGTCGACGACCAGTCGAACGCGCGGACGCGCGCGGCCATCTCGCCGCCGACGATCTTCGTCATTGCAGGCGTGGCTCGTTCGCCGCCCTCGCCCATCCCAAGGTCCCCTGCCCGATCCGCCGATCGGCCCTGACCTCAAGGTGACCCCTCGCGAAGGCGGATTCAAGCTCCGCCTTAAATCAAGCGCTACAGTTGCAGGGCGACGGGCCAGCCGTCGCCCCGGTTGCACAACCTATTGTAATGCCTAAAGATCAGTCGATCGGCGACCAGCGCTTCTCGCTGGCGGCCTCGGCGCGCTTGGGGCCGCGAAACTCGTTTCGGGGAGCCGCGCCCTTCGGCGCCTGACCGCGGGCCTGATCCCGACCCTGGCCACGCCCTTGGCCGGACTTCTGGCCGCCCTCGGCTCGGCCAGCGCCGCCGCCGGGCTTGCGGTTGCGCTTGCGGCGCAGTTCCGACGGAACGTTGTTGCGCGGGTCGGCCTTGCGCGGGTCGACGTACTTCTCGGCCGGAACCAGCTTGTCGGCGACGGCGGCGGCGGCGGCCAGCTGCTTGTCGTTGCGACGGTCGAAGGACGGGATCGTCTGGCGGGTGGCCTTCTGGATGTCCTTCAGCAGGCTGCGTTCGTCGTCCGAGCAGAAGCTGATGGCGATGCCGTCCTTGCCCTTGCGGGCGGTGCGGCCGATCCGGTGGACATAGGCCTCCGGCACGTTGGGCAGCTCGTAGTTGATGACGTGGCTGACGTCGTTGACGTCGATGCCGCGCGCGGCGATGTCGGTCGCCACCAGGGCCCGCATCTCGCCGGCCTTGAAGGCGGCCAGGGCGCGCTCGCGCTGGCCCTGCGTCTTGTCGCCGTGGATCGAGGCGGCCTCGACGCCGGCGGCGTTCAGATACTTGGCCACCCGGTCGGCGCCGCGCTTGGTGCGGGTGAACACAATGGTGCGCGAGAAGCTCGAGTCCGCGAACAGCTCGGCCAGCAGCGGACGCTTGCGCTGGGCCTCGATGAACAGCACGCGCTGGTCGATGCGCTCGACCGTGGTGGCCTGCGGGGCGACCGAGACCTGCACCGGATCCTTCAGCAGCTCGCCGGCCAGCTTGCCGATCTCGCTCGGCATGGTGGCCGAGAAGAACAGGTTCTGGCGGTTCTTGGTGAGCTGGGCGGCGATCTTGCGGATCGGCACCACGAAGCCCAGGTCCAGCATCTGGTCGGCTTCGTCGAGCACGAAGATCTCGGTGCCCGAGACGATGGCCGACTTCTCGGCCATGTGGTCCATCAGACGGCCGGGGGTGGCGACCAGCACGTCGATGCCGCCGGCCAGGGCCTTCATCTGCGGGCCGTACTTGACGCCGCCATAGATGGTGTGGACCGACAGGCCCATGTGGACGGCGTAGGCCTTGAAGTTCTCGGCGATCTGGGTGGCCAGTTCGCGGGTCGGCGACAAGACGAGGCAGCGGAAGCCGCGACGCGGCGCCGGCTTACGGTCTTCGGCCAGACGCTGCAGGATAGGCAGGGCGAAGGCGGCGGTCTTGCCGGTGCCGGTCTGGGCGATGCCCAGCAGGTCCTTGCCTTGCAGCACCACCGGAATGGCCTGGGCCTGGATCGGGGTCGGTTCCTTGTAGCCCTTTTCAGCAAGCGCCTTCAGCAGCGGCTTGGCCAGGCCAAGGTCGGAAAATTGAGTCACGTGTGTTGTGTCTTTCATGCGCCGAAAGACAGCGCATGCGTTCCTCGCACGGCTGGCCCATCGGCTGTCGTTCGGGGAGCGCCCCGCGTGCACGGGCGATCGGGTGAGAAAACTCTCAAGGCGCTCGACAGGCTGGTCCGAAAACGGACCCTCACGCGGCTGGAGCGCCAATAGCGCCGGTGTGGCGCGAGCCGGATATCGGTTATCCGACTAGGAAAGTCAAGTTTTGCGGAAAATCCTCCCCCAAGTGGGGGAGGTGACGCGAAGCGTCGGAGGGGGAAGAGGCAAGGTCAGCAGGACTTCCCCCTCCGTCCGCTACGCGGACACCTCCCCCGCTTGGGGGAGGATTGACCCACGCCGCCCTCCGCGCCAAACCGCGCCCATGACCAAGCCCATCGTCCTCGTCGCCGCCGCCGCCCTGATCGATGTCGACGGGCGCGTGCTGATCTGCCAGCGCCCGCAGGGCAAGCAGCTGGCGGGGCTGTGGGAGTTTCCAGGCGGCAAGGTCGAGGCTGGCGAGACGCCGGAAGAGTGTCTGATCCGCGAACTGCAGGAAGAGCTCGGGATCAAGGTCGCACAAGCCTGTCTGGCGCCCTTTGTTTTTGCGTCTCACAGTTACGAGTCTTTTCACCTCCTCATGCCACTGTACCTGCTGCGTCGCTGGGAAGGCCAAGTGACGCGCAAGGAGCACGAGGCGCTGGCATGGGTGAAACCGGACAAGCTGAGCGACTATCCGATGCCCCCGGCCGACGAGCCGCTGGTGGCCTGGCTGCGCGACGTCCTCTGAGCGCGTTCTGGCGCGACCAGTCCGGCGCGACCGCCGTCGAGGTCGGGGTGATCGTGGTGCTGATCAGCATCGCCCTGATCGGCGCCCTGACCGTGCTGAGCGACGGGATCAAGACCGCCTTCACCAAGTCCGCCGACGCGATGGGCAGCTAGGGGCGCCCCTTAACCCGCCTTATCGCCGGTCGACTGCTCCTGAGTTCCCAGCGCATCGGCCAGGCGCATCTTGGCCGAACCCGGCCGGAGCGGCTTCTGCTGGCTGTCATGCGGCGCCCAGCCCGTCACGGAAACGATCTCGAACGTCGCCGGCACCTTGCCGTCGGCCTCGGCGAAGCGTTCGACATAGAGCTCCATAGCCCGGAACAGCACCCGCCGGGTCAAAGGCCTGCGCGAGCGGTCCAGCAGCACGCTGGTCTCGCCCATCTTGCGCAGATCCCGCAGCAGCGCGATCGGATGGCCATAGCGCACCTTCACCCGGTCGACGTCCGCCACCGGCAGGGCGAAGCCCGCCCGTTGCAGCAGGCCCGCCGCATCGATGGCGTCAGCGAACGGCGAGACCCGCATCGACGCCCCGTCCGACAGCTCGGCCTCGGCCGCCAGCAGGCACTGGCGCAACTCGGTCAGGGTCGCCCCGCCAAAGATCGCGCCGACGAACAGGCCGTCCGGCCGCAGCGCCCGGCGGATCTGGATCAGCGCGCCGACGAGGTCGTTGGTCCAGTGCAGCGACAGGGTCGAGACCACGAGATCGAGCGTGGCGTCGCCGAACGGCAACCGCTCCTCGTCGGCGACGACGCGCAGGCTCTCGCGCCCCGCCAGCATCCGCCCCGACAGGTCGGCCTCGATCAGCGTATCGAGGTTGGCGCGGGCGTCGCTCTCGCTCAAGGCCTTGAAAAAATGACCGTTTCTCGCACCGAGGTCGACGGCGACCGGAAAGCGTCGCAGGATCGTCTCCAGCCGCATCACCACGTCCTGGGCGGCGCGGGCCTTCAGGAAGTCGGCCGCGCCGAACTCGGGCGCGGCGCGGTCAAGGCGCTGGCGAAGCAGGGCGCGGTCGAACAGGAGCGGAGAAGCGGTCATGGGCGCGGAACATGGCGATTTCGAACCGACATGGAAAGCCGTCCCCCGCCTGATGGTCCCGCGTCTGCGTGGTCTGGGCCGGGGGATGCTGGACCTGATCCTGCCGCCCGCCAGCCTGCAGGGCCAGACCGCGCTCACCGGCGGCCTCGACGCGGCGGCGTTCAACAAGGTCACCTTCATCGACGATCCGGTGTGCGACGGCTGCGGACTGGCCATGCCCTATGTGGACGCGGCGGCCGAACGCTGCCCCGCCTGTCAGGCCAAGCCCAAGGCCTTCGTTCGGGCGCGGGCGGCCTGTGTCTATGACGAGCACTCGCGCGACCTCGTGTTGATGCTCAAGCACGCCGACCGCACCGAGCTGGCGGGCCTGTTTGCGCGCTGGCTGTCGCGCGCGGCGGTCGACCTCCTGGACGAGGCCGACGTGATCGCGCCCGTGCCCGCCCATCGGTCGCGGATTCTGAGCCGCCGCTACAACCAGGCCGCCGAAATCGCTCGTCCCCTGGCGAGGATGGCGGGACGGCCCTACCTGCCCGACGCCCTGGTCCGCCGCCGAGACACCGCCAGCCAGGGCGGCAAGTCGGCGACGGGGCGGCGACGCAATGTGGCGGCCGCCTTCCTCGTCCCGCCCGCCCGGCGACGGCTGGTCGAGGGCCGCAGGATCCTGCTGGTTGACGACGTTCTCACCACCGGCGCCACCGCCGAGGGCTGCGCGCGGGCGCTGCTGGCGGCCAGCGCGGCCAGCGTGACCCTATCCGTCGTCGCGCGCGTTACAGAAATGCAGGCGCGTCCTATATGAGGACGGCGAAACACCAGCGAGTCACGACATGGCCAAGGTCACCATCTACACCCGCCCCTTCTGCCCCTACTGCGCGCGCGCCCTGGCGCTGCTGAGCGACAAGGGCGCAGACTTCACCGAGATCGAGGCCGGCATGGACCCGGCGCTGCGCCAGGAGATGATGCAGCGCTCGGGCCGCAACACCTTCCCGCAGATCTTCGTGGGCGAGCAGCACATCGGCGGCTGCGACGACATGATGGCCCTGGAAGACCAGGGCAAGCTGGACGCGCTGCTGAACGCATGAGCCAGGCCGCGCCGCTTCGCGTCGGGCTGATCCAGACCCGCACCCCCGCCACCCACGCCGCCGCGCTCGACCACGTGGCGCCGCTGGTGCGCGAGGCGATCGCGGGCGGCGCCCAGTTCGTGCTGACGCCCGAATGCACCAACGTGGTGCAGAAAGACCGCAGCCTGCTGCTGCCGGCGCTGAAGATGCTGGAAGAGGATCCGGTGGTGTCGGGCCTGCGCGAGATCGCCGCCCAGACCGGGACCTGGATCGACATCGGCTCGGCCCTGGTGCGGCGCGAAGCCGGCGAAAAGGCCGCCAACCGCCAAGTCGTCATCGACCCTACGGGCGCGATCGTCGCCACCTACGACAAGCTGCACATGTTCGACGTGGACCTGCCGACCGGTGAGACGGCGCGGGAGTCCTCGGCCTATGAGCCGGGCGAGGCGGCCGTCGTGGTCGACACGCCCTGGGCGAAGCTGGGCCTGACCATCTGCTACGACATGCGCTTCCCCGCCCTACACCGCGCCCTGGCCCTGGCCGGCGCGACCGTGCTGACCGTTCCAGCGGCCTTCACCCGCCCGACCGGCGAGGCCCACTGGGAGATCCTGCTGAGGTCGCGCGCCATCGAAACTGGCTCGTTCGTGCTGGCCGCCGCGCAAGGCGGGTTCCACGAGGACGGGCGCGGCACCTGGGGCCGCTCGATCATTGTGGGGCCATGGGGCGAGATCATCGCCACGCTGGACCATGACGAACCGGGGGTGCTGCTGGCCGACCTCAACCTGTCCGCCGCCGACAAGGCGCGGATGGCGATCCCCGCCCTGAAGAACGCCCGGGCCTTCACCGGCCCGTGAGCGTCACCATTTCAATCCCATGATCAAGTACGCGCTCCGGTGCGACCGGACTCATGAATTCGAAGGCTGGTTCGGCTCGTCGGCCGACTATGACGACCAGGCCGCGCGCGGTCTGGTCGAGTGCCCCGTGTGCGGCTCGACCGGCGTCTCCAAGCAGATCATGGCCCCGGCCGTCGCCGGCACGAAAGCGCAGCGCTCCGCCGAGCCTGCCGTCGATCCCAAGATGCGCGAGATGATGATGACGGCCATGGGCGAGGTCCGCCGGCACGTCGAGGAGAACTTCGACTATGTCGGCGACGCCTTCGCCAAGGAGGCCCGCGCCATCCACGAAGGCAAGTCCGAGGACCGCGGCATCTACGGCGAGGCCTCGCCCTCAGAGGTGAAGGCCCTGGTCGAGGATGGGGTGAAGGTGGCTCCGCTGCCGCCCGGACCGCCGAAGAAGACTGACGTGAACTGAGGCTCCAAACCCCGACCTCACCGGCGTTCGCCGGGGAGGTCGGGAGAGAGATCAGAACTTCGTCTTGCAGCCCTGCTTCAGGTGCACCCCGCGCAGGAAGCCACGGCGGGCGAGGCCGGCGTCGACGGCGGCGTTCATCTGGCGGTCGGCGGGGGCCGCGCCGGTGACTTCGCGCACGAGGCCGCGGAACGGGATGATGCTGTTGATGATGGTCTTGCCGCCGGCCTCGGCCAGCTTGCCGGCGCGGTTCTCGGCGTATTCGGCGCCGACCACGTAATCGGGACCCAGCACCGCGTTCAGCGCCTTCACCTCATTGGCCAGGGCCTGGCACGATTTCAGGCCCTTGAGGCTGTAGGGATCCTCAAACGCCTTCACCAGGACCGGCGGGATGTCGCGCTTGGAGAGGCCGACGTCACGCACCGGCTGCGTCCCGATATCCATGGCCTTCTTGCCCGCCTCGCCCCACCGGCCAGCGGGCTCGTCAGGCTTGGCGGGCGGTTTGACCTGCGCCTGGGCGGCCGACGCCATCAGCACGGCGGCGGCGGTGAGGATCAAAAGGTTCTTCGGCACGATAACGCCCTCCCGACTGGACACGTCAGCGGGAACGGCGAAGCTCGCCGCCGGTTCCCGTCGTCAGTCCCTCGAAGCCAACCCTAGTTCGGCGGACCGCCCGCTTCCAGATCGAAGGCGGCGTCAAAGGCCTCGTCGCTGGGGGTGGCGCCGCCCAAGGCGGCCTCGAACAGCTCCTCAAGCGAAGACCAGATGAACGCCATCTGCTCCATCACCGTGGGCGCGCTGGCCGGGTCGAAGCCCGGATAGAGGTCCTCCACCAGCCACAGACCCGTGCCCGGGTCGAAGGCGAAGCGGCAGCCGATCAGCCGGAACTGCGCCTTGGCCATGGTCTCGAAAAGAGCGGTCAGGTCGCGGGCCTCGTCGAGGTCGTCATTGTCCAGCACCAGGCAGCGAACCTGCAGCCAGCCGTGGTCGGGCAGCAGGTAGAAGGCCCCCTCGTCCTGGTCCTCGCCCGAGACCTCCAGGCCCCGGTCGATGGCTTCGACGACATAGCCCGCCGCGCGGCAGACCTCAGTCAGCTCGGTCAGCAGGGCCGCTTCCTGGTCGGGGGTGAGGTTGGTCATGGCGTAGGGTCCGGATCGTGGAGGGGCGGCCGCTTCTAGCATGGACCGCCCGCGAGGCGGACGATTCCATGATTGGTCAGACAACCTACTTGCCGTCGCTACATGTTAGCGCTACCAAGTGCCGACGAACGCGCGCCGCCGACGATGTCGGCGCTTCAGACGCACGAGTTTTGGGGAGACGACGCCGTGGGCGTGAGTGAATTCCTGCCGGAAGACTGGAAAGACGCGACCCTGCTGGGGCGCATGGATTTCGGCGAAGGCCCGACGCCGGTGCTGGTGCGCGGCGGCCGCGTCGAGGACGTGTCGAAGATCGCTCCCACCGTCGCCGACCTGATGAACGCCTATACGCCCGGCGCGGTCATTCCGCGCGGCGAGGACAAGGGTCCACTGGAGGCCCTCGACATCCGCCCCATCTGGGAAGACCCCGACGGCGCCGCGCCGGTCAAGCTGCTGGCCCCCGTCGACCTGCAGTGCCTGAAGGCCGCCGGCGTGACCTTCGCGGTCTCGACCCTGGAGCGGGTGATCGAGGAACGCGCGCGTGGCGACGCCGCCGCCGCCCTGAAGATCCGCGAGCAGCTGTCGGCCAGCATGGGCGGCGACCTCAAGAGCGTAAACCCCGGCTCGGAGGGCGCCGAGCGCCTGAAGCAGACCCTGATCAAGGACGGCCTCTGGTCGCAGTACCTGGAAGTGGCCATCGGCCCCGACGCCGAGATCTTCACCAAGGGCCCGACGCTGTCGTCGATGGGCTGGGGCGATCAGGTCGGCGTCCGCAGCGACAGCCACTGGAACAACCCCGAGCCCGAAGTCGTGCTGCTGTGCGACGGCGCAGGCCAGATCCGCGGCGCGGCGCTGGGCAATGACGTGAACCTGCGCGACTTCGAGGGCCGCTCGGCCCTGCTGCTCAGCAAGGCCAAGGACAACAACGCGTCCTGCGCCATCGGTCCGTTCTTCCGCCTGTTCGACGACACCTTCAGCCTGGACGACGTGCGCTCGGCCGAGGTCGAGCTGAAGATCACCGGCCGGGACAACTTCGTGCTCGACGGCAAGTCGAACATGAGCCTGATCAGCCGCGATCCGGCCGTGCTGGCCGGCCAGGCCTATGGCAAGCAGCACCAGTATCCGGACGGCTTTGCGTTGTTCCTGGGCACCATGTTCGCCCCGATCCAGGACCGGGATACGCCCGGTCAGGGCTTCACCCACAAGGTCGGCGACCGCGTCCGCGTCTCGACGCCGAAGCTGGGCGTGCTGGAGAACGAGGTCACGACCTGCGACCAGGCCAAGCCCTGGACGTTCGGCATCTCGGCCCTGATCCGCAACCTGGCCGGCCGCGGCCTCCTCTAATCGAAAGCCTCCCGCGATGACCGACACCCTGCGCCACTACATCGGCGGCGAACGCGTCGCCGCTGACGCGCCGGCCGAGAGCCTGAACCCGTCCAACACCAACGACGTCGTCGCCAAGGTGCCGATGGGCGGCCAGGCCGAGGTCGACGCCGCCGTCGACGCGGCCCGCAAGGCCTTCCCGGCCTGGGCCGACGCCTCGCCGGAAGTGCGTTCGGACCTCCTGGACAAGGTCGGCTCGACCATCATCGCCCGCAGCGCTGATATCGGCCGCCTGCTGGCCCGCGAAGAGGGCAAGACCCTGGCCGAAGGAATCGGCGAGACCGTCCGCGCCGGCCGCATCTTCAAGTACTTCGCTGGCGAGGCCCTGCGCCGCCACGGCCAGAACCTCGAAAGCACCCGTCCGGGCGTCGAGATCCAGACCTACCGCCAGGCCGTGGGCGTCTATGGCCTGATCACGCCCTGGAACTTCCCGATCGCCATCCCGGCGTGGAAGGCCGCGCCCGCGCTCGCCTTCGGCAACACCGTGGTGATCAAGCCCGCCGGCCCGACGCCCGCCACCGCCAACGTGCTGGCTGACATCATGGCCGAATGCGGCGCCCCGGCCGGCGTGTTCAACATGCTGTTCGGCCGTGGCTCGATGGGCGACGCCCTGATCAAGCACAAGGACGTGGACGGGATCTCGTTCACCGGCTCGCAGGGCGTGGGCGCCCAGGTCGCCGCCGCCGCCATGGCCCGCCAGGCCCGCGTGCAGCTGGAGATGGGCGGCAAGAACCCGCTGATCGTGCTGGACGACGCTGATCTGGAACGCGCCGTCGCCATCGCGCTCGACGGCTCGTACTTCGCCACCGGCCAGCGCTGCACCGCCAGCTCGCGCCTGATCGTCCAGGACGGGATCCATGACAAGTTCGTGGCCCTTCTGGCCGAGAAGGTCGCCGCGCTGCGCGTGGGCGACGCGCTTGATCCCAACACCCAGATCGGCCCGGCCGTCTCCGAAGACCAGATGGAGACGAGCTACAAGTATATCGACATCGCGACGTCCGAAGGCGGCCGCGTGGTCACCGGCGGCGACCGCATCAAGCTCGACAATCCGGGCTGGTACGTGCGTCCGACCCTGATCGCCGACACCGAGGCCGGCATGCGGATCAACAACGAAGAGGTCTTCGGTCCCGTCGCCTCGACCATCCGCGTCAAGAGCTACGAAGAAGCCCTGGAGATCGCCAACGGCGTCGAGTTCGGCCTGTCGGCGGGCATCGCCACGACCTCGCTCAAGCACGCCCGCCACTTCCAGCGCTACGCCCGCGCGGGCATGACCATGGTCAACCTGGCCACGGCCGGCGTCGACTATCACGTGCCGTTCGGCGGCACGAAGAGCAGCTCGTACGGCGCCCGGGAACAGGGCTTCGCGGCGGTCGAGTTCTTCACCCAGACCAAAACCTCCTACTCGTGGTCGTAAGCAGCATGTCCTCAGCCATCTATCCCAGCCTGAAGGGCAAGCGCGTCGTCATCACCGGCGGCGGCTCGGGCATCGGGGCCGGCCTGACCGCCGGCTTCGCGCGCCAGGGCGCCGAAGTGATCTTCCTCGACATCGCCGACGAAGACTCCAAGGCCCTGGAAGCCGAGCTGGCCGGCTCGCCGATCCCGCCGGTCTACAAGCGCTGCGACCTGATGGACCTCGACGCGATCAAGGCGACCTTCGCCGAGATCGGCGACGTCGACGTGCTGGTCAACAACGCCGGCAACGACGATCGCCATACCCTGGGCGAGGTCACCGGCGCCTATTGGGACGAGCGGATCAACGTCAACCTGCGCCACATGCTGTTCTGCACCCAGGCCGTGGCGCCGGGCATGAAAAAGCGCGGCGGCGGCGCGGTGATCAACTTCGGTTCGATCAGCTGGCACTTGGGGCTGGAGGACCTCGTCCTCTACGAAACCGCCAAGGCCGGCATCGAGGGCATGACCCGCGCTTTGGCCCGTGAGCTCGGCCCCGACGACATCCGCGTCACCTGCGTGGTGCCGGGCAACGTCAAGACCAAGCGCCAGGAGAAGTGGTACACGCCGGAAGGCGAGGCCCAGATCGTGGCCGCCCAGTGCCTCAAGGGCCGCATCCTGCCCGAGAACGTCGCCTCGCTGGTGCTGTTCCTGGCCTCGGACGACGCCGCGCTCTGCACCGGCCACGAGTACTGGATCGACGCGGGCTGGCGCTGAGGACGAGCTTTTTCGGCCGGCCGATCTTTCCTGACGCCGTGGCAGGCCTTATCGAACGCGCTGCACGAAATCTGGAGACTTTTCGGCAATGACTTGCGTCTGGGACTTGAAGGCGACCTTGGGCGAAGGCCCGATCTGGCACAACGACACTCTGTGGTTCGTCGACATCAAGGGCCAAAAGATCCATGGCTACACGCCGGCGTCCGGCGACACCGTGACGTTCGAGGCGCCCGAGCCGGTGACGTTCCTCGCGCCGCTGGGCGGCGTTCGCGGCGCCTTCATCGTCGGCCTGAAGTCGGGCCTGCACCGCTTCAGCCCGGTGATGGGCGCCTTCACGCCGCTGGCGGTGATCGAAGACCCCGCTCTGGACAACCGCCCGAACGACGCCACCGTCGACGCCGCTGGCCGGCTGTGGTTCGGCACGATGCACGATGGCGAACAGAACCCCACCGGCTCGCTCTACCGCATGGACGCCACCGGCATCGCGCGGATGGACAAGGACGTCTGCATCACCAACGGTCCGTGCGTCTCGCCGGACGGCAAGACCTTCTACCACACCGACACCCTGGGCCGGGTGATCTGGGCCTATGACCTCGATGAGGCGGGCGCGCTGTCGAACAAGCGGGTGTTCGTCCGCTTCGCCGACGAGAACGTCTATCCCGACGGCTCGGTGGTCGACGCCCAGGGCTGCGTCTGGACCGCCCTGTGGGGCGGCTTCGGCGCGATCCGCTTCTCGCCGTCGGGCGAGGCTCTGGGCCGCATCGAACTGCCCGCTCCGAACGTCACCAAGCCCTGCTTCGGTGGCCCGGATCTGAAGACCCTCTACTTCACCACGGCCCGCAAGGGCCTGAGCGACGAGGCCTTGGCGCAATATCCGCTGTCCGGCGGCCTGTTCGCGTTCAACGTCGACGTCGCCGGCCAACCCCAGCATGAGGTCCGCCTTGTCTAACCGCACGCCCCGCCGGTTCCGGTCCCGCGATTGGTTCGATAACCCCGACCATATTGACATGACCGCGCTCTATCTGGAGCGCTTCATGAACTACGGGATCACGCCGGAGGAGCTGCGCAGCGGCAAGCCGATCATCGGCATCGCCCAGACCGGCAGCGACATCTCGCCCTGCAACCGCATCCACCTGGACCTGGTGGCGCGGGTGCGGGACGGGATCCGCGACGCCGGGGGCATCCCCATGGAGTTTCCGGTCCATCCGATCTTCGAGAACTGCCGTCGCCCGACGGCGGCGCTGGATCGGAACCTCTCGTACCTGGGTCTCGTCGAGACCCTGCACGGCTATCCGATCGACGCCGTGGTTCTGACCACAGGCTGCGACAAGACCACCCCGGCGGGCATCATGGCCGCCACCACGGTCAACATCCCGGCCATCGTGCTGTCGGGCGGTCCGATGCTGGACGGCTGGCACGAGAACGAGCTGGTGGGCTCGGGCACCGTCATCTGGCGCTCGCGTCGCAAGCTGGCGGCCGGCGAGATCACCGAAGAAGAGTTCATCGACCGCGCCGCCAGCTCGGCGCCGTCGGCGGGCCACTGCAACACCATGGGCACGGCCTCGACCATGAACGCGGTCGCCGAGGCCCTGGGCCTGTCGCTGACCGGCTGCGCGGCGATCCCCGCGCCATACCGCGAGCGCGGCCAGATGGCCTACAAGACCGGCCAGCGGATCGTCGACCTGGCCTATGACGACGTCAAACCGCTCGACATCCTGACCAAGAAGGCCTTCGAGAACGCGATCGCCCTGGTGGCGGCGGCCGGCGGCTCGACCAACGCCCAACCGCACATCGTCGCCATGGCCCGTCACGCCGGCGTCGAGATCACCGCCGACGACTGGCGCGCGGCCTACGACATCCCGCTGATCGTCAACATGCAGCCGGCCGGCAAGTATCTGGGCGAGCGCTTCCACCGGGCCGGCGGCGCGCCGGCGGTGCTGTGGGAGCTGTTGCAGCAAGGCCGCCTGCACGGCGACGTCCTGACCGTCACCGGCAAGACGATGCGTGAGAACCTCCAGGGCCGCGAGACCACCGACCGCGAGGTGATCTTCCCCTACGATCAGCCCCTGGCCGAGAAGGCTGGGTTCCTCGTCTTGAAGGGCAACCTGTTCGACTTCGCGATCATGAAGTCCAGCGTGATCGGCGAGGAGTTCCGCAAGCGCTACCTGTCGGAACCCGGCAAGGAAGGCGTCTTCGAGGCCCGCGCGATCGTGTTCGACGGCTCGGACGACTACCACAAGCGGATCAACGATCCGGCGCTGGAGATCGACGAGCGCTGCATCCTCGTCATCCGCGGCGCGGGTCCGATCGGCTGGCCCGGCTCGGCCGAGGTCGTCAACATGCAGCCGCCGGATCACCTCCTGAAGAAGGGGATCATGAGCCTGCCCACCCTGGGCGACGGCCGTCAGTCGGGCACCGCCGACAGCCCGTCGATCCTGAACGCCTCGCCCGAGAGCGCGGTGGGCGGCGGCCTGTCGTGGCTGCGCACCGGCGACACCATCCGCATCGATCTCAACACCGGCCGCTGCGACGCCCTGGTGGACGAGGCGACCATCGCTGCGCGCAAGCAGGAGGGTATCCCGGCTGTCCCGGCGACCATGACGCCCTGGCAGGAAATCTACCGCGCCCACGCCAGCCAGCTCGACACCGGCGGCGTGCTGGAGTTCGCGGTCAAGTACCAGGACCTCGCGGCGAAGCTCCCCCGCCACAATCACTGACAGCCCATCGCGGATGTTGTGGATGACGGAATTCTTGTCTGGGTTGAAACCCATTTCGGGGATATAAAGTCCGCGTCGGGTTGATCATCGCGTGCGGACAGGATGTTGGCGGGAAACCGAGCCCTCGATCACCGACCGGAGTCGCCGACCCTGGTCATCCTGACCACGGCGCTGCAGCTGGGTCTGGTCGTCATGGTCTGGCTGCTGGCGCTGGTCCCGGCCGCGCTGGCGGCCTTGACGCTGCTGGCCTTGAAAGCGATCCGGCGCGTCGGTCGACGCTGACACCTTGGCGCGATCGTCCCTCGCGGCCAATATGGCGTATCCGTCGGAGGGCGCATGCGGGACATCGACTGGCTGCTGACCGAAGCCCACGTCCTGCACGAACGCGGCGAGGCGGAACAGGCGCGGACGCTCTATGACGAAGCGCTGCTTCAGGCCCGCGCCGCAGGTGACCCCGTCGGCCTGGCCAAGGCCCTGCGGCACGTCTCCGACCTTGATCGCGAAGCGGGCCATCCCGAAGCCGCCCTCGTCGCCGCCGAGGAGGCCGCCACGCTCTACGGCGCCCAGGGACCGGAACACCGCCTGGACCTCGCCAACGCCCTGCGCCTGACGGCCCTGGCCCTCGAAGCGCTGGGTCGTCCCGCCCTGCAGCCGTGGCGAGAGGCCGGCGATCTCTACGCCGCGCTCGATATCGCGGCCGGCCTCGCAGAGGCCGAGCGTCACCTGGGGCTGACGGTCCGCCCGGCGCAATCACGCGAGCTGGAGACCCTGGCGCGGGTCTGGTGGCAGGGCTGGCGAGACGCGCATCGGTCGATCGTGCCCGACGCCCTGGTGCGCCTTCGCACGCTGGAGAGCTTCACCGCGCGGATGGCCGCCGCCCTGCCCGAGGTCCGCGTACTGGGCCCGGTCGGCGCGCCGCTCGGCCTGCATCTGATCAAGGGCGACGAGCTGAATCAGTTCTATCTGGCGGCCGAGGCGCGCGGGACCGGGGCTGCGGCGGTTCTGATGGCCGACGCCGAAACGCATCTGGCTGACGCGGGTGTGCAAACCGCCTGGCTGGCCTGCGCCGTCGGCAACGACCGCGCCGCCCGCTTCTATGAGAAGTCAGGTTGGACTAGGGCGCGGGTCGAAACCGTTCAGAGCGAGACCTCTGAAGGCTTTTTCCCCCTGGACGTCTGGCGCTACGAGAAGTCTCCGACGGGCGACAAGTCGTAGCGCGAGGCTCTCAATCAAACACTTGGAGCGCGCCTCGCGCAGAAACCGGTTACGAGCCTGATGGACGCGATGTCCGCGTAGGCGTGTCGCGGGAGCGGCCTTCCGCCAAACAATCAAAGGCGGCGTGGACCTAGCGCCTTCGCCCGCGAGCCGCCACATTGGCCACGTCACGAGCGCAGGAGATCCGCATGACCGACACCCCCACCTATGTCCCGCCGAAGGTCTGGACCTGGGACAAGGAGAGCGGCGGCCGGTTCGCCGCGATCAACCGCCCGATCGCCGGCGCCACCCACGAAAAACCCTTGCCGGTCGGCAAGCACCCGCTGCAGCTCTATTCGCTGGGCACGCCGAACGGCGTGAAGGTGACGATCATGCTTGAGGAGCTGCTGGCCTTGGGCCACGCGGGCGCCGAGTATGACGCCTGGCTGATCAATATCGGCGAGGGCGACCAGTTCGGCAGCGGCTTCGTCGAGGCCAATCCGAACTCCAAGATCCCGGCCCTGGTCGACCACAGCGGGTCCAAGCCGATCCGCATCTTCGAGTCCGGCGCCATCCTGATCCATCTGGCGGAAAAATTCGGCGCCTTCCTGCCCACCGAGGCCGCGGCGCGGGCCGAGTGCCTGTCGTGGCTGTTCTGGCAGATGGGCAGCGCGCCGTTCCTGGGCGGCGGGTTTGGCCACTTCTACGCCTATGCGCCCTACAAGATGGAGTACCCCATCAACCGCTACGCCATGGAGGTGAAGCGTCAGATGGACGTGCTGGATCGCAATCTGGCCGAGCGCCCGTTCATCGCCGGCGATGAGTACACCATCGCCGACATGGCCATCTGGCCCTGGTACGGGGGGCTGGCCAAGGGCGTGCTGTATGAGGCCGGCGAGTTCCTGTCGGTGCAGGACTACAAGAACGTCATCCGCTGGGCCGACGCGCTGGGCGCCCGGCCGGCGGTGCGGCGCGGGCGGATGGTCAACCGCACCTTCGGCGATCCGTCCAGCCAACTGCGCGAGCGCCACGACGCCAGCGACTTCGACACCAGGACCCAGGACAAGCTGGAGACGAAGTAGAGCCCTTCTGTCCGGTTTAGAGGGTTCCATCTAAACCGGACAGGCTCCAGGGGGGACGCCCCCTAGTTCGGGCCACCCGTGCTGAAGTCGAACTGCTCGGGACGGGGCTTGCCGCCGCCGAAGGCGTAGCTGAAGCCGATGAACGCGGTGCGGACGTTGACCTTGGTCTCGTTCCGGTCGCGCAGGCGGGCGGCGTTGGTCACGCCGGCGATCTTGAAGCTGTCGACCACGTCATTGACCGTCACCACGAAGTTCAGCTTGTCGTTGACCTTGCGGCGATAGCCCAGATTGATCATCTCGAACGGCTCGCGATAGCCCTGCGGCGTGATGCGACGGCCCGAGGTGAAAGCGTTGATCTGGAAGAAGTCCTTCGGCGTGGCCTGATAATTGATGTTGGCCCGGCCCGACAGGCTGGTGTCCGAGCGCTTGCCGGTGAAGCCGAGGCTGGCCGCGTCGATCTCGTTCCAGAACGCCTGGCCGCTGACATTGTAGGTCAGCTTCGGCGTCAGCCGGCCGACCACGACGAACTCCAGACCGCCATTGCGGCTCTTGGCCAGGTTCTCGCGCGTGGTCAGGAACACGCCGCCGCCCAGGTCCTTGACCACGTCGGTCACGCCATCGCGGGTGTCGCGATAGAAGGCGGTGGCCAGATAGGTCATCGGGCCCTTGCGGTACTGCCAGCCCAGCTCGAACGAGTCGGTGATCTGCGGCTTCAGGTTCGGATTGCCCGCCCGGAAGTTATAGGGGTCCTGGTAGATCGCGTAGGGGTTCAGGTCCTGCGGACCCGGGCGCGCCACGCGGCGGCTGAAGCTGGCGCTCAGGCTGTTGGCGTCGTCCAGGCGGTAGCCGGCATGAAGCGTCGGGTAGAGACGGAAATAGTCGTTCTTGCCCTTCTGGCCAGAGGTGATCTGGTCGGTGCGGATATTGACCTGCTCGGCGCGGAGGCCGGTCTGGACGGTCAGGTCGCCAAACGGACGCTCACAGGTGACATAGCCCGCGAACACGTCCTGGTCATAGACGAAGCGGTTGGTGCGGGTCGGATCGACGGTCTGCCCGTTCAGCGTCGCGCCCCGCGCGCCGTAGTTGTTGTAGTCGTTGTCGGCGGCTTCGAAATCCAGGCCGGTCTTCAGCTTGGCCTGCTCGGCCAGCGGCTTGGTGTAGTCGAGCTTCCAGTTGGCGCGCTTCTGGTCGGAGCCGAAGCTGTAGCCCTCATAGAGGTCGGGGGCGCCCACGGTGTAGTCGGCGAAGGCCGAGCCACCGCGCTTGAAGCGGGTGATCTCGTACTCGGCGTGCGAGGTCAGCTCATGGCCCGCGCCGGAGAACTGGCGGCGATAGTCGCCGGCGACCGCGGAGTTGTCGCGGATCATCACGCCGGTGCTGTTACGCAGATAGGCTTGCTGGGTGACCCCGGCGCCGTTGCGCGACAGATAGGTCTCGCGGCCATCGCCGTCGTAGTCCATGCCGCGATAGCGCACCTCGGCCGACAGGCGGGTCTTCTTGTCGAGGTCGTAGTCGATGCCCGTACGCAGCGACAGCGCCCCGCCCTTGTTCAGCACCTCGGCCGTCTGGTCGGCGTCCAGGGTGACCGCGCCGGCAGCGTTCAGCGACTGGCGGTCCACGATCGAGGTCACTTCCTGGCGGTCGTAGCGATAGCTGGCGTCGCCCGACAGCGTGACCTTGCCCTCGCGGCGCGTGGCGCTGATGCCGCCGTTGTAGCGGCCGTCGGGACCGACATTGGCGCGCACCGTGCCGTTCACGCCGGCCTTCTGGGTCTTCTTGGTGATCAGGTTGATGACGCCGGCCGAGCCGTCGGGGCGATAGGCGGCCGACGGGTTGGTCATCACCTCGACGCGGTCGATCTGGTCGGCCGGCAGCGACTGCAGCGCGTCGGCGCGGTTATCGCCGTTGAACATGCCCGACGGCTTGCCGTCGATCAGGATGGTGACGTTGGAGTCGCCGCGCAGGCTGACATTGCCCTGCACGTCGACCTCGACCGACGGGATGTTGCGCAGCGCGTCGCTGATCGAGCCGGTCTTGGCGCTCAGGTCATTGGCGACGCTGTAGCTGCGGCGGTCGATGTCGGTGCGCATGGCCGTGGAGTCGCTGCGGATCACCACGCCTTCGACGGCGGTCGGCGCGTCCGAAGGCTTGGCCGGAGCCGATTGGGCGGGCGCGGCCGGAGCCGGCGCGGCTTGCGTGGGAGCCGTCTGGGCCAGACCCAGGGTCGGCGGAACGATCACCGCGGCGGCGGCGAGGAGAGCGAACTTCAGTCGCAAGGGAGACCTCAACTACAAGCGTCGAGCGATACGCTGCGGACGTCCGCGCGGTCTCGACCGACAGCCGTAAAGACCCTCTCGCGCGCCGGGACAAATTGCTTTTCGGCAATGTTGCGGGTCGCGGACTCTGGGTGGCATTCGCGCCACACCAGAACAGCTCAGACCAGGATCACCTGGGTGTTGTAGGACGCCATGAGCGCGTCATGAGTCACCAGACGCAGGGCGTCCGTCAGGGCCTGGGCGATCAGGATGCGGTCGAACGGATCGGCGTGCAGTTTCGGAAGCTGCTCGACCATCAGCACCTGTTCCGGCGTGATGGGGATCAGCCCATAGCCGGAGGCCTCGAAGAGATGCCGCGCGTCGGCCGCGCCGATCGGCATGGCGTTGGGGCCGCTGCGGTTCAGGCCATGCTTGATGGCGATCTCCCAGAGCGTCGCGGCGCTGACCTGGATGTCGTTCTCAGGATCCAGGATCAGCGCGCGGGCCGCCTCGGACAGCCGCGCGTCGTCCGTCAGCGACCAAAGCGCGATATGGGTGTCGAGCAGAAGCTTCACCCCTTCGGCCCAAGAAACAGCGCCGCGACCTCGGCGTCGTCGGCCTGCGGATCGGCGGGCGCGACGAACATGCCGGCCGCTAGGCCGATGCGGCGCTCGATCTTGCGCCGGGGCTCCAGCGCGGTCAGCCGCGCGGCGGGGCGGCCGTGGCGGGCGATGATCACCTCGTCGATCTCGCCCTTCTCCACCGCCTCGACCAGCTTGGAGAGCTGGCTCTTGGCGTCATGCATGTTGACGGTGGTCATGCGCTCGCTCCACTTAGCTAGATCTAGCTAGCACGAAACCAGCTCCGAAGATACCGCCGCGCCGGTCCTGACACTCCACCGTCGCGGCAATCCCCGCCTCTCTGCTATCGATAGCGTCGCAGGGGTGAGTCCCGCGCACCGGCGATGTGGTCGTCAGAACCACCGCTTGCGCGCTGATACCGGTAACACTAAGGTCGCCGGCAACCAGAGGTCTGACAAGGACCAGTAGGGCATCAACGGGCCGGTCCGGCCCCATGGGGAGGAAACCTGTGGCTTCAGTATCCAACGCCGGGCCCAGCGCCGGCATGAGCGCCGACGGAGGCAAGGTCAACATGACCTTCGTCGCCGCGATCGTCGCCGTCGCCACGATCGGCGGCTTCATGTTCGGCTACGACAGCGGCGTCATCAACGGCACGCAAGAGGGCCTGGAGAGCGCCTTCAATCTCAGCAAGCTGGGCACCGGCCTGAACGTCGGCGCCATCCTGATCGGCTGCGCCATCGGCGCGTTCGCAGCGGGCCGCCTGGCCGACGTCTGGGGCCGCCGCACGGTGATGATCATCTCGGCCCTGCTGTTCGTGATCAGCGCCATCGGCACGGGCGCGGCCCACACCTCGATGGTGTTCATCATCTTCCGCCTGATCGGCGGCCTGGGCGTCGGCGCCGCCAGCGTGCTGTGCCCGGTCTATATCTCGGAAGTCACGCCCGCGAACATCCGCGGCCGCCTGTCGTCCGTGCAGCAGATCATGATCATCACCGGCCTGACCGGGGCCTTCGTGGCAAACTACGTGCTGGCCCACACCGCCGGCAGCTCGACCGCCGAGTTCTGGCTGGGCCTGCCGGCCTGGCGCTGGATGTTCTGGATGCAGGTCATCCCCGCCGGCGTGTTCTTCCTGTGCCTGCTGGGCATTCCGGAAAGCCCCCGCTACCTCGTGGCCAAGGGCCAGGACGCCAAGGCCGAAGCGATCCTGTCGCGCCTGTTCGGCGAAGGCCAGGGCGCCAGGAAGGTCGAGGAAATCCGCGCCTCGCTGTCGGCCGATCACAAGCCCAAGTTCTCGGACCTGCTGGACCCGACGACCAAGAAGCTGCGCGTCATCCTGTGGGCGGGCCTGGTTCTGGCCGTGTTCCAGCAGCTCGTCGGCATCAACATCGTCTTCTACTACGGCTCGGTGCTGTGGCAGTCGGTGGGCTTCACCGAAGACGACAGCCTGAAGATCAACATCCTGTCAGGCACGCTCTCGATCCTGGCCTGCCTGCTGACTATCGCCGTGATCGACAAGATCGGCCGCAAGCCGCTGCTGCTGATCGGCTCGGCCGGCATGGCGGTGACCCTCGGCGTCATGACCTGGTGCTTCTCGACCGCCACGACGGTCAACGGCGTGCTGACCCTGGGCGATCAGGTCGGCGTCACGGCCCTGATCGCCGCCAACCTCTATGTGATCTTCTTCAACCTCTCCTGGGGTCCGGTCATGTGGGTGATGCTGGGCGAGATGTTCCCGAACCAGATGCGCGGCTCGGCCCTGGCCGTCTGCGGCTTCGCCCAGTGGATCGCCAACTTCGCCATCTCGGTCAGCTTCCCGGCCCTGGCCGCGGCCAGCCTGCCGATGACCTATGGCTTCTATGCGCTCAGCGCCCTGGTCTCATTCTTCCTGGTCCAGAAGCTGATCCACGAGACCCGTGGCCGCGAACTGGAAGCGATGGAGGGGTAAAGCCAATCCTCCCCCTCGCGGGGGAGGTGTCGGCTCGAAGAGACGACGGAGGGGGAAGAGGCAAGTTCAGCAGGACTTCCCCCTCCGGTCCTTCGGACCACCTCCCCCGCCAGGGGGAGGATTTCGAAACACCAGACGCCCGGGAGCCTCCGCTTCCGGGCGTTTTCTTTTGCGTCTCATCAGAAATGACACCGGTGGACAAAGCCGCTGTAACCGCTAGCTTGCCGGCAACAAAACAAGTCCGCGTTCGGGAGGACCACCATGGCCAAGATCAATCGCCGGAGCGCGCTGGGCTCGCTGCTGGCCGGCGCCGGCCTGGCCGCCCTGCCCGCGTCCGGCGAGGCCGCGCAAATGGGCCTGCTCCCCGCCAAGCCGACCAGCGGACCGACCTGGGCTAAGGGGATCGAAGGCCAGCGAAAGGCCGACCTGGGCGACGGGACCTTCCTCAACCCGATCCTGACCGGCGACCGGCCTGACCCGTCGATCCTGAAGGACGGCGCCGACTACTACATGACCCACAGCTCGTTCGACGCCTATCCGGGCCTGCTGATCTGGCACAGCCGCGACCTGGTGAACTGGACGCCCATAGGTCCAACGCTGAAGACCAATGTCGGCTCGATCTGGGCGCCGGAGCTCTGCAAGCACAAGGGGCGCTACTACATCTACCTGCCGGCCAAGTTTCCGGGGAACAACACCAGCTATGTGATCTGGGCGGACAAGATCGAAGGACCGTGGTCCGAGCCGATCGACCTGAAGCTGCCGCGCTACATCGACCCCGGCCACATCGTCGACGAAAAGGGCGAACGCTGGCTGTTTCTGTCGGGCGGCGACCGCATCAAGCTGGCGCCAGACGGCCTCTCGACCGTGGGCCAGCCCGAGCACGTCTATGACCCGTGGCGCTATCCGGACGACTGGGACGTCGAGGGCTTCTCGCCCGAGGGGCCCAAGGTCATGCGCCGGGGCGCGTACTTCTACATGATCACCGCCGTGGGCGGCACCGCGGGTCCGCCGACCGGCCACATGGTCATTGCCGCCCGCGCCAAGTCGCTGGCCGGACCGTGGGAGAACCACCCGCGCAATCCGCTGGTGCGCACCGTCGACAACGCCGAAAAATGGTGGTCGCGCGGCCACGCCACCCTGGTCGAGGGTCCCACGCCCGGCGACTGGTGGGCGGTCTATCACGGCTACGAAAACGGCTATTACACCCTGGGCCGTCAGACCCTGCTGGCCCCCGTCACCTGGACCGCCGACGGCTGGTTCGACATCGGCGGCGGCGATCTCTCGCAGCCCATCAAGAAGCCCAAGGGCGGCAAGTCCGGCCCACACGGCATGGCGCTGTCGGACGACTTCTCGACCGACAAGTACGGCGTGCAGTGGAACTTCTTCGATCCCAAGCCCGGCGAACAGGATCGCATCAAGCGCGAAGGCGGCGCCCTGATCCTGAAGGGCGCGGGCGAGGCGCCGTCCACCGGCTCGCCGCTGATCTTCGTCAACGGCGACCAGGCCTATGAGATCGAATGTGAGATCGAGATCGAGCCGGAGACCCGCGCGGGCCTGATCCTGTTCTACGACCGCCAGCTCTATTGCGGCCTCGGCTTCGACGCGAAGAACTTCGTCACCCACCAGTACGGCATCGAGCGCGGCCGTCCGGCCAATCCCCATGGCGCCAAGATGCTGATGCGGCTGCGCAACAACCGCCACATCGTCAGCTTCCACACCAGCGGGGACGGGGGAAAGACCTGGAAGCGCTTTGATCGCGGCATGGAGGTCAGCGGCTACCACCACAATGTGCGCGGCGGCTTCCTGATGCTGAAGCCGGGGCTCTACGCCGCCGGCAAGGGCTCGGCGCGGTTCCGGGGGTTCAAGTATCGGGCGTTGGCGTAAGAACTGTTATCCCGGCCAAGCGCGCAGCGCGCCGAGCCGGGACCCAGGGGCGGCGCGCGCGGCGTTCTGTCACCCCTGGGTCCCGGATAGCGCTTCGCGCTTCCGGGATGACAAGCGTTATTGGAGCTGCGGAGTTGTGATGCTGAAGCCCCTCCTCATCGCCGCCGCCCTGCTGGCCGCGCCCGTCGCCGTCCACGCGCAGGCGCCGGTGTTCAAGGCGTCCAAGATCGTGCTCGTGGGCGACTCCACCGTGGCGGTGAACAGCGGCTGGGGCGGGGCGTTCTGCGCCACGCACGTGACCTCGAACCTCGCCTGCGTGAACCTGGGACGCGGCGGCCGGTCCAGCCGCACCTATCGCGAGGAAGGCTCCTGGGCCCTCGCGCTCAAGGAAATCAGCGCGGGCGGGTTCGAAGAGACCTTCGTGCTGATCCAGCTGGGTCACAACGACCAGCCCGGCCGCCCCGAACGCTCGACGGACCTGGCCACCGAGTTTCCCGCCAACATGCGGCGCTTCGTCGAGGAGGCCCGGGCGGCGGGCGCCAAGCCGGTGCTGGTCACGCCCCTGATCCGCCGGCAGTTCAAGGACGGGAAGGTGTTCGACGACCTCGCCCCCTGGGCGCAGGCGATCCGCAAGCTGGCGGCCGAGACCGACACGCCGCTGGTGGACCTGCATGCGCTGAGCCGCGACGCCGTCCAGGCGATGGGGCCGGCGGCGGCGATGCGGCTGGCCGAGATCCCGCCTCCCGCTGAGGTCGTGGCCTCGGCCGCGTCAGGAACGACAACGGGCGCGATGTTCTACGAGCCGGTCCTGCCGGGCGCGGTCGCCCCGCCCCGCCCGCCGGCCGCGCCGCCGCCCCCGCCCGGCGCGATGGCCAGCTTCAAGCCGGTGTTCGACTACACCCACCTTGGGCCCGAGGGCGCGGCGCTGTTCTCGGCGATGGTCGCCAAGGCGCTGGCGGACGTCGCGCCGACGCTGCGGCGAAACCTGCTGCCTTAGCTTCGCCCCTCCAGCGTCGCCGTGAGGGCCCGCAGCAGGGCCTCGCGCGCGCGGTCGTCCGGCGCGGCGGCGAGGGCCTGGCCCAGCGCCACCTGAAACGCCGCGCGTTGATTGTGCCAGTCCAGCTTGCCCGGGGCGCCGGCCGGCAGGCGCGGCGGTCCCTCGCCGATCGGTAGCGCCGCGCCGACCCCGTCGAGCGCGAAGCCCTCGTCCAGCGCCGGGATCACCAGCCGCTCCGGCGCAAAGCCCGCCTCGACAAGACGGCGCTGCAAGCCCTCGGCCGCGTCCGGCTCGCCGTGAGCCAGGAACACCGAGCCGCTCATCGGCAGCCGGTCCTTGGCCCAGCGCACCAGCCCCGCCGCATCGGCGTGGCCGGAATAGGCGTCGAGCTGACGGATGCGCGCCCGGACGCTGATCTCGTCGCCCCGGATCGTCACCCGGTCGCGGCCGTCGGCGAGGAGCCGGCCCAGCGTGCCGGTGGCCTGATAACCGCACAGCAGCACGGTCGCCTCGCGCCGCCACAGCAGGCGCTGCAGATGCTTGCGCACCCGCCCGGCGTCGCACATGCCGCTGGCGGCCAGGATCACGTGCCAGCCCTTCAGGCGGTCCAGCCCGTCGCTCTCGGCCGGCGAGTCGAGGAACCGCAGGTGCTGCGAGGGCCGCAGCGCCTCGAACGGATTGGTCTGGGTACGCGGGTTCCAGCCGCGTTCCTGGAAGACCTTGGTCGCCTCGATGGCCAGCGGCGAGTCGAGGAAGATGTCGCCCCGGGGAACCTCACCCTGGTCCATCAGGTCCAAGAGGTCGACCAGCAGCTCCTGGCTGCGCTCGACCGCGAAGGCGGGGATCAGCAGGGGGCCGCCGGCGGCGTGGGCGGCGCGGACCTCGTCGGCCAGCTGCTGCTTGCGCGCGGCGCTGTCGATCCCGACGCGGTCCCGGTCGCCATAGGTCGACTCGAGGATCAGGTGATCCACGCCGACCGGGGCGTCGGGGTCGTCCAGGAACGGACTGCCGCCCGGGCCAAGATCGCCCGAGAACAGGATGCGCTTGCTCTTGCCCTCCGGACCGACATCAACGGCGATCGACGCCGAGCCCAGCATGTGTCCGGCCGGCCACCAGGTGGCGACGATGTCTTCGGCGATGCGGACCGGCTCGCCCAGCTTGACCTTGCGAAACTGCCTGGCCACCCGCTCGCCGTCGCGCTCGGTATAGATCGGCTCGACCGGCGGCAGGCCGCGCCGCAGGTTGCGGCGATTGAGGCTCTCGACCTCGTTCTCCTGGATGCCGCCGGCGTCGACCAGCATCACCGCGCCCAGGTCCCGCGTCGCCGCCGTGGCGTGGATCGGCCCATCGAACCCGGCCAGCATCAGCTTGGGCAAGAGGCCCGAATGGTCGATATGGGCGTGGGTCAGCAGCACGGCGTCCACCTTTCCCGCGTCGAACGGAAAGGGCTGGTAATTCAGCGCCTTCAGGGTCTTGGAGCCCTGAAACATGCCGCAGTCGATCAGCACCGTGGTGTGCTCGGTGACCAGCCGGGCGCAGAAGCCGGTCACGCAGCCCGCCGCGCCGTGGAAGGACAAGCTGAGGGTCATCGGTGTGTCTTTCTGCGTGTCACGGACCCGCACCAAGGCTTGCGCGCAGCCCTGCCGCCCTGATCTAGGTCAAGTCCGCGCGGCCATCACCGCATAGTCTGCGCCGCGACGCCACCGTGAGATGCTCTCGTGACCGAAGTCCCCCCGCCCTCCTCGAGCCCCGACAACCTCGCCCAGCTGACCTCGCCGTCCTATCGGCTGGCGGCGCTGGACCAGGACTTCCTGCTCGGCGAGTCGATGCGCGGCGTGCGGTTCCTGCTGGAGTTCGCCAAGGCCGACGAGGCCCTGCGGCGCTGGGGCGTGCGCTCGACAATCGTGGTGTTCGGCAGCGCCCGGGTGCGCGAGGACGGGCCGCCCGAGCGCGCGCGATGGTACGCCGAGGCGCGGCGGCTGGGCCGGATCGTCTCCGAACGCGGCGGGGCCAAGCATCAGAACGGCGACAAGGTCCGCGACAACGTGATCGCCACCGGCGGCGGCCCCGGCGTGATGGAGGCCGCCAACCGGGGGGCCTTCGAGGCCGGCGCACCGTCGATCGGCTTCAACATCACCCTGCCCCACGAGCAGGTCCCCAACCCGTACTGCACGCCCGAGCTGACCTTCCGCTTCCACTATTTCGCGATGCGGAAAATGCACCTGGCCATGCGGGCCAATGCGCTGGTGGTGTTCCCGGGCGGCTTTGGCACCTTCGACGAGTTGTTCGAGATCCTGACCCTGCGCCAGACCGACAAGGCGCCGCCGATCCCGATCGTGCTGTTCGACGAGGCCTACTGGCGGTCGGTCATCAATTTCGAGGCCCTGGTCGAGCACGGCATGATCGCCGCGTCGGACCTCGACCTGCTGCATTTCGCCGACGACGCCGAGGCGGTTTGGGACAAGCTGGTGGCCTGCGGCCTGGAGCTGCCGGAGAAACCCTAGCTCAGCAGATGCCGCACGGTGGAGCGCAGCACGTCCGTCAGGGCGTCGCGGTCAAGATCGGGGTGGTTGACGGCGCGCAGCAGCAGGCCGTCGAAGATCAGACCCACCACCTCGCAGCGCGCCTGGAACTCGGCCTCGCTCCATTCGGGCTTGCGGTCGCGCTCCATCATGGTGCGCGCCAGACTGCGCTCCTGCTCGTCGGCGTAACGCACGATCGCGGCGACCTTGGGATTGCGAGCCGCTTCGGCCACGACCTCCAGCGCGAGGGCGGCGCGGCGAGGGTCGAAGCACTTGTCGACGCCCTCGGGCAGGTGGTCCTCGATCGCGTCGAGCAGCGTACCCGGCTGGCTTTCCATCTCGGCGAACTTGTCGCGCATCTCGGCCAGGTCCTGGGCGACGATGGCGGCGATGATCGCCTCCTTGTTCTCGAAGTAGCGATAGATCTGCCCGACGCTGAGGCCGGCGGCCTTGGCGATGTCGGCCATGCTGGCGCCGTGGAAGCCCGACTGGCGCACGCGCTCGCACGCCGCGTCCAGGATCTGCTGGCGGCGTATTTCCGGCGACGGGCGGCCCGATTGCTGTTCGTCAGACATCGAAAGTCCAGGTCGGCATTATATTTCCGTTAGGTCAGGCCAAACTGCCGGCTCCGGGTGTTGACTTGCGACACTCCAGCTCCTATGTCCAGCCCGCTTGAGAATGAACGTTCATTCTCAAATCGTTCATCATACGAGCCGCGTCAAGGGTAATAGCCCACGCGGCCTCGCCTCCCGGGGTCAAACATGCACTTCCAACGCTCGGTCGCGGCGACGACCGTGGGACTCGCCGCCATTGCGCTCACCCTCACTGCCTGCGGCCAGAAGCCCGGCGGAGGCGGCGGCATGGGCATGGGCGGTCCGACCGAGGTCGGCTACATCGTCGTCCAGTCGCAGCCCGTCGGCCTGACGACGGAGCTGGCCGGCCGCACCTCGGCCTATCTGGTCTCGGAAGTGCGCCCGCAAGTCAGCGGCGTGGTCAAGGCGCGGCTGTTCGAGGAAGGCTCGGTCGTGCGCGCCGGCCAGTCGCTCTACCAGATCGACCCCGCCACCTATCAGGCCGCCTATAACAGCGCCGCCGCCGCCCTCGCCCAGGCCCAGGCCCAGGCGACCGCCGCCAAGCTGAAGGCCGACCGCTACAAGGCCCTGGTCGAGACCGGCGCGGTCTCCAAGCAGGACAATGACGACGCCCAGGCCGCCGCCCTGCAGACCGCCGCCGCCGTCGGCGTGCAGAAGGCCGCGCTGGACACCGCCCGGATCAACCTCAACTACACGCGCGTGGCCGCGCCGATCTCGGGCCGCATCGGCAAGAGCAGCGTGACCCCCGGCGCCCTGGTCACCGCCAGCCAGGCCGCCGCCCTGGCCACGGTGCAGGATCTTTCCAAGGTCTATGTCGACCTGACCCAGACCTCGGCCGAACTGCTGAAGCTCAAGAAACAGTTCGCCAGCGGCAAGCTTGGCAAGACCAACTCGGCCCAGGTGACCCTGAAGCTCGAGGACGGCTCGACCTATCCCATTCCCGGCAAGCTGGAGTTCTCGGACGTCACCGTTGACGCCGGCACCGGCTCGGTGACGTTGCGCGCGGTGTTCCCCAACCCCAACGGCGTGCTGCTGCCGGGCATGTATGTCCGCGCGACGCTCGGTCAGGGCGTGGCGCCCAGCGGCGTGCTGATCCCGCAGACCGCCGTCAATCGCGACCCCAAGGGCGGGGCGACGGTGATGCTGGTCGGCGCCAAGGGCCCCGAGCCGCGTCCGATCACCCTGGGCCAGACGATCGGCGACAAGTGGCTGGTCACCAGCGGCCTCAACGTCGGCGACAAGGTCATCGTCGAGGGCCTGATGAAGGTCCGTCCGGGCGCGCCGATCAAGGCCGTCCCCGCCGGCGCGGCCCCCGCCGCCCAAGCTCAGCGCTAAGGCCCGCCCGCCATGCTCTCGCGTTTCTTCATTGACCGGCCCATCTTCGCGTGGGTCATCGCCATCGTGATCATGCTGGCCGGGGCGCTCGCCATCCGGAGCCTGCCGATCGCGCAGTATCCCGAGATCGCCCTGCCCCAGGTGTCGGTCACGGCCAACTATCCCGGCGCCTCGGCCAAGACCGTCGAGGACAGCGTCACCCAGGTCATCGAGCAGAAGATGAAGGGCCTGGACGGCCTGGACTACATGTCGTCGACCAGCGACAGCTCGGGCACGGCCACCGTGACCCTGACCTTCAAGGCCGGCACCGACATCGACATCGCCCAGGTCCAGGTCCAGAACAAGCTGCAGACCGCCACCGCCCTGCTGCCGCAGGAAGTGCAGCAGCAAGGCCTGACCGTCGCCAAGTCGGCGCGGAACTTCATGATGGTGGTGGGCCTCTATTCGGAAAATCCCAAGACCACCAACACCGACCTCGCCGACTATCTGGCGTCCAACATCCAGGACCCGCTGAGCCGCGTCGACGGCGTCGGCGATATCCAGTTGTTCGGTGCGCAGTACGCCATGCGCATCTGGCTGGATCCGCAGAAACTGGCCAGCTTCAGCCTGACGCCGGCCGATGTCGCTGCGGCGATCCGAGCGCAGAACGCCCAGGTCTCGGCCGGCCAGATCGGCGGCACGCCGAACCTGCCGGGCACGGGCCTGAACGCCACCATCACCGCCCAGTCGCGCCTGCAGACGCCTGAACAATTCCGCGAGATCATCGTCAAGAACACCACCAGCGGCGCCACCGTGCGCCTGGCCGACGTGGCGCGGGTCGAACTGGGCGCCGAAAGCTATGTCTCGGTCGCCAAGTTCAACGGCCATCCGGCCGCGGGCATCGCCATCAAGCTGGCGCCCGGCGCCAACGCGCTGGACACCGCCGCTGCGGTCAAGACCAAGATGGCCCAGCTCGAGAAGACCTTCCCGGCCAGCTACAAGTACGTCGTTCCCTACGACTCGACGCCGTTCGTGAAGCTGTCGATCGAGGAAGTGGTCAAGACGCTGATCGAAGCCATCGTGCTGGTGTTCATCGTCATGTTCCTGTTCCTGCAGAACTGGCGCGCGACCCTGATCCCGACCATCGCCGTGCCGGTCGTCCTGCTGGGCACCTTCGGCGTGCTGGCGGCCTTCGGCTACTCGATCAACACCCTGACGATGTTCGGCCTGGTGCTGGCCATCGGCCTCTTGGTCGACGACGCCATCGTGGTCGTTGAGAACGTCGAACGCGTGATGAGCGAGGAAGGCCTCTCGCCCAAGGAAGCCACCCGCAAGTCGATGAACGAGATCACCGGGGCCCTGATCGGCATCGCCCTGGTGCTGGCCGCGGTGTTCGTGCCGATGGCCTTCTTCGGCGGCTCGCAAGGCGTGATCTACCGCCAGTTCTCGATCACCATCGTCTCGGCCATGGCCCTGTCGGTGGTCGTGGCCCTGGTGCTGACCCCGGCCCTCTGCGCCACCATGCTCAAGCCGGTCCAGGCCGGTCACCACGACGAGAAGACCGGCTTCTTCGGCTGGTTCAACCGCAGCTTCAACGACATGAGCGGCCGCTACCAGGGCTCGGTGCGCAAGATCCTCGGCAAGAGCGGTCGCTGGATGGCCGTCTACGCCGCGATCATCGTGGCCATGGGCCTGCTGTTCGTCCGCCTGCCCAGCGCCTTCCTGCCCGAAGAGGACCAGGGGACCATGCTGACGCTGGTCCAGCTGCCCGCCGGCGCGACCGAGGAAAAGACCCTGGCTGTGCTGGACAAGGTCCGCGACCACTTCATGGTCGGCGAGAAGGACGCCGTGCAGTCGGTGTTCACCGTCTCGGGCTTCAGCTTCGCCGGCGCGGGCCAGAACGCGGGCCTGGCCTTCGTTCGCCTGAAGGACTTCGACGTCCGCAAGTCGGCCAACCTCAAGGCTCAGGCCGTCGCCGGCCGGGCCATGGGCGCCTTCAGCCAGATCCGCGACGCCATGGTGTTCGCCATCGTTCCGCCGGCGGTGCAGGAGCTGGGCAACTCGTCCGGCTTCGACTTCCAGCTGCAGGACGTCAACGGCGTCGGCCACGAGACCCTGATGCAGGCCCGCAACATGATGCTGGGCATGGCCTCGCAGGACCCGAACCTGGTGGGCGTGCGCCCGAACGGCCAGGACGACACCCCGCAGCTGAAGATCGAGGTCGACCAGGCCAAGGCCGGCGCGCTGGGCCTGACCACCGCCGACATCAACAGCGCGCTCAGCGCGGCCTGGGGCGGCTCCTACGTCAACGACTTCATCGATCGGGGTCGGGTCAAGAAGGTCTACATGCAGGCCGACGCGCCGTTCCGCATGACGCCGGAAGACCTGAACCGCTGGTACGTGCGCAACAACAACGGCCAGATGGTCCCGTTCCCGGCGTTCGCCACCGCGTCCTGGACCTACGGTTCGCCGCGCCTGGAACGCTATAACGGCCTGCCGTCGCTCAACATCCAGGGCTCGCCCGCCCCGGGCAAGAGCTCGGGCGACGCGCTCGCGGCGATGGAAGCGCTGGCGGCCAAGCTGCCCCCGGGCGTCGGCTACGAATGGACCGGCCTGTCGGCCCAGGAACTGGAAGCCGGCAACCAGGCTCCCGCCCTGTACGCCATCTCGATCCTGGTCGTGTTCCTGCTGCTGGCGGCGCTCTATGAGAGCTGGTCGATCCCGCTGGCGGTGATCATGGTCATCCCGCTGGGCGTGATCGGCGCCCTGCTGGCGACCTTCGCCCGCGGCCTCAGCAACGACATCTATTTCCAGGTGGGCCTGCTGACGACCATGGGCCTGGCGGCCAAGAACGCGATCCTCATCGTCGAATTCGCCAAGGACCTCTACGAGAAGGGCATGGGCCTGATCGAAGCGACGCTGGAAGCCGTGCGCCTGCGCCTGCGCCCGATCATCATGACCTCGCTGGCCTTCGTCTTCGGCGTGCTGCCCTTGGCGATCTCCAACGGGGCGGGCTCCGGCGCCCAGCACGCGATCGGCACCGGCGTCATCGGCGGCATGATCTCGGCCACCCTGCTCGCGATCTTCTTCGTCCCGCTGTTCTTCGTCGTGGTCGAGAGGATCTTCAAACCCAAGCACCCCGGTCATAACGCCGCCGCCGCGCAAGGCGACGCGCCGTCGACGGAGGCCCACTGAGATGCTGCGCAACCTCACCCTGATCCTGGTCGCCTCGACGGCGGTCGGCGCCTGCACCCTGGCGCCCAAGTATGAGCGGCCGGTCCTGCCGGTCGCCCAGACCTGGTCCACCCCGACGCCGGAGCCGGCCACCACCGTCTCGGCCGCCGACCTCGACTGGCGCCAGGTGCTGGTCGATCCGCGCCTGCAAGGCGTGGTCGACCTGGCCCTCAAGCAGAACCGCGACCTGCGCGTAGCGGTCCTGAACATCGAGAAGGCCCGCGCCCAGTATGGCGTCCAACGCTCGGCTCTGTTCCCGGGGATCAATGGGACGGTCTCCGAGCAGCGCGGCCGCACCCCGGCCTCGACCTCGCAGACCGGCCAGGCCTTCGACACCGAGGCCTACAGCGCCACCATCGGCTTCACCGCCTATGAGCTGGACCTGTTCGGCCGGGTGCGGAGCCTCAACGACGCGGCGCTGCAGAGCTATCTCGCCACCGAGCAGACCAGCCGCTCGGTCCGCGTCAGCCTGATTGCCGAGACCGCCAACGCCTGGCTGACCCTGGCGGCCGACCAGGAGCGTCTGGCGCTGGCGCAGAGCACCCTGGCCACCCGCGAGGACTCCCTGCGTCTGGTGCGCCAACGGGTCGACGGCGGGGCCGGCTCGCTGCTGGACCTTCGCAACGCCGAGACCCTGGCCGAGACGGCCCGCTCCGACGTCGCCGTCTACACCGCCCAGGTCGCCCAGGACCGCAACGCCCTGACCCTGCTGGCCGGCGGCGAACTGCCGGCGGCGCTGCTGCCGACGGGCCGCCTGGCCGCCGACGGCGTTCTGGCCGACCTGCCCGCCGGCATGCCATCGGACGTGCTGGTGCGTCGCCCCGACGTGCTGGCCGCCGAGCGCCAGCTCCGCGCGGCCAACGCCAATATCGGCGCGGCGCGGGCGGCGTTCTTCCCGCGCATCAGCCTGACCGGCTCGACGGGCTCGGCCAGCACCGATCTGGGCGATCTCTTCAAGAGCGGGACGGGGGTCTGGAGCTTCACGCCGCAGATCAGCCTGCCGATCTTCGCCGGCGGGGCCAATGTCGCGAACCTGGACATCTCCAAGGCCAACCGCGATATCGCCGTGGCGACCTATGAGAAGACGGTGCAGACCGCCTTCCGCGAGGTCTCCGACGCTCTGTCGGTGCGCGCCACCGTCGCCGACCGCCTGGCCGCCCAGGAGCGCCTGACCGCCGCCGCCGCCGACAGCGTGCGCCTGTCCCAGCAGCGTCGCGACGCGGGCCTCGACAGCGCGCTTACCCTGCTGGACGCCCAGCGCAGCCTCTATGCGGCGCAACAGGGCTTGATCAGCACGCGGCTGGCCCAGACCACCAACCTGGTGACCCTCTACAAGACCCTCGGCGGCGGCGCGCCCGCCGCCTGAGGTCCATCGGCTTCCCCGGCGCGGCCGGGGGAGTTCGCGGTCCGTCAACCCACCTGACGGCCGCGAACGGAACGGGCGTGCTTCTCCCCCCCCCCCTTGGAGCCGCCCGTTCCACCCGCCGCCGCATACCGGCGGTTGGCGAGACTCCTCGAAACGGGGATATTCACCGCCCAGTAACCACACTACGCAATCGATTGTGATAGAGCTTTACGCGTGTTGACCCGGAGACAACCCATGTCACCCGCGAAGGCGAAAGAACAAGCCCTCCACCTAACGGGCATCGGCGTGGCCACGATACTGGCCATCACCGCGATCGTGCTGGCGGCCGCCTGCCCGCCGCAGGACCTGTCGCCCCAACGCGCCTGGATCTTCGCCGCCTCCGACCAGGGCGCGCTTTAGAGCGGTAACTGCACCGTGCTCTTGACCTCTTCCAGCACGGCGTAGGTCCGCGTTTCACGCACCCCCGGCATCCTGACCAGGATATCGCCGAGGAAACCGCGATAGGCCTCCATGTCGCGCACCCGGGCCTTGATCAGATAGTCGAAGCCCCCGGCCACCATGTGGCACTCCAGAATCTCGGGCGCGCGGCGGACGGCGGCGCCGAACTCCTCGAAGACATCGCCCGTCGTGCGCTCAAGCACCACTTCCACGAAGATCAGCAGCGCCCGGTCGACCTTGGCCGGATCCAGCAGCGCCGCATAGCCGGTGATGAAACCGCGCTCGCGCAGTCGCCGGACGCGGTCGAAGGTGGCCGCCGGAGACAGGTTGCAGCGCTTGGCGAGCTCGGCGTTGGTGATGCGGCCATCGGCCTGCAAAACCTTCAACAGCCTGCGATCGGTATCATCCAGAGCAGAAATGGCCATATCGCACTTTTCCCGAAGAAGCTTCGAAAATTAGGGAATACAAACGTAACACATTCGGAATGCGGAGCGGTATACCCCTCAGCGTTCCAGCACCGCAACGCGCCCTCTCCTCCCGGCGCTGCGGGTTACGGCCAGCCGCCGTTTGCTGGAGCACCCGCGACGCTCGCCCTCTCCCCCGAACCGGGCGTCGCGCTAGAGAGGAAGGGACGCGCGCGTCTCCCCCCCCTGAACGCGTCCCTTCCTCCCTCCCCTTTTCCTTCCGGCCCCTTCGGCGCAGACTTGCGTGCGCGTCCGGCCCAAGCGCCGTTAACGCGCTGGAGCGGACGACGTTTTTCGCCCGCTTCGCCGAACAAGTTTCGGGTCTGCCCCACAACAAACGAAGCACCTTTCGGCAAAGGCAAGTTAGACCGACGATATACCAACAAGCGGAAACGACCATGACCGACTGGGACAGCCTCGACGCCGGCAAGTATCGCGACGAAGCCGCGGTGATCGCCGACCTGCTCGCCGCCAAGCCGCTCTCCGCCGAGGACCGCGCCGCCGTCCGCGCCGAGGCCGAGGCCCTGGTGCGCGGCGCCCGCCGCAGCGTCCGCAAGCAGGGCGTCGTCGAAAGCTTCCTGCAGGAGTTCAGCCTGGGCACCCGCGAGGGCCTGGCTTTGATGTGCCTGGCCGAGGCGCTGCTGCGCACGCCCGACGACGACACCCGCGACAAGCTGATCGCAGAGAAGATCGGCTCGGCCGACTGGGCCTCGCACCTGGGCGGCTCCGACAGCCTGTTCGTCAACGCCTCGACCTGGGGCCTGATGCTGACGGGCAAGATCGTCGAGCCCGACGATGAGGCCAAGAAGGACCTGCCCGGCTTCGTCAAGAAGCTGGCCGGACGCCTGGGCGAGCCGGTGATCCGCGCCGCCGTGGGGCAGGCCATCCGCATCATGGGCGAGCAGTTCGTGCTGGGCCGTACGATCGAGGCGGCGATCAAGCGCGCCGCGAGCGAAGACACCATGTGCTCGTTCGACATGCTGGGCGAAGGCGCCCGCACCGCCGCCGACGCCGAGCGCTACGAGAAGGCCTATGCCGACGCCATCGAGACGGTCGGCAAGCTGTCGAACGGCGCCGGTCCCGAGAAGGGCCATGGCGTCTCGGTCAAGCTGTCGGCCCTGTGCCCGCGCTATGAGGCCACCCACGAAGACCGCGTCTGGGAAGAGCTCTATCCCCGCACCCTGCGCCTGGCCAAGATCGCCGCGCGCCACAACCTCAACTTCACCATCGACGCGGAAGAGGCCGACCGCCTCGCCCTGTCGCTGAAGCTGCTGGACAAGCTGTGCCGCGAGCCGGAGTTGGGCGACTGGAAGGGCCTGGGCCTGGCCGTCCAGGCCTATCAGAAGCGCTGCGGCGAGGTGATCGCCCGCCTCAAGGCGCTGTCGGAAGAGACCGGCCGCCGCCTGATGGTCCGCCTCGTCAAGGGCGCCTATTGGGACAGCGAGATCAAGCGCGCCCAGGTCGCGGGCCGCCCGGACTACCCGGTCTATACGACCAAGCCCGCCACGGACCTGTCGTACCTGGTCAACGCCAAGGCCCTGATCGACGCCGCCCCGCACCTCTACGCCCAGTTCGCCACCCACAACGCCCACACCCTGGCGGCCGTGGTCCGCATGGCCAAGAACGCCGGCGTCACGATCGAGCACCAACGCCTGCACGGCATGGGCGAGGCGCTCTACAAGGCCGCCGACGACCTCTATGACGGCATCGTCCTGCGGGCCTACGCCCCGGTGGGCGGTCACGAAGACCTGCTGCCCTATCTGGTCCGTCGTCTGCTGGAGAACGGCGCCAACACCAGCTTCGTCCACGCCCTGCTGGACGAGCGCGTGCCGGTCGAGAAGGTCGTCACTGACCCGATCGACGTGGTCGAGGCCCATCCCGATCGCCACGCCAAGATCCCGACGCCGATCAACGTCTATGGCGCGCGTCGCCAGAACAGCGCGGGCCTCGATCTGTCGGTGAAGGCCGACCGTGACCGCCTGACCGCCGCCGTCGCGGCTCTGGACGGCGTCACCCTGTCGGCCGGCCCGCTGATCGGCGGCAAGGTCGTCGCCGGCGGCGCGCCGCTGCCGGTGATCGCGCCTGCCGACGCGCAGAAAACGGTCGGCGTGGTCTCGGAAGCCCAGGCGCCGCAGATCGACGAGGCCTTCAAGCTGGCTCGCGCCGCGCAAGCCTGCTGGGACCGCGCCGGCGGCGTCGCCCGCGCCCAGGTGCTGCGGGCCATGGGCGATGCGCTGGAAGCCAATCTCGAGCGCCTGATCGCCATCCTCGCGCGCGAAGCCGGCAAGACCCTGTCGGACGGCATCGCCGAGGTGCGCGAGGCGGTCGATTTCTGCCGCTACTACGCGATGCTGGCCGAGGATCAGTTCGGCGAGGCCGAGATCCTCAAGGGTCCGGTCGGCGAGACCAACAGCCTGCGTCTGGCCGGTCGCGGCGTCTTCGTCTGCATCAGCCCGTGGAACTTCCCGCTAGCCATCTTCACCGGCCAGATCGCCGCCGCCCTGGCGGCCGGTAACGCCGTGCTGGCCAAGCCGGCCGAGCAGACCCCGCTGATCGCCTTCGAGGCGGTGAAGCTCTACCATGCCGCCGGTCTCGATCCGCGCCTCCTGGCCCTGCTGCCCGGTCGCGGCGAGACGGTCGGCGCGGCCCTGACCAGCCACGAGGGCCTGGACGGCGTCGCCTTCACCGGCGGCACCGACACGGCCTGGCGCATCAACCAGACGCTCGCCGCCCGCCAGGGTCCGATCGTGCCGTTCATCGCCGAGACCGGCGGCCTCAACGGCATGTTCGTCGACACCACGGCGCAGCGCGAACAGGTGATCGACGACGTGATTGTCAGCGCCTTCGGCTCCGCCGGTCAGCGCTGCTCGGCCCTGCGCCTGCTGTTCCTGCCCGAGGACACCGCCGACCACATCATCGACGGCCTGAAGGGCGCGATGGACGCGCTGGTGCTCGGCGATCCGGCGCTTGCCGTCACCGACGTCGGCCCCGTCATCGACGCCGAGGCCAAGGACGCCCTGGTTCAGCATCAGGCGCGCCTGACCCGCGAGGCCAAGGTGCTGCATGCGCTCGAAGCGCCTGAGGGCGGCACGTTCTTCGCCCCGGTCCTGGCCGAAATCCCGACCGCCGACTTCCTGGAGCGCGAGGTGTTCGGTCCCGTGCTGCATGTGGTCCGCTACAAGCCGGAAAACCTGGAAAAGGTCGCCGGCGCCCTGGCGGCCCGTCGCTATGGCCTGACCCTCGGGATCCACTCGCGGATCGAACGCTTCGCGGCCGACGTCCAGCGCCTGGTCCCGGCCGGCAACGCCTATGTGAATCGCTCGATGACCGGCGCGGTCGTCGGCGTCCAGCCATTCGGCGGCGAAGGCCTGTCGGGCACCGGCCCCAAGGCCGGCGGTCCCCACGCTTTGCTGCGCTTTGCGGTCGAGCGGGCGCTCAGCGTCAATATCACCGCCCAAGGCGGCGACCCGGCGCTGCTGAACCTGTAGCCCGTACGTTCTCGGCAATTGCCGCATCGAAAGAGCTCCCCCGGCGCCGCCGGGGGAGCTTTCTGTTGTTAGCGCTATCAGCACGCGGCATGGTGCGACCCGAGACCCCGTAGAGGTTCGCCGGAGGACGCCATGACCCTTTCCCGCCGCCGCCTGATCGCCGCCGCAGCGGCCCTTCCGGCGATCGGCGCGGCCAAGGCGCCGACGCGGCCGAAGGGTTTCGTCACGGTCAAGGACGGCCGCCTGCATCTGGACGGCAAGCCCTATCGCTTCGCCGGGACCAATGTCTGGTACGCCGCCTGGCTGGGCGCGCCAGCCGGCTATGGGGACCTTGGCCGCCTGCGCCGGGAGCTCGATCGCCTGAAGGCGATGGGCGTCACCAACCTGCGGATCCTGGGCGCGGGCGAGCAATCGCCGGCCAAGGTGGCCATGGACCCGACCTTCCGGGGGGCGGGCGAGGACTATAACGCCGACCTGCTGAAGGGCCTCGACGTCACCTTGGCCGAGATGGCCAAGCGCGACATGAAGGCGGTCATCTACGTCAACAATTTCTGGGACTGGTCGGGCGGCATGCCGGCCTATCTGAACTGGGTGGGCGACGGGCCCTGGTTCCAGCAGGGCGATCCCGCCCATCCGTGGCCTCAGTACGCGGACTATTCGGCGCGGTTCTACGCCAACCAGAAGGCCAACGCCCTCTTCCGCCACTATGTCACGAGCCTGGTCAGCCGGGTCAGCACCGTAACCGGCAAGCCCTACCGCGACGATCCGACCATCATGGCCTGGCAGTTGGCCAACGAGCCGCGCCCCGGCGGCTCGGACGCCTTCGGCAAGAGCAACATGCCCGCCTACCAGGCCTGGATCCGGGACACCGCCAGCCTGATCAAGCGGCTGGACAACCAGCACCTCGTCACCACCGGCAGCGAGGGGACCATGGGCTGCATCGGTCTGGAGTCCTGCGTCGTCGACGCCCACGCTCCGCCGGTGATCGACTACATGACGATCCACATCTGGCCCAACAACTGGGGCTGGATCAGCATGACCGACCAGCCCTCGACCTATGCGGCCGGCGAGCAGAAGTGCCGCGACTACGTGGCCCAGCACATCGCCCTGGCCAAGCGGCTGAACAAGCCGCTGACCATCGAGGAGTTCGGCCTGATCCGCGACGGCCGCCAGTTCGCGCCGGGCTCGCCGACCACCTATCGCGACCGTTTCTACAAGACGATGCTGGACTTGGCCTTGGCCGACATGAAGGCCCAGGGCCCGGTGGCGGGCGTCAACTTCTGGGCCTGGAACGGCGAGGGCCGCGCCCAGCAGCCGGACGCCTGGTTCAAGAAGGGCGACAAGAGCTATGTCGGCGATCCGCCCCAGGAGGAACAGGGCCTGTTCGGCGTGTTCGACGCCGACGCCTCGACCCTCGCGGTCATCGCCGAGCACGCGGCGGCGGTGAAGGCGCTGGGCTAGCCGCTCGGCGATAAAGGGATTGTCACCGGTGTCATCCGTGATACCGCTTCGGGCGTGCTCGTCAGAAAGCGCCGGAGGAAACCCGATGCCCGCCACCCGCCGCACCCTGATCACCGGCGCCGCCGCCCTGACCGCCTACGCCGCCCTGCCCCGCGCGGGCTTCGCGGGAGAGGCGCGCTCGCCGGTAGTGGCGACCACCAACGGCAAGGTGCGTGGCTATGTCCAGGACGGGGTCAGCGTCTTCAAGGGCCTGCGCTACGGCGCCGACACCGGCGGGGCGCGGCGGTTCATGGCGCCGGTCAAACCCGAGCCCTGGACCGACGTGAAGGACGCCCTCGCCTATGGCCCGGCCTCGATACAGACCGGCAAGGGCGAGGACGGCGAGACCCTCTCGGAAGACTGCCTGTTCCTCAATGTCTGGACCCCCGCCAAGGCCTCGCGGAAGACCGGTCTGGCGGACGGCGGCAAGCGGCCGGTGATGGTCTACATCCACGGCGGCGCCTATAACGGCGGCTCGGGCGCCAGTCCCTGGTACGAGGGGACCAAGCTGGCCAAGCGCGGCGATGTCGTGGTGGTGACCGTCAACCACCGCCTCAACGCCTTCGGCTATCTCTATCTCGCGCGCCTGTTCAACGACCCGTCGGTGGCCGACAGCGGCAATGTCGGACAGCTTGATCTGGTGCTCGCTCTGCAGTGGGTGCGGGACAACATCGCGGCCTTCGGCGGCGATCCGGAGCGGGTGATGCTGTTTGGCCAGTCGGGCGGCGGGGCCAAGATCGCCACCCTGATGGCCATGCCCGCCGCCAAGGGCCTGTTCCACCGCGCCGCCACCATGAGCGGCCAGCAGGTCACGGTCGGCGGCCCGTTCAACGCGACCAAGCGCGCCAAGGCCTTCCTCGACAAGCTGGGGATCAAGGACCTGGCCGCCCTGCGCGCCCTGCCCGCCGCCGAGATGCTGGCGGGGCTGAAAGCGGTCGACCCGATCGCCGGGGCCGGCGGGGTCTATATGGGCCCGGTGCTGGACCAGCGGTCGCTGACCCGCCATCCGTTCTTCCCCGACGCCGCGCCCCAGAGCCTGTCGGTGCCGATGATGGTCGGCAACACCCATGACGAGACCAGGGGCTTCATCGGCTGGGACGCCAAGGCCTTCCCCCAGACCTGGGACGAGGTGATCGCCCGCCTGCCGGGGCAGTTCAACGCCCGCATCGACATCGATCCCGAGACGGTGGTGGCCTTCTACCGCCAGACCTATCCGAACTATTCGCCGGCCGACGTCTTCTTCGCCGCCTCAACGGCGGGGCGTTCGTGGAAGGCGGCGATCATCCAGGACGAGGAACGAGCCAAGGCTGGCGCGCCGGCCTACGCCTATCAGGTCAACTGGCGCTCGCCGATGCAGGGCGGGATCTTCGGCGCCCCGCACACGATCGACATCGGCCTGGTGTTCGGCACGCTGGACGCAAAGGGCTCGATCGTCGGGACGGGGCCGGAGTCCGTGGCTATGTCCAACACCATGAGCGACGCCTTCATCGCCTTCGCCCGCACCGGCGACCCGAACGGCGGAAGCCTGCCCAAGTGGGAGCCCTACACCCTGCCCCGCCGCCAGACGATGGTGTTCGACACCGTCTCGCGGCTGGAGGACGACCCGCGCGGCGTCGAGCGGGAATTCTTCAACCGCGTGCCGTTCACTCAGTTCGGGACGTGATCTCGTAGGGCGGGGCCGGCGGCAGGTGCTCGACCAGAACCTGGCTGGTCATCTCGGCCTCGGCGCGAATGGGCGGCGGCTCGCCGAACACCGCCTCCCACAACACGCTCAACGCCTGACGCTCGTCGAAATCCACCGGGCCGCTCCTTTCGGAGACTAGAATGGCCCGGTGGGTCAACGGGTTGCTGGTTAGCGCGGCGCTAACCAGACTTTCGAACGCACCGCTACGGCGCCTTCGCCGGGCAGACCGCCCCGGCCGGGTCGGCGGTCAGCTTCACCTCGGCGACCGACACCTGGAAGGCGCCCGCAGAGATCAGCTCGAACGGGGCAGTCACCTTGGTCACGTCCGTGCCGGCGGCCTGGAAGCACTTGAGCGGGATCTTGACGCTGGCCCACTGGCCAGTCGGCGAACCGGCCGGCGGCGTGACATCGAGGCGTCCCGCGCCCATCGCCAGGCTCACCCGCCCGGTCGCGGCGGCGTCCAGGCGATAGGCGAAGCTCAGCGCCATGTCGGCGTTGGTCTGGAACGACAGGTCCAGCGGCTTGTCGCCGACGATCGAGAGCTTGCCAGTCTTGTCGCCGGCGAAGGTGATCTGGCGGCCCGCTTCCTGGACGTTACCCGCATCGACCGGCGCGATCTGCACGCTCGACGACGGCGAGGCCTTGAACGCGAACGGCGCCGGGGTCTTGCCGCCGACGAAGTAGTTCACGACGTTATCGGCCTGCGCCGTGACGCCGGACACTTCCGACAGGCGACCCACCTTGCCCGGCTTGGCGTACGACAGGCCATAGCCGTAGGCGAACAGAGGGTCATAGGTCTTGTCGCCCTTGTTCAGGCGGAACTGGGCGGCGGTCTTGGGCCAGCTGAACGACAGCTTGCCCTGGAAGTCGTGGCGCGGCTTGCCGGCCTTGTCGCCGATCAGCACGTCGGCCACGCCGCCGCCTTCCGAGCCTGGCAGCCAGGCGGCCACGAAGGCGTCCGAGGCGTTGAGCTCGGGGTTCACCCACAGCGGACGACCGCTGAGGAACACCGACACCACCTTCACGCCCTGGGCCTTCAGGCTCTTGAGCAGGGCCAGGTCCGCCTTGGCGCCCGGCTGATACTCAAGGGATGTCTTCAGGTCGCCGACACCTTCCGCATAAGGATTTTCGCCGAAGACCACGATGGCCACGTCCGGCTTCGTGTCGAACTTGCCGTCGACGCTGAGCGTCGCGCGGCCGCCGCCGGCCTCGACCGCCGATTTCATCCCCGACCAGATCGATTCTGCGTTGGGGAAGTCGGGGTTGGTGTTGCCCGTGCCCTGCCACGACAGGGTCCAGCCGCCCGACTGCTTGCCGATGTCGTCGGCGCCCGAGCCGGCGACCAGCACATTGGCCGAGCTTTTCACCGGCAGGACGCCGTCGTTCTTCAGCAGGACCAGCGACTTGCGGACCGCCTCGCGGGCGATGGCGCGGTGCTCGGGCGCGCCGATGACGGCCTCGCGGCCTTCATAGGGGCGCGCCGCCTGGAACAGGCCCATCTTGGCCTTCACCCGCAGGATCCGGCGGACCGCGTCGTCGATGCGGGCCATCGGGATCACGCCCGACTTCGCCTGGGCCAGGGTGTTGTCGTAGAGCGCCTTCCAGCTGTCGGGGGCCATGAACATGTCGAGGCCGGCGTTGATCGATTGGGCGCAGTCGGTCGGCTTGCAGCCCACCACCTGGCCATGGCCGTTCCAGTCGCCGACCACGAAGCCGTCGAAGCCCATCTTGCCCTTCAGCACGTCGGTCAGCAGGCTCTTGTTGCCGTGCATCTTCTGGCCGTTCCAGCTGTTGAACGAGGCCATGATGGTCAGCGCGCCAGCGTTGATGGCCGGCACATAGCCCTGGGCGTGGATGCGGACCAGCTCCTCCTCGGAGACCTTGGTGTCGCCCTGGTCGACGCCGTTCTCGGTGCCGCCGTCGCCCAGGAAATGCTTGGCGCTGGCGGCGACATGGCCCTGCTGGATCACGCCGCTCTTGCCGCCCTCGAAGGGCGCGACCGCAGCCTGCAGGCCCAGGATCATCTCGCCGGCGTACTGGCGGATGATCGCCGGGTCCTCGGAATAGCCCTCGTAGGTGCGCCCCCAGCGATCGTCGCGCGGCGCGGCCAGGGTCGGACCAAACGCCCAGTCGAAGCCGGCGGCCGAGGTCTCCAGCGCCGTAGCCTTGCCGATGCGACGGATCAGCTCGGGATCACGCGCCGCGCCGAGGCCGATATTGTGCGGAAAGAGGGTCGCGCCGACGACGTTGTTGTTGCCGTGGACGGCGTCGATGCCGAACATCAGCGGCACATGGGTCCCGCCCACGCGCTGCGCCGCGCCTTCGCGGAAGGCCCTGGCGGTGTCGACCCACGGCTTTTGCGGCGACCGGTCAGGCGCGCCCAGCGGCGGTGAGCTGCCGCCGCCCAGGATCGAGCCCAGGGGATAGGTTTTTAGGTCCTCGGGCTTGATCGAACCGATATCGGCCTGGATCAGCTGACCGACCTTCTCCTCGAGGGTCAGCTTGGCCAGCACCGAGTCCACGAACGCTTCGGTCGCCGGATCGACCAGACCCTGGCTCTTGGCGGCGGGCCACTTGGCGGGCTGAGCGGTGGACTTGGCCTTCGAGGGGGCCTTTGAGGGGGCGGTGCTCTCGGCCGACGCCACGCCGGCCAGGAAGGTGGACGCCAAGAGGGCGACGCAAAGGGTCTTGGTGTTCATACTCCCCAACTCTTCTTCATTGGACGACGACGCGCCGTTTCGACAACGTTGTCATACACCTCGCCGGCAATCCAGAGGCGTTCGATGCGTCGAAGCGGAGAAACCCGCTACGGCGACCCAAACCTGAAAAAGGGCGGACCCAAGCGGGCCCGCCCCCTCCAGTTTCAGAGCCGCGACCGTTGAGGCGGATCCAAACGCTGATCCGCCCGTCCGGAGGTCAGCTTATCGGAAAAGACTGAGGATCGCCGAGCTCGACGAATTGGCGATCGACAGCGCCTGCACGCCCAGCTGCTGCTTGGTTTGCAGCGACTGCAGCTTGGCGCTCTCCTTGGCCAGGTCGGCGTCCACCAGGTTGCCGACGCCGGCTTGCAGGCTGTCCTGCAGCTTGCCGACGAAGGTCAGGTGGGTGTCGAGACCCGTCGAGCTGGTGCCCAGCGAAGCCAGCTTGTTGGTGGCCGTCTGCAGCGCCGTGGTGACCGTGGTGATCATGGTCTTGGCGGCGGCGGCCGTCGTGAAGGTCGAGCTGGCCGTCAGGCCCAGACCGGCGAGGGTCAGGGTCTTGGCGTTGACGGTGAAGCCCGAGCCGTCCGAGTTGGCCAGGAAGGTCAGCTTGGTGGTGGTGCCGTCGGCAATGCTGACGCCATTGAACTTGGCGTTCGACGCGGCCTTGGTCACTTGGTCGCGCAGCGACTCGAAGTCCGACTTCAGAGCGTTGAACGAGGCGGTGCTGAGCGAGGTGTCGGACGCGGCCAGCGCCTTTTCCTTCATCTTGCCGAGCAGGTCGGTGATCGTGTCGCCGGCGGCGAGCGCGACGTCAATCGTCGACTGGCCGCGTTGCAGCGAGTCCTTGACGGCGTTCAGGCTGCTCGCAGTGGCCGACTGGTTCTTGGCGGTCGCCCAGATGGCGCCATTGTCCTTGGCGCTGCCGATCTTCTTGCCGGTGCTGATGCGCTGTTGGACGGTGTTCAGTTCAGAACTGGTGGTGTTCAGGTTCTGGAGCGCGATCATCGCGCCCGAGTTCGTGTTGATGCTGTTTAGCGCCATGACGAAACACTCTCTTTGGAGGTTTCCGGTGTCGTTTTGACGACCGGTGGGCGTTTTGCCCACCGCGACAATATGCCGCTGGCGTTGATATAAGGTTCACAGAACGTCGTTGTTCGATTAACGCACTGAGATCAGATTCAGAAATTGAAAAGTATATTTTGACCCTTCCGCCGAAACTACACACATGAGAGTCGACGGTTGGTGTTCTGTTTTGAAACAAGATATCCAAATCTGAATCAATGTTCACGAAGTCATCGGAACGACAAAAGGGCGGGCCCGAAGACCCGCCCTTCTCGACGATGAAATTCGTCGAAGTCCGTCTTAGCGGAACAGGCTCAGGATCGACGACGACGATTGGTTCGCAATCGACAGCGCCTGCACGCCCAGCTGCTGCTTGGTTTGCAGCGACTGCAGCTTGGCGCTTTCCTTGGCCAGGTCGGCGTCCACCAGGTTGCCCACGCCGGCGTCCAGGCTGTCCTGCAGCTTGCCGACGAAGGTCAGGTGGGTGTCGAGACCCGTCGAGCTGGTGCCCAGCGAAGCCAGCTTGTTGGTGGCCGTCTGCAGCGCCGTGGTGACCGTGGTGATCATGGTCTTGGCGGCGGCGGCCGTCGTGAAGGTCGAGCTGGCCGTCAGGCCCAGACCGGCGAGGGTCAGGGTCTTGGCGTTGACGGTGAAGCCCGAGCCGTCCGAGTTGGCCAGGAAGGTCAGCTTGGTGGTGGTGCCGTCGGCAATGCTGACGCCATTAAACTTGGCGTTCGACGCGGCCTTGGTCACCTGGTCGCGCAGCGACTCGAAGTCCGCCTTAAGAGCGTTGAACGAGGCGGTGTTCAGCGAGGTGTCAGAAGCGGCCAGCGCCTTTTCCTTCATCTTGCCGAGCAGGTCGGTGATCGTGTCGCCAGCGGCGAGCGCGACGTCGATCGTCGACTGGCCGCGTTGCAGCGAGTCCTTGACGCCGTTCAGGCTGCTTGCAGTGGCCGATTGATTACGAGCCGTCGCCCAGATGGCGCCATTGTCCTTGGCGCTGGCGATCTTCTTGCCCGTATTGATGCGCTGCTGGACCGTGGTCAGCTCGGCGCTCGTCGAGTTCAGGTTTTGCAGGGCGATCATAGCGCCCGAGTTCGTGTTGATGCTGTTCAGCGCCATAACGAAACAACTCCTATTCGAGGTGTTCCGACGTCATTTTGACCGTCGGCGGGCGTTTTGCCCACGGACAGTATCACCCAACGACCTTTCCACTTCGTTGAGGAAAAAGCCGAGATTGATTAAGATCGAGGACTATTTTGTTAATGATGAAATGAGCAGAAAGTAAAAGAACTCTACGCTAGACATCGGCGATTGTCTCAAAATGGCACACCTAGTCTAGCCCTATAGATTCAATCAAGACTCGGCATCGGCGCAGGAACTATGTGAGCCGCCCACCCCAGGAGTCTCCGCATCGACGCGCGGCGGTCCCCCTCAACGATCGACGGCGTACAGGCGGCGCGAGCGGCACTGGCTGGCCACGGCGCGGATGGTGGACAGGAAGACCAGGCCCCTCCAGAGCCCGGCGAGAAAGCCGAAACAGCGACGCATCACGGGACACTCCTTTTCTGTTCAACGAATTCTGTTCAACGAAGAAAGGGCCGGCCGGCTCCCGCCGCCCCGCTCGCGCAGGGAAGACGGCGCCGGCCGGCCCTGTCGCCGGTTACGGAAATTGGCGTCGTGTCCGGCGCGCGCCGGATCAGCCGTGCAGCTTGATAGCGGTCTCGGCGATCTTGCGGCCCTGGTAGCGGGCGCCGGTCAGCTCGTTCTCGCTGGGCTGACGCGAGCCGTCGCCGCCGGCGATGGTGGTGGCGCCGTAGGGGCTGCCGCCGGTGACTTCGTCCAGGGTCATCTGGCCGGCGTGGCCGTAGTCGAGGCCGACGATGGTCGTGCCGAAGTGCAGCAGGTTGGTGATGATCGAGAACAGCGTCGTCTCCTGGCCGCCGTGCTGGGTGGCGGTCGAGGTGAAGGCCCCGGCGACCTTGCCGTGCAGCGCGCCGCGGGCCCACAGGCCGCCGGCGGCGTCGAAGAAGGCCGCCATCTGCGAGGCCATGCGGCCAAAGCGGGTCGGCGCGCCGACGATGATGGCGTCATAGTCGGCCAGGTCCTCGACCTTGGCGATCGGGGCTTCCTGGTCGAGCTTGAAGTGCGCGCCCTTGGCGATATCCAGCGGCACGGTTTCCGGCACGCGCTTGATGTCGACGCTGGCGCCGGCTTCGCGCGCGCCTTCGGCGACGGCCTTGGCCATCGTCTCGAGGTGGCCGTACGACGAGTAGTAAAGAACCAGAACCTTGGCCATGTCGGCCTCCCTTGGGTTTGAGCGATGGACGAGGCGGAACGCCCCGGTGTTGCGGAAGGTTGTGCGCCGGAAGGCGCTTGCGAAACAGTCGAATAAAATCGTCTATTATGTTCGATAAATTCGAACGAAGAGGCCGTCTTGAACGATCCCGGCGCCCCGACTCTGGACCAGCTGACCGTGCTGCTCGCCGTCGTCGAGACCGGCGGCTTCGCCTCCGCCGCGCGGCGGCTGAACCGGGCCAACTCGGTGATCAGCTACGCCATCGCCAATCTGGAGGCTCAACTGGGCCTCGTCTTGTTCGATCGTGACGCCGCCAAGCGCCCCGTACTGACCGAGGCGGGCAAGGTGGTGGTGGCCCAGGCACGGGTCATCGCCGGCGACGTGGCCAACCTGCGGGCCAAGGCCAAGGGCCTGCTTCAGGGTCTGGAGGCCGAGGTCAATCTGGTGCTGGACGTGATGCTGCCCACCGCCCGCGTGGTCGACGCCTTGCGGGCTTTTCGCGAGACCTTCCCGACCGTGACCCTGCGCCTGCATGTCGAGGGGCTGGGCGCGGTGACCCAGATGGTGCTGGACCGCGCCGCGACCCTGGGCGTGGCGGGACCGCTGGAGGTCGTCCATGGCGGCGACGAGCTGGACTATATCGCCGTCGGCTCGACGGTGCTGATCCCGGTGGCGGCGCCCGACCATCCTCTGGCGCAGGGCCCTAATCCGCCTGGAGCGGGGCGAGGGCACACCCAGCTGGTGCTCACCGACCGCTCGAAACTGACCGAGGGCCGCGACTTCGCCGTCGCCAGCGTCCACACGTGGCGGCTGGCCGACCTGGGGGCCAAGCACCTGCTGCTGAAAGAGGGTTTCGGCTGGGGCAACATGCCCGAACCGATGGTCCGCGACGACCTCGCCGCCGGCCGCCTGAAGCGGCTCGCCATGCCGGATCTGAAGGAGGCGATCTATCCGCTGCATGCGGTCTATCGCACCGACACCCCGCCCGGCCCGGCGACGGCGTTCCTGATCGAGCGGTTCAGGGGGCAGGCGGTTTAAGCCCTCTCCCCTTGCGGGAGAGGGTGGCCCGCGCAGCGGGTCGGGTGAGGGGTCGCACTCTTGCCTAAACCGACAAACAGTTTGCGTGGGGATCTAGGGTTTCCGACGCCTTTGTCGCCCAAGCCGTGGTTCAACATCCACCTCCAGGTTAGACTGCTCAGTATCGGTGCAGGTCCGTCGTCGCGCGGTCATCTGTCGTTAGCGACCGGGGTCAGGGTCGGCCGCTAATCACAATATCGAGCATCTTCGCATCGGACCAGCGCGCGTCTTCCGCGATGGTGCCCCGCGCGGCGTGTAGCGCCCTGGCGAGATCCAGGCGAGCCTGTCGAACGACCACGAGACCGAGCGAGGGGATCACATACAGCCGCTGATCACCCGCCCCCGCCGCCATCACCAGATCCTTGGGCAAGCTCGCCGACGCCGCGCCGATATCCGTCGACGCCGTGGCGGCGTCGACCGTGGTCGAAGCCTTTGGCAGCCACCAGGTCAGACCATAGCCGGGGTTGGCCTTCGAGCCGCGGAACAGGGCGGCGAAGGCTTCTGGATCGACCCGCGCCCGACCGTCGACGACGCCGCGATGCCGAACCAGTTCGCCGAGCTTGGCCCATTCGCGCGCGGTAAGCACCGCGCCTTGCGGCATCAGCGGCTGGCCGTCCGGACCCTTTCGCCAATCGGCGACCTTCAGCCCGATGGGGTCGAGGATGCGGACTTTCAGGTACGCCAGAGGATCGCCGGGACGACCGGCCGCAACCAGCTTGCGGCGCATCAACTCGCCGAACACCTGCATGGGGGCGGGGCCGTATTGGAAACGTTCGCCAGGCGGCAGGTTGAAGGGCGCTTCGACTGCGTCGGCATAGGTTGGCGGTCGCCCGATCTGGCTTGGCGGGCCGGCGGTCATCGAGAGCAACTGGCGGATCGTCGCCTTGGATTTTAGCGGATCGGCCCGCCATTCTGGGAGCGTGTCGGCGACAAGTTCGTCGAGGGCCAGCAGGTGATCCTGCACGGCCGTCGCGGCCATCAGGCCCACGAAGCTCTTGGTCCCGGAATAGAGTTCGTAGGCGGTGTCGGCGGTTCCGCCTGTATAGGCCTCACAGACAAGATTTCCGTCTTTCAGCACCAGAACGCTCAGGCCATCATGCTGGTCGGAGTAGGCCTTGGCGGCCTGGCAGGACGCTGGTGACATGGCCGCCCAAGCTGGGCTGGTCGCGCTGAACAAGAAGATGGTCGCGAACAGGGACAGATGGACGCGAAGCATGTTGGCCTCCTTGTTTGACGCCATATTATCGATAATATCCCCAAAGGGAAGCGGGCCGCCAGGTGGCGATCCGCGCATAGCCGCCGGAGCACCGTAGCCAGATGCCGCCCAGCGCACCCAGGACCAGACCGAACGTCGTCGAACCGCCGACCCAGGATCGATTGATCGCCGATGCTCTGATCGCCGACATTGTAGAGTGGCGTATCGCGCCGGGCGCTTGGCTTCGCGAGCGAGAGGTCGCTCAGCGGTTTGGCGTCTCGCACGCCCCGGTTCGCGAGGCGTTCCGCCATGTCGCTCGGGTGGGGTTCATTCAAATCGTGCCTTGGCGCGGCGCCCACGTCATCGATCTCGACGCGCACGCGGCCATCGAGGTGTTCGAGCTTTGGAAGGCGTTGTTCGGCGTGATCTGCCGCATGGCCGCCCAGGCGTTCAATCCGGCCGATGGACAGGAATTGCTCAAGCGCATCGAGGCCTTCAAGACCATTGTCCGCGAAACGCCCGATACCCTCGCGCACTTGGCGGTCTCGAACAGCATCGGCTCCTTCATCGCCCATCGCAGCGGCGCGCCCATGGCCAGCGAGCTTCTCGACCGCGTGGCGCTGTTCGCGCGCTGGCAGCATCATGTGCTGCGCGTCGACTATCTCGAGAGCATCAAGCCCAGGCCTGGCATCCGGTCGGCCGAACTCTACGAGGCCGTGTGCCATCACATCGTGCGTGGCGAGGCCGACGCCGCCGATAGGGCTGCGCGCGAACTGCTGGCCTTCCTTCAGAAGCATTTCGAACCGGCGCTCGACCAGTTCCTGGCCGAACGCAAGGCCGAGCCGGCAAAGCGCCGCCGCCCGCCGCGCGCCTGACCGCTTGGCGAGCCTCCAGGTAAGGATCCTTGATCACCATGCTCCCGACACGCCGTACGATGGTCGCCGCCTCCCTTGCTTCCCCGCTCGCCGTCGCCGCTCCCGCCGCGACCGTGGCCGCGATCGGGGGCGCGGATGAACTGAAGGCGGCCGAACGGGCTCTGGCGTTCTATGTTGACCAGGGCGTCAAGGCTTCGGGCGGCCCCGGCGATCTGGCGGTGGGCGCGTGGATGGAGGAAGCGCTGAGGGCCAACGGCTTCAAGACCGAGCGCCAGAGCTTCGTCGCTCCTTTTTTCGACGTCAGCGAGGCGAGTCTGACCGTGGGACCCGCGACGGCGACGGTCATTCCCCAAGCGATCGTCGTACCAACGCCGCTCGACGGCGTCGAAGGTCGACTGGTGAACCGCTCGCCCTGGAACGCCGGTCAGCCGGCGGCCGGCGCGATCGTCCTGCTGCAATTGCCGCACGCGCGTTGGTCGAGCGCCGCCGTGGACGCCGTGCGTAAACCGGTCACGGCGGCGATCGCCGCAGGCGCGGCGGCGGTTGTGCTCGTCACGACGGGACCCTCGGGCGAAGCGCTGGCGCTCAACGCCGATGGCGGAAAGCCCATGTTCGAGCGTCCGGTCGCCACGCTGGCGCCCCGGGATGCGGCGCCGTTCTTCAAGGCCGCCGCCGCCGAAACGAGCGCTCGACTGAAAATAACTGGCGCGGGCGGACGGCGGGACACCTTCAACCTGATTGGCCGCCTGGACCGCGGCCACGCCCGCTGGCTGGCGGTCTCGACGCCTCGGTCGGGCTGGTTTACCTGCGCCGGAGAACGCGGCCCGGGCGTGGCGGTCTGGGCGTTGCTCGCCGACTGGGCGGCCAAGGCGAATCTGCCGGTGAACCTCGCCTTCGTGTGCAACAGCGGCCACGAGTACGAGAACCTCGGCGCGACCCATCTCCTGGACGCGGCCGCGCCGCCGCCATCGGCCACGGCCTTCTGGCTGCATCTCGGGGCCAATGTCGCGGCGCGGGATTGGCACGAAGCGGGGCAGCGGATGGAGCCGTTGCCCAGTCCCGATCCGCAGCGATTTCTGCTGGCCACCCCCGAGCTGCTGCCGACCTGCCGCCGCGCCTTCGCGGGTCAGGCCGGGCTGGAAGCGCCCTATCCGCTCAGCAGCGGCGCCGCCGGCGAACTGGCCCATATCGTAGCCGCCGGCTATCCTAAGATCGCGGGCGTCTTTGGCGCGCACCGCTTCCATCATGCCAGAGCCGACGACGCACGATGCGTGGCCGCCGCCCCTGTCGCCGCCGCGGCGAGCGCCTGCCGGGACCTGATCCAAGCCGCGATTTCCCTGGGTTGACCCCTGCCCTAAAGGCGCTGTTGACAATGTCGGCGTCTCTACACATGCTAAATTATCGATAATTTGACCACGTTCCAATGTGGCGAGTCCTAAGGGGGAGTGAGATGTCCGCACGTCGTCGGCTGCTATTTTCCGCGAGCCTGATCGCCTTGGTGACGCCCGGTCTGGCGGGCGCCCGGCAGGTGGCGCCTGTTTCCGAGGTCTCGGCGGTCGGCGAGGTGGTCGTGACGGCGCGGCGTCGGGAAGAACGTCTGGCCGACGTCCCCGCCGCCGCCTCCGTTCTCGACGCCAATGTCCTCGGCGACCGCGGGAGGCCGGCCGGGACGGGCGATCTGCTCGCGGGCCAGCCCAGCGTTCGCTTCAACAATTTGACCTCGGCCGTGACGTCCGAGATTTCGATGCGCGCGTCCTCGACGGCGCGCGCCACCAACGGCGATCCCAGCGTGGGCCTGTACCGCAACGGCGCCTATGTCGGCGGCGGCGGCATCGGCGGACGCAATTTCTCACGCCTGGACCTGTTCGACATCGAGCGGGTGGAGGTGTTGCGCGGCACCCAAGGCGCGCTTTACGGGCGAAACGCGGTCGGCGGCGCCATCAATATCGTCTCGGCCAAGCCCAGCTTCACCGACGGGGGCTGGGCCAGCGCCCGGTACGGCGTCAACAACCAGAGCCTTCAGCTCCAGGGCGCGGTGAACTATGCGGCCACGGACGAGGTCGCCTTCCGGATCGGCGCGGACTACGTCCATCAGGACAAGGGGTTCTTCTACAACCCCAACAACAATGTCTATTTCGACCAGCAGAAGGGTCTTGGGCTACGCGCTCAGGCGCGGTTCGCCAGGGGACCCGCCGACGTCAATCTGACGGTCGAGACTCAGCAGCTGACCACGCCCGCCATTACCTTCCAGGTCTATATCCCGGCCGGCACGCCCGGTTTTCCCGGCGGCTATATCCAGGACAATCGTCGCTATCCCTGGAACCAGGCGCCCAGCGCCAAGCAGAACGTCAACGCCGCCACCCTGAACTCGGACTGGGACCTGGGCTGGGGCAAGCTCAGCGCGAGCTCGATGATCCGCACGCGGGAGTCGTCCTACAGCCTCGACGCGGACGGTTTGGACGCGCCGTCCCTGGCCGCGGCCAAGGCGGCGGGACAGGTCGGGGCCGCTACGCCGGTGGACGTCAACTCGGCCGCCTACGTTTCCGACCGGACCACGACCGCCAGCCAGGACTTCCATCTCAGCGGCGCCGCCGCGGAAGAGCGCCTGAACTGGCTGCTCGGCGTCGAGGCCATGACATTGAAAAGCCGCTACGCGGTGACGATGGGCCGCACGCCGACGCTGACCAATCCTTCGACCGGCAGCTATGCGCCCTCGACGATCAAGTACAACTCGGTCGCCGCCTATGGTTCGCTGGGCTACGACCTGTCCGCGAGGCTTAATCTGGCGGGCGAGCTCCGCTACACCAAGGACGACAAGAGCATTCAAGCGCGGCTCTACGATCGGGCCACGGGCGCGGCCTTGGGCGGCGCGGCGCGCGTCATCGACGCCACGAGCCAGCCGGACAACGCCTCCTACAACCTGACCCTCTCCTACAAGATCGCGGCGGGCGTGCTGGCCTATGGCAAGGTCGGCACAAGCTATCGCGCGGGCGGGTTCAACACCAACCTGGGAGACCCGCGCCAGCCCACGCCGATCCAAGCCTCCTATGACGACGAGACCTCGACCTCCTACGAAGTCGGCCTAAAGGGGTCTCCGAGCCGCGCGGTCTATTTCGCGCTGGCTGGCTACCGCACGAATCTCGACGGCCTGATCGCCCAGATCGACAATGGTTGCGCGATCGGAAACCCGGCCTGCCCGGTCGCCGCCACGACCTTCCTGACCAATGCCGGCAAGGCGACATCCTGGGGCGTCGAAGGCGAGGTCACCGGACGCCTGAGGGTAGCGGGTGGGGACGCCCGCGTCGGTTTGACGGCGTCGCGCCAGGGAGGCGAGGTCAAGTCCGGCCGTTATATCGGCGTCAGCCTGCCCCAGGTGCCTGACTGGCTGGCCTCGGTCGACCTGACCTATCGACATCCTTTAGTCGGCGACAGCACCGCCTTCGCCAACCTGTTCTACAACGCCCAGTGGGGCGGCAGTCAGGAATTGACCAAGACGAGCGTTCCGCTTGAGGACTTCCAGACGATCAACGCGCGCCTCGGCGTGGAGGTCAAAAGCGTCCAGTTGACGGCCTTCGCTACAAATCTGACCAATCGGGTGTTCATCGTTCAGCGGGACGCCTCGATCCGTCGCTATAGTCAACCGCGCGTCTATGGGGTGGAGCTGCGATATCGTTGGTGACGACCCTGTCGTTCGGAGCCCCCCGCTCGACGGCGCAAGGCCGACGGGCAGGGGACTTGCGCCGGACGCGCGGCCATACCCTTGACGGTTTCGGCCTACGCGGCCCTGGGGGCGTCCGCCTCGGTCGACGGCAACCAGACGGTCGCGACGAACCCTCCTTCCACGCGGTTGCCGAAAGCGATCTCACCGCCCTCGGCGGCGACCAGCCCGCGGACAATGGCGAGGCCCAGGCCCGCGCCGCCCGTCGCGCGATCGCGCGACGGGTCAACGCGGCCGAACGGTCGACCCAGCTGCGGGAGTTGCTCCGCCGATACGCCGGGGCCATCGTCCGTGACATCGATCCGCCAGCGCGCGCCTTCGCCGCCAAGCGTCAGGTGGACAGCGCCGGCGTGACGCAGTCCGTTATCGACCAGGTTGCCAAGGATGCGCCGGATCGCGACCGGCGCGACCCGCACCCGCGCCGCGGTCGCAGCGCAGGACACTGACACCGGATCACCCAACTCCTTGTGGATTTCCGCCAGACGGCGCAGTTCCTCGGCGAGATCGAGCGTGCGCCGCTCGCCTTGCGCGCGGGCCTCCGTCCGCGCGAATAACAGGGTGTCGTCGAGCAGCGCCGCCATCTCTTCCAGGTCGCTCGCGGCGCGCTCGCGCTGGTCCGGATCGTCGATGAACTCGGCCCGCAGGCGAAAGCGCGTGATGTAGGTACGCATGTCGTGCGCCACCGCGGCGAGGATGCGGGTGCGTTCACCAATCAGTTCGGCGATCCGCTCCTTCATCTCGTTATAGGCTTCGGCCAACTCGCGCAGTTCGCGCGAACCGGCGACGGCCAAGTCAGGGGAATCCGGCTCGCCCCGGAAGGTGCGGATGTCGCGCGAAAGCCGCACCAGGGGCTGCGTCGTCGCGCGGACCGCCAGCGACAGCGCGATGAGCGCGACGAAACCGCCCAGCCCCAACAGCGCCGCGCGTTGACGCAGCAGCCGACGCACCGGCTCGGAGGGTTGGCTTTCGATCGTCAGTGTCGTGGGACGCTCGCCCGCCAGCGCGATGTGCAGCGCCAGCGGATCGTTGCGCCACCAGCCGGGCCAAGGATTGAGCCGCGTGATGGTCGGGAACCGAGCCACACGGCCCGTCACCGACAGTCGGCGGTCTGGAAGGGCAAGACTGTACGCGCGGCCAATGTCCATGCCCTGCAAGCTTTCCACCGAAGGCGGCGGGGGGGCGTTCTCCACCGTGGCGTGGTAGAAGGCGCCGTCGAACGCCTCGACCGCCGCGGCGCGCCGCGCCGGCGGCAGCGCCTCAACCAGTTCGATCATGGCGCGCATCTGCGCCGCGTCAGGCAGGCCGAGACTTCCGCTCTCGCGCGATCGTCCAGACAAGCCGGTGACCGCGAGCACGGCCAGTTGCAACAGAACGAAACTCGCCACCAGGACCAGGGTGATGCGGAACGCCAGCGTGCCGGGCTGCATGATCAGCCCCGCTCGACGGTCGCGGCCAGACAGTAGCCGCCGCCACGCACCGTCTTGACCAAGGCTCCGCCGGCCGGATGCGCCGCCAGCTTGCGCCGGAGCTTGGCGACCTGCACGTCGATCGCCCGGTCGAACGGCTGGGCGTCGCGACCGCGCGTCCAGTCCAGCAACTGGTCCCGCGACAGCACCCGGCGCGGATGACGCGCGAACGCGACCAAAAGGTCAAACTCGCCCCCCGTCAGATCTACCTCCGCGCCGTCGGGATCGGTCAAGGTGCGGGTCGCCAGGTCCAGGGCGAAGCCGGCGAAGCGCCAGCGCTCCTCAGCCGGTACAAGCGCGACACGGTGGCGATCGCGCGTGCGACGCAGAATGGCGCGGACGCGGGCGACCAGTTCGCGCGGGTTGAATGGCTTGGCCAGGTAGTCATCCGCGCCGATTTCCAGTCCCACGATACGGTCCACGTCGTCGCCGCGCGCCGTCACCATCAGCACGGGCACTTCGCCCTCCGCTTGCAATCGCCTGCAGATCGACAGGCCATCCTCGCCCGGAAGCATGACATCGAGCACGGCGAGATCGATCCGTCGGCGCGCGCGCAACCGGTCGAACGCTTCGCCCGTGAGGCAGAGTTCGGCTTCAAAGCCTTCGCGCCGCAGCAGTCCGGCGACCAGAGGGCCGATCTGGGGATCGTCCTCCACCACGGCGATGACGGTTTGGCTCTCCATGGCCGCACCATGCTCGGAGACGCGCGCCGGCGGAAGGCGCATCGCCAACGGCTTACATTTCTTCACACGCGCTCACGCGCCGCTCGCACGCCGCTTACGTCCCGGCTCCAGATTGCACGACGTCGGACAGCCTTCCGACGCAGATATGGAGTGAACCATGAACAAGCTCGTCACCACCCTCGTCGCCGGCGTCACGCTGGCCGCGAGCGTCGCCGCGCTTCCCGCGGCCGCCCAGACCCACAGCGGTTCGGTCACGGCTCAAGGAGCGTATCGCGGCGGGACGGCCGCGCGCAGCGTCAGCCGCCAGCCGGGCAGCACCGCCGTGACACGCGGCGTCCAAACCAACGCCGGTTACGGAGCGACCACCACGCGCGGCGGCAGTTGGGCCAATGGCGCCTATACGGGCGGCGCGACCCACACCACCAACAGCGGCAAGAGCTTCGGCCGTTCGACCACCGCCACCGCCAATGGCGACGGAACCGGCAGCTATTCGTCCACCGTCACGGGTCCCAACGGCCAAGCCGCGACGGTTTCGGGCTCCGTGAGCCGGACGCCCCCTCAGAAATAACGCTGACGCACTGCGGTCCCGGCCGGCTAGCCCCTTCCCCGGCCTGGGCCGCCCATTCCTTGTTTCAGGAGTTCCGACATGAAGACCCTGTCGTCCTTAGCGCTGCTGGCGGCGGCCATTGTCGTGGTCACGCCCGCGGCGGCGCAAGACGTGATGGCCGCCGACCTTAATCACGACGGCAAGATCACCCGCGCCGAATTCACCGCCTCGCGCCTGGCCAACTTCGCCCGCTTCGACCGCAACGCCGACGGCGTGGTCAGCCAGGCCGATCTTGGGCGCATCGCGCGCTTTCGTCCTCAGGCCGGAGCGACGCTGCAACAGTTCATCGCCGCCGCCGACATCGATCACGATGGCCAGGTAACGCGGGACGAGCTCGCCAGGGCGCCGACGCCGGTGTTTGATCGCGCCGACGCCAATCGTGACGGCGTGGTCGATGGCGCTGAAACGGCCGTGCTGCGCGCTAACTTCGCGCAAATGCGGGGGCGCTGAGATGGACACGCTCCTCACCAATTCGCCGGTGTGGCTGGTCGTCATCCTCACCTTGGTGCTCGTCGAGCTGGTCTGGCGGATGCGCGAGGGTCATGGCTATGACGGACGCTCGGCGCTCACCACCCTGGGGTTGGTCGCCGGCAACATCCCGGCCGCCGCGCTGAACGCGGTCGTGTTGGGCGGGCTCTACACTGCGGCGTGGCGGGTCGCGCCCATCCATCTGCCGCTCGACGACTGGTGGACATGGGTCCTCGGCTTCGTCGCCGTCGAGTTCGCCTATTACGGCTTCCACCGCGCCAGCCACCGCGTGCGTTGGCTATGGGCGAGCCACGCTGTCCACCATTCCTCCGAGCAGATGACGCTGCTGTCCTCCCTGCGCCTCGGCTGGACCAATCTGCTTTCGGCGGGCTGGGCGTTCTATGTGCCGCTGATCCTGATTGGATTCGATCCCAAGCTGGTCGTGCTGCTGCTCACGCTCAATCTGCGCTACCAGTTCTTCCTGCACACCGAGGCGAAGATCTCGCTCGGACCGCTCGAGTGGCTGCTGAACTCGCCATCGCACCATCGCGTCCACCACGGTCGTAACGACGCTTATCTCGACTGCAACTATGGCGGCGTGCTGATCGTGTTCGACCGCTTGTTCGGCACCTTCCGTCCGGAACGCGAGGACGAGCCGGTGGAGTACGGCCTCAAGGGGCGCACGGCGGACGCCAATCCGTTCAAGCTCGTATGGCGCGAATGGGCCGACGTCTTCAGCGCGATGCGCGCGGCGAAAACCGTCGGCGGCGCGATCCGGGTCGCGCTATCGCCGCCAGGCGTTCACCCCCAGGCCGTGATCGCGCCTGCGATTCAGACCCAGCCGCGGGCGCCTGGCGCATTCTAAAAGGAACGGCGCCAGCGCCCGTCAGATCTACGCGGACGCCGGGGATGGACGCCCGCCGAACGCTATTCGGATGCGGCGTTCTCCGGTTCGACAATGATTCCGAGGCCTTGGATCAGTTTCCGCTTCCCAGAGGCCATGGCCGCCAAGTTCGATATGATCTCAGCCGCGACGGGGAGGACTTCGTCGCGCCCTTCAACCGTCCGCGGTCCGCGGACGCGCCTGGATTGCGCAGACCATTCGCCACAAGTCGAACGGCGTCCACGACGGCGAAGGCGTAGCGGCTACGGTAGGGTATGTTGTCGAGCGTAGCGGTGGAGCTATGACGGCAAGATTGAAGCGTCCGGGGCCTAGCCCCCTTACGCGCTTGTCTGCACACTGGAATTTCCAAGACCATCAGCGGCGGGGTTGGTCTCTCCGGAAGGCCGGAGTCTTTCTTTTTCTGCGCCATAGGCGCCCCTACTCCCAGCCGCGCTTGCCGACTGAGGCCATGAGCGCAAGCTAGCGCGATGGACGACCACCTCTTGGATTTCGAGATCCGGCCGGGCCGAATCCGCAGCGACGGACGGCAGACGGTAGGTCGTGGACAGCGCCTCTCGCGCCTTGTTGCCAAGCCTGCACGGACGGCGTCGCGCTCAGGCGGCCAAGGCCCGGCGAGACGTTCAAGCTCACCTGGCCGATGCTCGCGGATTGGCAGAGGTCAGGACGCCGCCAATGCAATGAAGTTTCGCGGCGGCGGCGCCGGGCAGCGCCGCGTCGTCATCAAGACCCGCATGGCGCCCTTGAAGCTCGGGAGCCAGGCGGCCGGCGCGCATCTGCGTTACCTCGTGCGCGATGGCGTCACCCGTGATGGTCAGCCCGCCAACCTCTATGACCGGGACGGCGAAGGCGCTGACGGCGCGGCCTTCACCGCGCGCGGCGCCGGCGACCGTCGCCAGTTCCGGTTCATCGTCGCGCCTGAAGACGGCGCGGACCTTTCGGACATGCGCGCCTTCACCCGCGATCTCATGCAGCAGATGGAAGGCGACCTCGGGACCAAGCTCGATTGGGTGGCGGTCGATCACTTCAACACCGGTCACCCGCATAGCCATGTCGTGGTCCGGGGCAAGGACGAGTTCGGCAACGACCTGATCATCGCCCAGGACTACCTCACCCACGGCCTTCGTCATCGCGCACAGGAACTGGCGACCTTGGAGCTAGGCTTGCAAACCGAGCAGGAGGTCGCCCGCAGGCGCGAAGTCGAGATCACCGCCGAAAGCTTCACGGACATCGACCGCGGCCTTGTCGCCGACATGACCGCGGCGCGCACGATCGACATGCGACCAGCCGCCGGGCAGGTGAGCGCGGATCAAGAGGCGACCTTGCGCCAAGGCCGCCTGAGAACGCTGGAGCGCATGGACCTAGCCGAGCAGGTCTCCCCCGGCGTCTGGCGGCTCGCCGACGATCTGGAGCCGACCTTGCGCGGCCTTGGCGAGCGCGGCGACATCATCCGCGCCATGAGCCGGGCTGTCGGCCGGCGCGGTCGCGAGGCCAACCCCGAGGCGTTCGTCATCGACCAGACCGGCGAGCCTCCGACGCCCAAGGCCGGGCGGGTGATCGACAAGCGCCTAACCGACGAGTTGGGCGATCGTGTCGGCTTGGTGGTCGATGGGATAGATGGTCGAGTCCGTCATGTAGAGGTCGATGGCGACACCGCCGCCGAGATCCGGATCGGCGCCGTCGTCGAGACCGGCGCCAGGCCCGCCAGCCGCCCGGCGGACAGAACTATCGCCAGCCTTGCCGAGGATGGCGTCTATCGTCCCAGCGATCACCGACAGCGGCTGCTCAGCGGCGAGATGAAGCTCCCGCCCGGCGCCAGCGCCGACGATCTCGTCGAGGCACATGTTCGAAGGCTGGAGGCGCTACGTCGGGCCGGTGTGGTGGAGCGCTGGAGTGAGGACGCCTGGAGCATCCCCAAGGACTTCACGGCCCGCGCCGAGGCCTTCGAACAAGGCCGACGGTCGCAGGTCCGCCTGTTGTCCGCGTTCGACCTGGAGAGCCAAATCCGCAGCGATGGCGCGACCTGGCTGGATCGTCAGCTCGTCGGCGAGGGACGGCTTGAAGCCGCACCGCAGGGCTTTGGCGCCGAGGTCGAGCGCGCGCTTGATCGACGGCGGGAGATGCTGGTCCGGCAAGGCCACGCCACGCGCGGCGCCAATGGCGATTGGCGGGCCAAGCCGGACCTCCTCGCGACGCTGGAGCGTCAGGAGATCGGCCGGCGTGGCGAAGCCATGGCCAAGGATAGGTGCTTGCCGTTCCGAATGTCCGAGCCCGGCGAGAATGTGCGCGGCAAGCTGGTCGATAGCGTGCAGATGGCATCGGGCAAGTTCGCGGTGATCGAAGGTCATCTGGACTTCGCTCTCGTGCCGTGGCGGCCGGCGATGGAGCGCTATCGGGGCCAGGACATCGCCGGCACGGTGGAGATGGGTGGCAACATCTCTTGGCAGCTCGGACGCGGCCGAGGCCTCGGCATCTAACGCCCGGCGGGCTCGTCGCCATCGAGCCCAAGCCCGCCCGGTTCGAACGCTTGGTCGGAGAGCGAGGCGCCGCTGCTCAGGCGGCGGTTCAGGGCATGGATGAAGTTGCCATAGCGCTTCTGGCCCAGCGCCCGCGTCGCCGGTTCGTCGGCGGCTGAGACGACGGGCGTCGCGCCAAGCCAGGTGCGGATGAAGATCGCCAGGGCCTCGTTGCCGACTTGGGCTTCGCGTTCCAATCGCTCCATGTGCTTGTTCATCCGGTCCAGCCGGCGCAGCAAGGCCGCCTCGGTGCGCTCGGCGCCGTCCGGCGACATGAACGAGGCCAGGGCCGCCCGAACGATCTCCGACTTGGGCCGGCGGGTGCGGATCGACAGTTGGTCGAGCGCCTTGGCCAGATCAGCCGGCAGATAGACCTTGGTCTCGACCTTCATGCCGCGTCCTCGTCAACGAGGCCCAAGCGCTTGCGCGACAGCCAGGCGCGATGGCGGGCGCGGGTGTAGAGCGACGGCGGTTGAGCGACAGCGATCCGGCCGCCGACATGGCGCCAGTGGTCGGGGCAGACACGCTCAGGGTGGACGCCAAGCGCCTCGATGGCGTCGATGGCTTTCAGGCCGGCGCGGACCTTCACCCAGGTCTTTAGGTCTAGGAGGACTTCGGCGCCGGGGTTGACGAACGGAACTTGGTCGAACGGCTCGCCGGGTCCGACGGCGCGGAGGACCCAGAGCCGCGAGAGGGTCGTGCCGTATTCGCCGGCTTCCCAATGGATCAGGCCGAAGACGGCGCCAGGAGCGAAGGTGACGGCCCGGCGGCGGCGGTCATGGACGATTTCATTGACGGAGCGGCCGAAGCGGACCCAGCGCTGGAAGCGGCCCTCGAGCCAGATCAGTTCAACGGTGGTCGCGGTCGGGGTGGGATCGGGCATGGCGGCGGCTCCTGGCCGCCATTGCGCCGGCTACGCAGCTAGGACCGCAATCCCTCGCGCCCGCCCGTCGAAGAAAGACAGGCTCTGGCGAAGAAAGGGAAAGAACGGAAAGGCGCGGGAAATGTCCTGATCAGCGCCGGCCGCGAAGCAGACCCTTCCGAATTCCGAGAGGGGTGGAGGTCGGTCATTGCTCCCTCTCCCATTGGGAGAGGGTTGGGGAGAGGGGTTACAGCGTCCGACGGAGCGCCGGTACGCCGTCAGCCCTCGTAACCCCTCTCCCTCCCACCGCTTCGCGGCGGGCCCCTCCCTCTCCCTAAAGGAGAGGGAGGCAAAGTCCGCGATGGGTCGGGACCCGAAATTGACACCACGCCGACAACCGGACCTTGGCCGAATGAAGGAGCGTTGGCGGGTCGGTAACCTCAATGTCAGGCTTCGGCTAGGGCGCTTATTTCCGTTCCCGACCCATAGCAGGCCTTCGCTATACATACCCTATGGTCTGCTGCATGTTGAATTTACATGAGTAATAATTCGTGCTTGTCTGGTGCATTGCAGGCTCAGGCCCTGCTTTGGAGCAAGTGCCATGAACCTACAGCGCGGCAAGCCGACAATCAGCAAGCGCTTATCGGTTCTGGCAATCACGGTTCTATCGCTAGCTTGCATAGCTGCTGGCCCTAGCGCCATGGACACCGAGCTTCTCCGTCCGCATCTCGTCGCGATCAACGGAGGGAGGCTGTTGAGTTTCAGCTGCATTGGTAAGGGTTCGCCGACTGTCGTGTTCGAGCAGGGCGGCGACGGCAACATATCAAACTGGCGAAAGGTGCAGCCGGCGATCACGGCCGTCACGCGAACCTGCTTTTATGACCGCGCCGGGTTCGGATACAGCGATCCACCGCCGGGCGAGGTTACGGCCGATGCCGTGACCAACGACCTGCGCGCTGTTCTCGCCGCCAAGGGGATCACCGAGCCCGTTGTGTTGGTCGGCCATTCGATCGGCGGCTTCTACGCCACAGTGTACGCCGATCGCTTCACGCGAGACGTGGCGGGCCTCGTGCTAGTCGATAGTGGTTTCGCAGGTCAGGTCGCCAAGGAAACGCGCGCCGTTGTGGTGCCGAACATCAAACGGCAGGAAGACATCCTCCTGCGCCGCTGCGCGGCCTTGGCGCGCGCGGGTCAGCTGTCGCTTAAGACTCCTCAAGGCTGCTTCGGCTGGGATCCCGACCAGACGCCAGACCAGGCCGCCTACCGCCTGCACGCCGTCACCCGTCCGTATTGGTATGAGGCCGAGCTGTCGCAGTCCGAGAACTATTTTCCGCGCGACGAGCGGGAGAGCGTTTCTAGCCTGCAGGAAATGGCGCTCGCCCGGTCGTTCGGCGACATGCCGATGGTGGTTCTGAGCGCTGAAAGCCCGGGGCGCGACGCCTGGGAGACAGACGAGACCTACGCCGCGTTCGTCGCTCACTGGCATAGCGGCCATCGTCAGCTGGCTGCACGATCTACCGCCGGAATTTGGCAAGACGTGCAGGGCTCGGGGCATTTTATCCAGCGCGACAAGCCGGACGCCGTAATTGGAGCGATCCTTGCGGTCTTGGAGAAGGCGCGAGCGAAGAGAGTCCGCTGACCACCCCGAACGGAAATCCCGAGGGTTCGGTTCTTATTGGCATTGACGACTTTGTCGTCGGCCAGACGGTAATCGTCCCCTCAAGGGCGGCCATGCCGCCGCCTGCGGCGGTGCGCTTTGCGCACCCTTGACCAGCCGATCACCGCCCGGCTTGGGCTCGGCAAGCTGTTTAAGCCTAGCTAGGCGCTTCGCGCCTGCGGCTTAACCGCTAGCTCTCGGACTTGAACCGGACGCCTGAGCCACCCGAGCTAACCTCGCCAGCCCCGAGGAATACCACTCCCGCATCCTCGAAAGCGCGACGGATCGCCTCGACGTTTGCGATGGTGCTGCGCGACGGGCCTATCGGCCCTTCCATGCGCCGAACCGTAGGCAATGACAGCTTCGCGGCTTCGGCGAGCTGCGGCTGACTCCAATCCAGCAGTCCCCGAGCGGCGCGAATCTGACCAGAAGTCAGCACAGAATTATTGTTTTCCGCTCTCATGATCGTTTTGATTTGATCTTATTTCGTCGATGTGATAGCAAAACAATAACCACTGAATCAGGACCTACGCTATGGGCCAGCGTCGAAAGACGGGCGACGGCGCTCGCCTGCCTGCCATCTCACGTCGCGCTGTCATCGGCGCGACCGCCGTTCCGTTCGCGGGGCCTGTGCGGGGACTTTCGGCGCCGGGCGCTGTCGATATCCCCGCATAGTGCGCGGCGTGGGTCGCGGTGGACATGGAGATCACCCGCCTCTGCAATCGGTGGTCCGAGCTGGAAGTCCAGGCCGCCAAGCAGTTCGACTATTTCAATCTGACCGACTCCGAGATCAGCGCCTTGCCGATGGGGCCTGAGATGGATGCCGTGGACGCCGAGTGCCGGCGCCTTGGCGATACCTGCAAGGAGGCCTTGGAGCCTCTGGGCAGGCTGACACCGCGCACGATCGAGGACGCCACGGCCATGCTTGCCATCGCCTATCGCCTGCTGCGTTTGCAGGAGGACATGCCTTGGCCGTTCGTGAACAAGGCCTGGACCTTCCTGTCCAAGGCGCATTGTCCCGGCTGTGGCGCCGCCTACGCCGCCAAAGCGTTGCCGGTTTAAGCGCAATGATTTGGGAGCAAAGCCCCGGATCGCCGCGCGTGACCGGCGGATTCGTTGCAGGTTTGGCCCGCCTGGCGGCTTTGGCCCGACAAAATTCCGCTCTTCGCTTTCTCTTCCCGTTGACGTCCGGGATATCCGGCGAGCCCTCTGAAGCTCTCCGCAGTTCGATACCAGGGACCGCATCGAGTTCATGCCTGCCTTTGACCAGGGACGGTGAGGCCCAAAGCCTGCTGGTGCCAGTTGTGGAGCCAAGCATGGATGCGCCCTCTCCCCCGCCTACGCAGACCTTCACCCCCGCTAACGATGGCCCGCCGATCAGCGAGCAGGGTCAGGCCGCGCTGCTGACCCTGGCGCGGCTGATCGGTCGCCAGATCGCGCGCGAGGAGTTCGCCCGGCGGATGGCGGCGGCCAATGCCGAGACTGAAGACACCCCAGCTTGAAGGGAGTTTCCCGATGACCCGCGTCGCGCTTTACGCCCGCTATTCCGACGACAAGCAGTCGGCGGCCTCGATCGAGGACCAGTTCCGGGTCTGTCAAATCTACGCCGATCGCCAGGACTGGACCGTCGCCGCGCGCTACTCGGATGCGGCGATCTCCGGTTCGACAGTGATCCTGCGTCCGGGGGTCAAGGCGCTGCTGCATGAGGCCATGGCGGGCAAGTTCGATGTGGTCCTGGCCGAGGCCCTGGACCGGCTCAGCCGCGACCAAGAGGACATCGCCGCGCTTTTCAAGCGCCTGCGGTTCGCGGGCGTGCCGATCGTTACCCTGTCGGAGGGTGAGATCAGCGAGCTGCACGTCGGCCTCAAGGGCACGATGAACGCGCTTTTTCTCAAGGAGCTGTCCGCCAAGACCCATCGGGGTCTTCGCGGCCGGGTGGAGGCCGGCAAGGCCAGCGGCAATAAGTGTTATGGCTATGGCGTCGTCCGCGCCTTCGACGCCGCCGGCAAGGTGACGACCGGCGAGCGCGAGATCATCCCCGAGCAGGCCGAAGTGGTCAGGGGCATTTTCCGCGACTATGCGGCCGGTAAGAGCCCGCGCCAGATCGCCTTGGCGCTCAATGCGGCGGGTGTCCCGGCGCCGCGCGGGCGGACTTGGAGTTCGCAGACCATTCGCGGCAAGTGCAACGGCGTCCACGGCATCCTCAACAACCCACTCTATGTCGGTCGCATGATCTGGAACCGGGCCAGGGACCTTCGCGACCCGGACACGGGTGGCGTCAAGCGCCGGGCGAACCCGGAGAGCGAATGGGTCCATGCCGACGTGCCGCACCTGCGGATCGTCGATGACGCCTTGTGGGAGGCCGCCAAGGCCCGTCAGGAGGAGTTCTCGCGCGTTTATGAGCACGCCCTCACAGAGGGCAAGCGCCTGCTGGGCGCGGCGTCGGCGGCGCGGCGCCCGATAAGCCTGCTTTCGGGGCTCGTGGCTTGCGGCGTCTGTGGCGCGGCGATCAGTCGGCGGGGCAATGGTCGGATGGCCTGTATTGGCCACGCCAGCGGCAAGGGCTGCTCGAACAGCACGACAGTCGTCGCCGATCGGTTGGAGGCACGTGTGCTGATGGGCCTGCGAGACCGGTTGCTGACGCCGCAGATCGCGGCCGAGGCCATGCGGTCTTTTATCGAGGAGACCAACCGGCTGAACCACCAGCGCCGGGCTAATGAGGCGGTGGATCGTCAGCGGCTGGAGAAGGCCCGCAAGGCGTACAAGGGCCTGATGACCATGATCGAGCAAGGCGAGTACACGCCGGGCATGGTGGGCCGTCTTCGCGAGTTGGAGAACGAGGTCGCCGCCATCGAGGCGGCCTTGGCCGAAGCCCCTCGCGATGTTCCTGACATTCACCCCAACATCGCCGAGCTATACCGCCGCAAGGTCGAGCGGTTGACCGAAGCGCTCGCCGATCCGCGCCTGTCGCACCGAGGCGGCGACAGCCTTGCGGGGTTTGATCGAGAAGGTCGTCGTCACGCCCACCGGGCGGCGCGGCGAGCATGATGTCCGCTTGCTCGGGGATCTTGAAACGATCCTGGCTTGGGCCGAAGACCGTAAGGCCCTTATGCAAGCCCCGCTGAGGTTGTCCTTTCGCCACGGAGGCGAAGGCGTAGCGGTGAAGGACTGTGAGGGGTCGCGCGGCGACGCCGAGAAACCCCTCATCCGTCGCCTCCGGCGCCACCTTCTCCCGCAAGGGGGAGAAGGACGTCAGCGCTTCCGCGCTACGACCACGACCGGCTGGCCGGCGTACTCGACCGCAGCGTCGCCGGCCGCGTCGAAGTCTGTCGGTTTGGCGCCCGCGCCGATGAAGCGGATCTTGAACACCCGCTTGTCCTGCATCCCGTCGAACTTGCCCGACCGCGCGCCGATCACGACCTGGCCCGTCGCATCGTCATAGCGGATCGGGATGCGGCTGTAGGCCCCGCGCTGATAGGCCATCGACAGGCCGTCGTCCTCGTAGAGCTCGAACTTGCCGTCCTTGCCCGTGTAGATGACCAGGGTGATCGGCGCGTCGGGCTTCTCGCCGATATACTGCTGGACCTCGGTGGTCGGCACGATCGCGCCGGCCTTCACGAACAACGGCATGCGGTTCAGCGGTGCGGCGGCCTGGATGGTCCGGCCGCCCGCATGGGCCTTGCCGGTCTCGAAGTCGTACCAGGTGGTCCCGGCCGGCAGATAGACCGCCCGCGAGCGGGCCTTGAACTCTGTGACCGGCGCGACCAGGAACGACGGACCATAGAGGTACTGGTCGTCGATATTGCGGACCTTCAGGTCCTGCGGGAAGTCCATGACCAGGCCGCGCATGATGCTGCCGTCGCGGTGATACGTCTCGCCCGCCAGAGTCAGGGTGTAGGGCATCAGACGGTAGCGGAGCTTGTTGTACCAGACGAGCGCGTCGTAGACCTCGCTGCCCTCGTCGGCCAGGTTCCAGAGCTCGCGGAACGGCTCCTCGCCATGGCTGCGGAACAGCGGGCTGAAGGCGCCGAACTGGTACCAGCGCAGGTTCAGCTCCTGCCATTCGGGCCAGTGCTTGGGATCCTTGCTGATATAGCGATCCTCGACCGAGAAGCCGCCGATGTCGGTGGTCCAGTTGGGCACGCCGCTCATCGACAGGTTCACGCCCGCCGAGATCTGGTCGCGGAAGTCGTCCCAGCGCGCGACGACATCGCCGCTCCACAGCGCCACGCCCTGGCGCTGGACGCCGCCCCAGCCCGATCGCGAGAAGATGTAGGAGCGCTTGTTGGGGCTGCGCTCATGCTCGCCGTCGAACACACTCTGGGTGTGGATCAGCGGATAGGAATTGAAGAACTCCGCGCCCGGCCCCTTCGCCGTCGGCCCCATGCGCAAGGTGCGCTCAGGGATATCGAGGTTGGAGTGCATGTCCGGCTCGTCGCTGTCCATCCACCAGGCGTCGATGCCGATGCCGCCCAGATTGTCCTTGATCTGGCGCCAGTAGATGTCGCGCGCTTCCTTTGTGTAGGGGTCGTAGAAGGAGTTCAGATAGCCCGGCCCCACCCAGTCCAGCGCGCCCTGCTCGACATTGCGCCGATACATGAAGCCCTTGGCGTCCAGCTCCTTGTAGTTGTCGGTGGTCGGATAGAACTTCGGCCAGATCGAGATCATGAAGTGGGCGTTCAAGCCGTGAACGTCCGACAGCATCTTCTTCGGGTCGGGGAAGCGGGTCTCGTCGAACTTGTGGCTGCCCCAGGCGTCGTCTTTCCAGTAGCGCCAGTCGAGCACGATGTTGTCGAGCGGCACGCCGCGCTTGCGGTATTCCTTCACCACCCCGACCAGCTCGTCCTGGGTGTTGTAGCGCTGGCGGCTCTGCCAGAAGCCATAGGCCCAGCGCGGCAGGGCCTGGGCCTTGCCGGTCAGTTCGCGATAGCCGCTGACCACTTGGTCGAGGCTCTCCCCCGCCACGAAGTAGTAGTCGACCGCGTGGGCGACGTCCGAGGTCAGGGTCAGCGACTTCTGCTCGGCGGCGGGAAGCGGGTTGTTGTGCAGCAGCGCGATGTAGCCGTCGTTCGGCTCCCACTCGACGCGTACCTTGTGCCGGCTTCCGGCCTTCATCGAGGCGGTGAAGTTGTGGAACCACGGGTTCCAGTTCTGCCGCCAGCGATCGATCTTCAGCTGGCCGTCGATCCACAGCTTGGCGTAGCTGGACGAGTACAGCTTGAACTTCTGCAGGCCGCCGACGCCGCCCTCGACCGAGCCCTCCCAGACGACCTTGGCGCCGCGCAGCGGCTTCTTGTCGGGGCCCGTCAGTTCGGCCGGCCACTTGGGCAGGTCGTCCAGGTACTGGTAGTCGATGTCCGGCTCGACGCGCGTCAGCTTCAGTTCGCCGTTGATGTAGTACTTGGCCGTAAAGCCGCCCGGCTTGCCGCTGGCGTCGAAGATCGTCAGGTCGCGCGAGGCCAGGGCGTAGGGCGTCGGGTCGCCAAAGCGGCTGATGCCGTTGTTGTCCCACAGCACCCCGTAGTTGCGGGTCGACAGCACGAACGGGATGGCGATGGCGCGATTGTACTGGGCCAGTTCGACGTCCTGGCCGTTGTAGTTCATCTGGCCGTTCTGGTGCTGGCCCAGCCCGTAGAACCCTTCGTCCGTATTCGGATTAAAGCGCTGGCTGACCGCGTAGAAGCCCTTGCCGTCGATGGTCAGCGGCTTGAAGTTGGAGCGCGCCTGCTCGGTCAAGACCGTCTTGCCGGCCGCGTCCTTGAACGACACCGCGCCGGTGGCCAGAGCCACCTCCGCCGTGGCCTTGCCGGCTTTCAGCACGACCTTGCCGCCGACCTGCTCGACGGTGAAGCCGCTGGTCCTGGGCGTGGCGATGACCTGCAGGCTGGGCGGGACGCTGATCGTCTCGGTCGGCGAGGCGGTGACGCGGATCGCCCGGTCGCTCATCACCTGCAGCCGCACCGTCTTGGCCGGACCCGAGGCGGGCGTCACGACAACGCCGTCGGCGGTCCTCTCAAAGCCGCCGTCCAGGGCCAGGGCCGAGGTCGAGGCCAGGAGGGCCAGCCCGAAGGCCGCCAGGCTCAGCGCGTCCTTCGCCCGACGGCGCATGGCCGCCGCTATCGGTCGAGCCTCTTTGGCGCGCGTCGCGAAACGTGACCTGCCCATCGCTTCCTCTCTTTCGCGGTGCGCTATGCTTGGTAGCGCTACCAGTTATGGGCGAGCATCGCCGGACTCTGGAACGACGGCAAGTCTCCGCAGAGTCGTAGTCCCACACGCGCCGCACGCATTCTGGCTTGGCGCCGCCGGCCTGACCGTGAGACTGGTGCCGCCTGATGGACCAGAGCATCGTGATCGTCGGCGACTGGGGCGGCTCGCGCCTGCGCCTGTGGCTGCGCCAGGGCAAGAGCGTGATCCACCGCCGCGACGGACCGGGCGTGACCGCGCTCACCCAGAGCCCGGAACAGACTTTCCTTGATCTGGTCGGCGACTGGCGCGAGGCGCGGCCCGAGCAGGCGATCCTGTGCGGCATGGTCGGATCGCGCATGGGCTGGACCGAGGCGCCGTACGTCCCCTGCCCGGCCGCGACGGCCGACGTCGCCGCCCGCACCGTCCGGCTCGAAGCCGACGGCCTGCCGGTGCGGATCGTGCCCGGCCTGTCGTGCGTGAACCCGCTGGGCGGTCCGGATGTGATGCGCGGGGAGGAGACCCAGGTCTTCGGGGCGCTGTCGCTGGACGCCGCCTTGCGTTCAGGTCGGCGCCTGCTGGCGCTACCCGGCACGCACAACAAGTGGGCCGTGGTCGAGGACGGCCGGATCGTCACCTTCCTGACCGCGCCGATCGGCGAGGCCTTCGCCCTGCTCAAGGCCCAATCCACCCTGGGCGCGGGCGGCGGAAGCATGGCCGAGGGCTCCGCCGCAGGCTTCGCGCAGGGTCTGGCGCGGATCGCCGAGCACGGCGCCCAACGCCTCCCCCACCTTTTGTTCGAGACCCGCGCGCGCCAGTTACTGGAAGCGATGTCGCCCGCCGATGCGATGGGCTTCCTGTCGGGCCTGCTGATCGGCGCCGACGTGGCCGCAGCGCGGGACTGGTTCGGCCCTCTGCCGGCGGTGACGGTGATCGGCGATGGCCCGTTGGCCACGCTCTACGCTCAAGCCGTCAACGCCGTCGGCGCCGCCGCATCCGTGGTGGATGGCGAGGCTGCGGTGCTGGCGGGTCTTTCGATGATCACACGCCTCCAGGACGCCACGACGTGACCTTCGCCGCCCCGCCTCCCATCGTCGCCATCCTGCGCGGCGTGAAGCCCGACGAGGTCGTCGACATCGCCGCCGCCCTGGTCGGCGCGGGCGTCGGCGCGATCGAGGTTCCGCTGAACTCACCCGACCCGCTGGAGAGCATTCGCCGCCTGTGCGACGCCTTCGGTGACCAGGCGCTGTGCGGCGCGGGCACGGTTCTAACGCCCGAAGCGGTCAACGCGGTGGCGACATCCGGCGGCAAGCTGATCGTCACCCCGAACACCGATACGATCGTCATCGCCCACGCGGTGGCGCTGGGCCTGACGGTGATGCCGGGCTTCGCCACCCCGACCGAAGCGTTCGCGGCGATCAAGGCCGGCGCACGCGCCCTGAAGCTGTTCCCGGCGGGAACCTTCGGCCCCGGTCATCTGAAGGCGGTCAAGGACGTACTGCCGCGCGAGGTGGCCGTCTATGCGGTGGGCGGCGTCGGCGCAGGCAATCTCGACGCATGGCGCAGCGCAGGGGTGGACGGGATCGGCGTCGGCGGCGAGCTCTATCGTCCAGGCGATCGCGCCGCCGACGTCGCAGAGCGCGCCGCCCGCCTTGTGGCGGCCTGGGCGGCCTGAAGCCTACCCATCGGCGAGGAAGCCGCGCACGCAAGCGACCCAGACGGGACTTTATAGCCAAGGTTTAATATTCGGACGCTTTGCCGGGGCCGGACGTTCGCGTAAGGTTCCGAAGATGGCCAAGGGCGAGCACACCCTTCCGGATCAGGTCGAAGGCCTTGATCGCCTCACCGAGCGTGAGCGCGAATGCCTCCGACTCGTCGATCGCCACATGAGCTCCAAGGAAATCGCTCGCGAGCTCGGGCTGTCCAAGCACACCGTCGACTGGCACCTGGACAAGGCCCGTCGTCGCCTGGGCGCGCACGACCGTTACGACGCGGCGCGACGGGTGTTCGATCGGGCGCAGCAGGGGCTTACCCCCCCTCCGATCGCGTCGGGGTCCGATCCGGCGCGGCTAGGCGCTGAGCCATCCTCACGCTCTGCTCGGGGCGTTGAGGAAGGAGCCCCCCGTGACCCCGTCGAGCCCACATTCAGACCTGACCCCGCACCAGAAGGACGCGCTTGGCAAGGCGGCCCATCTGCGCCGCGAGGTGATCAGCTTTCAGCAGGATTGGCCGCGCCTGAACTCGGCCGAGCTGCTGCCGCCGATCACCTGGAGCGAGCTGGAGCGTCAGCTGTCCAGCCTGTCGGCGACGCCGGCTGGGGCGGCGATGGTTCACGATCTGGTGGCGGCCACTCGCAAGCAGGCGTCGTTCAAGCCGAGCGAACTGGTGGTTCGGGAGATCCTGTGTATCGCCAGCGCGGTGATGGACGAGACGTTCCTGTCGGACTTCTCCTCTCCGGACTCGGAGACGGAAGACCCAATCAGCTGAGCCTTCCTCTGCGACTGGCCTTCATCGCGACCGTGATGATCGTAACCGCGTTGGCGTTTGGTTCGATCCTGGCGGGGCTCCACGCGCTGGAAGGTTTGTTCCCCTAATCCCTCGCCCTGGGAGCCGGGCTTCACACCCCACGCATAAACCCTTGCAACGCGCCGACACCGCTCGGCGTGAGGAGACAGCGCATGCTTAAGGAACGTCGCCTGGCGGCCGAGACCGTGGCCGAAGCTCTGTTCGCCGCCGAAAAGGCCATCGACGCCGCCATCACCCACACCGCCGCTCTGGCGGGCCTGATGCCCGCGACCCGCCAGTCCGCCAACCTGTCGGCCATGGTCGGCCAGGAGGCGCTGATGGGGGCAGTCGAGACGATGCAGGCCTTGGCCCTGGCGCGCCAGAACATCGTCGCCACCCACAAGCAGTTGTCGATCGCCCAGCGCGACATCGGCCTGGGGGCGGTCGCCTTCGGCGGCGGCGGCGAAAAGCCGCCGGCCCCGCCGAAGACCGGCCGTCTAGCCGTGGTCGACGCCGCTTAAGTCCAAGCTCCCCTCCGATCCTGTCGGAGGGGAGTTGCAATTCGCTCTGCAGTCTTCACCCTGCCTTCGATGACCTTTGGCGCGCCCTACCAGTGGATCAACCTGCTGGCCCTCGTGATCTCGACAGGAGTCGCGGCTTGGCGCGGTCGCTGGCCCGAACGCGCCGCCGCCGCCGCCATGGCCCTGGCCTGGCTGGCCACCACGGTCCTGCACGATGCGACCCAGCTGTACGGCCCGCAGGTCTTGATCATGGCGATCGATGTCGCGCTGCTGGCCGTGCTGCTCAGCATCGCCCTGACCTCGGACCGCTGGTGGCCGATGTGGGCCGCCGCGTTCCATGGCCTTTCGGTCGTGCTGGCGCTGGCCATGATGGCCGATCCCAAGGTTTGGGCCCGCGCCGGCTTCATCGCCGCCAGCGTCTTTGGCTACCTGACAATGCTGGCGCTGTTCGTGGGCGCGGTCGGCCGCAAGCCGTCCTCGCCTGACGCCGCGTCACGGCTGACAGAGCCCTGATCGCCTGTTTTCCTCCCGCCAACCAAGAGGAGGAACACATGGGCGAAGCCTATATCGTGGCGGCCGCGCGCACGGCCGGCGGACGCAAGGGCGGACGGGTCAGCGGCTGGCATCCGGCCGATCTGGCGGGCGAGGTGCTCAATGCCCTGATCGACCGCAGCGGCGCCGATCCGGCCCTGGTCGAGGACGTGATCATGGGCTGCGTGGGCCAGGTCGGCGAGCAGGCCATCAACATCGCCCGCAACGCCGTGCTGGCCTCCAAGCTGCCCGAGAGCGTGCCGGCCACCTCGGTCGACCGTCAGTGCGGCTCGTCCCAGCAGTCGATCCACTTCGCCGCCGCCACCGTGATGTCGGGCGCGATGGACATCGTCATCGCCGCCGGCGTCGAGAGCATGAGCCGCGTGCCGATGGGGCTGTCGTCCGCCCTGCCCTACAAGAACGGTTTCGGGACCTACAAGAGCCCGCGCATGGAAGAGCGCTATCCGGGCATCCAGTTCAGCCAGTTCGCCGGCGCCGAGATGCTGGCCAAGAAGTACGACCTGTCGCGCGAGCAGCTCGACGCCTTCGCCCTCACCAGCCACCAGCGCGCCATGGCCGCCACCAAGGGCGGCAAGTTCGCCGCCGAGATCGTGCCCATCCAGGTGACCCTGCCCGACGGTTCGGTGGAGACTCACGACAAGGACGAGGGCATTCGCTGGGACGCCACGATGGAGTCGATCGGCGGCGTGAAGCTGCTCAGCGAGGACGGCCGCCTGACCGCCGCTACCTCCAGCCAGATCTGCGACGGCGCGGCGGGCGTGATGATCGTCAACGAGCGCGGCCTGAAGGCCCTGGGCGTCGAGCCCCTGGCCCGCATCCACCACATGACCGTCATCGGCCATGACCCGGTGATCATGCTGGAAGCCCCGATCCCCGCCACCCAGAAGGCGCTGGAGCGGGCCGGCATGAAGATCGACGACATCGACCTGTATGAGGTCAACGAGGCCTTCGCCTCGGTGCCGACCGCCTGGCTGCAGGTGACCGGCGGCGATCCGGACAAGCTGAACGTCAACGGCGGCGCCATCGCCCTGGGCCACCCGCTGGGCGGCTCGGGCGCCAAGCTGATGACGACCCTGGTCCACGCCCTGAAGGACCGCGGCGCGCGCTATGGCCTGCAGACCATGTGCGAAGGCGGCGGCCTGGCGAACGTGACGATCGTCGAGCGGCTGTAAGAAGCCCCGCGCGCCAGCGACAAGCGACGGACGGCGGGGGGCGGCTTGCCTCTACCGTCCGAAGCGGGCGGGCGCGTAGGTCGCCGTGCAGGCGGCGTTGCACTGGGCCCAGCGGGCGCCGCACCCGTCATCGTCGCCGCCGGACTGGCAGAAATAGAGCGTCCTGGAACAGGTCGCCTTGCACAGGGCGACATCGCCGCCGGGCCGCCCGGCAGCCAGCGGGATCGGCGCGGGAAGAACGAAGGTCGGCGTCGTGATCGGCGACTGCAGAACCGGCGCGGGCCTGGGCTTCGGCGTCGCCGGGATCGTCGGCTGGCCGGCCAGGGCCGGCGCGGCCACGGCGATCAGGGTCAGGGCGAGCAGAACGCGACGCATGGTCGGAACTGTAGGCCGGCTGCGGTAAAGGTCCGATTAACCACGTTCTCGGGTCAGTTCAGCGGCGGGCAGTCGGAGTCGCGGTCCATCTGTCCCCCGCAGCGGAGGCCTTCAAAGTCGCGGACCCAGCCCGGAGGGCGCTTGGCGCGCTTGATGCGTACCCACATCACCGGTTCGCGCCGGGTCTTTGGAGCCGGATCCCAGGCGATGTCGGCCAGGTTCGGCTCGATGTCGGGCGCGGCCCAGCCGAGGCGCCCGCCGGCGCGCCACAGGGTCATCCAGCCCTCGCCCTCATAGCCGATGATGTAGACGACATCGCCCTTGGCCAGCTTGTCGGCCTGGCTGTTCGGCTCGCGGACGACACCGCGGGACGGGACGATGTGAAACTCGCGGTCGACCGCTTCGGCCCACTCGTTGGCCCGCAGCGCGCCGATCTTCCGCGCCTTGGGCGAGGGTCGGTCATAGACCGGGGCGGGACGGGTCCATTTCATCCGGCCTGAAAGCCAGCAGCCTTCGCCCGGGCATGCGCCCTTGTCGACGAAGTAGCCCTCAGTCAGCGGGGGCGGAAAGTCCTTGGTGGGCGTCGCGATCGTCGCAGCCTGCAAAGCCATAACCAGCAAACCGACCAGCATCTGAGCGCCCTCCCCAAGCGTCACCGCTTGGGGAGACTGCTACGTCCGGCTCGTCCCTGTCACCCCCGCAGCATCTCGCGGCCGGCCCAGACGCTGTGGGTACCGCTGCTCAGCTTGTGGGGCAGGGCGACCCGGCAGACGACCTCGAAGCGCTTGGCGTCGACGATCAGGCACTCGGACGTTCCCTTGTTCTCGTCGATGATGAAGGTGACCAGATAGCCGTCGTCCTCGTCGACCGCGCCGACCTTGGGCGCGAACGGCGCCTCGCTGGCGTAGCGGCCTTCGGGCAGGGTGATCGACCAGCTCTCGCCGGTCTCCAGGTCGTGCTTGACGAAGCCGTTGAACAGGAACCACCCCGGCCGCGTGGTGGTGGAATAGGCGTAGCGATAGGGCTTGCCGGCGTATTTCTGGTTGAACATGCCGAATTCCAGCACCCGGTCGTCCAGGTGCTTTTCGGTCGTCTCGCCGGTCTTCAGGTTGAAACGCCAGCGGTGCAGCTTGGGCAGGAAGCTGTGCTCGTCCAGATAGGCCATCAGGTGGCCATGGCCGTCGGGGGCGCCTTCCAGCGGGCGCGGGATCGGCTTTTCCTGGAAGTAGCCGTCCAGCACCACCTCGTCGCCGTCCTCGTAAGCGTTCAGCCAGTGCAGCACATAGGTCGGCTCGGCCTCGAACCAGCGGGGCTCGCCGCCCTCGCGCGGCACCAGGGCAAAGCGGCTCGGGACGCCCTTGTGCAGGCGCACGGCGTGGATGTCGCGCGCCATCAGCTCCTGGTCCCAGAACACCGGCAGGTCGTTGAGGATCGCGTACTTCGACGAGAACGCCATGTCGTGCGGCAGGCGCGGACCGGGCAGCGGCACGCCCTGATAGACCTTGCGCTTCCCGTCGGCGCCGACCACGCCATAGTGCATGTAGGGCCAGGCCTTGGAGTAGTTGAAGAACATCAACTCGCCGGTCGCTTCATCGACCTTCGGGTGGGCCGATACGCCCTCCAGCGGCGCCCAGCTGGCGACGCCCAAATTCTCCAGGGTCAGCGGGTCCAGGCGATAGGCCTCGCCGCACTGGTAGAAGGTCGCGATCGCCTCGCCGTTGTGGACGACGATGTCGGTGCTGGCGCTGTCCTTCAACGATCCGTGGGCGCCGAAGCCTGGCCGCTTGGAGACGCCGGGTCCGTCCATCAGCCCGCCCCACAGGCCCTCATTGACCTCCTGCTCGGCCTCGAAGCAACGGGTGCGGACGAAGCGGTTGCGATAGGTCGCCTGACCGCCCTTGAACTCGATCTGGTGGATCATCCCGTCGCCGTCGAACGGGTGGTAGCGGCCGACCGGGTCATGCACCGGGTTTTCGGTGTTGCGCAGATAGACCCCGTCGAGATCCGCCGGGATCGCACCTTCCAGCACCTCCAGGTCCCAGGCGTTGACCTCCTCGTGCTGCGGCGTCCAGGGGCCGGTCATGTAGGGATGGTTGGTCGGCCCCAGCGAGGTCCGCACGGGCGGCAGGCGTTCGACTTTCATGGGCGGATCCTCCGATTTTGGGCGGAGCTTACGGCCAGTCAGTCTTGTTGTGCAAGCTTCCCTTTGGGGCGGGGGAAGGTCGGGTCTCTGGAGAGGCTTGAGATTGCTTACGACCCTAGTCGGTACATTCCTGGCGCAGGATGATTCCGCTGATGCGAAATTTGGATGGTGGAGCTGGGTCGGTGCCCATGCCGGAACATGTCGATGAACAGGCGATCGGCTAGAACTCTGACATGTCGACCGTCACTCGCTCAGCGCTCGCTGGACCATATCCTCCTGAACTCGATCCTAAAGATGCGCCGAAAACTATTTCTAGTTGTATTCACCAAAATATAACCTAAAATACCCCCGATTGCCGGAGGTTGGATATGACCGATACGGTAGTGAGCGAGATCGTGATCGTCGGCGCTCGCCCGTCCGGGTGGCCTCCGACCGGCATCCCCCCGGGCAGCATCGCATTCCAAGACGGCTACTATGGCATCTGGCTGTTCAGGCCGGACGGCTCCATCAATCCCGACTATCCAACCACCACTACCGACCCAAAGATCGAATGGACGATTGATCCCAACACGCCGGAATCGCAGCGACTCATAACGCTGGTCGGCAATGCGCTTGTCCGGTTACAACGCGGCATCCAGGTCATCCCGGACGCCGCTCAGATCAGTCTGAAATCCGGAACTTTGTGGGGCGCGCAGGCCAAGGGAGCCCTGCTGGATATTACTCAGTATCCGATCAAGGTCGTTTATACGGGTGCGATCCCCGGCGCGATCGGCACCCAACACCAGGCCGCCGTCATCCTGGAGACAGCACCGCCTCCGCCGCACTCTCAGCTCTACATAACGCCAGCACTCCTGAACACGGATAGTTATGGCGATCCGGCCCGCTTTCCCAACGACACGGGCATCAATTTCGTGCTTCTGCATGAGATGGCCCACGTCATGACACCCGTCCAGCAACAAACGAACCAAGCCTATCTGGACTACTTTCAACGCACGGGGCAAAGCACGCTAGCTCACTATAACGATTTGGACAGCAAAGGTGAGTTCATTCACCCGGAGCCACGGCGCGTCGAAATGTATGCAAACGACGCGGCGATTACGCTTAGAAATTATCTAAGTATTCCGGTATACATGACGCCGACATACGGACATTAGGGGTGACGATGTTCGCCATCGCGCTCTTCTCCGCCGTCGGCCTGCACATTGTTGCAGCCGACGAGATCATTGACGGCTGCATTCATACGCAAAGCCAATTGGGTCTTGGCTGCATCAGCTTCCTGAGCGCTCAAACGGACATCCCGCAGGGACCGATCGATCTTCTGGTTAATCCAGGTCTAGCCCGGACCGCCGATGGATATTGGCTCCGTTGGCAGCTTCGATCATCCAACGGCAGGCCCATGGCCGTCGAAGGTTTCGAGCGAGCCTCGAAGAACGACGTTCCCAAAGGCTGGAACGTACCGAGTGTGTTCAGAAAGGTCGATGTGTCCGAGACTCTAGCTGGCGAGCATGGCTGCCGAGTTGTGGGCGCGGTGATCGCAGCCGGACGACGCCTAGGCGCCTGGAACTGCGAAAGCGCGCCCGGTACAATCCTAGCGACGCCGGCCCCTGCAGCGACCTATAAGGTCGTAGCGCGCCTTTCGCATCACTATCAGGCAATCGCGGCAACGCCTGTAGAGCATTCTGAGAGCAGCAGGATAACGCTGGTCAGCTTCGATCTGCATAGCCAGACATTTCGAATGCTTGACCTAATCTGGCGCTAGAGCGACTCATCTAGGCGGTATAAGCGCCACAGAAGAGGCTTTGACTTAGAAATTTCTGTAACCACCCGTTCCAGAAATTCATTTCGGCATCATCCGGCACATGAAGCGCGGGATCACGGAGCCAAGTTACCCTACTGCCCCGCACTCACCCGCCAGACGACGTTGCCCACGTCATCGGCCACCAGTAGCGCGCCCGTCGTATCCACCGTGACGCCCACCGGCCGCCCCTGGGCCTTGCCGTCCTTGTCGAGGAAGCCGGTCAGGAAATCCTCGACCCCACCGGCCGGCTTGCCGCCGCTGAACGGGACGAAGATCACCTTGTAGCCGGCCTGTGGATTGCGGTTCCACGAGCCGTGCTGGCCGACGAACACACCGTTCCGGTAGCGGGCCGGGAAGCTGTTCCCGGTGTAGAACGTCAGCCCCAGCGAGGCGGTGTGGGCGCCCAGGGCGTAGTCGGGGACGATGGCGCGTTCGACGAGATCGGGGCGGCGGTCCTTGTCCTTGATGCGCTTGTCGACGTGCTGGCCGAAATAGCTGTAGGGCCAGCCATAGAAGCCGCCCTCGCGGACCGAGGTCATGTAGTCGGGCACCAGATCATTGCCCAGCTCGTCGCGCTCGTTGACCGAGGTCCATAGCTGGCCATTGGCGGGGTTCCACGACAGGCCGACGGGGTTGCGCAGGCCCGAGGCGAAGACCCGCGTCTTGCCTGTCGCCAGGTCGACCTCAAGGATCGCGGCGCGGTCCACCTCGTTTTCCAGGCCGTTCTCGCCGACATTGCTGTTGGAGCCGACGGACGCAAAGAGCTTGGTCCCGTCCGGGCTGGCGATGATGTTCTTGGTCCAGTGGTGGTTGATCGGACCGCCCGGCAGGTCGGCGACCTTGCGCGGTCCGGCCGAGATCGTGGTCGCGCCCTCGGTGTAGGGGAAGGCCACGATGGCGTCGGCATTGGCCACGTAGAGCGTGTTTCCGACCAGGGCCATGCCGAACGGCGAGTGCAGATTGACCAGGAACGGCGTCTTCAGGTCGGCGATGCCGTCGCCGTCCTGGTCGCGCAGCAAGCTGATCCGGTCGGCGCTGGGCACGCCGGCTCCGGCCTTCTTCATCAGAGCGCCCTCGGCCATGGCGCGCAGGCCCTTGGGCTTGTCCTGGCGGGCGGGCTTGTTGCTCTCGGCCACCAGCACGTCGCCGTTGGGCAGGACCAGCATCCAGCGCGGATGGTCCAGGCCCGTCGCGAACGGCTGCACCACAAACCCGGCGGGCGCGCGGGGCTTGGCGTCTTTGGACCAGCCGACGACTTCCGAAACCTTGACCGTCGGCAGCAGGCTGCGGCTGGGCTTGGGCAGGGTCGGATTGGGGCCATAGCCCACCGTCGTGTTCGGCGCGCCCGGGCTCTGGCCGCACGCGGCGAGGGCGGACACCGCCGCGCCGATGATCAAGATTTCGCGAACTCGTCGACGCATCGGCGCTTCTCCCCTTCAGCCTGCGTTCAACGCGCAGGGTCATGATTATGTTCTGAAGGAGAACGATACGGTTTGCCCATGGTGAAGTTCCAGCCCCATTCCCCCCCTGACCGCCGCCGTGTTCTGGCGGCGCTTGTGGCGCTGTCCGCGCCGGGCGCAGCGCTGGCCGCCGTGCGCAAGCCCAAGGCTCCGCCGCCGACGTCCGTCGTCACGGTGCTGGGCGACTCGATCACGGCCGGGCTGGGCCTGGCGGCGGACAGGGCCTTGCCGGCCCGGCTGCAGTCGGCGCTGGAGCAGATGGGCGCGCGTGTGCAGGTGCGCGGTCTCGGTGTTCTGGGCGACACCACGGCCGGAGGCCTGGCCCGCGTGGACCGTGTGCCCGCCGAGACCCGCGTCTGCGTCGTGGCGCTGGGCGGCAACGACCTGTTGCAGGGCGTCGATCCGTCCCGGGCCAAGGGCAATCTGCGGGCGATCATCCAGCACCTGAAGTCGCGCGGCGTGCGGGTGGTGCTGGCGGGGGTGCGAGCCCCCGCCCTGCTGGGCGCGGCCTATGCCCGGCGCTTCAACGCCATCTATCCGGATCTGGCTCGCGAGCAGGACGTCTTCTACGCGCCGGACTTCTTCACCGGCGTGATCGGGGTGTCGCGCTACATGCAGCGCGACGGCATTCATCCCAACGCCGACGGCGCACGGGTCATCGCCGAACGCCTGGCGCCGGTCGTGGCTCAGGCGCTGCGGGGTTAGGGAAAACCTCCGACCTCCCCGGCGAATGCCGGGGTCCAGCTTCATTCGGTGAGTTGGATGTGAAAACGCCCTCCGCCGAGAGCCAGCGAAGGGCGTTGGTGGGCTCGATCTGGGCCCCGGCATTCGCCGGGGAGGTCGGATTTTCTACTCCACGATCGTGCTCTTCGGCGCCGCGTGGTGCTGCCCCCCGAACAGCCGGGCCATCAGCCGCTCAGCGCGGACCTTCAGGCCGTCCATCAGCACGAACACTACGGGGATGTAGAGCAGCGACAGCAGGGTCGAGGTGATCAGGCCGCCGATCACCGCAATGGCCATCGGCGCGCGGAACTCGACCTCGGCGCCCAGGCCGATGGCGGTGGGCAGCATGCCCGCGCCCATGGCCACGGTGGTCATCAGGATCGGACGGGCGCGCTTGTGGGCGGCGTCGATGATCGCCGTGCGCTTGTCCATGCCTTGCTCCTTCATGGCCATGATCGCGTACTCGACCAGCAGGATCGAGTTCTTGGCCGCGATGCCCATCAGCATCAGGATCCCGATCAGGGTCGAGATCGAGAAGCTGGACTTGGCCAGCACCAAGAGGCCGAACGCGCCGCCGATCGCCAGCGGCAGGGCCACCATGATCGTCACCGGGTGGGCGAAGCTGCGGAACAACAGCACCAGCACGACGTACATCAGGAGGATGCCGGTGATCAGCGCGCCCAGGAAGCCGGTGACCATCTCGGCGATGAACTCGGCGTCTCCGGCGGCGACTTCCTTGACGCCGGGCGGCAGGTTCTTGACCGAGGGCAGGGCGTGAACGCGCTGGGCCGCCTCGCCCACCACGATGCCGTCGAGTTCGGCGGTGATGGTGGCGACGCGGGCGCGATCCTGACGCTTGATCTGCGAGGGACCCGCGCCGAAGCGCACGTCAGCGACCGCGTTCAACGGCACAGGACCGTTGGGCGAAGGCACCTTCAGGGTCTGCAGCACGGCGATATCGGCGCGGGCGCTGTCGTTCAGGCGCAGCCGGATCGGCACCTGACGGTCGCCCAGATTGTACTTTGGCAGGTTCTGGTCCACGTCGCCGATGGTGGCCACCCGCACGGCCTGCGAGATCGCCCCGGCCGTGACGCCGGCGCGGGCGGCCTGGTCCGGCTTGGGCGTGACGACGATCTCGGGGCGAGCGATGGCGGCCGTGTTGACCACGTGGGCCAGGCCCGGCACCGAGCGCATCTCGGCCTCGACCTTGCGGGCGGCCGCTTCCAGGGCCGGACCGTTGTCGCTGACGAGGCTCAGGGTGTAGCTGCCGCCATTCGACGGACCGCCACCGCTATTGCTGCCGGCGCCGATCCGCGCGCCGGGAATGGCGGCGAACTGGTCGACCATCTGGCGGCTGAACACCTTCTGGCTGATCCGCTCGCCCTTGTCGGTCAGGTCGGCGGTGACGCTGGCGGTGTTGACCGCGTTGTTCGAACCGACCGCCGCATAGACGCTGACAACCTCCTTGCGGGCGCGCAGTTCGCGGGTAACGCGCTGCACGATGGCGTCGGTCTCGTTCAGCGTGGCGCCGGGCGGCAGCTCGATCGAGAACTCGGCCCGGCCGCGGTCGACCTGCGGCTGGAACTCGAACGGCAGCAGGGTGGCCAGGTAGATCGACAGGCCGAACATCGGCACGCCCATCCACAAGACCTTCCAGCGATTGTTCAGGCCCCAGTTCAGGCTCTTCAGATAGGGACCCATCCACGGCGGGTCTTTGTCCTCATGCTTGGCGTCGGCCTTGAGCATGTAGGCGCCCATCAGCGGCGTCAGCAGGCGGGCCACGACCAGCGAGAACAGCACCGAGATACAGGCGGCCAGGGCGAAGGCCTGGAAGAACTTGCCGATGATGCCCGGCATGAAGCCCACGGGCGCAAACACCGCCACGATGGTGAAGGTGGTGGCCACCACCGCCAGGCCGATCTCGTCGGCCGCCTCCATCGCCGCCGCATAGGGGCTTTTGCCGCCGCGCATGTGGCGGACGATGTTCTCGATCTCGACGATGGCGTCGTCGACGAGGATGCCGACGGTCAGCGACAGGGCCAACAGCGTGATGCCGTTCAGCGACTGGCCCATCGGCGCCAGGATCGCGAAGGTCGGGAACAGCGAGGCCGGAATGGCCACCGCCGCCAGCAGCGTGGCGCGCCAGTCGCGCAGGAACAGCAGCACCACCAGCACGGCCAGGATCGCGCCGACGATCAGGGCTTCCATCGAGGCGAGATAGCTCTCCTCAATGTACTTCACGTTCGAGGTGATTTCCTTGATTTCCAGCTCGGGCCGCGCGGCGTCGAGCTTCTCGATCGCCTTGCGCACCTTCTGGGCGGTCTGGACCTCCGAGGCGCCGCGGCCGCGCACCATGTTGAAGGTCACGACCTCCTGGCCGTCGAAGCGGGCGCGCGAGCGGGGCTCGGCCCAGTGGTCGGTCACCGTACCCAGATCCGCCAGGCGCACCGTACCGCCGGACGACAGGGGCACGCGCGTCTCCCGCAGCTGCTCGATCGAGCCGGCCGCGCCCAGGGTGCGGATGGCGCGTTCGGAGCCCGAGACCGTCACCCGGCCGCCGGGCAGGTCGGCGTTGGACGAGACCAGGGCCTGGCTGACGGCGGCGGCGGTGACGCCGCGCGCGGCCAGGCGGTCGGGATCCAGGGCCACCTCGATCTCGCGATCGACGCCCCCCTGGCGATTGACCTGCCGCACGCCCTTGATGGCCAGCAGCGTGCGGCTGACCTCGTTGTCGACGAACCAGCTGCGCTGCTCCGGCGTCAGGGTGGGCGCCTTGACCACATAGGTGATCAGCCCGCCGCCGGTGACGTCGATGCGGTTGACGATGGGCTCCTGCATGTCCTGGGGCAGCGCGCCCCGCAGGTTGGACATGGCGTTGCGGACATCGTTGGTGACCTGCTCGTGGTCCACCCCGAGCTCGAACTCGATGAAGGTGGTCGAGGCGCCGTCCACGACGGTGGAGTTGATGTGGCGAACCTGGCCCAGGCCCGCGATCGAGTCCTCGATCAGGCGGGTGACCTGGGTCTCCAACTCGCTGGGCGCAGCGCCGGGGCGCACGGCCGTAACGACGACGAACGGGAAGTCGACGTCGGGATTGTTGTTGATCCGCATGCTGCGGAAGCCCGCCAGACCCGCGATGGTCAGCAGCAGGAACAGCAGGATGATCGGGATCGGGTTCTTGATCGACCAGGAGGAGATGTTGCGCATCGGGCGCGTCCTCAGCGGGCGGTCGTGGCGGGCGAAAGCGTCTTCTCGCCGCTGACGCGGACCAGATCGCCTTCACCCAGGAAGCCCGCGCCCTCGACCACCACGCGGTCACCGGCGGTCAGGCCGGCGGCGGCGATGCGGTCGCCGGTCGTGGCCAGGATGGTGATGCGGCGGAAGTGGACCTTCCGGGCCGCGTCGACCACGAACACGCCCGGCTTGTTCTCGCGGTAGAGCACCGACTCGCTGGGCACGACCAGCGCGGGCTGGTCGCCGGCGTCGATCGTGGCGCGGGCGAACATGCCCGGGCGGAAGCCGCCCATGGTGCTCAGTGCGATGCGCGCCGTGCCCAGGCGGCTGGTGGGATTGACCTCGGAGGTCACCAGACGCACCCGGCCGGTCATCTCGCCCACCTTGTCGGAATAGACGCGCGCGGGCATGCCGGCCTTGACGGTGGCGAGGTCGGTTTCGGGAATCTCGGCGTCCAGCTCCAGGCGGCTGTCGCGGACAATGCGGAACAGCTCCGAGCCGGCGCTGACGATCTGGCCCTTGGTCACGCTGCGGCGGCTGATCAGGCCGCTCACCGGGGCGCGGATCGCCGTCTGGGCCACCCGCGCGGCGGTCTCCCCTCGCCCGGCTTCGGCGGCGGCGAGATTGGCGGCGGCGGTCGCCTGGCGGGTTGTGGCCGTGTCGAGCCCGGCTTGCGACAGGTAACCCTTGGCCTGCAGTTCGCGGGCGCGGTTTAGGGCGGCGTTGGCCTCGGCGAGCGTCGCCTTGGCGCTGGCGACACTGGCCTCCTGCTGGCGCAGCTGGGCGGAGATCAGGGTGTCGTTCAGCTTGACCAGCACCTGGCCGGCCTGGACGACCTGGCCTTCCTCGGCGTTGACGGCCAGGGCGGTCAGGCCGCCGGTCTCGGCGCCGACCGGCACCTCTTCCCACGGCGAGATGGTGCCCGTGGCGTTGATCTCGCGGGCGATCGGCTGGCTGGAGACGACGATGACGCTGACCGTGGCCGAGGCGGACGGCGCGGACTTGGGGGCCTTGGACTTCTTGTCGCCCTTGCCATCGCAACCGGCCAGGGCGATCGCGCTGACGCCCAGGACCAAGACCAGCGCGCTCAAACCGGGGCGACGCCCGTTGATCCCGTGCAACACGAACATATCCCCAGCCCAAATTGGAAGCCCGACGGCCTTCTAGCCGAGAAACCCACGGTTGCTCAGTTAATTTGCCGTAAGACGATAAGGCCCCGCTACACGCTGGGCGGCCCGTCCTTCTGGACCGTCTGGGCGCGCAGGAAGGCCGGACGCTCGCGCATCCGCGCCCAATAGGCGGCGACGGCGGGCGGGAAATCGCCGTCCAGCTTCAGGGACTGGGCCAGCAGCAGCGCGTACGCCACCGAGATGTCGGCGCCGGTGAAGCGGTCGGCGGCCACAAAGGCCGAGCGTTCCAGGATCGCCTCCAGCCCTCTCAGCCGCGCCAGGAACCAGCGGGCGTAGTCGCTGGCCACCTGGGGCTGGCGGCGCTCCTCCGGCTCGAGCCGCGTGTAACGCAGCACCAGGGTCTGGGGAAACGTCAGGGTGGCTTCGCCGAACAGCAGGCCGTTCAGATAGGCGCCGTAGCCGGGCTCGTCGGGCCGCACCGACAGCCGCCCCGCGCCGTGGCGCATCGACAGGTACTCGATCATCGCGGACGACTCGGTCATCCGCGTGTCGCCGTCGACCAGCAGCGGGATGGTGCCCAGCGGGTTCTCGTCCAGATACTCGCGCGCCAGGAACCGCGGCGGGAAGGGCAGCAACTTGAGATCGTAGGGCAACTCCAGCTCCTCCAGCGCCCACAGCGGGCGGAAGGAGCGGGCGTCGCGGCAATGCCACAGGGTGATCATGGGGCGCTCCGATGGGGGTCTCCGCCCCCTTTGTCCTGCCGGGTTGGCCTGAAGGCCTAAGATCCGTCAGGGCCACTTGCCGCCTCGTATAACGCTGATACGCTCACCTGAACAACGATAAGTCAGAGGGCGGGACATGACCGGCAGGCTCCCCAAGGCGTGCGTCATCGGCGCGGGCTGCAGCGGCTTCACCACCATCAAGCGGCTGAAGGACTACGGGCTTCCGTACGACTGCTTCGAGATGTCCGACGAGATCGGGGGCAACTGGTACTACAAGAACCCCAACGGCATGTCGGCCTGCTACGAGAGCCTGCATATCGACACCAGCAAGTGGCGGCTGGCGTTCGAGGACTTCCCCGTGCCGCAGGACTGGCCAGACTTTCCGCACCACGCGCAGCTCTTCCAGTACTTCAAAGACTATGTCGACCACTTCGGCCTGCGTCCGACCATCACCTTCAACACCAAGGTGGAAAGCGCCAAGCGCACCGCCGACGGCCTGTGGGCGGTGACCCTGTCGAGCGGCGAGACGCGGCTCTATGACGTGCTGTTCGTCTGCAACGGCCACCACTGGGACCCGCGCGTGCCGGAGTATCCCGGCGAGTTCGACGGTCCCGCCTTCCACGCCCACGCCTATTGCGACCCCTTCGATCCGGTGGACATGCGCGGCAAGAACGTCGTGGTGGTCGGCATGGGCAACTCGGCCATGGACATCGCCAGCGAGCTCTCCCAGCGGCCGATCGCCAAGAACCTCTGGGTCTCGGCCCGCCGCGGGGTCTGGGTGTTCCCGAAGTACCTGAACGGCAAGCCCGCCGATAAGACCGCCCTGCCCGCCTGGATGCCGCGCAAGCTGGGCGTGGCGCTCTCGCGCTCGGTTTTGAAGAAGACCATCGGCCGGATGGAGGACTACGGCCTGCCCAAGCCCGACCACGAGCCCCTGGAGGCCCACCCGTCGGTCTCGGGCGAGTTCCTGACCCGCGCCGGCTGCGGTGACATCAAGTTCAAGCCGGCGATCAAGGCGCTGGAGGGCAAGCGCGTGCGCTTTACCGACGACAGCGTCGAGGACGTCGACGCCATCGTCTTCGCCACCGGCTACAAGATCAGCTTCCCGTTCTTCGACGACCCCGCCCTGCTGCCCGACGCCGATCACCGCCTGCCGCTGTTCAAGCGGATGATGAAGCCGGAGATCCCCAATCTCTTTTATATGGGCCTGGCCCAGCCCCTGCCGACCCTGGTGAACTTCGCCGAGCAGCAGGCCAAGCTGGCGGCCGCCTATCTGGCCGGGACGTACGCGCCGCCGCCGCCGGCCGAAATGGCCCGCATCACCGCCAAGGACGAGCACCGGCACACCGGCCACTTCTATGACTCCGCCCGGCACACCATCCAGGTCGACTTCAACGTCTACTGCGCCGACCTGAAGAAAGAGATCGCCAAGGGCGAGGCCCGAGCGCGGAGCGCGGGCGGGAAACTGCCAGTGCCGGCGCGGGCGGAGGGCCAGGCCTTGGCCGCTGAGTAAAAGGTGTCATCCCGGAAGCGCGCAGCGCTATCCGGGACCCAGGGGCCGGCGGCATTGCGGCCGCCCCTAGGTCCCGGCTCTACGCTACGCTGCGGCCGGGATGACACGCAAAAGGAAGCCCCATGCCCAAGATCACCTTCGACAAGGACACCCGCGCCAAGCTGGTCGGCGGCCTTTCCGACCACCTGAGGACGGAGCTCGATCTGGAGGTGAAGGGCTTCGACGCCGAGTTCCTGCTGGACTTCATCAGCGAGCGCCTGGGCCCCTACTACTACAACCAGGGCCTCCACGACGCCGCCGCCCTGTACCGCGAGAAGCTGGAGGCGATCACCGAGGCGGTGTGGGACATCGAACAGCCGGTGAAACCGTTGTGACAGCCCTCCCCATTCCGACTTCCCCGGCGAACGCCGGGGCCCAGATGAAGGCCGGAACGGCGCCCAGGCTCGCTGCCTCCAAGCCTTATGATCTGGGTCCCGGCGTTCGCCGGGAAGGTCGGACATCTGGGGAGCGCTCGCCAAACGCTTGCATCCCGCCCCCGAGTAGGGCCACGATCATGACGGGGCGTCACGATCGTCCCGAGCCTGAGTCGTTTTCCATGTCGAATATCGCCTACTTCCCCAAGCCCCACATCGACCAGCGACCGGGCAAGCGGGAGCGCACCAAGACCGCCAACCGCCAGGCGATCCTGGACGCGGCGCGCGAGGTGTTCGGCGAACTGGGCTACGACGCGGCCACCGTGCGCGACATCATCCGCCGCACGGGTTTGGCCTCGGGCACCTTCTATAACTACTACAAGTCCAAGGAAGAGGTGTTCGACGCCCTGGCCGACGATGGCGCGCGCCGTTTCCGGCCGCTGCTGCGGGCCGAGTCCGAGAAGGCCACCGACTTCGAGTCGTTCCTGCGCGGCGCAATCCTGGCCTACTTCAACTTCGTGGCCGAAGAGCAGGAGGCTTGGCGCCTGGACCGGCCGCCCGGCGAGCCGCTGCCCCACGCCCGCTCGACCCCCGAGGTCGTGGCCGTGTTCGACGAGGTCCACGAGGCGCTGGCCCGCGTGCTGGAACGCGAGCACGCCCCGCCCGTCGACCTCGACTACCTGGCCACCGCCTGCATCGCGGTCGCCCGCGAGATCGGCGAGAAGATGCTGGAGCGCCGCCCCGTCGACACGCAGGCTGCGGCCAATTTCGCCGTTCAACTGATCCTGGGCGGCCTTCCCGCCCTGCCGAGACTTTAGACGCAACGACAACAAAGCCACCAACGCGTGGGGGGAAACCATGGCATCCGACGCCGCCCAGAAGACGATCCTGAAACTGATCCTGTCCCTGCCCAGTCCCATCCTGCGGGCCATGTCGGGCGGCGGGGTCGTCTACAAGGGCGGGCGCACCCTGGACCCGCGCTTCCAGTTCTTCGCCCATGCGGCCAAGAAGCTGCCGCCGATGACCAGCCTGTCGCCCGCCGACGCGGTCGCCGGCAGCGCCAAGGGCCTGGCCGCCGTACAGGGACCGCTGGAGCCGGGGGTCCGCACCGAGAGCCTGTCGATCGACGGTCCCAACGGCCCGGTGCCCTGCCGCGCCTATCGCCCGCCGCAGACGAACGCCAAGGCCCCGCTGATCGTCTACGCCCACATGGGCGGCGGGGTGATCGGCGATCTGGAGACCTGCCACGCCTTCTGCTCGATCCTGTCCAGCATCTGCAGCACGACGGTGATCTCGGTCGACTACCGCCTGGCGCCGGACCACAAGTTCCCGGCGGGCCTGGAGGACGTGCTGGCGGCCTATCGCTGGGCGCGGGACAACACCGCCCGCTTCGGCGCAGCGGCGGTTCCGCCGGCGATCGGCGGCGACAGCATGGGGGGCAATTTCTCGGCCATCGTCGCCCAGGAGATGAAGCGCACCGGCGAACCCCAGCCGGCCGTCCAGATCCTGATCTATCCGGCCGTGGACGTCGCCAGCGAGACGCCGTCGATGACCACTTATGCCGACGCCTATCCGCTGACCCGCGCCACCATGGACTGGTTCATGGGCCACTATATCGGCGCCGACGCCGACCCGGCCGATCCGCGCCTGTCGCCCGACAAGACCGCCGACCTGACGGGCCTGGCCCCCGCCGTGGTCGCCACCGCCGGCTTCGATCCGCTGGTCGACCAGGGCGAAGGCTACGCCAAGCGCCTGCAGGCGGCCGGCGTGCCGGTCAGCTATCGCTGCTATGACAGCCTGGCCCACGGCTTCACCGCCTTCACCGGCGCGATCCCGGCCGCCGACGAGGCCTGCCGCGAGATCGCCTGGCTGGTGCGCGAGATGATCGAGAAGCAGACGCTGTGATGCGGGCCCTCGTCGTCGAGGACCTCGCGCCGAACTACGCCGGCTGCGCGGTCCGCGAGGTTCCGACGCCGACGCCGGGCCCGGGCGAGGCGCTGGTGCGCGTCCGCGCCGCCAGCGTCAATTTCCCCGACCTCCTGATGACGCGCGGCGAGTATCAGCTGAAGCCGCCCCTGCCCTTCACCCCGGGTCTTGATCTCGCCGGCGAGGTCGTCGCTTTGGGCGAAGGCGTGACGGGCCTCACGATCGGCGACGCCGTCGTGGGCGGCGCGCGGCTGGGCGGCTTCGCCGAATACGCGGTGCTGTCAGCGGGCGCGCTCAAGCCCAAGCCCGCGCACCTGTCCTTCGCCGAAGCCGCCGCGTATGGTGCGGCCTATCTCACCGCCTATGTCGCCCTGGTGCGGCGCGCGCGGCTGGAGCCGGGCGAGTGGGTGCTGGTGCATGGCGCGGCCGGCGGCGTGGGCCTGGCCGCCGTGGACCTCGCCAAGGCGCTCGGGGCCCGCGTGATCGCCGCATCGGCCTCGGACGCCAAGCTGGAGCAAGTGAAGGCGCTCTATTCCCCCGACGCGGTCATCAACGTCACGGACGGTTTCCGAGAGCAGGTGAAGGCGATCACGGGCGGTCACGGCGCCGATGTGATCTACGATCCGGTCGGCGGCGACGTGTTCGACGAGAGCGTGCGCTGCATCGCCTTCGACGGACGCTTGCTGGTGATCGGCTTCACCTCGGGTCGGATTCCCAACGTCTCGGTCAATATGCCGCTGATCAAGGGCTTCTCGGTCATGGGCGTGCGCGCGGGCGAGTACGGCCGTCAGTTCCCCGAGAAGGGCCACCAAAACGCCGACGCGATCTGGACGATGGCCAACGAGGGGACGATCCGCCCCCATGTCCACGCCGAGCTGCCCTTGGATCGCTGGCGCGAGGCGTTCGACCTGCTGGCGGACCGCAAGGTGGTGGGCAAGGCGGTGATCACGCCCTAAGTCCCCTGAACCGACTCAGGTTGACATCCCCGCGACGTTCTTTTATCCACCGCGCCTCACTCGCGAGCCACCCGGCCCGCGTTCAACGTTTATTATTCGGAGCCACGTCGTGAAGCGCACCTTCCAGCCGTCGAAGCTCGTGCGTGCCCGCCGTCACGGCTACCGCGCGCGTATGGCCACCAAGAACGGCCAAAAGGTCGTCGCGCGTCGCCGCGCCAAGGGCCGCAAGCGCCTGACCGCCTAATTCTCTTTCCTCCCTCGGGAGGCGAGACGATGATCAAAGCCGCCTTTTCCACAGACCTGTCTTCAGGTTCTCGCCGGAAAGGCGGCTTTTTTCATGGCTGATCTCAAGTTTGAGCGGTTGCGCAAGCGCCCCGACTTCCTGCTGGCCGCCAAGGCCCCAGCCCTGTCGCGTGGGGCGGTGTTCATCCAGATGCGTCCGCGCGGCGATGACGACCCCACGGTGCGGGTCGGCTTCACCGCCACCAAGAAGATCGGCGGCGCCGTCGAGCGCAACCGCGCCAAGCGCCGCCTGCGCGAGGCCGCCCGGCTGATCCTGCCCCTTCATGCGCGCCCGTCGCATGACTATGTCTTCATCGCGAGGGGCGGCACGGGGACACGCGAATGGGCGCGTTTGCTTGACGATGTCAAAACCGCGCTGATAAGCCTCGCCGCCGACCAAGATCGCGGGGGACCCAAGGTTTCCCGGCGTTCCCCCGGCGCTCTCGACGACGCCGCCTCTTCATCACAGCCCGATCCCACAGTTTCCGGTTAAGCGCTCCATGCAGAACGACAACAAAAACACGCTGATGTTCATCGTCAGCGCGTTCGCGATCCTGATCGGGTACCAGTTCCTCGTCCTGGGTCCGCAGCAGAAGAAGGCCGAAGCCGAGTTCCGCGCCAAGAAGGCTGCCGAACAGCAGCTAGCCGTCAAGTCCGGCGTGACTCTGGACGCCAACGGCAATCCGGCCCCGCTGCGCCTCTCGCGCGACGCCGCCAAGGCGCTGAGCCCGCGCATCACCGTCGACACCCCGTCGCTGTCGGGCTCGATCGCCCTGAAGGGCGCGCGGATCGACGACCTGTTCCTGCGCAAGTACGACGAAACCACCAAGAAGGACTCGCCGCCGGTCGAGCTGTTCCGCCCCGAGGGCGCCGAGCACGCCTGGTTCGCCGATTTCGGCTGGGCCGGCGCCAACCTGCCGGGCCTGCCTGACAGCCGCACCGTCTGGACCGCTGCGCCGGGCCAGGTGCTGCGTCCCAATTCGCCGGTGACCCTCACCTATGACAACGGCCAGGGCCTGGTCTTCACGCGCGTCATCGCCGTCGACGACCAGGCGATGTTCACCGTCACCGATAGCGTCAAGAACAACGGGACCAACGGCCTGCAGCTGGCGCCGTACGCGACCGTGCAGCGCCAGGGCGTCCATGACAGCCTGGGCAAGAACCAGATCGTCCACGAAGGCGCCATCGGCGTCCTGGGCGGCGCGGGCGACCAGAAGCTGGAGATGGCCAAGTACGGCAAGTGGAAGAAGGACAAGCCGCTGCAGTCCTTCGACTCGGTCGGCGGCTGGACCGGCATCACCGACAAGTACTGGCTGGCCGCCCTGATCCCGGGTCAGGACCAAGCCATCAAGGCCCAGTATCGCGTGACCAACGTGGCGGGCACCGACGTCTATGACGTCAACTTCCTGGCTCCGGTTCAGGTGCTGAATCCCGGCGCCACCGTCACCCAGACCACCCGCCTGTTCGCCGGCGCCAAGACCGTGCCGCTGCTGCGCAAGTACGAGTACGGCGCCAATCCCGCGCCCGCGATCTGGGAGTTCTGGAACAAAACCAAGGCGGAAATCCCGCGCTTCGACGACGCCGTCGACTGGGGCATGTTCCGCTTCTTCACGCGGCCGATCTTCAACATCCTGGAGATCTTCTATCACCTGGTCGGCAACTTCGGCCTGGCCATCATGCTGCTGACCGTCGTGCTCAAGCTCGTCCTCTATCCGATGGCGGACAAGAGCTACGAGTCGATGGCCAAGATGAAGAAGATCGCGCCCGAGGTCGAAAAGCTGAAGGCCAAGCACAAGGACGATCCGGCCAAGCAGCAGCAGGAGATGATGGCGCTGTATCAGAAGGAAAAGATCAACCCGATGATGGGTTGTCTGCCGATGCTGATCCAGATCCCGGTCTTCTACTCGCTGTACAAGGTGCTGACCGTCACCATCGAAATGCGCCACGCGCCGTTCTTCGGCTGGATCCAGGACCTGTCGGCGCCGGATCCGACGACGATCTTCAACCTGTTCGGCCTGATCCCCTGGAACCCGGGCACGCTGCCGCTGGTCGGCGCGATGATCGCCCACCTCGGCGTCTGGCCGCTGCTGTACGGGATCACCATGTGGCTGACTACGGCGATGAACCCGCCGGCCGGCGACCCCATCCAGCAGAAGATCTTCCAGTGGTTCCCGGTGATCTTCACCTTCACCCTGTCGGGCTTTGCCGTGGGCCTGGTGATCTACTGGTGCTGGTCGAACGTTCTGACCATCGTCCAGCAGTACATCATCATGCGCCGCTACAAGGTCGAGAACCCGATCGACAAGATCATCGCGCGCCTGCAGGGCAAGACGGCTGGCGCGACCTGATGAGCGAGGAACCGAAGCTCCCCAAGGAACCGCCGGTCCTGCTGCCGGGCGCGGCCGATTTCACGGACGAGCAGATCGAGACCGCGCGCGTGTTCTTCGCCCAGCCGGTGTCGTTCATCATGGGGGCGGTGCGCATGGACGCCATGCCGCCGTCCGACCTGCCCGAGGTGGCCTTCGCCGGCCGCTCGAACGTGGGCAAGTCCAGCCTGATCAACGGGCTGGTGAACCAGAAATACCTGGCCCGCGCCTCGAACGAGCCAGGCCGCACGCGGGAGATCAACTTCTTCCTGCTGGCCGAGAAGGTGCGCCTGGTCGACCTGCCCGGCTATGGCTTCGCGCGGGTCTCGCGCTCGGTCGCCGACAAGTTCCAGGACCTGGGCCGCGCCTACCTGCGCGGCCGCCCGAACCTCAAGCGCGTCTATGTGCTGATCGACGCCCGCCATGGCCTGAAGAAGGTCGACCTGGAGGCGCTGGACGCCCTGGACGTCGCGGCGGTCTCCTACCAGATCGTCCTGACCAAGGCCGACAAGATCAAGCCGGCCGAGGTCGACAAGGTCGTGGCCGAGACCACCAAGGCCATCGCCAAGCGCGCTGCGGCCTTCCCGCGCGTGCTGGCCACGTCGTCGGAAAAGGGCCTGGGCATGCCGGAACTGCGCGCCGAGATCGTGCGGCTCTGCATCGAGGAGTGAGCTAGGTCTCGCGCTTCAACATGGTGTCATCCCGGAAGCCTCGCAGAGGCTATCCGGGACCCAGGGGGTGAAGGAACGCGGTGCGCGCCGCCCCTGGGTCCCGGCTCTCCCCCCGGCTTTCGCCGGGGCTCGGCCGGGATGACACATGTTTTGAGAAGTCGTCTGATCCAAACAGCTTTACTGTCGTCAATTAACCCCACGCTAGGGTTCTCCCGCCAGAACCCCCGCCCTCCTGTTTCCTAGAAAAGTCCGCCCGCCATGAACCGCCACGACCTTAAGACCTGGCCCAAGTACTTCGCCGCCGTCCGTTCCGGCCAGAAGCGCTTCGAGATCCGCCGCAACGACCGCGACTTCGCGGTGGGCGATATCCTGGTCCTGCGCGAGTTCGATCCGGCCACCGACACCTATACCGGCCAGTTCGAAGAGCGGCAGATCACCTTCCTGCTGTCAGAAGAAGACTATGGCGGCGTGATCCACGGCTTCGTGGCGATCGGCTTCGGCGACGTTCCGACCCACCCGACGGCGCCGGCCGAAGGCGCCCTGACCGCACAGGAGCTGGCTGCCTGGCACGAGACCGCCTCGGCCAACGCGTCCCTGCGCGCCCAGGAGGCCCGCAAGGTCTCGGAGAGCTACGCCAAGAGCAATATGAGCGTCGCGGCCGACCGCCATGGCGCGGTGGCCGACGCGGCCGAGGCCGAGGCCAGCTTCCACGCCCAGGCGGCGCGGATCGTCAGCCAGGGCTGAGCCGAACGAAAAAGGCCGCCGGGGTGTCCCCGGCGGCCTTTTTCTTTTCCGAAGACGAGCGCCGATCAGGCGGCTTCGCTGACCTGGGCCGGGAACACGTCTTCCATGCGCAGATAGGTGATCAGACGGTTTTCCATCGAGATGATCGCCTGGATGTAGCGCAGCTCCTCGACACCGACGTCCGGCGCCGGCTGCAGGCTCTCGCGCGGCACGGTGAAGGTTTCCGACACGGCGTCCACCAGGATGCCGGCCAGACGGTCGCGGCACTCGACGACGACGATGACGTGGCGGGTCTCGGGGATCGTGACCCCTAGGCCGAGGCGGTTGCGCAGGTCGATGACCGGCATGATCGCGCCGCGCAGGTTGATGACGCCGCGCATGTAGTTGGGCGCATGCGGGATCGGCGTGGCGGGCGTCCAACCGCGGATTTCCCGCACCGTCTTCACGTCGATGCAGAACTCCTGCTCACCGATGCAGAACGAGATCAGTTCAAGAGCGGGCGCGGCGTTGTCGGTCATCACGGTTCCCCGTTGCGAATGGCTGCCCCGGAGCGGCGATCGACGCGCTTCCGGGCCTGAGCCAGAAGAACCCGCGTCGCGTTTAACAAGCGTTAATTGGTGAACAAAGGGGGCGCGCCGGAATGTCGCGCCCCCTCAATTCGGGTCTCAAACAGGCGGGCTCAGGCCTCGTCGAGGCCTTCGTCGCCCTCGTCGGACAGGCCGAACTCGTACCACATGCCGTTGAGCACGCCGAAGGCGACGGCGAGGCCCAGGCCGAGGATCCAGGTGAAGTACCACATCGGTTTGTTTCCTTCGGATCAGTAGAGGTCGGGATTGACCGCCAG